>Ga0209674_100127_pt1 | contig 123030 bp, 120 predicted proteins | sample AraplaCvi_mMS_r2_FD_184279 | JGI IMG/M metagenome (GOLD analysis project Ga0209674, IMG submission 184279) | Arabidopsis root microbial communities from North Carolina, USA - plate scrape CL_Cvi_mMS_r2 (SPAdes) (version 2) | ecosystem: Host-associated > Plants > Roots > Endosphere | place: USA... | reverse complement strand
GTCCCTCGGATCGCGTGCAATCCGGTCGTTTCGGCGCGTGCCTGATGCGCGAGCCGGCACTGGTCGGCGATTGCGTCAAGGCGATGCGCGATGTGGTGACGGTGCCGGTCACGGTGAAATGCCGCATTGGCGTGGACGATCAGGACGACTACGCGGATCTGCAGCACTTCACCGAAACCATGTTGGAAGCCGGCGTGGAAGTGCTGGTGGTGCATGCGCGCAAGGCGTGGCTGCAAGGTTTGTCGCCGAAGGAGAATCGCGAGATTCCGCCGCTGGATTACCAGCGCGTCTATCGGCTCAAGCGCGAATTTCCGCAGTTGGTGGTGGTGATCAATGGCGGCATCACCACCGTGGAAGCGGTACGCGAGCATCTGCAGCACGTGGACGGCGTGATGCTTGGGCGTGCGGCGTATCACGACCCTTATGTGCTCGCGCGCGTCGAGCATGCGTTGTACGGCGTGCCGCTGCCGTCGCGCGAAAGCGTGTTGCAGCATATGCGTCCGTATGTGGAAGCGGAGCTGGCGCGCGGCACGGCGCTCAAGCACATCTGCCGCCACTTGCTGGGCTTGTACCAGGGCGAACCGGGGGCGCGTGGTTTTCGCCGTACCCTGAGCGAGGGCGCGCACCTGGAGGGTGCGGGGTGGTCGTTGATCGAGCGGGCGGTAGCGCCGATGGCTGCGGCTGCTTGAGCTCACCGTCAGCCGTCCGGGCATTATTCAGCCCAGGTTGCGCAGTATGTTCCGTCGGCCGGATCGCCCCGGCATTCAATCATGGGACTTAAGGCTTTGAAGCAATTTGCATGGATGGCCGCGGCCGGGCTGTTGGCGACCGGCGTGGCTGCCGCCCAGTCATCGCCATCGCAGCCTGGCCTGAGCCTGGACCAGGCCGTTACGCAAGTACAGCAAAGGGTGGGCGGCAAGGTGCTGTCGGCCGAGCCGCGCCACATCGGGCGCAAGGTGGAATACCGCATCAAGGTGCTCACGCCCGAAGGGCACGTCCGCGTGATCGCCGTGCCGTCTGATGCCACGCACGTGCCGCCTGCGGCACAATCCTCCCCCAAGAAATCCCCTAATGGCGGAAGCAAAAAGGAGAAACACTGATGCGCATCCTCCTGGTCGAAGACGAAGCGCCGCTGCGCGAGACGCTGGCGGCTCGACTCAAACGCGACGGGTTTGCCGTGGACACCGCCCAGGATGGCGAAGAAGGCATCTATCTCGGCCGTGAAGTGCCGTTCGACCTGGCCATCATCGACCTTGGCCTGCCCAAGATGTCCGGCATGGATCTGGTCAAGGCATTGCGCGAGGCCGGCCAGCGCTACCCCATTCTCATCCTCACCGCCCGCGGCAGCTGGCAGGACAAGGTGGAAGGTTTGAAGCACGGCGCCGACGATTACCTGGTCAAGCCGTTTCACGTCGAAGAGCTGCTGGCGCGCATCAACGCATTAGTACGTCGGGCGAGCGGCTGGTCCAAGCCGGTGCTGGCCTGCGGGCCGATCAAGCTCGATACCACCGCGCAAACCGTAACGGTGGAAGGCAAGGCGGTGGACCTCACCAGCTACGAATACAAGGTGCTGGAGTACCTCATGCTGCATGCGGGCGAGCTGGTGTCCAAGGCCGACCTCACCGAGCACATCTATCAACAGGATTTCGATCGCGATTCGAATGTGCTCGAGGTTTTCATCGGCCGGCTGCGTCGAAAGCTGGATCCGGAAGGCAGCTTGAAGCCCATCGAGACGGTGCGTGGACGCGGGTACCGCTTTGCCATCCCTCGCAGCGAAGACGAATGATGCCGCCGAGCGCCGCCCGTTCTCGCTGGCGGCGCGAGCAGCGCTTACCACCGGCCTGGTGCTGGCCGCCTTCCTTGGCGCCATTGGCTGGACCTTGTCGCGCACGTACAACGCGAGCGAAATCAACAAGCTGCAGGGCAGGCTGCACGATTACGTCATAACCTACATCGCCGGCACCGATCCGCGGCGCGACGGCACGCCGCTGATGCCGGATACGCCGCCCGATCCGATGTTCTCCCGCCCCGGCTCCGGCCTCTATGCCGTCGTGCTGGGCGACGATGGGTTCCACTGGGAATCGTCATCCGCGCTGGGGCGCGATTTCAGCTTTTTGCATCCGTTGCAGCCTGGGCAGCAGCAATTCATCGGTCCCATCGATACCGAGCTTGGACGTCTTTACTACTACAGCTTTGGCGTGGCGCTGGATGTGCCGGATCGCCCGGCGGTGCATCTCACCTTTACCGTGGCGCAGACGGAAGACGAACTGGAAAGCAACTCCGCCGTCTACCGGCGCAGCCTGGTGGGTTGGCTGGCCACATTGGGCGTGATGCTGATTGTGCTTCAGCTGTTGCTGCTGCGCTGGAGCCTCACGCCGCTGCGCAAGGTGGCCAGCGACATGAGCCGCGTCGAGCGCGGCCATAGCGATCATCTGGATAGCCAATACCCTGCCGAACTTACCGGGCTTACCGATCGCATCAACGCCTTCATCGATAGCGAGCGCGAGCAGCGCACGCGTTATCGCAACACGCTCGCCGATCTGGCGCACAGCTTGAAAACGCCGCTGGCGGTGATCCGCTCGCAAGTGGAAGCCAGCGAATTGCCGCCGCCCGTGCGTGCGCCGGTGCTGGATCAAGTACGCCGCATGGACGAACTCGTTGCGTATCAACTTGCGCGTGCAGCCACCACCGGGCGACAAACTTTTGCCGCGAGCGCGGTGCCGATCGCCGGCCATGCCGAAGACCTGGTGCAGAGCCTGGAAAAGGTCTACGCCGCCAAGAACGTGTTGTGCGAATTCGATATCGAAGATGGCGCAGCGTTTTATGGCGAGCAGGGCGATCTGCTGGAGTTGATGGGCAACCTGTTGGAGAACGCGTTCAAATGGGCCAACCACCACGTGTTGCTGGTGGTGAAGTCGCAGCGCCAGCCGGGCCGCCCGCGCAACGGGCTGCTGCTCAGCGTGGAAGACGATGGTCCCGGCATCGAGGCGGACAAGGTCGAAAAAATCCTGCAGCGTGGCGTACGCGGCGACGAGCGCGTCAAAGGACACGGCATCGGCCTGTCGATCGTGCAGGACATCGTACGTGCCTACAACGGCGAGCTGACGGTGGATCGCTCGCCGGAATTCAACGGCGCACGCTTCAGCGTGGCGTTGCCGCCAACCTGATTCGAAGCGTGGTTTGCTCGGTTATTGGATTGAGCCGGGCAGCAACGACTGCCAGCCGAGTCCGGACGAACCGTGCGAGGAACCATCAGGCGCGCTGTCGCCCCCGAAGTGTCCGGGGCTGTCGTCCATGTTGCTGGTGCTGCCGGAGTTGCTGGAACGGCTGGTGCCGGTCGATGGCGACGAGGACGAATTCGCACTGCGCGGCACGTTCATCGCATCGCCATTGGAGGACGACGAGGTATCGTGGCTGCTGCTGTGATCGCTGCTGCTGCCATGGGTGCAGCCGGCGCTGGTGCTGCCTGCAGCCGCAGAGGCGCCCGTGGCCGCCGCATTGGCGATGGCCCCAAGACCTAGCAAGCATCCGAGCAGCAGCGAAGTGGCGCGCATGGCGATCAAGCCCCCAAAGGCATACAGCCTAGCTTCTCGATCGTCCCAGAAACACGGTTTGGATGCCAGTGCCCCGCATTGCCGTGGCCGGCTGGCTTAGAATCGTCCGATGCGATATCCCCGCCTTTTCGTTCTCTTGCGATCCTTGTCGGCCGCTGGTCTCCAGGACAACTGAGATCATGCAACCGCAACAGCTTCTCGCCACCCTGGCTTCCGGGGAGACACTTTCCGGTTCCCGCCTGGCCACCGAGGCGGGTGTTACGCGCGCGGCGATCTGGAAACAGATCGAAGCCCTGCGTCATCGCGGAGTGCCGGTGGAATCGGCTGGGGCGGCTGGTTATCGCTTGCCATGGCCGGTGCAGATGCTGGACGAGCAGGCGATCCATGCCGCCTTGCCGGCCGAGGTGGCGCACCGCCTGGGGAGACTGGAGATTGCCTGGGAACTCGATTCCACCTCCAGCGAATTGCAGCGCCGTGCGGCCAGCGCGGCCGACTTCAGCATCGTCATGGCGGAAACGCAGACGGCCGGGCGCGGCAGGCGAGGACGCAGCTGGCTGTCGCCACCGGGTTTGAACATCTATCTCTCATGCCTGAAGCGGTTCGAGGCGGGTTTTGCGTCGCTGTCGGGCTTATCGCTGGCCACTGGCGTGATCGTGTTGCGCGCGTTGCATGCACTCGGCATCCGTGGTCCGTGCTTGAAATGGCCCAATGACATATTGGCCGACGGTGGCAAGCTGGCTGGCATCCTGGTTGAACTCAGCGGCGAATATCAGGGGCCTTGCTCCGCGGTGATCGGTGTCGGCCTCAATCTGCGGCTTACCGACGCGTTGCGCGAGCAGGCCGGCCAGCCGATATGCGATCTCGCCGCGCTCGCGCATGGCACACCTCCGGACCGCAACCGTACTGCCGCCGCGCTGATCGCCAGCCTGGTCGACGGTCTGGCTCAGTTCGAGCGCCATGGCTTCGCTGCATTCGTCGAAGACTATGCCGAGCACGACGCCCTGCGTGGCGTACCGCTGCGCGTGAACAGTGCAACCGGTGACCTCGACGGCATCGGCGCTGGTATCGATGCGCGTGGCGCCTTGCAATTGCAGACGGCGTCGGGCTTGTGTTGCATCGATAGCGCGGATGTCACGGTGCGACGCGCATGAAGCTGCTGCTCGATCTGGGGAATACACGCCTGAAATGGGCCATGGTGTCAGCCGATGCATGGATCGAGCGCGGCGCGGTAGCCTGGGACGAGGACGTTTCCGCGGCGTTGACGCACGCGTGGAAAGGCCTGGCGCGGCCGCAACGCGCACTGGGCGCATCGGTGGTGGATGCGTCGCGCGAAAACCACATCGAACAACTGATCGGCGAAAGTTTTACGCGCCACATTGAATGGGTGCGCACTCCCGCTGAAGCTTGCGGCGTGCGCATTGCCTACGCCGAGCCGCAGCGTTTGGGTGTGGATCGTTTTCTTGCCATGGTCGCCGCGCGCAACGAGGGCTGTGCGCCGTGTGTGCTTGCCGGCATCGGCACCGCCTTGACGCTCGATGCGTTGACGGCGGATGGCCGCCATCTGGGCGGTTTGATCGCCCCCGGACCGCTGTTGATGCAGCAATCCCTGCTGGGCGCAACGGCGCGTGTGCGGCCGGAACATCCCGGCGCCATACGGGCTATCGCAGACAACACCGCGGACGCGGTGGTCTCCGGATGCTGGCAGGCCGTGGCTGCCTTGATCGAGCGGTTTGCCGCTCAGGTCGCAAGCACGTCCGGCGATACGCAGCGTCTGCTGCTGGATGGCGGCGATGCCGCCACTTTGCTGTCGTTGCTGGGCGTGCCCGCCGAACTCGCCGCCGATAGCGTCCTGCGTGGCCTGCATGTGTGGGCGGCCTCACATCCGTCGCCTTCATCCTCCTAGAATCAAGCATCCTTGGGGGACATGGCTGATGGTTCTACGGCTGCTGTTTGTTTTGTTGATTGCTCTCAATATCGCGGTGGGTGCATGGCTGCTGCTGGGCCAGAACGAAACGCACGCCAGCTTCTCCACCGATCCGGGCGTTCCCAAGCTGCGCCTGCTTTCGGAATTGCCGCCGCCAGCCACGACCGCTGCACGGGCTGCATCGGTGGCGCCGCCTGCAACGACCGCCACACCTGCAACGCCGACCAATGCGAACGCATCGGCGAGCACGCCCGCCAATGCCAACGTCCTCAGCTACGCATGCATGGCGCTGGGCCCGTTCGCCACGCAGGAGGATCTGCGCATTGCCCGCAACGCGCTGGGCGGGCAAGTGCAGCGCATGCGCGCCCGCCAGGAGCAGACCACGCAGACGCGCGGCTGGTGGGTACATCTGCCGCCCAGCCCGAACCATGCCGCGGCCCTGGCCCAGGCCCGCCAACTGGGAGCGCGCAACATCCAGGACTACTTCGTAGTGAGCGCAGGCGACAACCAGAACACCGTTTCGCTGGGCCTGTTCAAGGACCCGGCCAACGCGCGCAAACGCCGCGACGAAATCGTCGCTGCCGGTTTCCAGGTACAGATGAACGAGCGCACCGAAACCGTGCCCGAATACTGGCTGGACCTGATCCCTACCGACAGCAAGCATTTCGACTGGCGCAGCCGCATCCGCGACCCCGGCATCGGCTCGCACAGCACGGGCTGTTTTTAGGTGGGGATGCCTCGTTCTATCTGCGGGGCGTCTCCCCATCCAAATGGAACACGGCCTCCGCGGCCTGCTAGAATCTGCGGCCCAGTGCCGGCATAGCTCAGTTGGTAGAGCAACCGCCTTGTAAGCGGTAGGTCGTCTGTTCGAGTCAGACTGTCGGCACCATTTCTCGCGCCATAGATGCCACTGTCACGTGTTCTCACGCATGAGCGATCGGGTGTGCAGAGAGCTGCATCCCGATCGCGTGGCAAACCTTCAAGATCGTATCCAGTCGCGGATGGGAACCGGGGCGAAGTGCCTTGTAGAGGCTCTCGCGACCTAGGTCCGTCTCTTCCGCTATGTGTGCCATGCCACGGGCTTTTGCTACGTGGCCGATGGCTCGCAGCCGTTCATCCGTGCTGCCACTTATGCTGTAAGCCCAGGGTGCTTTCGACCCGTTACACTTGCATCCCCATGCATAAGAGCACGAGAAAAACAGCATGAAAAAACAGGCGGTTGCATTGGTCGGCGCGCCGACCGACATCGGTGCGGGGCATCGCGGCGCCTCGATGGGGCCGGAGGCGCTGCGCGTGGCGCAACTGGCGGAAAAGCTGCGCCGCCGTGGCGTGGATGTGATCGATCGCGGCAATCTGCATGGTCCGATGAATCCCTGGCAGCCGCCGGAGCAGGGTTATCGGCATTTGCCGGAAGTGATTGCGTGGAACCTTGCCGTGCATGTGGCGATCCATCAGGAACTCCAAGCTGGCCGCGTGCCGATCATGCTGGGCGGCGATCACAGCCTGGCAATCGGCTCCATCAGCGCGGTGGCTCGCCATTGCCATGAGCAGGGGCGCCAATTGCGCGTGCTGTGGCTGGATGCGCATGCCGATTTCAATACTTCGCAGGTCACGCCCTCGGGCAACATCCACGGCATGCCGGTGGCGTGCCTGTGCGGCAACGGGCCGCGCGAGCTGGTGGAAATCGGCGATCGCGTGCCTGCGGTAACGCCCGACGTGTTCCGGCAGATCGGCATCCGTTCCGTGGACGAAGGCGAGAAACGTCTGGTGCGCCAGGCGAAGATGGACATCTACGACATGCGCCACATCGACGAAGTAGGCATGAAGCGCACGATGGAAGAAGCACTCGATGGCGTCGACGAAAACACGCATCTGCACGTGAGCTTCGACGTGGATTTTCTCGATCCCTCCATCGCGCCCGGCGTGGGCACCACGGTGCGCGGCGGCCCGACGTATCGCGAAGCGCAGTTGTGCATGGAAATGATCGCCGACACCGGCCGCCTGGCGTCCGTGGACATCGTGGAATTGAATCCGGCCTATGACAAGCGCAACCGCACCGCGAGGCTGGCGGTGGAACTGGTCGAATCCTTGTTCGGCAAATCCACCTTGATGCGCGAGCCGGATTAAGGCAACACTGAATAAGTATCGCCGTCGTCATGATTCCTGGAAGGCTCGCAGGGTGTGTTGCGTGGCGCGGGGAAGACTGGTGGCGGTCTTGCCAAGCCGCGCGGCGCAGCCTGCGGGCCTTCCAGGCATCACCCCATCATTTTCAATTCATTCGGTTGGGGCCAGCCCTGTCTGTCCGCAGGCCTTCGGTCCGTCGTCTCGACAGCCAGCCAGTCTGCCTTCGCCGACGGCCCTGTGGCCTGCGAACAGACAGGGCTGGTGACGACGGCGATACTTAGTCAGTGTTGCCTTAAAGCCCGTACACTGCCCGTTCCATCCGCGCCGACTGCGCGGTGTTTCTACTTCACTTGACCGAGCCGATTACGCCGCATGCAAACTCGCGTCCTTACAGGCATCACCACGACCGGCACGCCGCATCTTGGCAACTATGTCGGCGCGATCCGGCCGGCGATTGCCGCCAGCCGTCGCCCCGAGGTGGATGCGTTCTTCTTCATGGCCGACTACCACGCGCTGATCAAGAGCGACGATCCGGCGCGCATCGAACGCTCGCGCCTGGAAATCGCGGCTACCTGGCTGGCGGCGGGGCTCGATCCGAACAAGGTCACGTTTTATCTGCAATCGGATATTCCGGAAATTCCGGAACTCACCTGGTTGCTCACCTGCGTTACCGGCAAGGGCTTGCTCAATCGTGCGCATGCCTACAAGGCGGCCGTGGACAAGAACGCGGAAACAGGCGAAGACCCGGATGCAGGCGTAACCGCGGGCCTGTACATGTATCCGGTGCTGATGGCAGCGGACATTCTTGCATTCAACGCACAGCAAGTGCCGGTGGGGCGCGATCAGATCCAGCACATCGAAATGGCGCGTGACATCGCGCAGCGTTTCAATCACATCTACGGCCACGATTTCTTCGTGCTGCCGGAAGTGGTCATCGAGGAGCAGGTCGCCACGCTGCCGGGGCTGGACGGCCGCAAGATGTCCAAGAGTTACGACAACACCATTCCGCTGTTCGCCGGCGGTGCGAAGCAGTTGCGCGAAACCATCATGCGCATCGTCACTGATTCGCGCACGCCGGGTGAACCAAAAGATCCGGAAAGTTCCGCACTGTTTACTCTTTTTCGCGCATTTGCCAGTGAAGCCGAAAGCGCCGCGTTTCGCCGCGCGCTGGAAGAGGGCATCGGCTGGGGTGAAGCCAAGCAAGTGCTGTACGAGCGCCTCGAAGCCGATATCGCGCCGATGCGCGAGCGCTATGAAAACTTGATCGCAAGGCCTGCCGATATCGAGGCCATCCTGCGCGAAGGCGCGCGCAAGGCGCGTGCGATTGCCGGTCCAAAAATAGCCGAGTTGCGCGATGCGATCGGGCTGCGCTCGATGGCGTCGGTCGCGGCGCCGATGACCGGCACGCCGCGGCGACAGGCAGTAAAAGCCTCGCGGCCGCCGCGCTTCGCGAGCTTCCGCGATGGCGACGGCAGCTTCCGCTTCCGGCTGTTCTCGTCGGAAGGCGACGAATTGCTGCTGTCCAAATCCTTCAAGGATCCCAAGGAAGCGGGCGCGGTGCAGAAGCGTTTGAGGACGCTCGGAGGCGCTGCCGCCACCATGCACAGCTTGCCGCGTTCGCTGGTGCTCGAACTCGATAGCGAGCCGGTCGCCACGACACCGGATTACGCCGACGAGATCGAGCGAGACGAAGCACTGGCGTACTTGCGCGCGGCGCTGGACCTGCTCGCCGAGCAAGAAAAGAGCGAATAAGTTAAGCGACACTCCTCGTTCGAGGAGTGTCGCTAGCAGGCACGCGCAAAGAAATTACTTGCCGCTGGAGCTGCTGCTCGATGGCGTCGAGCTGGACTCGCTCACCGTCAAGCCAGAGGCATCGACAGTCTTGACGCCTTTCACGCCCTTGGCGATGTGCACGGCGCGACTTTTCTCTTTCTTGGACGTCGCCGTACCGGTCAAGGTGACGGCGCCGTCCGTTGTGCTGACCGAGATGTCGGAGGCCTTCACGCCTTTGGCTGCGGCGAGCTTGGACTTCACCTTGGTGGTGATCCAGGTGTCATCGACCTTGCCGGGTACGGTTTCGTTGCTACGGGTGGTCGACTGATCGTTCGTCGGCGTTTGCATGGTCGACGATGGCTGCTGCATGGTCGAAGGCTGCTGCTGTTGCTGCGGCATCGACGATGGCGTGCTCTGTGCCATCAAGGAGAATGGCACCGCTGCAAAGGCCATCATCACTCCGGTGGCGGTTAGGGATTTGCGCAGATGAGACAGGTTACGCATTGGCAATCTCCTTAGAGCATGGTGGACTGCCTACATCAACGTGCCGGCAGGCGCATCGCTATCGATCCGCCCGCACATGGCAGCAGGGCGCGCGTGAAAGCTGCGTTGCAAAATGCCGAGCACAGTTGCGTCTGTTCAGTGATGTCGCGGTGCTGCCAACTGATTGTTTTGCAACTGTTGCGCGCGATCCCGCGGCGATGTTCGACGGCCTTCAGAACAGATGCTTGAGCGCAATGAACAGCCCGCCCGCTAGCACGATCGACGCCGGCAGCGTCAGCACCCAGGCCATCAGCAGATTGCGCACGGTGCTCCATTGCAGACCCGAGCCATTCGCCGCCATCGTGCCGGCCACGCCGGAGGTGAGCACGTGCGTGGTGCTGACGGGAAGATGGTACATGTCGGCCGCCTGGATCAGGCCCATCGCCACCAGCTCCGCGGATGCGCCCTGGGCGTAGGTGAGATGCTCCTTGCCGATGCGTTCGCCGACCGTGACCACGATGCGCTTCCAGCCGACCATCGTGCCCAGGCCCAACGCCAGCGCAACCGCTACTTTCACCCATGCCGGAATGAACTGGGTCGCCTTGACGCCAAGGCCGCGCCATGTGGTGAGCGTGCTGGTTTGTTCACTGCTCAAGCCGGGTTGTGACAACACCAGCGGAATGGCCGAATTGGCCAGGTAGATGTCGTTGCGTACGTTGCCCATCTGTTCCTGCGGCACCGCGCGCAACGAAGAACGATTGCCTACCTGTTGATCGATTTGCGCCATCAGCGCTCCAAGCGCCGGTGCCGTATCCGGCAGCAGCTTTCGCTGCTGGAGTGCTGCAGTGACCAGATCGCGCGGGTTGCCGTTCACCTGCGCGCCGTGATCGATCGTGCTCAGCACGTGCTGTGCTTCCACGGAAACCTCATGGAACGTTTTCACCTGGCTGCCGGATACGGCGCCGTTGAGCGCGTAGGCGGTCGGCACCGTGCCGATCAGGATCAGCATGATCAGGCCCATGCCTTTCTGGCCATCGTTGGAACCATGACTGAAACTCACGCCGGTACAGGTGAGCACCAGCAGCAGGCGAATCGGCCACGGCGGCGGCTTGCGGCCTTCCGGTGCACGGTAGAGCGCAGGAATCTTGATCAACGCCTTGAGCAGCAACATCAGCAGGCCGGCAAGCAAGAAGCCGACGATGGGCGAGAAAACCAGCCCCCTCAACACGCCAAAGGCGGCGTTCCAATCCACGCCACTGGTGCCGCTTTTGATGGCGGTGAGTTGATTGGCAAGGCCCACACCGATGATCGACCCAATCAGCGTGTGCGAAGAAGAATTGGGCAACCCGAAATACCAGGTGCCGAGATTCCACAGGATGGCCGCGAACAGCAGCGCGAACACCATCGCAAAACCTGCGCCGCTTCCCACCTGCAAGATGAGCTCGACCGGCAATAGCGACACCACCGTGAAGGCCACGGCGCCTGATGAGTTGAGCACGCCGAGAAAATTGAAGATGCCTGACCAGATCACCGCGAGGTTGGCCGGCATCGAATGCGTGTAGATCACCGTGGCCACGGCATTGGCGGTGTCATGGAAACCGTTGACGAATTCAAAGCCCAGCGCGATCAGCAACGCGACGCCCAGCAGCACAAAAGGTGTGGTCGAATGCGAGCGAACGATGGACAGATCATCCACCAGATGCAGGCCCGCGTAAGCGCCGCCGGCCAGCAGTATCAAGCCGAAGAGAAACCCGAACGCGCGCCCGGAGCCCTGAGTGGAAGGGGTGGTACTGGCAACAGCGGCTTCCGTCTGCATAAGCGTGCCCTTGCGGTCAGCTCGATGAAAGCTAAGCGCTGCACACGACAAACACATGACAGTCGGTTCGATCGAAAGTGAAGAAACCGTGGTGCTAAAAAAGCGATCGCCTGGCAGCGGCGATCGCTCAGTTGCTGACATCCGTCTAGACCTGCTGACCGTTTTTTTTGGTTATGGCTTATTGCGCAGAGTTAGCATTCGGCGGCAGCGGGTGTTCCGCCTTGAACTGCTGCCACTGTGCCTTGCGGGCCGCGAACGCAGCCTTCTGGCTGGCGTATTGGCCTTGCTGCGCACTGGTCAGCACGCTGTTGTAGATCTGTGCGGTGACGGCGGCGCGCGCAGTGATGCGCGCGCTGGTGAGATTGGCTTCAGCCTGGGCGAGGCTGGCCGCCGATGACTGATAGTTGGATGCGCTCGGCGACAGCGCTTCGAAGGCTTCGCGCTGCTGACGCACGGCCTGTTCTTGCGTCTTCAGCGATGCAAAACTCTGCTGGACGATCTGCTTGACCTGGGCCTTCTGTGCATCAGTGAGATTCAGGCCGCGCATGGCCATCATCCCTTCTGCGTGATGGTCGCGCGGACCGGGGCCGAACCCGCCTTCGCCCGGGCCGGCAAAGGCCAGTGCGGAAACGCCGAGGGCGGCCGAAAGAGCGAGGGAAAGCATCATGGACTTACGCATGGTGAAACTCCTGCTTGGGTGAGGGACTGCGGTAACTATTGGAAAGCAGGGGCGGGTTGAAGATCTTTGCTGCGGTGTAAAGAAGGGTAAAGTCAGCTCGACGCAAGCGGCACGTCAGCGGTTTAGGTTGTCATGCGATAGTAATGACGTACTGCTGATGGCTGCCTGCATGTCCCGGATACTGATTGGTGATGACGATCGCGAGCTGTGCGTGCTGCTCGCCGAATACCTGCGTCGCGAAGGACTGCAGGTGGATGTCGCGCACGACAGCGAGGGCGTGCTGGCAAGGCTGCGCGATCCGGCGTTGCGTCCGGACTTGCTGATCCTCGACGTGATGATGCCAGGCCGTAGCGGCCTGGATACCTTGCGCGACTTGCGTGCGCAACATCGTTTGCCGGTCATCATGTTGTCAGGCCGCGGCGAACCGGTAGATCGCGTCGTTGGATTGGAACTTGGTGCGGACGACTATCTCTCCAAACCTTGTTTGCCACGCGAGTTGCTGGCGCGCGTGCGCGCACAGTTGCGGCGCCACACGGTGGAGAGCGTGGGGGAACTGACGACCGGCGTGTTGCGCCTGCTGCCGGGCGAGCGGCGAGCCTATGCCGGCGAGCAGGAACTTAATCTCACCGGGGCCGAATTCGCCTTGCTGCTGATGCTGGTGCAGCGCGCAGGCGAAGTGATCGACAAGACCTCGCTTACGCGCGTGGCGCTGGGGCGCGAGCTGGAACGCTTCGATCGCAGTATCGACGTGCATGTCAGTCGGCTTCGCCATAAGCTGGCGGAAGCCTCGGCACAGGCGCCGCGCATCGATTCGGTACGTGGCGCGGGTTACGTGCTCGTGCCCAACAGCGTGGCGCAGGCATGACCACTTTCAACAGCCCGTTCCGCAGCCCGCTGTTCTGGCGCTTGCTGGTTTCCGTCTGCGTCGCCAACGTGCTGGTGCTGATGCTGGGCGGATTGCTTACGCGCAGTGTCATTGCCTATTCGATGCAGCAGGCATTCGATTGGCCGGCGCTGGCGCAAGCCGCCAACGAAGCCTATGAAAAAGGTGGGCGCGACGGCCTGGATGCCTGGGTCAGGGAGCAGCGCGAGCAAGGTGTGGATGCCACGCTGTATGAAAACGGCGAGCCCTTGCGCGAGATCCGCATGCCGCCGACGATTCGTCACACGCTTCCCGATTGGTTGTCATCCGGGCACGACATCGCCTTGAATCCTTGGCCAGGCTTCTATATCGCCGTGCAGAACGTAACCGGCAGCGACGGCCATACCCGACAGATGGTCGCCGTAAGCAGCGCACGCAGCCGTGTTCCGCCACGCACGCGGGAAAAGATCTTGTTGATGGTGGAATGGCTGCTTTCGTTGTTGACGATCGGCATCATCGGTTGGTGGGTGGCGCGCAGCGTGTCGCGGCCGGTGGAGGCTATGCGTGCCGCCACACGCCGAATGGCATCCGGCGAATTCGCCACGCGCGTCGAGCGGCGTTGGATCGGCAAGCACGACGAGCTTGGACAGCTCGCACGCGATTTCAACGCAATGGCCGAGCGCATCGAGATTCTCGTCGCGCAGGAGCGCGGCGTGTTGCAGGATCTCTCCCACGAACTGCGTTCGCCCCTGGCGCGTCTGCATCTCATCCTGGATCTAGCGCAGCACAGTGCCCGCCCGGACGAAGCGGCCGCGCATTTCCAGCGCGCCGAGCAGGAAATCGTTCGCATGGATCGCATGACGGCGGAAATGCTCGCGCTGTCGCGGCTGGAAGGCGGATTGCCGGGAATGGTGCGTGAGTCCGTCGACATCACGGAACTGATCAAGGACCGCGTGGCGGCAGCACGCATCGACGCGGAAGCGCGCGGCATCGTCTTGCAGATGAGCGAGATGGGGCCGGCGGAGATTCAAGGCAGCGGCTTGCTGCTGGAGCGCGCGGTGGACAACGTACTTGCCAATGCGATCAAGTTCAGTCCGTCGAACGGCATCGTGCACATTACATTGACCGGGCTGGCCGGGCAGTTGGAACTGCACATTCGCGACCATGGCCCGGGCGTGCCGGAGGAAGAGCTCGACCTGCTGTTCCGACCTTTTTTCCGCGGTACCAACGCCGCGCAGGCCGGCGGCCACGGATTGGGCTTGGCAATCGTCCAGCGCGTGATGCAGGCACATGGCGGCGAGGTTGCGGCGCGCAACGCGGTTGATGGCGGGCTGGAGATCATCATGCGCTTGCCGGCGAACGAGCCTGTAGCACGTACCTGAGTCCCGGCGATCAATCCCAGCGGTTGAGATGCGGTCCGAACGTCTTGCGTTGTTTGTGCACGATGCAAAAACGATGGCCGCTGGGCGCTTCCATGATCCACCAGCGGCCGCGCACGTAGGCGATGCGCTTGGCGCCGAGTTTCTCGAGCCTAGCCGCTTCAGCTTCCTGGTCGTCCGTTTCGATGTCCAGATGCACGCGGCTGGGATGATCCACTTTCTGCAACAGCATCAGCGGTTCGTCGTCGGCGGTTTCCAGTTCGACATATTTGCCGTCGCCATCCACGTCCATGTTGGCGATGGGCTTGCCGAGCGCTGCGCTCCAGAACGCGGCGGCCGCCCGAAGATCATCACCCTCGCAGTCGAGTACCAGCGTGCACAGTCTGCTGTGATGCATGGCATGTCCCTCATGGCGTTTCTTGCCAGTGTGCCCAGTCCAGCGTGAAGAACGCGGCGTGTTGCGATGCAGCGGTAAAGATACGAGTTCGACGTAGGCATAGCAGTACGCCACATGCAGCAATTGCCAACGGCACACATCGGAATAGATAGATTCACATGTCCGTCGTAGCCGCCGCACAATCGAACGCTTGCAGCATTTCGAACGGCGAAGCCATGAACGCAACGGGCAGCAAACAGCTTTATATCGGCGAAGGCTTTGAAGGACCCGGCGTCAACCTGGCGCATATCAACGTGCTGATCGGTCCACGCAACGGCCCCGCGGGCCAGGCTTTCGCCACCGCATTGGCGACGCCTTCCACCGGACACGCACCGTTCGTGATCATCGCGCGTCCCGGTGTGCCGACCAAGCCATTGACGCTGTACGTCAACAAAGCGCAAATCGCCAATGAATTCCACGGCAACGCAACGTGGGGCGCCTCACAGGCCGGCATCGCCAAGGCCGTGGCCGAGTCATTGCAAGAAGGCGTGCTTTCGCCCGAGGCCGAGAATGACTGGGCCATCGTTTCGGCCAATTGGGTGAATCCGGCTTGTGATGATCTCGATGCCGTCTACGAGAACAACTATCGCGCCTGCAAGAGCGCCATCCGCGCCGCCATGTTCGGCCTGCCGGAACGCGCGGCGGTGTTCGAGGCGGCGGCCAAGGTCAGCAATCCCTTCTATACACCCAAGGCTTGATCGCAGCGCGAAAGGAGTCGTCGCATGGAATACGTTCGTCTCGGCCAATCCGGCCTCAAGGTATCGCGGCTTTGCCTTGGCACCATGAACATGGGTACGCCGCAATGGAAGCCGTGGATCTTCGACGAGGCGCAGAGCGAGCCGATCGTTCGCCATGCGCTTGAGGCGGGGGTCAACTTTATCGATCTGGCGGATTTCTATTCCACTGGCGTGGGCGAAGAAGTGGTTGGTCGTATTCTGAAGCGGCTCACGCGCCGCGAGGAAATCGTGGTCACCACCAAGGTTGGCTACGACATGGGCAGCTATCCCAACGCCGGCGGCCATTCGCGCAAACACGTCATGGACGGCATCGATGGCTCGTTGAAGCGCCTCGGCATGGATTACGTCGATATCTACATGCTGCATTTCTTCGACGTAAATACGCCAGTGGAAGAAACCATGGGCGCGTTTAACGACATCGTGCGTAGCGGCAAGGCTCGCTACATCGGCGTATCCACCATGTATACGTGGCAGCTCGCCAAGATCATTCAGGCCTGCGAACGCAATGGGTGGGACAAGCCCATCAACATGCAACTTCAGTTCAACCTTGCTTATCGCGAGGAGGAGCGCGAGATGATTCCCTACTGCGCTGACCAAGGCATCGGCGTGTCAGTCTTCAGCCCGTTGGCGCGCGGCCTTCTTACCGGCGAGGTGCAATCCACGCGCAACCAGACGGATTTCTTCACGTCGCAGATGTATGGCGACAAGACCTCGCTCGATGTCGCCGCCTCCGCCGCTCGCGTTGCGACGCGCCGCGGCGTTTCGGCGGCACAAATCGCGCAAGCCTGGGTATTGGGACGCAAGCACATCGATTGCATGCTGGTCGGTGCCGATTCCGCCGCGCAATTCGATAGCGCACTGGCGGCGCTTGAAACCCGCTTGGACGAAGAGGAGCTGTACGAGCTGGAACGCAACTACACGCCGTGCGACCTGATCAACGACTACACGGCAGGCTGCCGCATTGCGCGTGAGCCACGCCCAGCGCGCAATGTGTTTGCAGCCAACGAGGAGAAAGTGGCATGAGCGATGGCAGCCGGAACAGTAAGGCGAGTGATTTCCTGCGCAATGGCCACTACATCGATGGCCAATGGCGCACGAGCGAAGAAACGTATCCCGTCTGCAATCCTGCCACCGGAGAGGTCATCACGCACGTAGCCAAAGGCGGCGCAACTGAAGCACGGCAAGCCGTCGACGCTGCCGCTGGCGCGTTTCCAGCCTGGCGTGCGCTCACTGCGAAGGAGCGCGCCAGCAAGGTTCGCCGATGGGGCGAGCTGATGCTTGCGCATCGCGATGCGCTGGCCGAACTGCTCTCGCGTGAGCAAGGCAAGCCGCTGGCCGAAGCACGCGGCGAAGTGACGTATGCCGCGAGTTTTCTGGAATGGTTTGCGGAGGAAGCCAAGCGCAGCTATGGCGACGTGATTCCGAGTCCGTCCCCTCATTCGAAAATTCTGGTGGTGCGCGAACCGGTGGGCGTGGTCGCCGCGATTACGCCGTGGAACTTCCCGTTGGCGATGATCACCCGCAAGGCTGCGCCGGCATTGGCGGCAGGGTGCACCATGGTGCTGAAACCTTCCGAGGAAACGCCCTTGTCGGCATTTGCTCTGGCCGTACTGGCAGAGCAGGCGGGGGTCCCGGCAGGCGCGTTCAATATCGTTTCCGGCGATGCGGTAGCGATCGGCCAGGTACTCACCAGCTCTGATGTAGTGCGGAAGCTGTCGTTCACGGGCTCCACCCGCACAGGCAAGCTGTTGACCCGCCAGTGCGCGGATACACTCAAGAAGCTGTCGCTCGAACTCGGCGGCAATGCGCCATTCATCGTATTCGATGATGCCGGTATCGATGCGGCGGTGCGTGGTGCGATGGCTTCGAAATTTCGCAACACCGGCCAGACATGCGTCTGTGTAAACCGCTTCTACGTGCAGAACGGCATCTATGACGCCTTCACTCATGCATTGGCGGATGTCGTACGCAAGCTACGCGTGGGCGACGCGTTGCTGGGCGACTTCGAACAAGGCCCGCTGATCAACCAGGCGGCGCTCGCCAAAGTGCAGCAGCACGTCGAGGACGCCATAAGCAAAGGCGCGCTGATTCTGGCGGGCGGCAAACCGCACGCGCTGGGCGGCACCTTTTATGAGCCCACCGTGCTGGTGGACGTCACGCATGACATGCTGATTGCGCAAGAGGAAACCTTCGGCCCGGTGGCTGCGTGCTTCCGTTTCGATACCGAACAGGAAGCGATTGCAGCCGCGAACAATACGCCATTCGGGCTATCCGCTTATTTCTACACGCGCGACATGGCCCGCACCTGGCGTGTCGCCGAGGCGCTGGAGAGCGGGATGGTCGGCATCAACGAAGGCATCATTTCCACGGAAGTGGCGCCCTTCGGCGGTGTCAAGCAATCGGGCCTGGGCCGTGAAGGTTCCAAGTACGGGCTCGATGAATACGTCGAACTGAAGTACCTCATGTTGGGTGGCCTGCAAGGATGAGGTGAACGGCACGCGCTGCCGCGGGCGGCGTTTCGGGCGCACTGGGCGCCATGGACGGAAGGAGAAAACATGGGCAGCGCAGACGGACAAGCCTTGGCCGTAAAAGGCCCGGTAGCCTGCGGCGGTAGCCGGCAGAGAGCGGCCAACGGAAACATCCTATTGGACGACGTGCCGCTCAACTTCTTCCACTGCAAAATAGCCGCCCTCACTTTTGGTGCGCATCTGACCGAAGGCTATGCCATCGGCACCGTTGGCTATGCCTTGCAGCCCTTGCTCGACCAGATGCTTGGCGCGCAGATCGAGCACCGTGCGCTGTGGGAAGGGTTGATCGGCAGTTCCACCTTGCTGGGCATCTTCTTCGGCAGCCTGCTGTTTGGCTGGCTTTCCGATCGCGTAGGAAGGCAGAAAATCTTCCTGCTCAGCTTCGTGATCATCACCATCACCGCCTTTGCGCAGTTTTACGTGCAGACGCCGCTGATGCTGTGCATATTGCGTGCACTTCTCGGGTTCGGGATGGGTGGCGATTTCGCGGTCGGGCACGCCATTCTTGCGGAATTTTCGCCGCGCAAACATCGCGGTTTGCTGCTGGGCTCATTCAGCGTGATCTGGACCGTGGGCTATGTGGCAGCCAACTTGCTCGGTATGGCATACGTGCAGCATGGTACGAACCCCGATGCATGGCGTTGGCTCCTGGCCTCCGCTGGCGTGCCCGCTCTCATCGTGTTGATCCTGCGCATGGGCACGCCCGAATCGCCACGCTGGCTGCTCAATCAGGGGCGCAAGAGCGAAGCGGACGCTGTGGTGAAGAAATATTTTGGCGAGCGTGTCGTGCTGGATTCGCTCGCCAATGACGACGAAACAGGCGGCGGCTATGGACGCCTGTTTCGTCGCGATCTGATCCGGCGCACGCTGTTCAACAGCATCTTCTTCGTGTGCCTGGTCATCCCCTATTTTGCGATCTACACCTTCCTGCCCAGCATTCTGGAAGTGATCCATTTGCCGGAAGACAGCAAGGCAGATCTGTTGTTGAACGGCCTGCTGGTCATAGGCGCGATCATCGGCATCGGGCTTACCGTAAAGCTGCCGCGCAGAACCTTCCTGATCAGCTCTTTCGCCATCACTGCCGCGGCGCTGGCCATGTTGAGCCTGTTGCCGAGTTCGGCATCGATGATGTTGGTGGCGGCGTTCGCGCTATTTACGGTGACGCTGTCGGCGGTTTCCAACCTGGTGGGCGTCTATCCACCGGAATGCTTTCCCACTGAAGTACGCGCCTGCGGCGTAGGATTCGCCGTGGCATGCAGTCGTCTCGGCTCCGCGGCAGGTGTATTTTTGCTGCCGATCGGCATGCAGGTTTTCGGGCTGCAGGTAACGATGATGGCGTTGGCGGCGGTGCTGATGATTGGCATGGCGGTATCCGTAGCCTGGGCGCCGGAAACGCGGCATTTGCGATTGAACGAATGCGCTGTGGGCTGATCACCTTCGCCGCAGAGGGTGCTGCTTCCTAGGTCTAGCCTTGCTTACGCCTTACCCGGGAAGCCGGTAACTGCACGACGGTATCTTCAGGCTTCAACGCCCGTCCGTCTTGCGTGCGTGGCAGCAGTTTTTGCACGGGCAAACCGGTCTTCCGATGCACCAGTTGCACGCGAGGTTCGTCCGGCGCGAAGAAAAACGCCTCGCCCCATTGTCTGAGCGCAATCAGGAGCGGAAACAGGCCGCGACCTTTCTCCGTCAGGACGTATTCCTGGTAAGCGCTCCCATCGGAAGCGGGCACTGCATCCAGAATGCCGTGGGCTACCAGATGGCGCAGGCGTGCCGCCAGGATGTTCTTGGCCAGACCCAGACTCTTCTGGAATTCGCCAAACCGGTGCAGACCGTCGAACGCATCGCGCACGATCAGCAGCGACCAGCCGTCGCCAATGGCGTCCAACGGCCGCGCGACGCCACAGAGGGAATCCTCATGACTGATACGTTTGACCATGAGCTCATTTGTTGTCGTGATATTGGTTGCAAGATAAAACCTTGTTTGCTACAAGGCAAATGGTTTCAATTTGAAACTATGCGGAGCAAGACAGATGATTCGAGCGGACGAGACGTTCAATGGAACTTTTCCCTACGCGCCACATTTCAGTGACGCCCCGGGCTTCCCGATGCACTACATCGACGAAGGGCCGCAGGATGGCCAGGTCGTCCTGTGTCTGCATGGCGAGCCGACTTGGGGTTATCTGTTCCGTGGGTTGGTAAACCCGTTGCGCGGGACATATCGAGTCGTCGTCCCTGACCATATGGGGTTTGGCAAGAGCGCGACGCCGCACGATCGTAGCTATTGGCTGCAGGATCACGTAGACAATCTCGAGCGCTTCGTCTTGGCGCTGAACCTGCGATCCATCACGCTGGTGATGCACGATTTTGGCGGGCCGGTTGGCATGGGCTTGGCGGCGAGACATCCGGAGCGCATTCGGCGGATCATCGCCATCAATGGTCCGATGCCCTTCGGCCAACCCGACCTGACCGAGCGTCTGACCGCGAATGCGCGGGAATCGCCGTGGTTTCAGTGGATAGCGCAGGCGGAAGCGACGGGGCGCCTGAAAACCGTATTGGGTGAGCTCGGCTTCAACATGCTTAGCACGCTGAAACTCAACGGTTTCGAAAATCACGCATTGATCAGCGACACTTGGTTGCGCGCCTATGCATCGCGCTTTGCCGCTCCGGCCGATTGCGCCGGCGCCATTGATTGGGCCGAGGGCTTTGCCCGCGGTACGCATCGTTTCGAACAGCCCGATGAGACAGCGCTGAGGATGATTCAATCCAAGCCCGCATTAGCGATCTGGGGCATGGCCGATCGCACGCTGCACGCCGAGCATTTCCTGCCGCTGTTCCAGGCATTGTTCCCCGACGCTCCCATACACAGACTCGAAGGCGTTGGGCACTACAGCCTTGAAGACTCGCCCGGCTCGATTACCTCGCATGTACAAAGCTTTCTCGCGCAGACGTGAAAGAATCAAATCACGTGCGTTCGCGCAAAAGAAAAGCGCCCGGCGGGCGCTTTTCCGTGGAACGCTTGCGATGATCAATGGGGCAACGACAAGTCGTCCAGCAATGCTTTGAGGAAACGCGCTGCTTCGCCACCCGTCGCGGCGCGGTGATCGAAGGTGAGGCTGATCGGCATGCGGCGATGCACTTCGATGCCGCCCATCACCGCCACCACGTCGTGGCTGAGCTTGCCGGCACCGATGATCGCCACGCACGGCGGTACTACTACCGGCGTTGCATAACGTCCGGCGAACATGCCGAAGTTGGACAGGCTGATGGTGTAGCCGCTGAGTTCCGAAGGCGGAATGCTGCGGTCTTCCACCTGTGTGCGCAGGCGCTTGATGCCAGCACGGATGCCGTTGCCGTCGAGCACGTCGGCATTGCGCAGCGCGGGCACGAACAGGCCGTCTTCCGTATCGACGGCGATGCCGATGTCCACGTGCGGATGCAGGGTGCGGGTGAGGTTCTTGCCGTCGAACCAGGCGTTGAGCGCCGGCACGGCCTTGCATGCGGCAACGATGGCGCGGATCAGGCGTGCAGTGATGTCCTGCTTGCCGATCCAGGCATGCAAATCGGCATCATCCACCAGCGTGGTCGGTACCACGTTGGCGTGCGCTTCGGCCATCACGCGGGCCATGTTGCGGCGAACGCCCTTGAGCTGTTCCGGCTGGCCGCTCGCATGCACGCTCGGCGGCGCGGTGCGCACCGGCTTGCCGGCCAGCGAAACGGCGGTGCGTGCGGGTTCGGGATGTGGCAGTTCGGGAGCAAGGTGACGACCTGCGGAAGCAGGAACCTCGCGCGGAGGTGCCGCGCCGAGTGCAGCGGAACCGTTCGCTGCGGCGTTTTTCACGTCCTGCATGGTCACCACGCCATCCGCGCCAGTGCCGCGCACACGCGTGATGTCCACCTTGAGCTTCTTGGCAAGTGCGCGCACGGCGGGCACGGCCTTCACGCCGCCCACGCTGGAAGCTTGCTCAACATGCACGTGGCTGCCGCTAACCATGGCGCCGACCACGGTGCCTTCGTCTTCGCGTTCTGCCTTGCCATTGGCTTCAATCTCGCCGCCTTCGTCGGACGCGGTGACTTTCTTCGGCTCAGCCGCCGCGGCTGCCGCTGACTTCTTGGGGCCGTGGTGATGACCGGTGGATTCCGCTTCCGCACGCTGCTTGGCATTCGGATCGGGCTCGAATTCGGCAAGCGCGGCACCCGTTTCGATCACGTCGCCGGCAGCGCCGTGCAGCTTGGCAACCTTGCCCGTATACGGCGAAGGCACGTCGACGACCGCCTTGGCGGTTTCCATCGACACCAACGGTGCGTCGAGCTTGATCTGATCGCCTTCCTTCACGTGCCACTCGACGATGGTTGCGTCGGGCAGGCCTTCGCCGAGGTCAGGCAGGTAGAACGTCTTGATGTCGGCCATGTTCGGAGTTCCGAAAAGTAAGTGATTCGTTGTTGGCTCCCTCCCCCTGCAAGCAAGGGGAGGGACGAAGAGCATCAGCTTGCGGCGAGCGTACGTTTCGCGGCTTCAACGACACGTTCCATGCTCGGCAGATATTTCATCTCCAGACGGAACAGCGGAATGTGCGTGTCCCAACCGGTCACGCGCTCAACCGGCGCAAGCAGGTCGTACAGGCATTCCTCGGCGATGCGCGCAGCGATCTCGGCACCGAAGCCGGCCGTCTTCGGCGCTTCGTGCAGGATCACGCAGCGGCCGGTCTTCTGCACGGATTCGGCGATAGTGCCGAAATCGAGCGGCGTGAGCGTCGCCACGTCGATCACTTCGGCACTGATGCCTTCCTCGGCCAGCGCATCGGCCGCCTCGAGTGCTTCTTTGACTTGCGCGCCCCAGGTAACGATGGTGACGTCGGTGCCGTCGCGCAGCACGAAGCATACGTCCAGCGGCAGCGCTTCGCCGTCATCCGGCACCTCTTCCTTGTACTGGCGATAGATGCGCTTGGGTTCGAAGAACATCACCGGATCCGGATCACGGATCGCGGCGAGCAATAGACCGTAGGCACGTGCGGGCGACGAAGGCATCACCACGCGCAGGCCGGGGATGTTGGTGAACAGGTGCTCGTTCGCTTCGGAATGATGTTCCGGCGCGCGAATGCCGCCGCCCCATGGCGCGCGCCACACGGCCGGCACCGTCAGGCGACCACGCGTACGGTTGCGCATGCGCGCAGCGTGGCAAGCGATCTGCTCCATCATGGGATAGATGAAGCCCTCGAACTGCGCTTCGGCCACCGGCTTCATGCCCGCTGTGGCCAAGCCCACGGTGACACCGGCGATGGTGGTTTCGTCCAGAGGTGTGTCGAGCACGCGCAGCGCACCGAATTTTTCCTGCAAGCCTTGCGTCGCGCGAAACACGCCGCCGTTGACACCGACGTCTTCGCCCAGCACGACGACGCTTTCGTCGCGGGCCATCTCATAAGCAAGTGCCTGGGTGACGGCTTCGATAAGAGTGATCTGTGCCATGGCTTAGTGCGCCTTCTTGTCGAGCGAGAGCGCGAGGTCGCGCTGTTTGGCGAGGTCCGCGGGAACTTCGGCGAAGGTGTAGTCGAACATCGCGGTGACAGGCTGGGTCTTGGTCTGCAGATAGGCGTTGACCTCGTTGTCCATCCACTCGTCGCACTCGGCCTTCCAGGCTTCTTCCTTCTTGTCGTCCCACACTTTCTTGCCGATCAGCCAGTTGCGCAGGCGCTTCATCGGCTCCTTCGCCCAGGCGTCCTTCACTTCCTGCTCGCCGCGATAACGGCGTGCATCGTCGGCGGTGGTGTGATCGCTCAATCGATAGGTGACCAGTTCCAGCACGCTGCCGCCTTCACCGTTGCGCGCGCGCTCCAGCGCATCTTCCATCGCCTTGCGCACGGCGATGATGTCGTTGCCGTCCACCTGGATGCAGTAGAGGCCAGCGGCGATGCCTTTCTGCGCCAGCGTCGGCGCGCCGGACTGGATCTTGCGCGGCACGGAAATCGCCCACTGGTTGTTGACGATCACCGCCACCATCGGCAGATTCTGTGCACCGGCGATGTTGATGGCGCCGTAGAAGTCGCCCTTCGAGGAACCGCCATCGCCGATCGTGCACACGGCGACGCGCTTTTCGTTGCGGATCTTGAAGGCAAGCGCCGTACCCGCTGCATGCAGGCATTGCGTGCCGATCGGCACGGACCAGGCAAAGTCGTGGCGCGCCGGTTCCTTTTGATAGTCGTTGCCGCGTTCGTCGCCGCCCCAGTACATGTACACCTCGCGCGGCTGCACGCCGCGATAGAGCTGCGCACCGTATTCGCGATAGCTCACGGAGAGCACGTCTTCCGGCTTCATGGCGCTGCCGATGCCCACGTGCGAGGCCTCGTGGCCGAGGCAGCTTGCGTACGTGCCGAGCTTGCCGGTACGTTGCAAGGCCACCGATTTGGCGTCGAACACGCGGGTGGACATCATCAGCTTGTACAACTCGACCATGTGGTCGAGGTCGTTGGTGAACGCAGGCAGATCATCACGAACCTGCTTGCCTTCGGCATCGAGATACTGCAGATATTCGATTTCAAACTTGGCGGCGATGGACACGACTCGCTCCCGGAAGGGGTAGGGGAAACGTTGCGGGGGGAGGCGCGGCCCATCCAGTGGGGCCGGACGCACTTGAGGATGCTTCGACTTATTTTACGCGGTCGTCACCGACGCTGTCCGTACAGTCGAAGCAGTCCTTCTGGACCCAGACAAACGCCATTTGATAGCAGGCCGCCATGTTGCGTCGCAAGGTACACTGCAGCATGCGAGCCCGTACGTGGGTGTTCGCGATAACGGTTAACATCAATCTTTTTGCGGGTTTGCGGGCGTTATGACGGATAACCAGCGGGACCTCGAGGCAGGCATCGAGCTCGACTTGAGCGGCCGGATGACCTATGGCGGCTATCTGCGTCTGGATCAACTGCTCAGCGCCCAGCAACCCCTTACCTCCCCGCCGCATCACGACGAGATGCTGTTCATCGTGATGCATCAGGTGGCCGAGCTTTGGATGAAGCTGGTCATTCACGAGTTGAAGGCGGCGATCGCGCATCTGCGTATCGACGACGTGAACGAATGCCTGAAAATTCTTGCGCGCGTCAAGCACGTGCAACGGCAGTTGTTCGAGCAATGGGCGGTGCTGGAAACGCTGACGCCCTCGGAGTACCTGGAATTTCGCGATGCGCTGGGTTCGTCGTCGGGGTTTCAGTCGCTTCAGTACCGCATGATCGAATTCATGCTGGGCAACAAGAATGCGCAGATGCTCAAGCTGTTCGATTACGATCCGGCGGCGCAAGCGCAGCTGCAAGAAGTGCTGGAAGCCCCGGGTTTGTACGACGAATTCCTGCGCTATCTCGCACGTCACGGCCATGCCGTACCGGCGGCGAAGCTGGAGCGTGATTGGACCGAAGCGTATCAACGCCATGAGGGCTTGTTGCCGGTGTTCAAGCGCATCTACGAGCAGCGCGCGGCATTCTGGGCGGAATACCACATGTGCGAGCAATTGGTGGACGTGGAAGGGAGCTTCCAGCTCTGGCGCTTCCGCCATATGAAAACGGTGGAGCGCATCATCGGACACCGGCGTGGCACGGGCGGCTCCTCGGGTGTGGCGTTCCTGAAAAAGGCGCTGGAGCTGGAATTCTTCCCCGAGCTGCTGGATGTGCGCACCATACTTGGCAGCTAAGCAGCGTAACCCGATGGATCAGGTAAAACGGCCAAGCGCCGCTTGTGCCGAATTCGGCTTTCGCCGCAGCGAATAGGCCCTAAGTTGCTGCGTTGCGTTTGACTTCCCCGCGCTCAGCCCGTTACATCTTCGAAATCCAATCCAAGGGGAAACCTGCGTGAACCAGCATTCCGAAGCCGGCGTCCAGACCACGCCCGACTTTCCGCAGCTGTTCGGTCATCCGCGTCCGCTGTGGATGCTGTTCATGACAGAGTTCTGGGAGCGCTTCGCCTATTACAGCCTGAGTTGGGCGTTGGCGCTGTATGCCGTGGCGCAGTTCTACAACGGCGATCCCACCGGGCAGGGCTGGGCCAGCAGCATCTTCGGTGCCTACGTGGCGCTGGCGTTTGCGTTTGGCGTGTTCGGCGGCTACGTGGCCGACAAGGTGATCGGCTATCAGCGATCAATCTTGTTGGGCGCAGTGGTGATGTCGGCGGGCTTGTTCGTATTGATGATTCCCAGCCGCGATGCCTTGCTGTTCGGGCTGGCGATGGTGATCGTGGGCGATGCCTTGTTCAAGCCGAACATCTCCTCGATGGTGGGGCAGCTCTATGCGCCTGGCGATGAGCGGCGCGATCGCGGTTTTACGCTGTTTTACATGGGCATCAATTGCGGCGCCTTCCTGGCGCCGTTGATCACCGGCTGGATGGCCAGCTATTTCACCAAGACCCCGTTGCAACAGAACTTTCGTGTTGTGTTCGCGGCGGCGGGCGTGGGCATGATCCTGAGTTTGCTCTGGTTCTGGTTCGGCCGGCGCGGCTTGCGCGGCGTGGGCCGTCCGGCGCCGGGCAGCGAGAGCCGCGTGCGCGTGCTGCAGGTGGTCGCCGGCGTGGTGGTGGCCGTGCCAGCTACTTACTTGCTGCTGGCCAAGCTCGGTGCGGCAGGCCTGCAGTGGGTGATGGGCCTGCTCTTCATCGGCATGGTGGTGGTGCTGATTGCCGAAGCGAAGCGGCATGATCGCGTGCAGCTCGACCGGGTGATCGCGATGCTGATCATCTTCGCCTTCAACGTGTTGTTCTGGGTGTTCTATTACCTGTTCGGCACCACCTTCAATTTCTTGGCCGAGAACCTGGTCGACCGGCAGATGTTCGGCGGCTGGATGTTCCCGGTGGGCTGGTTCCAGTCGATGACGCCGCTGTGGGTAGTGGCGTTGGCGCCGGTCACCGCGTTTGCGTGGGGCTGGCTGGCCAAGCGGCACAAGGAGCCGTCCATTCCGCGCAAGTTCGGCTTGGGCCTGGTGTTCAACGGCATTGGCTTCCTGAGCCTGATCTACGCGCTGTCGCATCTGCTCGACACTCGCGGGCTGATTCCGTTCTGGCCGCTGGCCATGTGCTATCTGTTCCAGTCGGTGGGTGAGCTTTGCCTGTCGCCGATTGGCTTGTCGATGGTGACCAAGCTGGCGCCGCCGCGGCTGGTGGGTTTGGGACTGGGCGGCTGGTTTCTCTCCACCGCGCTGGGTGGGAATCTGTCCGGCATGCTGGCTTCGCACATCAGCGGCGCCACCGGCATGACCGCCGCATCCGCGCTGAACGGTTTTACCTTCTGCTTTTACGTGTTGGCGGGCTCAGGCGTGCTGCTGCTGCTGATCTCGCCGCTGGTGAACAGGTTGATGCATGGGGTGAAGTAAGGCGGGATCGATACGTTGGCGTGCAGGCCCCGGCGTATCGATGTCGCGTTGCATGGCGATGTTGGGGTTGGTAACCCCAGCCTATGCGTCCGGGTTGCCGAGCAACTTGTCCAGGATGCGCGTCAGCCATTGCTGTTCTTCCGCATCCAGCTTCGCCAGCACTTCGCGCTCATGCGCCCGCGCCATCGGCGCGATGTCGTCGTGCATGATCCAGCCCGCTTCGGTCAGGCTCAGCACCGAGCGGCGCTTATCTCCGCCGTGGGTTTCCCGATGCACGCGTCCGGCTTCCACCAGCCGGGCGAGCGCGCGGCTGACGGCTACCTTGTCCATCGCCGTGCGCTCGGCCACTTCGCGCGCCGATAGCCCATGGAAGCGGGCCAGCACCGCCATCACGCGCCACTCGGTCATGCTGAGGTCGTAGCGGCGCTGGTAGTCGTCCGCGATCGCCTGGCTCACCGTGTTCGAAAGAATCGACAGCCGATAGGGCAGGAAGCGCTCCAGTTCCAAGGGGGCGTGTTCGGCTCCGGCGGGGGCGGGCTTGCGCGGATGGGACATTGTGGCGGTGTTCCTTGCAATTAGTTGCACATGTAACTATAACGTTGACCTGATTCCGATGGTGGCACGCTGGCTGCGCCTCCATCGCGCATGAACTATGTCAGGAGAGCGCCATGAACGCCCAGCCCAATCTCGGCATGCATGTCACCACCTTCGAGAACCCGATGGGCATCAACGGATTTGAATTCGTTGAGTTTGCCGCCCCGGCGGGCCGAAGCGGTGAACTGCATAGGTTATTCCAGAACATGGGTTTTACGGCGGTGCTCAAGCACAAGCGCCGTCCCATCACGGTCTATCGCCAGGGCGGCGTCAACTTCCTGATCAACGAAGACCCCGATTCCTTCGCCGCCGATTTCGCCGCCAAGCATGGTCCCAGCGCGTGCGGCTTCGCCATCCGCTTCAAGAAGGCCGCCAACGATGTGCTGAAGATGGTGCTGGCCAACGGTGGCGAAGCGCCTGCGGACAAGGCCGACAGCAAGGCGGTGAATGCGCCGGTAGTGAAAGGTATCGGCGATTGCATGCTCTATCTGGTGGATCGCTTTGGCGCCGCCGGCAGCGTCTACGAAGGCGATTATGAAGCGCTGCCGGGCGTCGACCAGCATCCGGCCGGTTTTGGCCTCACCTTCATCGACCACCTTACGCACAACCTGTACTTCGGCAACATGCAGAAGTGGTCCGATTACTACGAGCGCCTGTTCAATTTCCGCGAGATCCGCTACTTCGACATCAAGGGTGCGAAAACCGGCCTGGTTTCGAAGGCGATGACCGCGCCGGACGGCATCGTACGCATTCCGCTCAACGAATCGAGCGATCCGAAGAGCCAGATCAACGAATATCTCGACGCGTATCACGGCGAAGGCATCCAGCATATCGCCTGCTTCACCGACAACATCTACGAAACGGTGGAAGCGATGCGCGCGAAGGGCGTGGAGTTCCTGGACACGCCCGACACGTACTTCGACGTGATCGACCAGCGCATTCCCAACCACGGCGAAGACGTGCCGCGGCTGGCGAAGAACAAGATCCTGATCGATGCCGATCCGGAAACCAAGCAACGCAAGCTGCTGCAGATATTCACGCAGAACAACATCGGCCCGATCTTCTTCGAGATCATCCAGCGCAAGGGCAACGAGGGTTTCGGCGAAGGCAACTTCCAGGCGCTGTTCGAATCGATCGAGCGCGATCAGATGCGGCGCGGCGTGCTGTAATTTTTCAAACCCAGGATGACACGCGTAGGCTGGGTTGGCGCAGCGTAACCCAACGTATTCAAGCGGCATGGTTGGGTTACGCTGCGCCAACCAACCTACGGGCAGGTCCTTCTCCCATCGGGGCCTGGAAGAGGCAGAGTGAGCTTGATGATGCAATCGAACGGCTACCAATCCGGCTTCGGTAACGAGTTCGCCAGCGAAGCCATCGCAGGCGTGCTACCTGCGGGACAGAACTCACCGCAACGCGTAGCGCATGGCTTGTATGCCGAGCAGCTTTCCGGCACCGCTTTTACCGCGCCGCGCCACAGCAATCGACGTAGCTGGCTGTATCGCATTCGCCCGGCCGCGATGCACAAGCCATTCGAACCGCACGCACATGTCACGTTCCACAATCGCTTCGACGAAGCGCCACCCACGCCGAACCAGTTGCGCTGGGATCCATGGCCGATGCCGTCGCAGCCGACGGATTTCGTCGATGGCTTGGTGACGCTCGCTGGCAACGGCGGCCCTGCAGAACAAGCCGGCTGCGGTATCCACATCTACGCAGCGAACCGTTCGATGCAGGGACGCTTCTTCTACGACGCGGACGGCGAACTGCTGATCGTGCCGCAGCTCGGCGGCCTGCGCATCGCGACCGAGTTGGGCGTGCTGGAGGTCAAGCCGCTGGAGATAGCGGTGATTCCACGCGGCATTCGCTTTCGCGTGGAACTGATGGATGGTGAAGCGCGTGGCTATGTCGCCGAGAATTTTGGTGCGCTGCTGCGCCTGCCGGATCTTGGCCCGATAGGCGCCAATTCGATGGCGTTGCCGCGCGACTTCCTCGCGCCAAACGCTTCCTACGAAGACGTGGAAGGCGATTTCGAACTGATCGCCAAATTCCAGGGCGCGCTGTGGAAGGCGAGCATCGATCACTCGCCGTTGGACGTGGTGGCCTGGCATGGCAACTACGCACCCTACAAATACGATCTCACGCATTTCAATACGATCGGTTCGATCAGCGTGGATCATCCCGATCCGTCCATCTTTACCGTGTTGACTTCGCCCAGCGATACGCCGGGTACGGCGAATGTGGATTTCGTGATCTTCCCGCCGCGCTGGCTGGTGGCCGAACACACCTTCCGACCGCCGTATTTCCATCGCAACGTCGCCAGCGAATTCATGGGCTTGATTGAAGGCGCGTATGACGCCAAAGCCGGCGGATTCGCGCCCGGCGGCGCCAGCTTGCACAATTGCATGAGCGGGCATGGACCGGATGCGGCGAGCTTCGAGAAGGCAAGTGCGGCTGACGTCAGCAAGCCGGATCACCTGACCGGCACGATGGCTTTCATGTTCGAAACGCGCAAGGTGATCCACCCCACCCGGCAGGCACTGGATGCACCGCAGTTGCAGCACGATTACTACCAGTGCTGGCAGGGTATCGCGAAGCATTTCAATCCGGAGCGCGCGTGAAACACGCGTGGCTCGTCATCGCGGGCGTAGTGCTGCTCGCTGGCTGCGAGGGTTCATCGCCCGCTTCGTCTCCATCCGCCAGTGCTTCCACAGCCGCAGCGGCGCCGTCATCTACAGTGCCAGCAGGATTGAATGCCTCGCGCTACGACGGCTATGGCGACACGCGTTTTGGCATGGACGAGCCAGCTTTCCGTCGTGCATGGCAAGGCGAGTTGCAGGGAGCGGCCAGCACGGACGGCGGCTGCTATTACCTTGCGCCCAAGTGGGCGAAATCCGCTGCGGTATTTGGTTTCATGTTCGAGCAGGGCCACTTCGTGCGCTACGACGTCGGCAATGCGAATGAAACAGCGCCTGGCGGCGGCAAGGTTGGCATGACCGTGCCGCAAATCCGCGCGCTATATGGCAATCATGTCGAACAATCGCCTCACAAGTACGAACAGGGCGCCTTCTACTTGCGCATCACCGGCCAAGGCCAGAACGTCTTGCTGTTTGAAACCGATGCCGCTGGCAAAATAACCCGGTGGCGCGTAGGTGTGCCGCCGCAAATCGATTACGTGGAAGGTTGCTCGTAAAGCAGCCGACGGAGTGAATAGATGAAACTGGGCAGTCTCAAGGAAGGCGGCCGTGATGGCACGCTGATCGTGGTAAGCCGCGATTTGAAGCAGGCGGTCAAGGCTGTCGGCATCGCGGCGACCATGCAGGCCGCGCTGGATGATTGGTCCAATACCGCGCCGCACCTGAATGCTCTGTCGGATGCGCTCAACGCAGGCCAGGCAGCAGGCGCATTCGCGCTGGACATGGCGACCCTCGCAGCGCCGTTGCCGCGCGCCTATGAATTCATCGATGGCAGTGCGTATCTGCCGCACGTCGAGCGTGTGCGCCGTGCACGCGGCGCGGAAGTGCCTGAATCGTTTTACGTCGATCCCTTGATGTACCAGGCGACCAGCGCGGGCTTTCTTGGGCCGCGCGACGCGGTCATCGTGCCGAGCGAGGAATATGGGATTGACCTGGAGGCCGAGGTCGTCATCATCACCGATGACGTGCCGATGGCAGCGTCGGTTGAACAGGCTGCGGGCCACATCCAGCTCGTTGGCCTGGTCAATGACGTGAGCTTGCGCAATTTGATTCCCGGTGAGCTCGCCAAGGGCTTTGGCTTTCTGCAATCAAAACCGCGCTCGGCGCTGTCGCCGGTGTTCGTCACGCCGGATGAACTGGGCGATGCCTGGCAGGGCGAAAAACTGCATCTGCCGATGCGCACCTGGCTCAACGACACATGGTTCGGCGAGGCCGAATGCGGCGTGGACATGCAGTTCAATTTCGCCCAACTGGTGGCGCACGCGGCCAAGACGCGGCCACTCACCGCCGGCACCATCGTGGGCTCCGGCACCATCGCCAATGAAGACACCAGCAAGGGTGCATCCTGCCTGGCCGAACAGCGCACGGTTGAAACGCTGCGTGACGGCAAGCCGAGCACACCGTTTCTGAAATTCGGCGATACGTTGCGGATCGAGATCACCGACAAGCAAGGTGCCTCGATCTTCGGCGCCATCGAACAGGTGATTGCGCCTCAGAAGTGACGCAGGTCCGATCGCGGCGCGCTGGAGATGACGCGCCGCGACTTCGGCGCTATCTTCGTGGACTGATTTCTTCCCCCAGGCCAGGAGTAGCGCATGTCCCAAGTGACCCTTAAAGGCAACCCCGTCCAAGTCGATGGCCAGCTCCCGGCCGCGGGTAGCAAGGCGCCCGCGTTCAACCTGGTCGCCAAGGATCTTTCCGACGTGCCGCTCGCCAGCTTCAGCGGCAAGCGCAAAGTGCTGAACATCTTTCCCAGCGTCGATACGCCCACTTGCGCCATGTCGGTGCGCAAGTTCAACGAAAAGGCCAGCCAACTCGCCAACACGGTGGTGCTGTGCATCTCGGCCGATTTGCCATTTGCACAAGCGCGCTTCTGCGGCGCCGAAGGTTTGAGCAACGTGGTCACGCTGTCGACGCTTCGCGGCCACGACTTCCTGAAGCATTACGGCGTGGCGATCGCATCCGGTCCGCTGGCTGGTCTCGCCGCGCGTGCAGTAGTGGTGCTGGACGAGCAGGACGAGGTGCTGCACACCGAGCTGGTCGGCGAGATCGCCAATGAGCCCAATTACGATGCGGCGTTGCAGGCGCTCAACTGACGGACTTTGACGTGCGCCGCGCCAGGGCGTGGCGCACGTCGCAGAATCAATGCCGAGTGGTCGTGCGGTAGCGGCGGTCGTTCATCATGACCGGCATCCAGCCGTAGCGAAGGGCCTGGCCGGTGCCGGGCTTCACCCTCAAGCTCGCCGCATACTCATGCGCCATTGCCGCCACGTCGGGGCGGGGCATGGCGTCGACCACGCGTACGTCCGATACCGAACCATCGGGCCGGAACGCCCCGATGAAATCGGCAATGCCGGCGTCGGGAAGGCGTTCGTCCAGCGCCGGCTTGTAGCGATGGCGCGGGGTGCTCGGTTGCAGTTGGTCAAGGCTTGATTCTTCTTGCATGCCCACGCGGATGTTCGTGTCGTAGGCGGCGACGAAGCTGTCTACGTCCTTCATGATCGCGGGCATCTGTGCATCGCCGATATGTTCCATGATCCGCTGGATCAGCTCGCCGGCGTAGCTTTGCCTGTCTTGCTTGTCCGTTTTGGATTGCAGAGCGTAATGGGCATAGATCTGCGCCCAGTTCATCGCCTCGCGATACTGGCCTTGAATAAGCTTCAGCTCCGCCATCTTGGCCATCGCCAGCATGCTGCCGCGGATGGCGGCATTGCCGAGATACAGGCTGGCCTTGGCCAAGTCCTGTTGCACAGGGGAGTCGGTTGCGTGCTGCCCCATGTGATAGAGCGAGCCGAGCATGTACAGCGCATGCGCATCGCTGCTTTGCGCGGCTTTCGCTTCCAGGTCGGCCAGCATGCGCTGGCGGTCGGCGAGTGGAATGTCGTGGTCCAGTACCCGTGCCCACGCTGCATCGAGTGCAAGGTCCATGTTCACGGCCGAGGCTGCAGATGTATCGGGGTTTGTCGCGGAATCCGCAGCAGCGGTACTGCCACATGTCACAAGTAACGCGATTGCTGCACCAAGCAGGCATGCCCTTCGCTGTGCCATCGCTCGACCCTCCGTGTGTTCCTTGTCCGGGCGCAACACTATCACCTACCTGGCACCGGGGCATCACGCAAAATGCTGCGCTCAAGCGCTGCGTATCTGCAGGATATCCAGCGGCCGTGTTCCCAGTCGCTCCGGCAGGCCCATCCCCAGCCGCAGACTGCGCCCGATGCGGTCGGCGTGTTCCAGCATCGCGTTGGCGTCGGCTTCGTCCAGCACCTCGCGCGTCGTGGTTTGCCACAGCGACAGCCAGCGCTCGAAGTGCTCGACGCGAATGGCGGGCTGCGCGCGATGCACCGCCATCGGATTGCCGCGATAGCTATTGGCGCGCAGGGCGACGGAGCACCAGAAGGAGGTCAGCGTGCGCTTGTGTTCGTCCCAGTCGTGGACGGCAGCGTTGAAAACAGGGCCGAGCTGGGGATCGACGCGCACTTTGTCGTAGAAGCGATCGACCAGCAGGGCGATGCGCTCGGCGTCGAGTTTGGAGGGTTCTTGCATGCCGTCATGATACTACCGGCGGGCATGGCGCTCATGCGGCAAGACGACGCTTGGAACGAAAAAAAGCCGGGCAAACCCGGCTTTTTTTTGAGCTCCATGGCTGAGCTTACTTCGCCGCCATCAGGGCGAGGGTCATGTCCAGCATGCGGTTGGAGAAGCCCCACTCGTTGTCGTACCAGCTCAGCACCTTCACCAGCGTTCCGCCCATCACGCGCGTCTGCGTGGAATCGTAGATGGACGAATGCGCATTGTGATTGAAGTCGATCGACACCAGCGGCTTGGTGTTCACCGTCAGGATGCCCTTCAGCGCACCATGGGCGGCTTCGTTGATGGCGGCGTCGATTTCGTCCTTGGTGGTATTGCGCGCGGCCACGAAGGAGAGGTCGACCACCGACACATTGATGGTCGGCACGCGGATCGCGAAGCCGTCCAGCTTGCCGGACAGCTCCGGCAGCACCAGACCCACCGCGGCGGCGGCGCCGGTCTTGGTCGGGATCTGCGAATGCGTGGCCGAACGGGCGCGGCGCAGGTCGGAGTGGTAGACGTCGGTCAGCACCTGGTCGTTGGTGTAGGCGTGGATGGTGGTCATCAGGCCATGCACCATGCCGATCTTCTCGTGCAGCACTTTGGCCAGCGGCGCCAGGCAGTTGGTGGTGCAGGAGGCGTTGGAGATCACTTGGTGCGAAGCGGTGATCTTGTCGTGGTTCACGCCGTAAACGAAGGTGCCGTCCACATCCTTGTCGCCAGGGGCGGAGATGATCACCTTCTTCGCGCCAGCGGCCAGATGCGCGCCAGCCTTGGCCTTGGAGGTGAACAGGCCTGTGCATTCCAGCACCACGTCGATGCCCAACTCGCCCCACGGCAGCTTGGACGGATCGCGTTCGGCAAAGACCTTGATGCGGTCGCCATTGACAACCAGGTCGCCGCCGTCCACTGACACTTCACCCGGGAATCGGCCGTGCGCCGTGTCGTACTGCGTAAGGTGCGCGTTGGTCTCGGCGTTGCCGAGGTCGTTCACCGCGACGATCTGGATTTCGTTCGTGCGTTTGGCTTCGTACAGCGCGCGCAGGGTATTGCGGCCGATGCGACCGTAACCGTTGATGGCGACCTTGATGGCCATGAGACAGCGTCCTCCAAAGGGTGATGGGGCAGCGAAGCGGCTTTATGGGCCGCGAAACCCGCATTCTAGCCCGAACCGGGCGCGGCCCTCATCCGCATGCGGCGATCGCACCGGATTGTCATAACGCGTATGGCATCATCGCAGGCTTGTTTCCAGGGGATTTCAGCATGCGCTTCATCCGCCGACTTGCCGTCGCCATGTTCGCCGCGCTCGCCCTCGCGCCTGCCGCACAGGCATGGGGGCCGCTTGGGCACAGCGTGGTGGCCGAGTTAGCGCAGCGACATCTCAGCCCCGCAGCCGAAGCGGAAGTGGAGCGGCTGTTGGCGCTGGATCACACTAAGTCACTGGCCGACATCGCCAGCTGGGCGGACGAAATCCGCAACGATCCCAAGCAACAGGCGCTATGGAAGGAAACGCGCCCGCTGCACTACGTCGATTTTCGCGATCCTTCTTGCGTCTATGTGCCACCGCGTGACTGCAAGAACGGCCAATGCGTGATCGAAGCCATTCCGCGCTACATCGCGATCCTGGGCGACCGCAGCCAGCCCGATGCGGCAAGGCTGCAGGCGCTGAAATTCGTAGTGCATTTTGTCGGCGATATCCACCAGCCGTTGCACGCAGGTTACCGTGACGATGCCGGCGGCAACGCCTATCAGGTGCAGTTCCAAGGGCAAGGCATGAACCTGCACCGCGTGTGGGATTCGGGCCTGCTCGGCACGCGCGGCCTGGATTGGAATGCCTACGTGAAGCGGCTCGATGCCGAAGGCGTTGCCCCGCTGCCGGCGGCGATCGCGCCGCTCGGCAAGCCGGCGGTGCAGTGGGCTGAGGAATCCTGCCAGATCACGCGCGACATCTATCCGTCCAACCACAAGATCGACCAGGCTTACATCGACACCGAGCTGCCAGTGGCCGACAGCCGCCTGCGCGAAGCGGGCAGGCGGTTGGCTGAGGTGTTGAACCTGGCGTTGCAGAACGGTTGATGCCAAGGCGAGCCGGCTCTGCCGGCGACCATGCGCGACGGTGTGTTACCGAATGGCGACACCCAGGAAAAGCTTTTGGCCGCGAAAAGCCCGATTTACGTCTAGCCGTCCAATCGCACAACGGCGTTTGCGGCAGCGCCACATGCAATCTTGCATACGATTGCACGCAAAAAGATATTGCGGGGTCGGCCGGGGGTTCTGTTAGTCTCGTCCGACAATTTTGAATAGCTCCCGCAATGGCCACTGAAACCCACTCCCGCCGTACCAAGATCGTCGCCACCCTGGGTCCTGCTACCGATGCACCCGGCATGCTCGAAAAGATCATTGCCGAAGGTGTCAACGTAGTACGCCTCAACCTCTCGCACGGCCAACCCGACGATCACCGCGCCAGGGCAGCCGCCGTGCGCAAGGCGGCGGAGAAGGTAGGACGTGAAGTCGGCATCCTTGCTGACCTGCAGGGGCCGAAGATCCGCGTCGAGCGCTTCGCCAATGGCCCGATTGAATTGCGTGACGGCGATCCGTTCGTGCTCGACTGCCGCGCCGATGCGCCGCCCGGCGATACCACGCGCGTGGGTGTGAGCTACCTGCGCCTGCCACAGGACGTGAAGGCCGGCGACATTCTGTTGCTGGACGATGGCCTGGTGGCCATGACCGTGCTCGAGGTGGTCGGTCCCGAGGTACGTTGCCAGGTGCTGATCGGCGGAAAGCTTTCCGATCGCAAGGGCTTGAACCGCCAGGGCGGTGGACTGTCCGTAGATGCGCTTTCCGACAAGGACAAGGCGGATATCAAGCTCGCCGCCGAGATCGGTGCGGATTTTCTCGCGGTGTCGTTCGTGCGCTCGGCGGCGGATATGGAACAGGCGCGTCGCCTGCTGAAGGAAGCTGGCGGCAATGCATCGCTGGTGGCGAAGATCGAGCGCGCCGACGCGATTCCCGTGCTTGGCGAAATCATCGACGCCTCCGACGTGGTGATGGTGGCGCGCGGCGACCTCGGTGTGGAAATCGGCGACGCCGAGCTGCCCGGCCTGCAAAAGAAGATCATCCGCGAGTCGGTGCAGCGCAACCGCGCCGTCATCACCGCGACACAGATGCTGCAATCGATGGTGCGCTCGCCGATTCCGACCCGCGCCGAAGTGCTCGACGTCGCCAACGCGGTGATCGATGGCACGGATGCGGTGATGTTGTCCGAAGAATCGGCCGCAGGCGCACATCCGGACAAGGCAGTGGCGGCGCTGCGCCGTATCTGCCTGGGTGCCGAGCGCCAGTTCGAGCCGAAGGAAACGCTCAGCAAGGATGGACACCATCTGGATCGCACCGACCAGGCTATTGCCCTGGCAGCGATGCTGCTGGCCAGTGAGATCGGCGTTCGCGCGATCGTGGCGCTGACCGAATCGGGCGCCACGGCGCAATGGCTGTCGCGCTATCGCAGCGCGGTGCCGATCTACGCGCTGTCGCCATTCGACGATGCGCGCCGCCGCATGCTGGTGCTGCGCGATGTGCAGCCGGTGAAATTCACCCACGACACCTTGAGCCCCGCCGTGTCCGCACGCGAGTCCGTGCGCCAGTTGTTCGCAGCCGGGAAACTGTCCGAGGGCGATCGCGTGGTGCTCACGCACGGCGATCACATCGGCAAGGGTGGCGGCACCAATACGCTCAAGCTGCTGTCGGTCGGTCCGGACGGCATGGTGGAAAGCCTGCGCGATCTGTAACGGATATCGGCGAGGTTTGCCGCAAACCCTCTTCTCGCTGAGGAGAGGGTGACGTGGGCTACGCCAATCGTGCGAACAGGCCCTAGACTGGCACCACGTCCCCAGCTCTACATCGGAGGTTCCGCCATGCGCACGATGACTCGTTTCGGCCAATCCCTGCTCGTGGCCATGGCTTTGGCCGCCGCCATGCCGGTCATGGCGCAGCAAGCGCGCAAAGTCGCGCCGGAGCAGCTCCCCAGCGATTGGTCGCTATTGAACCGCGATGTCGCGGTGGACGTGCCCAACAGCGGCGTGAACATCTACAAGCCCAGCTGCATCGCCGTCACCTACGTGATCGGTAACGATGGCGTGCCGATGAACGTGCAGGTAGCCAAGATGGTGCCCAGCAGCGATCTGGGCAAGGCGGCGGTCAGCGCGGTGTCCAACTTCCGCTACGGTCCGTCGCTTACCAATAAAAACCATACTCCGGTCGCCACGTACTACATCATTCCCTTCAATGCTCCGGACGATCCTGCCAAGCGCGCGCAAGTAACGGCGCCTTGCAAACTCCCGGGCTACGGCGAGGGCTGACCGGCTTCCAGCGCCGGTCCTGAACGCCCCGCTGATGGGTTGGGGCTATAATTGCGCCTTTTCCGCCTGCCCGCCCGCACGGGTGGCCCCCCATCTTGCGGCCTTGCGCCGCCAAAGTTTTACGGAGTCGTCCAATGAGCATTGAAGATCTCGAGAGCGTTGCCCTGGCCATGGTGGCGCCCGGCAAGGGCATCATCGCTATTGATGAGTCGACCAACACCATCAAGAAGCGCTTCGAGGCGGTCGGCATCGAGAACACCGAGGAAAACCGCCGCGCCTATCGCGAACTGCTGCTCACCTCGCCGAGCCTCTCCGAGCACATCTCCGGTGCGATCCTGTACGACGAAACCATCCGCCAGTCCACCAAGGACGGCGTGCCGTTCACCCAGATCATGAAGAAGAACGGCATCATCCCCGGCATCAAGGTGGACAAGGGTACCGTGCCGCTGGCCGGTTTCCCCGGCGACGTCGTCACCGAAGGCCTCGACGGTCTGCGCGAGCGGCTCGCCGAATACGTGAAGCTGGGCGCGCAGTTCGCCAAGTGGCGCGCGGTGATCAACATCAGCGAAGACAATCCCAGCTCCACCGCGATCGAAGCCAACTGCCATGCGCTCGCCCGCTATGCCGCGCTGTGCCAGGAAGCCGGCCTGGTGCCGATGGTGGAGCCGGAAGTGATCATGGATGGCGATCACTCCATCGAAGTCAGCTACGAAGTGCACGAGGCCGTGCTGCGCAGCCTGTTCAACGCGCTGTACGAGCAGAACGTGCTGCTCGAAGGCACCATCCTGAAAGTCAGCATGGTGATTCCGGGCAAGGATGCGGACGAGCAGGCCGACGTGGAAGAAGTGGCAGAAGCCACCGTGCGCGTGCTCAAGACCACCGTGCCGGCCACGCTGCCGGGCATCGTGTTCCTGTCGGGCGGTCAGTCCGATGAACAATCCACCGCGCATCTCAACGCGATGAACCGCATGGGTCCGCATCCGTGGCCGCTGTCGTTCTCCTACGGCCGCGCCATGCAGCAGGCCGCGCTCAAGCTATGGTCGAAGGATATGAAGGCCAACTACGGCGAGGCGCAGAAAGTGGTGCACGCGCGCGCCAAGGACAATGGCCTGGCAGCGCTGGGGCAGTGGAAGGGTTGATCCTCGCTTCAATACAAGCAAATAAAAAAAGAGCGCCGCGAGGCGCTCTTTTTACGTTCATCTCTTCCCCTTCTGGGGGGAGCGAATCACTTGTCAGAAGCGATATTCCGCCGAAACCGTATAAGCGTTGGTCTGCAACTGCACACCACGATCACCGCCGCGGCTGGTGCCGTCGTAGTAGTTGTAGTTCACGCCCACGCTCCAGTGCTGGTCGATGTTGTAGCCCACACCTACGCCAGCGTAGTAGCGGGTGCGCTCGAAGCGCTCATAGCCGGGGTTGGCGGTGTTGGTCAGGCCCTGGCCCTGTGCGTAGAAGCCACCGGCGCGCATTTCGCCGTACCATTTGGGCGTGAAGTTGTAGCGCAGGTTCGCACCGAGCGTCGGGCCGTACAACTTGGAGCGGAACGAAGAACCTAACGAATCACGCGCGTCGATCCGGCCCAGGTACTCATAGCCGGCTTCAACACCGATCGAAGTTTCCGGATTGATCGCGAAACGGTAACCGCCCTTGATGCCGCCAATGGCATCGCCATTGGAATCGTATGGGCCCTTGTTGATCTGGCCATAGCCGGCTTCGGCACCGACATACCAACCCTGTTGAGCCGTTTGGGCGGGCGCGCTCTGCGCGAAAGCGGCGGGAACGGCCGCAAAACCCACGGCAGCCAGGGCAACAGCAAACAGCGTCTTCTTCATGGAGCTACTCCTTATTCTTCGGGGATCGGGAAGCTCGGCACAAAGGGGGAAGCCGAGCGCCCGTACGCATGCTTGAGCGATGCGTAGCCCATCAGATAAGGACACGTCCGATAGATTCAATACTGAGTAGTTCAGTATTAAGAGTTGATTAAGATTACGTATCGAGAGGGATGGGCGGACACCGATTCCGCCCATCCCTGACCGTCAAAATCGATATTCGCCGGTAAGCGAAACGATGCTGCTGGAACGCTTGAGGGTGGCCGTTTCGCTGCCGTCGCCCAGCCGCACCTTGCCCGCGTTGGCGTGGTAATAGTCGTAGCTCACGCCGACGCCCCAGTGCTCGTTGATGTCCCAGCCCGTGCCCACGCCGGCATACCAGCTGCCGCGCCCGGCCTTGGCGGTGGTGACGGCGCCCAGATTCTGGTCGGCCTCTGCGCTGTAGACGTGGTCGTAATTATTGGCGTGGAAATAGCCGCCGCGTGCCGACAAGTACCAACCGGTGGTCAGGTTGATGCGGCCGTTGGCGCCCAGCAGCCAGCCGTGCAGGGCCTGGGTGCTCGAAGTCTGGTCGATCTTGTCGCCATTGAAGGTGTTCTGGAGCTTGAAGTTGCCCAGGTCGGCGTAGCCCGCTTCCAGGCCCAGCGCCAGATTCTGACCCAGCTTCCAGCGATAGCCGCCGAACAGGCCGTAACCGGTCTTGCGGCCGCGCTGGCTCTTGCTGAAGTTGAAATCAGTGCCCAGGTTGGAGCCGAAGCCGCCACTGGCGCTGCCGGTGCGGCCGATGCTGCCATCGATGAACCAGTTGCCGGAACCGATCGGCTGATTGGGGAGATAGCCGGAAGTATCCTGGGCCAACGCGGGAAGGGCGACGAAGCCGGCGGCAGCGATGGTCGCGGCGAAGAAGGTCTTGCGCATGGAAAGCTCCTTATTTGTCTTTCTGTTTTCCGAATCCGGATCGTCGGGGATGCGATCCGTGGAACGACTGCGGGGATGCAGCGGCGCTATTAGAAGGGAACGCCGCCCGAAATCTCCCGCGGACCGGGGCGAAATTAAGGACGCGTTTATCCCGTGAAATCAGGGCGATGTCGGCATCGGACGACAGAACGCAAACGATCGGCGACAATGTTTCTTTTTGCGCCTGCCCCGGAGATCCCCTGATGACGTCTCGCCGCGAACTCGCCAATGCCGTCCGCGCTCTTGCCATGGATGCCGTGGAGGCAGCCAAGTCCGGTCACCCCGGCATGCCGATGGGCATGGCCGACATCGCCGAAGTGCTGTGGAACGACTTCCTGAAGTTCAGCCCGACCAACCCCAAGTGGCCCAATCGCGACCGCTTCGTGCTGTCCAACGGCCATGGTTCGATGCTGCAGTACGCATTGCTGCATCTGACCGGCTTCGATCTACCTCTGGCCGAGCTGAAGCGCTTCCGCCAGTTGCATTCGAAGACGGCCGGCCATCCGGAAGCGAGTGAAACGCCAGGTGTGGAAACCACCACCGGTCCGCTTGGCCAGGGTTTCGCCAATTCGGTCGGCCTGGCGCTGGCGGAGAAACTGCTCGCCGAGCATTTCAATCGTCCAGGCCATACCGTCGTCGATCATCACACCTTCGTCTTCATGGGCGACGGCTGCATGATGGAAGGTGTGTCGCACGAAGCGGCCTCGCTGGCCGGCACGTGGAAGCTCGGCAAGCTCGTCGCGATCTATGACGACAACAACATCTCCATCGACGGCGAAGTCGAGGGCTGGTTTACCGACGACACACCCAAGCGCTTCGAAGCCTATGGCTGGAACGTGATCCGCAGCGTGGACGGCCATAATGCCGACGCGATCAAGCAGGCAATCGCCGCCGCCACCGCGCAAAGCGATAAGCCCACGCTGATCTGCTGCAAGACCATCATCGGCTTCGGCGCCCCGCACAAGCAGGGCAAGGAAGAATCGCACGGTGCGCCGCTGGGCAAGGACGAAGTGGCCGCAGCCCGCGACGAACTCGACTGGCGCTACGGCCCGTTCGAAATCCCGCAGGACATCTACGCCGCGTGGGACAAGAAGAAGATCGGCGCAGAACGCGAGCAGCAATGGAACGATCTTTTCGCCAAGTACGAAGCCGCGCATCCGGAACTCGCCGCCGAATTCCGCCGCCGCATGGCGGGCGAACTGCCCGCCGATTGGGCGAAGCAGTCGCAGGCGTATGTGGAAAAAGTCCACACCGATGGCCCGGACGTCGCCTCACGCAAGGCCTCGCAGATGGCGCTGGACGCCTTCGGCCCGCTGTTGCCGGAAATGCTCGGTGGCTCGGCCGACCTGGCCGGCTCCAACCTCACCATGTGGAAGGGCAGCAAGAGCGTCACCGGCCCGGACGGCAACTACGTGCACTACGGCGTGCGCGAATTTGGCATGAGCGCGATCGCCAATGGCCTGTCACTGCATGGCGGCTTCATTCCGTACGACGGCACCTTCCTGGTGTTCTCCGACTACGCGCGCAACGCCGTGCGCATGAGCGCGCTGATTCCCGCGCATTCCATCCACGTCTATACACATGATTCGATCGGCCTGGGCGAAGACGGTCCCACCCACCAGCCAGTGGAACATCTCGCCTCGCTACGCCTGATTCCGAACAACCGCGTGTGGCGTCCCTGCGATGCGGTGGAATCGGCGGTGGCGTGGAAGGAAGCGATCGAGCGCAAGCACGGCCCGTCCTGCCTGATCTTCTCGCGCCAGACGCTCAAGCATCAGCAGCGCACCGCGCAGCAGTTGGCCGACATCAAGCGTGGCGGCTACGTATTGCTCGATCCGGCCGATACGAAGTTCAAGGCGATCCTGATCGCCACCGGTTCCGAAGTGGAACTGGCGATGGAAGCGGCTCGCACGCTGGCGCAACAGAACGTGCCGGTGCGCGTGGTGTCGATGCCCTGCACCGAAGCGTTCGATGCGCAGCCGCTGGAATACCGCGAAGGCGTGCTCCCGGGCTGGTGCCGCGCACGCGTGGCGGTGGAAGCGGCCAGTGCGGATTTCTGGAGCAAGTACGTGGGCCTGGACGGCGCAGTAATCGGCATGACCACGTTCGGTGCCTCCGCACCGGCGCCGGCGTTGTTCGAATACTTCGGCTTCACCGTGCCGCACGTGGTGGATGCGGTGAAGAAGTCTATCGGTTGAGATATCGCTCACGCCCTCTCTCTCTTTTCGGAGAGAGGGCGTCGGGTTTTGTACCCCACCTGCTTCAGGCGCTGACCAAAGTGGTCGCGACGCCGAAAGCAATCGCCATCACCACCGCGACGGCTACGCACGCACTGGTGATGCGAATACGCCGCGCATCGACACGCGGAACCAGTCGCCATAGTGCGATCACGCCGGTCAGCATCGATATCACCAGCGCTGCGCGAAACACCCCGCTGGCAATCAGCGGTCCAAACGGCGGACGCATCACGCCCGCATGCGCTGCGGCCATCGCGCCCAGCAGCAAGGTCACCAGGCTCCAGATCAGGCAGGCCAGATACGTGCGGTTGAACACCACCGGTGCGCCTTCGCTCCAGCGCAATATCAGCCAGGCAATCACGCTCGGTACGATTGCGCCGATGCTGCCGTAAAGCACCCACCAGATCAGGCTGCTGAGCAGCGCGAGAAAACCCGTCATGGTTTTTCCTTCAGGCCAATGCGATTCAACAGCTTGTCCATCAACCACGCGGGGCCGACCAGCAGATAAGCCAGGTCGGTGAAGAAGCTCGGCCGCCTTCCTTCGAACAGGTGGCCGATGAACTGCCCGATCCACGCGACGACAAAAACGCCAATGGCCAGCCAACGCATCGATGTCGGTGTGCATCGCTCGAACACCCATGCGCAGATCAACGCGAAGATTGCCAGCGTGATCAGCAATGCAGCGCCCAGGCGATGCGAGCGCTTCCAGTACCATGCAAACGCCAGCACGATCGCGAATACCGCCCAGGCGCCAGGTTTCAACAGCGATGACGGCACCGGAGCCGTCCATAGCAACGCGAGCACGCTCCAGACGATCAGCGGCACGCAGATCCAATGCAGCAGGCGATTGATGGGATGCTGGTGATCCTGGCTGTAGCTGTCGAGCCAGTCGCGCATGCTGCGTTGATCGGAAGCGAGGGTCATCAATGCGCCGAACTTTTGGAAAAGAGATTGAGCACCAGCACGCCGGCGACGATCAGTCCGATACCGAAGATCCCCGCCGCATCGAGTTTTTGCTTGTAGACCACCAGGCCGATCAGCGCGATCAGCGCAGTGCCTGCGCCTGACCAGAGCGCGTAGGCAATGCCAAGCGGCACGCTGCGCAAGGCCACGCTCAGGCAATAGAACGCGATGCCATAACCGGCGACCACGACGACGCTGGGCCATAGCTGACTGAAGCCGCTGGACGCCTTCAGCGCGCTGGTGGCGATCACTTCGGCAAGAATCGCCAGGCTCAGGTACGCCCATGCACTCATGCGCTCAGTCCAGCGTGATGCCGGCCAGGCGCTGCAGCGCTTCGGCATATTTGGCGGATGTCCCTGCAATGACATCGGCAGGAACGCGCGGGCCGGGCGCTTTCTTGTTCCAATCAAGCGTTTCCAGGTAATCGCGCACGAACTGCTTGTCGTAGCTGGGCGGACTGATGCCCACCTGGTACTGATCGGCCGGCCAGAAACGCGAGGAATCGGGCGTGAGCATCTCGTCCATCACGTACAGCTTGCCGTCTTCATCGGTGCCGAATTCGAACTTGGTGTCGGCAATGATGATGCCGCGTTCGGCCGCATAAGCGGCCGCCCACTTGTAGATTGCCAGTGTCGCGTCGCGCACCTGTTCGGCCAGATCCTTGCCGACTGCGGCGATCACGGCGTCGAAGCTCACGTTTTCATCGTGATCGCCCACCGCGGCCTTAGTAGATGGGGTGAAGATCGGCTCCGGCAATTGCTCGGCCTGGCGCAACCCAGCCGGCAGCTCGATGCCGCACAGCGAGCCGGTCGCCTGGTAATCCTTCCATCCCGAGCCGATCAGATAACCGCGCGCAATCGCTTCCACCGGCACCGGCTTCAGCCGCTTGGTGACCACGGCGCGCTTGCGGTACAGCGCCACGTCCATGTCCGGCGGCAGCACGTCTTCCAGTGGCGTGTGCAGCAGATGGTTGGGCACGATGTGCGCAGTCTTGCCGAACCAGAAGTTGGAAATCTGCGTAAGCATTTCGCCCTTGCCGGGAATCGGATCAGGCAGCACCACGTCGAAGGCGGAAAGACGATCGGTCGCCACGATCAGCAGGCGGTTGCCGGACAACGCGTAGACGTCGCGCACCTTGCCGCGATGGATCAGCTCCAGGCCGGGCAGGTTCGATTGCAGCAGGGTGGTGGGCACGGTGCGCTCCGATGGGTGTGACAAGCCCGCTATTGTACCGGTGGCCGCTGCTAGAATCGGTGGCTTTGATGCCTGTGTGCTCCCGATGCGATTTGTACTGATCGCGGCACTTGGTTTGACCAGTGCCCTGCCAGCGCTCGCCGCCGATCTGCCGCCCAAGCCGGTGCGGCTTGGTTTGTGCGCGGCCTGCCACGGTGAAACCGGTATGGCGCAAATGCCCGGCGCGCCCAACCTGGCGGGCCAGCGCCTGGATTACTTGCGCAAGGCGTTGAATGACTACCGCGACGGCACGCGCAACGTACCGCTGATGCGCACGGCGATCGGCCCGCTCAGCGATGCCGAGCTGGATCAACTGGTGCGTTGGTACAGCGCGCAAACCCCACAACCACAGGCCGCTGCGCATCCATGAGCTACACCTATACCTTCTGGTTCGCCATGGCGGGCCTGCTGCTAGGCCATGGCTTCGTCGGCATGGGCGTGGGCGGCATCATCGGCTTCGTGCTCGACAATCTGCGCTACAGCCAGCGCCGCAGCGCCACTCCGGAAGCGGGCGGCTACATCGCGCCGCTGTTTGCCCTGCTTGGCGCGATCGCCAAATCGGACGGTCGCGTATCCGAAGCGGAGATCGCCACGGCCGAGCGCGTCATGGCGCGCATGGGCCTGAGTGGAGACGTACGTCAGCAGGCGATCCAGGCCTTCAACAAGGGCAAGCAGCCGGAGTTCGACGTAGCCGGCCCGATCAATGCGCTACGCCAGTGGGTGGGCTTGCGCCGCGATCATGCGTTTCCGTTGCTGGACGTGGTGATCGAAACGGTGCTGGCCGAAGGCAGCCCGTCGCCGGAAAAAATGGCGATCCTGCGTCAACTCGCGTTCGCCCTGCGCATCAGCGACATGGAGCTGATGGCGTTGATGGCGATGAAAGGCTACGTGTGGCAGGGCGCGGCCGGCGCGCGCGGGCGTGCGTACGGTCCCGGCGCCGGTTACGTGCCGCCGCAACGGAACACGCAGGGGCCCGATCCGTACGCCGTGCTCGGCGTGACCCGCGATGCCGACGAGCGCACCATCAAGCGCGCCTATCGCAAGCTGATTTCCGAACATCACCCCGATCGCCTGGGCGATCTGCCGGAAGAAATGCGCAAGCGGGCCGAAGGGCGCGCCAGCGAGATCAATGCGGCGTACGAGCGGATTCAGGCGGAGCGCGGGTTCAAATAGCCGGGGGACGAGGGCGATCCCTGTCCCGGTAGAATGGCCGCTTCCTTCGCGCGTGCTTTCAAGCCATGAGCAAACAATCCCCTGTCATCGCCCCCTCTATTCTTTCCGCCGACTTCGCGCGACTGGGCGAAGACACCGCCAAGGTGCTGGCTGCAGGCGGCGACTGGGTGCATTTCGATGTGATGGACAACCATTACGTGCCTAACCTCACCATGGGGCCGATGGTGCTCAAGGCGTTGCGCGATTACGGCATCAGCAAGCCGATCGACGTGCACCTGATGGTGAAGCCGGTGGATCGTATCGTGCCGGATTTCGCCAAGGCGGGCGCCAGCCTGATCAGCTTCCATCCGGAAGCCAGCGAGCACGTGGATCGCACCATCGGGATGATCAAGGATGCCGGCTGCCAGGCGGGCCTGGTGTTCAATCCGGCCACGCCGCTGAATTGGCTCGATCACGTGCTGGACAAGCTGGATCTGGTGCTGATCATGTCGGTGAATCCCGGTTTCGGCGGCCAGAAATTCATTCCCGAGGCGCTTGAAAAACTGCGCCGCGTGCGTCGCCTGATCGACGAGGGCGGCCGGGCCATCCGTCTGGAGATCGACGGCGGCGTCACCGCGGACAACATCGGCGAAATCGCGGCGGCTGGCGCCGATACCTTCGTGGCCGGCTCGGCCATCTTCGGTGCGCATGATTACCAGGCGGTGATCGGGAAAATGCGCGCCGCGATCGGCTGAAGTTGGGCTGCGCACATAAGAAACCCGGCGCAGGGGGAAATCTGCACCGGGTTGGAGGGGCGTCGGAAGACGCTAGAGGAGACACCATCGGCAGGTCATCCTGCGTGTGCCCGAAAGACGGGAGGCTCGGCCGTCAATCAGACCTGCACAGTTCCACGGCAATGGACTATGTGCCTGCCATGTAATCGGACCGAGCTCCTTCCGAATGGTTCCCGCCACGGGCAAACATTTTTCCGGTCAAAAAAATCCCCTCCGACAAGGGAGGGGGAGGAACGACCAGAGGACCATCATGCTCGGGAAATGGCTTGGTGGTGCGAGATGCGGAATTTCATGTCGCCGGGTGGCGCGACCGGTGCACGTCCCTGCGCGCCGGTCGCGCCGATGCCTTCCACGGCAGCTTCACGCAAAAACTCAGTGCAGGCTCATCAGCACGGCGAGCAGCAGGGAACCAATCGCCAGAACGACGCGCAGCGGCTCGAAGGTACGGAGCTCGGCATTGGGATCGACAGAGGGATCGGCGCGCATTCGGATCAGGCTCGTGCTGTTCGGGGTTGGACATATCACACACTTTCCGAAGGCGTCGCAGCCGGCATGGCAAGGGCGATCGGACGATGGAATGTGGCAGAACGCGGGCAAGCTGTGCGCCCTGCTTGCGCCAGCGGCGCCCGCATAGCACGCTTCGCGCCGACATCACGAGGAATCCACATGGGCCGCAGCATCGCCATCGTCGAAGACGAACCCCTGATCCGCGCCAATTACGTCGAAGCCCTCAATCGTTTCGGCTACGACACGCGCGGCTACGGTTCGCGGCAGGACGCCTCCAGCGCCTTCGGTGCGCGCCTGCCGGAACTGGTGATCATCGACATCGGCCTGGGCGACGAGCCGGAAGGCGGCTTCGACCTGTGTCGCGAGCTGCGCGCGAAATCGGCCACGCTGCCGATCATTTTCCTCACTGCGCGCGATTCGGATTTCGACGTGATCTCCGGTTTGCGCCTGGGCGCGGACGACTACCTCAGCAAGGACACCAGCCTGCATCAACTGGCTGCGCGTATCGCGGCGCTGTTCAGGCGTATCGAGTCGTTGAAAGCACCGGCCTCCAGCGAGACCGTGATCGGGCACGGCCCGCTCAAGCTCGAATCCGAACGCATGCGCGTCAGCTGGAACAACGTGGAAGTACCGCTCACGGTGACCGAGTTCTGGATGGTGCACACCCTGGTGCGCTTTCCCGGCCACGTGAAAAACCGCGATCAGTTGATGCGCGAAGCCGAGCTGGTAGTGGACGACGCCACCATCACCTCGCACATCAAGCGCATCCGCAAGAAGTTCATCGCGGTGGCGCCGGAATTCGATGCCATCGAAACCGTGCACGGTGTGGGCTACCGGTGGCGCCCGTGATGCGTTGGATGGTGGTTTTACTGCTGGGCGTGCTGGCCGCCCAGGCGTACGGCAAAAACACCGATGCGCATACAGTGATGGTCTACGGCGGGCAGGATGGACCGGGTTGGGCCATCACGACCGAGCTGCCGGCCGGCTGGAACAAAGACTGCTGCACCTATGCCAAGGCGATCGGCGTCAACCTGGTGCTCTACCAGGGCGAATGGACCGGCAAGCCCGAGCGCGTCATGGTGCTCAATGTCTGGCCGGCCAAATTGCCTACGCTCGCTGCGGAGGTCGATGAAGACCGGCAGCATTATTTGCAATCCGATACGCATGGAAAGGCCGAGGCATTCGCGGTAACAAACCCGCGAGCGATCACCTGCCAAGGGGTGCTCTACCGAGGTTCCGATCACATCGATGACGCCGTCGTATTCTGCGATCCCGGCAAAGCAACCGGTGTTCGCTATAGCTGGTCGATGACCGTCAACGAGACGGATCCAAACCGGCAAGCGCTGCTCGCCACCTTCAAGCGCGTGGTGGAGCAATCCGGGTATATGAAATACGAGAAGCCGGCGCCCTCGACGGCCGCGAAATAAGCTTGCTGGTGGAATAGGGTGGACGCATGAGCCTGCGCCAGAAACTCCTGCTCGTCGCGCTGTGCACCCTCGCACTGCCTGTGGCCGGCTGGCTGTACGTGCGGCAGATGGAAACGCTGCTGCGCCAGGGCCAGGAGCAGGCGTTGACGGCGACCGCCACTGCGGTGGCGCGCAGCCTGGCGGTCACCGATGTGCCACTGCCGCAGCCAGGCAAAGGCTGGTATGTGCAGGAGGCGGTCAATCCCATCGTCATCGATGGTTACGGCGACGACTGGGCGCCGATGACGCCATGGAGCCAGCCGCTCGGCAAGCAAGGCAAGCTGCTGCTGGCCGAAGACGATAATGGCTTCTATCTCTACATCGACGTGCGCGTGGCACGCCGCACGCGCGCCGATGCCAGCGATGGCAATGCCGTTTCGGCGGATCACGTGATACTCAATCTGGTACAGGGCGACCAGCATCGGCGCTACCTGATCGCCAGCGCCGCGCCCGGTGCGTTCACCGCGCTTACGCTCGATCCGCCGGCCGGCGATTTGCCGGATCGTGTGTTTGGCCAGTGGCAAGAAGATGGCGGCGGTTATCACGCCGAACTGCGCCTGCCGCGTGGATTGGGACTGAGTGCGCTCGGTGTGGGTATTTACACCGCGGTCGACGGCGGCGATCCATTGGTGACGGATATCCGTCCGCTATGGCGCTACTCCCAGGATGTGTCGCAGGAGCTCACGCAACTTGCGCCAAGCGGCACGCGCGTGCGGCTGCTGGCGCCCGCCGGCTGGGTGCTTGCGCGGAGCGGTCGTCTCAGTGCATCAGGCCCGCAGCCGGGCTGGTGGTCGTCGCTGATCTATCACTCGTTGCTGGCCAATCCATTGGAAGAAGCCGAGGCATGGACTACCGATGCCCCCAAGCTCGATCTGCCGGAAGTGGAGACGGCCCGCAACGGCAAGACCACCGCGGTATGGCGGCAGGGCGAGGAACGCGACAGCGTCGTGCTGGCGACGGCCGTGCCGGTGGAGCGTGGCGAAATCGTAGTGGGTGTGTTGCTGCTGGAGCAGGCCAGCCGCGCGGTGCCGCTGCTGGCCAATCGCGCGTTTCTCAGCCTGTTGCTGACCAGCTTCGGCGTGATGCTGGTGGCTGGCGCGATCCTGCTGTTCTTCGCCACCCGTCTCAGCTTGCGGCTTGGCCGCCTGCGTGATGCGGTGGAGCGCGCGCAGGTGAATGACGGCCGTCTGGACGGCCAAATGATTCAGAGCCATTTCCCGATGGCGGAATCCGATGATGAAATCGGCGACCTGGCCCGCAGCTTCCAGAAACTGTTCGAAGCCGTCGGCGGTTATACCGATTACCTGCGCACGCTGGCCTCGAAACTTTCGCACGAACTCAATACGCCGTTGGCGATCGTCAAATCCTCGCTGGACAACCTCGAACACGCCAAGCTGTCCGATGAAGCGCAACCTTATCTGGCCCGTGCACGCGACGGCGTGGCGCGGCTGGGCACGCTGGTGCGTGCGATGAGCGAAGCCAGTCGCATGGAACGGGCGATCGCCGCCGCCGAGCCGGAGGACGTGGACCTCGTGGACGTCGTGCGCGGCTGCGCCGAGGCCTATCGTCCGCTGGCCGGCACCCGCCCGTTGGAATGCGTGTTGCCCGAGCAGCCGGTGCACTTGCACGGCGCGCCGGAGCTGATCGCACAGGCGCTGGACAAGCTGTTCGACAATGCGCTCTCGTTCACGCCGCCCGATGGCTGGCTGCGGTTGAGCCTGCGCCCGGTCGATGGCGGTGCCGAGATCGAACTGGCCAACCAGGGACCGCCGCTGCCGGCCGCCATGCAGGGACGCCTGTTCGACTCGCTGGTCAGCCTGCGCGACAAGACCACACCCGGCGACGTGCCTCATCTCGGCCTGGGCCTCTACGTGGTGCGCCTGGTGGCCGAACGCCACGGCGGCGTGGCATCCGCGCGCAATCTCGAAGACGGCAGTGGCGTGGCTTTCAGCCTGCGGCTGCACGGCATGCCGCGACAGCGGTTGGCGGGATAAAGGCTTTTGCTGCCTCTCTCTTCCGCGGAGGGGTGGGGTGAGGGGCCAACCTGGCCTCTGGCTTCATGGTCTCGACGCTTATCTCGAGACAAAATGCCACCGCCCTATACAATCATCCCTTTCTGCGTTCCACGGATCCCCACCACGTGATCTCCCGCGACGACTTCAACGCGCTCGCAGCGCAAGGCCACACCCGCATCCCGCTGGTGCGCGAAGTGTTCTCCGATCTGGACACGCCGCTGTCGGTCTACCTCAAGCTGGCCGATGGCCCTTACACGTTCCTGTTCGAATCGGTGGAGGGCGGCGCAACATGGGGACGCTATTCGATCATCGGGTTGCCCGCGAAACGCGTGTACCGCCTGCGCGGGCACGAGCTGGAAGTGGAAGACGCCGGGGAAATCGTGGAGCGCCGCCGGTTGGATGATCCGCTCGCCGAAATCGAAAACCTGCGCCAGCAATATCACGTGCCGCGCCTGCCGCAACTGCCTGCGTTCAGCGGCGGACTTGTCGGGTATTTCGGTTTCGAAACCATCGGCTATATCGAGCCGCGGCTGGCGCAATGGGATCGCCCCGACGAACTGGGCACGCCCGACGTACTGCTGATGCTGGCCGAGGAAGTGGCCGTTTTCGACAACCTCAAGGGCCGTCTGTACCTGATCGTCCACGCCGATCCCTCGCAGCCGCAGGCGTATGCGCACGCGCAGCGCCGGCTTGACGCGTTGACTCATCGGCTGCGGCAGGGCGGCGCGGCATATCCGCAGTTCGCGCAATCGACGGCGCTCAACGAGAGCGATTTCAAATCCTCGTTTACGCGCGAGGAATTCGAAGCGGTGGTGGAGCGCGCGAAGGAATACATCCGCGCCGGCGACGTGTTCCAGGTCGTGCCTTCGCAGCGCCTGAGCGTCGGCTTCAATGCCCGCCCGGTGGATGTGTATCGCGCGTTGCGCGCGATGAATCCCTCGCCCTACATGTATTTCGTGGACCTGGGCGATACGCAGATCGTCGGCTCCTCGCCGGAAATCCTCGCGCGCCTGAAGGATGGCAAGGTGGTCGTCCGTCCGATCGCCGGCACCCGCAAGCGCGGCGCGACGGATGAGGAAGACCAGACGCTTGAAGCCGAACTGTTGGCCGATCCCAAGGAACGCGCCGAACACGTCATGCTGATCGACCTCGGCCGCAACGATATCGGCCGCATCTGTGAAACCGGCAGCGTGGAAGTGAGCGAATCCTTCGTGGTCGAGCGCTACTCGCACGTGATGCACATCGTGTCGCAAGTGGAAGGCGACGTGCAGCCGCATCTGAGCTACATGGACGTGCTGAAAGCGACGTTTCCCGCCGGCACGGTCAGCGGCGCCCCCAAAATCCGCGCCATCGAAATCATCCAGGAACTCGAACCCTACAAGCGCAACATCTACGCCGGCGCCATCGGCTGGATCGGTTGGTGGGGCGACGCTGATACCGCCATCGCCATCCGCACTGCAGTAATCCAGAATGGCCGCCTGCACGTGCAGGCTGGCGCCGGCATCGTGTACGACTCCGATCCCGCATCGGAATGGGAAGAAACGATGAACAAGGGGCGCGCATTGTTCCGCGCCGTGGCGCAGGCAGCGAAAGGATTGTGAGATATGCAACGCACGACGTGTCGTTATAGCGGCCTCGTTCTAGGGATGTTGATCTGCGCATCGCCATTGACGGCGCGCGAATCGGCGCCGAGCTGGCCGGATACACCGCTCAGCCGCACGCAGGCATTGGCCGAACTGCAAACCTTGAATGCCCAACTGCTCAGCCACCCCAGCGCCACATTGACGCTGGAGCATTGGTGCGCCGCGCATCATCTGGCGCCGGAAGCAAAGATCGTCGCCCATCGCGTGCACGGTGACGACAAACCATTGCCCGACGGTGCGCGTGCCTTGCTGGGCATCGGCGCGGAGGAACCGGTGCGTTACCGTCGCGTGGCATTGAGCTGCGGCGACGTCGTCTTGTCGGATGCAGACAACTGGTACGTGCCCTCGCGCCTCACCACCGACATGAATCACCAGCTGGACACTTCCGACGTGCCATTCGGCAAAGTCGTCCAGCCGCTGCACTTCCGTCGCCAGACGCTGTCCGCCGAGCTGTTGTGGTCGCCCTTGCCGGAAGGCTGGGACGGCGGCGCGACGCTGCCGGCATCGAGCGATAAGCCGCTGACGATTCCGGATCACGTGCTGCAGCACCGTGCCGTGCTGTACACCGGCAGCAACCAGCCTTTCAGCCTGGTGGTCGAGAGCTATACCTCGCATGTGCTTAGGCGCCCTTGAGAATTATTCCGTCACGTTACTGCGGACAAAGCGGCTTCTACCGCACCGTCATGGATGTATTTGCCGCGGCTAGGCGTCAATACCGTTTGCAGTGGTACCCGGATGACTTGCTGGAAGAAGCGGCGTGGCATGATGCGCCGCCTGCGATGGAATAGATCGCTGCAGCACTGGCCTCACACGCTTCGGCTTGCAGCTCGACGTGATTGCGTATGCTCATGATTTTTGGATCGCGGCGTGTATCCCTGTTGCATCTGACCGATCAACCCGATCGCAACGACCGACGCGGCGAATACAAAAAACCGATAGGTCATCGCAGGGAAAAGCAAAAGATGGATGGCGACGAACGCCATCGGGATGATGAAAACAGCGCTGAGCAAACGGCAATCTGCGGAAGGCGGTCGGGTTTTATTTCTCATCAGAAACCATAACGCCAAGCCGTAGATCACGAAATGCGGATGCATCGTGAAGTCGTACGCCATGGAGGCGTACGGTCTGAGGTAATCGCCGATGGCGTGCGAAGGAATCAGCGTGGCCGGATAGGCCGTCTTATGGACCAGTGATGTGTTGAACAAGGTCAACCATCCATACGCACCGTTCATCTTCGCCACCAGCCCATACAGCACGCACGCAGCCGTCATCGATGTGATTGCGTATTTCCTTTGGCCAAAGATGAAGCTGTGGCCGAGTACAAGCAGCGAAAGCAGAAGAAAATCGGTCCTGACGAGTGGCAGCACCGCGGCGAGGAAGAAGACCAGCGTGCTTCCCCTGATCAGGGCATAGATCGTTAGGAGAGCGAAGAAGCAGGCCATCGCATCGGGTGTCGATAACCTCGCGATATCGACGAATCCTGAAAACAGTACGACCAGCGGAACGGCGATGACCGGTGCGCCGATTTCGCGGGCGACGAAGGCAAGCAATACAACGGAAAGAGCTGCAAATATCGCGCTTACTACATAGGTCGACTTGGGATACTCCAGCCCCATGGCATGAACCACCCTGATCAGCCCGACATACAGAGGTCGTATGCGATAGAAAGGCAGCTGTTGCGCAAGCGACGCCGGATCGCGAAAAACGGTTTCCCGATAGTCGTCCTGTGTCAGCTGATCGAATGTATGGGGACCGACTTCACTTCTCACACTGTCGTACGTCGCGTTGTTGAGACTGGCGCCTTGGTATCCCTCGGCGCTGAGCGCAGCGGCCACGTAGCCGATCATGTCCCAGTTGTAGGAGGGCTTCTTCACGCCGAAGGCCAGCACGATCAGCGCCATGATGGCCACGAGGATCAGCTCTCGCACGCGCATGCGAGGCTTGGTCAGGCGTGTGATCTTCGTTTCGTCGATAACTGCTGCATGCATGCGGAATACCGATAAGGAGTCCGTGATGGGTGCCCGTACCCTTTAATTCGGTTGCGATGGGGCGACAAAGGGGTGCGAAGCGCAGTCAGGGCGGCGGTTTTGTTGAGATTAGTTCTCGTTTGTTGGCATGCTTCGTGGAAACCCGGGCACACATGACGGTTCGCCATGTGCGGGCTGAGGCAAAGCAGATGACGGGCGCGAACGTGATCGCGCACAATGAGCATCCATGCCGCGATGCGACATAGCGCTATCAGGATTTCTCCAGCCATGTTGTTGATGATCGACAATTACGACAGCTTCACTTTCAACCTCGTGCAGTACCTCGGCGAGCTGGGGCAGGAGGTGAAGGTGGTGCGCAACGACGCGCTGGATGTCGCCGGTATCCGTGCGCTGCGGCCCTCGCACATCATGATTTCGCCAGGCCCGGGTACGCCGGACGATGCGGGCGTCTCGCTGGCGGTCTTGAGCGAGCTGAGCGGGGAGGTTCCGGTGTTCGGCGTGTGCCTGGGGCATCAGGCCATCGGCCAGGCGTTCGGAGGCAAGGTGGTTCGCGCCAAGCAGATCATGCACGGCAAGACCTCGCCGGTGCGCCATCTGGGCAAGGGCGTGTTCGCCGGCTTGCCCGATCCGTTCGAGGCCACGCGCTATCACTCGCTGGTAGTGGAGCAGGCGTCGCTACCTGATTGCCTGGAAGTGACGGCCTGGACGGAAAACCCGGACGGTTCCATCGACGAGATCATGGGCTTGCGCCACAAGACGCTGGCGGTGGAAGGCGTGCAGTTCCATCCCGAGTCGATCCTTACGCAGCACGGCCACGACTTGCTGCGCAACTTCCTTGGCCTGCCTGTGCAAAAGCTCGCTGCATGACGGGGCGTGTCATCACCATCACGCCTCAGGAAGCCTTGCTGCGCACGATCGAGCACCGCGAGATCTTCCACGATGAAATGATCGCGCTGATGCGTCAGATCATGAGTGGCGAGGTGAGTCCGCTGATGACGGCCGCGATCATCACCGGCCTGCGCGTGAAGAAGGAAACCGTGGGCGAGATCACCGGTGCGGCGCGCGTGATGCGCGAGCTGTCCGCCAAGGTGGAGGCGCCGCCGCATCCTCATTTTCTCGACATCGTCGGCACCGGCGGCGATGGCGCGTCCAGCTTCAATATCTCCACCGCCTCGATGTTCGTCGCAGCAGCGGCGGGTGCGCGGATCGCCAAGCACGGCGGGCGTAGCGTGTCGTCCAAATCGGGCAGTGCAGATGTGCTTGAGGCGCTCGGGGCGTGCATCGATCTTTCGCCCGCCCAGGTGGCGCAATGCATGGTCGAGACCGATATCGGGTTCATGTACGCACCCAACCATCATCCGGCGATGAAGGTGGTGGCGCCGGTGCGCAAGGAGATGGGCGTGCGCACGCTGTTCAACATCCTGGGGCCACTCACCAATCCGGCCGGCGCGCCGAACATCCTGATGGGGGTTTTTCATCCCGATCTGGTCGGTATCCAGGTGCGCGTCTTGCAGGCCTTGGGCGCGAAGCACGCCTTGGTGGTGTGGGGGCGCGACGGCATGGATGAGATTTCGCTGGGCGCCTCCACCCTGGTGGGCGAGCTGCGCGACGGCGAAGTGCACGAATACGAGGTGGAACCGGAGGAATTTGGCCTGGCCATGGCCTCCAGCCGCAACCTGCGCGTGGAGAATGCCGAGCAGTCCAAAACCATGCTGCTGGATGCCCTCGAGAACCGGCACGGCGTGCCGCATGACATCGTCTGCCTGAATGCCGGAGCGGCGCTTTACACCGCCGGGCTGGCCGGCAGCATCGGCCAAGGCATCGAGCAGGCCCGGGCTGCCATCGCCAGTGGCGCGGCTCGTGCCAAAATGGACGCATTCGTGGCAACCACACGGCGGCTGGCGGATAGTTGATACTAGCCGTGGCCCTTGCATTGCCTCCCTTCGTTTCTCCAGTGCCGATCACAGCCCATGACCGACATCCTTCAACGCATCCTTGCCCGTAAGGCGGAAGAGCTCGCCGAGCGCAGCGCCAAGTTGCCGCTGAAGGAGCTGTCTGCGCGCGTGGCGGACATGCCCGATACGCGCGGCTTCGCCGCCGCCGTCGAGGCGAAGATCGCCGAAGGCGACGTGGCGGTGATCGCCGAAGTAAAAAAGGCGAGCCCAAGCAAGGGCGTGATTCGTCCGGAATTCGATCCGGTGGCGATTGCGCGCAGCTATGAGCTAGGCGGCGCGGCCTGCCTGTCGGTGCTGACCGACAAGGATTTCTTCCAGGGCAGCGAAGCGTTCCTGCAGCAGGCGCGTGCCGCGTGCTCGCTGCCGGTGCTGCGCAAGGATTTCATCATCGATCCATACCAGGTGTACGAGGCGCGCGCGATTGGCGCCGATTGCATTCTGCTGATCGTCGCCGCGCTCGGCGATGCGGACTTGCTGGAACTGTCATTGCTGGCCGCCGAGCTGGATCTGGACGTGCTGTGCGAAGTGCACGACGCCGAGGAACTGGAGCGCGCGCAGGCCGTGCCGGTACCGCTGATCGGCGTCAACAATCGCAACCTGCGCACCTTCGAAACCTCGCTCGAAACCACGCTTGAGCTGCAGCAATTGATGGAATACGACCGCATCCTGGTTGCCGAATCAGGCATCCACACGCCGGCGGACGTGGCCCGCCTGCGCGAATCGGGCATCAACGCATTTCTGGTCGGCGAGGCCTTCATGCGCGCGGTCGAACCGGGGCAAGAACTGAAGCGGCTGTTCAATACGCACTGATCATGTTTACAGGGGAATCTACGCAAACGCCGGTGCAAGCCGGTGGCGACGCCAATGCGTCGCGCACGGTGCTGTTCGATTTTGACGGCGTGCTGTTCCAGGGCGACGCGTTCGAGCTGTTCATCCGCCATCGCTATGGCTCGCCGATGCATAAATTGCTGGCCGCAATGACCATGCCGTGGTGGTTGCTGTGCGGCGTGTTTTCCCGTCGTCTGGCGGAGCGGACGCTGACGCACATCGCCCTGTGCGGGCTTGGCGCGCAGCGTTATCAAGCCGCTGCCGAGGCCTTCGCCGATCAACTCGTGCGCCGCCCGCGGCAGTTCTATCGCGATGGTTTGATCGCGCTACGCCGGCACTTGGCCGATGGCGACGACGTCATCATCGTCACCGGCTGTGAGCGGATCCTGGTAACGCGCCTGCTTAGCCAACTGGGCCTGCCGGAGCTTTCCGTTGTCGCCAGCCAGCTCAAGCCCGGCCTGTTCGGCATGCGCGTGCACGTGCACAACGTCGGCCGGCGCAAGGTGCAGAACCTCGCCGCCAGGGGCGTGGCACATTGGCGAATCGCCTACAGCGATTCCTTCCAGGACATGCCAATGCTCAAGCCGGCCGGCGAGGCGGTGCTGGTCAATGGCACGCCCAAGCTGTGCAAAAAGGTAGAGAAAGCGCTGGGCAAGGCGGTGACGCGGGTGGCGTGGTACTGAGCGCTTCTTATGCCATGCGGGGCTTGCGGGCTCTGTCTGACATGGATACGTTAGCGCTTACGTATCTGTCCTGCAGGTCTTCTTATGTACCTCGCTTCCTTGGGCAAGCTGGCACTCGGCAGCCGCCTGAAAGCTTTGAGCGACCACTTCTACGGCGCGGCCGACGAGGTCTACCAGGTCCTCGGCGCCCGCATTGAGTCCCGCTGGCTGCCGGTATTGCGCTACCTGTGGGACGTCGGTCCCAGTTCGGTAACCGAGGTGGCCGACGCCATCGGCCAAACCCATTCGGCGGTGAGCCAGCTCACCGACAAGCTGGTACGTGCGGGCATGGTGCGGCGGCGGAAAGATCCTGCCGACGGTCGCCGCACCGTGCTGATGCTCACGGACAAGGCGCATGCATCGCTGGCCGAACTGGGCCCGATCTGGTGTGCCGTACGCCGTGGCGTAAGCGCCTCGCTGGAAGATCATGCCGTGCAGCTGCTGGACGCTATCGCCGCATGCGAGCGTGCCCTGCAGGAGCGTCCCGTGACGGAGGCGATTCTGGCCGAGCATGCCGCGATCAAGGCGGCACCGCTGGAAGTCCTGCCTTACGCGTCGGCCATGCGCGAGCACTTCTACCGCTTGAATGCGCAATGGCTGGAGCGTTACTTCCGCATCGAAGACATCGACCGCGCCGTACTGAGCGATCCAGAGCGATACATCTTGCAGCCGGGTGGCGCGATCTTCTTTGCGCGGCTTGGCGACGAGATCATCGGCACCTGCGCCTTGCTGCGGGAATCGCCCGGCGTATTCGAGCTGACCAAGATGGGCGTGGATGAAACGTTCCGCGGATTGGGGGCAGGGAAGCGCTTGCTGGATGCGTGCATCGCCGAATTCCACCGGCGTGGTGGCCATACGCTTTTCCTGGAATCCAACAGCATCCTCAAACCGGCGTTGCGCATGTATGAGAAGGCCGGCTTCGTACTGCAGCCATCGATACGTGCCGGCTCGCATTACGAACGGGCGGATGTGTACATGATCTATCAACCTCGCACCCAGCCTGTCACTGCATGAAGGCGGCTACGAGAAGGTTTGGCTAGACGGAAGCGAGGCTTTTGCTTGAGGTGAGGCGAGCTTTTGGCCACTCGCCTCAAGCCTCTCCCCGCAGGGGAGAGGACTTAAAAGCGTGGGGCTCAGCGCGTACCGCGCACCACGATGGTCTTGCCTGATACGTCGATCATGCCTTGCTCTTCGAGCTGCTTGAGCACGCGGCCCACCATCTCGCGCGAGCAACCCACGATGCGGCTTACTTCCTGGCGGGAGATGCGGATCTGGGTGCCCTCGGGGTGGCTCATCGCATCCGGTTCCTGGCACAGATCGAGCAGGGTACGAGAGATGCGATTGGTGACGTCCATGAAGGCCATGCGGCTTACCTGGCGCGAGGTGCGCAGCAGACGATGCGTGAGCTGCGCGCCGATCGAGAACAGGATCTTCGGGCACTCCTCGCGCAGCGGGCCTTCCATCAGCTGGAACAGGCGCTCGTAGCTGATCTCGGCCATCTCGCACGGGCTGCGCGTACGCACCATCGACTCGCGCTGCGCCTGCTCCACGAACAGGCCCATCTCGCCGATGAACTGGCCGCGGCTGATGTAGGCGAGGATCAGTTCCCGGCCCTGCTCGTCCTCCGTGCAGACGGCCAGGGAGCCCTCGATCACGTAGTAAAGGGTGTTGGCAGGGTCGCCGGGACGGATGATGGCGGTCTTGCCCGGGTAGCGGCGGCGGTGGCAGAGCCCCAGGAAACGTTCCATGGAGGCCGGATCGGGCGCAAAGCCCAGCGGAGCCTGCGAACGTTCGAAGGCCTGTTGTAACTGGTATTTCAGTTGCACCACAGAAGTTTTCCCCAAGTTTGGTCCTAAGGGCCGCTTGTACGGCGACCGTATCTGAAACTAAACGCGCCCCGTGCGACTTTCGCATTATGGCAAAGTCATGGGAAGCGCAGGGATGTCCGAAGGCATTCCCTCATCTGTCGCGTGATGACGCCGACAAAGGCCAAGGGCTTGAACCTGTGTAATCGGGGCCGAAGCGTATCGAGGTTCTGTTTTCGTCCAAATTGCCGCATACTTCGCAGTCTTCCGGACGGCGGCGCTCCCTTTGCCATCGTCCGTACACAAGGGGCGTGCAGGATAAGGGTCCAGCATGCTTTTCTAATCAGCGGGGACCCTTGTAGCTAACCCGCCTCACCTGTCGGCCGTGACCCGGCCATGGAGTGTCGCCGTGGTGAAACCCCTCCCGCGCCTGCGCCTGCAGGGCTTCAACAACCTTACCAAAGCCCTGAGCTTCAACATCTACGATATCTGCTACGCGGTATCGGAAGACCAGCGCCAGCGCTACATCGAGTACATCGACGAGCAGTACGACGCCGATCGCCTCACGCAGATCCTTACCGACGTGGCCGAGATCATCGGCGCGAACATCCTCAATGTGGCCCGCCAGGACTACGACCCGCAGGGTGCCTCGGTGACCATCCTCATTTCCGAGGAGCCGGTGGTGGAGAAGCTCGGCCGCGACACCATTTCTGACGCGGTGGTGGCGCACATGGACAAGAGCCACATCACCGTCCACACCTATCCGGAAACGCATCCGCACAACGGCATCGCGACCTTCCGCGCGGACATCGACGTGGCCACCTGCGGCGTGATCTCCCCGTTGAAAGCACTGAACTACCTGATTGACAGCTTCGAGTCGGACATCGTGGTGTGCGACTACCGCGTGCGCGGCTTCACCCGCGACGTGAAGGGCAAGAAGCACTTCATCGATCACAAGATCAACTCGGTGCAGGACTACCTGGCGCGCCACATCCGCCAGAAGTACGAGATGTTCGACGTGAACGTGTATCAGGAGAACATCTTCCACACCAAGATGCACATCAAGGACTTCGACCTTGATACGTATCTGTTCGAGGCGCATGCGGACGATCTGTCGTTCAAGGAGCGGCAGAAGATCGAACAACTGCTGCGCCGGGAGATCGAAGAGCTGTTCCACGGACGCAACCTGATGTGACGAAAAACCCGCCGAAAGGCGGGGTTTTTCATCTAGCGCTGATAATTAGGCGCCGTCATTCCCGCTTTCGCAGGAATGACTTCAAGGAAAGGTGGGCTTCGGTGCCAAAGTCAAACCCGATAAGCCACCGTCTTCATCACCATCGACGTCACATGCATCATCTGCGGAATCGGAAACGGCAGCGCGATGCCGCCACGCTCCCGCGCATGGCGCGCGTGCCGCACTTCATCTTCCTGCATCTGCTTGAGCACCGCGCGTGAGCGCTCGTCCTGTGCGGGCAGCTTTTCCATGTGCTCGGCCAGATGTGCTTCGACCTGTTTCTCGGTTTCCACCACAAATCCAAGGCTGACCTTGTCGCCGGCTAGCGCAGCCAGCGCGCCGATGGCGTAGCTGCCCGCGTACCACAGTGGATTGAGCAGGCTGGGGCGGCTTTCCAGCTCGTGCAGGCGTTCGGCGCACCAGGCGAGGTGATCGGTTTCCTCCGCGGCGGCCTCTTGCAGATGCGCACGGTTTTCGTCCTTGCGCGCAAGCGCGGCTTGTCCGTCGTATAGCGCTTGCGCGCACACCTCGCCGGTATGGTTCACCCGCATCAGGCCAGCGACGTGGCGTCGCTGCTGGTCGTCCAGATCGGTTTCGGCGAAGTGGTGCGCGGGCGAAGCGCGATGCGCTTCCGGCGCGCCCGCAACGGTTTCCAGTGCGCGCTCGATACCGGCCAGCAGTCGATCGAGCGGAGTAAATGTACGGGCGTTCATGACGGTATCCATTGCTGCGCGAGCAGGGTCAGCGGGTGCAAGGTCGGCAGGGCGGAACCATGTTGGTCCAGCCCGGCCGCCAGATGCAGGCGGCAACCGATATTGGACGACAGAAGCCCTTGCACATCCAGTGTGTCCACGTGAGACAAAACGCCTTCCCGCAGCTGCGCGGCGCGCTCGGGAAACTGCAGCACGTGGCTGCCGGCCGCTCCGCAGCAATAAGGTGGAGCGGGCAGGCGCTTCAATTCCAACTGGGGAATCCGCTGCAACAGCTGCAGCAGCGCCGCATCGCTGCGTGCCACGTTGGCCTGGGTGCAGGGCACGTGCAACGCCACCCGGGCAGGCAGGGGGCGAAATTGCAATGCATCCGCGCGCTCGGACAGCAGGTGGTAAGGATCATCCACGCGCACATCCGGCAAAGCGCGGCGCAACGTGCTCAGGCAACCCGGCGTTACGGAGACCAGATGATCCGCGTGCGCGTCCGCCCATGCTTTTCGAACACGCACGGCGGCAGCTTCGGCATTGCGCGTGGCGCCGTCATGCAGGTCCAGCGCCCCGCAGCAGAAAGCCGGCATGTGAACGACGCGATAGCCGGCCGCCGCCAGCAAAACCGCGGCGGCGTGTTCGGCATCCGCGTCCTGCACGCTGGCCGCGCAGCCTGGAAAGATCGCCACACTTCCTCCCCTGCTTGGCAGGGGAGGACCGGGGTGGGGTTGCATGGGCTTGCCGGGCACTTCAGGTGCCTTGGCGATGGTCGGCGCCCGGCCACTGCTCCCCCGCAGCACTGCCAAGGCGGTGCGCCAGGGAGCGTATTTCTTACCCGGCAGCAAGTGATTCAGCCAAAGCGATGCAACGGTCCAGCGGCCCAGCCATTGCAGCCACCGGTTCAAACCAGGCCGTTTCACCGCCTCAAGCAGCAACCGAGGCCGTTCCGGCGCCGGGCCGAGCAAACCCCTCGTCTCCACCAGCAGTTCTTCATACTGGACGCCTGCCGGGCAAACCCGTTGGCAATTGAGGCAGCCCAGGCAGTGATCCAGGGGCTCGCGCAGCGCCGCAGTAACGGAAACCTGCCCGCGCGCCAGCGCTGCCGCAATGGCAATCCGCCCCCGCGGCGACTCCGCTTCGTTACCGTCCAGGGCGTAAGTCGGGCAAACAGGCAGGCACAGGCCGCATTGCACGCACTGGTCGGCCAGCACGGCAATCCGGTGGCGGGGGTTCTCAAGGGGCATGTGGATCATGCTATCATTCGCGGCTCGCAGTCCACGTGGGCTTGCGCGATGGATGAAAGCTTCGTTATCATCTCGCGCCTTTATTCCATCGATTCCGCTTACCGCCCAGGGTGGCGGCAGACAGGTATTCCGAAATGAAAACGTTCAGCGCCAAGCCGGAAAGCGTCAAGCGCGACTGGTACGTGGTTGATGCCACGGACAAGACGCTCGGTCGCCTCTCGACCGAGATCGCGCGTCGCCTGCGCGGCAAGCACAAGCCCGAGTTCACCCCGCACGTGGATACCGGCGACTACATCGTCGTGATCAACGCGGAAAAGGTGGCTGTCACTGGCGCCAAGCTGGACGACAAGAAGTACCACCGCTTCACCGGCTATGTCGGCAACCTCAAGACGACCAGCCTGAAAGATCTCCTGGCCGCCCATCCTGAGCGCGTCATCGAGATCGCCGTCAAGGGCATGCTGCCGAAGAACCCGCTGGGCCGCGCCATGTACCGCAAGCTCAAGGTGTACGGCGGTGCCGAACATCCGCATACCGCCCAGCAGCCGCAGGCGCTGGAAATCTAAGGAAGCACTATGGCGATTCAGCAGAATTACGGCACCGGCCGCCGCAAGACCTCCGCAGCTCGCGTGTTCCTGCGCAAGGGTAGCGGCCAGATCGAAGTGAACGGCAAGACCCTGGACGAGTTCTTCGGCCGCGAAACCTCGCGCATGATCGTGCGCCAGCCGCTCGAACTGACCCAGAGCGCTGACAAGTTCGACATCAAGGTGACGGTCGCCGGCGGCGGCATCACCGGCCAGGCCGGCGCGATCCGCCTCGGCATCGCCCGCGCCTTGATCGAGTACGACGAAAACCTCAAGCCGCAGCTGCGCAAGGCCGGTTTCGTGACCCGCGACGCCCGCGAAGTCGAGCGTAAGAAGGTCGGTCTGCACAAGGCCCGCCGCGCCACCCAGTTCTCGAAGCGCTAATCCTCGCCAGAGGTAGCACTTCGACCGTCCGGTGCACCAGGTCAGAGCGCACTGTGCGGCCCAGGTATTGGGAGATCGTCTAACGGTAGGACAACGGACTCTGACTCCGTTTATCTAGGTTCGAATCCTAGTCTCCCAGCCAAATCGACGTTTCAGCAAGTTTCGGAACGTCCCAGTAAAAGAAAAAACCCGCCCAAGTGGCGGGTTTTTTTATGGTTTTTGTGTTCTGCTGGTTTCAGGACGTTTCTGCGGGTGCCAACTTTTTGCTGGGGTGATTTGTGGGGTAGTATCTGCTTCCTTCAGCTTTACCCCACAATTTTCGGCCCGGTTGCTTAGGTGGAACCGTAGGAGTTCATACAGACCATGGCAGGCGCTCTTAATGAAGACATCATCGAGTCAGCGAAGCCGAAGGGGAAGAAATACTGGCTCCCGGATCGCCTCAACGGGCTCTATCTTCTCGTAACTCCAAACGGTGCTAAGTACTGGAAGTTTCGGTTCCGGTTCAATGGGAAGAATGACGAGCTTACGGCCGCGAAACCTTATCCGAGAGGTGGGTTGCTCGCAGCTCGAAAGGAAGCCCGAAGGCTGCAAGTCATTGTTGACAATGGCAGGAATCCTCGCGCTGAGAAGAAAGCGGCAAATGTTGAAGCAAGACGAGCGGCGTTTAGTAAGTTTGCTGACGCTGCTAACGAATGGCATGCATTCCGTTCCAAAGTTTGGGCGCGTCGGACGAGGGAACAGGTTCGTGAATATTTAGACCGCGACCTTATTAGGGTGCTGGGCAGGTTGCCTCTCGATGAAATATCGTCGGAGATGCTGGCCGAACTCCTGCATAACATCAATGATCGCGCTCCAGATGTTGCCAAGAAGGCAAGGCAGTGGCTTGGTGCAATTTTTCAATACGCGAGAGCGAAAGGCTGGACCAAGTCTGACCCTACGAGGGATCTTAAGGCGATCACCATACTTGGTGCGGAGTCCGAGAGGCATGCACATATATCCTTGGAGGAAATGCCTGAATTCCTCCGTAAGCTGCAGGCGATTGACGCTAGCCCATTCGTGAAAGGTGCGGCTTGGTTGGCGATCTGGACCGGTAATCGTCCCGGAGTAACCCGCACATTGCGTTGGTCTGAAGTGGACTTGGATAAGGGGCTATGGACGATTCCAAGGAAGCGCGACGAAATGAAACGGGGCTATGCACATATCACGCCGCTTTCTACACAAGCGGTTCATCACCTGCGGGAGTTGCAGCCGATAAGCGGCAACTTTGAGTACGTGTTTTTGGGACGCAATGATCCAAACAAGTCCATTAGCGATGGGGCCGTTAAAGGCATGCTGGAGCGGATGGGCTATGGCGGCCGGCAGACCATGCATGGTTTTCGCCACGTGGCCAGCTCTGCCCTAAATGGCATGGGCTATGCGGCAGATCACATTGAGCGGCAACTTGCGCACAGGGACCCCGACAAAATGCGAGGCGTGTACAACAGTGCACCTTACTTAGCTGAGCGGCGAAGCATGCTGCAGGACTGGGCCAATTGGCTAGGTGCCGCTATTGCGGAAACCGAGGTAACCCAGCAGCATCAGCGAGAGAAGAAAAATGCAGTCGAAGTCGACATATGTGAGGCGACCGGTTAGTTGGCCGAGCACTCGTGTTGAGGAAACTGCAGGCTTGTAGATAGCTATTGGCGGGTGCGAGCGTGGGTTTCGCCGCATGGTTCGCACACTCTGCGACAGATGCGGCAGAAAATTCGCCATACGTTACGGCCTACTGCTGTAAACACGTCCCCGCGCAGTCACTTCACCTAGTTGGGCATGTGAGCGCTACACTAGCCTAAGCTGTAGGTACTGATAGGAGAATAGAACTTATGCGTAGCTCAGCGATGCTCGCCGAATTGGGGCATAGCGACACGCACTCTTCGCATCGGCGCGCCGAAACTGAGGGTTTGAACGACTTTCCCGTGCAAGTAAGCCGATACCCGGAGCTCCGTTATATGGGGTCCAAGAAACGGCTGCTGCCTTGGATCAACCAAGTGATGGCGGGCTTGGATTTCGATAGTGTACTAGACGCCTTCTCTGGCACCGCTTGCGTGTCCTACCTGATGAAGGCTACTGGCCATCGAGTAATCTCTTCGGACTTCCTGAATTTTACGAGCACCGTGGCTAAGGCCACGATTCAAAATAGTGCCGCCCATCTAGAAGCATCTGATCTAAAGCTCTTACTTGGACCTTCCCGCAAGAAGGCAAGCTTCATCTCTAGCACATTCGCAGGTGTATTTTACACACCTGCCGATCTTCGGTTCTTGGATCGCGTATCAGCCAACCTAGGGCGATTGGCGGATGAGTACGCGCGTTCCATCGCTTATGCTGCGCTGTTTAGGTCGTGCCTTAAGCGTCAGCCTCGCGGAGTCTTTACGCTGTCGGGTGACTTGTCGCGATATGACGATGGCCGTCGTGATCTGCGACTGTCACTTGAAGAACATTTCGTTGAACAGGTGTCCGTATATAACGAGGCAGTCTTTAGCAACGGCCGCCAGAACTTCGCTTATAGGGCAGATGTCTTCGAACTGCCCCGTCGAAAGGTCGACATGGTGTATCTCGATCCACCATATGTTCCTAGATCGGATGACAATTGCTACATAAAGCGATACCACTTCCTTGAGGGGCTGTCGTCCTATTGGGAAAATTTACCCGTTGACGAGTCGACTAAGGTCAAGAAGATCGCCAAGCGCTACACGCCCTTTAGCTACCGGAAGACGGCAGTCGAAGCCTTTGATCGGATGTTTCACAAATTTCGTGCGTCCCAAATCGCGCTCTCATATAGTTCGAATGGGTATCCTGACCTTGATGAGCTGGTAGAGCTGATGGGCAAATACAAGGGCTCGGTAACGGTATTTGAGAAGCCACACCGCTATCACTTTGGTAACCACATGGGCGTCGAGCGCGCAGAGGTAAATGAGTACCTGATCGTTGGCCGCTAGGACGCAAAATGAAAGTCATATATCAGACCGTAGACGAACTCCTTCACAATTTGAGCTCGCTGGAAACCGAATGGCGCGATGAGACGGCCGATGCCGCGATCGCGAAATTAGCCGCTATGGAGAAGAAAGCGGTTTACTCGATGTCCGACGCCGCTGACCTTTTAGAGGGATCATTTGAAGTAGGCATGCTTTGCGTCCGGCTCTTCCTTGCCTTTTCAAAGGATCGCATGGAGCAAGAGCTGCGCGCCACGCTCGGCAATGGGGGCATCGGGCAACAGAGGTATCAGCGTGATCCAGAGGGTTATCTCAAAGGGTTAACTGCACTCGGCTTGCTCGACAAAATGGCTCTTGCCGTTAACTATGAGCCCACATGGAGCGATATCCTTGTGGAGCGACTTCGGTCAGGCCGTGGGTCAGCGATTCTTGGCCAGAAGCGTGGCAGGAACCTCGAAGATTTTGTGGAGGCACTCGTACGCGAAGTTTTTGGCCCGGGTGCCTATGGGACGCGATGCACCTTTTCCGGGTCCAAGGGTAAGACAGCGAAATGTGACTTCGTGATACCCGGAAAGGACGACGCAAAGATCATCATTGAAGCAAAGGGGTACGGTGCAACCGGATCGAAGATGAGCGACATCATTGGTGATTTGGATGCGATTATCGAGGCGAAGAGAGCAGATAGCCGGCTTCTCTTTGTGACAGATGGTATGCCATGGCTCGCGCGACAATCCGATTTGCGAAAAATCGTTCAGCGTCAAAATGACGGTGACATTATGCGGATCTACACCAGCAGAATGCAGGAAGAGCTCGTTTCAGATCTTCAAACACTGAAGGTTGAGCTCGGCCTCTAGTTTTTAATGTGCGATTCCCTGCCAGTTGAGGTTCCTGAATTCCCCAACTGACAACGAAAATTGTTGTGTCTAGTTCTACTTACCCGCACCCTGCGCAGGGCGAAGATGCTTCGGAATCTCGTAGGGCTTTCCATCCCGCACAAGTTTTAACAAGGCCACGGCCGCGTCCGAGTACTTCCGCGCTTTGCTGGCATCTGCTTGCCCAACCTTGATGTTGACGTGATAGACGTTGTCAGACGCTTTCATGTCAAAGCCTGTTTCAAGCTTGACGCGGTCAATTAGCTTGTTTGTTGCTGTCCAATGTGTGTAACCCAGTTCTGTAGCGAACATGGTGGACGTATAAGGGTGGTTTGCGTTGGCTGCGGCGGGGTCACCAAGATTTGTGACGCCAAATAGATTGCCGAACGCCTCCTCGTTCGAGATGGCGTGCTCAAGTGACTCGTAGTTCACCTGCACATTCTTCGTCGGTATATCTGTCCGGATGAGATTTAGCATCCTGTGAGCCAAGGCACGGAGAGCCTTAAGGTCGACTTTTTCCATCGTTCCTCCGACGCCGAAGGCCCGATAAACCCACTCGAACGAATTTGCAATGATGCACTTGATGCGCACGGTTACATCGTCACCGACTTCGATAACGTGCTCGCGCGCTGGGTAACTTTCCGCAGTCTGACTCGGGTCCCATTGGAGAATGTAGATGTTCGGGATCATCTCCGATGTGGGTCTGAACATTCTGCTTATATCGTGTAAGACGTTCCGGATGTTGGGGTCGCTCGCGCTATAGCCGACGAAGAGCAGGGGATGCTCTGCAAAATATGTGAGCAGTTTGGCGCTTAGGTATTTTTTGTTTTCGTCAAAAATCTCGTAGTCTTCCTTGGTGAAGACCATGCTCTCGGGATCGCTAACCGATCCATGTATTTTGAAAATTTCGCCGACAACAAGTGCGGACTGCCGAAACACGTTCTGGCCTATTACAACCTCATAATTAGGGAAGAGGGGCTCAAGGAGATCATCGTAGTTCGTCGTGATGACGGCGTGTGCCCCCATTCCACTCAGGGCGCTCAGCTCGCCCTTTAATGCGGCGCTTGCTTTATCGGTCGATAAATTCTTCAGTCGATCTGCCGCAGCAAATTTGATGAACGCATCCCGAGGCACGCCTTCCGCGTAGAGGTCGGGTGGAAAGTTCTTTCTTCCGGCCGGAGTCCATGCCCACTCGAAATACTGCTCAGCAAAAACCGACCCTATCGCCGGGAGGTCATTGCTATGCTTCTGCTGGTAGTAGGCGAAATCCTTGTCAATTAGCGGACACTGCTTCGCCAACTCTGTGAGAAGGTCGGCCCAAGTAGGTCCCGCCGCATACCTAAGTGCAAATCCACTTCCTACGAAAAGTATCGGCTGGCTCTGGAGTCGTTTTAGCGTGGCCGCTATGTCCGCCGATATTTCTTTTTGGTACTGACTGTAGTCAGGCATGTCATTCCTTGCGGCAACCTGTGGACGGCATTTCACCATGTATTGCGATCCCGACATAAGGGTCGCATAGGCGGACCGCTACTCAGCCCTTAGTCCCAAAATGTATACGTTTCGGAACTCTCCCAAACCTCTATCAAAAGTCATCTCAGAAGCGTATTATCACAACATCTTAAAGGATTTGATATGACTGAGATCGTTGGTTACGCCCGAGTTAGCAGTACTGGTCAGTCGCTTGATGTACAGCTCGACAAGCTCAGAGCCTACGGCTGTCAGCGAATCTATGCAGAGAAGCGATCCGGCAAGCAGGCAGACAGCCGCCCCGAGCTCCAGGCATGCCTCCAGTTTCTCCGGGAGGGCGATACGTTGGTCATCTCCAGACTGGACCGCATGGCTCGCTCGATCCTCGACTTAGCCAAGATCGCCGAACTGCTTAAAGCCAAGGGGGTCGCTCTGAAGGTGCTGGATCAGGCTATCGAAACCTGTACCTCCGAGGGAAGGCTGATGTTTGCCCTGCTTGGGGCTTTTGCCCAATTCGAAAATGACATTCGGGCTGAAAGGCAAGCTGACGGCATCGCCAAGGCTAAGGAAAAGGGTGTGAGCTTCGGCCGAAAACGCGCCCTGACTCCAGAAGAGTGTAGAACGATCAAGCTTCTGCGTGAGCAAGATAAGTACTCTGTTCCACAATTAGCGAAGAAATTCCACGTTGGGCCAGCAACGATTTACCGCGCGTTGCAGGCAAGCGCCGAATAACGGCACCAAGCTGCACTAACGCGTGTGCGAGCTTCATCCATACGTCTTGACATGCCGCTGAACGCGATGAACGGTTCGAGAAAGTAGCGGCGAAAATTAGCATTCAAAGGAACCGAGCTATGACAGACACCGACAATGCACTCGACGAGGGAAGTTTAGCTGCCTTCGACGAGGAATTCGAAACATTAAAGAAGCTGGTTGCTGACAGATGCAAAGCGAATGATTTGGAGCTTAAAGAGCCTGATGTGTACTACATAGGTGCAACACGGGTGAAAGCTCTTCGGGTCGGCATGCGGCGCGGTCGTGAGACTCAATGGATTGGGCTTTCGTCGATTCAACGCATCAAGAAATTTATAGAAGTCCCCTTCGAGAGATATTCATTTCTCTCAGACCTTGAAGCGATATGCTCTTACAGGGATGGAATCATAGAAGCAGCAGTTCGCCCCATATCATTTGATACCTTTCCGGCTACGTCGCATCCCTATCACCGAATCTTAAGTGGTGATTCTCGTTCCGATGGACCTGAGCTGGAGCGAATCTGCGTCTCGCCGGATCGGGAAGGCCTTCCGCAAATTGAAATTAGTGCCGCTTCAGATGTTTTCTTAGCGCTGTGCCGCTCAAACATGAGGAGGCGGATAACGCTGAAAATTTCAGATTGCCATGTAACCACTCACGATACCGCCCTCGCGTTACTTAACAAAGTGGCCGGAACTATATTGTTTCAACTGGACTTGCTAACCAACGTTCCAATGGTTTTGCAAAGAGCGCGCAAGCCTTTCACCCGAGGAAGGCGCGCAATCGATGAGTCAAATGCGGAAACTAAATTGCAGTACCCATCGACCCAGTTTGATGCTCCCCCGCTTGCTCTCTACTGGTACGGGCGTAGCGCGGATGGAATGCCGTTGTTAAAGTTTCTTGCCTTCTATCAAGTTATAGAATTTTACTTCCCAATCTACTCTCAGACTGAAGCGCAGCGAAGACTCAAGGCAATTTTAAAGGACCCAAAATTTCGCGCAGATCGCGATGCGGATATAGCGAAACTGCTTGCGACAATACATGTGAGCAGGGCTGGGGGATTTGGTGATGAACGTTCGCAGCTCCGTGCAACGCTTTCGGAGTGCACTAACAATGAGGCGTTGCGTGATTTTTTTGAGTCGGATGGTGAGAGAAAAGAATTTTTTTTGGCTAAGGGAAAGTCATCTCCATATCACAAAATACCACTAGGCAATCAATCCGTTGACATAAGAAATGATGTGGCAGACAGGATTTACGATATCCGCTGCAAGATTGTTCATACGAAATCAGATTTACGGGACGGAAATCTAGAACTATTGCTTCCCTTTACCCAAGAGGCTGAGCAGCTCACCTATGACATTGAGGTCATTCAATACATAGCTCAACAAGTTCTGATATGTGCTAGTGCCCCATTTAACATTCATGGCTAATAGATGTATGCCCCAATGATGCGTGCGCCCGGTCAAACGAAGCCTTGCATGGACTTGGTGTGAACCTTTGAAAAAGTGGTCGGCGGAATCGTCAAACCTGCTACTGGGAAACTAGCTCTCCAATAGCTGATCTAGCATTGCCTGCCTTGGTCATCCAACTTCGAACTGAATTGCCTTGAAAGCGTCCTCAAAGTATTGCTTCGGCTTATCACGGCATATGAAGTAGCTGACGACATCGGCAGAGAACAAGCCAAGAATGAATAGGCTTTCGTATCCCCAGATCACGTCGACAATGAAGAATAACGTGATCCAAACCCAAGGCCACTTTCCCATCGATGCCGAGCCATCCACTCGATAAGACAGCTCGCCATCTTCAATTCGTATCTTAACGTTCGCGTCGGTGATTGCTCTGGCAGCGAAAGCTTCCAGATCGCCTTGCACCACCAGCCCATCCGAAGTTGGTTTGATGTGTCGGCTAGCGTAATGCTTGCTCAAACTTTTCGTGATCATCTCTACAATTTCTTGCTGAGATACTTTCGGTTTCTTTAGCGGACACTTTTGCAAAACTTCGAACTTTGCCACTGTTTTCCCCCTAACGAACCAGTTCTCTTTGCAAAAACCTTCTTCCTGACATCGTGCCATCATCCGGGCGCTGACGATTGCTTCTACGAACGCAACGACCATCCTCGGATCGTGATCGGCATCGCGCTTACAACCCGGTGGGACTAACTGCGCAAGGTGATGGGTATGTGCTTCCAAGCACTACAACATTGCCGACGATAATTTTGACGTCATGGACTGACGAAGGATTCGTCGCAGCTTTTGTGGCAGCACTTTCGGCATCGGATACGGATGTGGACGGACTGGCTGCTCTAATCATCCATGTGCAAATAGCGATGATCGATGGTCTCGTAATAGAACCGCTTGGAAAGAACGAATATTCGTTGCCCTTGGCTTGGATGTAGGATGCATCCGACAGTTGAAGGGCGTCAAAGCCTTGGTTTGACTGAATGTCCGTAATTCTCCAAGCCTGATCGGCAACTCCATTGTATCGATGCGAAAATTCCCTCTCATCTTCAGGAAAGGAAGCTTCCGTATTTGTGTTCGAGTCAGATGCTGATCGGGCATCCGGTTGCGCGACAGCGGACTGATTAGCGTTTGGTTTGTTAGTAAAGCTTAGGACTGCGCCAAGGCACATGAACGCTACAATGATGCCCAGCATAATTTTGAACGGCTTGCGCATTTCGGAATCCCCTGTTCGATGTTTGTACGGCGAATTCGAGTCAGTCGTAGTCAAGCGGCTTGCTGCCAAAAAATTTTGAATGTTTGTTGATCAGATGGATCAGCGCGTGCATAACGACGAATGCGAGTACGACGAGAAGCACGAGGTACAGGGCTAAGGCAAACCACCCTAGATAGCCTTCTACGACCCAGCCGATGCCAGCCAGCAGAATCACCATGACGCCCGGGCCGCTTAGCCTGTAAAGAGCCCATAGCGTCATCAGACGACCAAAAAGCGAACTCATGCTTGTTCCCCCTGTTTGCTAACAATCGAGCCAGATGCGAACTGCCGCCCACCCAAGCCGATTATAGACTAGTCCTTTTTGGACTATACCAAAATGGTCTTCAGCATGCCAACCGGGTTTATCTCGGGTACGCACGATGGCAGGCTCTACTCACCATCCCGACTATCAGTTGCTGTTGACGATGCTTAAAGCCACACGAGAATCAGGCAAGGTGGCCCAGACGGAACTTGCGAGTAGATTGGATACAACTCAGACCTTCATCTCTAAGGTTGAGCGAGGCGAGCGCAGGCTGGATGTTGTCGAACTGATTGAAATGCTGGAAGCGCTCGATATCAAGCCGGAGGACTGGCTTAGGGAATACGTTTCACATCGGCACCATGAGCACCGAAACAAACCGGTGGCCAAGAAATTGTCAGTGTGATGTGCAGGGACCACCCCTAAACCGATCCACATCTATAGAAATACATTTTCAAAGAAAGGCTTGAAATCCTTCGTGCACAAGGGTTTCAGGACATCGATATGTCCTAATTACAGGATACGCATTAGACCGCTGAAATCTTCGACTCTGGCGTCGTCTGAATACCTTCTGAGCCGAGGTAGAAGAAGCGATCAAACCACTCCCAATCTTCTTTCCAGACCTCCTTGCTTAGGTACTTGCACAATCCTTCAAGGCCATCTATAAGCTTGACGCGCTTCTGATCTTCCTCAGCATTCCCTGTTCTGGTTATCAGCTGAACAAGCGAGGGTTTTCTTCCTCTTCTATAACGTGGAACGGTGAGTCTTCTTGCGGCGTTCCAGTAGGCATTGGTTACGATCTTCAATGCTTCAACGTCGTCTCTCGGAAGAGCCGGGTGATCGTGCATAAGAATGTGGCAGTGCCAGCCCGCATGCTTGTGCTTGGCATTGCGCAACACATCGGCACGTTCAAAAATTACAACGCCTGTGAGCGGCTGGAGACGCTTCTTCTTCCAGCGCTTTCCAACGACCTTCTTTGTCAAACGCATAGTAAAGGCCTTCCCATGTTGCATGGTTTCTTTCTGCGATAGGCCAACGCAAGACGCTACCGTTATAAAGAAGCGGAACGGACCTTCCAAGGCAATAAGATCGCGAACATGGAGAGTTCTGCGAAGGCCAGCGAGTCTCTTAGAATTTCTGTCTGCGTAATAGTCGATCTCTGATTCAGTATAGGTACTATCTGGCTGATCTCTGACGTGTTCAACAGCTTCCACGGTTGACTCAGCATCATGAGGATGATCCATTCCAGCGTTAGCTGTATTTATATCAATTTCAAAATATTCTTCATCTTTTTCACTGTGTTCCATAAATTTTTATCCTGTATCTAGTTTTGGCACGACTCTTTCCAGTTGGCCAACCCAAAGACCAATCAGTAATGCCAAGTTGTATGGGTTTGTCTTGAACATGAGCTTGACCCCATTGTTGATGGACGAACTTAGTTCGTATTTAGATAGTTCGTTGCTTCTGTGAAACCAGTACTGCAAAGCCGGCATTCGCAGTGATTCCAAGAACCGTCGCACTTCCGCACGTCGAATAGCGCTAGCTATTCAAGCTTTGGTACCCGATAGCCGCCGTGCGGATATGGTGGCGACGCTGCTTTTGAGATAGTTGTTGATATCAAACTATCGGCGTCAGCAACGCAATCGCAGCCGCCCTTTACTCAGCAGGCAAACAGTCAAAGGTATCGTTTCGCAAAGATGCGAACTTATCGCAGAGAGAGTGGCGGAGAAATATCAAGCAAGTACGGGCCACTTGCGTCCAAGTAGCACGAACGCCTCAACATAAACTCATTCGTTTCGACGCGGTCGACTGCTCATCCACGCCTGAATTTCATGCAGATGCCACGCGACGCGGTGGTCTGTTAACTTCACTGGCTGAGGGAATGTGCCAGTGGCAATCATGCGGTTGATCGTTGTGCGACCAAGAGCAACGATATTGATTACTTCAGCAACACGAACAAACTTCTTTTCACTTTCAAAAACCATAAAATCTATTCTCAGATCCGCACCGATTCGTTAGTTTCATCCAGCGTAACTGCTTGATGGACCGTCTTCGGTGCAGCGCACATTATACGCTTCGATGCAGTGTTAAATCTACTTCTACAATTCGTTATAGGTCGAGAAATTTCCGCTATACGTCTAGGTTTTTTAAAGATTGCGGATGGCAGTATTTGGACTGCTAAGCATCGTTTCAGGAAAATTAGGATGCCGTAATTGAAGAATGTGCAGCTATGTTTCGTTTCCAACTTATAACCCGACGAGAATTCGGTCTGATGAAACACCAGTTGCTTATGCTTCAAGCAAAGCGAGCCTCCTTGTCTTGCGTCGCGGATGAGTAGATGTATTGATCAATGTCCGTTTCAATCCAGCGCGAAAGCTTCCCAATCTTGATCTTCTTCGGAAAGCCGACTGTCTTTTCTAATCTGTGAAGTGATGTGCGGGAAATCTTCAATTTCTCCATGACCTGCTTATTTGTTATCAGATTTGGGCTGCTATTTTTTAAATTTTGATTTTGATTAATGATGTTCATCGTAGACTCCATTATGTTGATGGAGCATTTCTATCATGCTTTTTTTAGGTGTAAAGTTTGAGTGTTAATTAATAATACGCGTCGCGTTCGCGCCGCGTTTTTAAGAATTTCTCTGCCGACCGCGCAGGACTGAGAAGTGAACAGATGACGAGTTGAGAGCGGTGCGGGTTATAAGAATTGATCGGGAGCGCTGTAGACCTATTGCTGCCGGTGGTCTTTTCTAACCCTACGCTGAATGCAACTACAGCTTGCTCATGATTACTGATTGAGAACGCTACGTCGTCTTTTGTCCGTGCAGCGAGGGCGATATATGGGGTAAAATGTGGGGTATTTACAAATCGAACGAAAGAGTAACCAGTGAAATCAATAGGCTAAGAGCCAAGTTCGAATCCTAGTCTCCCAGCCAAATAAAAAGCCCACCCTTGCGGTGGGCTTTTTATTTGGCTGGGAGGATTCAGGAGACGAGTCTTGTTCGACAAATTGCCTGGGGCAACTCCATAGCAACGGCCCGACCCATAGCGTTAGGGACCCTATGACAAAAATAGTTTTTTAAAACGCAGTGCTGCGCAGATCGATTCAGCGGAACATGGCATTCTACAAGTGCACTGACAAGGTAGGTTTCCCATCTAGAATCGGACAGTCCCATACACGCTCAGGAACTAATGACTGACTCATCCCGTTTGTACGGCCAGCTTATCGATGCTTTCAACCAGCGTCGCTGGCCCCTCGCCCAGAGTCTGGCTGCGCGCCTGCTTCCTCTGGCGCCGGATCACGGCGGAGTCTGCTATATCGCGGGCGTGGCATGTCTGGAAATGCAGCAAATGCCGCAGGCCCTCGGATTGCTACACAAGGCGGCTGAATTGGAACCTCGGCGAGCGGACGTCGCTACGCAGTTTGCGAAAGCATTGGCGTTAGCGCACAGGTGGCCCGAGGCTGTCGCGGCAGCGGACCGCGCCATGGAACTGGTAGCCAATGATCCGCTAGCGCTCGATACCCTGGGCGTGGTGTACACACAGGCGCATAGACATCAGAGCGCGGTCTCGGCCTTCCACCGCGCTACTGAGTTGCTGCCAAAGAGAGCCATTTACCATTTCAATCTTGCCACCGCGCTGGTGGCGGTGGGCGATCTCGATGTGGCGGAGCGTGAGCTTGAGACATGCATCGAGCTAGATCCCAACTGCTGGAAAGCACACCTGACGCTCTCCCAACTGCGCCGACAGACGCGAGAATGCAATCACATCGAACGGCTGCAGCGGCTTGTTTCCCTGCATGCGGATAATGATGAGGCGCAGACCAGTCTCAATATGGCGCTGGCCAAAGAATATGAGGACATAGGGGAGTACCCGTGCGCATTCGAATGTTTCGTGCGGGGAAAGAATTCCGGCAAGGAAGCGCGGAACTATGATTTCCAGCGAGATGAGGCATTGTTTGATGCCTTGATCCGTGCTTTTCCTGGACCCTCGGCTGTTTCAACGGGTGATCCGACCGATGAACCCATTTTCATCATCGGTATGCCACGTTCCGGAACGACGTTGGTCGAGCGGATTGTTTCCAGCCATCCAGACGTCTATTCTGCCGGCGAGTTGCACAACTTCGGTGTTGTGCTAAAGCGCCTGAGCGGTAGTCGTACACCGGTGTTGCTCGATAAGGACACCATTGAATGCTCCAAGCAGGTTGAGCTGAAGCAATTGGGAGCGGGCTATCTGGCCAGTACCCGACCTGCCACCAGCAGCAAGCGGCACTTCATCGACAAACTGCCGCATAACTTCCTGTACGCAGGGTACATCGCCAAAGCACTGCCGAACGCGAAGATCATTTGCCTGCGTCGCGATCCCGTGGACACGTGCCTGAGCAATTTCCGGCAACTGTTCGGCCAATCGGCGCCGCTGTACGGATACTCGTTTGATCTACTCGATACAGGGCGTTATTTCGTAAAGTTCGATCGGTTGATCGCCCATTGGCAGGCTGTTTTTCCCGGTCGCATCCTTGAAGTGAGCTATGAGGCGCTGGTGCAGTCGCAAGAAGAACAATCCAGGCGGCTGCTTGCATTTTGTGGCCTTTCCTGGGATGAGCGATGCCTGCAGTACGAGCGAAACGAAGCGCCCGTCAATACCGCCAGCGCGGTGCAAGTGCGTGCGCCTATCTATCTCTCCGCCGTCCGGCGCTGGAAGAGGTATGAGGCACAACTGCAACCGTTGTTGCAATTGTTGACCGAGGCAGGTGTTGTGTTCGATCGCTGATATCAGCCGAGCTGTTCGTTATTTATAGGTGCCCGCAGGGAAAAGCCGGCCCTGCTTGCGCGGGGCCGGCTTTTCGATGTACAACAGCTAATCTAAGCGATCAGCTTTTCTTGTCAAAGCTGTATTTCGCTTCGAAATAAATCGCTCGGCCAAACACGTCGTAGTTGTCAGTGTTATACGGCGAATTCGTCAGGCCATCATAGCTGTGGTCTTTCGGCGGCATTGCATTGAACAGATTGTTCACCAACAACGAAAGCGCTACGTTCTTCATCGGGTTATAGGTCACGCTGGCGTTATACACCATCCATGGTGCCAATCTGCCGGTGCCGGGTGATGTGTAGTTGTCCACCACTGTGGACTGGTAGTTTGGCGATTTGCCGTATCGATTGAAGTACACCGTGGCCGACCATGTGTCATTGTTCCAGGTAAGCGAGCCGTTGGCTTTGCTCTTGAAGTCAGTACCGTTCGGGTAGGCGCCCGGATGACGAAGTACGTCGATTTCTGGATCAGTGACGAACGGTCGCCTGGTGTGAGCGAGCTCATCGGAGTAAGACAAGTTAAGCGTCAATTGCCCCCAATACCCAAGCGGCTGTATGTAGCCGAAATTAGCCGTTACGGCATCGACCTTTTCACTAGCGATGTTTTGCTTGGGCGTAGTAATTTGAGTGATCTGCCCAAGTAGGTTGCCAGTACCTGGGCCACGCTTGATCAGGTTGAACGCATTCTGGCAAAGCGCTGACGACATACTCAAACTGCCAGCGTCGCAGAGGTATTCGGTCTTGGAAAGATCGTCGGCGCTGACTTGAGCGACCTCGTTCTTGATATCCCATCGCAAATAGTCCATTGAAATGGACATGCGCTCGATGGGCGCCCAGACCAGGCCCGTGTCCCATACGGTCGCGGTAATCGGTTTCAACGCCGGGTTGCCGTAAGTCTGTCCCTGGTATTGCGTGCTGTCATAAGGTGCCAGGCAACTGGAGGCCGCCTGGCCAGGCGGAACCCCCATGCGTGCGCAATTGAGGTAGTCCGTAACGCTGTTGTAGTAGCCGCTGGGCCGCTGGAATTCATCCGACAGCGTCGGTACTTTGAACGCGGTACCGTAGCGGCCGCGCAGCAACAAGGTATCGATCGGCCGGAATTCCAGGCCGATGTTGTAGGTGCCGTGGCTTACGCGATGACCGCTGACCTCATAGCTGTCGTATCGAACCGATGTATCCATAGTCAGTTGCGAAAGCAGCGGCAAGCGCATTTCCGACGTGGCCGCGTAACGCGAGCGGTGGCCTGCGCCGGGCGTAGCGCTAGTGCCGTAGACATAACTGTCGACGTTTCCATGCACGTCGGTGATGGTCTCCAGCAAGCGCGGATCGGGCGATGAGTCCCAGCCCTGATTGCCGCCTTCCAACACCACGGCCAGGCCTGCGTCACCGCCGGGAAGTTCGAATAGCGACTGGTTGGTCAGCTGCCCGCGCAGCAGATTGTCCCAGGTCTTGGCATGATCCGTTGTGTAGCCCGTGAATGAGCGGAAATCGGCAGGAGAGACCGGGTTGTACAGCTTGGTATAGTCCGGAGCGAACTGCGGATATCCGGCGTAAGTACCCAGCTGCGGGCCGAGCAGATGATCGGCGAAGTATTGCTCGATCGGCGCGCTGAAGCGATTGAAATTACGATTGGTCAGCTGGTCGTCCGAATGCGTAAAGCCAAGGTCGTAGTCCCAGTTGGATTCACCAAGCTTACCCTTGCCGCCAAGGGTCAACATGTACGCGCGCTCGTACTGCTTGCTCATGGTGTTCGAAAAACCGCCGATTTCCTCGGGGGTGAAAATCCGCTGCACCAGCGCGAGCGTTTGTAGGTTCGGGTCCCAGTAATAGCCGCCGCCGGATTTCGCTGCGGCGATCTGGGAACTCCAGAACAAAGTATTGCTGCCCGACGTGAACTTCTGCTCCTGATAGTTGTAGAGCAGGTCGCCGTAGAGTTGCAGATTATCGTTGACGTCGAACGTCGAGTGCGAATACAAATTCGCCGTTTTCTCGCCGTTGTTCAAGGTCGAGTAGCCAGCGCTGTAGAGCGAGCCACAGTAATTGCCTCTATGGGGGCGGCTCTGCAGGCCTTCGGTTCCGTGATAACCACTGCTCACCGTCGAACAATTGTTCGGATCCATGAATACGTATTTGCCGGCAAGCGCGTCGAGAATCAGATAGTCGCGTGATGCTACTGCGGGCCCAGTACCCTGGTTGTAATAGGTTCTGGTGAGATCGCGGTCATAACCCCAGATCGGCTTCTGCTGTTCGTACTGCACGCCAATCATGGTGTTGAATTTGCCGATGGTGAAGCCATCGGCAAAACTGATGCGTTGGCTCATTCCTCCGCCCAACGAGTAGCCGCCGACACGAACATCGATAGTGGGGGCTTCTACCTTCTTCTTCAGGATGATGTTGACCACGCCGGCAATGGCGTCGGAACCGTAGAGCGAAGATTGGCCTCCTGGCAACACGTCGATGCGGTCGACCATGTCGATCGGGATGTTGCTGAGGTTGTTGAAGACGTCACTGCCGTTGTATAGGCCCGGAAAATCGCCCATGGGGCGCCCGTCGATGAGGTACTTGACGAACCCTACAGGCAGGCCGAACAAACTCAGCGTCTTCGCGCCGGTCGTGAACGAGTTGTTGTCCTGGGGGCCTTGCACGCTGCCGGTAGCGAAGGAGGCCTTTTGCAGGGCTTCAGCCACTGTCACGAAGCCGCGTGACTTCATGTCTTGCGCGGTAATGGTGATGACCGGCGTCGCTGTTTCCACCTGCGACTGCGGTATGAGCGAGCCGGTTACAGTGACGGCTTCGAGCTTCCTGGCTTTCTTCGCGGCGTCAGCATCTTGAGTAGACGTGTTGTCCTGCGCGGACTGTGCATCTTGCAATGAAGGCGGCGGTGTTGTTTCGGCCATTGCCGCGGGCAAATGGCTAATTGCCAAGGCTGCCAGCACGGCAGCCGTGAGTTTGGACTTCAACATGTTGTCTCCCCGGAAGAATCTATCCTACAACTACAAGCACCGCCGACTTATGTCGCGCGAAATATCGGTGATGCTGCAGATGGCCCCTGGTTGCTCGGCGATCAGACTGTTGCCCGGTGTTTGTCGTGCTTGTCACGCGGCGACCTTCCGCGCGATTGCACGGGCGAGCTTGGCTATCGCACGAGAACCAAATACTAAGACGGTTGGCGATCGTAAAAACCTACCAGCGGCGAAAGAAAAAAATATTCTTTCGTAAGTGCTTGAGAAGTAAGGTTGTCTTTACTATCGGGGGCGTGCATGCGGGTCTAGACGCCTGGAGCTAGGTGGCATATGTGCTCGCACCTCACAACGAGGGGACACTGTTTAGTGTGCCGCCCAATACAGATAAGCGAGCGCCGCCGCCATAGCCGCCAACTTCAACGGCCACGGCAGCATGCGCATCACCTGATAAATCCCGGCGCGTTCCACATTGCGCGCGATATCGCGCGTTACATCATCTTTCTTCACTGCAAGTTTTCCCATTGAATCCGAGCTGATTACATCAGCTTGTCACCCACCAACACCACATCCGCAGGACGCCGCGCGAAAAGGCCAACGGTGACGATGCCCGGAATCTGATTCAACTCAGTTTCCAACGCAACAGGGTCGGCGATCTGCCAGCCGTGCACGTCGATCACCCAGTTGCCGTTATCGGTCACCACGCCGTCGCGCCACACCGGGTTGCCGCCGCGCTTGACGATTTCGCGGCCGACCAGGCTGCGGGCCATGGGGATGACTTCGATCGGAAGCGGGAATTTGCCCAGCAGGTTGACCCGCTTGCTGGCGTCGATGATGCACACGAATTTCTGCGCGGCTTCGGCGATGATTTTTTCGCGGGTGAGCGCAGCGCCGCCGCCCTTGATCAGGCGTTTGTGCAGGTCGCATTCGTCGGCGCCGTCGACGTACAGCGCAAGCGGGCCGGTGGCGTTGAGGTCGAACACGGGGATGCCGTGCTTTTTCAGTTGGGCGGTGGATTGCTCGGAGCTGGAGACGGCGCCCTGGATGCGATCCTTGATGTGCGCCAATGCATCGATGAAGTAGGCGACGGTGGAACCGGTGCCGACGCCGACGATGGCGCCATCTTCGACGTATTTGATCGCGGCTTCGCCGGCTAGGCGCTTTTCTTCATTGTTGCTCATGCGGATGTCCTGGGGGCCGAGAGAGAAATGATCGGTGATTTGAGGACTGCTTGCATCTTGCGGTGCTGCAAGATGGTGAACACGCCTCCGTAAGTCGCGCGGGCTGACTTTCTCGCAAGGTTGGCCCCTCGCCCCAGTCCTCTCCCCGAAGGAGAGGGCGGCAATCGCGCGTTATTCCAAGCAGAGAATGTATTTCCACTCCGCTGCCTCCACCGGCATCACCGACAGGCGATTGCCTTTGCGCAGCAGCGTCATGCCGGCGATCTTCGGATGGTTCTTCAACTCGTCCAGGGTAATCACGCGCCCAAGCTTCTTTACGTACTTCACGTCCACCAGCATCCAGCGTGGGTTGTCGCGCGAGCTGCCCGGATCGAAGTACTGGCTCTTGGGATCGAACTGGCTGGGATCGGGATATGCATCGCTCGCCACTTCCGCGAGGCCGGCAATGCCGGGTTCGGCGCAATTGGAGTGATAGAAGAACACACCGTCGCCCACGCGCATGTCATCGCGCATGAAATTGCGCGCCTGGTAGTTGCGCACGCCATCCCACGCCTCGCGTTTCTTGCGCTTGAGATCGTCAATGGAAAAGGTGTCCGGTTCGGATTTCATCAGCCAGTACTTCATGCGCTCACGTCTCCTGGCGTGTTGGCACGGCAATCGATAAGTTCGCGATCGGTGGCAATGAAGTCCAGCGATACGTCCCAGCGCTCGGGGGCGATTTCCGGCAGTTCCTGGAATTCGTAGGCAATGCCCACCAGCAGGGGTTCGGTCGGGCGTAGCTGATCCTTCAGAAAGGCGAAGCTGCGATCGTAATAACCGCCACCGTAACCCAGGCGGTTGCCCTGGCGGTCGAACGCGAGCAGGGGGACGAAGACCAGGTCGAGCTGGAACGGGGCGAACCATTCGCGCGGGGTTACCGGTTCCGGGATGCCGAACCGGTTGGGCTGCACCGCATCACCGGCCGACCACGGCGCGAAGCGCAGCAGGTTGTCCTGGCCGATCAGCGGCAGCAGGAACTGTTGGCCGCGCGTGGCCAGCGGCGGAATCACCAGGTTGAGCGGCAGCTCGCCGTCGCAGGCCCAGTAACCAGCGACACGCTGGTCCGTGTGGTATTCGGGCAGATGCTCCAGGCTGCGCCGCAAGCCCTGGGCCGCGGCAATGCGCTGAGGAGGGGTGAGGGTGCGGCGGCGTTCGGCCAGGCGCTGGCGTAGTTCACGACGTCGTGCGGCGGTATCCACGTCGCGCGTCTCCTCAGGATGGGCGCCTTTTCCAACGCCCCGTTGCCCGAAGGCCGCGCTGGGCGGCCTCCGGGCTGGGAAGGGTGGCGTTAACCGCGATGCCGCTGCTCACCAAACGACCTTGATCCAATGGGATCAGGTGGGAGGGAAATTAAGGCCTCGAGGCTTTCCGCACGCGGCGGACATGCGCAACAGCCTTAAATAACCGTCCCGGGTCGTATATAGGAACAAGGCAATATGTAAGAGTGTGCTGGCGCACACCGCAGAAAACGCCGAGGGCTATTTTAGTTGCGCATCCAGTGCGGCTTCAAGCTTGCGACGCAATGCCGCCAAACCTTCCGCAACATCAGGTTCAGCCGCGTTGTGATTTGGCGTGTTGGCACGCTTTTGCAATTGCAGGTATTCGTGCGTGACGCTGATCGCCGCAAGCACCGCCAGGCGGTCGAAGCCAGGCGTTTTGGCATGCGTGCGCAACTCGCGCATCTTGCGATCGAGAAAGCTCGCCGCTTCCAGCAAGCCGTCGCGTTCTTCCGGTGGACAGGCGATCAGAAATTCGCGATCGATCAGCCGCAGCGAAACCGGTTCGTTGATGGGCGTGCTGATGATGTCAGCCATTGTTCTCGAGCGCCTTGAGTCGTTGAATCATGGCTTCAACCCGGCTCCGTGCTTGTTCGTTGCGTGCCAACAAGTTTGCGCGTTCGCTCGCCAGTTGCTCCTGGCTGTGACGCAAGCTGCGATTTTCTTCGCTCAACCGATGCACGTATTCGAGCAGGCGATCAAGCTGCTGATTCAAGGCGGCTAGTTCGTGCTGGGCGGCGTCGGGTGTCTTCATGCGCCAAACTATATCAGGACGCCGGACGAAATCTGCTGACCGGCACTACTGCATTAAACTTGCCCCTCGAAGGTTAACGGAGACCGCGATGACCGCCCCCGAACCCATCGGCTATGACGAACTGGACGACGTCGTTGCTCACCTGCGTTTGTCCATTCCCGCCAGTGAGTTACATGGCTCCTTATGCGGCTTTCTGGCGGCCAGCGGCAGGCCGGGCAAGCAGTCCGTGCTGAACGCCTTGCATCTCGAAGCAGGTAGCGACAGCGTGTCCGCGAAAGACCAGAGCGTGCTGGATCAATTGGCCGGCCAGAGCGAGCAAGAACTGGGCGATCCGGAACTCGGCTTCGAACCCCTGCTGCCGGCGGACGATCGCCCCTTGCCGGAACGCGCCGACGCCTTGGTGGACTGGTGCCGCGGCTTTCTCGGCGGCTTCGGTCTGGGTGGCCCAGACGCGCACAAACGATTGTCGGACGAAGGCAAGGAAATCCTCGGTGACCTTGGTGCGATTGCGTCGTCGACGCTCGATTTCGGCAGCGAGAACGAGGACGAAGACGCGCTGATCGAAGTGCACGAATTCGTACGCATGGGCGCCATGCTGGTGTTCACCGAATGCCACCTGCCCAACCGGTCTTCCAGCGGCACTTTGCATTGAATATTGCACCTGAAGAATTTGCGCGGCGTCGCCGCCAGTTGATGAAAATGGCCGGGGAAGACGCGGTGGTGCTGATCGCCACCGCGCCAGAACGCATGCGCAACGCCGACGCCGCGTGGCCCTATCGCCAGGATTCGGATTTTCATTACCTGAGCGGTTTTCCTGAGCCCGATGCGGTGCTCGCGCTCTTGCCGGGCCGCCAGCATGGCGAAATGGTGTTGTTCTGCCGCGAGCGCGATCCGGAACGCGAGCGTTGGCATGGTGAGTTGATCGGCACCGAGCGCGCCGTGTCCGGCTATGGCATGGACGATGCGTTCCCCATCGATGACATCGACGACATCCTGCCGGGCATGATCGAAGGCCGTGCGCGCGTCTATTGCCATTTTGGCCGCGAGCCGCAGTTCGACGCCCAATTGCTGGGCTGGATGCGCCGTTTGCGTCAATTGCGCGGCGGCGGCGTGGTGCCGAAGGAGTTCGTCGCGCTGGGCCATTTGCTGCACGACCTGCGCCTGTACAAATCGCGCGCGGAGCTGAAAGTGATGCGTGCCTCGGCCGCCGTCGCCGCCGAAGCGCATGTGGCGGCCATGGCGATGGCGCGCGCCGGCCGGCACGAATACGAAGTGGAGGCGGAACTCTTGCGCGTCATGCGCAGCCGCGGCGCGGTGGCGGCATTTCCGCCCATCGTCGCCGGCGGCGTGAACGCATGCACCATGCACTACCAGGCCAATCGCGCATCGCTGAAGCAGGGCGATCTGTTGCTGATCGATGCGGGCGCCGAAGTGGAGTGCTACGCCTCCGACATCAGCCGGAGTTTTCCGATCGGCGGACGCTTCAGCCGCGAACAACGCGCCTTGTACGAGATCGTGCTCACCGCGCAACTGGCAGCCATCGATGAAGTGCAGCCGGGTCGCTCCTACAGCACCGCGCACGACGTAGCGGTGCACGTCATCACCGAAGGCTTGTGCGCACTCGGCCTGCTCAAGGTCGATCCGGCCGAGGCCATCGCCCAGGGCAGCTACAAGCGTTTCTTTCCAGCCAAGACCAGCCATTGGCTGGGCCTGGACGTGCATGACGTAGGTGATTATCGCGTCGATGGCGAACCGCGCATGCTGGAGCCGGGCATGGTGCTGACGGTGGAGCCTGGCATCTATATTGCGCCGGATGATATGTCCGTACCGGAAGCGTGGCGCGGCATCGGCATCCGCATCGAAGACGATGTGGCGGTGACGCGCGATGGAAACGAGGTACTGACGGCGGAGGTGCCGAAGCTGCCGGAAGAGCTTGAGGCGTTGCTGGCTACGCGGTGATGTCCAAATGTTTGGTAACGCCTGTTCTCCTTGGCAATGATGCTGTGTTTGGCGCGTGAATATCATCGCTTTGTTTTGCAGATCGTGACCGCGCGTCCGCTTCGCCAACCCGTCCCACCGATGTCGCACGCCTGCAACGTTCACGTCGCAGCATCGCGCGGCGTCATCTACGCAAAAACAAAAAGGAACGCTGCATGACCTCGATGAGCCGCCGCCGCTTCCTGCAGCTTCTGGGCAGCACCACGCTCGCCTCGGTGCTTCCGGCCAGCATCACGCGCGCGCTGGAAATTCCCGCGCATCGGCGAACAGGCACCATCGAGGATGTCGAGCACATCGTCATCCTGATGCAGGAAAATCGCTCCTTCGATCACTACTTCGGCGCGCTGAAAGGTGTGCGCGGCTTCGGTGATCCGCGGCCGGTCAACCTTACCAGCGGCAATCCGGTGTGGTACCAGCCCAACGGTTCGGGTTACGTGCTGCCGTTCCGTCCCACCGCGCCGGATCTCGGGCTGCAGTTCCTGGAAGATCTCGCGCACGACTGGACCAGCACGCACGTCGCATGGAATGCGGGCCAGTACGATCAATGGGTGCCGAGCAAAGGCACCACGACCATGGCCTACCTGACGCGCGAGGATGTTCCCTATCACTACGCGCTCGCCGACGCGTTCACCGTGTGCGATGCGTATCACTGCTCGGTGCTCGGCCCCACCGATCCGAACCGCTACTACATGTGGTCCGGCTGGGTCGGCAACGACGGCGCTGGTGGCGGTCCGGTGATCGACAATGCGGAAGCAGGCTACGGTTGGTCCACTTATCCGGAAGTGCTGCAGAACGCGGGCATTTCCTGGAAGATTTACCAGGATGCCGGCACGGGCCTGGATGCGAACGGCGCCTGGGGTTGGACCGATGATGCCTACATCGGCAACTACGGCGACAACTCGCTGCTGTACTTCAATCAATACCGCAACGCGCAGCCCAACAGCCCGCTGTATCAGGGCGCGCGTACCGGCACGACGATCTCCGCCGGCGGCGGCTTGTTCGATCAGCTACGCAGCGATGTAGCGGCCAACGCGCTGCCGAAGGTGTCGTGGATCGTCGCGCCGGAAGCGTACACCGAGCATCCGAATTGGCCGGCGAACTACGGTGCCTGGTACATCTCGCAGGTGCTGGATGCGCTTACCAGCAACCCCGATGTCTTCAGCAAGACGGTGCTGTTCATCACCTACGATGAAAACGATGGCTTCTTCGATCACTCCGTACCGCCATGCGTGCCGCCGTCGGAGACGCAAGGCCAGTCCACCGTTTCCACCGCGCATGAAATCTTTCCGGGCAACGTCTATTACCCAGCCGGTCCGTATGGGCTGGGGCCACGCGTGCCGATGATCGTGGTGTCGCCGTGGAGCAAAGGCGGTTGGGTGTGTTCGCAGGTGTTCGATCACACCTCGATCATTCAATTCATCGAGCGACGTTATGGTTTGCCGGAGCCGAACATCACCGCATGGCGGCGCGCGGTATGCGGTGATCTCACCACGGCTTTCGATTTCGCCAAACCCAACGGCGCGCAGAGCCCGCTGCCGAGCACGCATGCTTATCTACCGCCGGACGATTTGCGCCATCCCGATTATTCGCCCACGCCTCCGGTAAATCAGGCGCTGCCGGTGCAGGAGCCAGGTGTGAAGCCGGCGCGCGCTCTGCCGTACGAGCTGCAGGCGCTCGGCCGCTGGGAAGACGGAAAGCTGCGCATCGATTTCCGCAATGAAGGTCGCGCGGGCGCGTGCTTTCATGTGCGTTCGACCCGTGGCGCCGGCGGTCCGTGGTTTTATACCGTCGAGGCGGAAAAGTCGTTGTCAGCCACGTGGCCGGTCCAAGGCGCCTACGAATGGCATGTCTATGGGCCAAATGGTTTTGTTCGCAGCTTCAAGGGCGACAGCAGCTCGCGCAAGACGGTCTTGCAGGTCGGTAGCCGTTACGAGCGCGAGCACGGGCGCATCGTGCTGATGCTGGAGAACGAGGGTCGCGACTTTTGTAATGTGTCAGTCGAGAATCTCTACAACGGCGAATCCGTCAGCTATCTGCTCAAACCCGGCGAGCGCGCGGAGAGACAGTGGCATCTCAGCGACAGCTATGGTTGGTATGACCTGATTGTGCGCGCGGACGCCGAGGCCGGTTTCGTTCAACGCCTGGCCGGACACATGGAAACGGGTGAGGCGAGCGTGACGGATCCGGCCATCGGCCAGGCGCGCTGGTTGGACTACCAGAAACTCTGATGTTCATACCCATGGCTGTTTTCCTGCGAAGCAGGAATGACGGCCATGCATGGATTGACGCAGCGCTATTCCTCCCGAAAGCCATAACTTCCCAGATCATGCAGTGATGACCTCGCACGTCATTGCTTGCATGAAGCACAGCGTGAATGATGACGTCATTCATCACTTTGGGAATTGACATGCAACGCAGAGCTTTTCTGCAACTCACGGCCGGACTGGTCGCGTCGAGCATGCTGGCCGCCCGCGCATCGCGCATCCTGGCTGAAGGTCATGTGCAAGAAACCTTGGACGAAAAGCGCTTCCACGCCAGCCGCCGCTTTGTACAGACGTCGTTCGGTCGCATTGCCTACGTGGAGCGTGGCCGCGGCGAAGCGGCGCTGTTTCTGCACGGGTTCCCGTTGAACAGCTTTCAGTGGCGTGGTGCGCTGGATCGCCTGTCGCCATATCGCCGCTGCATAGCGCCGGACTTTTTGGGCCTGGGTTATACGGAAGTGGCTGAGGGGCAGAGCGTTGCACCTGACGCGCAAGTGGTCATGCTGATTGCGCTGCTGGATTCCCTTGGTATCGCCCGCGTGGACCTGGTCGGAAGCGATAGCGGCGGCGCGGTTGCGCAACTTTTTGTAACGCGTCATCCGGAACGTGTCCGTACCTTGCTGCTTACCAATTGCGATACGGAACATGAAAGTCCGCCGGCCGCCATGCAGCCGGTGATCGCGCTGTCGCATGAAGGGAAGTTCGTCGATCAGTGGCTTGCACCCTGGCTGGCCGACAAGCGACTGGCGCGTTCGCCGCAAGGCATCGGCGGCATGTGCTTCGCCAATCCCGCCGATCCCACGGATGAAGCCATCGACTGCTATTTCCGGCCGCTGGTAAGTTCGCCTCGACGCAAGGCGCTGGTGCACGCCTATGCGATCGCGCTGGAACACAATCCGCTGCAGGATATCGGCCCTGCGCTGCGCCGTTGCCAGGTGCCCGCGCGTATTGTGTGGGGCGTGGACGATACGATTTTCTCGATCGCCGGGGCGGAGTATCTGGACAAGACATTAGGGCATTCGCTGGGCGTACGACGCCTGGCGAATGCGAAGTTGTTCTATCCGGAGGAGCGGCCGGATGTCATCGCGGAAGAGGCAAAGAAGCTTTGGGGCTTCAATCCTGCGCCGCAAACGCATCGCGCGTAAGGTTCTCCGGCTCGCCGTTGGTGCACACCACATCGTCCTCGATGCGAATGCCGCCGTAAGGACGGAAGCTGTCCACCTTGTTCCAATCGATGTCGTTGGCCACTGGCTTGGCGCGCAGTTCTTCCAGCAGCATGTCGATGAAATACAGGCCCGGCTCGATGGTAACCACCATGTTCGGCTCCAGCACGCGCGTCATACGCAGATATGGATGCCCCTCCGGACGAGGAATGAAGCCGCCGCTCTCATTGGTCTGAAAGCCGGCGACATCATGCACCTGCAGGCCGATCGGATGACCCAGGCCATGTGGAAAGAACGCGGACGTCACGCCCGACTCCACCGCGCTTTCGGCGCTCATGCGAATCAGGCCGTGTTCGCGCAGCAGATCCGCGAGCACATGATGCGCGTGGATGTGCAGCTCCGGATAACTCTGTCCGGCTTTCACTTTCGCGGCAAAACTTTTTTGCGCGCGTTCCATGCTATCGATCAGCGCCTGGAATTCCTGGTGGCCGTTCGCGGCATAGGTGCGCGTGATGTCGCTGGCGTAACCGGACTTGCTTGCGCCAGCGTCGATCAGGAAGGAGCGGCTCTGTTTCGGCGGCGTGCGGTCGAAGTGCGTGTAGTGCAGCACCGCGCCATGCTCATTGAGGCACACGATGTTGGCGTAGGGCAGTTCCGCTTCGGTCTGGCTCGCGGCGGCGAGATAAGCCAGCTGAATGCCGAATTCGCTTTCACCGGCGCGAAACGCTTTTTCGGCGGCGCGATGGGCGCGCGTGCCGATGCGGCTGGCTTCGCGCATCAGCGCCAGTTCGTAAGGTGTCTTGTAGCTGCGGTGCCAATGCAGGTAATTGAGAACGGCTTCGGGATTGTTCGCTTCCACACCATCAATGCTTGGACATTCCGGCGCGATCACGGCGCGATGCCCTTTGGGCAGCAGCGCCACCGCCTCGTCAAACGTGTGCACGGTGGCGATGTCGAATTGGTCTACCCAGTAACCGCTCGGTGCATCCGGCACCACGTGCCAGTAGTCGCGCGGCTGCACGAAGATCAACTTGGGCTTGCTGCCCGGCGTGTACACCACCCAACTGCCGGGTGCGTCGGTAAGCGGCAACCAATGGCGGAAATGTGGATTGGCCACGAAGGGATAATTCTGATCGTCAAGGAAGATGCGCAGCGGCGTGCTGGCGGCAATCAGCAAGTGATCGAAACCGCCCAGCGCCAGCGCCTTGTCTGCGCGCTGGCGCAAGGTGGCGATGTGTTGGGCGTACAAGGGGGCGAGATCGTGGCTCATGCTGCGGTCCGGCGGTGGTGTCGATCCGGGCAGTTTAGCGCGGCGCGCAGCGGCGTCGGAGTGTGTGGCGCGGGTGGAAGAATTTCTTCGGCACACACGAGGAAGTCTGCATAACGTCAGGTGTGCTCGGTTGCCTGGCCGCCATCTCGGCGAGGCATGATCACCCTTGCTGCAGCCACCGCTCCAATTGCGCAGCATCGTTGCTGCCGATGGCGATGATGCGAAAGCCGGACCAGATCTGCCCAGGCGTGGCAGCGGGCTCATGCCATTGTTCCTGGATGCCGACTTCGACCGTCGGCATGCTGCCATCCAGTGCAGGCAGTGGCAGGCTTACTTGATAAACCGCTTCGCTGCGTGGCCGATGCTGGCTGATCAGCAGCATGCCGTTGCTGGAAAGATTGCCCAGTTGGCCTAGCGACTGGCCGGTGATCGTATCGGTGACGGCGACCACGTAATTGGGACGTTTGCGCGGTGCGCGGCGCTGTTCGTTCATGAGCGTGCCTCCGGCAGCAGCGGCGCGGGACGCAGCAAGTTGTTGGTCAGCGCATGCCAGGCGCGATCGATCAGTTTTTCCTCATGCGCAGGCAATTCGCGCACGCGTCCGTCTGCGATGGCGCGGGCCAGCTCCTGCAGATTCATCACGTCGTTGCGCTGGCCACGGCGATTCACGAACAAACTGTTTCCCGATATGGGTGAGAACCAGGCCAGTTTTTGCTGCGCGGTTTTGCCGGTGGCCGAATCGGTGAATTCGAACCAGGTGCCGAACGGTAGTTGCCGCAGATGATTGTGGATGCGGGCTTCGCGCAGGCCGAGCGGTGGCACCACGGCGGCCTGCGTCGATGGCGGCGCTTCCTCGGCGCGATGCTCGCCCAGGCGCTGGCGCTGCTTGAGGCGGATCGCCAGATCGGTGGCGCTGGGTGGATCGACCATGCGTGGTGCGGGCGTTTTTGCCGCTGTGATCGGCGCGGGCTCAACGACCGGAGCGGGTGCCGGTTTTGGCGTTTCGGCGACGGATTGGGAGCCGTCGGGCGCAACCGGTTGCGAAACGACAGTTGACGGTGTCTCCACGCTGATCAAACGTTGCGCCACTTGTTCGGCTTCGTCCGCATGCATGCCGATTTGTTGCAAGCCCGCTTCCACTTCCTGGCGCAACGCTGCCGGGTCTTTCACCGGGAACTGGCCGACCAATTGATCAGTGATGCGCAGTTGATGCAGAAAGGCTTCGCTATGTTCATCGTGACGTAGCAGTGTGAGAGCCAGCACGTCGGTCCAGGCGCGTTCGAGCAGGGTGCGCAACAGGCCGCGCGGCGACACGATGGCGAAGCGCTCGGCCATCAGCTCGTCCGCACGCCGGCGGGCTTGCTCCAGCCGCTCGCGGCCTTGCATCGCTTCCACATGGCGACGCTCGGCTGCCTGGGCCTTGCGCACCAGTTGCATCAGGTGATGTTCGATATCCGCCAGCAGGCTGTTGTAGAGCCCGGCTGAGGGCGGTTCCTGCTGCGCGCGTTCCACCAGTTGGCCGAGTTTGGCGAGCAGTTGGCGATCGGTTTCGCCGTTTGCGCCGTCCACCCAGGTGTCGAGGGTTTCGGCCAGTTTGCCCAGCAACTGGCGCGCGGGATGTTCTTGCTGGTCGAAGAACTCGCGATCGGCGACGGCAAGCCGCAGCATCGGCAGTTGCAGGTTACCCAGCAACGCGCGCGCATCCGGGCCGTGATGCAATTGCTGGGCAAGCTGCTCGAACAGCATCGCGACCAGCTCTACCGTATCGCCCTGCTCGGGCGTCAGCTGCATGCGCGCTGCGCCAGGCGGCAGACCGAGGTTGAGCTGGTAGAGCAATTCTTCGTGCAGCCGTTGCGCGCTGCGCAGCTCGCGGCTGGTGCGATCGGTGACCTGCGCCATGTGCTGCTGCAGGGCCGACAGCGCGGTTTGCAATTCATCCGGCGAGGCGGTGCGTCCCGTAGAAGAAGCCGCGCCGGGATGCGCACGTTGGCGCGAGAGCAGGTCGCGCAAAGTTTCGAGCACTGCAATCGGTTCATTGCCGTGCGCGGAAGCATGCGCCGCTGCTGCCGATGTGGACGTTGCCGAGCCGCCCGGCGCGCCGTTGTTGTAAGCGGGACCGTGCGTGGATCGCGTCACCGTGAATGTGCGCAACCTGGGAAGAATGCCGTCCGCCAGCAACTTGGCGTTGATGCCTTCGTACAGGGATACCAGCGTGCGGCCGACACTGTTTTCGAATTCCTGCAACAACAGCAGGCGATGCTCGATCGGCAGATTCAGCGGATCGCTGGCGGCACGCAGAATGCGTGCCAGGTTCTGCGGTCCGACCGGCAGTTGCTTGCCTTCCAGCGGCGGAGCGGCAACCAGCACAGCCAGGCGATAGGAAAGCTCGGACAGGATCGGGCCGTTTTGGGCCTCGCCTCGCGCGCCAAGCTTGTCGAGCGCGGCGGTGAGTTCGTGTTCGGTGCGATCGAGCAGGGTCAGCGATTGCAAGCTCAATGCCTGGGCGGCTCGCTCGGCTTCGTCCTCTTCGCTCATGTGCTCGAAGCTTTCCCGCAACTTCGTGCAGAACGATTGGACGAACGCGCTGCGCCCTTGCTTTACCAGATGGCGGCTATCGAAGCAGCGCTGTTGCTCGAGATGGTTGCGCGATTGCTCGGCGTGTTCGTACAGGCGCTTGTCGAAGCGATCCAGGCACAGTCGCAGCGTGGGCTCGGCCCAGTGATCGCACAGGATGCAGGCGGTTTCGATCAGCTTGCGGGCGCGCAAAGGCATCCTGCTGAGGTCGGCAGGGCGACCGCCAGGCGCAGACGATGGATACACCCTTGGCTCGACGTCCATGACCCGAATTCCCCGTGAGTTCCCCGTGAGGCGAGTGTATGCCGGTTCCCGGGTCTCGTCATGGGTTTTGTGATGTAGTTCTCATTTTTTTTGTTAACTGAGAAAGCTGCCGATGACGTCGTTGAGGAAGCGTTGCCCCAGCGACGTGGTGCGCAGGGCCTGGGAATCGCTTTCCAGCCAGCCTTTCTGGCGACCGGCGGCGAGGCGGGCGGCGATGCGTTCCACGGGCAGGCCGGTGCGGGCGGCAAAGTCGTCCAGGGGCACGCCGTCGATCAGGCGCAGGGCATTGAGCATGTACTCGAATGGCAGCTCTTCGACGGGCACTGCCGCGTGACCGCCAATGCGGGCAGGCGTGCCGGCGGCTTCCAGGAAGGCGTTGGGATGACGGGTTTTCCAGCGGCGCAGTATTTCGCCAGTGCCGACATCGGTGAGCTTGCCGTGGGCGCCTGCGCCGATGCCGAGGTAGTCGCCGAAGCGCCAGTAATTGAGGTTGTGCGCGCAGCGCCGGCCGGGTTGGGCGTAAGCGGAAATTTCGTATTGCGTGTAGCCGCTTTCGGCCAGGCGTGTTTCGCAGGCTTCCTGCATGGCCCACGCGGTGTCGTCGTCCGGCAGCGGCGGCGGGTGTGCGGCGAATACGGTGTTGGGTTCCAGCGTGAGCTGATAGTGCGAGATGTGCGTGGGCTGCAGAGCCACCGCGCGATCTACATCGTGCAATGCGCCGGACAGTGTTTGTTCCGGCAAGGCGTACATCAGGTCCAGGTTGATGTTTTGCAGGCCTGCATCCTGCGCGGATTTCACCGCCGCTTCCGCTTCTGCCGACGAATGGATGCGGCCGAGGCGCTTGAGCTTGCTGTCGTCGAAGCTCTGGATGCCGAAGGAAATGCGATTGACGCCGGCAGCGAGATAGCCGTCGAAACGGCCATGCTCGACCGTGCCGGGATTGGTTTCCAGCGTGATTTCGCAATCTTCGACAAAAGGCAGGCGTGCGCGGGCGCCACCGAGAAAGCGGGCGATCAGATCCGGTGAAAAAAGGCTGGGCGTGCCGCCACCAAAAAACACACTGATGATCGGCCGGCCATGCAAGGCATGGCCGAAATCGCTGCGGTCGGCATCCAGGTCGGCCAGCAGCGCGTCCACATAGGCTGCGTACGGCGGCTCGCCGCGCACGCCGTGCGAATTGAAATCGCAGTATGGGCACTTCTTTACGCACCACGGCATGTGGACGTACAGCGCGAGCGGTGGTGCGATCAACGGCATCTCAATCTCAGGCGTGCAGCTCGGCGATGCGCGTGTGCAAAGTGGCCATGGCCTGGCCGCGATGGCTGAGGCGATTCTTTACCTCATGATCGAGTTCGGCCGCGCTTTGCGATTGACCGTGCGGCAGGAACAGCGGGTCATAGCCGAAGCCGCGTTCGCCACGCGGTGCGTCGAGTACGCGGCCATGCCAGCGGCCTTCGGCAATCAGCGGCGCCGGATCTTCCGCATGCCACAACAAAGCCAGCACGCAGATGAAGAAGGCGCTGCGTTGTCCCGGCGGTACGCCATCCAGTTCGCGCAGCAGGCGCGCATTGTTGGCTTGCGCGTTGCCATGGCCGCCGCTGTAGCGGGCGGAATACAGGCCCGGGGCGCCACGCAGATGCGATACGCACAAGCCGGAATCGTCGGCGAGTGCGGGCAATCCGGTTACCTGCGATGCATGACGCGCCTTGAGCAGCGCGTTTTCGACGAAGGTAAGGCCAGTTTCCTCCGCATCTTCCACACCTAGCTCGGCCTGCGGAATCACTTCGAATGGACCATCGGCGAGCAGTTTGTTGAATTCGGCAAGCTTGCCGCGGTTGCTGCTGGCCAGAACGATGCGTTGCATGCGCGTGCTCAACCCAGGTCCAGCGCGGCGCGCTGCAGGCCGATCAATTCGGCGATGCCTTTTTCGGCCAGGTCGACCATGGCGTCCATTTCGCTGCGGCGGAACGCGTGTCCTTCGGCCGTGCCCTGTACTTCGATGATGCCGCCGCCATCGTTCATCACGACGTTCATGTCGGTATCGCAGTTGGCGTCTTCGTCGTAGTCGAGGTCGAGCACGGGCATGCCCTGGTAAACGCCCACCGATACGGCCGCCACGGCGCCGATGATCGGGTTGCGCCGCAGGTTCTCGCGTTTCATCAGCAGGTTCACCGCATCGACCAGCGCCACATAAGCACCGGTGATGGCAGCGGTGCGCGTGCCGCCGTCGGCCTGGATCACGTCGCAATCGAGGGTGATCACACGTTCGCCGAGCGATTGGCGATCCACGCAGGCGCGCAGGCTGCGGCCGATCAGGCGCTGGATTTCCATGGTGCGGCCACCCTGGCTGCCGCGCGTGGCTTCGCGCTGCGTGCGGGTGGAGGTGGCGCGCGGCAGCATGCCGTACTCGGCGGTGACCCAGCCTTCGCCTTTGCCGCGCAGCCAGGGTGGCAGGCGATCTTCGATGCTGGCGGTGCAAAGCACGCGCGTGTCGCCGAAGGCGATCAGCACGGAACCTTCGGCGTGGCGGGTGTAGCGGCGCTCGATGGTGACGGTGCGCAACTGGTCGCTGGCGCGACCGCTAGGGCGGGACACTGGCATAGGTTCGTCGGGACAGTCAGGACGAGACAGTTTACCATTGACCCCTTTCCCCACTCGCAGGGATTTGCATCTCCATGATTCGCAGCATGACCGCCTATGCCTCCGCCGAAGCGACCACCTCCGCGGGGGCGCTCACGTGCGAGCTGCGCACGGTCAATCATCGCTACCTGGAGCTCAGCCCCCGCCTTCCGGAAGAACTGCGCGTGTTCGAATCGGCCTTGCGCGAGCGGATCGCCGGCCGGCTTTCGCGCGGCAAGGTGGATGTGACCGTGCGCCGCGGCGACTCGCGCGGCGAATCCTTGCAGGTCGACAACGCGATGGTGGGCCGCCTGTCCGAACTGGCCTTGGATCTGGAGGCGCGTTTTCCGCGCATGCGCATCGAGTTCACCGAGCTGCTGCGTTTCCCTGGCGTATTGCAACATGCGCAAATCGATCAGGAAGCGCAGCAGGCCGCGCTCATGGACGTACTCGATCGCGCGCTCGAGGTGCTGACCGCCACGCGCGAGCGCGAGGGCACCAAGCTGGGTGAGATTCTGCGCGAGCGGCTGGATGCGATCGAACGCATCGTGGCCGATGTGCGTGGCTGGATGCCGGAGATCCGCGCGGCGTTGCGCACGCGGCTGGAATCGCGCCTGGCCGATCTGAAGCAGCCGGTCGATCCTGGCCGGCTGGAGCAGGAACTGGTGCTGCAAGTTACGCGCTCCGACGTGGACGAGGAACTGGACCGCCTGAGTACACACATCGCCGAAACGCGCCGCGTGCTCGGCTTGAAGGAACCGGTGGGCCGCCGCCTGGATTTCCTGATGCAGGAGTTCAACCGCGAGGCCAATACGCTCGGTTCCAAGTCGGTGGACGCGCGTACCACCAATTCCGCGGTGGAATTGAAAGTGCTGATTGAGCAGATGCGCGAACAGGTGCAGAACATCGAATGAGTGCGCCTACGTCCAGGACCGGCATCGCCGAAGGCACGCTCTTCATCGTCGCCGCGCCCTCCGGCGCCGGCAAATCCACGCTGGTGAACGCGTTGCTTGAGCGCGAGCCTGACATTTCGCTGTCGATCTCCCACACGACGCGTCCGCCACGTCCAGGCGAGCAATACGGTCGTCACTACTACTTCGTGGAGCGCGCGGAATTTGAGCGCGAGGTGGCCGAAGGTATTTTTCTCGAGCACGCTGAAGTGCATGGCAATTTTTACGGCACTTCGCGTAACACCGTGCAGAGCCTTCTGCAGCAGGGGCGCGACGTGCTGCTGGAAATCGACTGGCAGGGCGCCGCCCAGATCCGCAAGGCCAAGCCCGATTGCGTGAGCGTGTTCATCCTGCCGCCGTCGCGGGCGGAATTGGAGCGCCGGTTGCGGGGCCGCGGTTCGGACAGCGAGGACGTGATCGAGCGCCGGTTGCGCAATTCGCGTGGAGAGATCGCCCACGCCCACGAGTTCGACTACATCATCGTCAACGACCGCTTCGAGGATGCGCTCGAGACGCTCCAGGCGATCGTGCGGGCGGTACGCCAGCGCAGCGCGTTGCAATGCCCGCGTCACGAGGCCTTGATCCGGGACCTCCTCGGCACAACCTGAACTCGAATTCAGACTATTACTGTACCGGGCCGCATAGCATTAGGGGCCCAGTTCAGTTAACTTTTGCACTTTCCTCCGGCCCCCCTTGCCATGACCGATACCGTCCAAGCTCAACCTGAGGATCGTGCCCTGGTGCGCATTCGTGGCCTCACCACGGTGCTGAACGGCAAGGTCGTGTTCGACAAGCTGGACCTGGATATCCCGCGCGGCAAGGTGACGGCCATCATGGGCCCCAGCGGTACCGGTAAGACCACCCTGCTCAAGCACATCACCGGCCAGATGCGCGGCAACGCGGGCGAGGTCTGGGTGGACGGATTGAACGTGCCGCACCTGTCGCGCCAAGCCTTGTTCGATTTGCGCGAGCGCATCGGCTACTTGTTCCAGAACTCCGCGCTGCTTACCGATTTCGATGTGTTCGAAAACGTGGCGTTTCCGCTGCGCCAGCACACGCGCCTGCCAGAAGTGCTGATTCGCAATATTGTGCTCACCAAGCTGCAGGCGGTCGGTTTGCGCGGCGCGGCTTCGCTGATGCCTGCGGAACTGTCCGGCGGCATGGCGCGTCGGGTGGCGCTGGCGCGGGCGATCGTGTTCGATCCCATGCTGATTCTTTACGACGAGCCGTTCGTGGGCCTGGACCCGATCGCGCTCAACCAGGTGCTGAAGCTGATCCGCACGCTCAACGAAACACTGGGCATCACCAGCGTGCTGGTTGCGCACGAGCTGGAGGCGATCAAGCAGGTGGCCGATCATGTCTATCTGATCGCCAACGGCAAAGTGGTGGGGCAGGGCGATCCCAAGACGATTGCGCACGATGGTTCCCCGTGGACGCGCCAGTTCTTCGGTGGCGACGCGGATGGCCCGGTGCCGTTCCAATATCCGGCCGACAATTACGAGCAGGCCCTCGGTTTCAGGCAAGGTGCCGTATGAGTGCGCAGATACAGCGCGGCGAAAATGTCGTCATTGGTTCGTTGGCCCAGATCGGGCGCTGCGGATTGTTCCTGTTGCGCATTCTTGCGGCGATCCCAAGCAGCCTGCGCCATGTGCGCGAGACGGTGCGGCAGTTGTGGTTCGTCGGCGCGATGAGCCTCACCATCATCATGACCTGCGGACTGTTCGTGGGCATGGTGCTGAGCCTGCAGCTCTATCACGTGCTGTCCATCTTCGGTGGTACGTCGGCGACGGGTTCGGTGGTGGCGCTGTCGGTCTATCGCGAACTCGGGCCGGTGGTGACCGCGCTGCTGTTCGCGGGCCGGGCCGGTACGTCGATCACGGCGGAAATCGGCCTGATGCGCGCGACCGACCAGATCGCGGCGATGGAAATGATGGCGGTGGATCCCATCGCCTATGTCGCCGTGCCGCGCTTTCTTTCCGGCCTGATCGCCATGCCGCTGTTGTGCTGCGTGTTCTGCGGGCTGAGCATTTTCGGTGGCCACCTGGTTGCCGTGGACTGGCTGGGCGTCGACAACGGTACGTTCTGGTCGAACATGACCTCCACGGTGAAGGTGTGGGACGACGTGATCAACGGCGTGATCTGGAAAAGCATGGCGTTCGGCGGCGTGATTTCGCTGATCGCGGTATTCCAGGGCTATACCACGGCCCCCACCAGCGAAGGCGTGGCGTATGCCACCACGCGTACGGTGGTGGCTTCATCGATCGCGATTCTCGCGCTCGATTTCGTGCTCACCGCCTTCCTGATGTGACCCTATGAATCATCGCTTCTTTCTGAGGACTTCGTCGTGAGCCAGAGAAAATCCTATGCCGTCGGCACTGGCCTGTTCATCGTATTCGGTTTCGCCGCGCTGGCTTATCTCGCTACGCAGACGACCTCGGTCGTCAACAGTCACCAGGGCGCGAGCTACAGCATCGACGCGCAGTTTGCGAACGTCGGCCAGCTCAAGGAACGCGCGCCAGTGAAAGTCGCGGGCGTGCGTGTGGGCCAAGTGCAATCGATCACGTTGGAACCGGGCAAGGATGTGGCCGACGTCAAACTCTCCATCGACAAGAAATTCGGCCAGATTCCCACCGACTCGACCGCGGTGATCTACACCAGCGGCCTGCTTGGCGATCAGTACGTAGGCCTGCAATTCGGTACGGCGAAGAACTATGTTGCCGATGGCGGCCATCTGGTGCTGACCCGTTCGACGCAGCCCCTGGAGGAAATGCTCGGCAAGTTCTTCGGTGCGGGCGGCGTCGCCGATGCAATCGGCGGCAGCTACAAGGTGACGGCGCACTTCACCAATGTCGGCGCATTGTCAGTGGGCGCGCCGGTGAAGATGGCGGGCGTGGCCATCGGCAGTGTGACCGATGTGAAGGCCGATCCGGTAAAACTGGACGCCACCGTCACGCTGGCCATCGACAACAAATACAACCAGATTCCCGACGATTCGTCCGTCGCCGTATTCACCAGTGGTTTGATCGGCAGCCAGTATGTTGCGATCCAGCCCGGTGGCTCGCCGAATTCGCTCAAGGACGGTGACCAGCTCGTGCTGACGCAGTCGGCGATGCAGCTGGAAGATCTGATCGGCAAGTTCCTGGTCAATGGTTCGTCCAACGGCGGTAACAACGCCGGTGGCAACGGTTCGTCCAATCCGCCCGCCGGTAAACATTGAACCGGCTTTACAAGGAGTCATCCATGTTGCGTCATCTGGCCATTGCTACTGCCATCGCCCTGGGCAGCGTCGTTGTTGCCGCGCCGGCATTTGCGCAGGATGCATCGAGCGCGCAAGCCGCCAATGCATCGACCCCGCAGGCGGTGCTGCAGAACGTCATCGATCAACTCAATACGCAGATTGCCGATCACAAGGCGGAGTTGCAGAACAATCACGGCAAGCTGGTGGCATTGATCAACCAGATCTTCCTGCCGCATTTCGACACCGATTGGGCCTCGATCCTCGTGCTTGGCATGCACGCGCGCGAAGCTTCGCCGGACCAGCGCTCGCGGTTCGCCAAGGCCTTTTCATCTTCGCTCATCAATCGCTATGCGGAAGGCCTGCTGGGTTATTCCAAGGGCGCGATCAAGGTGCTGCCGTTCCAGGGCGAGCTCAACGACAAATACACGGTGATAAAGACCGTCGCGACCACCGACGACAAGAAACAGATCGCGGTGAACTTCGTATTCCACAAGACCGCCGACGGTCAGTGGAAAGCGTATGACGTGATCATCGAGGGCATCTCCTACATCACCAACTATCGGAACCAGGTGGACGCCCAGATCAAGAAGGAAGGCCTGGATGGCTTGATCAAGGAGCTGGAGACACAAGGCGACAAGGCCCTGCAGCAGATGGAACAGAACGAAAAAGGCAGCAAGGGCAATGGCGCCAAGTAAATCCGGCCAGTTTCGGGTTGCTTCCGACCGGCCGGACACGGTCTCCGTGTCCGGCACGTTGAATTTCGCCACGGCGGAAAGCGCACTCATGGCCATGCGCGACGCGTTCGCGAAGAGCGATCGCCATACGCTGGATCTCGCCGGTGTAGATAGTTGCGACAGCGCCGGCCTGGCCTGCGTGCTGGCCGCGCTTTCGGAAGCCGATCAGGGCGGACGCCGCGTGCTGGTACAACACGTGCCGAAGGGCATGCAGGCGCTGGCGCAGGTTTGTGGCGTGGAATCCCTGTTGCACTGACGTCTTTGTACAAAATGCAGGCAAAAAAACGGGGCTCCGATGGAGCCCCGTTTTTGTTCCAGCGCTTGAATCAGGCGCCGCCCGATTTCTGCTGCTTCTGTTGCTGCTCCCATTTCTGCTGCTCCTTGAGCAACTCCTCGGGATCGTAGTTCTGCTGATTGTTCTGATTCGAACCGCCCTGTTGCAGCTTCAGCATCACGTCTGCTGGCGGGTTGCCGTCGTAGATCTTGTTGAGGCGGTTCTGGCGCCAGGCGTCGCGCACGAAGGCGTACGGGTCATACGCAGTCTTCAGGAAGCTGTCGGCATCGAGCAACTGCGCGCGCATCTGGATGAAATAGACCACCTGCGGAATGTAGTACTGGCCCCAGTGGAACTTGTGGTTGCTGGAGAAGTAGCTGAGCGGATCGAACAGGTAGCCGTCGACCGGGTACTGCCACACGTCGCGGAAAGTCGAGGGGCCCAGGAACGGCACCATCAGGAAGTCGCCCTCGGGCAGGCCCCAGCGGGCCAGAGTGATGCCGAAGTCGGTTTCCTTGAGCGGAATCTGCATCTTCGTGGCCGGATCGAAGAAGCCGGCCACACCCACCGTCATATTGATCAGGAAGCGGCCGGTATCGTCCATGGCATCGCTGGGACGGGCCTGCAGCAGGTTGTTGGCGATGCTGATCGGCAAGCGGATGGTGGTGAAGAAGTTGCTGATCGAGGTCTGGACCGGCTTGGGCGTGACCTTGGTATAGCCCACCGCCACCGGACGCAGCACATGGGTATCCAGCGCCATGTTGAAGGCGTAGCTCTTGCGGTTGAACTTCTCCAGCGGATCGTCGGTGCGCGGTGGGGCGACGGCGCAGCCAGCGAGCAACAGCAACATGGCTAACGCGGGCAGAAGGCGGCTAAGCGAGACAAGACGAGGCAGGGAGGGCATCGAGGGGAATCCGCTGCAAAGGGTTCGAGGGATAAAAGTGTACTTGCTGGTTTTATATTGTGCACGCGTTGCAACACGGTTTCGAGCTGGCGCGCGACGGCCGCGCATGATAGAGCTTGTCCAACCTAGTCGCGAGCCCTTGCGTTGCCAGCCAGGTAACCGGCCGATAGACTGTAAGGCCGCATAAGTTTTTATAGTTTAAGGATTTCCCATGGCCCGTATCACCGTGGAAGACTGCCTCCAGGTAGTCGACAACCGTTTCGAACTGGTTCTCATGGCAACCAAGCGCGCCCGCCAGCTCGCCAATGGTGCCGAACCGGCAGTCAACCCTGACCACGATAAGCCGACCGTGTTGGCGCTGCGTGAAATCGCCGATCGCCGTATCGACCAGGCCACGATCGACGAGATCGACCGCGCCGAACGCGAGCGCGCCGAGCGCGAGGCACTGGAATGGGCCGCGCAGGAAGTGGACGACGATCTCTCCAAAGGCGGAGACGACTGATGGATAGCGGTGGCTGTCGACAGCGTACGCGTCGAGCCGGTTGCACCGGGTCGACGGTCCGCGCGCGGCGCCTCCGCTTCCTTCCCCTCTCTCTTTGCCATGAGGCGGCCGCCTGAACGGGCGTCCGGATTCCATGACGGCGGCTACGCATCCTGCATCTGAGGATACGTCCGCACTGCCATCGTACGTGCTGGCGCTGAAAGAGCGCCTTGCCTATCTACCTGAGCAGCAGGTGGTCCGCGTGGTGCGGGCTTACCAGGTAGGCGCGGTGGCGCATGAGGGCCAGACGCGCAAAAGCGGCGAGCCCTACATCACCCATCCGATTGCGGTGGCCGGCATCCTGGCCGAATTCGGCATGGACGCGGAAACCATCATCGCCGCGATCCTGCACGACACGCTGGAAGACACCGCGCTCACCCGCGCCGAACTTGCCGGGGAATTCGGCGAACCGGTGGCGGAGCTGGTCGACGGCGTCACCAAGCTGGACAAGATGCGCTTTTCCAACCGCCAGGAGGCGGATGCGGAAAGCTTCCGCAAGATGCTGCTGGCGATGGCGCGCGACCTGCGCGTGATCCTGATTAAGCTGGCCGATCGTCTGCACAACATGCGCACGCTCGGCGCCAAGGATGCCGAATCGCGCCGGCGCATCGCGCGCGAAACACTGGAAATCTACGCACCCATCGCGCAGCGCCTTGGTATGAACAAGATCAAGGCAGAGCTGCAAGATCTGGGCTTCCGCGCACTGCATCCCGACCGCTACCGCGTGATCAGCGAACGCATCCGCGCCGCGCTGGGCAATCGTCGCGAAGCGATGGGGCGCATCGAAGGTGCGCTTACCTCGCGCCTGGTCGAAGACCGCATTCCGGTGCGCGTGGTGGGGCGCATCAAGTCGCCGTGGAGCATCTATTCGAAGATGCGCAACGAGCACAAAAGCTTCGCGCAGCTCATGGACGTGTACGGTTTCCGCGTCGTCACCGATAGCGCGATGAGCTGCTATATGGCGCTTGGCGTGGTGCACGCGCTGTACAAGCCGGTCGATCGTCGCTTCAAGGATTTCATCGCCATCCCCAAGGCCAACGGCTACCAGTCGTTGCACACGGTGCTGCTCGGGCCGTTCGGGGCGCCGATCGAAGTGCAGATCCGCACCGAGGAAATGGATTCGGTAGCCGAGCGCGGCGTGGCGGCGCATTGGGCCTACAAGACTGAAAGCGGCCCGGCGAACAGCGCGCAAGCGCGCGCGCGCGAATGGCTTTCCGCGCTGGCCGACAGCCAGGCCAACACGCCTTCCGCGGCCGAGTTCATCGAGAACGTTAAGATCGACCTGTTCCCGGATGAAACGTATTTGTTCACACCGCGCGGCGACATCCTGTCGCTGCCGCGCAATGCAACAGCGTTGGATTTTGCTTACGCCGTGCATACCGACGTGGGCGATCACGCGGTAGCGGCACGTGTCGACAAGAAGCTGCTCCCACTGCGCGCGCGGCTGGAATCCGGGCAGTTGGTCGAGATCATCACAGCGCCTTCTGCCGTGCCCAATCCGGCGTGGCTGGAGTTCGTTGTCACCGGCAAGGCGCGCACGGCGATCCGCCAATACCTGAAACATTTGCAGCACGAAGATGCGGTGGATTTCGGCCATCGCATGCTGGACCGTGCGCTGGATGCATTGGGTACCAACCTCGATGCGATACAGCCGGCGGCGCTGGAAAAGTTCCTGCACAAGTCCAAATTCAAGCGCCTGGAAGAATTGCTGGCCGATATCGCGTTGGGCAACCGCATGCCCGACCAGGTGGCCAGCCAGCTCGTGACGTCGCGCGGTTCCGCGTCCGGCCGTGGTGCGCCCCTTTCGCATCCAGCCGAAAAAATCCACATCACCGGCGCCGAACGCGGCGTATTGAGCTTCGCCAATTGCTGTCATCCGCTGCCGGGGGATGAGATCGTCGGCTACCTGTCGCCGGGCAAGGGCATTGTCGTGCATCGCACCGAATGCCCGAACATGGCCGAGCTGCGCAAATCCTCGCCCGAACGCTGCGTGGACATCGAATGGGATCGCGACGTGCAGGGCGATTATCGTGCCGAGCTGCGCATCGAGGTCATCAATCGTCCAGGCGTGCTCGCCACCGTGGCGGCCGCGATTGCCGCCGCCGATTCGAATATCGAGAACGTGGAATACGTCGAGCGCGACATGGCGGCCGCCACGCTCCTCTTCACGATCGAAGTGAAGAACCGCAAGCATCTGGCCGAGGTGATCCGGCGCGTGCGGCGTACGGGCGTGGTAAGCGGGGCTTATCGGTATCCGCTGTAGCGCCACTTGAGTTCCGTCCCCCTGGAAGAATAGGGCGCGCGTTACACTCTCGGTTTCATTCCGATGGATGATTTCCATGCCCCGCACCATCATCGCCACCGATAAAGCCCCCGCCGCGATTGGCCCCTATTCGCAAGCCGTGCGTGCCGGCAACACCGTGTACTTTTCCGGACAGATTCCGCTCGACCCGGCCACCGGCACGTTGGTGGAAGGCGACATCAGCACGCAGACACGCTGCGTGTTCGACAATCTGAAAGCGGTCGCCGAAGCGGCCGGTGGCTCATTCGACAAGTTCGTGCGCGTGGGCATCTACGTGACGGACCTGGCGAACTTCGCCGCCGTCAACGCCGTGATGAACGAGTACTGCCAGCCGCCGTATCCGGCGCGTTCCACCATCGAAGTGGCCGGCTTGCCCAAGGGCGCGCAAGTGGAAGTGGACGCGATCATGGTGCTGGACTGATTCAACCGCGCGCAGATTGCTGACAGCTTTCGTCTGCAGCCTGATTCGCCAAGCCGGCATGCTCGGTTAGTCTTGCATCGATGGCCGCCCAGAAACCTCAACGTGTTGCTGTAATCGGTGACGACCCCGGCAAGCGACCGGTCACGGCGCTGGCCAGTGTCGGTCCCGCGCTGGTCGAATCGCTGGCGCGGCTGGGACTGCATCGCGTGCAGGACCTATGGTTTCACCTGCCGCTTCGCTACGAAGACCGCACGCATCTGACGCCGTTGACCGACTTGCGCCCCGGCATGCGCGCGCAAGTGGTGGGCACGGTGGAGGCGGTGGAGAAGGGTTTCCGTTATCGCCCGCAATTGAAAGTGGCGATCGGCGACAGCGCGATGCAAACGTTGCTGCTGCGCTTCTTCCATTTCAACCGCGCTCAGGCCGAACAGTTTCGCGTCGGCACGCGGCTGCTCTGCTACGGCGAGGCACGGCAGGGCAACGCCAGCCTGGAGATGGTGCATCCGCAATACCGTCGCCTGGACGACGATGCATCCGTCGTGCTGGAAGAACTGCTCACGCCTGTCTATCCCACCACGGAAGGGCTTGGGCAGAAGCGTCTGGGCAACGTCATTGCGAAGGCATTGCAACAGCTGCCAGTAGAAGCCGAACTGGAGCTGATTCCGCCCGCGCTATGCGGCAAGTTCGGCCTGACTTCGCTCCGCGAGGCGCTGCTGTACGTCCATCGTCCGCCGCCCGATGCGCGCATCGATCAATTGATGCAAGGGCGCCACCCCGCGCAGCAGCGTCTGGCGTTCGAGGAATTGCTCACCCAGCACATGAGCCTGAAGCGCTTGCGTGCGGCGGTACGTGAACGACGCGCACCGGTGCTTGGCGCCAGCGACACCTTGCGACAGCGTTGGCTGGCATCGCTGCCGTTCCAGCTCACGGGAGCGCAGCAACGCGTCATCGAGGAGATAGCCCGCGACATCGCCCAACCGCAGCCCATGCTTCGTCTCGTACAAGGCGACGTTGGATCCGGCAAGACCGCTGTCGCGTGCGCCACCGCGCTGGCAGCGGTGGAAGCGGGCCATCAGGTGGCCTTGATGGCGCCCACGGAATTGCTGGCGGAACAGCATTTGCGCAATTTCCGGCACTGGCTGGAGCCCTTGGGCCTGCACGTCGAATGGCTGGCGGGCAAGCAGCAAGGCAAGGCGCGCCAGCATGCGATGCAGCGCGTGGCCGAAGGTGCGCCGATCGTGATCGGTACCCATGCCTTGATGCAGGAGGGCGTGGCGTTTGCGCGCCTTGGCCTGGCGATCGTCGATGAACAGCATCGGTTCGGTGTGCAGCAGCGTCTGGCCTTGCGCGACAAAGGCGTGGAAGGGGAACTGGTGCCGCATCAGCTGGTGCTCACCGCAACACCGATTCCACGCACGCTGGCCATGAGCGCCTACGCCGACCTGGATATTTCCGCCATCGACGAACTGCCGCCGGGCCGCACGCCCGTGCAAACGGTAGCGATTTCCAACGCGCGTCGCGCCGAAGTGATCGAGCGTATCCGCGTCGCCTGCATGGAGGGCCGCCAAGCCTATTGGGTATGCACGTTGATCGAGGAATCCGAACAACTGCGCGCACAGGCGGCCGAAGCCGCGCATGCCGAACTTTCACATGCGCTGACCGAGTGTCCCGTGGGCCTGATCCATGGACGCATGAAGCCGAAGGAAAAGCAGGCGGTGATGGATGCCTTCAAGGCGGGCGAATTGTCCGTGCTGGTGGCGACCACGGTCATTGAAGTGGGCGTGGACGTGCCCAACGCCAGCCTCATGGTGATCGAAAACAGCGAGCGCCTGGGTCTGGCGCAATTGCATCAATTGCGCGGACGCGTAGGGCGCGGTGCTGTGGCGTCCAATTGCGTGCTGCTCTATCAACCGCCGCTGGGTCAACTCGCGCGCGAACGCCTGCAGGTAATGCGCGAAACCAATGACGGTTTTCGCATTGCCGAAAAAGATCTGGAGCTGCGCGGCCCCGGCGAGGTATTGGGTACGCGTCAAACCGGCCAGCTGAGTTTCCGCATGGCCGATCTGACGCGCGACGCGCATCTGCTTCCGGCCGTGCAGCAAGTGGGCGAATACATGCTTGCTCACCATCCCGAGCGGGCAGGGCGTTTGATCGAACGCTGGATCGGTGGTGCGGCACGCTATGCAGGTGCATAGCATGGCGCGAGTCAGGGCCGTGCGTAGCGAAAGGCGCATGCCGCGTGGTGTGCATCTACCGTCATCTGCTCGTACGATTGCCCGTCCCGATGCCTGTTCTCGAACTCATGACCAAACCTCAACTGCTGATTGATACCGATCCGGGAGTCGACGATGCCCTCGCCATTCTGATGGCGCATGCGCATGCCGATGTGCTGGGGCTGAGCATCGCCGCCGGCAACGTCGGCCTGACGCATACCACGCGCAATGCGCGCACGCTGGTGGATGTGGTGGGTGCTTCCACGCCGGTGTTCGCCGGTTGTCCCTCGCCGCTGGTGCGCCTGCCCGAGGAGGACGCGGCCTTCGTGCACGGCCTGGATGGCTTGGGCGACGTCGGGTTTCCGGAACCCAAGACCGTGGCAGCGCGCGAGCATGCCGCGCTGGCCCTGCTGCGCATCACGCGCGAACGGCCAGGCGAAATCATCGTGGTGGCGTTGGCGCCTCTTACGAATCTCGCCCTGGCGCTGCGCTTGGATCCCTCGCTGCCCGAACGCGTAAAGCGCCTGGTGGTGATGGGCGGCGCAGTAACCGGACACGGCAATACCGGCCGCGTGCCGGCGGAATTCAACGTCGGTTTCGATCCCGAGGCGGCGCATGTAGTGTTCGAGAGCTTCCCCGATTTCGACCTGGTCGATTGGGAACTCACCCTGCGGCATGCCTTTGACGAAGACGAGTTCGACCAGTGGCTGGCGGCCGGCGATCATCGGTCCGAATTCTTTGGCCGGGTGTTCCAGGTGGCGCGTGAGACGAATCGCGAGCGCGGCCGGCGCGGCATCATCGCGGCGGACGCCTTGGCGATGGCGGTGGCCATCGATCCCTCGGTGATCGTGCGCAGCGAGCGTCGCCACGTCGGCGTGGAACTGGACGGGCGCCTGACGCGTGGCGCCACCGTAGTGGACTGGGGCCATCGCCTGGGCCGGCCTGGCCAAGCGAACGTTGTGCTGGAGCTGGACCAGGCGAAGTTCGGGGCGATGGTGCAACGGGCGCTGGGAGCGCGTCATCCGGCTTGACCGCGGCTACGGGCGCTCGATACAATGCCGCTCTTTTCACGCAAGCTTTGAGTCCGTCATGAAGCCCGATATCCATCCGAATTACCGCCAGGTGGTGTTCCAGGATCTCTCGTCCGACTTCGCGTTTCTGACGCGTTCGACGATTGCCACCAAGGAAACCGTCAAGTGGGAAGACGGCAACGAGTACCCGCTGGTCAAGGTGGATATCTCCAGCCACTCGCACCCCTTCTACACCGGCAAGCAGAAAGTTGTTGATGCCGGCGGTCGCGTGGACAAGTTCCGCCGCCGTTACGCGCAGAAATAATTGGCGAACCGCCGTTCAACGGCGGTTCCAGTAATGCAAGCACAAGGCAGGCCTCGCGCCTGCCTTGTGCTTTTTCATGCGATGCCAATCTGACCATGCGCCATCGGATCGTTTGCAATGTGATGTGCGATAATGGAACAGATGCATCGCCGCTTCCCCCTCGTCGATGCGCCTTTCCCTTTGCCGGGTGGTTGCCGTTTTGCGGTTGCCCCGGTGGCGACCCATTGCGTAGGAGGTTTCCGTGTCCGATTCCAAATCCGTCAAGCTGGTTGATGAGTCCAACGGCCGCAGCAGCGAACTCCCGTTGCTGAGCGGCACCATTGGCCCCGCCTGCATCGACATTGCCCCGCTCTACAAGGACACCGGGCATTTCACCTACGACCCCGGTTACGGCAGCACCGCCAGCACCAAGAGCGCCATCACCTACATCGATGGTGACCAGGGCGTGCTGATGTATCGCGGCTACCCGATCGAGCAGTTGGCGCAAAAATCCACCTTTCTCGAAGTGGCGTATCTGCTGCTGCACGGCGAGCTGCCGAACAAGGCACAGTTCTCGGGTTTCGAAAACGACATCACGCATCACACGATGATGCACGAGTCGCACAAGAATTTTTTCCAGGGTTTCCATCATGACGCGCATCCGATGGCCATGCTGGCTGCATCCGTTGCGTCGTTGTCGGCGTTCTATCATGAAGATCTGAACGTCGATAATCCGGAAGATCGCAAACTGGCCGCGATCCGCCTGCTGGCGAAGATGCCGACCATCGCCGCCGCCTGCTATCGCTATTCGATCGGCTGGCCGTTCCGCTATCCGCGCAACAATCTCGAATACGTCACGCGCTTCCTGCACATGATGTTCGAAGTGCCGAGCGAACCGCTGGAACTGAGCCCGGTGTGCGCCAGGGCGCTGGATCTGCTGTTCATCCTGCACGCCGATCACGAACAGAATGCATCCACCTCGACGGTGCGCCTGGTCGGTTCCACTGGCGCCAATCCGTATGCATCGATCGCCGCCGGCATCACCGCGCTGTGGGGTCCCGCACACGGCGGCGCCAACGAAGCCGTGCTGAAGATGCTCGAAGAGATTGGTTCGCCCGACAAGGTGGAAAACGCCGTCAAGCGCGCCAAGGACAAGAACGACAATTTCCGCCTGATGGGCTTCGGCCATCGCGTGTACAAGAACTTCGATCCGCGCGCGAAGATCATCCGCGAAATGTGCCACAAGGTGCTGGTCGAACTCGGCGTCAACGACCCGCTGCTCGATGTGGCGATGAAGCTGGAAGAGGCCGCGCTCAAGGACGATTACTTCGTCGAGCGCAAGCTGTATCCCAACGTCGATTTCTACTCCGGCATCATCTACAAGGCGCTGGGTATTCCCACCGAGATGTTCACCGTGATGTTCGCCATCGCGCGCACCGCCGGTTGGATCGCGCACTGGATCGAGCAGCATGAAACGCCCGGCTCGCGTATCGGTCGCCCGCGTCAGCTCTATGTGGGTGCCGACAAGCGCGACTATGTGGGTATCGACAAGCGCTGATCGACAGCGCATGTCAGCAAAAACAAAACGCCCGGCACATCGCCGGGCATTTTGTTTTGCGGGTTGGCAAATTATTTGAGCGCCGCGGCCAGCTTGCGCTCGAACTCGTCTTCCTCCGCGCTTTCCTCCGCCAGCATGATTTCCACGGATGCCAGCGATGCACGGCGCATCGGCCTTTCATCGACGCGATCGAGTGGCGCTTGGCGCAGCGCGTTGTGCGGAAACACGGTGATGTCGAATGGAAGATTGTCGGCTGCGAACAGCATGACCGGATACTCGATCTGTTCGTCACGTGTCATGCGCAGGCGGCGAGTCTGTGTTTCGAAAGGCACGCCGTGTTCGCGCAGATAGATGCCGACGGCTTCCGGGTCATCGCTGAAGACATGCAGGCATACAGCCGAGTGTGCATCGGCAGTGCCTTCCAGCACCGCGCCGACCAGGCGCGGTTCGAAGCGCTGCAGGAAACGCATGGCTTCGACCGCGGCTTCACGCCTTTCGCGCAGCAGTTGCGGCTGGCTGTCGGCCTGGAACAGGCGCTGATGTTCGCGCAGTGCCTGTTCGATCTCGTGATTGCGGGGAAGTGCCTGTTCGTCCAGCACGCCGAGCCGTTCGGCGGCCTTGCGCTTGGCGCGGTGGAAATCCCGGATGCCATGTTCGCTCATCAGGCGCGCCGCTTCCTGGGCGACGCGTAACCGGGTGCGCTGCACACGATCGTGCGCGTGGATGCGATGGTGTTCGCCTCGTGCCATGTCGCGACCCTCGGTTTGCATCGTCCGTCGCAAGCCTACCGCAAAATACTTAGAAGATGTCGTTAGTCTGATCTTGGTCCTGATTCTGCTGTTGTTGCGCCTGGTTATGCAGACGATCGATGTCTTCGACCTTGAAGATTTCCTGCATTGCATCCGGATCACCCTGCGAGGTCGGCAGGCCGCTTTCGCGATTGATCAGCGTGGTGGTGATGCCTGGCGGCATCGGCAGGCTCTTTTCTGGCAAACCCTTGAGTACATCGCCCGTGTAGTCGATCCAGATCGGCAGTGCCGCCTTCGCGCCGAATTCACCTTTGCCCAGTGACGTAAAGTCATCGAAGCCCACCCACACGGCCGTCGACAGATCGCCATTGAAGCCTACGAACCAGGCATCGCGGTGGTCGTTGGTGGAACCGGTCTTGCCGGCCAGATCGCCACGGTTGAGCGACTTGGCTGCGTAGCCGGTGCCCATCGGTGATTGGATCACGTCCTTCATCAACGAGGTGACGAGATAGTCGTTGCGGATGTCGATCACGTGCGGTGCCAACACCGGCGGCGCCCTGCCGCTGTTGTGCACGTCGGCGGGCAATACGGTTTCGCCAGCCATCGCCACGCTTGCGGCCGGGGCGGGTGCATTGGACGAACTGGGCGATACGCCGTTGGTGAGCATGTTCGCCGGCGGCGGCGCGGGCGGGCTGTTCTGCAACAGGCGTTCGGAGCAATCCGCACAGGCGCGCGCCGGATTGGCGACATACACCGGCTTGCCGTCGCGATCATCGATTTCGTCGATGAAATAAGGTGTGACCAGATAGCCGCCATTGGCGAACACGGCAAAGCCGCGCGCCATGCTCAGTGGCGAGACGGAGGCGGTGCCCAGCGCCATCGAAAGATTGTTCGGCAGCGCGTCGGGCGGGAAGCCGAAGCGGGTGACGTAATCGCGTGTATAGCGCACGCCGATCGCGTCGAGCAGGCGCACTGACACCAGGTTCTTCGATTCGATCAGCGCCTCGCGCAGGCGGATCGGGCCGGAAAATTTGTTGTCATCGTTGCTGGGCGTCCACAAGCCGTTCGGCTGCGAGGGATCGGGCAGGGCGATGGGCGAATCGTTGATGATCGACGCCGGCGTATAGCCACGCTCGAACGCCGCCGAATAGATGAAAGGCTTGAAGCTGGAACCCGGCTGGCGAGCGGCCATCACGGCACGGTTGAACTTGCTGCGCTGGAAGTTGAAGCCGCCGACCAGCGACTGGATGGCGCCATTCTCCGGATCCAGCGATACCAATGCGGCTTGTGCCTTCGGGATCTGCGTAAGCTGCCATGCGCCCTTGTCATCGCGAATCACGCGGATGACGTCTCCCGGCTTGAGCACGCTATCGACCTTGGTCGGCGCGGCGCCGACGCGGGTCTCATTGATATAAGGGCGAGCCCAGTCCATCGCCTTTAGGTCGAGCTTGATCACCTGCTTGCCTGGCAAGAACACGGAAGCTTCCGTAGCAGACGAGGCGATCACCAGGCCGGGCGCCAGGCCGGCGACATCCGTATAGCTGGAAAGCAGGTTGCTGTAGTCGGTGTCGCTGGCGTTGGAAGGCAGTTCCTCGTGGGCTTCCGGTCCGCGCCAGCCGTGGCGATGGTCGTAGATCGCCAGGCCGTCACGCACGGCCGCGACTGCCGCCTGTTGTCGGGTACTGACCAAGGTGGTCTTCACGACATAGCCTTCGGTCAGCGCATCGTTGCCCAGGCGCTCAAGCGCCTGGAGCCGGGCCATTTCGGCCAGGTAGGGCGCGTCTACCTGGACCGGTTGCTCGTGCGGGGCGGCCTCGTCCGGCGCATGGATGGCCTGTTCGTACTGCGCCTGGTTGATGTACCGGTGCTCCAGCATCTGGCCCAACACCCAGTTGCGGCGGCCGATCAGGCGCTGGGTGTTGGTAAGCGGATTGACCGCCGAGGGAAGCTGGAACGTGGACGCGATGGCCGCGCACTGGGCCACGGTGAGCTGATCCAGCCGCTTGCCGTAGTAATACTCCGCCGCGGCGGCAACGCCGTAAGAGCGGTGACCCAGGAACATCTTATTGATGTAGAGCTCCAGGATCTGGTCCTTGGTGAGGGTGCTCTCCATGCGCAGGGCGATGAACATTTCGATCAGCTTGCGCGAATAGAGCTTTTCCGGGCTCAGGAAGAAATTGCGCGCCACCTGTTGCGTGATGGTCGAGCCGCCCTGGGTCTTGTTGCCGCCGGACGCCACCACATGCAGGCCGGCGCGCATCACGCCGCGCCAGTCCACGCCTGGATGCGTATAGAAATCAGCATCTTCCGCCGACAGCACTGCATGCTTGACCATGTCGGGCACCTGCTCGATAGGCACCGGAATGCGCCGCGTCTCCCCGAAGGTCGCTATCAGCTTGCCGTCCGCGCTCATGACCCGGAGCGGAACTTGCATGTGGTAATCCTTGAGCACATCCACTGACGGAATGCGCGGGGAAACCAGCCAGTAAGCCACCCCGATGGCTGCGGTGATCAGCAGGAGGCCACTAAAGCCCAGGATCAGTAGCCAGCGCAGTACAACTTTCAAAAATCGCGTCATGTGGTTGTTGTAGCGAGACTTGAGTCAAAACAGACCAAAGTATAGATGTAGCAGTATGTAGGGCATCAGCAACGGGTTAGCAAAACCTTAATCGCGGCATCCGGTCGGTTGGTCCAAATGTGCAGGCCATCACGCCAAAAGTCTCGAAGAAGATCGCGTAGGCCGTTGCTATTGCATTAATTTTTGGTTCTAATGACCCGGCAATCCTGCCAGTATCTGGCGGAAGCGCCAGGGGTCAAGGGGGAAGTCATCGTGGGGCTCTTTACACCCAAGAAGCCGCCGCTGGTAGGCGTCGACATCAGTTCGACCGCCGTCAAGCTGCTGCAGCTCAGCCAAGCAGGGGGTCGCTATCGCGTGGAGCACTACGCGATCGAGCCACTGCCCCCGAATGCCGTCGTGGAAAAGAACATCGTCGAGGTCGAGGCGGTGGGCGAAGCGGTGCGCCGCGCGCTTGCGCGCTCCGGTGCTAAGGTCAAGCACGCCGCCGCAGCAGTGGCTGGCTCGGCGGTGATCACCCGCATCGTACCGATGCCGGCCGAACTGTCGGATGAAGATCTGGAAGGTCAGATCCAGGTCGAAGCGAACCAGTACATCCCGTACCCGATCGAGGAAGTGAGCCTCGATTTCGAGGTACTCGGGCCGGTGCGCGACAACCCCGAGATGAACAACATCCTGCTGGCCGCCTCGCGCACGGAAAACGTGGACATGCGAGTGGCCGCACTGGATTTGGGCGGCCTCAGCGCGCAGGTCGTCGACGTGGAAGCGTTCGCGATGGAGAACGCCTTCACGCTGATCGCCGACCAATTGAATGTGGGTCGCGACGCGCTGGTGGCGGTGATCGACATCGGCGCCACCATGACCACGCTGTCGGTGCTCAAGAACCAGCGCACCATTTATTCGCGCGAGCAGGTGTTCGGCGGCAAGCAGCTCACCGATGAGATCATGCGCCGCTACGGGCTTTCATATGAGGAAGCCGGACGCGCCAAGCGCAAGGGCGGCCTGCCGGAATCCTATGAGACCGAAGCCTTGCAGCCGTTCAAGGAATCGCTGGTGCAGCAGATCAGCCGCCTGCTGCAGTTCTTCTATGCCGGCAGCGAGTTCAGCAAGGTCGACCAAGTGGTGCTGGCCGGTGGCTGCGCGTCGATCGACGGCATTACCGCGATGCTGGAAGAACAGCTCGGCCTGCCTTGCGTGGTGGCGAATCCGCTGGCGCGCATGTCGCTGTCCAGCCGCGTGCAGGCGCAGTCGCTGACGCAAGATGCCCCGGCGCTGATGATCGCGGTCGGACTCGCCATGAGGAGTTTCGACTGATGGCACACATTAACTTGCTTCCATGGCGTGCCGAACGCCGCAAGGTCCGCCAGCGCGAATTCTTCATGCAGCTCGGCACCGCCGCCTTGGCGGCCATCGGCGTGATGTTGCTGTGGTGGTTCTGGATGGACATGCGCATCGACAACCAGAACGATCGCAACACCTACCTGCAGGACCAGATCAAGCAAGTGGATGCGCGCCTGGCCAAGATCCAGGATCTGGAAAAAGTCCGCGCGCAGCTGCTGGCACGCAAGCAGATCATCGAGCAATTGCAGGCGAACCGGGCGCAGATGGTGCATCTGTTCGACGAACTGGTGAAGACCGTTCCGGGCAGTGTGCGCCTGACCTCCATCAAGCAGAACGGCGATCAGATGGTGCTGGGCGGCGTGTCGCAATCCAACGCCAGCGTGGCCGAGTACATGCGCAACATCGAAGCCTCGCCATGGATGGGTCAGTCTGACCTCAGCAAGACCGAGAACAGCCACGACGCCTCGCGCATGCCTTACAGCTTTGGCCTGACCGTGGCGCTTTCCAAGCCGAAGGACGACAGTGCGGCCGCACAGGGCGCGGGCGCGCCGGCATCGTCGGGCACGAGTGCTGCTCCTGCGACGCCGATGCAGCAGCCTAAGCCGGCCGCTGTGACACAACCCCCTGCAATTGCGCCTGCTCCGGTCAAGCCGAGCGCCGCGCCGGTCAAGGGAGGGGCTCGCTAATGAAACTCTTTGACGATCTGCGCAGTCTCGACCGTAACAACATCGGCGGCTGGCCGAAATCGGTCAAGACGTTTTTCACGGTGCTGCTGTTCCTGGTGATCATCCTGGTCGGCTGGTACGTGGTGATCAGCGATCAGCAGGATCAGTTGCAAACGCTGGCCGGCAAGGAAGAACAACTCAAGAAAGAGTTCTCCGAGAAGCAGGCCAAGTCGGTCAATCTCGAAGCGCTGCAACAGCAGCTCGATGAAATGAAGGACATGCTGCGCCAGTTGCTGCGCCAACTGCCCAGCAGGACCGAAATGCCCGAGTTGCTGGTGGATGTGTCGCAAACGGCGCTGTCGGCCGGCTTGCAGCAGGAGCTGTTCCAGCCGGGTACCGAAATCCCGAAGGATTTCTACGCGGAAAAGCCGATCCAGCTGAAGATGATCGGCACGTATCACCAGTTCGGCGCGTTCATCAGCGGCGTGGCTTCGCTGCCGCGCGTGGTGATCCTGACCATGCATGATGTATCGCTGACTCCGCTCAATCCGCCGGCCAAGGGTGCCGAGCCCGCTTCCAACCAGTTGCTGGTGCTGCAGGGCACGGTGAAGACCTATCGCTATCTCGACGATTCCGAGACCGGCGATACGGGCAGCAAGTCGAAGAAGCCCGGGGGACGGAAATGAGAGTCACGACTGCCATGAAGCTGGCGAAGCTGTCGCTGGTGATCGCCACCGCGCTCATGCTTGGTGGCTGCACGCGCGGCATGGGCGATCTGCGCGACTGGGTCGCGCAAGAGAAGGCCAAGCGCGGTGCGCCGATCCCGCCGCTGCCGGTGATCAAAACCTTCGAAACGTTCACCTACAACGACCAAGACAAGCGCGACCCGTTCAGCCCCAGCCAGGACGAGTTGACGCAGAGCAGCGGCCCGCGGCCGGATGAAGGTCGTCCACGCCAACCGCTCGAAGCCTACTCGCTGGATAGCTTGAGGATGGTTGGCACAATCGGTGCTGCTGCCACCATGGAAGCCTTGGTCAAGGATCCCGGCGGCGTGATCCACCGCGTGCACATCAACGAATACTTGGGCCAGAACTACGGCCGCGTCACCGCCATCACCGGTGACCACGTCGACCTGGTCGAATTGGTTTCCAACGGCAATGGCGGCTGGATGGAACGTCCGGCCAGCATCGCGCTTGAGGCGAAATAGGAATACAGGGGCTGATGCAATGACTAATCCCAATCAAACAGTCCGGAGTCGTGCCATGCACCTGGCCAGCCGTTGCCTGATTACCGTCATGGTGCTGAGTGCCGCCACCTGGGCGAGCGCCGCCGCAGCAGCCACGACGCTGCAGAACATCACCTACAAGGGCCTGCCGGGCGGCCGCGTCGAAGTACGCATGAACTTCGACAGCAACCAGGTCCCGCAGCCGAACATCTTCACCACGGAAACGCCGCCGCGTATCGCCATCGACTTTCCCGATACAACCAACGATGCGGCCCGCCACCAGGACATCGGCGTGGGCACCACTACCGGCGTATCGGCGGTTGCGGCCGGCGGACGCACGCGCGTGGTGGTGGAGCTGATGCAGCCTTCGTCATACAAGTCGAGCGTCCAGGGCAACAGCCTGGTGCTGGTGGTCAACAACGGTACGCAATCGCAACCGGTAACCACGGCGGCCACCATCGATCCGTCCAAGGCGCTGCCATCGGCCACCAACGGCCCGGCCATCAGCAACATCGATTTCCAGCGCGGTGCGAACGGTTCGGGCCGCGTGCTGATCAACTTCAGCGGCACCGGCGCGACGGCGAACATGCATCGCCAGAATGGCAACATCGCCGTGGATGTCACCAACGCGCAGCTTCCAGCCAGCCAGGCGCAGCGGTTGAACGTGCTCGACTTCGCCACGCCAGTGCAGTCGATCTCGCCCAAGTCCACGCCGAACGGCGCACATGTGGACATCGCCATCAGCGGTGACGTGGAAACCTCTTCGTACCAGACGGGCAATCAATACGTCGTCGAGGTGACGCCGAAGAAGCAGGACGCGAAGAACACCAATCCTGCTTCGGAAGCGCAGCCGGTCTACAGCGGCAGCCGCGTTACCTTCAACTTCCAGGATATCCCGGTGCGCTCGGCCCTGCAGTTGCTGGCCGATGTGTCGGGCCTGAACCTGGTGGCCTCCGACACCGTGGGCGGCAGCGTCACGCTGCGCCTGGTCAACGTGCCGTGGGATCAGGCGCTCGATGTGATCCTGCGCGCCAAGGACCTGGACAAGCGCCGCGACGGCAACGTGATCTGGATCGCGCCGCAGAAAGAACTGGCCGATTACGAGCAGAACGTGGCCGATGCGCGCTTCAAGGCGCAGGACACCGCGCCGCTGGTCACTACGTACCTTCCGATCAGTTACGGCAAGGCGGCGGACATTGCCAAGCTGCTGACGAGCGGTGCGCAGCAGAGCCAGGGCGGTACTGGTGGCACCAGTGGTGCTGCTGGCCAGCATCGTGGCTTCCTCTCCCCGCGCGGCAGCGTAACGTTCGATCAGCGCACCAATACCCTGCTGATCAACGATACGGCGGAAAAGACGGCTGAGCTGCGCGCGCTCGTGGCGCAGTTGGACCGGCCGGTGCAACAGGTACTGATCGAATCGCGCATCGTGATCGCTTCCGATGACTTCGAGCGAGACCTGGGCGTGCAGTGGGGTGTGAACGGTCGTCAGGTCAATCCGAGCGGCCAGACTTTGTCGCTGGGTAGCGGCCTTCTGCCCGCAACATCCAGCGGCAGCACCACCACGACGTACAACGGCCTGCAGAACTACCAGCAGGTCAATCTGCCGGCCACGCCTACCACCGGCACAGCTTCGACCATTGCGGCCGCCATTCTTGGCAAGAATTACGCACTGGACCTGGAATTGTCCGCCTCGCAGGCCGAAGGACGCAGCCAGCTGGTATCCAGCCCGCGCGTGATCACCGCCAACCAGCAGGAAGCGGATATCCGTCAAGGTCAGGAAATCGGCTACGTCACGTATCAGAACAGCACCGGTGGCGGTGGTGCCAGCGGTACGGCCACGGTGGCCTTCAAGGATGCCGTGCTGGAACTGAAGGTGACACCGACGATTACCGCCGACAACCGCGTGTTCCTGGCGATTAATGTGAACAAGGATTCGCTGCACAACTACATCACCGTGCCGGGCAGCGGCCAGGTGCCGGTGATCGATACGCGCTCACTCAATACGTCGGTGCTGGTGGACAACGGTCAGACGGTCGTACTGGGCGGTATCTATGAAATCAGCAAAACCGATAACCTGAGCAAGGTGCCGTGGTTGGGCGATATCCCGGGGGTTGGTTTCCTGTTCCGCAGCACACAGCGCATCAACGACAAAGCAGAACTGCTGATCTTCGTGACACCACGCATCCTCAGCGACAGCCTGCAATAAGCAGGGATTCACAGAAAAAGCAAAAGGGGCGGCCGGTGTGCTGCCCCTTTTGCTTTGCGCGGGACAACACGCCAAACTTTCCCACAGCGTTGTGGTCTCAACGCCCACCAAGCAGTACAGGATTCTCGGATGGACATGCCCCAAATTCCCACGCCCGGGCATCTGCAACACGCGTTTTCACGTCTTCGCGATGACCTGCAGCAACACATCATCGGCCAGCCGCGGCTGATCGATTGCCTGCTGATCGCTCTGTTGGCGGATGGTCATCTGCTGGTGGAAGGCGCACCGGGGTTGGCCAAGACCACGGCGGTCAAGGCGCTGGCGCAGCGGATCGACGCCGACTTTCATCGCGTGCAATTCACGCCCGACCTGCTGCCCGCCGATCTCACCGGCACCGACGTGTTCCGGCCGCAATCGGGAAGCTTCGAGTTCGAGCGCGGCCCGCTGTTCCACAACATCGTGCTGGCCGACGAGATCAATCGCGCCCCGGCGAAAGTGCAGTCGGCCTTGCTGGAAGCCATGGCCGAGCGACAGATCACCGTAGGACGCAACACCTGGCACTTGCCGAACCTGTTCATGGTGATGGCGACGCAGAACCCGATCGAGCAGGAAGGCACGTTCGCCCTGCCGGAGGCGCAGCTCGATCGATTCGTCATGCACGTGACGATCGGTTATCCGGATGCCGCCGCCGAGCTGGCGATCCTGCGCCTCGCGCGCGAGCAAGCAGGCAAATCGCCGAACGCGATCGTTCCCGTTGCCGCCATGTTGTCGCAGGAAGAGGTGCTCGCCGCGCGCGAAGCCGTATTGGGCATTCACGTGGCGCCTGCCTTGGAGCAATACCTGACGCAATTAGTGCTCGCCACGCGCGACGCCGCTCACTACGGGCCGGAACTGAAACGCTGGATCGCCTGGGGCGCCAGCCCGCGCGCCACCATCGCCTTGGATCGTTGCGCCCGCGCGCACGCGTGGTTGAGAGGACGCGAGTTCGCATTGCCGGAAGACGTGCACGCGGTCGTGTACGAAGTGCTGCGCCATCGCGTGCTACTCAGCTACGAAGCGGAAGCCGAAGGCATCCGCAGCGACAAAGTCATCAACCGTTTGCTGGATCTCGTTCCATTGCCGTGAACGCCGTGCTCGACCATCAGGCGGATGGCGACGGACGCGTCCGCGTATCGCTGTCGGAATTGGTCGCGCTGCGCGGCCGTGTCGCCCGCTTGCGCATGCCGCCTCAGGACAGCCGTGCCACTCGCATCGGCGCGCAGTCCAGCCGTCTATACGGCCGCGGCATGGACTATGCGGAATCGCGCGCCTATCAACCTGGCGATGACGTGCGCCGCCTGGACTGGCGTTTGACCGCCCGCAGCGGACGTCTGCACACCAAGCTGTTCCAGGAAGAACGTGAAGGGCAATTGCTGATCCTGCTCGACCACAATCCGAGCATGCGATTCGGTACGCGCGCGCGTTTCAAATCCGTGCAGGCGGCGCGTGCCGCGGCCCTGGCTGCGTGGTATGCCGTCAAAGCCGGGGAACGCATCGGCTTGGTGGCGTTCGGCGAAAGCCAGTATTTGCAGCGTCCGCGTGGCGGTGCGCGCGGGGCGCTAGACGTGTGCGGGATGCTGGCAAAATGCGATGCCACGCCATCCGGTCAAAGCCAGCCGCTGTCGCAAGCATTGCAACATGTGATCAAACTTCAACATGGCGCCAATCGTGCGTTGCTTATCAGCGACGGACAAAGCAGTGATGCGCCGGCGCGCGATCGTCTGCTCGAAATGATGCGCCATACCGCGGTACGCCTGCTGATCGTCGCCGACGTGATGGAACTGGAAGCGGTGCCGCCCGGAAGCTATCCCATCGAACACCGCGGCGAACGCCGCCAGCTCGCGCTGCATGCCTTGTCGCAACGCGAAGCATTCCAGCACAACCTGGGCGAAGGCCAGGCGCGGCTGGCTGCCATGGCCACGTCGCTAGGCATTCCTTATCGCATCATCGATACCGCCGCCGATCCGCTGGAGGCTGTCTCTGCCTTGCTGCACAACGGTGGGAGGTCGCGATGAACGGCCATTTCCCGCAGACGGCAAACGATCTGCCGTTGCGCGATATCCATCTTCCGCCCAATCCACCGTGGTGGCCGCCTGCGCCGGGATGGTGGGTGCTGGCCGCGGTGGTCTGGGTGGCCGTGGTGCTGGCATTGCTGCTTTATCGCCGTGCGCGCCGCGCGCGCATCTGGCGCGAACGCGTGCTGGCCGAGATGCGGCGGCTCGCCGATCGTCATGCACATGACGATGCCGCCTATGCCGCCGCCTTGCATCAGCTACTGCGCCGTGCCGCGTGGCGATACGCCGCGGACGCGCACCATGTGCAAGGCGACGCGTGGCGCAACGTGTTGGCGGAAGTGCCGATCGATGCCGCCACGCTTGACACGTTGATGACGCTGGAAGCGCGGATGTATCAACCGCACGCCGCATTCGATCGTGCAGCCGTGGAAGATGCATTGCGTCGTTGGCTGCAAGCCGCATGGCGGCGCATGAAGCCCTTGGAGACAGGCCGTGC
>Ga0209674_100113_pt1 | contig 139708 bp, 115 predicted proteins | sample AraplaCvi_mMS_r2_FD_184279 | JGI IMG/M metagenome (GOLD analysis project Ga0209674, IMG submission 184279) | Arabidopsis root microbial communities from North Carolina, USA - plate scrape CL_Cvi_mMS_r2 (SPAdes) (version 2) | ecosystem: Host-associated > Plants > Roots > Endosphere | place: USA... | reverse complement strand
CCGATCCCGCTGCCGCTCACGGTGATGTTCTTGCCCGACACCACCGCCAGCGAATCGCCTGCATGGAGTGTCGACGCGCTGAGCGTGTCGTCGGACCGGTGCAGCGACTCCGCGTAGCTGCGACTGCTGTCGCTGCCCGAACTGTTGCTGTCGGTTGTCGAGGTGGTTTTCGCTGCCTGGATGGTTACGTTGCCGTTCGCCGCGACGACGCCACCGCCGCCGAGGTTGATGTTCGCACCCGTGGCCGTCAGGTCGCCGCCGACGCCAATCTGCGACACGCCGCCAACCTTGATGGAACTGCCGTTCGTCTGGTTGATGTCCGTATTTGACACGCCGTTCGCGCGCTCGACAATCTTGTGCTCGCCGGTCTGCACCGAGCCGATATCGTAGTTGCCGCCCACGGCCATACCAAGATTGCCACCAACATTCAGATTGCCCGCGTTCTGCTCAACGTTGCCGCCGGTCACGATGACCGCATTGCCAGCGACATTCAGGTTCGCAATCGGCCCGAGCGTGGTCGTGGTGCGCGTAGCACCCGTCGCACTCACCTGGTCAACCGTCCTGACCGCCGTGTTGAGCAGCAGGTCGCCGCCTGCATTCAGCGCGAGGCTGCCAGCGTTCACCGTTGCCGAAGTCAGGTCGATATTGCCCTTTGTGTTCAGCGACATCAGGCCGCCGCTTTGCAGCGTGCCGAACGCGTTATTGATCTGGTTGCCCTGAATCGACATCGTGTTACCGGCCTGGATCGTGCCGCTGTTCGTGAAGGTCTGCGCGTTCTGGATATCGATGTCGGTCGCCGCGATAAGCGGGCCGTTCATGTTCCGCTGGCTTGCCTTCGCGAGATAAACGACGGGCACGAGCACCTGCTGACCGTTGACGGTCTCGGTTTGCATGATGACGACATTGCTGGTCAGCGCCGCCACCTGCTCCGGCGACAGGCTCATGCCAAGCGGCAGATTCAAAGTCTTCGACAGCGACGCGCCCGCGTCGAGCATTGCCTGATACATCGATTGAAGATCGGTGTACGGGCCGAGTACCGCCTTCCCAGTGAGCGACGTAATCTGGTTGCGCACGAGCTGCTGCTCGTAGAAACCGTCGCCCAGGCGCTTCTCCGTTGTCTGCGGATTCAGGCCAAGCTGTCGCAGGTAGTAGTCGCTCGAAATGAACGTTTTCTGGTTCGTAAACGCCGGGTTCGTTTCGATCAGATAGGTTGCGCCCGGTGCGGTCGCGGGATGGAACAGTCCGCCTTGGGGAACTGACAGGTTGTGCAGCACGTTCTGCGCTGTGGCGCTCGCAATCGCCGGGTCGACCATGCTGCTGCCGCCATTAACCAACGCCGCGCCGGACTTCCCGCCGCTCGCGTTGCCGCTGATACCGTTGATGTTCACGCCCAACACGGCCTGACCGGGCGCGAGATTCAGCGATGGAATGCCGGCATTGCCCGCCGTGTTGTTGATGCTGATGCCGTTGCCCGAGAACGTGCCGCCTGCGACAAAGCTTGATTCATAGCTCGGGAGCGAGTAGTAGCGGATATCGGCCGGCGCTTTCTGCGTGTAGCCACCAGGCCGCGAGCCGACGAACGGTGCATCGCCGAAAGGCAATTGCCAGTCGTATTCGGTGTTGTCGTAGTTGTTGTAGTGGTACTCGCCCGAGTATGTGACCTGCAACTGTGGGGCCGTCTGACCCTGCCAGCTATTCTGGTCAAGCGTCGTGGGCGCGGCGATGTTGCCGACTGCCGCGACTGCGCTCCAGTAATTCTGGAACAGACCCACGTTCGACGCGTCGAGATTGCCACCCGCGACAATCTGCGCCTGCGGGCTGATCCCTGCGATCAGGTTCGCGAGTGCGACGCCCGTGTAGGTGGTGTACTGGTAGCTCGAATTCCATTGCCCGCCGTGGGGTGGATCGGTATAGACGCCGCCGATGCTGTCCGGGTCTTTTACGCCGACCTGTCCGGTGCGACCGGACAGGCTGATGCCGAGTTCGGCCAGCAGGTTCGGATCGACCGGCTGGTCCAGCCCAGTCGTCGTCATCGCCATACGGGTGTTCGTCACCTGAGCGGCGTGCAGTTCCATGTCGCCGGCCGACTCAATCAGTGCCGACTGGTTGCGGATAAGGCTTGCGTTTGTGTAGTTCCCGTTCGCGTCCTTGCCGCCTGCGAGCACGACCTTGCCGAGACCGTAGATTGCCGTGCTCGCCTGGGTGTCAGTCGTCGTTGTGTCGTCGCGGTTTTCGATATCGTTCGACAGCAGTTCGAGCGTGCCGCTACTGTCGGTTGCGCCAATCAGCGCAGTCGGCCCGGTATTCGACAGCGATTGCGTCGCATTGAGCGAGACGCTGCCGCCGACCATCGTTCCCATGTTTTCCAGCGTGTTCGAGTGCGTCGCGAGCGTGCCGCCCGCCATCATCACGCCGCTGTTCCGGACATCGCCCGCGTTGATGTTCAGGTTGTTCGCCGCTTGGACCAGTGCGTTATTGCTGAATGTGCCCGGCAAGGTGAAGGTCAGGTCATGACCGGCGTTGAACTGAACATCCGGCGTGGGCGCAAAATCGCCGCGAACGCTCACCGCAACGTCATTCGCCGCGCTATAGGCGCCGCCACCCATGAGGGTCGCGGCGTTCACGGTGAGGTTATGGGTCGCACCGATCCGGCCGTTCGCGTTCGTGACCGCGCCCGTCGTCGTAATCGAGACATCGCCGTTCGACCCGGCAAGACTGCCGATCTGCCCGCTGCTGTTGTCGACGGAATCGCCTTGCACCGCGACGCCCGCGCCGCTCACCTGGCCGTTCTGCGTGTTCACCAGTGCCGACGTATCCACGGCAACCTGGCCGTTGCCCGTCATGACGCCGCCGCTGTTGACCGTCTGGCGTCCACCTTGCACGGTCATGTTGCCCGTGCCGAGATTACTGACGAGGCCGTTCGTGTTGTCGACGGACGCAGCCTGAATCGCGAGCGTGCTCGTGTCGCCGGCCGCGCCCGTGCCTGACTGGATTTGTCCGTTGGTATTCGTCAGCGTGCCGCCGCTGCCGAGCGACAGCGACGAGAGAGCGCGAACGGAGCCTTGCGTGTTATTCAGGTCGCCCGCGATGCTCGCCGCGATGTTTCCTTGTGACGCGAGCACGCCGTACAGGTTATTCAGGCTGGCCGCCTGCACGACGATCTGACCCGCGGCGATGATCTTGCCGCCGACGTTGGAGAAAACGCCCGCGCCATAGCCGGGTGCAATCGTCAGCGTGCCGGCACCGGCGTTGAGAATCGTGCCGTAGTCGTTGACGAGCGCACCGGGCGCGAGCGAGAAGTTTGCGCTGTTGGTTTGCAGCGTGCCGCCGTTCGAATTGTCGAACGTGCCACTGACGTTGAAGCCCATCGACGATGTGCCGTATTGCGTAATCGAGCCGCCTCGGTTCAGCAGGTCCGTCGCGGTCAGTGCGGGCTGGTTCGCCTCAATGTCGCCGCTGCTGTTATCGAGCGTCGCGCCGGTCGTCAGCGCGAGCTCAGGCGCGACAATCGAGCCGCCGCTATTCGTCAGCGTTCCCGTGCTGATGGTTTCCGTCGTACCCGCGCCAATCTGTCCGCCGTTATTGTCGAGCGAGCCGCTGGTGATGCCCGCACCGGCGTTCGAAAGCAGCTTGCCGTTTGTATTGTTCAGCGCGCCGCCGACATTCGCGGCCAGGCCGTTCTGTCCAATGATCGAACCGGACGTGTTATCGAGCGCGCCGCCACGAATCGCGCCCTGGCCGTTCGTGGCAATCTTGCCGCCGACGTTCGAGATTGCGCCCCCGCCATTCCCGGCATTGATCGACAGCTTGCCGGTCCCGGCGTGGGTAATCGTGCCGCCGTCGTTGTCCAGCGTGGCCGGCGCAATCGCGAGGTCCGTGCTGTTGGTCTGGAGTGTGCCGCCTGCCGAGTTGTCGAGCGTGCCGGTCACGTCGAGCGTCGTCGCGCCGGTTCCCGTCTGCGTGATGGTGCCGCCGTGATTCAGCAGGTTCGCGGCGTGCAGCGTGAACTGGTTGGCGTTCGCTGTGCCGCAGCTGTTGTCGAACGTCGCGGCTGAAAGCGCGAGCACATGCGCTGCGCCGAACTGACCGGCGTTCGTGAGCGTCGTGCCGGCCCAAAGCGTCATGTCCGCATTGGTCGCAAACGTGCCGCGGTTGAACAGGGTCTGCACGGCGCGCGCAATCAGCGTCTGCACCGCGGTAATCGAACCTGCGTTAGAAATCTGCGCACCTTGCAAACTGACGCCGCCATTGCCCCGAATGCTGCCGTCCGCGCCGTTGTTGAGCAGGCCGGTGGTCGTGACGGAAACACCGTCTGCATTCAGCGACGCGAGCGTACCGCCAGAGTTGTCGAGCGATCCGCTCGACGAGGCGAGCGCGCCCGCGGCCTGCATCGTGCCGCCCTGGTTGTTCGTCGCGCCAGAGACGTTTTCGGTCAGTGTGCTACCCGCAACCATCTGGCCGCTTCGGTTCGAGAGTGCGCCCGCCGTGATGGTCTGCGCGCCGCCTGACGACATCGCGCCGTTATCATTCGTGAGCGTACCGCTCACGCGGGTGTCGAGTGTGCCGCCTGCGGTCGTCGTCGCGCCCGACAGGTTCAGGTCGCCGCTCTTTGCAGCCAGCGCAAGCGCACCGTTCGCGGAATTCGTCGCGCCCGCGAGATTCACCGCCGCGCCGCTTACGCTCGCATTGCCGCCGGCCACATTGCGGCCGGTCGCCGTGACTGCGCCGGACGCGTTCACATTCAGGTCGCCTAACTGCGCGAGCGAGCCGTCGCCGTTCACGCCCGCCGCGAGCGTGCCCGTCGAACTGACCGAACCCGCGCTTGCGGTCATGTTCTGCTGCGCGGCAACCATGCCGCTGTTCGTCAGCGCGCCCGCCGTGGTCAGGCTGACGTTCTGCTGCGCGTAGGTCGTGCCGCTGTTGTCGATGTCCTGTGCGTTCGCAACGATATTGCCGCTCGCGTTCGTCTGGCCTGCCAGCACCAGCTTGCCCGCGGTGGTCAGCACGAGGTCGCCCGATTGCGCGGCCGCGATGCCCTTGAGCGAAATACCGACACCCAGTTCCGTCTCGACCAACTGGATGCGGTTGGCGTACATGCCGCCGAGATTGCTGACGTCGATCGAGACACCCGGCGCGGCGCCATCGCCCGCAATCGGCGTTGCATTGAGCGTGCTGTAGTCGACGCTGTTCGCGCCGGTGACGACGTTCAGGTTTGTCTTCGCGTAGACCGCGGCATTGGCCTGGACGGCACGGGATAGCAGGTCGACCTGATCGACGTTCGACGCATTCAGGCCTGCGCCGCTGATCGCGATGTTGCCGCCCGTGACATTGAAGCCTGACACGGAGCCGTCCGCGGCGTAATTCGGCGTGCCGGTTGTCAGCGTCGCTCGGCTCGTGTTGATGAATGTCCCGCCGTTGACAGAAATCCCTGACGGATTTGCCAGAATCACGTTCGCGCGTTGGCCTGCCACTTCGAGCGCGCCATTAAATTGCGATGCGCTCGCGCTGTTGACCTGGTTGACAATGACCCGGGCGGCTTGTCCCGCTGCGAAGTTCGGATTGCCGTTAATCATGCCGCCGAGCTGCGACTGCACCATCGTCGGCGAGTTGTTCAGAATCGCGCCGCGCTGGGGGACGTCGAACTGGTTGTAGGTATTGACCGACACGCCGGCACCAGACGGACGGTTAATGTTCACCTGGTCGGCCCGTTCGGCGTCTGGATGACGTTCGGGGCGTGCGCGCCGCCTGCAACGATCTGCGCGAACGACAGCATGGGCGCGAGCGCCAGCAGTGCAACAGGCAGCAGACGACGAAGCGATTGAAGGACGCCGCACGATCTTGCCCCGCGGGTCTCTTCTGATTTTCCTGCCGCCGTGGCCGTTTCTTCGACGGCGATAAGCATGTTGCGCGAACGACTGTAGACCAGGCGGTAACACCGATTCATTGAAGCAATCCCGCAGAATATTATTTTTTCGATTCTTGCGGCGCTTCGGGAATCGATGTATCAAGGATCGTCAATGCGGGGGCATTTTCAGATTTGTCCGATGAATCAGGCCGGCAAACGAATCGTTACGTCGCTTTTTGACTACATTTCATAACCTTCCGACGGTGCCGGTTGTAATAACTTCGTTAGCTTCCGGTCTGACCTGATGGCCCATCACAGATGTGGCATTCGCGCTGCCCTAAACCAGCAGCGTTTTCTGGTTTGCGCCAACCTCCTTGCGCCGCCGCCTTCACGCGTCGCCCTCGCTCGCTCACCCGCACCGCCCTTCACCGCGCGGTTCGCGCCCTTCCCGCCCTTCGCACCCGCCGCAAAACCGCACCGCACGAGTGATAAACTCCTAGCACTCTTTCTCGTCCCCTTCCTATGAAATTCTGTTCTGTCTGCGGCCACGGCGTCAGCCTGAGCATTCCGCCGGGCGACAATCGCGAGCGCTTCGTGTGCGGCAGTTGCGGCACCGTGCACTATCAGAATCCGCGCAACGTCGTCGGCACCGTTCCGGTTTGGGACGACAAGGTGCTGCTGTGCCGCCGTGCCATCGAACCGCGCTACGGCTACTGGACGCTGCCCGCGGGTTTCATGGAAATGGGCGAGACCACGGCCGAGGCCGCCTCGCGCGAAACGCTGGAGGAAGCCGGCGCGCGCGTCGAGGTGCAGAACCTGTTCTCGCTGCTGAACGTGCCGCACGTTCACCAGGTGCATCTGTTCTACATGGCGCGCCTGCTCGATCTGGACGTCGCCGCGGGCGAGGAAAGTCTCGAAGTGAAGCTCTTCGAGGAGCGCGACATTCCGTGGGACGAGATTGCGTTTCCCACCGTCGGGCAAACGCTGCGTTTCTTTTTCGCCGACCGCGCGGCCGGCAGTTTCGGGCTGCATACCGGCGACATCTTCCGCTCGCTGCGCGAAGGCTGAGCCTTCACTGAGCGACTCCGCATGGTCCCCTGGCTCGGCCCCGACGATCCGTTTCCGCCCGTGGAGCGCGCGCTCGGCGCGGCAAGCGGCGCGCCTGGCCTGCTCGCCGCGAGCGGCGATCTGCTGCCGTCGCGGCTCATCGACGCCTACCGCCACGGCATCTTCCCCTGGTATTCGGACGGCCAGCCCGTGCTGTGGTGGAGCCCCGACCCGCGCATGATCCTGCGCCCCGCCGAGTTCAAGGTGTCGCCGTCGCTGCGCAAAACGCTCAAGCGCGTGTTGCGCGACGACGCGTGGGAAATTCGCGTGGACCATGACTTCGGCGCCGTGATGCGCACGTGCGCGCAAGCGCCGCGGCGCGGGCAGCGCGGCACCTGGATCACGGCTGACGTCGTGGACGCCTACACGTCCCTGCACCGCGCGGGCGATGCGCACAGCATCGAAACATGGTTCGAGGGCGAGCGCGTGGGCGGCCTGTACGGCGTGTCGTTCGGCAAGATGTTCTTCGGCGAATCGATGTTCGCGAACGTCACGGATGCCTCGAAAATGGCGCTGGCCGCGCTTGTCGGCCACTTGCGCCGTCACGAAATAGAAATGATAGACTGCCAGCAGAACACGTCGCATCTGGCGTCGCTCGGCGGTCGCGAGATAGCGCGCAAGGCGTTCATCGCGCATGTTCGCGCGTCCGTCGACGCACCGCGCATTCCCTGGCGCTTCGACAAGACCGCGTTGCTCGATGTGCTTGCGCGAGCGGCGTAGGAAGAATCAGGCCGAATCCGGATCCGTTCAATCGAATGCGCGGATCGACACGCTAGCCGCAACGCGGGCCGGGTTTGCATTACCAGAGACGCTTCGAGAGCTGCCAACGTGACTCATCCCAACGAGCTGCCTCTATCTCCGCTTTCGGCGCTGCAATTTTATGCAACGGCGCCTTACCCGTGCAGTTATCTCGACGGGCGCATCGCGCGCTCGCAGGTCGCCACGCCCAGTCACCTCATCAATTCGGACGTCTACACCGAGCTCGTGAAGGCGGGTTTCCGGCGCTCGGGCGTGTTCACCTACCGGCCGTATTGCGACGGCTGCCGTGCCTGCGTGCCGGTGCGCGTGCCGGTCGAGCGCTTCGAGCCTAACCGCACGCAGCGTCGCGTGTGGAAAAAACATGGCGACATGGTCGCGACCGTCGCGCCGCTTCACTACGACGAGGAACACTACGCGCTCTACATGCGCTATCAGTCCGCACGGCACGCGGGCGGCGGCATGGACCGCGACAGCCGCGATCAATACGAGCAGTTTCTGCTGCAAAGCCGGATCAACTCGCGGCTCGTCGAATTCCGCGAGCCGCTGCCGGAGCGGCCCGATGCGCCGGGCCTGCTGCGCATGATCAGCATGATCGACATTCTCGGCGACGGGCTCTCGTCCGTGTACACGTTCTTCGAGCCCGGACTGCCGCATACGAGCTTCGGCACCTACAACATCTACTGGCAGATCGAGCAGGCGCGCAGCCTCAAGCTGCCGTATGTGTACCTCGGCTACTGGATTCGCGAGAGCCCGAAGATGGCGTACAAGGCCAATTTCAGGCCGCTCGAGGGTTTGATCGACGGCGTGTGGCGCGTGCTCGATCCCGCCGGCGTGGACCTCGCGCCGGCCAGCGCGGGCTTGCAGGGCCGGCGCGGCGGGCCGCTGCGGCCCTGAGCACACAGTGCCTCTCCTTGCACCCTATCTCATTGAAACCGCAAAGCCGGTAAAATAGCGGGTTCCCATTTTTCGGCCCGCCCGGCTTCGTCCCGTGTTCAGTTCCCTCTATCCGCTCATACGCGCCCAACTCTTTCGCATGGACGCGGAAGACGCTCATCACCTGACCTTGCGCGCGCTCGGCGCCGCCGGCCGCACCGGGCTCGCGGGCGCACTCGCCGCCCGTGTGCCGGACGCGCCGCGCACGGTCATGGGGCTCACGTTCCGCAATCCGGTGGGGCTTGCCGCCGGACTGGACAAGGACGGTGCCGCGATCGACGGACTCGCCGCGCTCGGCTTCGGCTTCATCGAAGTGGGCACGGTCACGCCGCGTGCGCAGCCCGGCAACCCGCGGCCACGCATGTTCCGGCTGCCGCAGGCGCAGGCCGTCATCAACCGCATGGGCTTTAACAACGCGGGCGTCGACCAGTTTGTGAAGAACGTGCAGGCCGCGCGCTATCGCGGCATTCTCGGTCTGAACATCGGCAAGAACGCCGACACGCCGATCGAACGCGCCGCCGAAGACTATCTGTACTGCCTCGAGCGCGTCTATCCGTTCGCGAGCTATGTGACGGTCAACATCTCGTCGCCGAATACGAAAAATCTGCGCCAGCTGCAGGGCGCGGGCGAACTGGACGCGCTCCTCGCCGCACTCAAGGACAAGCAGCAGCGTCTCGCCGACATGCACGGCAAGCTCGTGCCGCTCGCGCTGAAGATCGCGCCCGATCTCGACGACGAGCAGATCAAATCGATCGCCGACACGCTCCTGCGCCATCGCTTCGAAGGCGTGATCGCGACCAACACCACGCTCTCGCGCACGGCCGTCACGGGCATGCAATACGGCGACGAAGCCGGCGGCCTGTCGGGCAAGCCGGTGTTCGACGCGTCGAACGAAGTGATCCGCAAGCTGCGCGCCGAAGTCGGCGAGACGGTGCCCATCATCGGCGTCGGCGGGATTTTTTCCGGCGACGACGCGCGCGCCAAGATCGCCGCGGGCGCTTCGCTCGTGCAGCTCTACACCGGCTTCATCTATCGGGGACCGGCGCTCATCAGCGAGTGCGTTGGGGCGCTGCGCTAGGCGCGCGGCGTGCGCGTCTGCCTCGCGCCGCCATACACACATGAACAATCGGTATTTCGCTTCGGGCAATCTGCTTTGTTAAGCTTTCGTCCGCTATAACACCACACGAACAAAAAAGGACCAGGATGCAAGTTCGCTTGTTGAAAAAGCTTTTCGTCGCCGCCCTGATCGGCGCTTCGTTCACCGCGGTCACGGCCCACGCCGACGATCTGCTCGACCAGGTCAAGCAGCGCGGCACGCTACGCGTCGGCCTGGAAGGCACCTTCCCCCCGTTCAATTCGAAAGCGCCGTCGGGCGAACTGGTCGGCTATGACGTCGACATCGCCAAAGCCGTCGCGGCCAAACTGGGCGTGAAGCCGGAATTCGTCACGACCGAGTGGAGCGGCATCATTGCGGGTCTGCAGGCCGGCAAGTTCGACGTGATCGTCAACCAGGTCGGCATCACGGACGCACGCAAGCAGGCGCTCGACTTCTCGCCGGCCTACACGTACTCGGCCGCGCAGCTGATCCAGCGCAAGGACGACACGCGCCAGTTCAAGTCGCTCGAAGACCTGAAGGGCAAGAAGCTCGGCGTCGGCCTCGGCACCAACTACATGGACATGGCGAAGTCGGTGCCGGGCATCGACGTGAAGACCTATCCCGGCGCGCCCGAATATCTGCGCGATCTGGCAGCGGGACGTCTCGACGCCGCGCTCAACGACCGCCTGATGCTCGCGTATCTGCTCAAGAACTCGCAGTTGCCGCTGCGCACCGGCGCGAACGTCGGCGCGGGCAACCCGTCGGGCATCCCGTTCAGGAAGAACAACCCGAAATTCGCCAAGGCAATCGACGACGCCATGACCCAGCTCGAAGCGGACGGCACCTTCGCGAAAATCTCGGACAAGTGGTTTGGCATCGACGTCAGCAAGCCGCTCAAGTAAGCGGTTGAGGCAAGCGGCCCGCGCTGCAACGAAGGGCGGCATTCCGCGAATGCCGCCCTTCGCGCTTCTGCAGCACGCGCCCCTATTGACGATCCGCGCCTTGCGCGCCAACCCGAGCACCGCTCATGTCCACCACTTCCCTGCTCGTCGAATCGCTTCCTGTGCTCGCGCAGGGCGCCGTCCTCACGGTCAAGTTCGCCGTTCTGTCGATGTTCTTCGGCCTGATCGCGGGCGCCGTCCTCGCGTTGATGGGCGTGAGCCACAGCCGCGCGCTGAACTGGCTCGCGCGCGTCTATGTGAGCGTGATGCGCGGCACGCCGCTGCTCGTGCAGATCTTCGTCATTTACTACGGTTTGCCGAGCTTCGGTATTTCGCTCGATCCGACGCCGGCCGGCGTGATCGCGTTGTCGGCGAACGTCGCCGCCTATCTGTCGGAGAGCATGCGCGGGGCGATTCTCGGCATCCACCAGGGACAATGGCTCGCTGCCTACAGCCTCGGACTCTCGCGGCGCCAGACGCTGCGCTATGTGATCGCGCCGCAGGCCTTGCGCATCGCCGTGCCGAGCCTGTCGAACAGCCTCATCAGCCTGATCAAGGACACGTCGCTCGTGTCGGTGATTACCGTGACGGAGCTGCTGCGCAGCGCGCAGGAAATCATCGCGTCGACCTATCAGCCGCTGCCGCTTTATCTTGCGGCCGCGGCCGTCTACTGGGTGCTGTGCCAGATCCTCGAACTGCTGCAGCGCTGGTACGAACGGCGCCTCGCGCTGCCTTCCCGGCACTGAGCGCAAGCGCATGGCTCGCCGTGCAGGGCGCGCAAGCCGGGCGCGCCGCTCACTCGCCCGCGAACTTCAAACCTAGCGCCGCGCGCGCCGCGTCGGCCATCGCGATCATCTGCAATGACTTGCTGTGCGGCATGAGCGGACTTTCGAGCTGTCCCGCGCGGATCAGCTCGCAAAAGTGGGCGGTCTCGTAGTTGAGGCCGCCGCCTTCGAAGGGCTCATCGAGCTCGACCACGCGACCGTCGGCGTAGCGGATCGTCGCGCGCGACGGGTTCCACCACGGCTCATGGATCGTCACGTGGCCGCCCTTCGCCATGAGAAGCGCGTCGCCCTTGCCGTGCAGGTCCAACCCGCAAAAGAGCTGCGCGATGCCGTGCTCGTGCCGGCTGTTGAGACTCGCAAACGTATCCACGCCGCTCGGGCCGAGACGCCCGAGCGTCTGCACGTCAAGCGGCGCGCCGAGCCAGTCGACGGCGAGAAAGATTTCGTAGATGCCGATATCGAGCAGCGCGCCGCCCGCGTGCGCAAACGACAGCGACGGGTGATCGTCGGGCACGCCCGGAACGGAGCAGCCGGCCCGCACGAGCCCCACTGCGCCGATCGGATCGTCATTTAGATGCGCGCGCAACTTTCTGTAGAGCGGATAAAACGGCGGCTTCATCGCTTCCATGAAGAGCCGTCGGGCGGCACGCGCCGCGTCCACCACGCGTTCGAGTTGCGGCCGGTTGATGGTCGCCGGCTTTTCGCACAGCACGTGCACGCCGGCTTGCAGCGCGGCGATTGCATAGTCGGCGTGGCTGTCCTGCACTGTCGCGATGTAGAGGGCGTCGATGCCGCTCGCGAGCAGCGCCTCGAAGCTCGCCTCACAGCGGCCGCCGAACTCGTCGGCGAAAGCCTGCGCGGACTCGGGCCGGCGCGACCACAGCGCGGCAAGACGCGCGCGCGGCACATAGGCGAGACCCTGCGCGAACCGGCGCGCAATGCGGCCTGTTCCGACGATGCCCCAGCGGATGGTGTCGGCCGAAGCCGTGTCCTGCTTTGAAGTCGAGGTGGCGGTTGTCACGATGACGCGGCGTCCATGCAGTCAAGGAAAGCCGCTATTGTCGCGCATGCAGGCCGCGCGTGCCGCTGTGCCGCTGTGCCGCTGTGCCGCGAATACAGGATCGAGCGCGCGTCGCTCGCGGATGAACACCGCAAGGCTCGCGCCGTGCGGCGTCGACCACGTGCTTCGCTTCGGGCCAGAACCAGCGTATCAGCCGCGGGCGGGCGGAGCCGGCGGCGCCCCGGCGAGCGTGCCGGCGATTTCCTCGGCCGTGTGATCGATCATGGCCAGCGCCGCGAGTTCGGCCTCTTTCGGGTCGCGCCGCTCGATCGCCTCGACCACCCGCCGATGTGAGTTCACCGCCGCCTCCCAGGCGCCCTCGGGCGCGGTGACGGCCGGATTGCCGGTCGACAGTGCGCCGCGAATGATCGCCGCCATCTGCTTGAAGAACTGGTTGCCGCTTGCCACCAGGATACGCGTATGGAACAGTTCGTCGGCTTCCTGATAACCCGGCTCGTCCGGACGAATCACACGGAACGCCTCGAACGCATCGCGCACCGCCGCGATGTCGGCCGCGCTGCCGCGCGACGCGGCCTGTGCCGATGCACGCGGCTCGATCAGAATGCGAAACTCGATGACGTCGCGCTGGAACAGCGGATCGGGCTTCGCGCGAAAGCGCCAGTTCACGACGTCTTCGTCGATCATGCGCCAGTCGCTCATGGGGCGGATCCGGGTGCCGATCTTCGGACGCACGTCGAGCATGTCGCGCGCGAGCAGCATCGACAGCGCCTCGCGCATGACGGTGCGGCTCACGTCGAACTCTTTCGACAACACGTCCTGCGGCGGCAGTATCGCGCCGTATTTCTCCTCGACGATCCCTGTGACGAGCCCGTCCATCACCTTGCTCACCAGTGATCGATCCTTGTTTGCCTGTTCCATGACCCTCTCCCCGAAGCGGTGTTCGCCCCCGCGTAGCCTGTTGATAAACCGCCCTTTTGTGTGTTTTATCGTCGCGTGGTGCTCATCCACGATACGTTGCTAGCTTCACAACGGTTACGCCAGTTGGGACACTTCCTGACAGGGTTATCCCTCTGAAGAATTGTTTCTTCTGTGTAACGCAATACGTCCCGACGGACCCTAAGCTTGCGTTTCAAGCATGCCTTTGGCACCGACTTTGCATCGTGCGAAGACGCACGTTGCAAGCCAAATTGTCTGAACGGAAAGGACCCCGCATCAATCATGGCTCGCCGCAAAAGACGGACCCGCGGTCGAACAGGCAGCGACCGACCCATAACGCCCGCCGAAGAAGATGAGCGGCGCGTGCTCGTCGAGCGAGAACACCAGCACCTCGCCGACGAACAGCGTGTGATCGCCGCAAGGGTGGCGGTCGACTACGCGCGCGGCGAAGCGCGCCGCCGCATGTTCGAGCAGCACCACGTCCGCGAGTCCCTCGACGGGCGCGAAGTGCGGTGCAAGCCGGCTCTGCGGCTCGCCCGCGAAGTGGCGGCTGTGGGCCTCCTGCGCGTCCGACAGCACGCTCACGCCGAAGAACGCGCTCGCCATGAGCCGCTCGTGCATGCGCGCCCGTTGCCCGACCGATACGACGATCAGCGGCGGCTTGAGGGAACCGGACATGAAGGCGTTGGCCGTCATCGCATGCAGGCGCTCGCCGCTGCCTGTCGAGATCACCACGACGCCGGTCGCGAAGCGGCCCAGCGCGCGGCGAAAGCGCCGCTCGTCGAAGCCGGCAGGATGCGGCTCGTCAATCCGCAGTGCCTGAGCGTGCATGGCCGCTCTCCTCGTCTACGCGATACGCGGCAAGCGGCTTGTGCGCGATGAAGTGGAACCACCAGGCGTCGCTCTCGTTCACATCGTCGGCAATACGGTTGCCTGTACAACTATCGAACACCGCGTCGCATTGCAAGCCGACCTCCGCCAGCTGCCGGCGCTGTTCACCGAGTGTCGTGTACACGATCACGATGCCGAAGTTGTGAGCCGCGGCTGTCTTGACCGAGTAGCCGCCATAGTCGCGATTCAGCTTGACGTTGCGCACGTAGTTGAGCGTGCCGAGCTGGAAGCGCCGCATCGAACGCAGCGTGCGCCAGCCGAGCTTGAGCGGATTGAAGGTGAAATGCGGCAGCAGTTGCCAGATGTTCTCCCGATAGCCGGGGCCGCCGCGATTGTGCGACGAGAAGAACACATAGCCGCCGGGCCGCACCACGCGATACATCTCCTTCAGGATCTTCACGCGATCGCCGTAGTCCACGCAGTCGATGCCGTTCCAGCTGAACGCCGCGAGCCCATAGTGGTCGGACGGCAGTTCCGACATATCGCGCGCATCCATATGCCGCAAATCGCGGCCGGGGTAGCGCGAGCTGGCCATCTGCAGCAGCTTCGGCGTGTAGTCGACGCCGGTGTAGTCGTTCGACATGGCGAGCATGAGCGGAATCGTGCGACCGGTGCCGATGCCGATGTCGAGCAACGGCGCGCCCGAACAGCGCGGCGCGAGCCAGTCGAACGCGGCCTCTTCGCCCGCATCGGAAAAGGTCTTGTCGGCCGTGAAAACACGCGCCGCGTCGCGCGAATTCCACGCCACCCGATTGATCCGGTCCAGTTCCGATTGACTATTCACAGCACGCCTCCAGCGCAACAGAACAGCGCCGCGAATGGATCAGGACCGGCTCGCCCAGCGGCGCGTGCAAACCGATCGAAAAGACGCAGCGAGCTTCGCGCAGCGCGCTGTCCCGCGAATTCATCAGGCTTCCCCGGATAAACGAAACGCGCGAGCCTGCCGCGCGAGCCATTGCGCGGCGCGCGCCCGCCGGCCGCTGCGCCCGGCGTCCCTGGAGTCGGCGGGTTCGTCTGCGACGGCGCCGGGCTGTTCGCCGAACTGGCTACGATAGAAGTCCTCGAAATACGACATCACGTTTTCCTGCGCGCTGGCGGACAGAATTGCATGGTCCATGTGCTCGCGAAACGACACCTTGACCCGACGCAAGCGCCGCAAGCGGGCGCCTCGGACTCCGAAGTATTTCTCGAGCTCCTCGACGCCGTCGTCGAGGACGCCGTACAGCAGCCGCGTGGGCACGCCGCGCGCGTCAAGCGCGGCGAACGGGCGCCGTTCTTCGCTCGCGCCGAGTTCGAGGCCCGTGATCCGCTCAATGCGGTCGGCAAGCGTCGCGCGCAAACGCGACGCACAGCGCGCGGCCAGCTCGCGCGCGACTGGCCAGCCGCCCGTCTGCCCTTTGACGACGCGCAGCCATTTGCGCGGCTCGCACATCGAGCGCAGATAGCTGCGCGTCGAACCGATTGCCGCGACCCGCACGGTCGGCTTGCCGGTTTCGTCGCAGATATTGCGCCACGTGAATTTCTGCAGATTGACGAGTACCGCGCCTGTCACCGCGGGCTCGCGCGAGCCCGCGTAGAGACCGACGTAAGCGCCCGCGCAGATGCCGAGCAGCACCACGCCGGGATGGCCGCGCGCCGCGAGCCAGCGCGCGGCGCACGCTGCGTCGTTCGCGCCGTCCTGCGCGTAGAGCGCGTCGAGCGTCACGGTATCGAGCGAAGGCTGGCTGTCGCCGAGTCCGCCCAGGTCGACGCGCAGCGAGGCGATGCCTTGCCGCGCGAGACGCCGCGCGAAGCGCACGCCAAGCCGCGCATTGCCGATTCTCGACACGGCGCCGGTGTTGACCATCAGCACGGCCGGCGTGCCGCCCGTCGTGACCAAAGACGCGTGCGGCATGCAGTAGATGCCGAACATTCTGCCGCCGTCAATCCACACGGGCGTCTCGGTCACGCCCGCTTCGACGGCATGCCCTTGTGGATCGTCGGCGCTAAGGTGCGTGTCGGCGTCTCGCGCGGCCGTTGCAAGCTCGCCCGAACCCGCTGCAAGCCAGTTTTCGACCGACTCGAATGCTGCGCGCGGAATTTCGCTGTCGAGCGACTCCATCATGAACTTGCTGTATTCATCGAAGCCCCGACGCTCGACTTCGATGCCCTGCTCGCGATAATGCGCGGCGAGCGCATCGACGCGCGCAGCGTCCAGCGAGTCGAGCATGAGCACGCGCCTTGCGGGCGCAGCCGCGTCGCGGCGCAGATCGACGGCGCGCAGGTTCTCGAGCGCCTCGCGATAAAGCCGGAAGCCGTACGCTTCGACAAACTCGTCGGTGTCGGGCTCGGGCGTGCAGTCCATCGCCGCGGGCATCGACAGCCATTGGCGGTAACCCGCGCGCAACTCGCGCTGATAGTTCTTGCCGGAGAGCACCGGCGAGAGCAGCACGAGACCGTCGACATCACCGAGTTGCTGAGCGGCCAGCGCGGCCAGCGTGCCGCCGAGCCGCAACCCGCACAGACTCACGCGCTCGACACCCGTCGACTGCCGCAGCAGCGCCACGGCCTTCGTGATGCTGTCGATCCACGCGCGCCAGCGGCCCGGCTCGCTCGCGTCGCCCGCCGAATCGCCGGTGCCCGGATAGTCGAAGCGCAGCACCGCGATGCCGCGCGCGGCGAGTCGCTCGGCGAGCCGGCGCATGCCGCGATACGTGCAGAGCGCGTCGTAGCCGAACGGGTAGCACAGCACCACGCCGTGCGGCCCGGCTGCCGGATGCAACCAGCCGAACTGGCCGTCGAAGACTACTGGCCTCACGCTACGCTCCTCATCAGTCTTCTTTCGGGCATTACAGCAAAGCCCGCCCCTCGCCTCTGTACGCCCCGCCACATTGGCCCGGCCTCATCCTTTCATGTACGCGAGACGCGAAACGTTGCGCGCTCAACCGCCGGGCGGCGTGCGCGGCGAGAGCGTCGAGCGCGTGGCGAGCAGCACGTGGTAGAGAAAGCGGGCGCGCAGCCGGTCGCGCAACGCGTAATGCTTCGAGAGCAGCACGCGCCACGCGGCGCCCGCCTCGCCGGCCCGCGCGTAGGCGGAAGCAGCGCGCGGCGCGACGCGCCGCAGCGCGGCGTCGCGCGCGGCCCGGGCGGCCGCCGGCACATCGCTCTCGCACAGTTGCGCGAACGCGTGCATCGCCGGCAACGCATGGGTCGAGATCGACAAGGCGGTCTCGCGCGACACCGAGACGAATTCGTCGGCGAAATACACGCCGGCCGCCTCGACGCATAGACGCAAGCCGAAATCGAAATCGCAGGCCTCGCCCACTTGTGCCGCGAGCCGGTAGCCGATGCGGCGTGCAACCAGCGTGTCCACGAGGTAGCCGTTGTTGGGGAACATCTGGTCGATGCCCGCGAGCGCCGGCACCGCCAGCCGCCCGGCACGCTCCGGCACGCGGCCGTAGTCGCGATTGAGGCGCGCGGTAGCGTCGGGCCGCGGTGTGCCGTCGTCGGCGATCACGCGCTGCTTGCCGAAGGCGGCGCTCAGGTCCGGATGGGCCTGCCAGCACGCATCGAGTGTGGTCAGTGCATGCGGCTCGAGCAGATCGTCGTCGTGCAGCAGCACGAGCCGCGCGCCCCGCGCCCGCGCAAACAGCCGATTGACGTTGCTTGCCTGACCGAGCCGCGGCACATTGCGCTCGTAGCGGATGAGGTGCTTCGCGTGCAGACGGCAGCGTTTGACGGCCTGCTCGGTGCGGTCGTCGCTCGAATCGTCGCCGATCACAATTTCGAAATCCGCGTAGGTCTGTGCCTCGCAGCTTCGAATCGCCTCTTCCAGCAGGCCCGGCCGGTTGCAGGTCGGAATGCAGATCGAGATGAGCTGCGCGTTCAGTTCATTCAATTCAGTCACGCTGTCCTCGCGATGCCCGTTCTCCGGCCCTGTGCGGTCGATGCCCATTTAACCGCGGCGGATAACGCCTATCTGTACGGCCACCCACACAGGCAAACGGCGCACGCGTGCACTATCGATGCCTGCGACGCGAACGCCATCGCAAGGCGCGCGCTCGTGGGTGCGGATACGCACCGACAGCCGCCAGCACGAACCGCACCATTGCACGACATCCCCGCCGGACAGCGCACCATGGAAAGAAGTATCGTCAGGAACATCGTCATCAACTTCGCGGGAGCGATTGCTCCGACCTTCGTGTCGCTCGTGACGGTGCCGGCCTATATTCATCTGATGGGGGTCGAGCGCTATGGCGTCATCAATCTCGTGTGGACGCTGATCGGCTACTTCAGCGTGCTGGATCTCGGCACGAGCCTCGCCACCGAAAATCAGATCTCGAAAGCGCGCGCCGCCGACGACGACTCGCTCGAACGCATTTTCTGGAGCGCGTGGTTCATGAATCTCGGCACCGGTATTCTCGGCGGACTCATCATTTATGCGGGCACGGTCGTCTATATCACGCACGGCGTGAAGATCGAGCCGGAGTTCCAGCGCGAGGTGATGGCGAGCCTGCCGTGGATCGCGGTCGCGGTGCCCATCGCCAACGTGTCGTGGGTGTTCGCGGGCGCAATCAACGGAGTGGAACGCTTTGCGAGCTTCAATATCAATCAGACGCTCGGCACGGCGCTTTTTCAACTGCTGCCGCTGGCGGCGATCTTCTGCTTCTCGCCTTCGCTCGCCGTGGTCATTCCGGCCGCGGTGCTCGCGCGGCTTCTCGCCGGCCTGATGCTAGGCGCGGCGGCGTTTCGCGCCATCGGCATTCGCCGCGTGCGTATGCCGCAATGGCGCGTGATGCTCGAACTGTTCCGCTACGGGCGCTGGCTGCTGCTCTTCACCGGCGCGGGCATGATTGCGTCGACGCTCGACCGGGTGCTGGTCGGCGCCCTCCTCGGCGCGCGCTTCGTCACTTACTATGCAACGCCGCAGAACCTCATTACGCGTCTGAACCTGCTGCCTGTTGCGATGGTGCGCACGCTGTTCCCGCGCTTGTCCGCCGTCTCACGCGCGGACGCCGATGCGATTGCACGCAGCGCGCTCGCCTTTCTCAACGGCGCATTCACGCCGTGCCTCATCATCGCGATGTTTGCGTTGAAGCCCTTTTTGCTGTTGTGGCTCGGGCCGACCGTCGCGGCGGCGGCGCCGGTGGCCTGCGTGCTGGTACTCGCCGTCTGGCTCGGCGGCCAGGCGGGCATTCTCGGCATCCTGATCCAGGCGCAGACGAGCCCCGCGTATATCGCGGTCGTGAGCTGGGTGCAGTTGCCCATCTTCGCGGGCGCGCTCTGGTGCGGCATTCACTGGTTCGGCATCATGGGCGCCGCGGTCGTCGTCGTGTTGAAAGCGCTGTTCGATTACGGCGTCCTGCTGTACGTCGCGCGGCTGCATGTCGGATCGATTCTGCGCAATATGCTGGTGCACCTCGGCTTTCTGCTGGTCGCGCTTGCGCTCGTCGAGCTGTTCACCACGCTGCCTTCCCAGATCGCCGCCGCGCTCGTGCTGGTAGGCGCGAATCTTGGGCTCTCACTGCACGGCTCCACCGAATTGCGCGGCTTCGTCTACAAGCTGTGGGCTCGGGTGACGTTGTCGGCAGGCTAAAAGCCCGTGAACGTCTCGTTTTGACAATTATTTAGCTTAGCGAACTTTTTATGGCATGAGTGCGTGCGCACTTTGCCACGTTGCACCATGAGCCGCCCTCCGCTCGCCGCTGGCCGCTCGTCGGGCGCCGCTCTCCGCGCAAGTCTCTTAGAGCGGGGCCGAATGGCCTGCCGTATCGGCCATGCCGACATGCGCCGTTGCCGCATCACCCGCGGTCAGGCTGGCGAACCGGCGTGGCTGGCAACTCGCCAGCGTGCGCTCGTAGATGGCGAGGTAGCCGTCGCTCACCCGCTGCACGCTGAACTTGTGGAGATCCTCCAACGCACGCGCAGCGAGCCTCGCGTGCGCATCGCGATCGGTTAAGAGCTTTTCGAGCGCCCCGGCAAGACTCGCGGGATCGTGCGGCGGCACGAGCAGACCTGCCGCACCGCCGTCGAGCATCTCCGGATTGCCCCCCACGTTCGTCGCCACGATCGCACAGCCATGTTCACGCGCCTCGGACAGCACGAGACCGCCCGGTTCGTTATGCGAGGCCAGCACAAACACGTCGGCTTGCGCCAGGTAGCCACGCGGATCCGCCACGAAACCGACAAAGCGCGCGTGCTGCGTCACCCCCAGCTGCGCCGCGAGTTGCTCCATGGCGGCACGATCCGGACCTTCGCCGACGAGATAAAGCACCGCGTCAGGCAAACGCACGCGCAATGCGGCAAACGCATGCAGCAGATCGCGAATACCCTTGCGTTCGTACATGCCGGCGACCGTTACGATGCTGGGACGCGCCAGTGCGGGCAAGCTCGGCGCTGCCATGTCCGCGAGCCGCGGCGTGCCAAGCGTACCGTTACGCACGACGGCAAGACGGGACCGGGGAATGCCGCGCCGCGCCATCGCTTCGCAGACGGCCTCGCTCACTGCGACGACACGGTCGCCGACGCGCATCGCCGACGCGCTCTTCTGGAACTCGTTATGCACGGTCGTGACGAGCACGAAGCGCCGCCGCAGCACGCCGAAGCGTGCAATCAACGCGCCCGTCATCATGTGCGCATGAACGACGTCCGGGTCGATTCTCGCGACCAGCCGATTAAAACCCGCCACCATCGCGGGCACGCGCGAGGGCCGCGGCGATTGCGGCAACAGCACGTGACGCACACCGTGCCGCGCAAGCAGTTCCTCGAATCCGCCGCCGCCCGAAGCGATGGTCACGTCGTGCCCCGCGCGCGCCTGCATGCACGCGAGATCGACCATCACGTTGACGATGCCGTTGCCGACATTGAGCGCATGATTGGAAAGATGAACGATTTTCATGGTGTGCCCGCAGCGTTGGTGAGGTGGCGGCGGACGGCCGCTAGTGCGGCCGTCGGCGGAGTGAATCGGTACATCAATGCTTTGCCGCGCGCGTCCTCCTCGACGAACACGAGGTATTCGCCCGACGCGAGGCGATGCGCGGTGACGGGCATCGGCACGTCGGCCCAGCCGCTCGTCGCGCCCACTTCCCTGCCCGGTGTCAGACGGCCCACATCGCGCCCGCTTTCGCGGTCGTATACGTGCACCGCGGCGCTGCGGGTCTCCACCGCGAAGAGGTAGTCGCCCGCCACCGCGAAGCCGTTGATCGACAGCCATTCGGGCGGCCCGCGATCGGGCAGGTCGATCAGATAACGCAGCACCGGCTTGCCGCTTTTCCAGTGGTCGTAGCGCGCCAGCTGCGAACCGGCACTATTCCAGTTGTCCTGAACAAATGGGCGCGCGCGTGTCGAACCTGAAACGAATAGCGCGTCGTCGTCGGGAAAGTAGCTAATGCGGGCAATGCGGTAGAACGGCGCGGGGGCCGCGTATTGCCGCATCGCGGCGTACCGGTACACCGGGTTGCCGACGCGGTCGAAACCCTGCAACGGAAACACGCGAATGCCCGCCGCTTCCGTGCCCTGCCAGACGTCGCCGCGGCTATCCACCCACCAGCCGCGCACGGCGGGCGCGTCCGCGCCCGCGCCGGTCTCATCGAACGAAGCTGGCGAGAAGTCGCCGGCGCCTGTCGCGTCGCGCCAGATCCACTCGCCGCGCGAGGGCTGGTTGCGCGGCCACCTGCCGTCGATATGCGCCTGCGAGAAAAAACCTGACGGGATCGCCGTCTCGCGATCGGCGGTGAAACGGTAGATGCGCAGATACGACGAGTACATGTCCGTGGTGTACAGAAGCCTGTGGCCTTCGATGTCGCGCACCATCGGCATGCCGCGCTGGCCGCCGAGGGAAAGATGAAAGTACGGATCGTACGGATAGCGGAACCGGTCGGCGGTATAGCCCGCATACGACCACTCGTCGCCGGGCGCGCGTGAAAGATCGAGCGTGAAGCGCTTGCTGCCGCTATACACGGAGGGCGGGCCGCCATCGACAAACTGCGCACCGTCGACGAACAACAGCCCCTGCAAACTGAAACGCTGCCGTCCGTCCGGCGTGTAGCTTTCGAGGAGCGCGCCGTCATAGGTGCTGGGTCCGGTGCCGAAAGTACGCGGCCCCGCGCCGTTCATCGACACATAGACGTTGCCCGCGCGATCCACGCCGACGCCCGTCAAGCCGTTAAAGCGCAGCGGCCCCGGCGCGCCCGCGCGGCCCGCATAGATGCCGCCCTCCTGCCCGACGCTCGCCGTCCATTTCATCGCGGCCGCCTGCTGGGAATTGGCAGCCGACTGGCTTGCATCGGCGGAGAAAATGAGGATTTGCTGACGCGCGCCGTTGTCCGCGACGAAGACACGCCCGCGCGCATCGACAGCAATGTCCACCGGGACCGCGCCTTCCGGCACCGGCAACTCCTCGATCACGGCGCCGTTGCGCGCGTGGTGCACCACGCGCTGCGCGCCGTCGCTGCGGCTGTTCTCGATGATCCACAGCGAGCCGTCGGGCGCAAGCGCGATACGTCCCGGCTCGCGCACGGCGAATGCGCCGACGGCCTGCATGGTCTGCGCGTCGAAAATCTGCACACGGTTCTCGAGCGCATTCGACACGAAAAGACGCGTGTCGTCCGCAGCCAATCCGCGAATCGCGTAATCGCTTTTCGCGGAATACGTCGAAATCAGCAGATAGGCAAGCCGGCTGCCGGCGGGGAATTTCACCTGCCCGGCAAACGGCACGCCGTCGCGAATGTCGATGCGGCTGCGGCGCGACACGCCGGTCCACACTTCACCTTCGCGCGGCGAGGGTCTGTGCTTTGCGGTCTCATTGCCGAGGCTCACCATGCTTTGCGCGACGTATACGTAGTCGTCGTTCACGGCAATCGCGTCGCCGCCCATCATGCCCCAGCCGTGCGTCTCGCCGCCGTGACGCAGCAGCTCGCCGTTGCGATACTGGCCGACTTCGCCGCCGCTCTCATCCCACGGCGCATTGGTGAACACGTCGCCTTGCGGCGTGACGGCTATCGCCTGCACGTCGATCTGCATCCAGCGCCCATCGCCGTAGCCCCAGGTGTTACCGACCCACGAGGTTCGATAGGATAACGAAGCAGAGGCGCCGCCTGCCTGTGCCTCGGCAGCGGGAACGCTAGCGGCCGCGTGCGTCAGTTTCGCGGATTTCGCTGGGCTCGCGGAATCGCTCGCCTTGCCTGCCTGCCGCACGCTAGCGGCTGTTGCAGCACTGTACGCGTGCTGCCCCGGTTCTCCTGCCGCAAGCAGCACGACCACCGGCAGCGCAAGCGCGCCCGCGCACACGAGCCGTTCGAATGTTTTGCGTGTGACGCGTCGCATGATCAAAGGCACATCAGAACGCTTCGATCGCCTCGCGGTAAATCCGCGCGACCTGCGCGGCCACCACGGGCTGGTCGAAGTTCTTGCGCGCATAGTTGCGGCATGCGTCTTCGTCCGGCAGCCTGCGCCGCCCGAGCAACGCGTCCGCCATGCCTTCGCCGATCGCACGGAAGCCGCCCGAGGGCAGCACCAGATCGCGCGACAGCGGAGCCACGGCTTCGGGCAGGCCGCCCACCGGCGTGACGAGAACCGGCGTCCCGGCAGCAAGCGATTCGATGGTGGTGAGGCCAAAGCCTTCCAATGACACCGTTGGGACGACTGAAAGATCGGCCGCGCGGTACCACAACGGCACCGTCTCGTCGGGCACGAAGCCGGCGAGCCGGACATGGTTATCGAGGCCGCGCGCGACAATGCGCGCCTGCAATTGCGCGGCGAGCGGCCCCTTGCCGGCAATCGTCAACAGGACGTCCGGCAGGAGCGGCTTGACCACCGCCATTGCATCGATCAGATCCTCGAGTCCCATACGCGAGACCAGGCGGCGGATGCAGAAAATCAGCGGCCTGTCCGTTGCAAGACCGAGTTGCCGGCGCGCCTCGGCCCTCGTCGCGCGGACGTTGAAGTGCGCCACATCCACACAGCCGGGCACGATACGGATGCTGTGCTCGCCCACGCCATACGTCTCATGAAGCAGACGTGCGAATGCCCGCGACAACACGATATGACGCGTCGCGCCGCGGTACACAAAACGCTCCAATGCAACGCGCAACGCACGCGCGATGCCGCCCCCGCCGCCCGGATACGATTCGGCCGCCCACGGGCCGTGAAAATGCACGACCTTCGGCACGTTGCGAAACACGCCCGCAGTCGGCGCCGCATACAGCGCGAAATGGCTTGCGACGACATCGGGCATGCGCGCGGCCCGCAGCACGCGCGAATGCCGGCGCGAGCCGAGAAGCCGGGCGCCGAGCTGCGCCTCCGCGCCGGCGAACGATTGCACCCGTCCTCCCGAAGCGTTGAACACGCTCGCGCTTCCCGCCACCATGCCACGCACGTTCACGCCCTGCGCGGGCAGCGTATCGATCAGCGCCTTGAACATGCGGTCAAGGCCGCCTGGCCGCTCATTGAACCAGTGCATGCCGATTTGCAACGAATCGATGGGCGCCGTGCTCATAGCTTCACCGCTTCCGTCGCGCATTCGCGCGGCAGCGCCTGTGCCGCGCGCCGTGCATGCACCTGCTCATAGACCGTCAGATAGCGCTCGGCCATGGCCTGCCAGCTCAGGCCGCGCGCCACGTCGCGCGCACGTTCGCCGAGGCCGCGCGCGTAGCCGGAATCGCCTGCCACGCGCATGATCGCTGCGGCAAGCGCGGCGGCATCGTCCGGATCGTCGAGCACGATGCCGCTGTCCGCGCCGATCACTTCGGCGCCGCCTGCCGTGCGCACGGTGATTACCGGCAACCCGGCGGACAGTGCCTCCAGCAGAACGAGCCCCATTGGTTCGTAGCGCGAAGGAAATACAAAGGCGTCGACGGAGCGCATCAATGCCGGCATGTCCATGACCATGTCGGTGAAATGAACGCGCTCCGAGAGACCGAGCGATTCCACGACAGCCGGATAGGGACTGTTGTGCAGAATACCCGCCACCGCGAGATGGACCTCGGCGGAAGTCTGCACGAGCGCGTGCAGCACCGTGTCCAGATTCTTGCGCGACATGCGCAGGTCGCCCGCGAACAGCAGCACGAACGGTGCTTCCGGCAAGCCGAAATGCGCGCGCTCGGATGCGCCGGGCCTGAACTCGTCGATATCGACGCCGTTATGAATTACCTGCACGCGTGCACCGCCGATCCCCAATGCGCGCACTTCGCCCGCCACTTTCTGCGAGACCGGCACGATAACGTCGGTATGGCGAAACGACCACTTTTCGCACGCTATATTGAGCCACGTGTAGAGCACCTGATAGGCGTGATAGAAACTTCGCAGAAAGCGAAACGGATAGAAACCGCACCGGTACCAGCCGTCGTGCACGAAGTGGACGGCGTTGACGTCCGAGCTCGCCCACGCGATAAAGCCGTTCACATGCACCACGTCGAATTCCTTGCGATGCGCGCGGATCCACGCGCCGCAGCGCAATGCGAACATCTGATACTGAACGAGCCGCGTCGGCAGGCGGCTTGTCGCCACGCGCACGAAGCGCACGCGCGGATGCTCGACGAGTTCAGCCGCGGCCTCGGCAGCGAGCAGCGTGACGCAATGGCCCGCCGCCAGCGCTGTCTGCACGATTTCGTAGTTCACGCGTCCCTGCCCATCGTTCTTGCGCACGACGTGGGTGACGATGAGAATCCGCATCCTGTTGTCCTTCGTTTTTAACGCGTCAGGCGCGGGAGCGCGTTGCACCGCTTGCCGTGTGACGTTCTCGCGCATAGCGCAGCGAGATCACCGGCAACGTCACACCGAGGAAGAAAAACATCCCGGAAACCGACGTGAGCGTGTTGATGAAGACCATCATCGAAAAGATCGCGACGGCCACGCCGACCCCGGAGATGGCGAGCAGATCGGTGGGGTGCCGCCGGCTCGCGCGGTAGGCGCGCCACAGCAGCATCAACACACCGGTCGTATACAGCAGCGTGCCGGGCCAGCCCATCACGAAGGGCACTTCCATCAGGCCGCTGTCGAAGTCGGCGTGCGCGGCTGCGGCCTTCTCGTCGGAGAGCTTGGTGCCGAGACCTGTCGCGCCGAGGCCCTGCCCGGCAATATCGGTGAGCGCCGAAGAGAGGAAGCTCTTGTAGAACTCCGCGCGTGCCTGGTAGCTGTTGTCCTCGCCGATGTCCTGTATCGTGCTGAAGCGCCGCACCACCGGGTCGGCCACCTGGTCGATCATCATCAGCGGAGCGGCCATCACGGCGAGACCGAGCACGCCGGCGAGAAGGCGCACGCGGCTCTTGCCGTCGAGCATCGTGAACGAATAGATCAGCGCAATCGTGAAGCCGCCCCACGTGCTGCGCGCACTCGTCAGCAGCAGTGCGGGAATGCCGACGCAACCGAGCACAATGCGCGCCTTGCCGCGTGCCGCGAGGGACATGAGCAGGATCGTCATCAAGGTGACCGCGAATGGGCCGCATGAATTCATCGTGCTGCTGATGCGCATGCCGAACGGTACCGGCTGTCCCTCGGATTCCATTTTCGACGCGATCAACCAGAAGGCGTCCCACGGCATGGGCGAGACGAATTCCAGCAGGCCGTAGAGACTCATCAGGAGTCCGCCATAAACGAACGTCTTCAGCAGAACGCGGTGATAGTCCGGGTAGTGACGCCACGTCACCGTCATATAGAAGGCGACCATCACCGGGTAAAGCCAGTTGATGAGCGTAAAGGTCGCCGCAGCCGGCCCTGCTTGCACGAAGCCCACCGCATAGGCGTACACCAGCGCGATCACGATCAGGAGAAGCGGCGCGGCGCGGCGCTGGCCGAACGTCGCGACATGTTTGACGAGCGTGAGGCCCATCAGCGCAACCGCGGCAAGCGGCGCAATCATGATGGGGCTTTGCTGATTGAACGCACCGCTCACGAAGTCCGCGAGACGCCGAACCTCAGGCGTCAGGAAGAACAGCCAGCAGACGAAACCGAGGTAATGCGCAGGCGAGCGCCGGTACAGCATCAGCGCAACCGCGAATGCGCCGGCCGGAAAGAAGAGCTCTACCACTCTGCCCTGGTGCAGCACGATGAGTCCAAGCGTCGCGCCGAACAGCAGCAACGGCAAACGCAGCGGATGGCGCAGCTGCACCGACCTGCGGCGGCGCACGGACTTCGCCGTTTGCGTAGCGGGTTTGCGCGGTGCCGCGCGCCGTTCGTCAGCCGTCGGGCTCAGCGCGAGCCGCGCGCTCGACGGCGTGATCAGCACCGGCTCCATTACAGCATCTCGAACGTGTTGATAAGGGCGGCGCGGTCGCGCTCGCGGCGCCGTAACGCGCCGAGCGGTTGCGAACCGCGCACCTGCCGCGTGAGACCGATGAACGGCACACCGTGTTCGAGATACGGGCCTTCCGTCTTACGAAAGCCGAATTGCTCGTAGAACTCGCGCAGTCCCACCGGTGCGCTCACGCGTGCGGCCTGCCCCGGCCAGCGTTCGCCGATGGCCTGCAATACGCGCTCCACCAGCATTTCCGCCGTACCGTCGCCGCGCCGCAGCGGACTCGTCAGCACCTTGTCGATCATGACCTCGGGGTCTTCGGCATCGCCGGGCTGCACGCGAGCATACGCGAGGATCGGCATGGGTCTCGCCATGTCCTCCACGGCGAAGACATGCAGGGAAGTTTCGTCGCGCCCATCGGCATCGAGACAGACATGCGACTGTTCGACGACGAACACCGCGCTGCGTGCCCGCAAGATGAGGTACAGCTCGCGCGCAGAAAGCTGCTCGAATTCCAGCGTTTTCCAGTTCATCACGTTCCCCAGCGGATTCTTTAATGTTCGATGCGGCCGGCGCCACGGGCCGCCTGCGGACCTCGGTCGACAGGCGGGGCCGTCAGGATGGCTACACGTTAAAGCCGCCATACGGCTGTTTCCGTGCGCCATCGCACTGACGCTGGAGTTTGACGATTCTTAAATACGAGGCACCGATAACGCGTCGCGTCGCGAGCAGAGATCGACCCATGCATTCGCCGCAGCGGGCGAATGTCACGAGACCGTTGCATAACAGAGGGACAACCACCATGAAGACCGCATTGCGACGCATCCTTTCCGAATCGGCCCGCCTCGACGTCTCTCCGGATAGCCTTGCGGACGACGCGGACCTGTACGCCGCCGGTCTGTCGTCGCTCGCGACCGTGCATCTGATGCTGGCCATCGAGGATGAATTCGGCGTCGAGATTCCGGACCGCATGCTCACGCGGCGGCTCTTTTCGAGCATCGATTCGATGGCCGCCGCGGTCACCGAACTGCAGCAGGCGAAAGCGGCATGAACGCCCCGCTCCTGGATCCGGCCGCGCCGGCGGCATCCCCGGCGCCTGCGGCATTGACCGCGATAGAACCCGAACCCGGCTGGCGCGCGGCGGCGCAGCGCTGCGCCGCCGTCGCCGCACAGTTCGCCGATGCCGTCGACAGCGAAGCGCGCTTTCCCGTCGAAGCTTTCGCGGCGCTCAAGCACGAGCGCCTGCTCTCGGCGATGGTGCCGACCGCGTGCGGCGGCGCGGGGTTGTCTCTCGCCGACGTCGGCGCGATTTGCGAAACGCTCGCGCAAGGGTGCGCGTCGACGGCGATGATCTATGCGATGCATCAGATCCAGGTTGCCTGTATCGACGAACATGGCGGCGCCTCGCCGTGGCACCGGCAGTTGCTCGCGCAACTATCGGAGCACCAGTGGCTATTCGCCTCGGCCACGTCTGAAGAAACGATCGGCGGCAACATGCGCACGAGTGCCTGCGCGGTCGAGCTCGACGGCGCGCGCTTTCGCATCGAAAAGCTTGCGCCCACCATTTCGTATGGCGCGCATGCGGATGCCATTCTGGTCACCGCGCGCCGCACGGCCGAGTCGGCCGCAGCGGATCAGGTGTTGATCGTCGCATTACGCGAAAAAACGCTGCTCGAACATCGCGGCGTGTGGGATTCGATGGGCATGCGCGGCACCTGCAGCGAAGGCTTCAGGCTCGTTGCCACAGGGCTTGCCGAACAGATCCTGCCCACGCCCTTTGCCGACATCGCAGACCAGACCATGCTGCCCGTTTCGCACACTTTGTGGGCGTCCGTGTGGACAGGTGTCGCCGCCGATGCGGTCAACCGTGCGAAAGCCTTTTTTCGCGCACAGGCGCGTTCGAAACCCGGCTCCGTTCCGCCGGCCGGCATGCGCCTCGCGCAAGCCGTCGGTCTGCTGCAGATGATGCAGGCGCGCCTGCAGGTCGCGCTCGACGCCGCGCGCGCGGCGCACGCCGCCCGCCTGAACGAATCGCAAGCGGATGCGCCGCTTGCGGCCATGCTCGGCTTTGCGTCCGACATGAACACGCTGAAGACCAGCATCTCTTCGACCGCGCTCGACGTCGTGCAGGAAGTGCTGATGATCTGCGGCATGGCGGGCTACAAGAACGGCACGCCGTACAGCGTGGGCCGCCATTTGCGCGACCTGTACTCCGCGCCGCTCATGATCAACAACGACCGCATCGCGCAGAACACCGCGAGCCTGCTGCTCGCGCAGCGTCCCGCCGCTCCGGGGAGAGCCTGATGAATACGATGACCGATACCGCCGCCCTCGCCGCCACGCCCGATCAACCGCCTACGCCGAGCTTTCGCGACGAACTGCTCGCCGCAGGGCTTCTGATCGATACCGGCGAGAACGGCCTGTATGGCCGCAGCCAGGTTTTCGAGGACGTCGTGGAGCGGCTGAATGTCGCGATCACGCATCTCGGCGCCGATCAGGACCCCGAAGTGTTGCGCTTTCCGCCTGCCATGCGCCGCACGGACTTCGAAGATAGCGAATATCTGAAGAGCTTTCCCGATCTCGCGGGGACCATCCACTCGTTTTGCGGCAACGAGCTGGGTCACCAGCGCCTCCTGCGAGCGCTCGACGACGCCATGAACGAAAGCGACGACGACCGCAGCGACGCGTGGATGGCGCAGCAGACACCCACGCGCGTGGTGCTCACCCCGGCGGCGTGCTATCCGATCTATCCGGTGATGGCACGGCGCGGTCCGCTGCCGGCCGGCGGACGCACGATCGACGTGTTGTCGTATTGCTTTCGTCACGAACCGTCGCTCGATCCCGCGCGCATGCAGATGTTCCGCCAGCGCGAATATGTACGCCTCGGCAATGCGCAGCAGGTCATGGCGTTCCGGCAGATGTGGATCGAACGGGGCTCGCTGCTCGTCTCGCTGCTGCAATTGCCTGTCGAAGTCGACCTCGCCAACGATCCGTTCTTCGGCCGCGGCGGCAAGATCATCGCCGATAGTCAGCGCGCGCAGGCGCTCAAGTTCGAACTGCTGATTCCGGTCGCCAATCCCGGCAGCAAGACCGCGTGCCTGTCGTTCAACTATCACATGGATCACTTCGGCGGCATCTGGAAAATTGCATGCGAAGACGGCACGGTCGCGCATACCGGTTGCGTCGGCTTCGGGATGGAGCGCATCACGCTCGCGCTGTTTCGCCATCATGGGCTCGAAGTCAACGCCTGGCCCGACGACGTGCGCGCACTGCTGTGGGGTGAAACCGAAGCGCGCGTCGCGCAGGGCATCGCACGAATGCGCACGCAGGCAGACGCTGCGGGAGACGGCGTATGAATCCGTCGCTGACACCGCTGCCGAAGAACAGTCCGGGCGCATCGCGCCCCTCGGGCGGATCGTGCGCATCAGGCACGCCTTGCAGTTCGCCGCTATCGCCGCGCGGCGCAGCGTCGACCGACGGTGCGGCCCCTTCCTCGCCTATCGCGACACTTCGCACTGCGCCAACCTCGCCTCGTCAGCATGAGCCGCATCTGTTGCACCAGGGCGAGCGCGTCTGGCAGGAAACCAATTGCTATGTGGACCTGTGGATCGAATTGCTGCACGGCTTTGGTCTCGATCCGCGCGCCGCCTTTGCCTTTACGGTCACACAGGACTTCGAAGGCGATCAGTTCACGTTCTTCAAATTTCCGCTCGAGGATCTCGAGCGTCTTTATGGCACGCAGGTTCAGGAACTCGCAATCTACGACTCGCTGGAAGCTCGCGTGCTCGCGCAAACGCTGCGTGGCCACACGGTGCTCGTCGAAGTGGATGGCTTTTATCTGCCGAATACACGTGCCACGTCGTATCGCCGCGAGCATCCGAAAACCACGATCGGCATTGACTTTATCGATCCCGGCACGCGACGTCTCGGCTATTTTCACAACACCGGCTATCACACGCTGGACGGCGAGGACTACGACGGCGTGTTCCGCAAGCTGCCGCAATTCGCGCAGCAACCCGACCTGCTGTTTCCCTATGTGGAATTCGCAAAGCAGGCACGGCCTGCACTGGAGGGTATGGCGCTCGCCGAAGCCTCGGCCGAATTGTTGTGCGCGCATCTAGGACGCCGGCCCTTGAGCAACCCGATTTCGCAATGGCGTGCCGCGTTTCCCGAGCATCTCGACACGCTGCTCGAGCGCGGCGAGGCGTTCTTCCACCCCTACTCGTTCAATCTGATGCGGCAGCTCGGCGCGAACTTCGAATTTCTCTCGAAGTATCTGCTCTGGTTGTCGGCGCAAGGCTTCGAGATTCCCGCGACGATTCCTGCAGCGGCACAGCGCATCGCGTCGGAGTCGATGGTGATGCAGTTCCGGCTCGTGCGCGCCATCGCCCGCGGGCGCCGCGATCTCTGCGACGACTGCTTCGACGTGCTCGAAACCGCTTATGACGAGACATTGCCGCCGCTTGCCGCGCTCGTCTTGTGACGCATGCACCCCGAGCTTCGGGGACTCTTCAGGAACTCGCCGTGGATGCACTGACGACGGGCCCGGCGCCCGAACACGATGACACCGGCGCCGCGCCCTCCGCCACGGTCGACGAAACCTCCACGCAGGTCGAGGCGCAAGCGCTCGCCGATGCAGTCGAAGCTATCTGGCCACAACGCCTCGACACCGGCTGGCAATGCGTGAGCACACCGGCCGGCGCATGCGCGTCGCCGAACGACCTGCCCACAGGCGGGTGGCTCGCCGCGCAGGTGCCGGGCACCGTCGCGAGCGCGCGCCGCGCAGCGGGTCTCTTCGACGTGATGCATCCCACCCCGCTCGCCTTCGACGATCACTGGTATCGCGTCACGTTGTGCGGCACAGGCAAGCGCCGCTTGCGCATGCATGGGCTTGCGACCATTGCCGAGGTCTGGGTCGACGGCGTCCGGCGTCTCGACTCCGAGTCGATGTTTGTCGCGCACGATCTCGACATCGAGCTGAACGGCACCACGTTGCTTGCACTCTGCTTTCGCTCTTTGACGCCAGCCTTGGCGGCAAAACGCTCGCGCGCCCGCTGGCGGCCGCGGCTCGTCTCGCCGCCTGCGCTGCGCAACGTGCGCACTACGTTGCTCGGGCACATGCCGGGCTGGTGCCCTTCGGTTCACGCCGTGGGACCATGGCGGCCCATCGAACTCCTGAGCGACGCACGTCACGCGATCGACAGCATGGACGTCACGAGCAGCATAGCGGGCGACGACGGCCTTGTTTCGCTCACGCTACATTTCGTTCGCTCACACGATATCGCGACCTGTCACGCTTCGTTGGGCTGCGGCGGCACTGTTTCACCGCTGCAATGGATCGATGCATACACACTTGCCGGCACTGTCCGCGTGCCCAGCGTGCAACGCTGGTGGCCTCATACGCATGGCACGCCTACTCTATATCCGCTTACGTTGCACCTGAATGACAGCGGCCCGGTTTGCTGGCCGCTCGGACCCATCGGCTTTCGCGAGATCGAGGTCGAGCGCGGCGCGCACGGCGACGGCTTCGCGCTGCGTGTCAACGGTGTGCCGGTGTTCTGCCGCGGCGCGTGCTGGACGAGCGCCGACCTCGTCACACTGACCGGCACGGAAGCGCAACTGCGGCACGCATTCGAACTCGCGCGCGATGCAGGTATGAACATGCTGCGCGTAAGCGGCACCATGGTGTACGAGTCGGACAAGTTCTATGCGCTAGCCGACGAATACGGTCTCCTGGTCTGGCAGGACTTCGCTTTGGCGAATTTCGACTACCCGAACGATGAGGCCTTTAGCGCATCCATCGAACGCGAAGCCCGGCAGTTTCTCGCCCGTACGCGCCGGCATGTTTCACTCGCGGTACTGTGCGGCGGCAGCGAGGCCGAACAGCAAGCCGCGATGTTCGGGTTGCCGCGTTCGATGCGCGCGCAACCAGTATTCACCCAGCAATTACCCGCCATCGTCGCGCGCGAACGGCCCGACGTGCCGTATGTCTGCAACTCGCCGTCCTTGGGCGTATGGCCGTTTTCCACTAATGAGGGCATCACTCATTACTATGGTGTGGGCGCCTATCAACGCCCGCTCGACGACGCGCGCCGCTCGCAGGTGCGCTTTGCCGCCGAGTGCCTCGCCTTCGCGAACGTGCCCGACGACGCCACCTTGCACGAAGCGCTCGGCACCATCCATTCGCACGATCCACGCTGGAAAGCAGCCGTGCCGCGCGATCCGGGCGCGGGCTGGGATTTCGACGACGTGCGCGACCACTATCTTCAGACGCTTTATGCCGTCGAGCCGGCGCGCCTGCGCTACGAAAACCCCGAGCGCTACCTCGACCTCTCGCGCGCGGTCGTGGCTGAGCTGATGGCCGATGTGTTCGCCGAATGGCGCAGGGCCGGCTCCGGCTGCGGCGGCGGGCTCGTCTGGCAGCTTCAGGACGTGCGGCCCGGCGCAGGCTGGGGCCTGATCGACGCGACAGGCAGGCCTAAAAGCGCGCTGCACGGCCTCGCGCGAGCGCTCCAACCCATTCAGGCGCTGTTCACGGACGAAGGCCTCAACGGCCTCGATATCCACCTGATCAATGAGCGCGACCACACCCTGGAGGCGCAACTGGAGCTCGTCTGCCTGCGCGACGGCTCTGTGAAGGTTGCGGCGGCGAGCCGCGCGGTGCAACTCGCGCCGCGTTCGACCCAGCGCATCTCCGCGGCCGCGTGCCTCGACCAGTTCTTCGATCTGACGCACGCGTACCGTTTCGGCCCACGCGCGCACGACGTCACAATCGCGACGCTGCGCGATGCGGCGAGCGGACGGATCATGTCGGAAGCCTTCCATTTGCCCGACAGGCGTGTGGGCGCACTCAGCGATCCGGGCCTGACGGTCGCGGTGGAACGCGTGGACGACGGCTGGCAGCTCGTCGTAGAAGCGAAGCGCTTTGCGCGCTTCGTTCATATCATTGACTCACGCTATCGCGCAGCGCACGACTGGTTTCACCTCGTGCCGAACCGGCCCTGCATCGTGCCGCTGCTGCCGTCGGCGCCGCAAGGCGCGACGGTTGCGCGCGCATCCAACTCAGGCTGCAAAGCCGATGCAACATCTGCGGCACCCGCCGGCGAAGTCCGCGCGCTCAATGCCGCTTCCCCCACCTTCTACGGCTAAACGTAGCGGCCGCCGGCCATGCCTTCGCGAGGCGCGTAAAACCTCGCGCTGCGCGAACGCATCTGTCGGGCGCAGTCCGTCACTGTCGTTTCTTTTGCGACTCCTGAGGATCACAAATGTCGAACCGTACGGCAACCCACGTAGCCGGTTGAACACATCTGAATCAATTCCGGCACATCCCGGACACCGCGTGAGAAGGCGCCCGCGAAGCGCGGGACAACCCTGGCGTATCCCTCGCAAAACCGCTGCCAGCTATTGCGAAGTCAATCGGATCAAGCACTTGGCTCGTACAAAAACACCGGCGCACGCGCCGCGCCGCTGGATGGCCGGTGTACAGAATTGAAACAAAAAGGCGCGTACGGCAAGGCGAATCGACCTGGCCGTCCTCGCTGCGTCGCACCAGTCAGGCTTTTCCCTATGGTTGGCATACTCCTCGCTAATACAAGCACGCAACATCGCGGCGCCGTGAGGAGCAACCAGAACGGCGTCGGCACATCAGGCCAATACGGGGCCGATTCTGTTCATCCTCCGCTGTTTGCAACGCAGCGCACGAGTTATGAAAGGGTGCAGGAATCGGATCAAAAACAGGAAGACGCGCGACGCGCGGCTTCACGCGAGGACCGATCATGTTGACACTTCAATCAGATCTGCACGGTAACCATTTGCTCGGCGCATTGCCGTCTCACGAATGGCAGGCGCTTGCTCCCCACCTCGAACTGGTTCATCTGCGCACGGAGCAATTGCTCTGCGATTCCGGCCAACGCATCCATCACGTGTACTTCCCCACTACCGCGATCATCTCCATGCTCTCGACGATGGAAGACGGCAGCTCCGTCGAGATCGCCGCGGTCGGGCGCGAAGGCATGACCGGCGTACCCGTGCTCACGGGCGGCGAAACCATGCCGAACCGCGTGCAGGTGCAATGCGCCGGCTTCGCGTATCGCATGAGCGCCCAGGCTCTGAAGCAGCAATTCGCACGCTCGGATTTTCTGCGCCGTCTGATGCTGCTCTACATGCACGCGCTGCTCACGCAAGTCGCGCAGACCGCGGCATGCAACCGCCATCATGCACTGAACAAGCAACTGTGCCGCTGGCTGCTGATCGAAGTCGACCGCGTCGCGTCGAATGACCTCACGGTCACGCAGCAACTGATCGCCGATATGCTCGGCGTGCGCCGCGAGGGCATTACCGAGGCAGCCGGCAAGCTGCACGACGAAGGCCTCATTCACCACAGCCGCGGACACATCAAGGTGCTCGACCGCAAGGGGCTCGAAGCACGCGCGTGCGAGTGCTACGGCCTCGTGAAGCGCGAATTCGACCGCCTTCTGCCCCGCCTGCGCCAGGCCGAGACCGTCGAATAAGACGCTGTACGTTTCGACCACCTCGCAGAGTCAATAATGTTCAGGAATACTGCGCGATGCCTCGACGCACTCTTCGTGATTGCGGGAGGCCTGCTCGCTCACTGGATGCGTTTTTCGACGCTCGCGGCGTTGCCGGACACGGAACGCCTGCTGATCGCGTTCAACTGCGTGCTGGTGCTGCTGATGTTTCCCGGCTTCGGCGTCTACGAAACGTGGCGCGGCAAGGCCTTGGGCGCGATGCTCGCGCGAGTGGCCGCGGCATGGCTCGCCGTGGTCGCGGCCGCATTGCTGCTCGCGTTCACGCTGCATCGCATGGACGCCGTCTCGCGCCTCTGGTTCGCCTACTCGACGCTGATTTCAGGAGCGCTGATCATTGCGACGAAGTGCGCAGTACATGTCGCATTGCGCAGCGTTCGCCGGCGCGGCATGAACTTCCGCACGGTCGCAATTGTCGGCGCACCGGGTTTTGCCCGCACGCTGCTCGCACATCTCGAACATGCGCCGCAAGCCGGCTTCAAGCCGGTCTGCGTGCTCGACACCAGCCTCGCAAACAGTGTCGATGCGCTCGCATCGTCCGGTGCGCGGCTCAACCCGCGGCTGAACCGGCTGCCGGTGCTGACCGATCCACATGCCTTCGCCGCGAAAGTGCGCGACGAGCATGTGAATGAAGTATGGCTCGCGTTGCCCTTATCAGAAGAACATACGATCTATCGCTTCCAGCGCGTGTTCCGGCATGACTTCGTGAATCTGCGTTTTATCCCTGACGTACGCAGCCTCTCGCTTTTCGACCACTCGCTCGTCGACGTGGTCGGTTTGCCCACGCTGAATCTGAGCGCGCCGTCGCTTTCGCCGCCGCAGATGTGGCCGAAGCTTATCTTCGACCGGCTGTTCGCCGCGGCCGCACTCGTCGCGCTGGCGCCGGTGTTCGCGGTGCTCGCGGCAGCCATCAAGCTCACCTCGCCTGGGCCGGTGTTCTTTCGCCAGATCCGCAAGGGTGCCGACGGCGAGCCGTTCTCCATCTACAAGTTCCGCTCGATGACCGTGCATCACGAAGCAGAGGGACAGGTCACGCAGGCCTCGCGCCACGACGCGCGCGTGACGAAGCTCGGCGCTTTCATGCGCCGCACGAGTCTCGACGAACTGCCGCAGTTTTTCAACGTGCTGCTCGGCCAGATGTCGGTGGTCGGCCCGCGTCCGCACGCGATCGAGCACGACGACCTCTACAAGGATCAGGTGTACGGCTACATGCACCGCTATCGGATCAAGCCCGGCATTACCGGCTGGGCCCAGGTGAACGGTTATCGCGGCGCGACCGCCAAGGTGGAGAAGATGGAAGCGCGCGTGAAGTTCGATCTCTTTTACATCCACAACTGGTCGTTCTGGTTCGACATGAAGATTGTGTTCATCACCATCTTCAAGGGTTTTGTCAGCCGCAACGCATTCTGATCATGCCGCTACGGGAACCGCTCGTGAAAGTCTCCGTGATCGTGCCGACGTACCGTCGCACCGCCGATCTCGCACGGTGCCTGGCGGCGCTCGACGCACAGGAGCGCCGGCCGGACGAGGTGATCGTCATCGCGCGTCACGACGATCATGCAACGCTCGACTGGCTGCGCACGCGCGAGGCCACGCGGCCCGATCCGCGTCGTGCGGTGGTGCTCGTGCACAAGCCCGGTGTGGTGGCCGCGTACAACCTCGGCATAGAGAGCGCATGCGGCGACGTGCTCTGCTTTACCGACGACGACGCCGCGCCGCATCCGGACTGGGTCGCGCGGATCGCCCGCGCATTTCAGGCTGATCCGTGCCTCGGCGGGTTGGGTGGACGCGACATCGTGCATGAAAACAACGGCATTCTGCAGGGGCAGAAGCCGTGCGTCGGCATCGTGCGCTGGTACGGCCGCACGATAGGCAATCATCACATCGGTCATGGGCAGGCGCGCGAAGTGGACGTGCTGAAGGGCGTGAACATGGCGTTTCGCCGCGAAGCGATCGGCACACTGCGTTTCGACGCGCGCCTGCGCGGCAGCGGCGCGCAGGTTCATTGCGAAATGGGCTTCAGCCTCGACGTGCGCAGGCGCGGCTGGACGCTCGTCTACGACCCGGCGTTGCTCGTCGAGCATTTTCCCGCTCAGCGCAGCGACGAAGATCAGCGCTTCGCATTCAACGACACGGCGTTCTATAACGCGTCGTTCAATCTCCGACTCATCATGTGCGAACACCTGACGCCACCCGGCCGATGGGCGTTCGTCGTTTACTCGACGCTGATCGGCGATCGCGCGGACCCGGGGTTTCTGCGCGCATTGTCGCTTGCATTCGAGCGCGGCGGACTGGCGCTTGCGCTTCGCAAATGGCGAGTGGGTTTACGCGCAATGCGCGGGGCATGGCAGGAAGCGGTGCGCTAACCAACGACGCACCGGCTACACGCGAAGGGACCATAAAATGACGACCAGAACAATTGCTGCGGGGCTCGCGGCTGCATCTCTATGTGCCTGCACGCTCGCGCCAGGACCTTACCTCGACACGAAAAGGCTCGAGCAGCCTGCACCGCCCGAACAGACCGCGGAAAAGTTTCCGGTCCACACGATCGACGTCGGCTATTTTCGTCAGCAACGCGCGGCCGCTGTGCCCGCCGTCTGTCCGTTGACCTGTCTCACACCGCAAACCCGGGGTCACTACGAATATCGGCTCGGAATAGGCGACCAGCTGACCATCATCGTGTGGGACCATCCGGAGCTGACGGGCGGCATGGGCACCGCGGCCGGCACGCCGCCGCTGCCGGGCGCGAGCGGCGTCGCGCCCTCTCCCGGCCCCACGCAGACGCAGGGCGCGACGCCGATCGCGCCGACCGTGACGAGCAGCGGCGAAGGCGGCCTCACGGTTCGCGTCGCGAATAACGGCACGATTTTCTTTCCGCGCGTGGGGCGGATCAAGGTGCAAGGCATGACCGCGCAGGAAGTCCAGGAAGCGTTGACGAAGGGCCTTGCGCGCACCATCCGCAATCCGCAACTCGACGTGCGCGTGTCGGGCTTCAACAGTCAGTCGGTACAGGTCACGGGCAATCTGCGCACGCCCGCCTCGGAAGCGATCACCGATGCGCCGCTCACCGTGCTCGACGCGATCAATCGCGCGGGCGGCGCCTTGCCCGATGCGGACCTGCAGAACGTCGGCGTCACGCGCGACGGCAAACGCTACACCGTCGACGTGGCAGCACTGCTCGAAACGGGCGATCCGCAACAGAACGTACTCCTGAAGGACGGCGACATCATCGACGTGCCGGACCGTTCGAACAGCCGCGTGTTCGTGCTCGGCGAAGTGAACAAGCCCACCTCGCTGCCGATGAACCGCGGCCGCCTCACGCTCGCCGACGCGCTGACCGGCGCTGGCAGCCTCGACGTGAAGACCGGTGATCCACGCTACGTCTACGTGGTGCGCGGCGCCGACAAGACGCTCACGCCCGACGTGTATCAACTCGACATGACCCAGGTGGATGCGTTGATGCTGATGACCAAATTCGATCTGCAGCCGAAGGATGTGGTGTACGTGCAGGTGTCGAGTGCGGCACGCTTTAACCGTGCGCTCGAACAGATCACACCGACGCTGCAGTCGCTCTTCTACACCGTCCAGCTCTCCAGATAAATTGCTTGCAACGGAGTTTCGACATGAGTACGTATGACATGCTGGATCACGGTCCGGCACCGGACGGCGACGAGGACGCGGTGATGCGCGACCTCTTGCGCACGGTCATGGAGCAGATCTGGTGGGTGATCGGTATTGCAGGCAGTGTGATTCTCGCGGCGGTGATCTATACGAAAATCGCCACGCCGGTCTATTCCGCCGATGCGCTGCTGCAGGTCGACGCGCAAAGCAACGGCAACAGCGCGCAAGGCCAGAAACTGCTCTCGCTGATGCCGAGCATCGGCCCCATGCGCACCGAAGCCGAGATCGAAATCATCAAGAGCCGTGCCGTGGTCGAGCCCGTGGTCGAACAGTTCAAGCTGAATTTCAGCACGTCGGCGAACACGGTGCCGGTGCTCGGCAAGATCTCGGCGTTGTTTGCGCGTCCCGGTCATCCCTTCGGCGCGCCCTTCGGCCTGAATGAATATGCGTGGGGTGGCGAACAGTTCGAGGTGAGCTCCATCCTCGTGCCGAAGTCGCTTGAAGGCGCGCAACTGACGCTGCGTGCGCTCGGTAACGGCCGCTACGTGCTGTGCGATGCGTTCGGCGCGACACTGCTGACGGGTGTCGCCGGCACAGAAGCAAAAGGCCATGACATCACGCTGCTGGTGAAGAAACTGGTGGCCCGTCCCGGCACGGAGTTTCATGTCACGCGCTTCAATCAGCTGGACGCCGTGTCGGCGCTCTCCACCTCCTTGCAGGTCGCCGAAAAAGGCCGCGATACGGGTGTCGTGCAATTGTCGTATTCGGGCACGGACGCTCATGCGATCACCGCGATCACCAACGCCGTGGCCGCGTCATATCTGAAGCAGCGCACCGAACGCGCGCAGGAAGAAGCGAGCCACATGCTGGAGTTCCTCAACAGCGAAGTGCCGCGTCTGCGCGCCGAAGTGAAGAAGACGGAAACCGCGCTGTCCGAGTATCAGTCGAAAGTCGGCTCGTTCCAACCCACTCAGGAAGCGGGCGTGTATCTCGCGGGCGGACTCGACTATGAAAAGCAGATTGCGGCGCTGCGCATTCAGCGCGCGCAACTGCTGCGGCGCTTCACGGAGGAAAGCCCGGAAGTGCAGCAGGTCGATTCGCAGCTGAGCGCCATGGCGCGCGAAAAAGCCCGCTTTGAAGATCACTTCACGACGCTGCCCAGTTCCGAGCGCAATGCGCTTGCCTTGCAACGCGATGCGAAAGTCGCCGAGGAAATCTACGTCGCATTGCTGAACAAGATTCAGGAGCTGTCGATTTCGCGGGCCGGTACCATCGGCAACGTGCACATCATCGACGAAGCGCTGTTGCCTTCAAGGCCGGTTAAGCCGAAGTCGGCGCTGATCATTTCGGCGGGCACGCTGCTCGGCGTGATCGGCGGCATTCTGTTCGCGTTCTGCCGACGCAAGTTTTTTACCGGCGTGGCCGATCCCGAGTTCGTCGAACGACGTTTCCAGCTGCCTATTTTCGGCGCGATCACCTTCAGCCCGGAACAGGCGCGCAGCGACCGCCAGTTGAGCGCCGCGCGTACCGCCGCGCTTTCCGCGCCGCGCTCGCGGCCAAGCGAGGTCGAGGACGCGCCAGCGGCACCCGCCGGCATCGCGCGACTCCTGCCTTCCCGGGCGCACGCCAGCGCAAGTGCGGACGACGCCAAAAAAGAGCCCGTGGGCACGCAGACCGTGATTGCATCGGGCAAGGCGCCGGTGCGGCCACTGCTCGTGAAGACGCATCCGTTCGACACGACAGTCGAAGGCCTGCGCGGTTTGCGCGCCACCTTGCAGTTCGGCTTGATCGATGCGCCTAACCGCATCGTCGCGATCACGAGCCCGGCTCCTTCGGACGGCAAGAGCTTCCTGAGCGCGAACCTTGCGGCGCTGATTGCCGAGTCCGGCAAGCGCGTGCTCCTCATCGACGCGGATCTGCGGCGCGGCCGGCTCGCGCAATACCTCGGACGCTCGCCCGAAGGCGGCCTCACCGAGCTGCTGACGGGCCAGGTGGATCTCGACACGGCAGCACGCGCAACCGGCGTCGCGGGCCTGCATTTCATCGCCGCGGGCACGTATCCGCCGAATCCGTCGGAGATTCTCACGTCGTCGCGTTTTAGCGAAATCCTGGCACGGTTCGAGCAGCAGTTCGATCTGATCATTGTCGACACGCCGCCGCTCCTCGCGGTCGCCGATGCCGCGGTGGTGGCCAATCTCGCGGGCTCGACCGTGCTCGTGATGCGTGCCGGCGCGCACACCGAAGGCCATCTTGCCGCGGCGCTGAAGAAGCTGCGCCGCGCACGCGCCCGCGTGGTGGGCGGCGTGATGAATGCGGTGCCTCTGAAGAGCCACAATAAAAATGGTACGTATGACTACGCTTATGCGTACACGTACACGACCACGAATCCGGACGAGGTTTCCAGGCGAGACTAGTGCGTGTTGCACACGGAATGGATCGAGGGCTGCGCCGCAGAAAGGCGCAGCCTTTTTTATTGCCGCTGAGCGAGGCGTCTAGACGCGGAAACTACTGCAATTCGCGATGGTTGTGAGTGCAACGGATACGGCGCCGGGGGCACGAGGGCCGCCGGCGCCGCCGGGAAAGAGAGCGCGGTGCTACAGAAACGCGCTAACGTCGGTCTGAAAACGCTGCGCCAGCGCCTTCGCGACCTTCTTGCTGATCGAACGGCGACCTGCGAGGATGTCGCTGACCACCGTGGGCGATGCAATGCCCATCAGGTCCTTCTGCTTCAGCCCGTGCGTCTCGAGCAGATGCCGCAACACCTCGCGGGGCTCCGCCTTGGGAAGCGTCACGTTCTGCGCTTTCCAGCTACGCACCAGATCCGACACGATCGCGTGAAGGTCGGCGAGCGGATCGTCCTCCTTGCCGTCCAGATGAGCGGCAAGGGCACTGGCGAGCTCCACCATCGTCTGATAGTCGTGCTCGTCGCGGATGGGTGTAATGGGCAACTGGGCCTGTAGCGCGGCCCAACTTTGAGCGATATCGGGAAAGGATCCCGGAAGGCGATCGGCGTTCATGAGTTTAGAGTCTTCCTCGTCCAAAGGTCGCGTTCCGATGCGTCATTGCGTGACGAACGGAGTGACGACTGCCTGTTTTAATAAATCGCAGCGACGACCCGCACCGTTTTCGTTACCGTCCTGGTTACGGTTTGCCGCCCGCGTCGAATACCGTGTATCGAGGCGGCACATGATCCACGCTGGCGCCTCCCCCCGATCGCCGAGCGGGTGGCATAGCCCGGACGGCTTGTTGATGATGCTGCCCTGCTTTACCACTGAGGAACCGCCGAACCTGCCGGGCATAGAAAGCCTGCGCAGGCTTCGGCTCAGCGTCCCCAACTGCGCTGCGACGCGGGCTCGGCCTGCCATCCGACTGGCTCGGTCGCGAACTCCGTATCGATCCGCTCCGCCGGCGATTCGCCGCGCGCGCCGACCGCGGCGATCGTGCGCGTGACCTCGGCCATGAAGGCCCGGCGAAACACGGCCGCCGAAAACCGCTCGGCGTTTGCACGGCACGCGGCCGGCGTGATCTGCTCATGCTGGCGCTCGAATCGGTCGATTGCATCGAGCATCGAGACGACAGTTTGTCGTCCGAAATAAACGCCGGTGGGATGCGCTTCGCCGAGTGGGACCACCGTTTCGAGCGCCCCGCCCTTGCCGAACGCGATCACCGGCGTACCGCACGCCTGCGCTTCGAGCGCGACAATGCCGAAGTCCTCTTCGGCAGCGAAGATGAATGCTCTCGCGCGCTGCAAATAGTCCCTCAGAACACCAATAGGCTGATAGCCGAGTATGATCACATTCGGCCCGGCCTTGGCGCGAATCGCGGCCATTTCCGGTCCGTCGCCGATCACGATCAGCTTGCGGTGCGGCGTGGCACTGAAGGTCTCGACGATCAGATCGATGCGCTTGTACGGCACCATACGCGAAGCGGTCAGATAGAAATCTTCCTTGTGCGTGCATAGTTCGAACTCGTGGACATCGACAGGCGGCGGAATCACCGCGGCTTCGCGCCGGTAGGTTTTCATCATGCGCCGGGCGACGAATTGCGAGTTGGCGATGAGACGGTCCACGCTGTTCGCCGAATGCGAATCCCAGCCGCGCAGATAGTGCAGCAACACGCGCACGAGCCACGACCTGGGTCCACGCGTCAATCCGGCTTCACGCAGATATTGATGCTGCAGGTCCCACGCGTACCGCATCGGCGAATGCACGTAGCTCACATGCGTTTGATCGGGACCGACGAGCACGCCCTTTGCAACTGCATACGAGCTCGTGATGATGAGGTCGTAGCCCGCGAGATCGAACTGCTCGACGGCGAGCGGCATCAACGGCAAGTACGCGCGATAACGGCGCCGCGCGAGGGGCAGGCGTTGAATGAAAGAGGTGGTGACGGGCTTGCCGTGCAGCGGCCGACGGTCTTCGAGAAAATCGACGAGGCTGAAAAGATCCGCGTCGGGAAAGCATTCGATCATCTGCTCGAGTACCTTCTCCGCGCCGCCAGGTGCGACCAGCCAGTCGTGCACGATCGCAACTTTCATGATCTCCCTATCCTCGGTAAAACGCCTTCGGGCTTAGCAACGAGTGTATGTGGCGCATCGTTTGCTGTGCGTGCGCGTGCCCACATTCGACGCGCGACAGGACGCGAATAATTGAATCGTCGTCATTCGCCTCTTGCGAATGCAGAGAACCAATTAATTCGCCTTCCTATGCGCCCCACGCTCGACGCCTCGCCACTCGCTCATTCGTTGCCGCTCGTTGCGCCAGCATGCATCGACCCAGCTGCCGCGCCCCTTGGCTCGGGCATAGCCGCATCCGCAGCAGTCCATAAGGCCGCATTGCCGCACGTGCTGTTCGTCGATCAAAGCGGTCAGCTCGGCGGCGCTGAATTCGCGCTGCTGCAATTGGCTGAACATTACCCGTCGCATATGGAGGTGGTGTTGCTCGCCGACGGTCCGTTCCGCTTGCGCCTCGAAGCACTCGGCGCGCGCGTGCAGATCATCAACGATGCAAGCGTGTCCGGCATCGCGCGTCAGGCGTCTGCTTTGAACTGCCTGCGCGTGCTGCCCGGCATCGTCAGACAGGTTCGCGCGATCGCGGCGCGCGCGCAAGCGTTCGACATGCTGTTCGTCAACACGCAAAAAGCACTGGTATTGGGCGCGCTGGGCAAGGCACTGCATCGCAAGCCCGTGGTCTGGTATCAGCACGACATTCTGACGCGCGAACACTTCGGACGCGTGCAGCTCGCGGTCGTCAAATGGGCGGTGCGTCTTGCTGTCGATCAGGTGATCGTGAATTCGCGTGCATCGGCCAAGTCCCTCGCTGCGCTGACGGGTCGCGCCGCGGACACGGCGCCGGTCGTTTATAACGGAATCGATGCGAGCGCATTCAATTGCGTGGACGGCACGGACATGGGCATGCTGAGGCAACGCCTCGGTTTGCCCGAGCACGCGTGGCTCGCGGGTCTCTTCGGCCGCCTCGCGCCGTGGAAAGGTCAGCACATTGCGCTCGAGGCATTGACGCGTCTACCCGATGCGCACCTCGTGCTGGTCGGCGCGCCGCTATTCGGCGAAGATGCCTATGCACAGCGCCTGCGCGACGAGGCAAGCGCGCTCGGCATCGCGGAGCGCGTGCACTTCGCCGGCTTTCAGGACGACATACCCGCGTGGATGAAAGCGATGAACGTGATCCTGCACACGTCGACGGAACCCGAGCCTTTTGGCCGTGTGATCGTCGAGGGCATGGCGGCGGGCCGTCCGGTGATCGCCGCAGCCGCGGGCGGTGTGACGGAGATCGTGCGCCATGGGCGCAACGGCTGGCTCGTGAAGCCAGGCGACGCTGCCGTGCTCGCCGACGCGATCGGCGTGTTGCGCAACGACCCGGCGCTTGCGCAGCGCCTCGCGCAACAGGCGCTGCACGACGCGCAAGCGGAGTTCTCAGTCGATCAATATGTACAACGGATGATGGACGCGCTCAACAAAGCAGTGAAGCGGCGCGACGGCGAGGCGAATGCTCAGACGAGCCCTTGAAATAAGGTGTATTTGCTGCAAAGAGGAATGCACGAGCCCGCCTGATGCGGGCTCGTGCATGATTGCTCAGTCCTTGCGGTACTCGATGGTTTGCACGCCGGTGTCCGTGCCGAGCAGACAAAGATTGGCACCGCGGCCCGCGAAGAGGCCGACTGTCACGACGCCCGGCCATGCGTTGATCTGCGTTTCGAGCGCACGGGGATCGGCAATGCGCAGACCTTTGACGTCGATGATCTCGTTGCCGTTATCGGTGATGAACGGCGTGCCTTCTTTCGTGACACGCACGACCGGGACGCCGCCGAGCGCCGTTACGCGGCGGCCGATCGCGGTGCGCGCCATCGGCACGACTTCCACAGGCAGCGGGAAGTTGCCGAGCGTCTCGACGAGCTTGCTTGCATCCGCGATACAGACGAACACGTCCGACACCGACGCGACGATTTTCTCGCGCGTGAGCGCGCCGCCGCCGCCCTTGATCATCGCGCCGCTGTGGTCGATCTCGTCCGCGCCGTCCACATAGACGGGCAACGAATCGATCTCGTTCAGATCGAGCACCTTGATGCCGTGCGACTGGAGCCGCGCGGTGGTGGCGAGCGAACTCGACACGGCGCCGCGATAGCGCGCCTTGTTGGCGGCCAGCGCGTCGATGAAGCAGTTCGCGGTGGAGCCGGTACCGACGCCGATCACCGAGCCTTCGGGCACGTTGGCGAGGACATAGTCGGCGGCGGCCTGGCCGACCAGTTGCTTGAGTTCGTCTTGAGTCATGGAATGCGGGCGAGCAGTAAAAGGCGCTAGTTTACCGGAGTCGACGTTGGTAGCCGGCGGGAATTACTTCTTCACCGAGCGCTGCCGCACCGCTTCGAACAGACACACGCCCGAGGCCACCGAGACGTTCAGGCTTTCCACCGTGCCCGCCATCGGAATCTGCATAACCACATCGCAGGTGTCGCGCGTGAGGCGGCGCATGCCCTCGCCTTCGGCACCCATCACGATAGCGACCGGGCCGTCGAGCTCGGTCTCGTAGAGGCTTTTCGTCGCCTCGCCCGCGGTGCCGACGATCCACACGCCCGCATCTTTCAGTTCGCGCAGCGCGCGCGTGAGGTTCGTCACGGTGATGTACGGCACGGTGTCGGCCGCGCCGCTTGCGACCTTCGCGGCCGTCGCGTTCAGGCCGACCGCGCGATCGCGCGGCGCGATCACCGCGTGCGCGCCGGCCGCATCGGCCACGCGCAGGCAGGCGCCCAGATTGTGCGGATCGGTCACGCCGTCGAGCACCAGAATGAGCGGCGAGCCGTTGATGCCGTCAAGCAGTTCCGCGAGATTCTGCGCGAGTGGCAAGTCGCCTGCGCGGGCCACCACGCCCTGATGACGCTCGGTGCGCGCAAGCCCCCACAGACGCGTTTCATCGGCGGCGATCAGGCGCACGCCCGCCTCCTTCGCCGCGTGCAGAAACTCCGTCATGCGGCGATCCTTGCGCGTGGCGTCGTAATAGACATCTTCGACGGTCGACGCATCGTGCCGGATGCGCGCGGTGACTGCATGAAAACCGTATAAAACCTTGTGACGTGCCATGACTGAGACAACCTTTGATTGAGCGCGACAAAATCGGCGCTGCTGTGATGAATACCTGTGCGTGCCAACGATCCGCGCGAATCTGTGCGCGCGAATCCGCGTGTTCATGTTGCGTGTTCATGTTGCGTGGGCGTGCTGCCTGCGCGGCGTTGTCGAGGCGAGACCGCCTCGCCGACAGCATGACGCCGAACCAAACGAACCAAACGAACCAAACGAACACCGCGCGCAACCGGCACGTCGCGACGTGCCCGCTGCGCGCGGTAGAGGCGCCGAGACCGGCTTAACGCTTCTTGCGCGCCGTCTGCTTCGAGGCAGCCTTGGCCGCTGCGCCGCCGTGCTTCTTGGCAGCTCCGCGCGCAGCGCGCGCTTCCTTGACGGCCGCGCTTTGCGCCGGCGCCGCCTTCTTGCGGCGCGTGCCCGCCGTCGCATTGCCGCCTTCCGCCGAGGCCAGCGCGCGCACGCGCGGGCCGCCGTTTTCCGCGGATGATCTCTCTGCCGCCGCGACGCCGCGAGCCGGATGCGGCTTGATCGGCGTATCGCGCACAAGGCGGAAGTCGATCTTGCGCGCGTCCAGGTCGACGCGGCTCACCTGTACGCGCACGCGATCCGACAGCCGGTAGCGGATGCCGGTGCGCTCGCCGCGCAGCTCGTTCTTGACCTCGTCGTACTGGAAGTAATCGGAGCCGAGTTCCGTGACATGCACGAGGCCTTCGATAAAGAGCGAATCCAGCTGCACGAAAATGCCGAACGACGTGACGCCGTTCACCATGCCGCCGTACTCTTCGCCGAGCTTGTCGCGCATGAAGTAGCACTTGAGCCAGGCTTCGACGTCGCGCGAGGCTTCGTCGGCGCGGCGCTCGTTGGCCGAGCAGTGCAGACCGAGTTCTTCCCAGATGGCGACGTTGTTCGCGCGCGCGCGGCCGCTTTTTTCCTCGTCGGCCTGCTGCATGGCGCGGGCGCGCGGCGACAGCGCCGTATTCAGCTGCACGCCCTGCGGCGGCTCCGGCTGATACTTGCGGCCTTGCAGAATCGCATAGATCGCGCGATGCGTGAGCAGGTCGGGATAGCGGCGAATCGGGCTCGTGAAGTGCGCATACGCCTCATAGGCGAGACCGAAGTGCCCGATGTTGTCCGGACTGTACACGGCCTGCTGCATCGAGCGCAGCAGCATGGTTTGCAGCATCTGCGCGTCGGGCCGGTCGCGGATTTGCGCCATCAGCGCGGCATAGTCGCTTGCATGCGGCTTGTCGTTACCGCCGAGCGTCAAGCCCATGCCGCGCAGGAACGTGCGCAGATTCTCGAGCTTCTCCGCAGTCGGGCCCGCGTGCACGCGGAACAGGCCCGGGTGCTTGTTGCGCTTGAGGAAGTCGGCGGCGCACACGTTCGCGGCCAACATGCATTCCTCGATCAGCTTGTGCGCGTCGTTCCGGGTGCGCGGCACGATCTGTTCGATCTTGCCCTGCGCATTGCAGACGATATACGTCTCCGTCGTGTCGAAGTCGATCGCGCCGCGCTTCTGACGCGCGGCGAAAAGCGCCTTGTACACGCCGTAGAGGTTCTGCAGCTGCGGCAGCAGCGCGGCGCGGCGCGCGGCTTCCGGACCCTTGGTGTTCTTCAGCACCGCGGCGACTTCGGTATACGTGAGACGCGCGGCGGAATGCATCACGCCGGGATAGAACTGATAGGCCTTCACTTCGCCGCGCGCCGTGACGATCATGTCGCACACGAGCACGCAACGGTCGACGTTCGGATTCAGCGAGCACAGACCGTTCGACAATTTCTCCGGCAGCATGGGAATCACGCGGCGCGGGAAATAGACGGAAGTGCTGCGCTCGATCGCGTCGGTGTCGAGCCCGCTTTTCGGATGCACGTAGTGCGAGACGTCCGCAATCGCGACGATCAGACGGAAGCCCTCGCCGCGGCCTACCTTGACCGGCTCGCAATACACCGCGTCGTCGAAGTCGCGCGCGTCTTCGCCGTCGATGGTGACAAGCGGCACGTCGCGCAGATCGATGCGGTGACGCACGTCCGCCGGACGCACCTCGTCGGGCAGTTGTGCCGCTTCGTCGAGCGCGCTCTGGCTGAACTCGTGCGGCACGCCGTACTTGCGCACCGCGATTTCGATTTCCATGCCGGGGTCGTCGATATCGCCCAGCACTTCCACCACGCGGCCGAGCGGCTGCGAATGACGGCTCGGAAAATCAGTCAGCTCGACCACCACCACCTGGCCGACCTTCGCCTTCTTGGTGTTCTGCGTGATCAGGATGTCATGGCCGATGCGCTTGTCTTCGGGCGCGACGATGAGCGCGCCGTTCTCGTTGAGCAGGCGCCCGATCACGCGCTTGTTGGCGCGGTCCGTGACCTCGACGATGTGCCCTTCCGGCCGCCCGCGCCGGTCATAGCCGACGATGCGCGCGAGCACGCGGTCGTTGTGCATGACCTTCTGCATTTCGGCGGTAGGCAGGAAGAGATCGTCCTGACCGTCGTCGCGGATCAGGAAGCCGTAACCGTCGCGATGCCCTTGTACGCGGCCCGCGACAAAGTTCGACGGATGGGTCAACTGATAAAGATTGCGCTGATCGAGCCGGATCTGGCCGTCGCGCTCCATGGCGCCGAGGCGCTTGAAAAATCCTTCGCGTTCCTGGCGCTTGATCGACAGCGCTTCGGCGATCTCGTTGGCGGCGAGCGGCGCCTCGCTCGTACGCAGGACGCCGAGGATTTCCTCGCGGCTCGGAATCGGATACGGAAATTTGCTCAAGGGCTTGTCGATGATTTTTTCTCGTTGCATGGACGTCGGTCGGCGATCTGGCTCGGCTTAAGAAGCGTTTGCATCGCGCCTTTATGGCACTGGCTGCTGCACTGAAAAAACTTTCTCGGGTCCGGCTCGTTCAAGGCTGAGTCCGACGGGCTTGTGCACCGTGCCAACGAACTACTGCGAGGCATTCTAACACCCGTCTTGGGCGCCACGCGGACCGTCAATAGTCGCCTCGCGGCGCGCGCGGCCGCGCCGGTGGCCTGTTTAAGCAAGTTTTGAGAAACGCTTGACAGTCACCATTCCGTCGCTATAATGGCGGTCTTTGCTGTTCATCACCTGCCCAGGTGGCGAAATTGGTAGACGCACTAGGTTCAGGTCCTAGCGGTGGCAACACTGTGGAGGTTCGAGTCCTCTCCTGGGCACCAGGATTCAAGATTGAAGCCGCCAGGTTGTTCAGGCGGCTTCAGTTTTTATGTCGAGTAGTGAAGTAGTCGTTTCGGGTTGGAAAGCGGTTGTTTGCAGTGGGGATTGACACGCTGCATCAGCTCGCTAGAATAGCTGTCTAGTTTGAAAACGTGCCCAGGTGGCGGAATTGGTAGACGCACTAGGTTCAGGTCCTAGCGGTGGCAACACCGTGGAGGTTCGAGTCCTCTCCTGGGCACCATTAGTAGTTCCGGCGTAAGCCGATGTAGTTCGAGAAACCCCGTAAGATCCTGGTCTTACGGGGTTTTTTGTTCCCTTCAGATCTCGTACGTCCCGCCTGGCGTCGATTCTTTTTGCGCCGCCAAGGCACGAGAACGCCCCTCCCTTCTTGCCGACGGTAATGGACTCGCGTTGAGAGCCCGGCCGACCAGCACCAAGACCTGGTTGCTTCTCTACCGCCGCCCCGCCACCGGAAAAGAAAACTTCCTCAGCCTCGGCATGTCGCGACCCGTCGCACAAAACTCCCCCCATTAAGGTAATCCGAAATCTAGGGAAAACCCTAGGTTGCAACTGGATTTTCGGCCTCCAATACTTCGCAAATACATTTGCAATATGACTGAATTGGCAAATATTTTTGCCGAATCGAGTCGTTTCACTTCAAGAGGGGTCGTTCATGAAAGTTGCCGCAAAACTTGCCGCCGCTGTACTCGTCGCCGTTTCCGTCGTCAGCCAGGCCGCCCATAGCGAAACCTTGCTGGTTGCCTGTGACACGGCATTCGTGCCGTTCGAATTCAAACAGGGTGATCAATACGTCGGCTTCGACATCGATCTCTGGAAGGAGGTCGCGAAGGATCTGAAGATCGACTACAAACTGCAGCCGATGGACTTCAGTGGCATCCTGCCGGCGTTGCAGACGCATAACGTCGACGTCGCGCTTGCGGGCATCACCATCAAGGAGGAGCGCAAGAAAGTTATCGATTTCTCGGACGGCTACTATGACAGCGGTTTCATGTTGATGGTGCCCACGGCAAGCACGATCAAGGGGCCCGACGATCTGAAGGGCAAGTCGCTTGCGATCAAGACGGGCACTTCGGCGGCAGACTATGCCAAGGCCAATTTCAACGGCACCGAATTGCGCGCGTTCCCGAATATCGACAATGCCTATCTCGAACTCGCAACGGGACGTGTCGACGCCGCGATGCACGACACACCGAACGTCCTTTACTACATCCACACCGCAGGCAAAGGCCGCGTGAAGGCGGTCGGTCCGCAGATGATGGCGCAGCAGTACGGCATCGCGTTCCCGAAGGGTAGCCCGCTTGTGCCTAAGGTCAACGCCGCGCTCACGAAGATCAAGGCAGATGGCCGCTATGCGCAGATCTACAAGAAATGGTTTGGCGTCGAGCCGGCGAAGTCGTAACGGCAAAGAGGCGGGAGGCCGTTCATGCAGTTTGATATTTCGATAGTTGTCGCCGCGTTGCCAGCACTGTTGCAGGGCGCGCGGCTGACAGTCCTCATTACGATCGCAGGCCTGACCGGGGGCGTGCTGGTCGGGTTGCTGTTCGGCCTGATGCGCGCCTATGGCAATGCGCTGTGTCAGAAGATCGCGTTCGCGTACGTGGAGTTCGTGCGCGGCACGCCGATCGTGGTGCAGGTGATGTTCATCTACTTCGCGCTGCCGATGCTGCTGAATGTGCGCGTCGATGCGCTCACGGCCGCCATTGTCTCGATCGTGATCAACTCCGGTGCCTACATTGCCGAGATCGTGCGCGGCTCGTTTCTGTCGGTGCCGCGAGGTCTCAAGGAGGCAGGCCTCGCGCTGGGCATGCCTGCCTGGCGCGTGCTCGCCTTCGTGGTGGGGCCCGTCGCGATTCGCCGCATGACGCCCGCGCTCGGCAACCAGTTCATCGTGAGCCTGAAAGATACGTCGCTCTTCATCGTGATCGGAGTGGGCGAACTCACGCGACAGGGGCAGGAAATCATGGCCTCGAACTTTCGCGCGGTGGAGATCTGGACGGCCGTCGCCGTTCTGTATCTCTGCATGATCGGTACGCTCACGTACTGTCTGCGCAGGATGGAAAGAAGGATGCGGATTCTATGAGCACGATGAACGGTCATATGGTGCAGTTCAAGAAGGTCACCAAGCGCTTCGGCACGACCACTGTGCTGGAAGGCGTCGATCTCGAGATCGGCGCGGGCGAGGTCGTGGTGCTGATCGGGCCGTCGGGCTCGGGCAAATCCACGTTGCTCCGTTGCATCAATGCGCTCGAGCAGATTGACGGCGGCGACCTGATTGTCGATGGCATCAGCGTGCTGGCGGGACCGAAGAAAGTCCGCGAAATCCGCCAGGAAGCGGGCATGGTGTTTCAGCAATTCAATCTGTTCCCGCAACTGACGGCGCTCGAAAACGTCGCGTTCGGGCCGCGCCAGGTACGCGGCATGACGAAAGCGGACGCGGAAGCGCTCGCGCGTGAACTGCTGACAAAGGTTGGGCTGGCCGAGCGTGTCAATCACTATGCCAGTGAGCTGTCGGGCGGACAGCAGCAGCGTGTCGCGATTGCTCGCGCGCTCGCAGTGCGACCCAAGCTCATGCTGTTCGACGAACCGACCTCTGCGCTTGATCCCGAACTGCGTCAGGAAGTGCTGCGCGTGATGCAGGCGCTCGCCGAAGAAGGCATGACGATGGTGGTCGTCACGCACGAGATGGCGTTCGCGCGCAAGGTGGGTACACGACTCATCTTTATGGAACACGGGCAGATCGAGGTTGACGGAGCTCCGGCCGAACTGCTGGATAATCCTCCCAATCAGCGCCTGCGAGATTTTCTGCAACACGTCGAATAAACAGGTTTCATGTCCTCACTCGCTTTCATCGAAATTTCTGGCTCGCCGTTCGAGGCGGGCGAAGCGTTGGGCCGCTTCGGTGCTGCGGCCGTCCATCGACACTTGCTGCACACCGACGCATGGCACACCGTGATGCGCTGGCGCGGCAGCGCCGTGGCCGCCGGTCTCGCGATGCACACCGAGACGCGCTTTCCACGCATCTGGGCCGAATTGCAGGGACTGGCCCAAGGTCTGCGCTTGCCCTTCGAGGAAGTCTTCCTCTGGAATTGCCGCGGTGACCTATGGGCCATGTCGCCGGACGGTTGCACGACCGTGCAGTTGCCTCACGCTCCTCACGCGGGCGAGCGGCGGATCGCTCATAACGAGGACGGCGATCCCGGCTTTTCCGGTGATTGCGCCATTGCGCAGTGCCGGATCGAAGGCAGTCCGGGCTTCGCTGCGTTTGTGTATCCCGGCTCGCTGCCAGGACATACCTTCGCTGTGACCGATGCCGGGCTCGTTGTCACCGTCAATAATTTGCGCCAGCGACGCGTGATCGCCGGTGTGCCGCGCATGGTGCTGACGCGTGCCGTGCTCGATGCGACGGATCTCGATACAGCCGTCTCGTTGCTGCGCGATGCGCCGCGGGCGGGCGGCTTTCATCTCACGCTCGCACATCGTGCGCATCCGGCGCTTTTGAGCGTCGAATACAGCGCCTACGGCTGTTCGGTACGCGAGATCACCGAGCCGTCGCTGCACGCGAACCATGCGATTCATCCGGAGATGAAGGACTTCCCGCAGGTCATCACCGAATCTTCGCTGCATCGGCAGACGCGGGGAGACGCGCTGCTCGCGCAGGCAGGCGCCGCCGGACAGGTGCCTGACCCACTCGCCATCCTCGCCGATCGGCAAGACGGGGGCTTGCCGATCTATCGCGACGACCCGCATGATCCCGACGACGAAAACACGCTCGCCACCGCCCTCATTACAGTCAGGGAGACTCACGTAGAATGGAGCGTTTATGAACATCCCGGGAGTCCCGCCCGGTATCGAATGATCGATGGCCACAAGCAAGCAGACACCGCAAAGCAGGACTGATCACGACAGCACGAGGCCGTCAGCGTCAAGGCCGCCGCGCACCGTCGACGGATTGCGCGAACTCGTCGTGAAAATCGGTCGCGACGAAGCGGACATTTCGCTCGGCGGCACGGCGCATACGGTGCTCGCCAAACTGCTGGAACGCCCAGAGGAAGTCGCCGTTCGCACCATCACCGATCTGGCGGCTTCGCTCGGCGTGAATGCATCCACGCTCACGCGGCTTTCCACGCGGCTCGGCTATACGGGATTCGCGGACTTCCAGAATGTGTTTCGCGACAGCATCGCGCAGCGGCACAGGCACTTCTACAGCCAGCAGGCCGAACGGCTGGTGGCGGGCAAAACGAACCGGGCAGCGGCCGCTGATGGCGGCGCCGCTTCGCCAGAGGTCGAAACGGTCGTGCAGCTCGCGCGCGAATCCATTATCAACGTCGAAGGTTTCCTCTCGCAGCTCTCGCCTGAACATCTGCGCGGTGCGGCACGCATGCTGGCAGAGGCGAAACGCGTGCGCATCCACGGATTGCGCCAGTTCAGCGCCTTGGCGAGCTTTGTCTGCTACGGCCTGAGCATGATCCGCACGGACGTCGCGCTTCTTGATGCGCAAGGGCTCGGCGTCGCGGAGGGACTCGCACAGTTGCAACCCGGCGATGTGGTCGTCGTGACGAGCGTCGCGCCCTATACGCGCAGCGTCGCCGAGGCGGCCGTCGCTGCGGCGCAGAGCGGGCTGTCGGTCATAGCCATTACCGATACGCTCGCCTCGCCGCTTGTGCCGCCCGCGACCCACGCATTTTTGATCCCACACGAAAGCAGTTTCTTCAGCAACAGCATGGGCGCTTACCTCGTGTTTTGCGAAGGGCTGCTCAACCTGGTGGCCACGCATCTCGGCAAGCGCTCGCTGCAGGCGCTCGAAAGGCGCGAACGGCTGATTACGGCGCTGGGCATCGAAATATAAGACGTTTCGCGGAGATTGACTAACCCTCAAACCTCCAGATGGAGGCCGCCCGACACGGGGCTGACGTTAATCGCCGATTTGCCCATACGTCGGGCGCCCGCCGCGCTCGAGCCGGAGAAAGGTGGCGCCTTTGCTGCTGGTCGCCGATTCGACCGGCTTCAGCGCCGCGGGCACCGTGCCGCTGCCGAAGAGCCGCTTGCCGGATCCCAGCACGACCGGGAAGATAAAGAGCCTGTATTCATCGACGAGATCATGCGCCAGCAGCGTCTGCAGAAGCACCGTGCTGCCCCAGGTGTGCAGCGTCTGGCCCGGCTGCGCGCGCAGCTTGCGCAGTTCCGCGACCGTGTCGCCTTTTATCAGATGCGCGTTGTTCCAGCCGACCTGTTCGAGGCTGCGTGAAAACACGTACTTCGGCCGCGAGTTGAGGCCAACGGCGATCACGTTGTCCGGATCGGTGATTGTCGGCCAGTAGTTCGAAAAGATGCCGTAGGTCTTGCGGCCGAGAATAAAGCCGTCGGCGTCCGCGAATCCATCGACGATCAGCTTTCGCATCACCTCGTCCGTATAGGGCCCCTGCCAGCCGCCATGCGGGAAGCCGTTTTCCGGATCTTCATCGGGGCCGCCCGGCGCCTGCATCACGCCGTCCAGGGTCAGAAATGCGTTCAATACGATCTTGGGCATGGTCACTTCCTCCTTACCCGCACGACGAACGGCACCGGTCGGAATCGACACGGCAAAGCGCAGGTCAATCCGCCCGCTAATCCTCGGAAATGCTGCCTGCTGCGACGGCAACGGTCACGCGCGACATCCGGCTTACGCGTCGTTTGTGTCGGCCGAAGCCCCGGCCAACTAAACCTCTCCCTGCTGCAACGCCCCTGCGATCCACCGCTCGCCGGACGCTTTGAGGTGCATGCGCATGGCGGTCTGCGCCGCGATCGGATCGCCTGTCTGCAGCGCCTTGAGGATTTCCTCATGCTCGCGCACGGCCGCCGACCAGGTCTCGGTGCTTTCGGAGTGGTCGCGAATCGCCGCGGCGATCGGGTCGTGGCGGCTATCGAACATCTCGGCCACGAAGCGGCTCAGCACCGAATTGCCGGCAGTCTCCGCGATCAGCATATGAAATTGACGGTCGGCATCGACTGGCGATTTTCCCGCAGCGGCGAGCCGCTTCATCCGTTCGACGGTGCGGCGCAGCCGGTCCAGCACAGCCGCCGACAGTCTTCCGGCCGCCAGCACGATGACGGTTCCTTCTATGGCGACGCGGGCCTGCATCAGTTCCGACGGACTTTCTCCGAGGGCCGGCACACCATTGTCGCCGCCCTCCTTCGGATCGCGCACATAAACACCCGATCCCATGCGTATCTCGATCTGACCGCCGATTTCCAGCGCAATCAATGCCTCGCGCAACGATGGCCGCGATACGCCGAGGGTGTTGGCGAGCTCCCGCTCAGGGGGCAGCCGGGCGCCCGGCGCGAGTTCGGCCTGTTGAATAAGCGCAAGAATCTGGGCCGCCACGGATTGGTAAAGCCGCTTTGCTTCAGTTTGCTTCATTGTGCGAGGTTGTCCTGTCGGCGATCCCTCAAGGCGGACCGCATCGAAGTCTAGCATGGCGGCCCGCGGGCTGGGCCTGACGGGGCCATCATCGCGTCGGGGAAGCTCACACTGGATTGATCAGTTATATTTTTTATGACTGGCTTGACCAACCACGCCAATGTGCGCTCTAATGTTTTCAAAATTGGACTGGCCAGTTCGCGACGCCTCGCGGACGCGGCAAATGACACAGTCCCAAACACATTGGAGACGCGAGTGACAGACAGCGGCATGCAGCCGGCGGCGGGCCTTGCGCGTGAGCGACCTGCGACCCGGGAAATCCTGCAGCTCAAGGGCGTGGGCAAGCGCTTCCCCGGAGTCGTCGCGCTCGACGGCATCGACCTCGACCTGCGCTCGGGCGAAGTCCACGCCGTCTGCGGAGAAAATGGCGCCGGCAAATCGACGCTGATGAAAATCATCAGCGGCCAATACCGCGCGGACGACGGCGTCATGTCCTACGACGGCGAGCCGGTGCAGTTCTCCTCGACTTCGGAAGCGCAGGCCGCCGGCATCGCGATCATTCACCAGGAGCTGAACCTGGTGCCGCACCTGTCGGTCGCGGAGAACATCTACCTTGCGCGCGAACCCAGGCGCGGCCCGTTCGTCGACTACCGCACGCTGAACGCCAACGCCGAGCGCTGTCTGCAACGCATCGGGCTCCATGTGGCGCCCACCACGCTGGTCGGCGCGCTCTCCATTGCGCAGCAGCAGATGGTCGAGATCGCCAAAGCGCTCTCGCTCGACGCGCGCGTGCTGATCATGGATGAACCCACGTCGTCGCTGACGGAATCGGAAACCGTGCAGTTGTTCCGCATCATCCGCGAACTACGCGCCGACGGCGTGGCGATTCTTTACATTTCTCACCGGCTCGACGAGATGGCCGAAATCGTGGACCGCGTGACGGTGCTGCGCGACGGCCGCCATATCGCAACCAGCGATTTCGCCGCCACCACGATCAACGAAATCGTCGCGCGAATGGTGGGACGTTCTCTCGACGATGCCTACCCGCCGCGCGCGTCCGTGCCCACGGACCACGTGCTGCTGCGCGTGCGCGACCTGCAACGATCCGGCAGCTTCGGCCCCGTTTCGTTCGACCTGCGCAAGGGCGAGATTCTCGGCTTCGCGGGTTTGATGGGCGCGGGACGCACCGAAGTCGCCCGCGCGATCTTCGGCGCGGAGCGGCCCGACTCCGGCTCGATCCTGCTCGGCGACACGCCCGTTCACATCGGCTCGCCGCGCGAAGCCATTCGCCACGGCATTGCCTATCTGTCCGAAGACCGCAAGAAAGACGGCCTCGCCCTTTCGATGCCCGTGTCGGCCAACATCACGCTCGCCAACGTCCGCGCCATCGCTTCGCGCGGCTTTCTGCGCTTTTCCGAAGAGACGGCCATCGCCGAGCGCTACGTGCGCGAACTCGGCATCCGCACGCCGACGGTCCGGCAGATCGCGCGGAATCTGTCAGGCGGAAATCAGCAGAAGATCGTCATCAGCAAATGGTTGTACCGCGGCTCGCGCATTCTGTTTTTCGACGAGCCGACGCGCGGCATCGACGTCGGCGCCAAATACGCGATCTACGGGCTGATGGACCGCCTCGCCGCCGATGGTGTCGGCGTGGTGCTGATCAGCTCTGAATTGCCGGAGCTGCTCGGCATGACCGATCGTATCGCCGTCTTTCACGAGGGGCGCATCACCGCGGTCCTCGAAACCGGCAAGACCAGTCAGGAGGAAATCCTGCACCACGCATCAGGGAGAAGTCATGCTTGAAATCGCATCCGGCCGCACGCAAGCCGTCGACAAACAGGCACGGCAGCGGCGCCGCGACCTGATTCAGAAATTCGCCGCGCTCGGCAGCCTCGTCGTGCTGATCGCCGCCTTTTCGCTGACGAGCGCCGCGTTTTTCTCGGTCGGCAATCTGATGACAGTCGCGCTTCAGGTCACCTCCATCGCGTATCTCGGCGTGGCCGCGACGTGCGTCATCATCACGGGCGGCATCGACCTTTCCGTCGGTTCGGTGCTGGCGCTCTCGGGCGTCGCGGCCGCGCTGCTCACCAAGGCCGGCGTGCCCGTGCCGCTCGCGATGCTCGGCGGCATGCTGGTCGGCGCCGCGTGCGGATGGGTCAACGGCATCTGCGTGACGCGCATGGGTTTGCCGCCGTTCATCGCCACCCTGGGCATGATGCTGGTCGCCCGCGGTCTTGCGCTGCAGATCACCGGCGCACGACCGGTCTCCGGTCTCGGCGACGCCTTCGGCGAACTCGGCAACGGCGCGCTCTTCAGAATCTCGCATATCGGCCCGGACGGCTTTCCAGACACGGTATTCCCTGGGATTCCTTACCCTGTCGTGATCATGGTGGTGCTGTTCGCGGCGGTCTCCGTGCTGCTCTCGCGAACCTCGCTTGGCCGTCACATCTACGCGGTCGGATCGAATGCGGAAGCCGCGCGGCTCTCGGGCGTCAATGTGCCGGGCGTCAAGCTCTTCACCTACGTCCTGTCCGGTCTGCTTGCGGGCGCCACCGGCTGCGTGCTGATGTCGCGCCTCGTCACCGCGCAGCCGAATGAGGGCGTGATGTACGAGCTCGACGCCATCGCCAGTGCGGTCATCGGCGGCACCTCGCTGATGGGCGGCGTCGGCACGATCTCGGGCACGGCCATCGGCGCATTCGTGATCGGCGTGCTGCGCAACGGCCTGAACATGAACGGCGTATCGAGCTTTATCCAGCAGATCATCATCGGCGTCGTCATTCTCGGCACCGTGTGGATCGATCAACTCCGCAACCGGAAGTTGTAATCAGAAGACGAAGTCCCAACCACAATGAAGGAGCGAGACATGAAAAAACTATCCATGCTGGCTGCGGCCGCAGCGATGTGTGCGATGTTCAGCGCGTACGCGCAGGCGGCAGGCGGCGAAATTGCCGTGATCGTGAAGACCGCGAACTCCAACTACTGGCAGAACGTCCAGAAAGGCGCCACTGCCGCGATGGCCGATGCGAAGGGCTACACGATGACCTTTCAGGGCCCGGCCGCGGAATCCGCAATCGCAGACGAAGTGAACATGGTCGAGAATGCGGTGAACCGGCATGTCGCGGGCATCGTCCTCGCGCCGTCCGACCCCGACGCGCTCGTGCCGGCCATGAAGAAAGCGTGGGAAGCGCATATCCCGGTCGTGCTCATCGACTCGGCGGTGTCCGAGTCCGGTAAGCAGTACTACCAGTCGTTCCTGTCGACGGACAACGCGAAAGCCGGCGAACTCTGCGCGCAGGCGATGATCGACCGCGTCGGCCAGACCGGCAAGGTCGCGATCATGTCGTACGTGCCGGGCGCCGGTTCGGAAATCGGCCGCGTCGGCGGCTTCCGCAAGTACATTGCCGCGCATTCGAAGCTGCAACTGGTGGGTCCGTTCTACTCGCAGTCGCAAATGGCGACCGCGCTCAACCAGACCACCGACGTACTGTCGGCCAACCCCGACCTGAAGGGCATTTTCGGCGCCAACGAACCCACCGCGGTCGGAATGGGTCGCGCGCTCCAGCAGTCAGGCAAAGGCGGCAAGGTGGTGGCCATCGGCTTCGACGGCAACCAGGACCTGCAAGGCTTCGTGCGCGACGGCACGATCCAGGCCATCGCCGTGCAAAGCTCTTACCAGATGGGCTACAAGGGCATCCAGACACTCGTCAGCGTGATCGAGCACAAGCCGGTGTCGAAGCAGGTGGACACGGGTGTCATGATGGTCGAGAAGAAGAACCTCGACTCAACGGAAGCCAGGAATGTTCTCTACTGATACTGATTAACGCCCCGGCGCGGCGGCTGTCTGACGAGCCGTCGGCCGATCGAGAAGCTCAATAAAGAGGATCCCTGAATGCTTAGCGTCATTTGCGAATCGCCCGGCGTGCTGCGCCACGAAGACCGCCAGCTGCCTCGCCGCGCGCAAGGCGAGGTACTGCTGCGGGTCAGCCGCGTCGGTATCTGCGGCACGGACATGCACATCTACTCGGGGAACCAGCCCTACCTGCAATATCCGCGCGTCATGGGGCACGAGTTGTCGGCCATCGTCGCCGAAGCCGATCCGGGCGCGCATGTCGCGGCCGGCGACCCGGTCTATGTCATGCCCTATCTGTCGTGCGGAACGTGCATTGCATGCCGGCAGGGTAAGACCAACTGCTGCGTCAATATCAAGGTGCTCGGCGTGCATCGCGACGGCGCGCTCGCGGAATATCTGTCGGTCCCGGCGCAGTTCGTGCACAAGGCCGATGGCGTAACGCTCGATCAGGCCGCGATGCTCGAGTTCCTCGCTATCGGCGCGCACGCGGTTCGCCGTGCCGACGTGTCGGCCGGGCAGCGCGTGCTGGTCGTAGGCGCGGGGCCGATCGGCATGGCGGCCATGCTGTTCGCGAACCTGCGCGGCGCGCGCGTCACCTGCCTCGACACGCGCGCCGACCGTCTCGCGTTCAGCCGCGAGCACCTTGCGGTTGCCGCGGTGCAGATCGGGCCGCATGACGTGGACGAGCTGTCGGCCATCACCAACGGCGAATTTTTCGACGTCGTGTTCGACGCGACGGGAAACGTCAAAGCAATGAACCGCGGCTTCGAGTTCATTGCGCACGGCGGCAAATACGTGCTGATTTCAATCGTGCCCGGCGAGATCAGCTTCTCCGATCCGGAGTTTCACAAGCGCGAAGCGACGCTGCTCGGCAGCCGCAACGCCACCGCCGAAGACTTCGAGACGGTGCTTGACGCGATGCGCGCGGGGCATATTCCGGACAAGGCGCTCAACACTCACCGCATGCGCCTGTCCGACGTGCCCACGGAGTTCCCGAAGCTGATGGAGCCGGGACAGACCGTCGTCAAGGCGCTGGTGGAATGCTGAGCGGACCTGCTGGAATCGTTCGAGATGAGTGAACCCATTCTTCAATTCGGCACCAGCCGGTTTTTGCAGGCCCATGTCGCACTGTTCGTTGCGCAGGCGCTCGGTCGCGGCGAAGCAATCGGCGGCATCAGTGTCGTGCAGACAACCGGCAACCCGGCCAGCGAGGCGCGCATCGCCGCGCTCGCGCAGGCGGGCAGCTATCCGGTGAGAATCCGCGGCAGGGAAAACGGCGCGGTCGTCGACACGGTGGTTCAATGCGGCGCGGTGCGCGCCGCCTGGGTCGCAAAGCGCGACTGGGCTGCGATCCGGCACGCGGTCATTCACGACGTGCGCGTGATCGTATCGAATACCGGCGATGCGGGCTATCGGCTCGACGAGCGCGACTCGCCCGCCGTCCTCGCGCTTCATGACGAGGCGCCGCACAGCTATCCTGCCAAGCTGCTCGCGCTCCTTCATGCACGGTGGCGCGAGCGGCCCGGTGCAGGCGTGTCGATCTTTCCCTGCGAGCTCGTCGCGAGCAACGGCGACACGCTGCGCGATCTGGTCATCGGCCTCGCGCAACGGTGGGCGCAGCCCGTGCCATTCATCGCCTATCTGTCGCAGCAGTGCGTGTGGGTCAACTCGCTCGTCGACCGGATCGTTTCCGAACCGATCGAACCGGTGGGCGCCGTCGCCGAACCGTATGCGCTGTGGGCGATCGAGCGGCGTCCCGGCATGGAGCTGCCGTGTACGCACGACGACATCGTCGTGACCGACGACCTGCGCAGCTATGAACAACTCAAGCTGTTCTTTCTGAATCTCGGACACACGTGGCTCGCCGACCAATGGCTCGCACAGCGCCGAAACGCCGAGGAGACGGTGTTCGACGCAATGAACGACGCCGCGCTGCGTGCGGGCATCGAGGCGGTGTGGGAGCAGGAGGTGTTGCCCGTCTTCACTGCGATGGGTCTGGGCGATCGCGCCGAGCAGTACCTCGCGAGCGTGCGGGAACGGTTGCTGAACCCTTATCTCGATCACCGCATCGCCGATATCGCCCAAAACCACGTGGAAAAAGTGCGGCGGCGAATCGCCCCGCTGATCGCGTTGGCCGATTCGCTCGCGGTCGCGCCTCATCAGACGCGCCTGCGCGAAACCCTGGCGCGCCATGGACTGGCACCCGCAGCGCAAGCAGCGGCATCGTGAAAGGCCGCTGCGCGCGTCACGTGGGCGGGCACAGGTAACGCCATTCGAATCCGCTGCCCGAGCGCCCCACCTTGCCTGCGGACGTCTCGGGAAAATGCGCCGCGAAAACGGTCGCGTCGGTGTGTGCCGCGTGATCGAGCAGCCAAAGCCGCGATTCGCGAGCCTGCGCGGCATCGGTGCAGAACACCGAGCTCCAGTCCGGCCGATGCACCTGCAGTGGGCTGTGCATCACGTCGCCGGAAAAGAGCGCCGTTTCGCCGCGTGAGCGAATCTCGACGGCCATGTGCCCCATACTGTGCCCAAACGTCGGCAGGAATCGAATGCCGTCGAGAATCTGTTCGCCTGCATCGCTCACCGCACGGCCCTGCCCCGCTTCAATGACGGGAAGCACGCTGTCTTCGAACACCATGCGCCGCGGCTCGCCTTCCGGCATGGCAAAAAAGTCGCACTCACGCTGACCGAATACGTAGGTCGCGTTGGAGAAGACCGGCATCCAGCGACCGTCCTGCCAATGCGTGTTCCAACCGACGTGATCGACGTGCAGGTGCGTGAGCAGCACATAGTCGACCTGTTCCGGTCGAAAGCCGGCCGCGGCAAAACGCTCCAGCACGGGATTGTCGAGCTGATGGAACAGTTCGCTGAACGGCCGGGACTTGCGGTTGCCGATGCCCGTATCCACGACGATGGTGTGCGCATCGATCTGCACTACCCATAGATGCGTGCGCAACGGTATGCGCCGGTTCGTCAGATCGAGGCTCGCGGTGCCGAAGCGTTCTTTGAGCGCGCGAACGCCGTTTTCATCCCACGCGGGGAAGAGCCGCTCAGGCGCGAGCGCGAAGCCGGTTTCGTCGACGCGGGTGATGGTCGCCGCGCCGACACGATAGACGGGTGCAGTGCATTTCGCCGGCATGATGGTTCTCCAGGAGTCATTGAGCGTCGGCAACCGGCACTCGCCGCATGGCTACGGTATAGAGCATCGCGCTCACGAGCGCGGAGATGCCGCCGACGAGCGCAAGTGCCAGTCCCAGGCTTTCGCCAGTGTGCCCCAAACGCTCATTCAGATAGCCGACAGACAGCGGACCGACACCGCCGCTGATCGCATTGGTCATGAAGACGAGCAGCGCCAGCGAGCGGCCGCGCATGCGGTTCGGCATGGCGATCTGCAGCGGCACGGGTGCCAGTCCCATGGCGATGCTGGCCGTGAATGCGCTCACGCCGTAGAGCAGCACAGCCACCGTGCTGTCGCCCACCAGCGGCATGGCAATGGCCGCCGGCACCAATAGTGCAACAGCGCCCGCCGAAAAGCCCAGCACGCGGCGCAGCGCGGTTTCGTCCGTGACGCGTGTCGCCAGCATGCCCGCACATGCGACCCCCAGCATGCCGCCGATCATGTACGCGGGCGCCGCCATCTGGCCGACCACGCCCGGAGCGAGGTGGAAGCGGCGCATCAGCAGCGTGGGAAACCATGCGGAGTGCGAATAGAAGAGCGTAATGAGCGCCACGTAGGCGGCAAAATACGCGAGACAGAAGCGGTTATGCACGAACAACGCCAGCAGCACGTCCTTGAACGACGGCATGGCGTCCTGCGCGTGTCCTGCATGCGCCGCGATTTCGCGCCGCGCCGGCTCACGCACCGTGAGCGCAACGAGCGCGGCCAACGCCAGACCGGGCAGACCCACGGCGATGAACACTGCTTGCCATGGCGCGATACCGTGCGCGGCCAGCCAGGCATGACTGCCGCCCACCGCCGTCGCGGACAGCAGCATGCCGCCGCCGAACAAGGCCAGGCCACCGCCCACATAGGGGCCGAGCATAAAGGCGCTGCTTGCGCGCGCAACGCGGCGCGGCGCGAAGAGATCGCTGAAAATCGACAACGCGGCGGGACTCAATGCGGCTTCGGCAATGGCCGTGCCGGCACGTGCGAGCAGCAACTCGGAAAAGTTGCTGGCGAACCCGCAGGCCGTGGTGGAGATTGCCCAGATCGCGATGCAGGCGGCGATCAACTTCACGCGATTCGCGCGATCGACGAGCCGTGCCACGAACACGCCTGCTGTCGCATAGCACATCGTGAACGAGAAGCCTTGCAGCAGGCCGATTTGCGTATCGGTGAGCCCAAGCGACTGCTTGATGGGCGGCACGAGAATGCTGACGACCTGCCGGTCGAGATACGAGAACGCAAAGCAGATAAAAAACAGCAGCACGATGTAGACGGAATAGCCGGCATTCTCGCTGAACGTACTTCCAGCTATGTCATCGGCCGGCTCCGCCGAACAGGTTTGGGCGCTCATCTTTCGTCTCCGTATCCTTTAGTGGGTGTTCAGATTCCGCTTCGCTGCGCGGCTGCCTCGCGGCACAGCTCAATCGATATTCGCTTGCGAAGCCAGCAGCGCAATGCAGTCGCCCGGCTCCACGCGGGCAAATGTGCGCATGCACATTACCGTGCCGTCGCCGCGAAATGCGATCTCCTGCGGCGGCTGCCACGGACGATGCGGATCGAAGAGGCGCCCGGCCAACTGACCGGCGCGCACCTCGTCGCCTAATGCGAACATGGGCTCGAACACGCCGGCGTGCGGCGAGTACACATAGTGGTGCGCGCCTTCTACGCGCAGAAAACGTGTGCGCTGCGCGCGAGGGGCCGTGTGCCCGTCGGGCGTCATGCCGAGCCGGTGCAGCACCCGCTGCAAGCCGGCCTCGACGATCGCGAGGTTGGCGGCATCGCAGCCCGCATGGCCGCCGAACTCTCCGCACAGAAAAAGCTTGCCGTGGCGCTCGGCTGCCGCGGCGAAGGTCCGGTCCTCGCCGAGCAGATCCATGATCATGGTGTTCGGCGCGCCGAACTCGCGAACCAGGTCCATGTAGAGCGCCCGTCGTGCTCCGCGTTGTTCTCCTTGATCCGGCGGCGAGGCGAGCAGCGTCGGCAGATGATCGAACGAAGCGCCGCCGGCGTGAAGGTCGATCACGACATCGGCGCGCGGCAGCAGTTCGGTTTCCACGTAGTGCGCAATCATCTCCGTCGGCTGGCCGTTGCGTGCGCCGGGAAACAGGCGGTTCAGATTGCCGCGATCGATCGGCGACGTGCGCGAACCGTTGATGAACGCCGGAAAGTTAAGACCCGGAATCACAATCAGGCGGCCCCGTATCGTCAGCGAAGGCAGCCGCTGCAGCAGTTTCATCAGCGCGACAGGACCTTCGTATTCGTCGCCGTGGTTGCCGCCCGTCAGGAGGACGGTGGGCCCGGTCCCGGCGCCTGCGTGATGTACCGCTACTGGAATCGGAATATGGCCGTAGGCGGAACGATCGTGCGACCACGGCAAGCGCAGCGTCCCGGTCTGAAAACCGACGCGCTCGAAGTCGATGTCCGTGGCGATGAGTGAGGCGGAAGTGGTCATGGCGGCACACGTGAAGGGAAAGTTGTCTTCACTATCGCTGACGCCGGACGGCGGCGCCAATGCCGATTTCTGCCGCGGCTGATGCCTCGCAGGCATCGCACTGGAATGCGCCGCCCGCTACCTCAGTTGCTCGACGAAACGCGCGAGCGCGGGGTTCGCATCTGCCGACGCAAAGCAGAATTCGAGCGGCAGCGGCACCGACAGATCGCGCAACTCGACAAAACGCACACGTGCCGGCGGCCGATAGCGGTTCGCAGCATTGACGATGGCGGCGCCCATGCCCGCGGAAACCAGCGAGAGAATCGCGGTTTCCGTCGACGCCTCCTGACGGATATCGAGTGTCAGCCCGCGCTCGGCACACGCCGATAGCAGACGGTCGTAGTAAGCCGGATAAATGCGGCGCGGAAACGCAATGAATGGCCTGCCCGCGAGTTCGCTCGTCATCACGGCGCCTGTCGCGCCGAGCGGCCATGCTTGCGGCACGGCCAGCACGACGTTCTGCTCGAGCACCGGAATGCTTGCGAGCCCCTGCGGCAAGGTGCCGAGACGGTAGCAGAAGCCACCGTCGAGCTGTCCCGCTGCAATCGCCTCGAACTGCTCGGGCGAATTCATCGGCGTCAGTTCGAGCGCGACGTGCGGCGAACTCTGCTCGAATGCGCTCAATGCATGCGAGACGACACCGATCCACGCTGCGTTTTCGACAAAGCCGATCCGCAAATGGCCATGCACGCCGGCCGCAATGCGCCGCGCGAGCCGGTTGGCCGCATCGACGCGTGTGAGGATATCCCGCGCCTGCGCAAGATACGCCGTGCCCGCCGCCGTCAACTTGAGGCCGCGTGGCGTGCGCTCGAACAACGCCGCGCCGACCGCGTCTTCGAGATCGTGGATCTGGCGGGAGATCGCCGGCTGCGTGACATGCAACTGCTCGGAGGCGGCCCGCACGCTGCGCAATTCGGCAACAGCAATGAAATAGCGAAGATGTCGAAGCTCCATGGTCGTTTCGCACAGGACAGGTCGTCGGCAATGATAGAGCAGGATGAAAAGAACAATGGCCGCACACCCTCGCGAGTCGCCGTTGCTGTTACGATAACGCGGACAACGGCACGCGAAAGAACCCCTCTATGCCACCCCGCAGCAGGTCACAATTGCCGCGCAGACCGCCCCTCGAAGTAATCCTTTCTGGAACTCGCTCGTGAACCTGCTTCAACGCAACAACGTCCGCGTAGCGGGAAACGGCCCGGCAACGATGATCTTCTCGCATGGCTTCGGCTGTGATCAGACCATGTGGCGCTACGTCGCGCCGACCTTCGAGGGACGCTACCGGACGGTGCTGTTCGATCTCGTCGGCAGCGGAGGATCGGACCTCGCGAGCTACGACTACCAGAAGTATGGATCGCTGCACGGCTACGCCTCGGACGTACTGCAGATCGTTGAAGCGTTCGCGACCGGCCCGGTGATCTTCATCGGACATTCGGTCAGCGCGACGATCGGCATGCTCGCCGCCATCGAGGCGCCGCAGCGCTTCGCGGCCAATGTGATGGTCGGCCCGTCGCCGTCTTTCATTAACGACGGCGACTACGTCGGCGGCTTTTCTCAGGCCGATATCGAAGACCTGCTGGAAATCGAGTCGTTTCTTCACGAGACCGGACTCTAGGGCATGCAACAGCCCGGCGCCGCGCCATGGAACGCTGCGGCCGCGTACGACCGGGCTCCCTGCGGCCTGCTCGTTGCAGCGGCGGGCGGCAAGATCGTCCATGTGAATCGAACCTTCTGCGGATGGCTGGGCTTGTCTACACCGGAGCTGGTCGAGACCCGCAGCTTTCAGGACCTGCTCACCGTCGGCGGCAAGATCTTTCTGCAGACCCACGTGATGCCGCTTTTGCAGATGCAACGGTCCGTCGCCGAAATCAAGCTCGATCTGCGCAACACGCACGGGCTTGTCGTTCCCATGCTCGTCAACATCTCTCGCGTCAATCGTGCGGGTTCGGAACTGGACGAGTTTGCCTGCATGATCATGAGCGACCGCCACAAGTACGAGCGCGAACTCGTCGTCGCGCGCAGGCGGCTCGAAGAATCGCTGAAGGCAAGAGAAGCCGCGGAACTCGCGCTCAGGGCGGCGGATCGTCGCAAAGACGAATTTCTCGCGATGCTCGCTCACGAGTTGCGCAATCCGCTTGGCGCAATGAGTACGGCCATCGCGCTTTTGCAACGGCAGCCATCCGGGGATACGGGCAAGGATGTACCGGTCGAACTGCTGGCCCGACAGTTGGCGCAGGCGTCGCGGCTGACGGACGACCTGCTCGACGCATCGCGAATCGCCGAAGGAAAGATCGAAGTCAAGAAAGCGCCTGTGGAAATCGGTGCGATCATGCATGAGGTGATTGAAAGTACGCGGGCGCGGCATTTCGAGTGTGGCGCGTCGCATGAAGTGGAGACCCGCATTCCGACCGAGCACATTTACGTTCACGCCGACCGGGTGCGGCTCGCGCAGATCACGCAGAATCTGCTCAACAATGCGCTTCGCTACACGCCTCCCGGCGGCAAGATCTGGCTCGCGGTCTCGCGGCAAGGCAACGAAGCGGTGATCACGGTACGCGACAACGGTATCGGCATTCCCGCAGAAGACTTGCCGACCATCTTCGACATGTTTGCCCAGGCGCCCTCGGGACGCGGGCGCCTCGTGGGAGGCCTCGGGGTGGGACTCGCGCTCGTGCGCGCGCTGGTCGAACTGCATCAGGGGCGCGTAACGGTTCACAGTTCCGGACCTGGCCAGGGGAGCACGTTCGAAGTCCGCTTGCCCGCCTTGCGTGACCCTCCGCAACCGTTAGGGGAGCCAACTAACCAGTCTCGCGCGCCGTGCTGGACTTCGCGCTGTGTGCTGGTCGTCGATGACAATGAGGGCGCGGCTTCCAGTCTCAGTACCTTGCTCGAGGTGGAAGGACACACAGTACGCATGGCAACGAGTGGGCTCGACGCGCTGCGCGCAGTGGACGACTTCGTTCCCGAAGCGGTGATTCTCGACCTGGGCTTGCCCGATATAGACGGAAGAGAAGTCGCGCGGCGCATCCGCGAGAACCACGGCTCGAACGTCGCGCTGATCGCGCTCACCGGCTGGTCGCCGGACAAGGATGCCGCCACGCGGCCGACCGACTTCGATGCCTACCTCGTGAAACCGGTCGACGTCGACGCGCTGCTGAGCGCGATCGAGCGGATATCCGCGCAATGAGCCCGGCCGCGAGGGAAAACCCCTAAGTCCCGCCGCCCCGCCCGCGCGCCCCGCCCCACATGGCTTTGCCCGCTTCGCGCTGCGAATCGTTAGCTTGACGATAACAAACGCTTGCCGAAGGTGATTGAAGCCCCTTCCCCGTTTCCTCTAGAGTCACGCTGTCGTGGACAAAGTGGCGTCCGGTATTCGCGAATGCTGCCTTGTCCGCACAACGCCGCCTCGCCAGAGGCCGATACAGCCCGTCAGCAGCACCTCGCGTGAAAGCCGGGTAAGACACTAAAGCAAGCGTCGACGACGGTCGACAGGAGACACGAGATGATCATCTACGGAACTGCGCTGCTCGCTTTCTGCCACCTTGCGGGACTCTTTCTGGGCGATCTGCTCGGAGCCGCGATCGGCGTGAAGACCAACGTCGGGGGCGTCGGTATCGCGATGCTGCTGCTGATCTTCCTGCGCCTCTATCTGCACGGCAAAGGACTGCTGCCGAAGGAAACGGAAGCCGGCGTGGGCTTCTGGGGCGCCATGTACATCCCCGTCGTCGTGGCGATGGCGGCCAACCAGAACGTCGTCGCCGCGCTCAAGGGCGGACCGGTCGCGCTGCTGTCGGCATTGGGCGCCGTGGCCTTATGTGCCGGCTGCATCGCGGTACTGTCGCGCACCGGCCGCGACAGCACATCGTTCATCAACGCCCCGCAACCCGAAGAGATCTGAACGAGGAGCCCGCCATGATCCCTATGCTCGACAAAGTACTGATACAGAACGGCCTCGTCACCGCGTTTGCGCTCGTGGGACTCATCATGTGGGTCTCGTCGCTGATCTCGCGCAAGCTCACGTTCGGCCGCGTGCACGGCTCGGCGATCGCCATTCTGATCGGCCTCGTGCTCGCCTATCTGGGCGGCGCCTTCACCGCGGGTCAAAAAGGCTTGGCCGACCTGCCGCTCTTTGCCGGCGTCGGACTGATGGGCGGCGCCATGCTGCGCGACTTCGCGATCGTCGCGACGGCCTTCGAGGTGCAGGCCACCGAAGCGCGCAAGGCGGGCCTTATCGGTGTGGTCTCGCTGCTGCTCGGCACGGTGCTGCCGTTTATCGTCGGCGCGAGCGTCGCTCACGCGTTCGGCTATACCGATGCGGTCAGCATGACGACCATCGGCGCGGGCGCGGTCACCTACATTGTCGGTCCGGTGACGGGTGCTGCGATCGGCGCGAGTTCCGACGTCATCGCGCTCAGCATTGCGACCGGTCTCATCAAGGCGATCATCGTGATGATCGGCACGCCGCTCGCAGCGAATTTCATGGGCCTGAAGACGCCGCGCTCGGCGATGATTTTCGGCGGCCTCGCGGGCACCGTCAGCGGTGTGAGCGCGGGACTCGCCGCCACCGACCGGCGGCTCGTTCCGTACGGTGCGTTGATCGCCACGTTTCACACGGGCGTGGGCTGCCTGCTCGGACCTTCGCTGCTGTTCTTCACGACGCGCGCGCTGGTAGGCGCCTGAGCCGCCAGCAAGCGGCTCGCGTACCGTGCCGCTCGCGGCGCAACGGGCTCACCTCTCGTCGCGAGTGCGCAGGCGGCACACGGCCATGAGCGCAAGCAGGTTCGGGTCGCGCTCGCGCGCCCTCAGGAAGCTGACGCCGATGGTCTGGCGCATCATGTAATGCGGTTTGAGCGGGATGAACTGCACCTTGTCGCCGAACACGCCGCACACGCGGCCCGGCAACAAGGTGTAGCCGACGCCTGCGCTCACGAGGTTCATCAGCGAGTAGATGTCGCCGACTCGCATGGTCACGTTGGGCGTGAAGTCCGCGACGCGAAACGCCTCCTGAAAGCCGTGATAGGTCGCAAAGCCCTCGCCGAGCGAGACGAAGGTTTCGTCGCGGCAGTCGCGCAGGTCGACGGCTTCCAGGTTGGCGTACGGCGAATTCGCGGGCGCCGCGAAGAAGATGTCGTCTTCGAAAAGCGGAATGGATTCGATCTCGGGCTCGGCATCGGGCAACGCCATCAGCGCGGCGTCGATTGCGCCCTGCTTCAGCTTCTCGATCAATTCGGCGTTCGGACCGAGCACGAGTTCCACCTGAAGCGTGGGCCGCCGCACCTTGATGTCGACGACAATGCCAGGCACGGTCCTGATGGTGAGCGAATACAGCGAGCCGATTTTCAGCCGGTCCGACGAATAGCCCGCCGCTTCGCGCGTCGCGCGAATGCCGTCGGACATGAGCGTGAGGACTTCTCCGGCGACGTCCGCGAGCATTTGCGCGGCGTCGGTCGACCTGAGATTGCGGCCTTCATGGCGAAACAATGCGCAGCGCACGCCCTGTTCGAGCGAATGCAGCGCGCGGTGCACGCTCACCGTGCTCACGTTCAGCACCTCGGCCGCCTTGGCGAGGCTGCCGGTCTGCATGAAGGCGAGCAGCACTTCCAGCTTGCGGAAGGTAATTTCGTCGTCGATTCGGTCGCGCATGGGGAGCTGGGGAACGGTCGGAACCCTTCATTATCAGCTCGTGCGCGCCCGCGGCAAATAGCGTTAATCCCCGACGCCCGGGGGCGAGGCAGCCCGTGCGCCGCTTCTCCGACGCTCGCTCGCGTGCGCCGACTTGGCCAAATTGCGCCGGCTACGCCGCCTCAGTGGCGATGATGCTGATGGCGCTGCCAATGCCAGACAGGTGTCAGGTCCAGTTGACGCAGCAATTGCCTGCGGCGATATTCCCGCCGATAGTGGCCGACCGCGAAGATAATGCCGATCACGAGGACGGCGAGACCCATCACGACGCTTACCAGTTCTTCGTCCATGGCTACCTTTCTCGTCAATATTTCGATGCAACGATGACAGGTTCGCGGCTTAGCGTTTGCGCGCCACCGCGTTGAGCATTGAATGCCCTGCGCCGGTGACATGCAGGCGCTGGTGTCCGGAAGCGAGTTCTTCGAGTGCGACGAGCTGGCGTTCAAGCAATGTGTCGAGCTCCTCGCGACACATATCGATCTGATCCGGAGCCGCCTTGACGAGCATGAGGGTGGCGAACTCCTTTGGGCTTAGCATAGTTGTCTCTCACAGTGTTTTATTCGTCCACACGGAAGCACGAATTACCGCCCGATACCCGCAAACGGGTAAAGACCAGCAATTGTTTCCGCTTCATTTTGATTATCGGGGCCGCGACGCCTCGGAGTGTTAATTGTAAACTGAAAAAGTCCGATTACGGCGAATGAATAAATGCATTGGCGCGCAGGCGCGATAGATGCGGATTAAACATATCATATGCGCCTCGCGAACGCACCGTGTCTGGGGCGAGAGCCGCCCATTACCTATGAGGAAAAGCGCGCTCGATGGGTCCCGACTCATTAGCTTGCGGAATCACGGTGTTTAAATATGCAGCAGCGATTTATGTGTGAATTTATTAATCGCTGATTAATTCGCATTTATGCAACCGCCATTTATTATACGTTTTTATGACCGGCAATTAGCTGGCATATTCGCATGACACCGGTATTACATTTTCTCTGGACAGGCTGATTTGCCGCCCTCGTTACTTCGCGGTATACCGTTGCGCGTTATCTGGCCGCCGCGCCGCGCCGGCGTGAACGCGCGGGGCGCCACGGGCCACGCAGGCGAGCCGGTCGTGGATTGGCTGCATGCCGTTGTTGCACGGCGCCCTCGGTTTCAGCAGCCGCCAGGGCGATGCCGGCCTCGCGCTCGTCGTTGAACCCGCGGCCTGGACCGATCGCGCGCAGCAGGGTTTGCAGTTTCTTCGTCATCACGGCAAGGTTCCTCGTCAGCGACGCTCAGGCCGCGTTTAGCCGCGCGAGCTCCGTATCGATCAGAAGCTTCTTCAACTCCGGCACACACGAACCGCAGTTGCCGCCCGCCTTCAAACACGCGGTGATCTCGGCAGCGGTCTTGAGGCCCTGGTCGCGAATCGCCGTGCAAATCGTGTTGCGCCCCACGCCGAAACACGAACAGACCGTCGGCCCCGTATCGGCGCCCTTGCCGATCGGCTGGCCGGACAGCACGCCGATGCGGTCCGCTTCGTCGAGCCTGTCCTTCGCAAAGAGGCTCGCGAGCCATTCGCGCGCGGGCAGCTCGGGACGTGCCGAAAGAAACACGCAGTTCTCGATACGATCGTCGACCAGATGCACCGCGCGATAAATGCCCGCCGCGCGGTCCTCGTATTCGAGCCAGTCCGCCTGCGCGTCGTCGACGCCGAAGAGCGCGCGCGCCCAGGCGCCCCGTTCACCGCGCTCGCCGAGCGTAGTGCGGCCGGCAAGCTCGTAGCGCACGCACTGCTTGCCCTGCACGCGCGTCCAGTAGGTCACGCCGTCGAGCCGCGGCACGCGCCGGCTCAGCGAAAAGCCATGCCACGCGACATGAAACTTGTCGATCCGCACCGGCGTGTGCTTGAACTCGGGCTCGCCAGAAACCGGATCGACCACCGGATTCACCACGGCGCCCACGCGCGCGTCGGACGCAACCTGGTCGTTCCAGTGAATCGGCACGAACACGCTGCCGCGCGGCATGCCGCCGCCGTATTGCACGCGCGCCACCATCGCGCCCCAGCGGCTCGACACGCGCGCGAGGTCGCCTTCGCGCACGCCGCACAGCAACGCGTCCTGCGGGTGCATGTCGACGAATGCTTCGGTCACATGGCCCGCGAGTTTTTCCGATTTGCCCGTGCGGGTCATCGTATGCCACTGGTCGCGCACGCGGCCGGTGTTCAGCGTGAGCGGATAGTCGTCATCGGGCGCATGGGCCGGCGCGCGCGGCGGCGTGGCGATGAACCTTGCGCGGCCGTCCGCGTGACTGAAACGGCGGTCGTCGAAAAGACGCGCGGTGCCCGGCGCGGCTGCGCCGGCGCTCGCACGCACGGGCCACTGCACAGGCTGCAGGGACGCGTAGCCGTCGCTGCCGAGACCGACCAGCCCGGCGAGATTGAACGCACGATGGACGCCGCCGCTATGTCCCTCGCCCGATTGCGCGGCGGCCTCGCTGTCTTCGTTGCGCCATGCGCTGAGCCGCGCATGTTCGTCGAAGATTTCCTGCTGGCTCGCGAAGCCGAAGCCTGCATAGCCCATGCGCCGCGCCACGTCGCAAATGATTTGCCAGTCCGGGCGCGCCTCGCCCGGCGCCGGCAAAAAGGCGCGCTGGCGCGAAATTCTGCGCTCCGAATTCGTCACCGTGCCGTCCTTCTCGCCCCAGCCGAGCGCAGGCAGCAGGATATGCGCGAACGCATTGGTGTCCGTGCTCTCGACGATGTCGGAGCTGACCACGAGCTCGCAGCGCGCCAGCGCGCGCTTCGCCTGATCGCTGTCGGGCAGGCTCACCACCGGATTCGTGCCCATGATCCAGACCGCCTTGACGCGGCCCTGCTCGATGGCGTCGAACAGTTCGACGGCTTTGAGCCCCGCACGCGACGCCACCACGGGCGCGCCCCAGAACTGCTGAACCAGCTCGCGATGCCGCGCGTTGTCGAGCTCCAGGTGCGCGGCGAGCGTGTTGGCGAGGCCGCCGACCTCGCGCCCGCCCATCGCGTTGGGCTGTCCGGTGAACGAGAAGGGCCCCATGCCCGGCTTGCCGATACGCCCCGTCAGCAGATGGCAGTTAATGATGCTGTTGACCTTGTCGGTGCCCGAGCTCGACTGGTTGACGCCTTGCGAATAGACCGTGACCACGCGCTCGGTGCGGGCAAAGAGCCGGTAGAATTCGAGCAGATCGTGCGGGTCGACCTTGCACGCCTTCGCGCACTGCACGAGATCGAAGCCGGTCGCCGCGCCAGCGGAAGCAGCCGCCAGCGCCTCTGCATAACCGCTCGTATGCGAATCGACGAACTGCGTGTCGATCGCGCCGTGCTCGGCAAGAAAGCTGAGCAGCCCGTTAAAGAGCCGCACGTCGGTGCCCGCGCCGAGCGGCAGATGCAGATCCGCCATCTCGCAGGTCGCGGTGTAACGCGGGTCGATCACGACCACCTTCATGTCGGGCCGCGCTTCCTTGATCTTGACGATGCGCTGGAAGAGGATCGGATGACACCACGCGGTATTCGAACCGACCAGCACGACGAGATCGGCGAGTTCGAGATCTTCGTAGCACACCGGCACGATGTCTTCGCCGAAAGCACGCTTGTGCCCTGCTACGGACGACGACATGCATAGACGCGAATTCGTATCGATGTTCGCGCTGCCGACGTAGCCTTTCATCAGCTTGTTCGCGACGTAGTAGTCCTCGGTCAGCAACTGGCCCGACACATAGAGCGCGACGGCGTCCGGTCCATGTTCGTCGACGATCCGGCGCAAGCCGCCGGCGACCGCATCGAGTGCCTCGTCCCACGAGACGTCGCGCAACGCGCCGCCCGCGGGCTCGCGCATCTTCGGATGCAGGAGCCGTCCGTCCAGTCCGATGGTTTCGCCGAGCGCCGAGCCTTTCACGCACAGGCGGCCAAAATTCGCGGGATGCCGTTCGTCGCCGGCAATGTCATGGCCGCCGTCGGGACGCGCGCTCGCGCGCACGCCGCAGCCGACGCCGCAGTACGGGCAGGTGGTCCTGACAGCCTTGCCGCTGCCAGACGCGTTCGAAATTGCGATGGGGAAACTCACGGTGTGTTCCAGGTCAGGCAGCCTGCGTCTCGCAGAGGGCTTTGCCGAACAGCAAATGGCTGCGCAGCGATGAAATATCGGTCCGGTTCTGGATCAGTTCGAAGTACCAGGCACCTTCCTTCACGTCGCCATACAGCACCGCGCCGATCACGCGGTTATCCTCGATCACGAGGCGCTTGTAGACGCCGCGCCGCGGATCGCGCAGCACGAGGTCCTCACTCTGCGGCCCGCCGATGAAGTCGCCGGCCGAATACAGGTCGACGCCGGTCACCTTCAGCTTCGTCGCCGTCGCGCGCTGCACGTAGCGGCGATGCCCGGCGCCCGCGAGATGCGCGCCGCACACGCGCGCCTGGTCCCAGATCGGCGCGACGAGACCGAAGGTCGCCGTGCGGTGCTGCACGCATTCGCCGACCGCATACACGCGCGGATCGTAGGTCTGCAAGGTATCGTCGACGACAATCGCCCGTTCGCAATGCAGTCCCGCCTGTTTCGCGAGCTCGATGTTCGGGCGAACGCCGGCCGTCATCACGACGAGATCCGCCGGGATCTCGCTGCCGTCGTCGAAACGCACGGCGGTGACGCGATCCGGCCCGACGATTGCCGCGGTGTTCGCCTTCAGCAAAAACCGCAGACCCTTGCGCTCCAGCGCCTGTTGCAGCAACACAGAAGCGCTGCGGTCGAGCTGGCGCTCCATCAGGCTGTCCGTCACGTGCACGACCGTCACCGACATGCCCTGACGCATGAGCCCGTTTGCCGCTTCGAGACCCAGCAGGCCGCCGCCTATGACCACCGCATGACGATGGTTGCGCGCCGCCTCGAGCATCGTTTCGACATCCTGAATGTCGCGAAATGCAATCACGCCGGGCAGATCGTGTCCCGGCACAGGAATCAGGAACGGCTTAGATCCCGTGGCGATCAGCAAACGGTCATACGTCACCTCCACGCCGCTTTGCGAGCGCACGATGCGGCGCGGGCGGTCGATCGCGACCACGGGGTCGCCGGCATGCAGGCGAATGCCGTTTTCCTCGTACCAGTCGCGCGTATTGAGGATGATGTCCTCGACGGTCTTCTCGCCCGCCAGGACGGGTGAAAGCAGAATACGGTTGTAATTGCCGTAGGGCTCCGCGCCGAACACGGTGATCTCGTACAGGTCCGGCGCGAGCTTGAGCAACTCCTCGACGGTGCGCATGCCCGCCATGCCGTTGCCAATCACGACAAGGCGCGGGCGCGCAGGCGCGGCGAACGATGCGCCTCCCGACGAGCGCGCGTCGATGTCATGTCTCATGCGGCGACCCACACCTTGCCGCTTTCCACACGCACCGGATAGGCGCTCACCGAATTCTCGGGCGCTTCGAGGCACTCGCCGGTGCGCAGATCGAAATGATGCTTGTAGATCGGCGACGCGACCACGATGCGCTCGCCGAGGCTGCCGATCAGTCCGCGCGAGAGCACCGCCGCGCGCGAGCCCGGATCGAAGTTGTCGATGGCGAACACGCCGCCGTCGCCGTCCGCCACATGAAATACCGCCACCTGCTCGCCGTTGACGAGCGCGCACACGCCCGTATTCGGAATGATGTCGTCGAGCGCGCACACGGGCAGCCAGGATGCCGAAGTCCGATCGTTGTTCATGCTGGATTCCTCAGGTCAGGTGGATAAAGGTCAAGCGGTTTCGACTACCACGGGAATGGCGGCGAGCTTCGACTGGCGCTCTTCCGGTGTTGCCGGGCGAATCTGCCCGCGCTCCTCAACGAAGGCCACGGTGTTGTCGGCCTGGTCGCTGTTGACGAAGTGACGGAAACGCTTGCGGGTTTCCGGATCCGTCACCGCCTTCTTCCACTCGCATTCGTACGTGTCGATCACGCGCTGCATGTCGGCTTCGAGTTCCGCGGCGACTTCGAGCTTGTCGTGCACGACCACGTCCGTCAGGTACTGCAGCCCGCCTTCCAGACTTTCGCGCCACACGCTCGTGCGCTGCAGGCGGTCGGCGGTGCGCACATAGAACATCAGGAAGCGGTCGATATAGCGCACGAGCGTGTCCTTATCGAGGTCGGACGCGATCAGTTCCGCGTGGCGCGGCTTCATGCCGCCGTTGCCGCACACATAAAGATTCCAGCCCTTCTCCGTCGCAATGACACCGACGTCCTTGCCCTGCGCTTCAGCGCATTCGCGCGTGCAGCCCGACACGCCGAACTTGATCTTGTGCGGCGTGCGCAGACCCTTGTAGCGGTTTTCCAGTTCGACCGCGAGCCCGACCGAATCGCCGACGCCATAGCGGCACCATGTCGAGCCGACGCACGACTTCACCGTGCGCAGCGACTTGCCGTAGGCATGGCCCGATTCGAAGCCCGCCGCGATCAGCTCTTCCCAGATAAGCGGCAGCTGCTCGACACGCGCGCCGAACAGATCCACGCGCTGGCCGCCGGTGATCTTCGTGTAGAGGCCGTATTTCTTCGCGACCTGCGCGACGGCGATCAGGCCGTCGGGCGTCACCTCGCCGCCCGGCATGCGCGGCACCACGGAATAGGTGCCGTCACGCTGGATGTTCGCGAGGTAGTAGTCGTTCGTGTCCTGCAACGACGCGTGCTCTTTCTTCAGCACGAATTCGTTCCAGCACGACGCGAGAATGCTCGCCACCACCGGCTTGCAGATATCGCAACCGAGACCGTGGCCGTGCCGGGCGAGCAGTTCGCCGAAGCTGCGCACGCCTTCGACGCGCACGATGTGATACAGCTCCTGGCGCGAATACGCAAAATGCTCGCACACGTGATTGTTGACGGCGAGGCCCTGCTTCTTCATCTCGGCCTTCATGACCTGCGTGACGAGCGGCACGCAGCCGCCGCACGAGGTGCCCGCGCTCGTCGCGCACTTGAGCGCGCCGATGTCGGTCGCGCCGGCGCAGACCGCCGCGCACAGATCGCCCTTCGACACGTTGTTGCACGAGCAGATCTGCGCGGTGTCGGGCAGTGCGTCCACGCCGAGGCCCGGCTTTGCCTTGCCGTCGCTTTGCGGCAGGATCAGGAATTCGGGCGACTCGGGCAGCTCGATACCGTTGAGCATCATCTGCAGCAGCGTGCCGTATTCGCTGGCATCGCCGATCATCACGGCACCGAGCAGTTGCTTGCCGCATTCGGAGACCACGAGCTTCTTGTAGACCTGCTTGCGCTCGTCGCTGAACTGATAGGCGCGGCTGCCGGGCGTCGTGCCGTGCGCGTCGCCGATACTGGCGACGTCCACGCCCATCAGCTTGAGTTTGGTGCTCATGTCGGCGCCCGCGAAGCCGGCGTCGTCGCCGAGCAGATGCTTCGCCGCGACGCGCGCCATGTCGTAGCCCGGTGCCACGAGGCCGTAGATCATGCCGTTCCATGCCGCGCATTCGCCGATTGCGTAGATGTCCGGATCGCTCGTGCGGCAGTTCGCATCGATCGCGATGCCGCCGCGCGGACCGATTTCGAGGCCGCAGGCGCGCGCGAGTTCGTCGCGTGGACGAATGCCCGCGGAGAACACGATCATGTCCGTGTCGAGATGCGTGCCGTCCGCGAACTGCATGCGGTGCGTGCCCGCTTCGCCGTCGACAATCGCCGTGGTGTTTTTCTGCGTATGCACCGTCACGCCGAGTGCTTCGATCTTCGTGCGCAGCACGCGGCCGCCGCCTTCGTCGACCTGCACCGCCATCAGGCGCGGCGCGAACTCGACCACATGCGTCTGCAGGCCCATGTCGCGCAACGCCTTCGCGCATTCCAGACCGAGGAGGCCGCCGCCGACCACCGTGCCGGTCTTCGAGCGCGCGCCGCATTCCTGCATGGCTTCGAGGTCTTCGATAGTTCGGTAGACGAAGCAATCGCGGCGCTCGCGGCCTTGCACAGGCGGCACGAACGGCGACGAACCGGTCGCGATCACGAGCTTGTCGTACGAGAGCGTCTCGCCCGTGGAAAGCGCGACGGTGCGCGCATGGCGGTCGATCGAGACAGCCCTCGCGTTCAGCTTGAGCAGCACATTCTCACGCTCGAAAAAGCCCGGCGCGACAAGCGACAGGTCGTCCGCGGACTTGCCCGAAAAGAATTCGGACAGATGCACGCGGTCATACGCGGGGCGCGGCTCTTCGCACAGCACGGTGACATGCAGCGCGGCCCTCGGGTCGTCGACGAGACATTCGAGGAGCTTGTGCCCCACCATTCCGTGGCCGATGACGACAACGTTCATGACAGAGGCTTCATTCATTTGCGATGCGGTTTGCGACATGATGTGTCCGGCAATAAAAAAAGCGTCCCGCGGATGCAATCGCTGCTGCGACTGTATTCGGGGGACGCCGTTGTCCAAAACCAATGATCTGAGACAGAGTGCTGCTGGGTGAGCCGGATCGCCGTTGATCCGCAGCCCGTTTAATGCAAAGCCCGTGCCATTCGACCCGAACCTTGCGAATGCGCCGCCTGGTGGGCGTTTGGCGCGGGTTGACGCGTGCTGCTATTCGCTGCTGACTGACGCATTCGAATGCATGAAGGCGCGATGATGGTGCGACGCAGCACCTTCACCGTGCAGCGTGCGAGCAAACAACAGCGCGCCCTGCACGGCGACGAGCCCGCTCAATTCGCCATGCCCTGCGTATTAGCGGCGGGGGCGGCGGCGCTGGCGAGCGCGCGCTCGCGCAGCGCCGCTTCGCGCGCCTTGTGCTCGCCGCTGAAACGCACGGCCAACGCGCAGAGCGCCGACAGCGTGACGAGCACGCCGAGCGTCGCGAGCGTCTGCTGGATGCCGCCGACGCCCTTCATCAGAAAGCCCGCAGCCACCGCGCCGACATTGCCGCCCGCGCCGATAATGCCCGCCACGCCGCCGAGCGCCTTGCGGTCGATGAACGGCACGAGTGCATACGTCGCGCCGCATGCCATGTGCGTGAAGAGCCCGAATACCAGCATCGCGACGAGCGCGGCCGCGATGCTGTTCGCGTGCGCGAAGCACAGGAGCCCGAGCCCTTCGCCGACGATCAACGCGCACAACAGCGTGGAGCGCACTTCGAGGCCGCGCGATGCGGCCGCTCTGTCCGATACCCAGCCGCCGAGCGCGCGCGCGAACAACGCGAGCAGGCCGAAGCTGCCCGCGGCCATGCCGGCCTCTTTCAGCGACAACTGGAAATGGTCGACGTAATAGATTGCGGCGATGTTGTGGATGAAGACCTCGACGCCGAAGCACGCTGCGTAAGTGATGAACAGCATCCAGACGCGATAGTTTGCGCAGGCCGCGCGAAAGCTGGCCCAGCCGCCCTTCTTGCCGCCGTCGATAGCGATGCCTTGCGCGCGCAATGCCGCGAAGTTGCCTTGCGGGCAGTCCTGCGTGAAGCGCCAGTAGAACGCGGCCATGACCGGCATCGCGAGCCCGGGCACGACAAGCGCGACCCGCCATGCGGACGACTCGCCCACGCCGAGCACGATGATCGCGGCGAGCAGCAGCGGAATGAGCGCCTGGGCGGCGCCGGCGCCGGTGTTGCCCCAACCCGCGGTCGTCGCGTTGGCGGTGCCGACCACGTTCGGCGCGAACATCATCGACGTGTGGTACTGCGTGATCACAAAGCTCGCGCCCACTGCGCCGATCAGCAAACGGCACAGCAGAAAGCTCCCGTAACCCGTCGCCACGGCAGCGCCGAGCACCGGCAGCGCGCCTGCCAGCAGCAGTCCCGAGTACACCTTGCGCGGGCCATAGCGGTCGCACATCGGCCCGACCACGAGCCGCACGAGAATCGTGACCGCCACGGCGGCGATGTTGATGTTGGCCACCTGATCCGCGGATAAAGCGAACTCGCGCTTGATGAGCGGCATGAGCGGCGCGCACGCGAACCACGCGAAGAAGCAGACGAAGAAGGCCATCCACGTCAGATGAAATGCGCGCATGGCGGGCGTTCGCAGGCTGAAGAGATCTATGCGGGTTGCTTTGTCTGCCATCGTCGTTCCGAAACAAAAAAGCGTCCCGAGGAACCGGTCGGATGACTGGTTCCAGGGGACGCCGTTGTCCAAGCTGCTGGTGGAGTGCTGCTATGAGTGTGCGCTTACGCGTGCAGGCAGCAGGATCGCCTTTGATCCTTTGCATCAGGTTGCATCACGTTACGTGAGCGACTATGCAAAGGCTATGCCATGCGCGACGCGTGACGCATTCAAGGGCTTCGCGGGGAAAAGCGCCGGTCACCGCGCGACTGGCGCGACGTGTTTTGACGCGTGAAAGCACAGCGATGGTGCGCTTTCACAGCAACGGGGCGTCGCGAGCGCCAGGTTCAGGACGCTTCTTCGCCGAAGACTTCGGCTGAACCGAGCCTTTGCGCGCGGCGCGTTTCAACAGGCAAATCGTTGTCCTTCGCGAAGCGCATGACGAAGTCGAACGCGTCGGCGCACACCACGCGCAGCTCCTCCGAAACGAACAGGCATTTCGTGCCGGCATCGACGACAGGCATCGCAAGGCGCGTGCACGCGATATGAATGCCCGGCCGCCGCTCGCCCACGAACAGCGTGATGACGCCGGTCAGACGCTCGGGCCAGTCGCCAGGCCGGAAACTCTTCTGCGAATGGGTGATGCCTTTGATCACATGGCCCTGAATGGCGCCTTCGACGGGCTCCTGGCTGATGAGCGGTATGCGGTCCATGCTGGCGTCACTCGCCTCCCGATGATGATCTGTCGAGCTCGCTCTCTTCGCCGGCCGGGTCGCGCGAGGCAATCTTCAGTTGCCGCAGCTTGTGATACAGCGTCTTCTTCGGCATGCCCAGCTCGACGCTCGCTTCCGCCACGTTGCCGTTATGACGGCGCAGCATGTCTTCGATCAGCATGCGCTCGAAATACGCAAGCTGCTCGGCCAGCGTGCCGCCCTTGCTTGCATTGCCGCCGGGGCTCAGCAGACTGTCGCCCGTCAGGCCGAGCACGAAACGGTCGGCGACGTTCTGCAGCTCGCGCACGTTGCCGCGCCACGCATGCGTCATGAGCTCGGAGAGCTGAGAAGCGGAGACGATCGGCGCGGGCTGGCCGAAGCGGCGCGCGGCCGCCAGCACGAAATGCTCGAACAGCAAGGGCACGTCTTCCCGACGCTCGCGCAGCGGCGGCAATTCGATCTGTGCGACATTCAGCCGATACAGCAGGTCCGCGCGAAACGTGCCTTCGCTGGAAAGCTGCATGAGGTCTGCTTTGGATGCCGCGATGATCCGGCAATCCACCGCTATCGGCTCGTTGGCGCCAAGACGCTCCACGGTGCGCTCCTGCAGCACCCGCAGCATCTTGATCTGCAGCGACACCGGCATGGTTTCGATCTCGTCGAGAAAAAGCGTGCCGCCATGCGCCCACTCGATTTTGCCGACGCGCTTCTTGATCGCGCCGGTGAACGCGCCCGCCTCATGACCGAACAGCTCGCTTTCGAAAATCTGCTCGGGCAGGCCGCCGCAATTGAGCGCAACGAAATGCTTGTCGCGCCGCGCGCCGAACTCGTGCAGACTGCGCGCGATCAGCTCCTTGCCCGTGCCGGTTTCGCCGGTAATGAGCACGGACACCGACGTGTCCGCGAGACGCAGAATCTTTTTGCGCACCTCGGCCATGGCCGGCGATTTGCCGAGCACGAGCGCCTCGATGCCCTGCCAGTTGTGGAGCGCGGCACGCAGGCCTTGCACCTCGAGCGTGAGGCGGCGTTTCTCGACCGCGCGCGCCACGCGGCGCGCAATATGGTCCGATGAAAACGGCTTTTCGATGAAGTCGTAGGCGCCCACCTGCATCGCGCCGACCGCAGTCGAGATGTCCGCATGCCCGCTGATCAGCACGACCGGAATCTGCGAGTCGATTGCCATCACCTTGTCGAGCAACTGCAGGCCGTCGATGCCCGGCATCCGCACGTCCGACACGATCACGAGCGGCGCGCCGGGCGCGACTTCGGCGAGCGCCTCGGCGGCGCCCGCGTAAGCGGACACGGGCAGGCCCGCGAGCTCGACGGCCTGCTGGACACCGAAGCGCACGTTCTCGTCGTCCTCGACGACGAGCACCCGGATTTCATCTCCCATCGGCGACTCCCTTTGCTGACTTTGCTGACGCAAACTCTATATTGAAGCGCGCGCCGCCATCCGCGCGATTGACCGCCCAGATCTTCGCGCCGAACGCTTCGACGATGCGCGAGGTGATCGCAAGCCCGAGCCCGAGGCCGTGGCCTCGCGGCTTCGTCGTGACGAACGGTTCGAACAGATGATCGAGCACTTCCTGTGCGATGCCCGTGCCGCTGTCGGCAATCGAAAACAGCACGCGGCCCGTGTCGTCGGACTCGACTGCGTCCAGCACGATCACACGCTTTTCTTCGTCGCGGACCGCGTCGAGCGCATTGCCGAGCAGATTGACAACGACCTGCTGCAACTGGCTCGCCTCCGCGCACACGAATGTGCCCGGCGGGATGCGCATGTCGATCTGCACGGCCTCGCTGCGAATCCGCGCATCGTAGATGAGCCGCGCGTGCGAGACCGCTTCGTTCAGCGACACGGCAACGCGCTCGACCACCGGCTTGCGCGCAAATGCCTTGAGTTCGCCGGTGAGCGTGGCCATGTTGTCGACGAGACGCGAAACCCGCTCGAGATTGGCAATGGCTTGCGCCGGCTGGTCGCGTTCAAAAAACGTGCGCGCGTTATCGCACAGCGTGCGGATGGCGACAAGCGGCTGACTCAACTCGTGCGTGAGACCGGCGGCCATCTGCCCGAGCACCGCGAGCTTGCCCGCATGCACGACTTCCTGCTGCGATTCGCGCAGGCGCGCTTCGGTCCGTTTGCGTTCGGCGATTTCCTGCTGCATGCGTTCATTGGTTTGTGTGAGCGCCGCGGTTCGCTGCGCGACGGTCGCCTCCAGTTCGTCGTTCGCGCGGCGCAACGCGTCCTGCGCTTTCAGCTTCTCCGCTATCGTGCGGCGGCGCTGCATCGCGTAAAGCGCATAGAGCCCCGCGATCAGAAAGCCGCCCGTCACGAAGCCGAGCGCGACTTCTTGCTGACGACGGGCGCCCGCGACATCGAGCAGCACCATGATCGAGTCGCCCGCCTGCGGCGCGGGCCGCGACATGACGAGATAACGCGTGGTATGCCCCGGGCGGCGCGGATCCGGAAAACGGCCGAGCCACGCGCCCGCGCCCCAGTCGCCGATGCGCGTGTATCGCAGCGGCTCGACGTTGCGCCCCGCGTATTGGCGCGATGCCTGAAGCTCGCGCTGCTGCTCAGCGGTGATGGGCCGCAGCGCGGTGAACTTCCACGCGGCGACCGTCGAGATAACGATCACGCCATTGCGGTCGATCACCATCGCCGCTTCATTGGGACGACGCCACGCCGACTCCAGTTCGTCGACGCTGATCTTGATCGCGGCAGCGCCGATCGGCGTGCCGCCGTCGCGCACGGCACTCGCGAAATAAAGCCCCGGGATGCCGGTATTGGTGCCGATGCCGAAAAAGCGCCCCGCGCCGTGGGCGAGCGCGTCCTTGAAGTAAGGCCGGTACGAGACGTTGGTGCCGACAAAGCTGACCGGCTGATTCCAGTTGCTTGCGGCGATCACCGAGCCTTGCAGGTCGATCACATCCACGGCGACGCTGCCCGCCTCGTGATTCACGGCTTCCAGATAGGTATTGACGCTGTGCAAAAGCGCAGCGGTGGCGCGCGGTCCGGCTTCGAGCAACGCGCGCACGCTGTCCTGTCGCGCAACGATGGCGGGCATCGTCTCGAAGCGGCCGAGTTCGCTTTTCAGGCTCGCGCCGTACAGATCGAGCTGATGGGCGCCTGCTTCGGCGAGCGCGTCGATCGCGCGATTCCAGGCGAGTTCGAGCGCCGCCGCAGCCATGCCGACATACAGCAAGGCCGCAACCGCCCACGCCCACAGCGGTAGCCCTTTTATTTTCACTTGATGTTCGACCTCGCGATGACCCGGTGCACGACGACGCCACGCGCGCGCCGCACCGGAGCGCGACGCGTCACACCCCATGCGCGAGCGCGATCAGCGTGACCGTGACGACGATTGCGCCGCCGATGCGCGTGGCGATCTGCGCGAACGGCATCAATTGCATGCGGTTGGCCGCCGTGAGGATCGCGACGTCGCCGGTGCCGCCCTGCCCGCTGTGACATGCGTTCACGATCGCGGTGTCGATAGGGTACATCTTAAGTTTGCGGGCAACCAGAAAACCGGTGCCCATCAGCGTCGCCACGGTGGCGACGATCGTCACGATATTGGCGATGGTGAACGCGGCGGTCAACTTGTCCCACGGCGTCATCGCCACGCCGATGGCAAACAGCAGCGGATACGTCACCGCGGTCGAGAAGAACTTGTAGACGACGAACGCGCCCTCCTGCAACGGCGGCGACACCGCGCGCGCGAGCTTGACCAACACAGCCAGAAACAGCATCGCGACCGGCGCGGGCAGGCCGAACAGGTTGCGGCACATCAGGCCGAGCAGATACAGCGTGATCGCCGTGATGCCGGCCGCCGCGATGTGCGTGACGTCGATATGGCCGCGGATTTCCTCTTCGGCGGGTGCCATTTCGTCGGTCTCGCCGACTTGCAGGCGGCCGTCACCGGTGAGATGCGGAAAGCGCTTGCCCAGCATGTCGAGCGCGCCCGACAGGATGATCGCGGTAAGGCTGCCCAGCATGACGGGCGGCAGGACCTGCGCAAAGAGTTCGCCCTGCGGCAGGTGCATGATTTCCGAATAGCCGATCGAGAGCGGAATCGCGCCTTCGCCGACACCGCCCGCCATGATCGGCACGACGATATAGAGCAGCGTATGGCGCGCGCCGAGGCCGAATGCAGAGCCGACCGCAATGCCGACCACGGCGGCGGCGAGCGATCCGAGCGCGAGCGGCACGAAGATCTTCACGAAGCCTCTGATCAGCACGCGCCGGTCCATGCTCAGAATGCTGCCGACGATAATCGACGCAATGAACAGATACAGGAAATTGGTGGACTTGGTGAATTCGGTCGTGAGATGCAGGATCGGCTTCGGCAGCACGTGGTAATACGTGAGCGCCGAAGGCACGAAGGTCGCGCAGATCGCCGCCGCGCCGATATTGCGCAGAAGCGGCAGACGCTTGCCCAATTCCGCGCAGGTGAAACCGAAGAACGCGAGCACGGCAATCGCCATCGAAATCTCGCCCGGCATTTTGCCCGTCACCGCAAAGCCGACGATCAGCGCGAGCAGAATGAAATAGACCGGCAAGGGAATGATGCCGACGCGGTATTCCATCAGCTTCCACCAGCCTTCGGGCCAGAATCGGGTGGACGCATGGGTCTCGCTGGACGCGTTGGACGCATTCGCGGCTGCGGGAGTGGGCGTCGGGCGCGCAGGGTCGTGGATATGGGCGGGTGTGGACAAAACGTGTCTCCTTGCTTGGGCGCGCCGCAGTCGCGTGGCGGCGTCGCGTTTCAATGCGGGTTGCAATGCGGGTTCCATTGCGGGTTTCATGGCGGACCTCGGCGCATCGGGCTGAGGCTCTTCGAGCCAGGTGCGAGGCTGATCGGGTGAAACCCCGAAGGGAAAGCTGAAATCGAGCGCGCCGGGTCAGCGTCGCGCAGGCCGGCAAGGCGTGTGCAGGGTCATGACTGTCTCCGTGAGGGGTCTTCTGAATTGCGCTCGGGGCGCTCGTGGATGCCTATAAGGCAAGGCCCATGCCAATGGCGGGCCTTGCGCGACGCTTCGCAAGCCATTGATTTTTATAATTAATTTTCTTAACCAAACGATGCCGGAAGCAACGCGTTCCGAGAGTTCAGAATTGGCGCCGGCGAGCAGGCTGAGAGTTCAGCCATCCGTGGAAAGCGTGACCGCCTCCCATGCAGCGATTTCCTCCGACAGCGCGGAGAGCTTCGCGCGTACGAGGCCGAGCGCATCGCTTCCCAAGAGCAGATGCGCGGGCGGCTCACCACCGGCGATGACGGCGAGCATGGCGCGGGCGGCTTTCACCGGATCGCCCAACTGCTTGCCGCTTTTCTCCTGACGCGCCTTTCGCACGGGATCGAACACCGCGTCGTAGTCGGCAATGGAGCGCGGCGTGCGGGCCATCGAGCGCCCTGCCCAATCCGTGCGAAACGAGCCTGGCGCCACGGCGGTGACGGCAATCCCGAACGGCCGCACTTCCTGGCCGAGCGCTTCCGAGATTCCCTCGAGCGCGAACTTGCTGCCACAGTAGTACGCAATGCCGGGCATGGTGATGAAGCCGCCCATCGACGTGATATTGAGAATGCGGCCGCGCCGACGTTTGCGCATGTAAGGCAGCACGGCTTTCATCATCGCCACGGCGCCGAACACGTTGACGTCGAACTGCCGCCGCATCTCGGCAAGCGGCGCCTCTTCCATGACGCCTTCGTGGCCATAGCCGGCGTTGTTCACGAGGACGTCCACCGCTCCGACGCTAGCCTCGATGTCGGCAACCACGCCGTCGATCCGGTCGAACTCCGTCACGTCGAGCAGGCGGCCGAATGCGCTGCCGGGCGCGAGCGCCTCCAGCTCGGCGCATGCCGCCTCGCTGCGCACGGTGCCGACCACACGATGACCCGCCGCGAGCGCCTCCTGAGCCAACGCGCGGCCGAAGCCGCTGCTGGCGCCGGTGATGAGCAATGTTTTGCCTGATGCCATGACATTCCTTTCCTGAAGTTAAATGGAAAGTGCATACTATTCTCCCGTCATCGCCATTTTTAGGCCCAATCGTGGCATTTTCTTGCCTATTTCTATGAGCATTCAACGAGCGCAGACCACGCGCCGCGCCGCGCGCGCACCGGCTTGTGAAGCGCGCCAGGACATGACCGCGCTCCTGCGCGCGCTGGCTCCAAAGGAAGGCTATAACCTCACCGCGCTTGAAAGCGTGCGGATCCTGCGGTCGGACCGCAGCCTGGCATCCACGCCCGTGCTGTACGACCCGGGCATCGTGATCGTCTGCCAGGGACGCAAGCGCGGCTATTTCGGCGATCAGTTGTATCTGTATGACGAGCAGCACTATCTGGCGGTGTCGGTGCCCGTGCCCTTCACGATGGAGACCGACGCGACGCCCGCGCGGCCGCTTCTTGCCGTCTACCTGCATCTGGACTTCAGACTCGCCGCGGAACTCATGGCGCAAATCGAAGCGCATTCTCTACCCCGGCGCGCACAGGCGCCGCAAAGCATGATGTCGAGTCCGCTGGACGACGCGCTGCGCAACACCGTCCTGCGCCTGCTCGACGCGCTGAACCGGCCGCTCGACGCGGCGGTTCTCGGTCCGTCGCTGCTGCGCGAGCTTTACTTTCGCGTGCTCACCGGTCCGCAGGGCGACGCCATGCGCGCGGCGCTCGGCATGCACGGTCAATTCGGCAAGATCGGCAAGGCGCTGCGCCGCATCCATTCCGACTACGGGCGCCCGCTCGACCTCGCCCTCTTGGCCCACGAGGCCGGCATGAGCATTCCCACGTTTCATGCGCATTTCAAGGCCGTCACGCAGACTTCGCCCATGCAGTACGTCAAATCGACGCGCCTGCACCAGGCCCGCTTGCTGATGCTGCGCCAGGGGATGACGGCGGAGGCCGCGAGCGATGCAGTTGGCTACGCGAGCACGTCGCAATTCAATCGGGAATTCAAGCGGCTCTTCGGACTCACGCCGGCTGCGGAGGCGCGGCGCATGCGCGCGAGCTTCGCGATTCCGCCCGCCCACGCCGGCTCGGATTATGTGTCGTCGCATTGAACCGGGAGTTGGGCCGTCGCGAGGTGTCGGGCCGCCGCGCCTGCCCGCTGTATGACGCAGCCGCGCCGTCGGGCGATACGGGGCAGCCGCGCCGTCGCGCGGAAGGGCCCGATCTTCGATTCGCTGCTTTCCATATGCGCAAACATTGGTTGGATTTGCGCGGACATCGATTTAACGTCGCGCATTCGGAACGCACGACCGGCGCGGCCACCTTTTTCGCAGAGAGCAAAGACCGATGACCACACGCAACCATTCGCTCGACACACGCAGGCGCCGCCTTCTGCAGGGCGCCGCAGCCGGCTTGACAGGCGCGGTGCTCGGCGGCGTGCTCGCGCCACTCGCGCCCTTTACGGGCACGGCCGCGCACGCGCAAGGCGACAGCAAACGCATCCGCATCGGCTTTCAGAAATACGGCAACTTCGTAGTCCTGAAGGCGCGCGGCACGCTGGAGAAGCGGCTCGCCAGCGAGGGCATCGCCGTGCAATGGCTGGAATTCCCCGCCGGGCCGCAGTTGCTGGAAGGGCTGAATGCAGGTGCCGTCGATGTCGGCACCGTCGGCGAGACGCCGCCTATCTTCGCGCAGGCGGGACGCGTCGATTTCGTTTATATCGGCAGCGAGCCGCCGGCGCCGCGCGGCGAAGCGATCGTCGTCCCGCAAAATTCGCCCATCCGTACGGTCGCGCAATTGCGCGGCAAGAAGGTGGCGTTCAATAAAGGCTCGAATGTCCACTATCTGCTCGTGAAAGCGCTGCAGCAAGCGGGACTCACCTACTCCGACATCGAGCCCGTCTACCTGACACCCGCCGATGCGCGCGCCGCCTTCGTGCAAGGCAGCGTGGACGCGTGGGTGATCTGGGACCCGTATCTCGCTGCGATCGAACGGCAGGCGAATGCGCGCACCATCGCGAATGGCGAGGGGCTCGTGCGCAATACGCAGTACTACGTCGCGGCACGCAAGTTCGCGGCAACGCAGGCGCACGTGCTGAATGCACTGCTCGAAGAGGTGAACGCGGTCGACAGCTGGGGACGCGAAAATGTGCCGCAAGTGGCGGCGCTGCTGTCGCCGCTCGTCGGCCTCCACGCGGCCACGCTCGAAGTCGCGCTCAAGCGCACCGGCTACGGCGTGCAGCCGATCAGCGAGGCGACGCTCGCCTACCAGCAGCAGATCGCCGACACGTTCAGCGCGCTGAAGCTGATTCCCGGCAAGCTGAGCGTCGCGGATGCGCGCTGGAAAACCACCTGACGCGATGAGGGATTGCGTGCAGCGCGCCCGCATGGCGCTCACGCCGGACGCTTGCATGCGCTGGCGCGGCTGCCTGCAACGCGCATCGCGTTATGCGACGCGTGCAGTCAGCGCGCCGTGGGCTCAGGCAGTCCCCTCGTATGCCGCCCTCAGTGCGGCGACATCGAACTTCACCATTTTCATCATCGCCTCGGCTGCGCGGCGGGCCTTTTCCGGGTCGGGGTCGCCCATCATCGAGATCACATCGACGGGCGCGATCTGCCACGACACGCCGAAGCGGTCCTTCAGCCAGCCGCAGGCCTCCGGCGCACCGCCGCCTTCCAGCAGCGCGTCCCAGTACCGGTCGATTTCCGCCTGATCCGCGCAACTGACGAGGAACGACACCGCGTGATTGAAGGGCTCCTTGCCGCCCGAACTCATCGCGAAGAACGTCTGCCTGAACAGCACGAATTCGACGACCTTCGTCGACCCGGCGGCCGGCACCGCTGTGACGCGGACGACGCGCGAGTCGGGAAAGATGCCCGCGTAGAAAGCGGCGGCCTCCTCGGCCTCATTCGAATACCAGAGAAAAGGGGTGATCTTCTGAATCGTCATCGCGAGTCTCCTGTCAATATCGGTCAGAGGGCGGCCATGCCATGCCATGCCGCTTATGGAGACGACGAAGAAAGACCAGCGGAATCGACATGTTCGGGAAAATTTTTTGTTGCTCCGCCGGGTCTTCCCAGACACGGTTCTCCGTCGCCCCATTCAGCGCCGATTATAGTGAGCGTTTCGCGCTTATACACTGTGCCGGCGCGCGCCCGCGCCGTTTCACACGGGCGCCCGAGGCGGCACGACAGGTCGCGCCGCCACCGCCCCGATGCATTCAGCAGAGAACTAGTGGCTCGCCCCCTCCACCGCGCCGATGCCGGTTTCCGAGCGCACCGCCTGGGCGTCGAAGCCGGCCTGGTCGATGCGTGCGCGGGCGGATTTGTCGGTGACCGAGAAAACCCAGATACCGGCGAAGCCGATGGCCATCGAAAAGAGCGCGGGCGACGCATACGGAAACGGCGCGCTTGCGTAGTGGAATACGTCGACCCACACCGCCTTCGACAGCACCGTCAGCAGCACGGCCGACAAAAGTCCGAGGAAGCCGCCGATCGCCGCGCCGCGCGTCGTGCAGCCGCGCCACAGCACGGACAAAAACAGCACCGGGAAATTCGCCGAGGCCGCCACCGCGAACGCGAGCGAGACCATGAACGCAATGTTCTGCTTCTCGAACACGATGCCGAGCACCACCGCGACGATGCCGAGCACGACAGTCGTGATACGCGACACAAAGAGCTCGTTCGCGCTCGACGCCTTGCCATGCTTGAACACGGTTGCATACAGATCGTGCGACACGGCCGACGCACCGGCGAGCGTCAGTCCCGCGACCACCGCGAGAATCGTTGCAAACGCAACGGCCGAGATAAAGCCGAGGAACACGTTGCCGCCCACCGCGTTGGCCAGATGCACGGCTGCCATGTTGCTGCCGCCGAGCAGCTTGCCGGCTGCGTCCTTGAACACCGGGTTGGTGCTCACGAGCACGATTGCACCGAAGCCGATGATAAACGTGAGAATGTAGAAATAGCCGATCCACGTGGTGGCCCAGAACACCGACTTGCGCGCCTCCTTCGCATTCGGCACCGTAAAAAAGCGCATCAGGATGTGCGGCAGGCCGGCCGTGCCGAACATCAGCGCGATGCCGAACGAGATGGCCGAGATCGGGTCCTTGATGAAGTTGCCCGGCGCCATGATCGACGCTTTCTTCTCGTGCACTTCGACGGCCTTCGCGAAGAGCGCCTCGGGACTGAAATGAAACTGCCACAGCACCATGAAGGCCATGAACGAGGCGCCCGCGAGCAGCAGGCATGCCTTGATGATCTGCACCCACGTCGTCGCCGTCATGCCGCCGAAGAGCACATACACCATCATCAGTGCACCGACGATCACCACCGCGATCCAGTACTCCAGTCCAAACAGCAGCTTGATGAGCTGGCCGGCTCCCACCATCTGCGCGATGAGGTAGAACGCGACCACGACGAGCGTGCCGGATGCGGCGAATGCGCGTATCGGTCCTTGCTTGAAGCGGTAAGCGGCCACGTCGGCGAATGTGAAGCGACCCAGGTTGCGCAGCCGTTCGGCCATGAGGAACGTGATGATCGGCCAGCCCACGAGAAAGCCGATCGAATAGATAAGACCGTCATAGCCGTTCGTGTAGACGGCCGCCGAAATGCCGAGGAACGAGGCGGCGGACATGAAGTCGCCCGCTATCGCAAGGCCGTTCTGGAAGCCGGTGATGCCGCCGCCCGCGGTGTAGAACTCCGCGGCCGAACGCGTCCTTCTCGCAGCCCATTTGGTGATGAAAAGCGTCGCGATCACGAACGCGATGAACATGCAGATCGCCGTCCAGTTGGTCGCCTGTTTGACCGCCTGCCCGAGGTCCGCACCCGCGGCAAAGCAACTTGAAGCAGCGGCGAAAAGCGCGCCGCCCGCGATGAATCGGCGCGTATTCATGCGGCCTCCCGCTTGATCTGGTCGGTGAGTTCGTCGTACGCGCTGTTCGCGCGCCGCACGTAAAAGCCGGTGATCACCACGGTGAACACAATGACGAAGAGCCCGATCGGCATGCCCCACGTCGTGACGCCCGCGCCGATTTTCGCCGCGAGCATTTCTTTGTTGAATGCAATGAGCAGCACGTAGCCGTAGTAGACGACCAGCACCAGCGCCGTCAAGGTCCATCCGAGCCGCGAGCGCTTTCGCACCAGTTCGCGGTAGGCCGCGTTCGATCTGATCTTGTCCGCGAGTTTCACGTCCATCTCCGTCTCCTGCTTGAGTATCTTTCGCCAAATCAATGCGCTCGCGCATGCGATGTGTTTTCGTTGTTTCGATGCGCTCGACGATACGTTAAAAGCGTCCGCTTACCCGGTTCTTACGGCTGGGATTTTCTGGTGGCGGGGTTTACGCGGAGAGGAGACTGCAGTGCGCAGTGCATGCTGCAAAGTGCTGCGGGGAGTGCGGCCGATTGGCGCAGCACGCGTGCAGCACTCATGCAGCACTCATCGCGCGGGTTCCGGCGGCGCAAACCATGAGCGCTGGGCCGGAACCCGTTTCCAATGCATTAATTACAGGCTACATGCAAGGATGGGAGCCGTTAGACGATAGTCAGCGTCACGTCGATATTGCCGCGCGTCGCATTCGAGTACGGGCAGACACTATGCGCTTTATCGACGAGCGCCTGGGCGGCGTCGCGCGCCATGCCCGGCAGCGAAATCTTCAGTTCGACTTCGATGCCGAAACCGTTGGGAATCGCGCCGATACCGACGCTGCCGTCAATCGACACATCAGCGGGAATGGCAATCTTGTCGCGAGCAGCGACGAACTTCATCGCGCCGAGAAAGCACGCGCTGTAGCCGGCCGCGAACAGCTGCTCGGGATTCGCACCGTCGCCGCCTGCCCCGCCGAGCTCGCGCGGCGTGGTCAGCTTGAAGTCGAGCTTGCCTTCCGGCACGACGGCGCGGCCGTCGCGACCACCAGTAGCGTGAGCATGAGCGCGATACAGGACTTTTTCGATCGACATGGTGAAGCTCCTTTATGAACAGGTTTAAAGTTTATTCATCTATCTATCGAAAGATAGATGACAAGACAGAACTCGATATTTGAAACGCACAACTTTTCCAGATTGCTACTTACTCAAGACTATCTACTGAAAGGTAGACAGCACAACAAGCAGAAAGACCGCCTTCCCACCTTGCTTGCCAACTGTCGCTACCGCCCGATCCTAACCGACGCTTCGACATCTTCAAGCCGTGCTTTCGTATTGAACAACCGGCTCGCCAGCACGCTGCCCTGGAAGGCTGCGAAGAGCGCCCGCGCCGCATTCTCCGCCTTGCCGTTGACTGCGAGCGTACCGGCTTGCGCACCTTCGGCCAGCACTTTGGCGAGCCACTTCTCGTTCGCCTTGAAGAACGCCTGCACCGCCTGGCGGATGTTATCCGGCAACGTTTCGATGTCGGCCGCGAGCATGCCGCACAGGCAAATCTGGTGCCCGTCGCCGAGCGTGCGTCCGAACAGCTTCGTGTACTTGCCGAGCCGCACTTCCGCCGGCAACGATTCGTCGATCCCCTTTAGAGTACTTTGCACTTCGCTGCTATAGGTGCTCACTGCCTCGAGGACGAGGTCGTCTTTTGACGGAAAGTAATAGTGAATGCTCGACGTCTTTACTCCAACGAGGCTCGACAGATCCCGATAGCTGAAACCGTTATAGCCGCGCATCATGATCAACGTGATGGCGTGGTCGAGAATCTGTTCGCGCACTGAAGTTGTCGTGTCCATGGGCTGAACTCTATCTACTTGCAGATAGACTGTCAAGCACGATTGTTTCTATGGAATGCAACATCCTGTTCGCGATAGCGAATGGCGCGAGGTCTTTGTGGGCGGCGCAACACGATCGCCGCCCCGCTCTGTTGCGAGTAAGCCACGCTCGTCATGCTGAAACCAGCGCTATGCCGGCAACCTTCAACGCTCTCATCTCTGTCTCCTGGTGTCACGGCGCTTGCCGTTTTCGACCAAGACAGCATGCAGTGTGCCGCGAGCGGAATCGTGGCTACAGCATCGCCCGTACGCAATGCGCGGTAGCGCGCGCGCTCATTCGATGCGCCGGCGGGTGGAAATGGCAGAGGCGGTGGAAATGACGAGGTCGGCGAAACGCTTTTCGTCGCGGTCGGCCTGCCAGCGCGAGCGCGCGACCGCGATATTCACCGCGCCGATGCCGCGCCCGTGCGCATTCGTGATAGCCGCCGCCGTCGAAATATCGCTCACAAAGTACTCGTCTTCCGTATGCGCGTATCCCTGCTTGCGGATCTGCGCGATCCGTTCCTTGATCTTGCGCGGCTGGTACACGGTCGAGGCCGTATAAGGCACGAGGTTCGTGCGCGAGAGAATGTCGTCGATCTCGCCGTCGGGCAGGGTCGCCAGAATCGCGAGGCCCGGCGCCGTGCAATACGCGGGCAGACGCGAGCCGGTAATGACGTGCGCGTTGAACACGTTGCGGCTAACGATACGCAGTACGAACACAATGTCGGTATCGTCAAGCACCGTGAGGTTCGTCGCCTCTTCCGTCTCCGAGCCGAGCTGCTGCAGATAAGGTGTCGCGCGGCTCACCAGATCGTTCGATGTCAGATAGTGGTAAGTGAAGTCGAGCAGCCGCGGCGACAGTTCATACTTGCGGCTGTCCGGGTCTTTGAAAAGATAGCCGAGCGCGGCGAGCGTATAGGTGAAACGCTGCGTTGCACTCATGTCGAAGCCCGTGGACGCCGCGATCTCCGAGAGCGACAGCTGGCGCTTGCTGCCGTCGAACGCAGTGAGCACCTTCATGGCCTTCTCCACCGACTGCACGTAGAGCGAAGACGCGGTCGGGTCGGCTGCCTCCGCGGGCAGCCTTGCCGCCGAAGTGTTGCGCTTGCGCGCGGCTTTGGGCTCGTCGCTCATTACGTCGGTATCTGTCTGGATTGAACGGGAAATTATCGCATAGCGCTCATGACCGAACTGGCTACGCTAATGACTGCCTGACCGCCGCCAGCCTGTCCCACGCATCTTCGGTACTGCGCGAGATCAGATGCTTCTTCACGCGCTCGCTCGCCGTCAGCTCGAAACCGGGCACCGCCCGGTAATAGCGCGGCAACTGAAAACTCGCGAGCCGCTCGCGCGCCCACGCGTGTAGCGCCGGCCAGGCGACGGGCTCGCCCTTGAACTGCACGTTGAGCAGAATGTCCTGCTCGCCGATTTCCGAGGCCACGCCAATGGCGGCGCTCGCGCGAATCGCCGGATGCGCCGCGAAAATGCGCTCGATTTCCCATGCGGAAACGTTCTCGCCGCGCACGCGCATGCTGTCCGTCTGGCGGCCGATGAAGAACAGATCGCCCTCTGCATCGCGGCGCGCGCGGTCGCCGGTGTGCAGCCTGCCATTGCGCAACGCGGCCCGGGTTGCCTCGGGGTTCTTCAGATACGCCGGCAAAAATGTGCCCTCCACCTTGCTTGACAACACGATCTCCCCGGCTTCACCGTCCTTTACAGGCAGACCGTTTTCGTCGAGCAGTTCAAGGTCGATCCACGGCAACGCACGGCCGATCGAACCAGGCTTGCCAGTCAGGTTCGCCGTCGCGAAGCTCGAGCATTCGGTCATGCCGTAGCACTCGCGCAACGACACCTTGAGCCGGGTTTCAATCGACGTCCACGACGAAGCGCTCACGCCCGCGCCCCACGCGACGCGCAGCGTATGCGCGGCCGGCTGTTCGCTCTCGGGCAACTGCATCAGGATATCGAGCACACCGCCCAGATAATGCAATTGGGTCGCGCCCGCGTGTTCCACTTGCGGCCAGAATTGCGATGCGGAAAACCGCGGCACCGCATGCAGCGTCACGTTTTCGAGGAACGGCAGCAGCAGCATCTGCGCCCCGCCGATATGACACAGCGGCTCCCACAGAAATAGCCGGTCACCACGACGCACGTCGGCGACACGAAGCGCGGCCTCGCTCGCGATGCGCATCATGCGGTGCGTGAACACGACGCCCTTCGGCGCGCCCGTCGTGCCGGACGTGTAGATAATGCACAGCGGATCGTGCACGCCGATCGCGGGCGTCGCGAACCCGGCGCAGCAATCGCTCGGGTCGAACACGGGAAGATGCGTGCGCTCGGCGGCGCCGCAATCGAGTTCCGCCGTCACCGCGTCGAACTCTTCGTCGACGACAAAGAGTCTGGGCTCGGCATGCTGGAGCAGATACTCGAGGCCTGCCGCGCGCAGCTTCGTATTCACGGGCACCCACACCAGTCCGCTCAAATGCAGCGCGTAGATCAGATGAATATGTTCGGGACTGTTGCCGAGCATCACGGCGACGCGATCGCCTTGCGCGAGACCGCGTTCGGCAAACCAGCGCTGCAGCTGCGCCACGTGACGGGCAGCATCTTCACAGGTAATGGCGCGGTCCTCGAAATGCACGACGGTACGCGCGGGATCGCGGCGCAAACCTGCCGCGAGCAGCGGCGCGCAGTCGAGTTCGTCGTTGGTATGCCGGTGGGCGAAATATTCTGGATAACGATGCATGTGCAAACCAGTTGATTGACCGGAAGTTAGCGCGCGCGGCGCTTGAGCCAGGAAGAAACCGCGACGACGAGCGCGATCAGAATGACCAGGGTGGTCGACACGGCCGCGAGCGTCGGCGTGATGGCGAGCTGGATGTCGTCCCACATCTGCTTGGGCAGCGTCGAGTTGATGCCGCCGGAAACGAAGATCGCGATAGTCAGGTCATCGAAGGAAACGAGGAAGGCGAACAGGAACGCAGCGGTCACGCTCGCCATCAGCAGCGGCAATACGATCGACGTGATGCGCCGCAACGGCGACGCGCCCATCACGCGCGCAGCGTCATCGAGGCGCCAGTCGAAGCGCTGAAAACCCGCCGCGAGCGTGACGACGACATAGGGAATGGCGAGCACCGTGTGGCCGATCACGAGGCCGAGGTTGGTGCCCGTCAGCCCGAAGCGCCCGAACAGGTAAAGCAAGCCGACCGCCACCACGATACGCGGCACGATGAGCGGCGCGACGAGCAGCGCGAACACGGGCTTGCTCGCGCGGCGCGGCATGCGCGTCATGGCGAGCGTCGCGCCGAAGCCGAGCAGCAGCGACAGCAAAGCCGTGCCGAGGCCGACTTCGAATGAGCGGATCACCGCGCTTTGCCACACCGGCGAATCCATGAATGTGCCGAACCAGCGGACGCTGAAGAGTTTCGGCGGAAACGCAATGTAGTCGCTCTTCGTGAACGCGTAAGGAATCACCGAGAGCACGGGCACGACGAGCACCAGCATCACGACGCAGGTATAGAGACCCAGCGGGCTCGCCGCACGCGCGCCCTCCCCGCCGTGAACCTTGCGGCGCATCACGAAAGGCGCGAAGACGCGCCCCGCCGTCATCAGAAGCGCGAGTTTGAGCCCTTGCGCACGCGAGCCGCGCTGACGCTCCGCCACTTCGCCGGTGAGCGAGGTGAGACCCACCATGCGGTCGTAGATGAAGAAGATCACGATCGAGCAGACGAGCAGCACGGTCGACAGTGCGCCGGCAAAGCGCATATCGAAGAGTTCCAGCACCGACGAGATCACGAGTTGCGCGATCATCGTTTCTTTGGGCGAGCCGAGAAGTGCAGGGACAATGAAGAACCCAAGGCTGGAAATGAACACCAGCAGACCGGCCGCCGCCACGCCGGGCGACGACAGCGGCAGAAATACCGTGAAGAAACTCGTGCTGCGCTCGGCGCCGAGTGTTTCGGCGGCTTGCGTCAGGCGGTCGTCGATGCCGCGCATGACGGGCAGCATCGTCATGACGGCGAGCGGCAGCATGGAATGCACCATGCCGATCAGGACGCCCGTCAGCGAAGGAATGGTGCCGCTCGTCTCGTGCACGAGGCCAAGCGCGAGCGCGATTGTCGACAGCACGCCGGTCTTGGAGAGCAGCAGCATCCACGCATAGGTCTTGACGAGATAGCTCGTCCAGAACGGCAGCATGATCCACAGCAGCCAGCGTTCGCGTGCGCGCTCCGACAGGCGGCTCAGCAGGTAGGCAACCGGATAGCCGAGCAGAATGGAGAGCGCCGCCGTCATGAACGAGATCGCAAAGGTGATCCACAGCACCTTTGCATAGACAGGCGTGCGCGCGATGCGCTCGAACTGCGCAAGGCCCACCTGCCCGTTCGCGTCGACCAGTCCGCCTTGCAGAATCTCGCCGACCGGCATGATGAAGAACACCAGCAGAAACAGCAGCGTCGGCACGATCGGCAAAAAGCGCATGCAGCGCGCGAGCCACACCGACCGGCCGCGCCGGGAGGCTGCGCTTTCGCGCTGCGCATGAAGAGCGATGGTCATTCTGATCCCTTTCAGCTTTGCAACAGCGTCGTGCGATACGGGTCCCACACGACGCCCACCTTGTCGCCGACGCGCGGCGACAGACTGCGCTCGCAACGCACGGTGAGTTCGCTGCCGTCGTCCATCGCGAGTTGCACGCGCGTATCGCTGCCGAAAAACACCACGTCCGCAATCGTGCCGTCCACAAAACCGCTCGCCGGTTCGACCAGGCGCGGCGCTTCAGGCCTGACGAGCAGCGTGTGACGGGCAGCGAAGGCCGCAGATGCGCCTTTCCCGTTCGGCGCCTTGATGGCGTTCATCGCGTTCATCGGCAGAGGAATGCGGCCGCCCGCCGCGAGCAGGATGGGTTCGCCGCTCGGGCCGCGCGAGTCGTCGAGTGCACCTTCGAGCAGATTCGAATGGCCGATGAAGCCGGCCGCGAAGCGCGTCGCCGGACGGTCGTACAGATCGGCAGGCGTGCCGACCTGCTCGATGCGCGCCTGATTCATGAGGCAAATGCGGTCAGAGAGTGTGAGCGCTTCGTCCTGATCGTGCGTCACATAGACGAAGGTTGCGCCGAGCTCCTTATGCAAGCGGCGAATTTCGGACTGCATGTGCTCGCGCAATTTCTTGTCGAGTGCGCCTAGCGGCTCGTCGAGCAGAATCACCGAAGGCCGGTACGCGAAGCAGCGCGCGAGCGCTATGCGCTGCTGCTGCCCGCCGGACAGCTCCTTCGGAAAGCGCTTGGCGTACTCGCTCATGCGCACCATGGCGAGCGCGCCGTCCACGGCCGCGCGCACTTCGTCGCGCGACTTGCGGCGCATGCGCAAACCGTACGCCACGTTGTCCCACACGCTCATGTGCGGAAAGAGCGCATAGCTCTGGAACACCATGCCGATGCCGCGCTTGCCCGGCTCGATATGCGTGACGTCGCGCCCGTCGATCTCGATGCGCCCCGCGCTCGGCGCGACGAGACCCGAGATCATTTGCAGGAGCGTGGTCTTGCCCGAACCCGAGGGACCGAGCAGCGTCAGGAATTCGCCCGCCTGCACGGCGAGGTCCGTCGCCTCCAGCGCCACCGCATCGCCGTAACGCTTTGCAATGCCTATCGCCTCGAGTTTCGAGCTCATCGTGCAGTCCTTACGAAATGATCCACGAATTGAACCGTTCGGTGACTTTCTGACGGTTCTCCTCCCACCATTGCGGACTCGGCAACCGCATGTCGCGGATATTGTCGGGCGCCGTGGGCAACAGCGTCGCGCGATCTTTCGAAATCGCCTCAAACGCTTTCCGGTTGGTCGGACCGTAAGCGAGCGTGCGCGTGAGCAGCGCCTGGCGCTTCGCATCCGCGCAAAAACGAACGAATTGCTTCGCCGCGTCCGCGCGCGGCGTGCCCTTCGGGATGCCCCAGCCCTCGATCGAATACAGCCCCTCGTTCCAGACGATCGTGACCGGCGCGCCCGCGTCTTTGGCAGCTTGCGCGCGGCCGTTCCACGTCGAGATCATGTCGACGTCGCCGCTCTGAATGGCCTGCATGGCTTGGGCGCCGGAGGTCCACCAGATGTTGACGTGCGGCTTGATCCTGTCGAGGCTCTTGAACGCACGGTCGACGTCGAGCGGATACAGCTTGTCGAGCGGCACGCCGTCGGCAAGCAGCGCCTGTTCGAGCGTGTCGAGCGGACTGCGCCGCAGCGAGCGGCGGCCCGGGAATTTCTTCACGTCCCAGAAGTCCGCCCACGACGTCGGCCCGTTGCCTTTGAACTTGTCGGCGCGATACGCGAGCACGGTGGAATACACATCCACGCCTAGCCAGTTCGGCGCGATGGCCTCGGGCATGACGTCCGGATAGTCGCTGGCCTTCAGGCCGATCGGCTCAAGCAGTCCCTTTGCTTCGAGGTACGGAATATCGGCCGAGAGCGTCAGCGTGGTGACGTCCCACACATAATTCTTCGTCTGCACCATCGCTGCGAATTGCGCTACGGGTTGCGATTCGCGCGCGACGCTCACGACCTTGATGCCGGTCGCTTTCTCGAATGGATCGTAGAACGCCTCGCGATAAGCCGTCGTGTAAGGACCGCCGGGGTCCGACACCACGATCTGCTTCGCCTGTGCACGGGCGGCGAGCGGCAGCGCGCCCGCCATGGCAAGCGCGCTCGCGCCGTGAAGAATACGGCGGCGCGCCGGATTGAAGTCTTGCGTCATTGTTCAGGTCTCCGCACTAAAGTTGAGAGGAACAGCCCGACTTGGCCTTGGCCGGCTACTTTGCGCGCTGGCGGAAGAACTCTTCCATCATGCGTGCGGGCTCTCCGGAGTCGTACGCTTCGCGCTGAATGCGCTCGCCCGCTTCAATGCAGTCGATAAAGCCGGGCTCCGTCATTTCCCGGAAACGCTGCTTGTCGAGCCGCATCGCAACAGGCGGCTTGGCCGCGAGTTCGCTGGCGATTTCCAGCGCCTTCTCGAACACCTTGCCTTCTTCCACGAGGTGATGGATGAGGCCGATGCGATGGCACTCTTCAGCGTCCATCAAACGGCCTGTCAGCGTGAGTTCGATGGTGCGCGACATGCCGAGCATCGCGTTCATGATCCACGGCCCTGTCGTGCTGGCGATGCCCGCGTTGATCTCCGGCTGCCCCATGCGCACGCCGGGATGGCCGACGCGGATGTCGCCGAGCAGCGCCACCTGAAATGCCGAGCCCGCGGCCGTGCCGTTCAGCGCCATGACGAGCGGCTTGGACAGGCCGCGCAGCGCCGTGTAGTAGCGCTGCCATTCCTTGACCCACGCGACCGCGCGTTCGCCGTCGAAATCATGAGCTTCCGACAGGTCCTGGCCTGCCGAGAACGCGCGATTGCCGGCCCCCGTCATGATGATCGCCGCCACCTCCGGATCGCTGTTGAAGCGTTCCAGCGCCTCGATAATCGTCTCGCGCATCGGCGTGGTCCACGCGTTCAGGCGTTCGGGGCGGTTGAGGGTGATGACCGCGACGCGGCCGTGATTCGAGAACAGCACATCATTGCTCATTATTTATCGCATCGCAATAGTTGATGGTGAATAGCAATATATGCTCACCAAAATAGCGATGCAACCGGGTTTACCAGAGAGAAAGTAAGGAGAGCGCAAGGGGAATGAATGGGGGCGCTGGCGGCGGGCAACAGCGCCGGGCGCGTCCATGTGGATCAACGGGGGAAGTGATGGCGCGCCCAGAAAAAAGCCGCAGACAAGCTGCGGCTGAAAAACAAACACACACGCCGAACGTTTGGGAACGCTGACGCCTTACAAATCGTATCCACGTTTGCGCGGCGCGAGAATCGGGTGTTTTGTATGAAAGCATGCCCGCTTCCCGGCAAAAGCCGGCAATAAGCGGGAGTTCGCGTATTGAGGACTCCGACGCGTCGCGCAAAAACAACGGTCGTCTCAATCGGCTGGCCGAAAAATCACAGGAGGTGGCAGTGATCGCCATAGACGGCCTTGCAACGATGTGGAATCATCCACCGACCGGCCCGGACCGAAATTGTGCCGACGGCCAGCTTCTGATAACGCGCAGTCAACCACGTGGACACAGATCCCGCGCAATGAGTCAACGCCCGCCGCATGAAGATGAGGGACAGTTCGCCGTGTGGCGCGCGAAGCGCTCTTCCAGCCGGATCGACTCGCGCAGTGTCGTCGTGGCGCACGCGGATGTGCCGGCCGGAGAGTCCATCGCCCTGCTGCTGAGACTCAAGGGTTTTGTTTCTGTCGCGACATCCACCATCGAGAACCTCGAACTGATGCTCGAGCATTGGAAGCCGCGGGCGCTGCTGATCGACACGCGGCTATGCCGGGCGGAAGGCTTCCGGTTCGTCCGCCAGGCCGCCCTCGATCCTGCGTTCAATGCAGTCCTGCTGGTCGCCATGACAAACGTGTTCCCGCCCGAGAGTCCGGGCGACATCCGCGAGGCCGGCTTTGACGGCCTGTGCCGCAGGCCATGTCCCGTGTGGCGGCTCGCGGATATGCTCGAAAGCCATTTCCGCTCGTCGACGGGTCGCGCGTAGCGTCGGCACGGCCCACGTCGCACGTCGGGAGGTCAGGCCGGAACCTTGCTACTGCACACATTGCATGGCCGGACGGCAAAACGCGAACCGGCTGACTCACCCTTGCAGGTTCCTGTTTGACTCCCCTATCCGTCTACATCCTCACTTATAACAGCGAGCGTCATCTCGACAAGGTTCTGACCGCCGCGAGGCGCGCCGCAGACGATTTACTGATTGTGGACAGCGGCAGCCGCGACTCCACGCTCGCGATTGCCGCACGGCACGGCGCGAGAATCGTGCATCGCGCATTCGATAACTTTCGCGCTCAACGTCAGTTCGCCAACGACCTGTGCCTGCATGAAACCGTGATGTTTTTCGACAGCGACGAAGTCGCGAGCGATGCGCTGATCGACGAAGTCCTCGCATTGAAAGGTCGCGGTTTTGTGCACGATGCCTACGCGGTCAGGCGCGACTGGGTGGTCATGGGCAAGCTCATCCACGCGCTGATGCCCGTGTCGTGTCCGGACTACCCGATCCGTATCTATCGACGCGACACGTTGTATTTCACCGGGCACAGCGTGCATGAAACGCTGATGGGCCATGCAAGCGGCGGACGGATCGAGGCGCCGCTCGTTCATCATACGTTTCAGAACACCGCCGAGATCAGACAAAAGCTCGATCTGTACACAGACCTCGCCGCCCTTGACCTGCTGCACAAACACGAGCCGGCTGCCTTGCTGTGGCTCAAGGGCTTGACGAGTCCAATCGGCGCATTCATGAAGTGGTACATACGCAAGGGGAATTTCCGCGACGGTCGTGTCGGTTTGATTTTGGCGCTTTACGCTGCGGCTTATACGCGCCGCAAGTATCGCAAGGCGTTTTCGCGGCGCTGTCGCGATCGTTGACGCGCCCTTTCGTCGACGGCTGCGAGCGGACAACTTGCGCCGTCGATACTGGATCGCTTCACGCGATCGACGTCTCCGCGGCGCCGACCGGGAGTTTCCCATGACCGTATCGCCGAATACGCGTTTCGCTGTTCCCGCGGGTGTGCGCACGGGCACCGTCGGGCTCGCACTGGCGCTCCTCGTGTCGAGCGCCGACGCGGGACCGAGCTGTCCGACGGTAATCACGAGCCCGGCGGGCAGCGCGTTCGACATGGCCTCGCTCATTGCCGACACCGGCTCGCCGCAAGCGGCGCTCACCAGGTTGCGCGCGATGTTGTCGAAGCTCGGCTGGGGTACGCGTTGCACGATGCTGCGCGACGTCAATGCATGCAATGAAACGGTCGACCTCGCGAAACGCGCAGTCGTCGCGCTGGAGGCGTGTGCACCCACGGCGCCGCCAGAAACCGGCGCTGACCGGCGAGTGGAAAAAAATCGCGGGCGACCTCAATCCGCCGAACTCGATCAGTGAATCCGCGCGCGGCCGCATGCGGTCGTTAATGACGCTCCTGGCATCTCCCCACGCGAATTCACCTGCACTTCTTAAAATCAGGCGTACTGAGCTTATCTTTCGCCCGCCGCCGGCAGCGCGCTGACCGCGCCGATTTCCCGTTGCGAGCCTGCCTGTCCCGGGGCGGATTCGTCAGACCGGGATCGGTTCATCACCAGCACGGCGATCGTCGCAACGACTGCGGGCAACGCAATGGCCACGAAGTTCAGGCTTAGCGGCAGCGCCATTTCCACCAGAATACCGATGATGATCGGCGCAAGAATCGCCCCGCTTCGACCCACTCCCGATGCCCAGCCGATTCCCGTCGACCGGATCGACGACGGATAGAACTGCCCGGCGTAGGCGTAAGTGAGGATCTGCGTACCGATAGTCGATGCTCCGGCAAGCCCCACCACGATAAACAGCGCCCACGTCGGCAGATGCATGCCGAGCAGGCTGATCGACACCGCGGCGAGCGCGTACATGGACGCGAGCACGCGGTTGATGTTGAAGCGGTCCGCGAGCCAGCCGCCGGCTATCGCACCGATCATCGCGCCGAAGTTCAGCACCAGGACGAAGGTCAGCGCGGAGCCGAGCGTGTAGCCCGCGCCGGCCATCAGCTTCGTGAGCCATGAACTGAGCGCGTACACCATGAAGAGGCACATGAAGAATGCCGTCCACAGCATGACGGTTCCGATCGCGCGTCCGTTCTGAAACAGCTTGCCGATGGCCGCGCTGCCCGCCGCTTCGTCGTCGGACAGCACAAAGCGATCGTCGTGTTTCGGGTCATGAGCCGGCACGAGGCGCGCGAGGATGCCTTGCAATGCCTGTGTGCGGCCGGAGCGGACAAGAAAGGCCATGGACTCGGGCATCAGCCAGAAAACGAACGGAATCACCAGCACGGGCAACCCCGCCGCGATGAACACGGATTGCCAGCCGAACCGCTCGATCATGCCTTTGCCGACGAGCGCCGCCAGCATGCCGCCGATCGAATAGCCGCTGAACATGAGCGTGACCATCGTGCTGCGGATCCGGCGAGGCGAGTATTCGGACATCTGCGCGACGACGTTCGGCATCACACCGCCAATCCCGAGACCGGCGATGAAGCGGAACACGCCGAAGGTGACGGGGTCTTTCGCGTAACCCGCGGCAGCCGTGAACATGCTGAACAGCAGCACACATGCGGCAATGGTCCAGCGCCGCCCGACGCGATCGGCGATGGTTCCGAAGAACACCGCGCCGAACATCATGCCGAAGAGCGCGGAACTCACCATGAAACCGGCGCCGGTCGCCTTGATGCGCATCTCGGCCATGATGGAAGGCAACGCGATGCCGGCGACCGCCAGATCGTAGCCGTCGAAGATGATCACCAGCGTGCAAAGCGACAGCACGGTCGCATGCAGACGCGTAAAGCGCGCGTCTTCGCAGAAGCGGTGGACATTGATTTTCCGCATGCCAAATCTCCTTGACTGGCTGAGTTACCGCGTGCAGTGAGACCGCCTGTGCCCGCAGCATGGCGCATCGCTGGGCAGGGGCGGCGAACGGCCGGATGGCCGTCAATCATCGGATGAAACGATGCAGGACTGTCTTGCACGAGACCTTATGGGCCGTGGAGTGTCGCATCGTGCTGCACTATAAAGCACTTATTTGATGCAACATAATGCGCGTTTACGCTACTGTAAGGCCGATGGCATTCCTGGCCCCGAACACGGGCTCGGGCTTGGGCGGGCGGCCCGGCAGGCGCGCTCCTGAGGAGCCTGGGCGACGCGATGCAGCCAAGAGAGGGCGAGACGGCGTGGGTCTGTTGACATTCCGCAGCGAGGACAGGGTCGGCAAACTGCTCGCAGCTCGTCTGCGTAACGGGCTGCGGCTTAGGATGTATTTGTGATTCTTCGGCGTGGCGAGCGAGCCGGGCAGCGCGAGTCCCCGACGCATTGGGGCGCCGACTCGCCTCTTCTTTTACCGCGGCTTATGCCGACGCCGCCTGATGAGCGGCAAGCGTGGCGCCGAGTTCTTCGTCGGACATCGCGGGAGCGCACGTGAACGCGAACAGATCACCCCATTGAAGCACCCATCGGGCGAGTCCGCTCGCATCGGTTGCCTCGACGATGGCAAAGCCGCTCAACTCGCCGATCGCATGCCAGCGCCCGAGAAGCTGGACGTTTTCGGGCGGACGGCCACCCGTTTTGAGGAAACGCTCGATTGCAGGCCGTTGTGTCGTCGGCAGCCCCTTCCATTGAACGATGTATTTCATTGCAGCCTCCAGTGCGGAGATGAGCGAGGCCGGCTCGTGGCGGACCAGCGACACGCCATACGCCGCGATGCCGCGGCGCTTTAACGTCCGGGATCGAGATTGAATAGTCTTCCTATCTACACGATCGGCATGAGGCCACGAGGCGCATAGCTCATCATAGATGGGCCCACGGAATCGACATCGTCGGAATACAGCAGCGAATGGCCAACTTTTATAGCCGCGCCGCCATGGCTGGTGTTGGATGGCATGAAGCAACTGCTGGGGTGGATTGTGCAGTGATGGGCTGTGCCGGAGGTTTGGCATTGCCGCGCGGGGGCGCGTTTGAGGGGGCAGCGCGGGGCACAGTGCCTCTTGGGTCGCATTTTCCGTGTTACCGTTGCTCCTCGGAGCTGACTGCTTCGATCGCTGCCAGCTGAGTATCGCTCAGTTTATATCGGCGCTTGATGTCACCGGAGAGACTCCTGGCAGCATCTTGGCACTCTGGCAAGCAGGTCATCACATGGGCCAGAAGTATCTGGAAGTCGGGATTATCGGGATTTGATCGAGCGAGGCTATCGGCCAGGCCAAGAGCCTCCTTGTAGCGCTCGATGCGCAAGAAGCAGCCACACCGATGCCTACGTGATTGATCATGATGAGCAGTCTGAATGATTCCATGGCAGGTCATCACGATCAAGTCCCTGACTACAACGTCCAAGTTGCTGTTCTTCAGCTCATCGTAAAGATAGAGGCAAATACCGGCGTAATCATGAGTCTCGACCAGACGACGCACCATCTCGGAGATACGTGCGGCCTCTTCTGCCGGAGCCAAGCTGCCCACTAGCCCAACAATGTCAGTTTGCAGATCGGCATAGTCCTTCTCAAAGGGCTGCATGACGGTCGCTATCTGCTGATCGCAAAACTGGCTCGCCAAGAAGATTTTCGTTTTTAGCTTGGCCCTTGGCCCGAGCCCGACGGTTAGGCTCCCAAGCACGTCGGAAAAGGCTTCCGTTGGCGGTCTTCGATTGATGCGGGCTATCCCCTCCGCACGAACGAAAATCCGCAGCAAGGCCATCCGCGTATACACGGCAAGCGATGTCGCCACATTCATACCCGCCGTAAGGTAAGCGCGCACCCGAAGGTTGCTCCAATCTGCAAGATCACCGAGACAGAGGGCGATTGCCGACATGTGGGGACTCGATCTCGGATTGCGTGCGAAGCGCATCAGAATCTCGGTCAACTCATCCGGGGCACCACTGGAGCACTGACGAGTAAGTTCCAAAATGCCGCAGACCCGGTTCGAATCTGTCTCGGATTCGAGTCTTCCCAAGATGAAGCGATGGGCCTGGCGCACTCGGTGCGTCTCGCGCCGCTCCCCGCCTCCGGGAAGCGACTCGACGAACTGATATTCTTCAACGATAGGGGAATGAAGGAAGGCCTGCCAGAAGGCCGAGCGTGCACGTTCTCGTGTGCCTGACTCACCGGTCAACCACTCTTCCAGCTTTGCGGAATACGCCTCGTCGCAATCCTCCATTCGATCTGGTTGGGGAACAACCCTTCCAGGTTGCTCACGGTCACTGAATGGTACGGTGTCGGTGCCTTTTGCAGACCCGAGCACACCGTTGATGATTTGCCCGTCGACCAGATAAGAACACAAGAACAAGACGTCCCGACAGACCTTTTCAAAGACCTGTCTCAGCTTGTCATAGACGCCCAGCCCTGCTTCAAAATCAATATTATCGAGGCGCTTTAGGAGATCTTCGAGCGTGACGTCAATGTTTACGTCAAGGTGGCTGCTAACTTTATTTCTGATCTCTCGATACGGTGCAATCTCTTCCACCACCCGGAAGATCGTCTTGAATTGCTCTATGGCATTCTGCGAAAACTCTTTTGCAAGGAGAGCGTCGAGGCCATCAATTCGTTGCGGAGCTCCAGGATCAACGTCGCGGGTAATTAGACAATCGCAAGCGCTGACCAGATCGGTAATCATTCGGGCCTTCAAGATGCGCACCACATTCGGAAAAGCTTCGAATCCCTGAAGTAATTTGGCCTGGGCTACCATCCAACGCTGGATGAGAGCGAGATGTCCCGCACGAGCATGGATCGGCGTAGTGTTGATAAGAGCAGTCGAATCGGGCCGCGTCATCGCCAGAGGATCGGCTCCCATCTCTACGGTTTGCATCTTGCGGCCGGAGGCTCGATAGGCTTGTAAGGCTGCCTCGAATGCCGGATCACGGGACTCCGGGAAGTCCGTCAGTGTGGGAAAATCGGTGATGCCCAAAGATGCTAGCGAGCGGTAAATCTCGGCCGCGCCCTCTACAAAAAATTCCGACTTTGAAGCATCGGTGCCATTCCAAAGTTCGATCACCTCTTCTAGTTCAATATCTTGAACATGGGCGCTCAGCCGGTCGCGGACCTTCTGGAAGTACTTCTTGAATTCAGCTGCGTAGTACTCCTTGAGGTCGTTGAAAGCACCTGTATCGTATCCTGCCTGCTGCAACGGCTTACGCAGTTGGCGGGCGTGTGAGATGAAATCGGCAGCGCGGATGAGGACGTGCCGGGTGATCATGCGTGCGTCGGCGTCTGTGGGCGCAAACTGCGCCAAGCGCATCGCGAGCCGCATTTCCATTATCAGGAAACGTAGTTTTTCGAGACGAATATCGAGAGGCATACAAGTAAGCGCATTGTACTTACGATCCTAGAAAAAAGGCCAAAATGTAGCGCAGGTACCATGCCTCGGAAAATTAACCCCGACTGCTGGTTCAAACGAGCCCTTACTCGAACATCTGTTTCTGCCTGACAACGTAGCCCGCGGGCTTCTTCTGCTTTTCCAACACGCCCTCGTCGATCAGACGCTGCAACCATGCCTTGGCCCGCGCGTTCGACACATCGAGCGCGGCCGCCACTTGGGAGTCTTTCCTCGGCATACTCAAGAGTTGCTGAATCGCCGCGCGTATGGCAGCCAAGGGCACTTCGGCGCGACTCTAATATCCAGGTGACTGACGTGGCGCGGCGTTATGGTGTGGCGCGGACGACCTTATAACATAGAGGCCACCGCGGTCATTCACCTTGCAGAGCTTGTCCTTTGCCATAAAAAATCGTGCTTGAGGCTGCCGAAATGTGCCAGCCATTGCCAAGCACAAATACAAAAAAGCCCGCAAATGGCGGGCTGAAGGGTGTTTTATTACCAGTGAATGCCGGCTGCTGCCGGACGCTGAGTTACTCCCACTCAATCGTCGCCGGCGGTTTCCCCGAGATGTCATACACCACCCGGTTGATCCCGCGCACTTCATTGATGATGCGATTCGACACATGCCCGAGCAACTCGTGCGGCAAATGGGCCCAGTGTGCGGTCATGAAATCCAGCGTCTGCACGGCCCGCAACGCGACCACGTACTCGTAGGTGCGGCCGTCGCCCATCACGCCGACGCTCTTCACCGGCAGAAACACCGCAAACGCCTGGCTCGTCAGGTCGTACCAGGACTTGCCGGTTTCCTTGTCGATGAACGTGCGCAGCGTTTCGATGAAAATCGCGTCCGCGCGGCGCAGCAGATCCGCGAAATCGCGTTTCACTTCGCCGAGAATCCGCACGCCGAGACCCGGGCCCGGGAACGGATGGCGGTACACCATGGCCGGCGGCAAGCCGAGCTTCACGCCGAGTTCGCGCACTTCGTCCTTGAAGAGTTCGCGCAGCGGCTCGAGCAGCTTCAGGTTCAGCGTCTCCGGCAGGCCGCCCACGTTGTGGTGACTCTTGATGGTCTGCGTCGCCTTCTTGCCCTTGCCCGCCGATTCGATCACGTCCGGATAGATGGTGCCCTGCGCGAGCCACTTCGCGTCGGTCAGCTTGCCGGCTTCAGTCTGGAACACTTCGACGAACTCTGCGCCGATGATCTTGCGCTTCGCCTCCGGATCGGTCACGCCTTCCAGCTTGCGCAGGAACACGTCGCTCGCGTCCACGTGAATCACCTTCACGCCGAGGTGATCCGCGAAGGTCGCCATGACCTGCTCGGCTTCGTTCAGGCGCAAAAGGCCGTGGTCGACGAACACGCACGTGAGCTGATCGCCGATCGCACGATGCAAGAGCGCCGCCGCCACCGACGAATCCACACCGCCCGACAGCCCGAGAATCACATGCTCGTTGCCGACCTGCTCGCGGATCTTCGCGACCGCCTCGTCGATGTAATGGCCCATCTCCCAATCGGCCCGCGCGCCGCAAATCTGCAGCACGAAGCGCTCGAGCATCGCGCGGCCCTGCACCGTGTGCGTGACTTCCGGATGCCATTGCAGGCCGTAGAAATGACGTTTTTCGTCGGCCATCGCGGCGATCGGGCACGATTCCGTCGATGCCATCAACGCGAAGCCCGGCGGCATTTCCAGCACCTTGTCGCCGTGGCTCATCCACACCTTCAGCATGCCGTGCCCTTCCGGCGTCGTGAAGTCGCTGATGCCTTCGAGCAGGCTCGTGTGATTGCGCGCGCGCACTTCGGCGTAACCGAATTCGCGCAGATGGCCGATGTCGACCTTGCCGCCCAGCTGCTCGGCCATGGCCTGCATGCCGTAACAGATGCCGAGCACCGGCACGCCGAGTTCGAACACCACTTGCGGCACGCGCGGCGTGTCGGTTTCCGTGACGGAGCTCGGGCCGCCGGACAGGATCACGCCCTTCGGCGCGAAGTCGCGAATGAACGACGCATCGACGTCATACGGATGGATTTCCGAATAGACGTTGGCTTCGCGAACGCGACGTGCAATGAGTTGGGTGACTTGCGAACCGAAGTCGAGAATCAGGATCTTGTCGTGCATGGCAGCGGACGGTTTCAAAAGTGAGCGGATACGGAATGCCGCGCATAGAGCGCGGCGTTGAATTCAAAGCGGTCCACGAGGGAACGAACGGCCGGGTTGCTTCGGCAGACGGGCGGCGGCGAGCGGCTCAACCATGAAACGGAGGCCGGGGCGCATGCGGCGCATCGGCGGCGGCGTCACGGGCCTCGTCGCGCGCGGCGGCGGCTTCAGCTCGTGCCGCCCGCTCCGACGGGCTCGGCGCTTCGCCCGTCGTTGCGCGCAAAGGTGCCGAGGGCGCCGGATCTAGCGGCCGCGCCTCGTGCGCCGCGGGCACGGCAGGCGCTACCGGCACAGTCCCCGCTGGGGCCACGACCGGCTTGGCTGCTGCGTCATATGCGGGGGCAACCGCGGGCGCCGCGCCGGGAGGCACGGCGGGCTCGCCCACCGGCTCCGCGCGATACACCGGAAAACCTGCCGTGGCCGGCACCACCGGTTCACGGCGGTTTGCCTCGCGGTTCGCCGCGTTTTTTGCGGCGTCTTTTGCAGCCTGCCTGTCGGCGCGCTCGGCCGCCACGGCTTCAGCCGCCCGCAGCTTTTCGCGCCGCCGCACCGCGCCCGCCAAACGCACGCCGCCCAAACCGAGCACGAGCAGCACCACACCGGTCAGCACCGCGACGATCTGGCCGAAGCCGTTCAGCGACGGCGTATGCAGCCCGAGCAGCCAGACCAGCATCAGCACGCCGGTCAGCCAGTTCACGTGACCGACCGCCCTTGCGACCGACGACGTCAGCGCCCCATCGAACGACGCATGCAAGGCAAGCCACGCGAGCCCGACGAGCGCGACGCCAAACGCCTGGCCGACCAGCGCCGGCTGCGTTTGCACCAGCAGCAGCGCGTCGTACAGCGAAGTCCAGGGCGTCAGCAGGAACAGCAGGCCGAACCCGAGCAGCAACAATGCATCGACGACGAGTACAGCGCGCAGCAATGGCTTCATTGGCGTTTAGTCCACGTGGTAGTTGGGCGCTTCCTTGGTGATCTGAACGTCGTGCACGTGCGATTCGCGCAAGCCCGCGCCGGTGATCTGCACGAACTCGGCCTTTTCGTTCATCTCGGCGATGGTGCGGCAGCCGCAGTAGCCCATGCTCGCGCGCACGCCGCCGATCAGCTGGAACAGGATCGCGTTGACCGAACCCTTATAGGCGACGCGGCCTTCGATACCTTCCGGCACCAGCTTGTCGATATTCGCCGAGTTGTCCTGGAAGTAGCGGTCCGCCGCGCCGTCCTTCATTGCGCCGACCGAGCCCATGCCGCGGTACGACTTGTACTGGCGGCCCTGGTACAGGAACACTTCGCCCGGCGCCTCTTCGGTGCCGGCGAACATGCTGCCCATCATGACCGCGCTCGCGCCAGCGGCGAGCGCCTTGCTTACGTCGCCCGAGAAGCGTACGCCGCCGTCCGCGACGACAGGCACGCCGGTGCCGCGCAGCGCTTCGGAGACGTTGGAGATGGCGGTAACCTGCGGCACGCCGACGCCGGCGACGATCCGCGTGGTACAGATCGAGCCCGGCCCGATGCCCACTTTCACGCCGTCCGCGCCGTATTCGACGAGCGCCTTGGCCGCCGCCGCGGTGGCGATGTTGCCGCCGATCACCTCCACATGCGGAAAGTTCTGCTTGACCCAGCGCACGCGCTCGAGCACGCCCTTGCTGTGGCCGTGTGCGGTGTCGACCACGATCACGTCCACGCCGGCTTGCACCAGCAGTTCCACGCGCTCTTCGTTGTCCGCGCCGACGCCGACCGCCGCGCCCGCGCGCAGCTTGCCGTGCTCGTCTTTGCAGGCGTCCGGGTGCTCGGTCTGCTTGGTGATGTCCTTGACCGTCATGAGGCCGCGCAGCTCGAATGCGTCGTTGATGACCAGCACGCGCTCGAGGCGGTGGCTGTGCATCAGCGCCTTCGCCTCGGCGAGCGAGGTGCCTTCCTTGACGGTCACGAGACGCTCGCGCGGCGTCATGATGCTGCGCACCGGCTCGTCCAGACGCTCTTCGAAGCGCAGGTCGCGGTTGGTGACGATACCGATCAGCTGCGAGCCTTCCACCACCGGGAAGCCGGAAATGCCATGCTGGTGCGACAGCGCGATGACGTCGCGCACTTTCATTTGCGGCGGCACCGTGATCGGATCGCGCACCACGCCCGACTCGAAACGCTTGACCTTAGCGACTTCACGCGCCTGCTCGGCCGCCGTGAGGTTCTTGTGGATGATGCCGACACCGCCCATTTGCGCCATGGCAATGGCGAGGCGGGCTTCGGTGACGGTGTCCATGGCGGCGGACACGAGCGGCATATTCAGGGAGATGTTGCGGGTCAGCCGGGTCTTGAGGCTGGTGTCGCGCGGCAGAACATCGGAGAAGGCCGGGACGAGGAGCACGTCATCGAACGTGAGTGCTGTTTGGATCAGACGCATGGCAAATCCTATAGGCGCAAAAGCGAATTATACGCGATACCTCCCCGCTTTTCACTGCGCGAACAGCAGCTTAGCGAATTTCCGGCGGTTTTTTTAATGGCTTTTGCCCCGCCGATTTCGCTTCGCCGTTCGCCTCGGGTTCGATCGCGTTTCGTTTGCTCGGGCCCGAATGCAGAATCAAACAAGACGCCCTCGGCGGGGAGCCGCTACGCTTGCGGCCATTCCAGTTCTGTGCAGGGAGCAGTCGATGCAGCGCGGTGTGGCCTATGGCGTCATGGCCGGAGCCCTGTGGGGCATGGTTTTTCTGGTGCCGCGCGTGCTGCCGGACTTTTCGCCGCTGCTGCTGTCCGCCGGCCGCTACACCCTGTACGGCGTGGTGTCGCTCGCGGCCGCCCTGCCCGCGGCGCGCTCGCTCGTCAAACGGCTGACGCGCGAAGACCTCGTCGCGCTCGTCAAGCTCGCGCTGGTCGGCAATCTTTTGTACTACCTGCTGCTGACGGCCGCGGTCCACCTGGTCGGCATCGCGCCGGCGTCGCTGATCGTCGGCGTGTTGCCCGTCACCGTCACGCTGATGGGCCGCGGCGATCGCGGCGCCGTGCCGCTCGCCCGCCTCGCCTGGCCGCTCGCGATGGTGCTGGCGGGCATCGGCTGCATCAACATCGACGTCTTCACGACGGGCGGCGGGGCGCCCGGCAGCGTGCCCACCCGACTGCTCGGCCTTGCCTGCGCGGTGGGCGCGCTCGGCTGCTGGACCTGGTTCGCCGTCGAAAACGCCCGCTATCTGCAGCGGCAGACGCATTTCAGCGCCAACGAATGGTCCGTGCTGTGGGGCGTCGTGACGGGCCTGCTCGGCGCCGCGCTGTGGCTCGCGATTGCCATCCTGCCGGCCGGCGGCCCGCAGGGCGAACTCGCGCAAGGCCGCTGGCATAGCTTCTGGCTGCTCAATCTCAGCCTCGCCATCGGCGCGTCTTGGCTCGGCAACGGGCTCTGGAATGCGGCGTCGAAGCGGCTGCCGCTGACGCTTTCGGGCCAGTTGATCGTGTTCGAGACGCTGTTCGCCCTGCTCTACGCATTTATTTACGACGGCCGCCTGCCGCGGCCGCTGGAACTGGCCGCGATCCTGCTGCTGGTGGCGGGCGTGTGCTGGTCGGTGCGCCAGCATGCGGACGACGATTCGGGCGGCACGGCCCGGGTCGCGAACAACGCGCAGGGCTCGGCGCACTGAGGCGCGGTGTTCCGGGAAACTGGCCGGTGAAAAGCGGAGGAGCGGAGGAGCGGAGAAGCGGAGGAGCGGAGGAGCGGACGAGCGGACGAGCGGACGAGCGGAGAAGCGGAGAAGCGGACGCAGCGGACGAGCGGACGCAGCGGCTAAAGCGGCTGGAGCGCCTGAAGCGGACGAAAGCGGTCAGAGCGGATAAAAGCGGCCGACAGCGCCGTTTGATTTGCCCGCGCCCGGGATTTGCCGGCGCCCCCGGCCAGCCCTTACCGCGAATCCTTGTTGAGCCAGCGGCGCCCTTCGATCGAGCCCGCCTTGCGGGTCTTCTCGACGCGGCGCTGGCGCGCCACTTTCGGATCCACCAGCAGCGGCCGGTAAATCTCCACGCGATCGTGGTCGGCGAGTACCGTGTCGAGCGGTTTCAGCTTGCCGAATATGCCGACCTGTTGCGTTTCGAGATCGATCTGAGGATAACGCGTGAGCAGGCCGCTCGCCTCGATTGCCTCGCCGAGCGTGGCGCCCGCCGGCAGTTCCACGGCGACGAGCGCCTGCTCGTTCGCGAGCGCATAACAGACCTGAACCGACAGACGCCCGCTCATAGCTTGCCGTAGCGCTGATCCGCGCGCTTCACGAAAGATTCGACAAAAGTATTGGCGATATGATTGAACACCGGCCCAATGATCTTCTCGAGCAGGATGTTGGTGAACTCGTAGTGCAGCGCGAACTCGATCTTGCAGGCGTCCGCGCGCAACGGCGTGAAGCGCCAGAAACCGGTGAACTTGCGAAACGGCCCATCTGCGAATTCCATGTCGATGCGCGTGGGCCGCTCCATGCTGTTGCGCGTCGCAAAGTGCTGCTTGATGCCCTTGAAGTTGATGTCGATCTTCGCCTCCATGCTGGTTTCGTCCCGATGACGGATCTCGACTCCGCCGCACCACGGCAGGAAGTTCGGGTAATCGGCGACGTCGGTGACGAGGTCGAACATCTGCTCCGCCGAATGACGGATCAACACGGTTTTCTGGACATCTGCCATAAATTGAACAGCACGTGGCAAGGGTGGACGGGCGCCGCGGGCTTTCCTTGCCCCGCTTTGCTAAAATCGTAATTTTAAACGAGTTGGGCACTTTCCATTCATGAGCATTATCGACAACAGAAAAGCGTTCTTCGACTATTCGATCGAAGAGCGCTACGAGGCAGGGCTCGTGCTCGAAGGATGGGAGGTCAAGGCACTGCGCGCCGGGCGCGGCCAGATCAAGGAAGGCTATGTCGTGATCAAGAACGGCGAGCTGTTCCTGATCGGCACGCACATCAGCCCGCTGCCCGAAGCCTCGACGCACATCAACCCCGACCCGGTCCGCACGCGCAAGCTCCTTTTGCACAGCGAAGAAATCAGCAAACTGATCGGCAAGGTCGAGCAGCGCGGCTATACGCTCGTGCCGTTGAACTTCCATTACAAGGGCGGCCGCGTCAAATGCGAGATTGGTCTTGCCAAGGGCAAGAAGCTGCACGACAAGCGCGAGACTGAAAAGAAACGCGATTGGGAGCGCGAAAAGGCGCGTTTGATGCGCTCGCCGACCTGAAGTTCACGCACCGCGTCGAAGGTTCGCCCGGCCTGCGGCCGATGCCGGGTTGTGCGGACTGGTTTGCGCAGACTGCGTTGCGCGGATAGGCCGCACTTTGCGCAAGCTCCCGCGTGTTTTTTGGTTCTCGAACGAAAATGGCCCGCCATCCATGATGCGGGCCATTCTTTTTGCCAGCGCCTCATCGCACGGCGCGTTGAGCCGCCGCCCTCAGCGCGCGTCCGCCACGCCTTTGCCCTTGTTCACGATGGCGAGCGCCGATGCGATCATCGAACTCATGTCCGCGAGGTTGCCCGGCACGATCAGCGTGGTGCCCTGCTTGGCCACATTGCCGAACGCATTCACATATTGCTCGGCGACCTTCAGGTTCACCGCTTCCATGCCACCATTCGACTGAATGGCCGCAGCAATCTTCTGAATGGCCTGTGAATTTGCCTCCGCCACCGCAAGAATGGCCGCCGCCTGACCTTGCGCCTGATTGATCGCCGCCTGCCGCTCGCCTTCGGATTTCTGGATCGCCGCTTCGCGGCCGCCCGACGCGATATTGATCTGCTCCTGCTTGCGCCCTTCCGATGCCGCGATCAACGCGCGCTTCTCGCGCTCGGCGGTGATTTGCGCCTGCATCGCGTGAAGAATTTCCTTCGGCGGCGTCAGATCTTTAATCTCGTAGCGTAGGACTTTGACGCCCCAGTTCGCCGCGGCTTCGTCGAGCGCGGAGACGATACTGTGGTTGATAAAGTCCCGCTCCTCGAAAGTCTTGTCGAGTTCCAGCTTGCCGATCACCGAGCGCAGCGTGGTCTGCGACAACTGCGTGATCGCGAAGACGAAGTTGCTCGATCCATACGACGCCTTCATCGGATCCGTCACCTGGAAATACAGCACGCCGTCTACCTGCAACTGGGTGTTGTCGCGCGTGATGCAGACCTGACTCGGCACCTCGAGCGGAATTTCCTTGAGGATGTGCTTGTAAGCAATCCGGTCGACGAACGGGAACACGAAACTGAGGCCGGGCGTGAGCGTGCGGTGATAGCGGCCGAGCCGCTCCAGCACCCACGCATGCTGCTGCGGCACGATCTTGATGGTCTGCGCCGCCAGCACGATCACAATGACAAGCAGCACGGCCCCGACGATGGTCGAATCCATTTACCCCCTCCCACCTTTAGTTCGATTAATTAAATCGGCGAATTGGCGACGCTCAGAGCGGTTTGGCGTGATGTCTCGCCGGCTGCTTCGCCGCCACGACGAGACAGCTGCCGCGCAACTCCGTGATTTCGTAGGTCTGCGCATCCTCCGGCTCGCCGGGCGCGAGCTCGACGTCCCATTGCGCGCCGCGATAGGTCACGCGCGCGCGACGCTGCTGCCAGGCCGGCACGGTCAGCGTTTGCCCAATGTCGAGATTGACGTCGGGGTTGCGCGACGCCTCCTTGCGCGCCTTGCGGCCAAAGCGCGAACGCCGGAGCACGAGCACAGCCGCCAGCGCGACGACCGCGGCGACCGCGAACTGCACGTCGGCGGTTGCGCCCGCGATATGGGCGATGGCCGCCGCGATGCACCCCAGCGCGATCATCAACAGATAGAAAGTGCCGCTCAGCAACTCGAGCACGATCAGCACGCCCGCCCCGACCCACCAGAACAATCCACCTGGCGCCACGTTGGCCTCCACAAAGCAAAACACCCCGGATCTACCGGGGTGTTTATAGCACGAAGCGCAGGCAAATGACCGGCATTCAGAGACGCCGTTAGAGACACCGTTGAGCGTGCCTTTCGGCGACCGTTGAGCCGCCCCAGCTTCGTTATGCGTGCCGCGTAGGACGCGGCACGCGCGGCGCTTACTTCGTCGACGATTTCGCCAGTTGCTGCCACGTCTCGATGATCGTGTCGGGGTTCAGCGAGATCGACTTGATGCCCTCATCCGTCAGCCATTGCGCGAAATCCGGATGATCCGACGGACCCTGACCGCAGATACCGACGTACTTGTTCAGGCGCAGACACGTTTCGATCGCACGCTTCAGCATGAACTTCACCGCCGGATCGCGCTCGTCGAAGTCGACGGCGAGCAGTTCCATGCCGGAGTCGCGGTCGAGGCCGAGCGTGAGCTGCGTGAGGTCGTTCGAACCGATCGAGAAGCCGTCGAAGTATTGCAGGAATTCTTCGGCCAGAATCGCGTTCGACGGCACTTCGCACATCATGATGAGACGCAGGCCATTCTCGCCGCGCTTCAGGCCGAACTTCTCGAGCAGCCCGACCACGCGCTCCGCCTGCTTCAGCGTACGCACGAACGGCACCATGATCTCGACGTTGTCGAGGCCCATTTCTTCGCGCACCTTCTTCAGCGCGACGCATTCCATCTGGAACGCTTCGGCGAAGTCTTCGGCGATGTAGCGCGACGCGCCGCGGAAGCCGAGCATCGGGTTCTCTTCATCCGGCTCGTAGCGCGAACCGCCGATCAGCTTCTTGTACTCGTTCGACTTGAAGTCGGACATGCGCACGATCACGGGCTTCGGATAGAACGCCGCCGCGATCGTGGCGATGCCTTCCGTCAGCTTGTCGACGTAGAACGCGCGCGGCGACGCGTGACCGCGAGCGACGCTTTCCACCGCCTTCTTCAGGTCCTGATCGACGTTCGGGTATTCGAGAATCGCCTTCGGGTGAACGCCGATATTGTTGTTGATGATGAACTCGAGGCGCGCGAGACCCACGCCTGCGTTCGGCAGTTGCGAGAAGTCGAAAGCCAGTTGCGGGTTGCCGACGTTCATCATGATCTTCACCGGAATCGGCGGCAGTTCGCCGCGCTGCACTTCGGTGATTTCGGTTTCGAGCAGGCCGTCGTAGATCTTGCCTTCGTCGCCTTCTGCGCACGAAACCGTCACGAGCGCGCCGTCCTTGAGCACGTCCGTTGCGTCGCCGCAGCCGACCACGGCCGGCACGCCGAGTTCACGCGCGATGATGGCCGCGTGGCAGGTACGGCCGCCACGGTTCGTGACGATCGCGGAAGCGCGCTTCATGACCGGCTCCCAGTTCGGGTCCGTCATGTCGGCGACCAGCACGTCGCCCGGCTGCACGCGGTCCATTTCCGACGGATCGTGAATCACCCGCACCGGGCCCGCGCCGATCTTCTGGCCGATCGCGCGGCCGGTGGCCAGTACGTTCGACTGGCCCTTCAGCTTGAAGCGCTGCTCCGCCTTGCCGGAAGCCTGGCTCTTCACCGTTTCCGGGCGCGCCTGCAGGATGAAGATCTTGCCGTCGCGGCCGTCTTTGCCCCACTCGATGTCCATCGGACGCTCGTAGTGCTTTTCGATGATGACCGCGTACTTCGCGAGTTCGATCACGTCTTCGTCGGTGATCGAAAAGCGGTTGCGCTGCTCGTGCGGCACGTCGACAGTCTTCACACGGCCTTCTTCGCCCGCCTTCGTGAACTCCATCTTGATGAGCTTGGAGCCGATGGAGCGGCGGATGATCGGATACTTGCCTTGCGCGAGCGTGGTCTTGTAGACGTAGAACTCGTCCGGATTCACGGCGCCCTGCACGACCGTTTCGCCGAGGCCGTAGCTCGACGTGATGAACACCGCGTCCTTGAAGCCCGATTCGGTGTCGAGCGTGAACATCACGCCGGCCGCGCCGACGTCGGAGCGCACCATGCGCTGCACGCCCGCCGACAACGCGACTTCGGCATGCGTGAAACCCTTGTGGACGCGATAGGAAATAGCGCGGTCGTTGTACAGCGACGCGAACACGTGCTTCATGCGATCGAGCACGTCTTCGATACCGACCACATTGAGGTAGCTCTCCTGCTGACCCGCGAACGATGCGTCGGGCAGGTCTTCCGCGGTTGCCGACGAGCGCACGGCAAACGACAACTCTTCGGGCGAGCTGTTCTGCAGTGTGTCGAAGCCTGCGCGAATATCAGCCTCGAGCTTGGGCTGCAGCGGCGCCTCGACGATCCATTGACGGATCTCCTTGCCCGCTTCGGCGAGCGCCTTCACGTCGTCGACGTCGAGCGTCTCGAGACGTTTGGCGATGCGTTCGGTCAGGTTGTTGTGATGCAGGAAGTCGCGGAAAGCCAGTGCCGTCGTGGCGAAACCGGTCGGCACGCGCACGCCGGCTTCGGCGAGTTGACTGATCATCTCGCCAAGCGACGCGTTCTTGCCGCCGACAATCTCCACATCGGTCATCCGCAACTGCTCGAACGGAACTACATACGCCTTATCCTTTGCGACGGTAACTGCGTTAGTCATACAAGCCCCTAAGTGTGAAAGAAATTCACGGCTGTGCAAGTGGGCTCGAACGCGAGACGCTCATTGGAAGCGTGACCTCACGTCTTGCACAACCTGTTGGAGAAACAATCGCTTGCGCCGCGCCGCACATTAGCGCGACGAAGAAGGCGAATGAACGGAATTAGCGCCCGATTCGCCGCGTTGCGTTCACTTTGACGCCCGATAGCGGCGCGTTGAACGACCGTTCGCAGTGAGTTAGGCGCCAATCGCCTGCAATTGCTTATCCAACAGGTTGCCGCTATTCTACCGTGCCGACTCTCGAAATGTGACGGTCGGACGAGAATTGCGCCTCGAATCGCGCCCGAATGTGCCGTGGCGCTCTTTCCATGCCGTCAAAGAGTTCCCGGCCGTCCCGGCGCAGTAGCGGTGCCCACGGCGCGCTGCTTCGACGGCGCTGCAGGAGCGGTCAGCCACCGCGCAGCGAAGCCGATGCAGCCATGTTCCATTCGAGCGCTTTTTGCCGCTCACGTTCCCTGTCCCACTGATGCCGCCCACCGTATTCATCGTCTCCGACGGTACCGGGATCACTGCCGAAACCTTCGCGCATTCGATCCTCTCCCAGTTCGACCAGAAATTCCGCCTGGTTCGCGTCCCTTTTGTCGATTCGACCGAGAAGGCGTACGCCACGCTCGAAAAGATCAATGAGGCCATCGTCCAGGACGGCCGTCGTCCGATCGTCTTTACGACGCTCGTGGACAGCGCGTCGAATCAGATCGTGAAGGGCTCGAATGCGCTCGTCCTCGATATGTTCCAGACCTTCGTCGAGCCGCTCGAACAGGAACTGGAGCTCAAGTCGAGCCATGCAATGGGACGCGGTCACCAGAACGCGGACACCGAGGAATACAAGAACCGGATCGAGGCGATCAACTTCTCGCTCGCGCACGACGACGGCCAGTCGAACCGCAATCTCGCGGACGCCGACGTGATCCTCGTCGGCGTGTCGCGCAGCGGCAAGACGCCCACGAGCCTTTACCTCGCCATGCAATACGGCGTGAAAGCGGCCAACTATCCGCTGATTCCGGAAGATTTTGAGCGCGGCAAACTGCCCACGCCCCTATTGGCGCACCGGCAGAAAATGTTTGGCTTGTCGATCGATCCGCAGCGGCTTTCGGAAATCCGCAACGAGCGCCGGCCGGGCAGCAAATATGCGGCGCCGGAAAATTGCCGTTACGAGATCAACGAAGCGGAAGCGATGATGCGTCGCGAGGGCATCAAGTGGCTGTCGTCGACGCACAAGTCGATTGAAGAGATCGCAACCACGATCCTGCAGGAAATCAAACTGGACCGGCCGTCGTACTGACGAGCCTTCTTATGCGCGGCGCGCGCGCTGCTGTCTGCACTGCTCGAACACGCAGACGGCGGCGGCCGCCGCCACATTGAGCGACTCCATGCCGCCCGGCTGCGGAATCGTCACCCGCAACGAGACCGCGTCGCGCCAGGCTTGCGAGACGCCCGCGCCTTCGTTGCCGAACACCCAGGCCAGTTCGCCGCTCAGATCGCACTCGTCAATCGCCTCGGCGCCGTGCGAATCCGTGATGACGATCGGCACCGCGAGACGCCCGATCAACGCGGCGGCGTCGACATCTTCATGAATCTGCAACAGGAAGTGCGCGCCCATGCCCGAGCGCAGCACCTTCGACGACCACGCGTACGCCGTGCCCGGCGCGCAGAACACCCGTTGAATGCCGGCCGCGGCCGCGCTGCGCAGAATGGAGCCGACGTTGCCCGCGTCCTGCACCCCGTCGAGCACGATGCACGTTTCTTCGACGGTATCGGGTAACGGCGCGCAGAGCTTTTCCACGAGCAGAAGCATGCCCACGCCGTGCACCACGTTCGACAGCTGCCCGAACAACGCATCCGGCAGCGTAACGATGCGGTGATCCTCGATGCGCGACACGATGGCCTGCGCTTCGTCATGGGCAAGCGCGCCTTCGGTGACGATGCACATGTCCGGCTGGCCGGCGACGTCCAGATGCGCGCTCGCCAGATGAAAGCCTTCGAGCAGCGCGTGGCCGCTGCGGCGCTGCTGGTGCGTCGAGCCGGCCAGCGCCTTCAGGCGTTTATAGAGCGGATTGTCCCGGGAGGTGATGGCTTTCACAGGCAGCGAGGGCGTGATGAATGAGGAAAAGAGTTCGCGATGATCGGCAGGCCGTGCGGCGGCGCTGCATGAGCGGCTGCATGAGCGGCTGCGTGAACAGCTGCATGCGCGGCAGCGTCACGTCGACGCTCGCGCCTCATGCTCCCGCGCCGCTGCGCTCGCCGAAAGGATCCGTATCGAGGAGCGCATCGTCCAGCATGCCGTCGGCCAGCATCTCCGGCACCGCGATAATCTCGCCCGCCGGCAACGGCACGCCGGTGCCGAACCGCAGATGCGCTTCGCGCACGGGCGCAAACGAGCGCCGGTGATGTTCGCACGGCCCATGCTCGCGCAACGCCGCCAGATGCTGCGGCGTGCCGTAGCCGGCATGCGCATTGAAACCGTACATGGGATAAGTCTGGTGCAACTCGAGCAGCATGCGGTCGCGCGTGACCTTGGCGAGAATCGACGCCGCCGAGATGCTTTTCACCAGCGCGTCGCCGCCGATCACCGCTTCGCTGCGAATGCTCAGCATCGGGCAGCGATTGCCGTCCACTTTCACGAGCGTGGGTGTGACCGCGAGGCCCTCCACGGCACGTTTCATTGCCAGCATGGTGGCGTGCAGGATGTTCAGCGAATCGATTTCCTCGACGGTTGCCGAGGCGATGCAGTAAGCGAGCGCGCGGTCGACGATCTTCTCGTACAGTTCGTCGCGTTTTTTTGCGGTGAGCGCTTTGGAATCGTCGAGGCCGCGAATCATCGGCTTTGACGGATCGAAAATCACCGCCGCGGCGACGACCGGGCCGGCCAGCGGCCCGCGCCCGGCTTCGTCGACGCCGCAGACGATGTCTTCCGCCGTCTCGAAGTTCAGGCCCACCTGGCGACTGGCCGCGCTGGCACCGGCCTTGCGGCGCGGCATGCCTGCGGCCGCTGTTGCGCGGGGGCGCTCGCTGGCGCGCGGCTTGGTCACGGCCGCGCCCCACGCCTTTCGACGATGCTCGCGACAACCTCCGCCGCACGCTGCGCGGTATTCTGCTTCAGCACGTGATGCATCTCCGTGAAGATTTCCGTCAGCGTGCGCCGGTTGGCTTCGTCGCGCAACTGTTTCAGCGTGGCCTCGGCGAGCGCCTGAGGCGTCGCGAAATGCTGCAGGATTTCCGGCACGACGAAGCGCCCGGCCAGAATGTTCGGCAAGCCGACATACGGCAGATAGCCCTGCCGGCGCATGATCTGACCGGTCAGCCAGGGCACCTTGTAGGAGATCACCATCGGCTTTTTCAGAAGCGCAGCCTCGAGCGTGACCGTGCCGCTTTTCACGAGGATCGCGTCGGCCGCGGTCATGGCGAGTTGCGACTGGCCGTCCGTAATGGTGAGCGCAAGCCCCGGATGCGAATCGACCAGCGGGCGCAGCATCTCGCGCAACGCGGGCGTGGCCGCCGGCATCACGAAGCGCAGGCCGGGCTCCTGGTGCTGCATCATTTCCATCGCGGCAAAAAACGTCGGCCCGATCAGGTCGATCTCCGAGCGGCGGCTGCCGGGCAAGACCGCGATGACCGGACCGCTTTCCGCAAGACCCAGCGTGCGGCGCGCGCCGAGCGTGTCCGGTTCGAGGGGAATCTCGTCGGCAAGCGGATGGCCCACATACGACGCGGCGACGCCCGCCTTTTCGAGCAGCGCGGTTTCGAACGGAAACACGCACAGCATGTGGTCGACCGCCTTGGCGATCTTCTTGATGCGCCCGCCGCGCCACGCCCAGATGGACGGGCACACAAAGTGGACGGTCGGAATGCCCGCCTCGCGCAGCGGATGCTCGAGCCCGAAGTTGAAATCGGGCGCGTCCACGCCGACGAACACGGCAGGCGGCTCAGCCAGCAACTGGCGCTTCAGGTCGTTGCGGATGCGCAGAATTTCGGGAATGTGCCGCAGCGCTTCCACATAGCCGCGCACGGACAGTTTTTCCATCGGCCAATGGGCGTCGAAACCCGTGGCGATCATGCGCGGGCCGCCAATGCCGTAGTAATGCGTGGCGGCAGGCAAGCGGCTCGCGAGGCCGCCCAGCAGCGACGAGGCCAGCAGGTCGCCGGACGGCTCGCCGGCCACCATGGCGATGCGCAGCGGACTGGGTTGCAATGCCATCGCTTAGCGGATGATGCCGCGCTGCGACGCTTCGACGAATGCCAGCAGCGTGGCCACCGGCTCGTCGCCGTCGCCGCCGGCGGACGCCAGCTCGCGCAGTTGCGCCTTGGCTTCCTCGAGCGACAGGCTGTTCTTGTACAGCAGACGGTATGCCGAGCGCAGGGCCGAAATGGCGTCCGGCGAAAAACCGCGGCGGCGTAGACCTTCCACGTTGATGCCGTGCGGCTCCGCCTTGTTGCCGGCCGCGATCACGAACGGCGGAATGTCCTGCACGAGCGCGGACGCCCCGCCCAGCATGGAATGCGCGCCGATGCGCACGAACTGATGCACGCCCGACATGCCGCCGACGATCGCAAAGTCGCCGATCGTCACATGGCCGGCCATTTGCGCGTTGCTCGACAGAACCACGTTGTTGCCGACGTGGCAGTCGTGGCCGATGTGCACGTACGCCATGATCCAGTTGTCGTCGCCGAGCGTGGTCACGCCGGCGTCCTGCACCGTGCCGGTGTGGATCGTGGCGAACTCGCGGATCGTGTTGCGGTGGCCGATTTCGAGCCGCGTCGGCTCGTCCTTGTACTTCATGTCCTGCGGACGGCCGCCGACCGACGCGTAATGGCCGATGCGGTTGTCTTCGCCGATGGTGGTGTGACCTTCGATCACACTGTGCGAGCCGATCGTGGTCCGCGCGCCGATCGTCACGTGCGCGCCGATCACGGCATACGGTCCGATTTCGACGGATTCGTCGAGTTGTGCGCCCGGTTCGATGATCGCAGTGGGATGAATCCTGCTCATGCGTCCTCGCTTCTGATTCTGTTGCGTTGTCTGGGTGCGCTGCGGCGAGCCGGCTGCGCTGCGGGAGGCGCCGGCTGGCCGAACGTCGACTCGGGCGCCCTCGCGCCCGCGGCGCCTGCGCGAGGCGTCAGGCGTCCTTGTCCGTGTGACGCACCGCGCACATCAGGTCGGCTTCCGCCGCCACGACGCCGTCCACCTCGGCTCGCGCCTTGAACTTCCAGATGCCGCGCATATGCCGTTCGAACGTGCAGTTCAGGATGAGCTGATCGCCCGGTTCCACGACGCGCTTGAAGCGCGCATTGTCGATACCGACGAACAGGTACAGCGTGTTCGACGGATCGCTCGGCTCTTCCGAGAACGTCAGAAGCGCCGCCGTTTGCGCGAGCGCTTCGAGGATCAGCACGCCCGGCATGACCGGACGCGTCGGAAAGTGCCCCTGGAAATACGGCTCGTTGATCGACACGTTCTTCAACGCTTTGATGCTCTTGTGCGGCTCAAGTTCGAGCACCCGGTCGACCAGCAGGATCGGGTAACGATGGGGCAGCAGCGTGAGAATCTTATGAATGTCGAGGTTGATTTTTTCGGTGCTCATGGTGTTTCTGCTCACGCATTGACTGCGCGATGATGACTGCGGATGCTGGTGCAGGTGGATTGTCAGCGGGTTGAGAGCCGTTCTGAGTGCTTGCTGCCGACGCTCGCCGTGAATGGGTTGCCGTGCCACCGGGTCGCGGCAACCGCCTTCGCTTAACTGTGTTCGCCCGCTATTTTACGCGGTGTCGGCGGCCCGCCGGGAAATCTAGCTTTTATCGCCCCGCGCCGGGTCGGCCGCGCCCGCTGCTCCGGGCGCCGGCTGACTGCCCGGCTGCTGGGCTGCGGCGCTTTCCAGCGCCTTGATACGATCGCGCAGCTTGTCGATGTTGCGCAGCAAGGCCGCACTTTTGTTCCAGTCGGCGTGATTCACAGCCGGAAACGCGCTGGTGTACATGCCGGGCTTCAACAGCGACTTCGACACGCCCGACTTGGCCGTGACGATCACGTAGTCGGCCAGCGTCACATGGCCGGCAATGCCGACCGCCCCGCCGATCATGCAATGGCGGCCGATGGTCGTGCTGCCCGCAATGCCCGCGCAGCCGGCAATCACGGTGTATGCGCCGATCTTGCAGTTGTGCCCGATCTGCACGAGGTTGTCGATCTTCACGCACTCCTCGATGACCGTGTCGGCCATCGCGCCGCGGTCGATCGTGGTGTTCGCGCCGATTTCGACGTCCGCCGCGATCGACACGCCCCCGACCTGCGGAATCTTGACCCAGCTACCGGTACGCGCCTCGCCTTCTCCGACGAAATCCGGCGCGAAGCCGAACCCGTCGGAGCCGATGACCGCGCCCGCGTGGACGATCACGCGTTCGGCGAGTTTGCAGCCGTGGTAGACGGCCACGTTCGGATACAGATGCGAACCGGCGCCGATGCGCGTGCCGCGGCCGATCACCACATTCGCGTCGAGCCGCACATTGTCGCCGATCACCGCACCCGCTTCCACCGTGACGTGCGGTCCGATCACCGCGCTCGCGGCGATCTGCGCGGACGGATCGATCGTCGCGCTCGGATGGATGCCCGGCGCGACCTTCGGCGTGGCGAGGTCAATGAAGGTTTGCGCGACGCGCGCGAAGTAAGCGTACGGATTCGGCGTGACGATGAAGTTACGGCCGCTGTGCGAGCTGAGCTTGGCGAGGTCGTCGGCATTGATCAGGACCGCGCCCGCGCGAGTCGTTTCGACTTGCGACAGATACTTCGGGTTGGCGAGGAACGCCAGCTGGTCGGGGCCTGCCTGGTCGAGCGGCGCCAGACTGCCGACGCGCTGCGAACCGTCTCCCACTACGTCACCGCCGAACCGTTGAACGATGTCCTCGAGCGTAAAAGCCATGCCTATCCTGTCTCCTGCTGTTCACTACAACCTGTTGGTGCGACGTATCTTTGGACTTTTTCGTGCCCGCCGCCTTCAGTTGCCCGAAGCCGCCAGCGCCTTCAGCACCTGATCCGTAATGTCGATGCGTGGGCTCACGTACACCGCTTCCTGCACGATCAGGTCATAGTGCTGCGCCTCGGCGATCTGCTTGATCACCTTGTTCGCGCGGTCGAGCACCGCCGCCAGTTCTTCATTGCGGCGCTGGTTCAGGTCCTCGCGAAATTCACGTTGCTTGCGTTGGAAGTCGGTGTCGAGCTGCGACAGATCGCGCTGTTTTTGCGCACGGTCCGTGGGCGACATGGAGGCGCCGTTCTTGTCGAGCGAATCGGACATGGACTTGAGTTTCTGCGCCATGTCCGCGAGGTCCTTGTCGCGCTTGGCGAACTCGGCCTCGAGCTTGACCTGGGCCGCCTTCGCCGCGGCCGATTCCCGCAGAATCCGGTCGGAATTCACCGCGGCAATCCTGGCTTCCTGCGCGTGCGCCACTCCGACGCCCAGCGTCAATGCCAGCGCCAGCGCGCAAGCCACACGTTTCGAAAACATACCGGTTAGCAAAGTGATCCTCTCGATACTGTTGTTTGGCGAGCCGTCCGCGGCGCGGATCAGAACGCCGTCCCGATCTGGAACTGGAACTTCTGATACTGGTCGCCCGTGTGCTTGGTGAGCGGGAAGCCCAGGCTCAACTTGAGCGGCCCGATCGGCGAAATCCACGCGAGACCGACACCGTAGCCGTAGCGCAGACCATTGGCGCCGTTCGACGTGGCGGCACTGCTCGCGTCCGCCCAGACGTTACCGGCGTCGAGGAACGTGAACACGCGCAAGGTCCGATCATAGCCGGTGCCCGGCAGCGGGAATGTCAATTCGATATTGCCGACGAGCAGCTTCGAACCGCCGATCGGGTCGCCGGTCGTCTTGTCGCGCGGACCCAGCGAGCTCGGCTCGTAGCCGCGGACCGAACCGATACCGCCCGCGTAGTAGTTCTTGAAGATCGGGTACGGCTTGCCGCCCATGCCCTTGCCGTAGCCGCCCTGGAAGTTGAAGCCCAGCACGAAGCCCCGCGCAAACGAGTAATAGTACTGCGCGTTGATGTCGGCCTTGTAATACTGCGTGCCGCCGATCGGCGTGCCGTACTCCGCGTTCGCCTGCGTGAAGTAGCCGCGGCTCGGCACGAGCGCGCTGTCACGCGCGTCGCGCGACCAGCCCACCGTGACCGGCACGTTGTTCGACACGCGGCCGAAGTCCTGCACGTATTGCTTGTACGACGCCGGCGTGTTCGCGTCGACGTCGAGCTTGTTCTGCTCGAGACCCGCGCCGAAGTAGACCGTGTCGACTTCCGAAAACGGAATGCCGAACTTCAGGTCGCCGCCCATGGTGACGATCTTGAAGCTCGAATCGGTGGAGTAATACAGCGGCTGATACGTGCGGTAATAGACGTCGGTAATACGCTTGATGCCGTCCACCGTGAAATACGGGTCGACCTGCGTGACCGTCAGGGTACGGTACGTCTTGGCGGTGTTGACGTTCACGGAGAGGCTCGTGCCCGAGCCGAACACGTTGTCCTGCGAGACGCCCGCGGACAGCACCACCTTGTCCGTCGACGAGAAGCCCGCGCCGAGCGTGATCGCGCCGGTCGGCTTTTCGGCGACCTTCACGTCCACGTCGACCTGGTCCGGCGTACCTTCGACCGGCACCGTGGTCACGTCGACGTCGGTGAAGTAGCCAAGACGGTTGATACGGTCTTTCGACAACGCGAGGCGGTTCGAGTCGAACCACGAGCTTTCGAGCTGGCGCATTTCGCGGCGCACCACTTCGTCGCGCGTACGGGTGTTGCCGACCACGTTGATGCGGCGCACGTAGACGCGGCGGCTCGGGTCCACCTGCAGCGTCAGGTCGACCTTGTGATTGGCCTGGTCGATCTGCGGCTGCGCGTTGACGGTTGCGAATGCGTAGCCGTATTCGCCCAGTTTGTCGACAATCGCCTTGGTCGTGGATTGCAGCTTTTCGGCAGAGAAGCGGTCGCCCGGCTTGATCTTGATGAGCTTGGCAAGCTCGGGCTCGCGGTCGAGCAGATTGCCGGCCAGCTTGATGCTCGAGATGGTGTACGGCTCGCCTTCATGCAGCGTGACCGTCAGATACATGTCCTTCTTGTCCGGCGTGATGGACACCTGGGTCGACTCGATATTGAATTCGAGGTAGCCGCGGTTCAGATAGTAGGAGCGAATATTTTCGAGGTCGCCGGTGAGCTTGTCTTTCGCGTACAGGTCGTTCTTCGTGTACCACGAGAACCAGTTCGGCGTGGACAGCTGCATTTCGTCGCGCAGCGTGCCCGTGCTGAACGCCTTGTTGCCGATAAAGTTGATCTGGCGAATCTTGGCGCTCGGGCCCTCCGCCACCGAGAACAGCACCGAGACGCGATTGCGGTCGATCGGCGTGATCGTGGTGGTGACTTCGGCCGCATAGTAGCCGCGCGTCAGGTACTGGCGCTTGAGTTCCTGCTCCGCCTTGTCGACGAGCGCCTTGTCGTAGTAACGGCCTTGCGACAAACCGACTGCGCGCAGCGCCTTGGTCAGGTTTTCCTTGTCGAACTCGTGAATGCCCGCGAAGTCGATCGTGCCGATGGCCGGACGCTCCAGCACCTGCACGATCACCACATTGCCTTCAGTGGCGATCTTGACGTCGTTGAAGAAGCCCGTTGCGTACAGCGCGCGAATGGCTTCGGACGCCTTGTCGTCGGTAAACGTATCGCCCTGCTTGATGGGCAGATAGGCGAACACGGTACCAGGTTCGACGCGTTGCAACCCCTCGATCCGGATGTCCTGCACCACGAACGGCGTCGTTGCGTGAGCAACCAGCCCATGCGCGGCGAGTGCCGCGGTTATAACCGTCTTCGGAACAAAGCGATGAGGTTTAAACAACGTGCTTCCCCAGTGTGTATAGCTGCATCAGGCCGGACGGCCGCCATGTGAGCGCCGCCGGACACTTTAAAAGTGGATTAAACGAGCGAGATCGTTAAACAGTGCAATCGCCGACAAAGCGACGATGCAGGCGAGACCCGCCCTCTGAAAAACGAGTTGCCAGCGATCGGAGACAACTTTACCGGTCACAGCTTCAACCAAATAATATAACAGATGCCCCCCGTCCAATACCGGAATTGGTAGCAGGTTCAGTACACCGAGGCTAATACTGACGAGGGCAAGAAACGACAAAAATGCAGAAGGACCCAGACGTGCGCTCTTTCCTGCGTAATCCGCGATGGTTACCGGACCCGACAGATTCTTGAGCGATGCGTCGCCTACAATCATGCGGCCGAACATGCGCACCGAGTACGCCGCGAGATCCCACGTACGACGCGCGCCCAGCCGAAGGCTTTCGACAGGTCCATAACGCACGTTGATGGACGGGACCTGGGTTGCGAGTTCGGCGCCGATGCGGCCGACCTGCTCTCCGGTTGCCGGGTCGCGCTGCGCCTGCGGCACGATGCGGATGTCTTCGAGCTTGCCCGGTGCCTGGCTCTGCGCTTGTCCCTGTGCTTGTCCCTGTGCTTGTCCCTGTGCTTGTCCCTGCGTTTGCGTCCGCCCAGCGTCCGCCCGCTCCACCTGCAGGGTCAGCGGCTGGCCGGCGTGCGATTTTACATACGCGATGAAGGCCGTGGCATTGTCAGTCGCGATACCGTTGATCGCGCGCAAACGGTCGCCCGGACGAAGCCCCGCCTTTTGCGCCGCACTGCCCGGCTGCACGCCCGCGACCGTCAGCTTGCCGCCGCCCGGCTCGAAACCGAGGCGCGACATGAAGTCGTCGTCGACGTCTTTTTCAGTGAGACCGCGCAGGTCCAGCTGGAAGTCCGACGTGCCGTCCGCGCCTTTTGCGCTCAGCACGACGCGCTTGTGATCGAACGCCGCGCCGAGCAGTTTCCAGCGCAAGTCGGACCAGGAGCGCACCGGCTCGGATTCGGCGGCATTCTCCGCGCGCACGGCCACCACCGTTTCGCCGCCTTCGAAACCGGCCACCGCAGCGGCCGTGTTGGGCGCTGGCGTGGCGAGGATCGCCGCCGGCTCGGTCACGCCAGTGGCGAACACGAGGCTGAACAGCACGATGGCCAGCAGGAAATTGGCGACCGGGCCGGCTGCGACGATCGCAATGCGGCGCCACACCGACTGCCGGTTGAACGCATGCGGCAACGCTTCGGCGGGAATCGGCGCCTGGCCGGTCTCGCGCTCGTCGAGCATCTTCACATAGCCGCCGAGCGGCAGCACGGCGATGGTCCATTCCGTGCCGCTTTTCGGGCTGACCCACTGGAAAAGCGGCTTGCCGAAGCCGATCGAAAAGCGCAGCACCTTGACGCCGCACAGCCGCGCCACGCTGTAATGCCCATATTCGTGGACGACCACCAGCACGCCAATCGCGACCGCGAAGGCGAGCACTTCGATCAGCAGATTCATAGTCGCCTCACTGGACGGCGCGTTCCGTGCGGCGGGCGGCGTCGGGCAGACGCGCGATGAATTCGGCAGCGGCGCGGCGCGCGGCGGCGTCCGCTTCGATCACGTCTTCGAGCGCGTGCGCGCTGCGATTCGGCAACGCGTTGAGCACCGAGTCGACCACCTGCGCGATGGCCATGAAGCCGATCTGGCGCGACAGGAACGCTTCAACAGCAATTTCGTTAGCGGCGTTCAGCGCCGCGCTGGCGACGCCGCCTTCGGCGAGCGCCTTCATGGCCAATGCGAGGCAAGGGAATCGCGCGTAATCCGGTTTTTCAAACGACAGCGACGCGATTTCCGCGAGGTCCAGCTGCGCGACCCCGGAATCCACGCGATCCGGGAACGCGAGCGCATGGGCGATCGGCGTGCGCATGTCCGGATTGCCGAGTTGCGCAAGCACCGAGCCATCGGCATAGGACACGAGCGAATGGATCACGCTTTGCGGATGAATCAGGACGTCGATTCGTTCGCCCGGCAGACCGAACAGCCAATGCGCCTCGATCACTTCGAGGCCCTTGTTCATCATGGTGGCGGAATCGACCGAAATCTTGCGGCCCATGACCCAGTTCGGATGCTTGCAGGCCTCTTCCGGCGTCACGTCGACGAGCGTGGCCGGTTCGCGCGTGCGAAACGGGCCGCCCGACGCGGTCAGAATGATCTTGGAGACGCCGCCATGCAGCGCGGCTTCGCGCGGCAGGCACTGGAAAATGGCGTTGTGTTCGCTGTCGACCGGCAGCAGAACCGCGCCGTTGTCGTGGACCGCGTCCATGAAGATCGCGCCCGACATGACGAGCGCTTCCTTGTTCGCGAGCAGGATGCGCTTGCCGGCGCGCGCGGCGGCGAGGCTCGGCGCGAGGCCGGCGGCGCCGACGATTGCCGCGACCACGGTGTCGCAGCCGTCGCTCTTCGAGACCTGAACGAGCGCCTCGGCGCCATGCGTCACCTCCGTCTTGCAGCCCGCGTCGCGCAGCTTTGCCGCGACCCGCGCGGCCGTGTCGGCGTCGCCGACCACCGCGACTTCGGGCCGGAAGCGCAGGCATTGCTCGACGAGCTTGTCGCCGTTGCGGTGCGCGGTGAGCGCATACACCGAAAAGCGCTCCGGATGACGCGCGACGACGTCGAGCGTGCTGTCTCCAATCGAGCCCGTGGAACCGAGCAATGTCAGACGTTTGTGCATATCTCTTTCTCTAGCCGAGGAGCAGCATGGCGAGCGGCAGCACCGGCAACAGTGCGTCGATGCGGTCGAGCACGCCGCCGTGCCCCGGCAACAGGCCGCTCGAATCCTTCACGCCGGCCTGGCGTTTCATCATCGATTCAAAAAGGTCGCCCACCACGCTGAACGCCACCAGCAGGGTCAGCGCAAGCAGCGCGCGCGGGGCGCCCCAGTGCGCCCACAACGCAGAATACAGGGTTGGCTCGAACGCATGCAGAAGGACGGCCGCGAGCGCGACGATAATGACCGCCGCCCAGCCGCCGATCGCGCCCTCCCATGTCTTGCCCGGGCTGATGGCGGGCGCGAGCTTGTGCTTGCCGAACGCCTTACCCGAGAAGTATGCGCCGATATCGGCGAGCCATACCAACAGCAGCAGCGACAGCACGAAAGGCACGCCCTGCAGGCGCGCGGCGACGAGAGCATGCCAGCACGCGACGAATATCACAATCCCGGCAAGAAACAGAAAGCTGCGCCACGCGCCTTGTGCGAGCGTAGGCTTGCGCAGCAGCACGAACGGGCCGGCGATCACCCAGAAAATGGCCGCCGCCTTGTAAAAGGGCCGCGCGTCGTCCACGCCGATGCCAAGCCGGGTGCTGGCGACGAGCGCAACCGCCGCCACGAGCGCATAGACCACCGGGCCGGCGCCGCCCAGCTTCAGCAGACGGGCCCACTCCCACGCGGCGAACACGACGACGAAAGCGATTAACGCGCCAAACGCGCCGACCGGTGCGAACAACGTGACGGGCAAAAACACCGCCAGGAGGACAACCGCCGTGATGACACGGGTTTTTAGCATGGAAGCGAATCGACGTTTTGCGATTGCGGCTCGAGCTGAGCACTGGTGCGGCCGAAACGGCGCTCACGCTCGCCATACGAAGCAATGGCGCGACCGAGCGCGTCGGCGTCGAAATCGGGCCAGAAGGTGTCGGTGAAATAGAACTCGGTGTAGGCGAGCTGCCAGAGCAGGAAATTGCTCACACGCCGCTCGCCGCCCGTGCGGATAAACAGGTCCGGTTCGGGTGCGTAGGCCATGGACAGATGCTCGGCGAACGATTCCTCGTTCACCTCGACCGCTTCGCCCGTCTGCGCCGCCTGTTCGACGAGCTTGCGGGTGGCCTGCATGATGTCCCAGCGGCCGCCGTAATTGGCCGCGATGGTCAGCGTAAGACGAGTATTGCGCGCGGTCTTGGTTTCCGCGCGCCTGATCAGGTCGCGGATGCGGGTGTCGAAACGTTCGAGATCGCCGACCACGCGCAAACGGATACCGTTGGCATGCAGCTTGCCGATTTCGCGCTCCAGCGCGGTGACGAACAGGCGCATCAGGAACGACACTTCGTCGTTTGGGCGGCGCCAGTTTTCGGAACTGAAAGCAAACAGCGTCAGATATTCGACGCCCTGCCGGGCGCAGGCCTCGACGGTCGCGCGCACCGCGTCGACGCCGCGCGTATGACCGGCCACGCGCGGCAAGCGGCGCTGGGTGGCCCAACGGCCGTTGCCGTCCATGATGATCGCGATATGTCGCGGCACCGCGGCGACATCAGGCACGCGCACGGTTGAGCTGGTATAGGTCATGGCCGTCGGGACAATAACTGCAAAAGAAGAAGAAAAAATCCTGAAAGTGGTGAGTGCTCCCAGACCTGGCGCTTCACGACTTGGACTTCAGGCGCGCCCCGGCTAAACAGTAACGCCGGAATACGCCGGCGTTCTGTTCGGAGCCTCGCAGCCTTATACCGTCATGATCTCTGCTTCTTTGGTCGCGACGAGTTTGTCGATTTCCGCGACGAACTTGTCCGTCAGCTTCTGCACGTCGTCGCCTGCACGGCGCTCGTCGTCTTCCGAAATTTCCTTGTCTTTCACGAGCTTCTTCAGTTGCTCGTTCGCGTCGCGGCGCAGGTTGCGCACGGCGACCTTGGCCGTTTCGGCTTCGCTCTTGACCACTTTCGTCAGTTCGCGGCGGCGCTCTTCGGTCAGCGCGGGCATCGGCACACGGATCACGTCGCCCTGCGTGGCGGGGTTCAGGCCGAGGTCCGACTCGCGAATCGCCTTTTCGACGACCTGCACCATTTTCTTTTCCCACGGCTGCACGCCGATCGTGCGTGCGTCGATCAGCGTGAGGTTGGCGACCTGGGAAATAGGCACCGGCGAGCCGTAGTAGTCGCACTGGATATGATCGAGCAGGCCCGTGTGCGCACGGCCCGTACGGATTTTCGACAGATCGTTCTTGAACGCGTCGATGGAACGCTGCATTTTTTGCTCAGCGCCCTTCCTGATATCAGCCACAGACATTTTCAAACCTCCGAACCTTCAAAACGGGCGAGCCAGCCGGCACGCGAGGTATGCGGCGGCCGGGCTCGCACAAAGCCCACGTTATGTGAACGAGAGTTTACACGTGGACGAGGGTGCCCTCGTCCTCGCCGAGCACGATACGCTTGAGCGCACCCGGCTTGACGATCGAAAACACGCGGATCGGCAGCTTCTGGTCGCGGCACAGCGCGAACGCGGTGGCGTCCATGACCTGCAGGTTGCGGCCGATTGCCTCGTCGAAGCTGATCGTGGTGTAGCGCGTCGCGCTCGGATCTTTCTTCGGGTCGGCGGAATAGACGCCGTCCACCTTGGTGGCTTTCAGCACGACTTCGGCGCCGATTTCGGAGCCGCGCAGCGCAGCGGCCGTGTCGGTCGTGAAGAACGGGTTGCCGGTGCCGGCCGCGAAAATCACGACTTTGCCTTCTTCGAGCTGGCGAATCGCGCGCGGGCGGATATACGGCTCGACCACCTGGTCCATGCGCAGCGCCGACTGCACGCGCGCCTCGATACCCGCATGGCGCATGGCGTCCTGCAGCGCCAGCGCGTTCATCATGGTGGCCAGCATGCCCATGTAGTCGGCCGTGGCGCGGTCCATGCCGGCCGCGCCGCCTGCCACGCCGCGAAAGATATTGCCGCCGCCGATCACCACGGCCAACTGCGTTCCGAGACGGACCACTTCGGCCACGTCCGCCACCATTCGTTCGATGGTCGCGCGATTGATGCCGAAGGCATCGTCGCCCATCAGAGCTTCACCGGAGAGTTTGAGCAGGACGCGTTTGTAGGCAGTGGGCATAGAGGTATCCAGATCGCGCAGAGGGCAACAACAAGGGACTAATGTAGGGGTGAAACGCTGATTCGGGCAAGCGCCGCCAAATTCCCGGACCCCGGAGGTCCGCCAACGGCGGCTGCACTGCGAGGATCGACCCGCGTGCAGCCTTGCGGCGCTGCCGACCGCGGCACAGTCTTGCCGTGCCGCGGGTACAACGGTACAGATTGAGACCGGCGATACTTATTGTTGCTTTGCAGCAGCCACTTGAGCGGCCACTTCAGCGGCGAAGTCGTCCTGCTTCTTCTCGATGCCTTCGCCCACCACGAACAGCGCGAACTTCTGGACGCTCGCATTGCCGGCCTTCAGCATCTGCTCGATGGTCTGCTTGTCGTTCTTAACGAACGGCTGGTTCAGCAGCGACACTTCCTTCAGGTACTTCTGCACGCTGCCGTCGACCATCTTGGCGACGATTTCAGCCGGCTTGCCCGATTCGGCCGCCTTCTGTTCGGCGATGCTGCGCTCTTTGGCGATCAGATCCGCCGGCACGTCTTCCGACGACAGCGAAACCGGCTTCATTGCGGCGATGTGCATGGCCACGTCCTTGCCGACCTGCTCGTCGGCGCCCGTGTATTCGACCAGCACGCCGATGCGCGTGCCGTGCAGGTACGCCGCCAGCTTGTTCGACGTTTCGAAGCGCACGAAACGGCGGATGGACAGGTTTTCGCCGATCTTGCCGACGAGCGCGAGACGCACTGCGTCGACGGTCTCGCCGTCGAGCGGCAGAGCCGACAGCGCCGCGACGTCAGCCGGATTCTGCTTCGCCACCAGCTCGGCGATCTTCTTCGAGAAAGCCAGGAAGTCGTCGTTCTTCGAAACGAAGTCGGTTTCGCAGTTCAGTTCGACGAGCGAACCTGCATTGCCGTCGATGAACGACGCGACCACGCCTTCAGCCGTGACGCGCGATGCCGCCTTGCTCGCCTTGTTGCCCAGCTTCACGCGCAGCAGCTCTTCGGCGCGCGCCATGTCGCCGTCGGCTTCCGTCAGCGCCTTCTTGCATTCCATCATGGGCGCGTCGGTCTTTGCGCGCAGTTCTGCAACCATGCTTGCGGTAATTGCCGCCATCATTTGCTCCTTGAGTTCCGTCTGTGTTCCGTCTGTCACACGCCGCCCGCACTTCGATGCCGGCGGCAAGAATTCGTTTCAACGTTACGCGAATTTTTTACGGATAACGCTGAGGGCACCGCTCCAGCCTTGGCCGGCGCCCCGCTACAACGTCGCGGCTTAAAAAAAGGGGGCCTGTAGAAAGCCCCCTTTTTTGCCGGACACGGGGCAGCTTTACGCCTCCGAGTTGACCTCGACGAACTCGTCGCCGTCGTCACCACGGGCAGCCTGCACCACTTCGTTGACCGCGTTCGCACGGCCTTCGAGGATGGCGTCGGCAACGCCAGCCGCGTACAGGGCGACAGCCTTGCTTGCGTCGTCGTTACCCGGGATCACGTAATCAATGCCTTCCGGCGAGTGGTTCGTGTCCACCACGGCGATAACCGGCACGCCGAGCTTGTTCGCTTCGGTCACGGCAATCTTGTGGTAGCCGACGTCGACCACGAAAATCGCGTCAGGAATACCGCCCATCTCCTTCACGCCGCCGATCGACTTTTGCAGCTTGAGCATTTCGCGTTCGAACAGCAGCGCTTCCTTCTTGCTCATGCGCTCGGTTTCGCCAGCTTCCAGCGCTGCTTCCATGTCCTTCAGGCGCTTGATCGACACCTTCAGCGTCTTGAAGTTGGTCAGCATGCCGCCGAGCCAGCGTGCGTTCACGTAAGGCATACCGGCGCGCTGCGCTTCCTGGGCGATCGTGTCGCGCGACTGGCGCTTCGTGCCGACGAACAGGATGGTGCCGCGATTCGCCGCCAGTTGACGCGCATACTTCAGCGCGTCGTTGTACATCGGCAGCGTCTTTTCGAGGTTGATGATGTGAATCTTGTTGCGATGACCGAAAATGAAGGGGGCCATCTTCGGGTT
>Ga0209674_100112_pt1 | contig 142700 bp, 113 predicted proteins | sample AraplaCvi_mMS_r2_FD_184279 | JGI IMG/M metagenome (GOLD analysis project Ga0209674, IMG submission 184279) | Arabidopsis root microbial communities from North Carolina, USA - plate scrape CL_Cvi_mMS_r2 (SPAdes) (version 2) | ecosystem: Host-associated > Plants > Roots > Endosphere | place: USA... | reverse complement strand
CGTCGAGCGGCGCGCCGATCACACTGCGCGCCTCGCGTAGCGACGCTTCATCCAGCGCGCGATGCGTCACGTGCACCGTCGTTTCGGTGATGCCGTACATGTTCACGAGCGCCGGCAGCACGCCCTGGCGACGCGCACCGTCCGCCCATCGCGCGAGCGACGCAGGCTCCAGACGCTCGCCGCCGAAGATCACCGCGCGCAGCGACGCGAGCGTGTTGCCTTCGTCGGCTTGCGTCAGTTGCGTGAAGGCCGAAGGCGTCTGGTTCAGCACCGTCACGCGCTGCTCGCGCAGCAGCGCATGAAAGGCGGCCGGTTCGCGCGTGCTCCAGTGCGGCACGATGACAAGTCGCGCGCCATGCACCAGCGCGCCGAAAATTTCCCACACGGAGAAGTCGAACGCGTACGAATGGAACAGGGTCCAGACGTCTGCCGCGCTGAAGGCGAAGTGGGACTGTGTGGCGTCGAAGAGGCGCGTGACGTTTTCGTGTGTGATGCCCACGCCTTTGGGCACGCCCGTCGAACCGGATGTGTAGATCACGTAGGCGAGCTGCTGCGGATGCGGTTGCGGATCGACTTCGGCATCGCGTGGCTCCTCACCGCGCACCGTATCGCGCGACGCCGCCGCATCGAGCGTAGGCCGCGCGCCGAACAGCGCCGCATGCTGCGCGAGGCTCGGCGCATCGGCGACGATCAGCCGCAACTGCGCATCGTCGATGATATGTGCAAGACGCTCAGCCGGATACGAAGGATCCAGCGGCACATAGGCCGCGCCCGCGCGCAGCACGCCGAGCAGCGATGCGACGAGCGCCGCCGAGCGCTGCAATGCGACGCCCACGCGCACTTCCGCGCTCGCGCCGCGGCGCTTCAATTCATGTGCAATCGCGCGAGACCATGCATCCAGCTGCGCATAGGTCACATGTTCATCGCCATCGACGAGTGCAACCGCATCGGGTCGCTCGCGCGCCTGCAACGCAATCCGCGTAGTGATCGGCTCGTAGCCAAACGCGGTCGCGCGCGCCACATTTAAATTTGGAGTGCGATCAATTAGCAGATCGCGCACCCGCACATCGGATCCATGACTGTCGACGAGCGCGGCCGCGAGACAATCCAGCATCCGCTCGAAATAGGCTGCAACACGAGTCAATCCGTCCGCCGACACGTGCGCCGCATGCCGATGCCACTCGAGCCTCAGCGTGTCGCCGCCACCAACGTGACGAGGCGCGACAACCAGCATCAACGGCAGGTGACTGCGGTTGTATGTCTCCACGGCGCGCACGCGTGGGACGCCGCCACGGGTGGACAGCACACCGAGTGCGTCGTCGAGCGGATAGTTTTCAAACACGATCAGACTGTCGAACAGTGCATCGACGCTCGCGCCTGCCCATTGCTGCAAGCTCGCCAGCGGCGTGTGCTCGACGTCGCGCAACTCCACGTTACGCCGCTGCAGCGCGGCAAGCCACCCGCGCACCGGCGCATGAGATTCGACGTCGATCCACAGCGGCAGACTGTTGATGAAGAGCCCGACCATCGATTGCACATCCGGCAACTCGACAGGACGGCCTGAGACCGTCATGCCGAACGCGACTTGCGCACGCCCCGAGAAACGCGCGAGCACGAGCGCCCACGCTGCCTGCACGAGCGTGCTCAGTGTGACTTGCGCGCGCTGTGCGGCGCGCTTCAGGCGCGCGTGCGAGGCTCCGTCGATCTCGCGAATCAGCGCTTTTGCCACGGCCCCCACGGCGCCGTCCTCCGGCGATGGCCGCATCAGACTACCGAGCGCATCGGCGAGCCGCGCCGGGTCCTCGCGCGTCGCGAGGCGTGCGCGCCAGAACGGCGCCGTATCGGGCTGGCGGCGCAGCCAGCGGACATAATCGCCATAAGGCGCGCCGGGCGACGCATCGCCAGCGCCGCCCGCTTCCATCGCCGCATACGCGCGCGCGACTTCGGTCACGACCTGGGCGGTACTCCAGCCGTCCGTCAGCGCGTGATGATGAGTCCACAGAAGGTCGTGCGCGCCGTCGGGACGCTCGAACACATCGACGCGCATCAGCGGTGCGACGCCCGGCTCGAAGCCGCGCGCGACGAGCGCCTCGCGAGCGGCGTCATAGCCCGCCTCATACTGTGCGTCTGCCGACGCGGTCGCCGCTGCAACCGGCACACTGCCGGCATGTACGTCGAACGGCATGCGTACCTGCCGCTCGACGACCTGCAACGGCTCGGCGCCGGCCGGCCATACGAAACGCGTGCGCAAGACCGGATGACGGGCGATCACCGCCTGCCAGGCCGCGCACATCGTATCGATGTTCAGCGCGTCGATCGTGAGGCGTAGTTGCGATACGTACATGCCCGGCTCGCCGTCGAGCATTCCCTGAAACAGCAGACCCTGCTGCATCGGCGTGGCGGGATAGACCGCATCGACCGCATCGCGCGAGACGCCGGCCTGTTCGAACCAGAGAGCGTCGTCGTGAGATGTTATGGATAACGAATTATGTGAAAAGGAATGCGTATGTTGTGCTGCGGCCATTGGCGCAGCGGTTGCCCGCAACGCCACCGCAACGCGCGCCGCCGCCTCGATCGTCGGATAATCGAACATCTGCTTGGGCGTGAGCTTGAACCCCGCGGCGCGCGCCTTCGCAATGATCTGCAGACTGAGAATCGAATCCCCGCCGATCTCGAAGTAATTGTCAGTGACGCCCACGTCCTCGCGTTTGAGCACAAGCTTCCAGATGCCGGCGAGCGTGCGTTCGGTATCGTTGCGCGGTTCCACGCACGCGGCATGCGCGACCTTGTCGTGCTGCGGCACCGGCAACGCGGCACGGTCGATTTTGCCGTTCGCGGTGAGCGGCAGCGCGGGCAACACCTGGAGCGACGTCGGCACCATGTAGTCCGGCAATTCCGCGGCAAGACGCGCACGGATCGCGTCGACGTCGAGCAACTCGCCGGAACTGAGCCAGGCGACGAGGCGCGGCGCCGCGTCTTCGTTATCTGCATGCGCGATCACTACGGCATCGCGCACGCCTGGCTCGGCGCGCAGGCGCGCGGCGATCTCTTCCGGCTCGACGCGAAAGCCGCGAATCTTCACCTGATCGTCGAGACGGCCGAGGAATACGAAGTCACCGTCCGGCAGACGGCGGCTTCGGTCGCCCGTCCGGTAAAGCCGTGCGCCGTGGCCATTCGGATCCGGCACGAAGCGCTCGGCGGTCAGCGACGGCCGGTTCAGATAACCATCGGCGAGACTCGCGCCGCCGATGCACAGCTCGCCCGCCGCGCCTTTCGGCACCGCGTTGCCGTGCGCATCGACGATACGTGCGTCAACGTGTGCGAGGGGCTTGCCTAGCGGCAGAGTCGCCGTGCGGCTTTGCGCGCCGCCACGCGTGAGTACACCGACAGCCGTCTCGGTCGGTCCGTAGTGATTGATCAACCTGCATTCGGGACGCAACGTCGCAATGCGCTCGGCGAGACGCGTCGGCGCGGGTTCCCCGCCCATCACGAGACACCGGCGCGGCAACGCCCGCTCAGGCCGCTGCGCCTGCAACAACGCGTCGAGATGGCTCGGCACGATTTTCAGCAGATCGACGGCATGCGCGTGCATGTAAGCCGCGAACGCGTCGGGATCGGCGGCGGTTTCCGCGTCGATCAGATGAAGCGTCCAGCCGTGCCACAGCGCGCCGAACAAGGACGTGTGACCGAGATCGGCGGCGGGCGTCGACAGATAAGCCGCGCTTGCAATGCCGTCGGGTAGGCGCTCCGAGACGCCGCGCAGATACGCGGCGAGCGCGCCGTGGCTGAGCACGACGCCCTTCGGGCGGCCAGTGGAGCCCGACGTATAGATCACGTAGGCGGGCCACGCGAGCATGATGTCGTCGGCTTGCGGATCCGGAACGATGCGTTCGCATTGATCGACGGCCGCGGTGCTCGCGCTGAATGCGCGCAACGCATGGGGGTTCAGTGCCGCCGCACCTTCGGGCAGCCACGCAGGCGTGCGGGCATGCATCGCAGACTCCGTTGCCTCAAGCGTCACCGCTACGCGCGCGCTGCAGTCCTCGGCCTGCCAGCGCAGACGCGCCTCGGGCAACGCCGGATCGAGCGGCACGTAGCACGCTCGCACACGCCAGACGGCGAGAATCGACGCGACGAACGCCGCGCAGCGCGGCAACGCGAGCACCACGCGATCGCCTGGCCGCACGTCTGCGTCGACAAGCGCTGCGGCAAGCCGGCCCGACCAGGCCCACACATCGCGCCACGAGAGCGGCCCTGCACTGTCGACGAGCGCAACGGCGTCCGGCCGTTCGATGGCAAACCGCGCGATGCGCGCAGGCATAAAGTCGGTGTCGAAATGGATGGCTTGCATGGTGTCCGTGGTGTGATCCAGGTGTCTGACGCCCGTGCGAAGAAGCGCGGGCCGTGTGTTTCGATGCCGGTGGCGAAGTCAGTGGCGATGTTGGCGGCCTGACGACTGCGGCGCGCTACAGCGCATCGGCCCCGGCGACGGGTGCGCTGACGCGGGCCGCTTCATCGTCGTCAAGACGCAATTCGCCGATCGTGCACAGCGGCGTGTCGGCGATCTGTTCGAGCAGCTCGACGTAGTGCCGCGCGAATTGCGCGACGAACACGTCGTCGTAGAGCTCGGCGGCGTACGCGAACACGCAGCGTAATCCGCCCGCGTCCTCGCGGAACACGTCGAGCGCAAGTTCGAAGCGTGCGTCGCTCGCGTCCGCGTCGACGAGGGCGCACTGCACGCCGTCGAGATCGAGCGCCGTGTCGAACGCGTCGTGCAGTACGAACTTGATCTGTGCGAGCGGACTTCCGCCCGCGCGGCGGCCCGATTGCAGCGCGGCCACCACGCGTTCGAACGGCACGTCGGCATTCGCGTGCGCCTCGATGCTGTGCTCGCGGATTTCGCGCAGCAACGTGGCGAACGGCATCGCGCTCTGCACCGACGCGCGCATCGCGAGTGTGTTGACGAAAAAGCCGATCAGTTCCTCGGTATCAAGGCGGTCGCGGCCGGCGACCGGCACCGCGATCACCACGTCCTGCGCGCCGCTATAACGCGAGAGCAGCGCGGCGAACGCTGCGAGCAGCACCATGAACAACGTGGCGTTCTCCGCGCGCGCGAGCGACGCCAGGCGGCTCGCGAGCGCGACGGGAATGCGCACGTCGATGCGTTCGGCGCGAGGCTCATAGCGACGACCGCGTTCGTGCAAGGTCGGCAGCTCAAGCAAGGCGTCGTAACCGGCCAGACGATCGCGCCAATAGTCGAGCTGTGCGTCGAGCCGGGCGCCGCCGTCTACGGCAAAGCGCTCGCGCTGCCATGCGGCGTAGTCTCCGTACTGGACCGCGAGTGCCGGCAGTGCACCGGTAACGTCGGCGCCGCTGCGCCGCGCGGCGCGATAACCGGCAGCGAAATCGCGCAGCAGCACATTGATCGAACACCCGTCCGCGATAATGTGATGCATCACGAAATGCAGCACGTGTCGCTCGTCGTCGCGAACGAACAGCGTCGCGCGAAAGAGCGGCCCGCGCGTCAGATCGAACGGCTCGCGGGCAGGCACACGCAGCTGCGCGTCGAATGCTTCGTCGCTAATGCCGCGTGCGAGGGCAACGTCCCAGTGCCACGCGTCGCGCAGCTCGCCCGTTTCCTTCAAGGGCGCAACGATTTGACGCGGCGCGCCACCGGTATCGTCGAAGCGCGTGCGCAGTATTTCATGGCGACGCACGAGCGCATCGAGCGAGCTTTTGACGGCGCCGGTGTCGAGCGGACCCGTTAACGAAAGCGCGGCGGAAATGTTGTAGGCGGGACTGTCCGGATCGATCTGCCACAGCATCCATAGACGCTCCTGCGGAAACGACAGCGGAGCCGCGACACGCTCGCTTTCAGCGCGGCGCACGAGCGCCGAAATAGTCGCGCAGTTTTCTGCCGACCCCGCGCGGCGCAGATCCAATGCGGCCGCGAGGCTCAGAAGCTTCGTATGACTAAACATCATGCCAACCGGTACTTCGCACGCCAACCGCTCCCGTAGACGCGATGCAACCTTCGCCGCCAGCAGCGAACGGCCGCCGAGCGCGAAGAAATCGTCCGACGCGCACGGTGCCGGCACGTCCAGCACCTCGCTCCACACCTGCGCGACGATGTGTGCGGTCGGCGTCAAGGCTTCGCCGCTCGTGTGTTGCGCGACCGCACGTGTGGCAATAGCGTGCGGCCTTTCGGACCGCGCGTCGTGTATCGCGAACGGCACCAGCGCGCCGCTTTCCCAAGCCGTCAGGCACGCGCTGCGCTGCAATTTGCCACTGGACGTGCGCGGCAAATCGCCGGGTTCGAGCAGGAGAATCAACGCGGCTTCGTATCGGAACGCGTCGCCGAGCGCCGCCGCAATCGCGCTAAAAATCGTTTCCGGCGCCACCTGCCGCGCCCTGCCGCGCGGCACCTCCGCAGCCACGCCGATGCCTTCCGCGCCGTCGGCCGCCTCGACCGGAAACACGCTGACGCGCCCGCGGCGCAGCCATTCCACGCGATCGGCGAGTACGGTTTCCAGATCCTGCGGGTACACGTTCTCGCCACGCAACACAATCACGTCCTTGCGGCGTCCGCAAAAAAACAGTTGCCCGTCATGGATGAAACCCAGGTCACCTGTACGCAGCCAGCGCCCCGGAAAACCGGGCGCGTCGTCGAAAAACACGGCGGCCGTCGCTGGCGGATTTTCCCAGTAACCCTGCGTGATACTCGGCCCGCCGCACCACACTTCGCCGACATGCCGCTCCGGCAAGCGCTCGCCTGTCTGCGGATCGACGATGGCGAGCTCGTGGCCGAACGCGGTCACACCGCAACCCACAACGGCTTTGCCGTCACTGTCATCGGTCACCGACCGCGCGACTGGCGGGCGCAACGCGAGCCCGGATGCGGAGAAACGCGTGTGCGGCGCGCCCGAGCCGACCTCGACGCCCGTGAGAAACAGCGTCGCCTCGGCAAGCCCATAGCATGCGTACATCGCGCGCGGATCGAGGCCGTGGGCGCCGAAGCGCGCGGCGAAGCCGTCGAGCGTCGTCTGGCGAATCGGCTCGGAGCCGCAAAACGCCACGCGCAGCGACGACAGGTCGAGTCCCGCGAGCTGTGCATCGCGCACGCGGTCCGTGCAAAGCCGATAGGCGAAGTCCGGTCCACCGGTTACCGTCGCGCGCTCGCGTGCTATGCCGGCGAGCCAGCGCGCGGGGCGCTCCAGAAAATGCAGCGGCGAAATCAACGTGACCTGGAAGCCGCACAGCACCGGCATCAGCACGCTACCGATCAGCCCCATGTCGTGATAGAGCGGCAGCCAGGAGAACATGCGATCGCCGGCACGGCAACCCATGCCGCGCGACATCGCGCTGACGTTCGCGCATACGTTCGCATGACTAACCATTACCCCTTTCGGCGACGACGTCGAACCGGACGTGTACTGCAGGAACGAGATGGCGTCGGGCTCGGCGCGTTCGATGCAAAAGCCTTCGTGGCTGCTGCCCTGGTCCGGCGACACGAACGTCGCGCCGCGGAGATCGAGCTCGCTGCTCAATCTGCGCAGCGACGCGTGCGATGCGTTTTCCACCACTGCAACGCGCGCCGTGCAATCGTCCGACATGCGCCGCAGCCGTTCGACATGCCCGCTTTGCAGCGCTTCGGGCGGATACGCCGGCACGGCGATCATCCCTGCATACTGGCAGGCGAAGAACGACACCACGTAATCGAGCCCGCTCGGCAGCATCAGCAGCACGCGGTCGTTCGGCGCGCCATGTTGGCGCAAGACAGCCGCAAGCCGCCGGGCGCGTGCGTCGAGCGCCGCGTAAGTCAACTCGTGCGCATCGGTGTCGCCGTCGGCGAGAAAGCGCACCGCCAGTTGACCGGCGCGCTCGCCGACATGCCGCTTCATCGCCGAAACGAGATCCATTGCAGGCGCCGCGGCGGTTTCGTGCGGCGCCTCAAAGAGCGACGCAGCGCCGCTTAACGCATGGTTCTGTGCGACGCGATTCGTCGCATGCATGCCCGCGCCATCCTGGCGCAGCGTATTGGTAACAGACATCCCCACCTCCGAGATTGGTCGCGCGCCGCGCGGCTGTCATCGCCCAAGGCCGCAAAGCGCGGCGTACAGCGCGCGCCGCCGTCGCACGCATCTGCGTTTGCCTATGCGCTTGCGCCAGCGGCGCGAATTTCGTCATTGCGGGGAAAGCCTGGCGTCTCTTGGGAACGCCGTTATGTCCTACCGGAGCTGCGCGGCCAGCGGCTCATGGCCGAAGCGATGCGAGCGCGGGCCCGCGCGTGCCGGTCAATACGCGAAACTGATCGGCGTGCCGCCGCGCGGATGCGCCACTGTGCCCATCGGCACGCCGTAAATCGCGCCGAGCATCTTTTCTTCGATGAGCTCCGTCGCGCTGCCGCTCGCGAGCAGCCGGCCGCCCTTGAGCGCGATCAGGTCGTCGCAGAATCGCGCGGCCATGTTGACGTCGTGCAGCACGACCACCACGCCGAGACCGCGTTGCTGACTCAGTGTGCGCACGAGATCGAGCACTTCCAGTTGATGCCCGATATCCAGCGCGGAAATCGGTTCGTCGAGCAGCAGGCACTGACTGTCCTGCGCGACCAGCATCGCGATCCACGCACGCTGTCGCTCGCCGCCCGACAGACTGTCCACCGCGCGATCCGCGAACCGCGTGATGTCGGTCAGCGTCATGGCCTCGTAAACCTTCTCGCCGTCGACGCCGGTGAAGCGACCGAGCGCGCCATGCCAGGGATAGCGGCCGAGTGCGACCAGCTCGCGCACCGTCATGCCGTTCGCCGCCGGCTGCTGCTGCGGGAGATAGGCCACCTGACGGGCAAACTCGCGGTTCTCCCACGCGTGCAACGGACGACCGGCAAAACGCAGCGTGCCTGCAGTCGGCGACTGTTGACGCGCAAGCAGCTTCAGCAGTGTCGATTTGCCCGACCCGTTGTGACCGATCAGCCCGCACACACGAGCCTTGGGCAGCGTGAGGGCAAGCGGGTGCAACAGCACACGCTCGCCGACGCGGAACGACACGCCGTCGAGTTCGTACATCGGTTCACCTTGCGCGAGCGGCGCGGAGATAACAGACGGATTGCTGGTCATGAAAGATGAATCCCGAATCAGTGAGGGGCGGCCGTGAGGCTCGCGGGCCGCGCATCGCCGGCTTCTTCTTCGACGATCTGGCCGAAATCCAGCTTGATGAAGCGCTCGGCGAGATGGAAGTAGCGATCGTCGTGCGTGATGACGAGCACAGTCTTGCCTCTCGCCTTCAGCTCCGGCAGCAGGCGCTCGTAGAACACGTTCTTGAACAGCGGGTCCTGGTCCGCGGCCCATTCGTCGAACACATAGAACGGCCGGTCCTCCAGATAGGCGACGACAAGTGCAAGCCGTTTGCGTTGCCCTTGCGAGAGGTCCAGCGTGGAAAACTTGCCGTCTTTCACGCTCACCTTGTGGTCGAGTTGCAGGTCAGCGAGTAGTTGCTGCGCCAGCGCGTCGAGTCCGTCGGCGTGCATGCCGAGGAGCGTGTCGAACAGGAAGAAGTCGCTGAACACGACGGAGAAATGCTGACGATAGACATCGCGCCGCGCCTCGTCGACGGGCTCGCCGTTCAGCAGCACACGGCCGCTCTCCGGCACATAAAGGCCGACCAGCATCTTGGCGAGCGTGGTCTTGCCACTGCCGTTGCCGCCGATCAGATAAACGAGCTCGCCGGGCCGGAACGTCAGGTCGACCGGACCGAGCGTAAATACGTCGTTCTCCTTTTCACGGAAGTAACGATGCGTGGCGCCGTCGAGCGCAATGCTCTCGAACGACGCGGCGGCTGGCGGCTCGAGCATGATTTCGCCCGGCAGTTCCGCGTTGACCTGTTCGATACGTTCGAGCGCAACGCGCGCCGAACTGAGGCTCGGCATCGCAGACAGGACGGCTTCGATCGGCATGATCATGTAGACGAACACGATCGCGTAGCCCGACATGACGTGCGGGTCCACTTTGATGTAGCGCGCGAACACGAAGAGCGTGAGGCCGATGAAGGCGAACAGAATGAAGTTGCCCCAGCTCGACGCCGCCGCATACAGCATATAGCCGCGCGTGCGCTGCACGCGCACCGCTTCGACGTTGCTCGCGAGGGTGTCTTCGACGAAAGCACGCTTGCGGGCACGGTGCAGCTTCAGCTCCTTGGCGCCGTCGAATAGCGCGCGGAAGTGCCGGACGAGGTCGTCCTCGCGCTTGCGCGATGCGCGCAGATGAAACATCGCACGGCTATGCGCGTAGCGAAAACCCGTCATGCCGAGCACGATGGTGACGATTGCAACGAGCAGGATCGGCCATGACATGTAGCCGAGATACGCAAGACAGCCTGCGATTACCGCACTTTGCATCGCAAGCGAAGGCAGGCTCACGAAAAGCACGACGATCGTATCGAGGTCCTGTGTCAGGACTGCTAGCGATTTCGCCGCGCCCTGCTTTTCCAGCTGGGCAAACGCGGCGTCGCCGATGCGGCGGATGGTGCGCATGCGCAGCGTCGCCTTCGCCTGTTGGCCGAGCCACATGAAGAGCGACTGCGCGAGCGCGCGCATCGCGAGTACGACGAGGCCCACGGCGAGAAACTGCAAGCCGAGCCGCGCGAGGCCGTCCGGCGTCGCGATGAGCGCCTGGTTGATGAGCGCAAGGAGCGCGGCATTGCCGAGGCCACCGAGTACGCTGGCAATGAGCGCGGCGGCAATCATCCAGCGCGATCTGCTGACCAGTTGCAAAAGTAACGACATGAAGCTCCTTCCATTGCGAGCGTGAGTGCACGAGGCAGAGGCCGGCTGCCTCTCACACCGGCCCCGTCAGCTATCGGTGCCCCGCGCGTCGTCGCTTTGCGCGAAGGCTCTTTCGTGTTCGGGACGCGTGCCGTGGGCAGGCGCATGACGTTGCACCTGCGCCGAATGCACCGAATGCACTCCCTGCGAGCGGCGTTTCAGGAATGGACAGCGTTCCTCGATGGGCGCGTTTGCGTCGTCGAGAAAGTACTGCTTCCATTCGAGGTTGCCCGGATCGCCGTAAAAGCCGAGATCCGGGTGCGCGGGAATGTCGTCCCATGTTTCGAGGCGCTTGCGCACCTGGTTACGCGCCTCGCGCCCAATCACCTTGTTCGTGATCGTGTCGACGAACACCGAACGCGGCTGAAACAGCAGCACCATGCCAGGGCCCAGATTGCGGCTATGGCGCGCGCGAAACGACGGGCACGCGCACACGACGAACATCTGCACGCCGCCATACGAAAACTCCCACGCCTCGTCCATCGGGTCCGGCTGCTGGTCCGCGGACGGGTCCGGGTCGATATCGTGCAGGCGCTGCAGAATGCCCCAGAACAACGTTCTGTAGGCGTCGTGCGAAAGCGGCTGCGGATCCGGCTCGAAGAACACCGCGATATTGTTTCTCCGGTACGCCGGCCGCAATGCGAGCTCCGCGAAGGTTTGCATCGTCGCGGGTAGATCGCGCAGATCGCGCCCGTTGACGAACGAGTAGAACATCTCGCCGCGCCGTTCCGCCATCGTGCCGAAAAAACACGGATACGCCGGATCCAGCACCTGCTCGCGCAGCGTCGCGTAGGAGGCGTCCAGCCACGCGGGCGCCGACACGGCCGCACCCGTCGCTCTGCCGGCAATGATCCGGCTCTTCCAGTCGCTGACTTCGAATCGATCGGCCTCTCCGATAGCACTGTTGCCACTTTGCATCGTTCGCTCTCTCTTCCTGACCCACTGTTGTACGCGCCGAATGCGCGAGGCATCCCGGACCGCGTGGCCGGGACGTCGATACTGCTGTCGTGGAGAAGAGGCACCTTTGTTGTCGATCTTCGCCGTGGGCGCCTGCATGGTGTTGCCGTTTGCTCGTCGTTGCACCGCATTCAGGCCGAGGCAGCCGCCGGCTCATCAAGCCCGGCGACGAGGGCCTCGACCCACTCGTCGGGAATGATCGGCTGGTGATACGTGCATTCGTTCGATACCACCGTCGAGCCATGCAGACGGCCATCTGGAATCAGCACCATGTCGCCTTTGTGCATGGCAAGCTGCATGCCGACGTTGCCCCAGAAGAGCATGTCGCCCTCTTCGATGGTCACGAGACGATGATCGTTATGCACGTGCGTCGTCGAACACATTTCGTGCGGCTCGACGAAAGTCTCCCGATCGATACCGGGACACTCGGCGTCGATGCGCGAGCTGATGCGATGCGCGAAAGCGACATAGTCGCGAATCGACGAAAGCCAGCGCAGTTGCTCGCCGAGATCCCAGCGCGAACGCCCCGCAAGCCGCTCGCCGGCGACGAGTCCTTGCACGTATTGTGCGTGCGCGGCCGCGCCGAAGTTTTCGGCCACACGCCGCAATGCGCGCGCCGCCCGCTGTTCCAACGCGGTTTTCAACGCAGACGCCTGCGCGGGACCTCGACCCGGAGTTTGCAGATGGGCGCACGCGCGTTCGAGCGCAAGACCGAACGCGAGCCATTCAGCCTCGGCCGCGAATGCAGCGCCGACGAGCCCGAAGGCACGATCCGGCCGACGCGCGAGCGCATACAACAGGTTGCATTTCGCCGTGCTGGTCGGCAAATAGAACTGCCAGTACGCATGCTGCCGGCGCGTGATGCCGCTCGCGGCCGCGACGCGTTCGAGGAGCGTGTCATCCGGCACTTCGCGATGAAGGCTCGGCCGTTCGTCGGGCGGCAACATGTCGAAGAAGCCGCTCGCAGCAGCTCGTGCGAGCGCGCGGCGCTTCGAAACTGCCAGCGCCCAGCGCTGGACCATGATGAAGCGCAGCCCCTCCTCGAGGTAATCGTTGCGCAAGAGACGCTCGAACGTGGCGCTCCAGAACGCGAGTTCTTCATCGACGATGCGCGTGACGCGTGCACTTGTCGCGTCGACGCTTTCGCTAGTGACGACATCTTTAGTCAGGTATTCGAACGAATACGCTTCGAGAAACGGCGCGATTTGCGCTCCAAGTTCGCGCGTGTCTTCGCGGTAGAAGTCGGTAAAGCGCTGCCAGTCTGCCGGCTCGCCGCTCGAAGGCGCGCGCGCAATGTCGAGCTCGTAAATCGACATCAACGTGCGGCCGGAGGCGAGTGCCGGGAGGCGGCTCACGTTGTGCTCGCGCACGGGTTTCATGAACTTGAGGAAATCGAAGTCCTCGGGCCGCAGCGGGCGGCGATGGAAGTCGTCGTCGAGCAGCAGTTCATCGACGGTCGCGCTGCGAAACGGCTCGGCCGCGGCAAACTGTTTGATGAGCGCGACGTAGCGCCCGCTTTGGCCAACGAACGGCGAAAAATCGAAGATCGGCAGCGAAGCCTGGCTCATGGTCATTCGGTCCTTATCCGGGTTGCCTCAAACTGCAAGTGGTGGCGGCACAGCGCTTTGAGCGAGGGGTTCATGGAAGGGCTCTGCGCAACGGGTCGGTCATGGGCGCGGCGCGCTGCGACCCTTGCGGCGGCTGTGCAAATTTCGCTTCTTGCGCTTCTTCCATGCCTCGCACTGGACCGACTCGTTTCGCGAGCGATCCGGCGACGACTGCAAGTACCGCTTCGCGCGCCGTGTCGATAAAGAAATGCCCGCCGTCGAACCAATGCACGGCACATGCGCCGCGCGTCTCTTCCGCCCAGGCCTCGACGTCTGCGCTGTTCGCCGTGGCAGGGTCGTTCCGGCCGACGAACACGTCGATGGGGCAATCGGGCATGACGGGGCTACCCGCCGACCCGACGCGCGCCGTCCTATGCATCGGATGCATGCCGCACAAGTGAAAGTCCGCACGCAAGAGCGGCAACATGAAGTCGACGAAATCCGCGTCGTCGAGCAGTTCGGCGGGCGTACCGCCGCGCTCGCGCAGGCACGCGATCATTTCGGCATGCGAACAACTCAGCCAGTGCGTTTCATGTTTGCGGCGCGCCGGCGAAATGGTGGCGGACGCTCCGAACCAGACAGGCCCGGGCTTGCCCTGCTCGCGCAACGCATGCATGAGCTCCAGCCCCACGAGAGAACCCATGCTGTGCCCAAACAAGGCGAACGGAGCCCCACCGTCGATCAGCGTGAGCAGTTCGTCCGCAAGTTGCTCGACGAGCGCAGTCCATTCGGTATGCGGCGGCGAGAAACGGCGCATACCGTGGCCCGGCAATTCGAGCGTGCGCACCTGCACATACGACGGCAGCCGCTGCGGCCAATCGCGATACAGCGCGACACTGCCGCCGGCATGCGCGAGGCAGACAAGGGTGAGCGTGCTCGACACGTGCGCTTGGTGCCTGGACGAGGTCATCGGTTCCGTGCCCATGCTTCAGGCGTTCGTGACGCCTTCGGGCCCTGCGCTTCCGGCCATTGCCTGACGCAAGCTCAACGGACGCATGTCGGTCCACACTTCGTCGATCCATTGCAGGCACTCGTCCTTCTTGCCGGACTTGCCTGTTTCGCGCCAACCGGCCGGAATGGCCTTGTAGTCAGGCCAGATCGAATACTGTTCCTCGTGATTGACAACGACAACGAAATTGCTGTTTTCGTCACCCCAGCTCATCGCGGCTCCTGAATGAAGTTGTGTATTGCCTTCTGCGTCCCGCAGGAGCGGTCCGCTTCTATTCCCGGCTCATCTGACATTCCCGGCGCATCTGACCAGAATATAAATGAGAATCATTTATATTTAAAGCGATTCGTGGGCACGGCGGACGTCAAGAGGCGTGACCCGTGGTCGAAGCCCCACCTCGGCTCTGCGGTGCAAACGTGTGCGCCAGACAAGAACGCAGCATAAGCCAAAAACTTTTATCAGACAAGCAAATAAGAATCATTTGCATTGCCGTGTGTTTGTCGCCATGATGCGGGTGATTCAAAACTTAAGCCGATCGCTATGGACAATTCGCAGCGTCGCCCCAGCCAACCCGTCGCTTCCGACAGTCTGACAAACGCGCAACACACCTTTTTCGACACCCTGCTCTCGCGCCAGTCTCACTGGCCGCTGGCCGAGCCGGGCCCGAGCGATGCCGAGTTGGGCCTGATCTTCGATGCCGCGATGCGCGCGCCTGATCATGGCGCGCTGCGTCCGTGGCGCTTTGTGCTGATACGCGACGACGCGCGCGCCGATTTCGGCGAGGTACTCGTGGATGCCGCGGCGCGGCGCGAGCCAGCGAAGGCGCGCGCAAAGCACGAACATCGGCGGCAACTTGCGTACACGGCGCCGCTCGTCATCGTGATAGCCGCCGCGCCTTCAGCGAGCTCGCACATTCCCGAAGCTGAACAGATGCTTTCAGTCGGCGCGGCCGCGATGAATATGCTCAACGCGATTCACGCCCTCGGCTATGGCGGCTTCTGGGCGACGGGCGCGGACGCCTACGATCCGAACGTGCAGGCCGCGCTCGATTTCGAGTCTTCTGAGCGCGTGCTCGGCTTTCTATTCGTCGGGACACCGAAATCTCGCGAGCCCGTTACCTCGCGGCCGTCGCATTCGCTTTATCTGCGCGAGTGGCTGGGGCGCGCGTCGATCTGAAATGTCGATGGCGCAACGCGCTGAACAGGCGAGCGACCGCATTCATCCGGTGCCGTGCGTCGAGCATTAGTCAAATACCGACTACCGTGGATCGACACGCGGCGCGCCAATTTATACTGGCACTCCGCGATGTCTTTGCAGAGCCCCTCGTATGTTCTCGGATGAACACAGGTACCTCGCACCGCGCGGCCACAACGAGGCGCTGTTCGCCGCCGTCTATATCAGCAATGTGTCTGCGGGCGTCGGCATGTTGGAGGTCGAATCGATTGTGTCCGTGTCTCGCGTTGTGAACCAGGCGACGCAGTGACCGGTTTTCTCGTGCATCCGGGCCGCCATTTCGTTCAGTACCTGCCGCTGCCGGAAGTCAGCGAGTCGCATCTCGTGGCCGGCCGGGTTGATGTTTTGTTGAGGCGCGAGGTGGGTTCGTCGGTGGGATGGGGGCGAAATTCAAGCGCATCGCAGCCAAAATCCCTGCATCCGATACCGCGACGAGTACCCGACATTGCTCATTGCAAAGCTGCGGTCGAAGTTCCCGACGTCGTCACAAAGCGTTAAGCGTTCCCGATGGCCCATCACCGGGAGCTGTTCCGAGACTCGCTGCCCGACGCAACAAGCAGCTGGTCGACCAGCTCGAGCTTCAACGGCTTGTCGGCGTCGAGCTTCTTCCTGACGATTGCGTATTTCCAGCCGTCGCCCGTGCCCGGATTGCGATAGAACGCGACGATAGCCACGTAGTTGGTGTCAGCCTGCATCGGCTGCGTAAGGCTCGCAGACGCACCCGGGTTCAGCACGGACGCCATGCTCGCCTGCAGATCCTGCGCAAGCACGATCCGGTCGTTTTTCAAAAGGTCTTCGTACGAAGCGCCGTCAAACATCTTGCGGTCCTTCAGTTGATAGACGCGCACCGCAACCGACGTGGGGCGGCCGGCGTCATCGGGGTTCAATGCTTCGCGGGCGGAAAGATCGACTTTGAGCACCTTGATCTGCTTGAAGAACACAGCGTGGTACGCGCTCGACGACGCGTCGGAAACGGACTGCCACGCGCCGCACGCCGACAGCAGGAGAACGGATGCAAGGGTTGAGATAGCGAAACGAATGGACATCGATATTCCTCGGTCAGGCATGGCGCGGCGCCAGGTGTGGATTAGGCGCTGGCTTCGGGAATGCTTCGTAGACGCCGAGCGCGATATTGATCAGGCGTTCCTCATCGGCGGGCAGCACAGTGGTCCACGCGAGGCGCGGCGCCGGTCCGGCTGACGCGTGACCGATGGCTGGCTTAGGTGCAAGCCGCGACGACACTTCCATGCGCAGGTGCACGTCCGCCTTCGCGCCCACGTACAGTTGCACGTACGCCAGCAACTCACGATGAAGCGTGGCCCCGGGCAGCAGCTCGTGGGCCTGCTGCGCGTCGGCCGGACGCAAGATGACCCGCACCGCCCGGCCGCGATGGACAAGCCGCCTGCCGAGCACGTAGCTGCCCCCAAGACCGGGCTGCGCACGATCTTCTGGAACCGAAGCACGGCCGCCGGACGTCAGCGGCCGCGGCTGCCCTGCCCGCGTGAGTACGGGAAAGAATTCGTCGACGCGCACGCCGACGCCAGGGACGGCGAGCGCGACGACGCGCGCGAGGCCTTCCGACGTTCGCGTACGCTGAATCAGCAAGCCCAGCAATGCGAGCATCCGCGAATCCGGCAATCCAGCGCGCTGAGGTTTATCGCCCAAGCCAAAGCCTGCCAGGCACAGCAGATTACGTGAATGCGCATCGCTGCCGCCCGCGCGGAAACTCTCGGCGTAGCGGTACCTTTTCCATGCGCGGTACAACAGCGTGACCACGCGGTGATGGAACTGATCCAGAAAAGCCTCGACGGCCTCGTGCCCTTCCTCCCGCAGCACGATATCGTCGATCATGTGCGGAGGCATCGCTGCGTCGACGCCGTACAGGCCCATGAACGTGGTGCGCACAGTGGGCGGCAAGCGGGAGCCGAACGCAGGGCCGAAGATATCTGTCTCGTCATCGAACTCCACTGACGCTACTTCACCGGCTGGAAACCCCGTGCGGGGACGCGGCCTGAAGCGAACCGGTTCGTGCTCAGGTGTATCGCACGTGCCGAAGCCCGGACGCGCGGGTACACGCACCTCGAGCAGACGACACAGCTGCATGAAGTTCATCTTCGGGGCGCGGGCGAGCAGTGATGCGACCAGCGGATCCAGATTCGGCGGATCGAGATCGGGCAACTCGCGCAATTTCATAGCGGCGCCCTCTGTGCCTTGCTGCGCGGCCAGTCCGTGCGCGTTTGCAACGGCAGGCTCACGATCGACAGCTTCGTAAACAGGTTGATCTCGGCATACTGCTCGAAGAAGCGATGCAGCAGCTCACCGAAGAGCATGACATCGCCCTCACCGGCGAATGCATGGGAATCAAGGGTCACTTCGATGAGCACACCGCGTTCGACAGCGCCGCCCGAGACCTCTTCGAGCAGTTCCTGTGAAACCCACAGAATGCCGGCGAGACGCCGGCGGTTCAGTTCGTCATGAGTCCAGTCGTAGAGCGCGAGCGCGCCGCGCAGTACTTCCGCGTTCATCATCGAGAGGAAATTCGGTGCGAGATGCGACAGCACCCGCCACTGAAAGCGGTCGCCGGTCGGCGGATAGAGCGGAAGCGTCGGGGCAACGAGATTCCTCACACCCACGACGTTCGGCGTGCTCGCCGCAAGCTCGGCGATGCTCGCTTCGCGAAGACCCTTGCGCGGCAGCATGCCGTTCGTACCCGTTACGCGCAGCGAGAGGCTTTCCTCAGGCAGCGTAGCCATGGATTCCCACGCATGACCGCCGAGAATGACCCACGTCTCGTGCAGCCCGGAGACGCCGGGGCGTACGCGGGCATGAAAGTAGCGCTCCGGCGCTTCGTGACGCAGCATGCCGCCGCGGTGCCGGAACGTTGTGAACGGTGCGTATTCGTACCGTTGCGCGGTTTCGTGATCGAACGCCTCGATCGCATCGACCGAGTATGTTTCGACGTGCTCGCCTTGATGGCCGGCCGGCACCACCCGGTATTCCGTCTCGTGGTGATCGATTTCGATCGGCTCCGCGTCGAGTTCGAAGAGGTTGATGACCGGCGCGCAGAAGAGCCGCACGTTCTCCGCGGTAAAACGCTGGTCCGACGGATACCTATGCTTGAGCAGGATCTCGAGCTCGAAGCGGGTTGCCTTCTCCGGCAGTGTCGTGATGTCGATCCCGCAGAGGTCGACAAAAAGGAACTTCTCGCGAAAAGTAAAGTACTCGAGGAGCAACTGATAGCCCGAGAACGCCGCATCGGATTTCGACCATAGGCGCTCTTCGGTCGAGAACCCGGCTGGCTCGAGCGTGACACCGGTAAGCGGCAATGCTTCGCCGGCGGCCTGACCATGGTTCGCTTCCTCGATACGCCACGCGATTGAATCGACCTGGCGCGTGAGCGCGAGATGCATCGCGAACGCGGTCGGTAGGTCCGCATTCAGGTACAGGCGCAACCGCGACAAATCCGTTTCCTGGCGACGCGCCGACGCGTCCAGCGCAAACCCGAGCCGGATCACAGAACGGCCGTCGTGGCGCACGGTCGGGCCGGCGTGCGTGATGGCGACCGGTTGCAGCGTGACCGGCTGCGTGGTCCGGTACAGGCACTGCACCGTCTTCGGCGTCGTACCCTCAGAGCCTGGCACGAGCGGCACCGCTATCGGCGCGGAGCGCACCGGGACGCCCGCCGGCACGACATCGGTTCGCTGGAGCTTTTCCGCAAGCGGAATCAGCTCGACCACCGACAGCGACGGGACCATCCGCAGGTAGTGCGGCCACAACAGGCTCACGAGCCCTTCAGTCAGTTCAGGCAGTTCGTCGTCAAGTTTCTGCTGGAGCCGCGCGGTGAGAAATGCAAAACCTTCATAGAGCCGCTCGACGTACGGGTCGCGGTCACCCACGCGATCGAGGTTGAGCATGCGCGCGCGGTCAGGATACGCTTTCGCGAATTCCTTGCCCGCCTCGCGCAGATAGCGCATTTCCATTTCGTAGTAGCGCAGAATTGGATCGTCGTTTTTCATGGGGTTTCTGTTACCAAAGGGTCAGCGAGCGCGCCGGATCGAGCACGGTGAGTTCCGCCTGCAATTCGCCGATGCGACGCGCAAGGCCTGGCTTGTCGGCATCCTTGCGGTTGCCCATCGTCTTGAGCGCTCTGACCAGTTGCTGCTTGATCTCGAAGACAAGTGCCGGCTCCCAGCGCGCGAGCGGTAACGAACGCGTGCCGGCATCGAGCTCGGCGAGCAGGGCCAGTGCCGTGTCAGCGCGGCCCGCGTGATCGGCCACGCGCGCCATCACGAGCCGCTGCAGGTAGCGATGACGGTCGGTCTTCATCCCTGGCAGCGCTTCCAGCCACGCGAAAGCGGCCTCGATGCCATCTCGTCCAGCCAGTTCCCGCGCTTGCAGCTCGATCTCCGGCCAGTCGCCGGCTGCGCCGTCCTCGCTATCGGCGGACACCGGAAGCGACGCCAGCAATTCGCCCGCTTCCAGATCGCGCACGACAGCGTGCCGCGCGATCCATTCGAGCGTCACGTCGTCAGCGAACGGAGTGCCGTCGTTGAACGCGAGCCGTTCAATGCCAGGCAGCCGTTCGAGGAACAGCGCGAAGTCCGCGCCTAGCATGTCGCGCCACGTGCTGTACGGTGCGCCGACGTTATCCAGGGCAACGTGCTGGAAGTACTGCAGATCGAGCCACAGGTGATTGACTCCCTCCATAAAAGCGCCTTCGATGCGTTCGAGCAGTTCGTGCCACTGCTTCTGCAACACGAGCCGCTTGAGCTGCTGCCGCAACTCCATGCGCGGCGGCGCCAGACGCGTGCGGCCTGTCGCGTCGGCGGGCGGCACTTCATGCAGCGTGTCCCAGCGCACGCTGCGCACGAGTCGCACGGATGGCAGGTAGCCGTTTTCCTGATCCCGCAGCCACGTCGCCATGGCGCGCGCCTGGTCCAGCAGATCTCGCGTCGAAGTGATCGAGCCAGAAGCCGGTGCCCGCGATGACGACGACGATGAGGTAGGCAGTACGGCATGGTGGTGCGCGCCTGCCGTGGCTTCATCGTTCCGTTCGAATCGTGAGACGAGTGGTTGGAGGTTGGGCCGCGCGGCCTCGGGCCAGCTTCCGGTGTGTGCGACGAGCACGTCGAGAGCGGCCAGCGCGCGTTCGAGATCTGCTGACGCGAAGTCGCCGCGGGTTTCCAGCAACTCGATCATGCGGGTGGTGGCCAGCATCTCGAGTGCCGCCTTTTTCGCTTCGACGCGTGCGGGCAGCGCGGCTTCGCCGAACCGGTCGACGAGCGCTGCCGCCAACTCGAGGCCATCCGCGAAACCTGCGGGGCCATCCTGCCGCAGCCGTGCGAGTGCATAGTAGCCGGCCAGACGCAAGTCCTTGCCGGTCTCCATGAGCAGTTGCTCGCACGAGCGGATGATGAGTCCATCGTCGATTCCGGAGAGTTTTTGCGTTTCTTCCCGGAGCTGGAAAAACGTGTCTTCATATCGAGGATCGCGGCCCACACCGGCGTCGCCCGCGAGCGGCTGAAGCCAGGCACTCCACGCGTCGAGGCGCGAGCGGGCCAGCTCCTCACCGTCGTCCCGTGCCGGAAAGAGCTTCTCAAACAGTCCTGCCAGCATCATTCCACCTCCGGCAACGCGCCGTATGGCAACGGCGTCCCGGCGTGCCTCGCTGCGGCCATCGCAGCAGGCGGCAGCGGCGGTGGCTGCGCTGGCAAAGCCGCGGCCAGGCGCTTTGGCACGCCATTCACCGCCCCATTCGCCGCACCGGTGACGAAGACCCGCGTCGGCAACATGAAATGACGCAGCTGCAACACGTCCAGCGGACCTGCACCGGCCTCGCTGCGCAGTTGCACCTTCAGCGCAATGCCTTCGCTCGTCTCCGGGCTCCACGTGAGCAGAAAGCGCGCGCTGTCCTGCTGCGTTACCCTGGCGCGCTCCAGCAGCCGGATCAGCCCGAACCGTCCCTGTGCATCAAGCGCCGTGCGCAGCCCACCCTGCTCCGTCTGCCATTCGATGTGCGACAGGTTCTCCAGCGACTGGCCGGGCCATTCGAACGGCATCCATTCCTGCTTCTGGTTGAAGTAATGCAGCTCACGTCCGGACAGCACCAACTTCATCCCCGTGACCCCCGAGAACGGCACCGCCTGCAGCTCGAAGCGCACATGCGCGTCGCCCGAGGGAAACAGCACGGTCGAGATCTGCGTCAGCCTGTTCAGGCTGCTGAGGAAGCCCGGATCGATCGACAGCGCGCCATGATTGCCCCCCTGGGCCACCACCCACCGGTCGCCTTGCCGCTCGACCACCCCCGCGAGCTGCGTTGTGACGAACTGCGCGATCACGCCGTTGTCCGGCCGCATGAAGCGCGCCATCTCAGGCAGCGACGCATCGTTGCCGGAATCGGCAAACGGATAGCGCCCGCCGAACGTCCTGTTCCAGTCCGCCACGATCGCGCTGCGCCAGATCTCGTTCAGACTCGATGCCGCCGGCTGCACGACGACCTGCCAGGCCTGGTCGAACGGGGCCTGGAACAGTTCGCCGAAGCCCGACCACTGCTCGCCCAGGCTCGCGGCCACGCGGCTCGCGTAGTCGCGGCTCTCGGCCAGGTCGGACGTCCTGCCCTGCAGCACCGACTGCGCAGCGAGGCGTGCCATCGCATCCGGATCGGCGCCGGAGACGATCTGCGATGCCTTCAGGCGCATCGCCGTAACCCGCTCCAGGTATCGCGCGAGGCTCAGCTCCCCGCTCAAGGCGAGCTGAGCCAAAGCCTTGCTGTTCGCCGGCGCACCGGACGCCAGATCGCTGCCCGTGAGGTCTCGACCTGCGAGGCGCAGGATCGGCCCAAACGCTGCAGCCAGCGGCGCAGGCTGTGGTGGCGGCCGCTTCGACGGATCCTTCTCCCCGCCTCCGACGAGCTGCTGCGCCTTGCTGATCAGGTTCCCGGCGAGCGACTGCGTGTTCGCGCCCGCGCCTGCCTGGTACACAACCGCGTTCATCAGCGCGACGAGCGGCGAGCGCTGCGGGTCGCCCAGCAGCGTCAGCTGGTCGGCCGTGGCGGACAGCGTCGGCGCCGGCTGCCAGCGAAGGCTGTTGAGAAACAGCGCCCACGCGCGCGCGTAATCGTCGAAGTAGCGCTGGCGAAGTTCGACCTTCAGGGTTGACGGTGCGGCCTGTGTCGCCTTCACGTCGGACAGCACCCAGTCGCCCGCAACGTCGTGCTGCTCGCTCGCGTCGTCGATCGCCTTCGCGAGGCGCTCGTCCCACGCGGCACGCGTGAACACGCCCGGCACGGTCGCCGTCGTGTTGAAGAGGCCGCGGCTGCTCGTGTCGCCGAGCAGCGTGGCCAGCGACACGGACGGATACTTCGCCTTCGCCTCGTCGAGGATCTGCTGGTAGACCGCGTCCGTTGAGTTCTGGATGCCGCGCACGCCGATGACCGTCTGGCGCGTCGAGGCGACTAGGCCAGCATCCGGCGACATCGCGGGCATGCTGGCGCGACCGAGGTGGTCTGCGAGGAATGCGATCGTGTGCTCGCGCAGGTCGTCCCAGGTGCCGGACGACAGGGGCGAGTTCGCGGGACGCCCGGGCGCGGCCGTCGCGACCAGTTGTGGCGTCAGGAAGGCGGCGACCGCGCGCTCGGGCCTGGCGAGCATCAGGTACGCCTTCAGCGTGTCGTAGGCGGCCTGCACCTGTGCGTTGCCGCCACTGGCGATCTCGGCGTCCGACAGGGACGCGAGCTGGCGCAGGTGTTCTTCGAGCTTCTGGCGGATTGGGGCAACGAGGATGCGGCTCGCCGCACTGGCGTAGCCCGGCCACAGCGCCTCGAGCAGGGCGCCGTCACGGTTCAGGCCGAAGCGCGCCGTCCATGGCGCGCCCTCGTGCTGATGGATTTCCAGCGTGTCGATCTGCCGGTCGAGGCCATGGAGGGCTTGCAGGGCCTGTGTGCGATCCTCGACGGTGGACAGCTGCGCGACGGTGTCGGCCGCGTGGCGGATCGTTGCGCGGTTGACGAAGCCTGACAGCATCGTGCCGGCGATCCAGCTGGCGAGCAGGACCGTGGTTATCCATGCGGCTGTCGTCGACAGCGAGAAACCAATGCGGCGGCCGTGGAGCTGGCGGCTGTGGTCGGCGATGGTTTGCCAGATCGCTCGTTGGCGCTGGCCGGGGGGATTTGCCTCTGCCGGGTCGTCTGCGTTGCCGTCAGCGTTCTCCACTAATGATGGGGAGGCAAGCTCATGCTCCTTAAACAACGGCGCGAACAGAAGACCGTGAACAGACTGGCGCCAGGAGCGCGAGTTGGCTGTTTGCGGGACAAGTCCCGACAGGGCGGTGCCGAGTCTTTCGATATGTTGCGAGAGTTCGGCCTGATAGCGGTCGTGCTTGTCGCGCGCGATGCGCACGACGCCTGACTCCGCCAAGACGCGGCTAAGATCTTTCAGTGATGTATCAACATCGTCAGCATTGATGCGCGGATTCGACCATGTCAAGCCAATCGCTTCGTCCGGGCCCTCTAACTCGGCACCAAAATCTGTCACGTTGAGAAGATATGCAGGTGCCGCCCACCCCAGCGCGCGCGCGTGGCGAGCAAGGCACTGCGCGAGTCCGTCGGCGTCGAACGGAGACGCTACCGAGGCACGGTCGCGCGTCACGGCCACGATTGCATCGACCGGACGTCGCCCACGTAGCCGACGGATCTGGTCCAGCCAGTTCGTGTCGAGTGTGTTACGGGTTTGCTTTGCGTAAAGCAGGACGGTGTTGCCGGCGATTGCGTAGCCGGTATCTACAAGGGTCGGGACCAGACGCTTGACGAGTGGTTCGTCGCCTGCGACAAGTACCCAGCGCTGACGGTAACGCCAGCGTCGACCGTGCCGGCCCGTCAGCGCATTCGCAAGTGACTGTGATGTTCCGGTCGTGCCTTCTGACATCTCGGGTTGCTTTCGCTTATCATATTGCATTAACCATTGCGTCGCCCGCAACGAAGCAATCCAGAGCAATAGAGCCTCGAAGTATTTCGTAAAGATCAGTAATATCAACAGGCCTATGAAGAGCAATAGCTCGACAATGACCAGTCTGTCGAGACTCCACTTCTGCTCACGCGCGACTAACCACACGGCAACGGCGCACATGGCAAAGAGAATTGTGAGAGCAAAGCCAATAAAATGCGCAGCGGGACGTGACTTGTTTTTGTTCATGTCTGTTTCTCGCATACCAGTGCAAGTAGGTCATTGCCTTCCTGCGTGATTACGAGCTGTGGCTCATTCGTCAGAGCGGCGTTCGCAGCTGCCAGCGCGGTCGCTAGCCAGACACCTGCCGCCCCAGCCCTCCCTACGGCTGCGTCCAGGTCTACCGTCTCCATTCCGTGCCAAAAGCGGCAAGACGAGCGGATGATCCGCGCGACTTCTTTGCTGAGGCCCGTTCGCCAGCTTGTCCCGATGTTGTCGAACGTTCCCCCTCCCCAACGAATCGCAAGCTTGAGCACATCAGCCGTTGTTTCCGACGGCCCTCTGGCCGGTCGGTGTAGACACAACGGAGACGACACGCCAATACGGCTAGCAATCGCAGGACTTGAAACAAGCAGCATACTTGCGCCTTCGCTGACGCCGTTTGCAAGAATTTCGCTCGCCGCATTGCGCAATTGAACTGCCACTAGTAAGTGAACGCTGTCGGAGCAATTGTTATCAAACCACGAATCCGCGTGAAACAATGAGAGTTCCGTTTTTGACGATTTAACTTCGATGCGGGTTGTGTGCAGCACATTCCGCAGTCTAGCGAGCAGGCCTTCCTGAACGGTCGCAGAATCGACGACCGAGTTGACGCAAACATCTACACAAAGAGACACCTGATTAGGAATTCTAAGCAGCTTAGACTTTATGTCATCGACCATCTCGTTGAGTAACCATTCGCAAAGCTCCGATTGGCGAGCGTGTTCAGTTCGCGCGTTGCCCGAGTAAAATTGGCGCCCCGGGACGTCCAGCCATCTGGCAATGACGTCGGTGTTCGGCACAGCCTGACTGGCAACAGGCCGTAACTTCGTCATTCCGTCGACGAGGGCATCGAGCGAATTCTCCTCTTCGTCGGAACTGAATTTCCAGACATTCCCCAGCACGGCAAGTGGCTGACTTGACGATTCGTGACACTGCGCTTCTATCGCATCACTGATTTTATTTGTGGCCAGCGCAGCGCTTAGGCATCCATAGAGATAGGCAAGTCGACAACACAGCAAGAAGCTCCATGCAAGGATAGGAAACCCGATTGCACAGAACCAGAACACTACGCTATCAGCATTGCCGGCTGGCCAGACGAACACGGCCTGCGCCACACAACCTGTGATCATAAGACATAGGAGCAACGCCCAAACAGGAATCGAAGGCCGGGAAACGTGCGGTACGTCCACCCTCGGCGGGACGCGCAAAAAATCAACGGGCATCGTTCTTAGCGGACGGTAGCGCCGCCTGTGGAGGCGATCAGAACGCTACCGCACTGCGTCGCATCGCCGTCCCTTGACAAGGGAGTGCCCGCGTCCTTCATGTGGTCGCTTCCTTCAACAATTTCGTTATCCCCATGAATCGGGCAGGACACGAGAACCGCGATTTTTGCGACCCTTCGTCCTTTCACCTTGATACGGTCCGAGCCAGAAAGAACTTTTCCGCCGTGGCTCGTGCTGTCGCCTTCGCACACCAATTTCTTCATTACACGATAAACTTTTATATAAATTCTACTTTTCAGTTTATGAGTTGAACTTGAGAGACGCAAAAGAATTAAGCAATGTAATAAGATCGACTCACTTAAGAAAGCGGCGTCCTTTTTCGTGGCTGTCGCACCGGCCGACAATTTCATTTTTTGCCTTCGTGTCAGTATCGAGCGCATCGCACCTTAACCACATTTGTAAGGGCTTTGCTCCACCGGAGTAGTTCACTTCGCACCATCCTGCCGTAGCCTTATCGACGTTCGCTCGATCTCCCGCGATCAGAAATTTTTTTGTCTTATTTTTTATATTAGGGCCGTCAAACAAGTAACTCTTCTCTTTCAACCTGACGGGAATAGATTCATCTGTATTCATGAGCAAGGCGAAGGGGGAGTTGATCGCCTGACGTACATCCGCTCGTGATTGGTATGGGAATTTGTAAATCATCCTTCCCCTGTCTGATAGCCAACTGTAATCAGCCCCAAACCATTCGGAACTGCGCTCATCACGGCGCAAAGTGTTCCCGGTCCGACAGAAGACAGAAACAGAGTAAAGTTTACCGGACGAATTTGGCTCTGCGAGAGATTTTCGTACCTTCATGAAATGAGTCACGAAAATTCTTTCTCCGTGACTGCGCTCAGTCCCCGATGAAAATGCGTCAACAATCTCGCCGGGAGTATCGTCATAGAGAAGACCTCGTCCTTCTGCCTTCAGAGGTGAATCCCCGTCGGAGATGTAATACAAAGAAATTGCATTGGCCTCGATTGGAAGCCCGGTCTTAGGGTCATGTACCGGCTCTTGAATAAAGCAGATTGTCCCGCTCTCGATTCTCAAGGGCGGATAACTCTGCCGGCCGTGGATGTCGGAACATGTACTCGTCGCGCACACCGAACCACTCACAAAGGCGATTAGCATAAGAAATAAAGTCTTAGTCATTTGTGCAGCCCGACGAGAACATCTGATTAATATCAGATAAGTTCGCTAATATTCGACGCTCTTGATTTTGCAGAAGCGGACTTCTAATTATCAATGTTGCCTTGGGGTGGCTTTACGGGGATACCTCGAAATGCGCGGGGGCTTATCGATTCATAGCCCCCCGAGTCACAGATTAAATTTGAAATAATTCTTCCGTCTTTTTTTACATACAAGCCTGACGGGAAGCCACTGTAGACAACATAATTATATCGACCAGATTTGAATTTCAAGTGAGTGGTTTGAACATTTCCCTGATCAATATCACTTATCGAGAAGAAACCCATCGGCGGATAGGGCAGTTTTGGATACTCCAACTCGATACGACCCAGCTTACCGAACCGATACTGGACATAGCCATTTTTAGGCGATATATTTCCGGACGCACAAACGGAAACAATTTTTTCCCCAACGTGGCAACTGAAGTATATCTCCTCGTGTGCATTGCACAGCGTAGCCACTTGAGAGAACACTGGACCACAGGCAATACTTGCCAGCGCGACCGCAAAAAATCGAATTGGTCTTATGATCATTTGAAATCACCTCTATTCCAGATCGCTTGAAAGTTCTCAACGCGGGCTGCATAACTATCAGTATGCAGATTCACAACTGCCGTAATCGCATTGACCTGTGCGGGCATGGAGCCGTGATCCGCAAGTTCGGGGAGATGATTGGTAACCCAAAAAAATGCCGCGGATCTCGCAGCATATTTTGGCTGAGTCAAGACATCCGGATCTTCTTCATAGTCAATCACATCATTTTGGAAATCGGCCTGGTGACCAGTTTGCCATCGGGTGAACGCATGATAATTGGCTCGTCCGGTAAGTTGCTTCATACCTCTTCCTCTGTACCTCCATCCATCTCCGGAGGCGTGACTCCCGTTACCTAACTCCGCGCGACCACCGTAGGCTCCGTTTGCGATAGCTTCAAAATCGGCTTGATTCATTCGCGTACCATCGGCCTTGATAGGTCTCACCGTTGCGTAGCCATGTGCATGAGCTTCGGCAGGGTGGCTGCCGAAATAGCTAAATTTCGCGATTAGCGCACTGGCTTTCCAAATGAAAGATTCTTCAAGGTTTAGGTTGCTGCCGGTTTCCTGCATTACCTGAGCAAAAAAGTGTGTTCGTCTGAGCGGAGTATCCAACTTATAGACGTCGAGGTGCGCATTTAGCTCATCAGCGATTTGCTGAAGATCCTGCGCTGTCACATGGGGGAAGAGGCGCTGCATCATCTGCAAAGTGAATTGAAAACCACTTCGGCAGAAATTTCCCACCAGCGCAGCCGGGTGGATATGGAATACATCTGGTCCCGGGAAGCCAGGTACGCCTGCCTGTACTTCATCCCACCACACAAGCTTTGCGATGCGCTTTTTCTCCTCTTCGTGCTCAGGCTCCGGCTCGTTGCTCTGCGCGATTGCACTAACCAGTTCCTGCCACTTCGCTGGGTTGGCCCACTCGCTTTCGTGCTTAGGAATTAGACGTGATGCCCGAAAGGCAACCCACGGAAACGAGCTGCCTTGTGGGTTTTGTCCAGTATTGCGAAGTTCTTCTGCTGCATGGGCGCCATCACCGGAAGGATACAATGCACGGTAGATTGCGGTCATCAGCGGACTAAGCTTGCCAATGGCACCCGCGGTCGGATCATCACTCCCCTTTGTATAGGCCACGTAATCTGCAGCGCTCGCGAAAATTGTATGAGTCGGATCGTGATCCTCGTCGTGACACTCGAAATCAATCCAGCTTTGTGAGTGTTCCTGCGTAACGGTGCCACCAGCGAAGCTCTGCTCGCGCACCCAGCCTGAAATGGCATTACGCTGCATATCCGCGCTATCCACTTTCCACCAGTGTCGTTTCTGGCCGTCGTTACCTGGACTCGTCTCCAAACACGAATTCCCAGTATGGTTCTGCAGCACAGCAAACGTCTCGACTTGTGTTACATCGGTTTTCTTTGCCTGCGCGCTCGCTTGCGGAGGTGTTCCTGCAACCGGGTCCTTGTCGTAGAGCGTAGTGCCAGTGGCAATGCGCAAGATCGTCGGGGCCGCCGACAAGCCAAGTTGGCTCCAGTTCGCCGGCGTTGTTATGTTGGCATTGACCCCAGCCCGTCCGTCAATAATGAACTGCTTGATGCTGTCGTCGCTGAAGACCTCGATATGCACCAAGCGATTTGAGGTCTGGTCGCGCAATGAATCATAACGCCCCAGATATCCGAGCACGTCTCCAGCTTTGACTTTTAACCGCTGTTCAGGCTGCGGTATAACGTTGACGCAGTCAAAGACCGAATCCGGCATGACTTTTTCTACAACGGGGCTTGGGTGCCCGTGTTCCTTTCCGAGGAAAATCCACTTGCCTATTGCGGCACTCGAAGCGACGTAACCTCCAACTGCAGGAGCGATTAGAGCGCCTGGGTCTTCTGCTATCTGCCCCCAATCCCCTTCACGCTTGGAGAGTGACACCAAAGTCCCTCGGGGGAGAATACCCACGGTGGCGCCATGCGGTCTAGTCACCCTGACGCGCAGTCCTGTCTGATCGACTGAAGGAGCCTGACCACTCGCTGAAGCCGTCGGCTTATCTACCGTGTCCTCGGTTACTTGATATTTCGCGGACCAATAGCCCGGCCAAGGAAGCGCCGGATCAGCTTCGTAGCTAGCATAGTCCTGGAGATGCATGTACAGGCTAAAGAAGGTCCACTTCTTGCCGCGCGGAAATTCCATTGAGTGCTGCACGAGCGCAAAACCCGTGCTGTACTGAGCGTTGATTTCAGGTCCACCATTCTGAGGTGGCAGCGTACTTGCGAGATACTTACGGTTCACGCGCCACGCTATTACCTCGCCATCAGCGATGCAACGCACGCCTCCCTTCAGATCCAGCTCCTGCCCGGCTCCGGCCTCGCTGATATGGACACCACCGTGCCACATGCCACTGGCGCCAACGGGGAAGCTCCCCGTCGGCTCCTGCCTCAGTAGCAGATACATGTCGTGCTCATCGGTGATATCCGTCGCTAAAGCGCCATTGCCCTGCCCCTTCTTGCGAAACGGGAAAGCGAAGGCTATCTGCTTGAGCGGAGTGAGTACCGCGTTCGGCGCTGAACTGTTTGCCATGGTGTCCTATTCAGAAAAACCGAAACCCAGATTGCTCTTCACGTCCTTCGGCGCGGACGTTACCCAGCTTGGGAATGTGAAATTCCCTCCGGCTGAATCGTCCACTTCCAGGTTACCCTTTACGTCGATCTGGCCACTGGGGCTGGCCAACTCGATCCGTCCACTGGCAATCTTGATGTAGGCTCCGGCACCGTCACCCAAGATGATGCCCTTTGAAGCCGTGACGGTTACCTCATCAGTCGATGAACTCATGGTGACCTTCTTGAGCGCGATCAACTCCAGTTCATCGCTCTGAGCCTGCACTTGCACCTTGCCCTGCGCGGCGAAAATGCGGATACCGAGCTTTGCAGCAAAGAGCGAAATCGCTTCGCCAGCAGCTATCGCTATGCGCTTCATGACGCCGACGTCAAGACCATCGCCTGCGGTCATGAAAAGTTGTCTGCGCGCTGCAAGCTGAAAGTGACTACCGCTCGACAGCCCCATGCCGTCAGGTGCACTTGCAACGACTACGCACTTCTGCAGTTGGGACAGGTTTTGGTCGACAAGGGCCCGTTGTCTTTCGACTTCCGCGAGCAGAGCCTTCGCGGCGCCGGCGCTGTGGTTGAGCGTCTTGAGGATCTCTTCGGATTGCCGGAATGTGTCGTCAGCATTCTGCATCGCGCATTGCTCGCCCGTGGCTGCGGCTTGGGGCTCCGCTGATATCAGTACGCCTTTCGCACCTCGCACTGCGACATGCCCGTCAGTCCGCAACTCTGCACCCTGCCCACGCTCCTTCCGGTTCTCATCGACCATATGCCCCAGATTGAGCTCACTGGTCTGAAACGGCGTGCTCAGGTGGATATGCTCGACACCTTCCTTGTCCTCCATCCGCATCTCGTTCTGCGCGGCCGTGCGAACGATGTTGCGGGTGTGGTTCAGGTTATTGACGAGATCCGGATGCAGGCTGTCATGCATCGCGCCAATAATCACGGGTCGATCCGGATCCCCGCCCGTAAAGACGATCGCCACCTCCGCCCCGTCGATCAGCGGGAAGTGGTGACCATAGTTCGCTCCGCTGTACGGCTTCGCGAACCGCACCGGCCGGCTCGTACCGCCCGGACTCCATTCGTCGAGGTCGAACGGCAGCCTGATCACGTACCAGCCCTGCTCCGTCAGGTATGCGTATTTGTAATTGCCCGGTGACGTCACCCGCGCAGGCAGGATGCCGTCGATGGACGGTCGCTCAATCGACGCCACCGGCGTACGCCAGACCCGGTCCGACGGAATCCCCTCGAAGGTCACCCAGTACGACTCACCGCGCCCACCCCTCGATTCGACCGATGTGATGAAGATGCCGTGCTTCGCGTCGGCCGGATTCGGGTCGACGCGCATGACTTCACCCGCTTCGAGCCAGAACGGATTGCCGGTCCCCCTGAACGTGATCTGCTGCGCCAGATATTCCTCGTGGCGCAGACGGGCGATGCTCTTGCCCTCTTCCGGCGTCTGGTAGTGCTCGCCCCAGCGATAGTCGATCCCGTTCGTTGTCCTGTCGTCGCGTGCGGCATTCTCCTCGACGAGCAACGAGACGCCCGCCTCGCGATGGTTGTAGTCGTGCAGCCGCACCGCCTCGGGCACGCGCCGGGCCCGCTTCTCGAGCGTTTTGATGGCGTCCGTGCCGGAACTCTCGAGCCCCGAGTCGCGCCGGTACGCCACCGTGCGCTGTTTGCGCGCGTAGGCATCGAGATCGTCGCCGAACACGAGGACCGCGCGATCCTTCTTCTGCTCCCAGCGGAACCAGATCCCCTCCTGCGCACAAAGGCGCTGGATGAAGCCAAACGTTGTCTCGTGATATTGCGTGACGTACTCGTGCCGCCTGTACTGGTGGCGCAACTGGAACTCGAAGTCCACACCTGCACGGTAGCCCTCATGGCGTAGCGTGTCCGTGATGATTTCCTCGGACGACTGCTTCTGGAACAGGCGGCTCGTCACGCCCCGGTTCAGGTCGGCGAGCTTCGGCTCGAGCCGCACCCGATAGTGTGTCTGGTCCGCAGACGTCGCATACTCATCGAACCCGGTGATGATGCCGTGAATGGTATACGCCGGCGGCACCCGGCTGAACTGGTCCGCGTTCTCGCCGAACATCCTGCGCAGATAGTCCTTCTCCGGATCGACCGGCGCGATGATGAACTTTGCGGGCCGACCGACCACCTGCTCCATCGGGATGCCGGACACGGAGCTGGTGAATTCGATGTCGTACCGGTACAGCTCGCTCACCGCATCGCGACCGCTGAATCTGAGCACGGAAAAGGGCGCCGGATGCGGCGCCAGCTTCAATTCGTAAGCCTGTAGAGGCACGATCGACGACATACAGAAGCTCCGTTAAACGAACGATATGAACGGCGCGCCGGGGTGCTCATGACCCCGGCGACTGGCGGTTACGTCCTACAGGATCAGCTTTTGGCCTTGGGCATCTGGGACACCAACGACAGCCCGATGTCCATGCCCTCGACCTGGAAGTGCGGAATGATGAAAAGCTTGATGCGGAAGAAGCCCGGGTTGTCCTCGATATCCTCCACCGTCACCTTCGCCTCACGCAGCGGGTGCGACGCCTGCAACTCATCGCCCGGGTCCTTCATCTCGGTCACGAGACCTTTGATCCAGTTGTTCAACTCAAGCTCGAGCAGGCGCCGGTCCTTGGTCGTGCCGATGTTCTCGCGCTGAATCAGCTTGAGATAGTGCGCGATGCGCGAGAGCAGGAAGATGTACGGTAGGCGCGCATTGATGCGGCTGTTCGCCGTCGCCTCTTTCGTGTCGTACAGTGCTGGCTTTTGCGTGGAGTTGGCCGAGAAGAAACACGCAAAGTCATGATTCTTGTAGAACGACAGCGGGATGAAGCCCAGATTCGCGAATTCGAACTCGCGGGTCTCGGGAATCAGCACTTCGGTCGGGATCTTCGGCTGAGCGCCGGTGCCAAGGTCATACAGGTGCACCGGCAGATCTTCCACTTTGCCGCCAGCCTGGGGACCGCGGATCTGCACGCACCAGCCATTGTTCACAAAGCTGCGGGTCATGTTGGCTGCAAACGCAAACGATGCAGTTACCCACAGATATTTGTCGTGGTCGGGGCCTCTCACCGCCTCCTCATAGTTGAACGCGCGCACTGGCACGGTATCCCTACCGTACGGCAGGCGCCCAAGCACCCGGGGCATCGTCAGCCCGACGTAGCGGGCATCGTCCGTATCGCGAAAGCTCTTCCACTTGAGGTACTCTGCGCGGTCGAAATAATTGCCAATATCCTGAATGGCGGCCACTTCTTCCATCGATTTCTTGCCGAAGAACGCGGCGCCCACCGAACCTATAAACGGCATGTGGGCGGCCGCCGCAACCTTCGAGATGTTGCGAAGCAGTGCAACGTCCATCGGCGAGTTTGTGAACTCGAAATCGCTGATCATTGCGCTGATCGGCTGGCCGCCCGGCGTGTCATATTCCTCGATATAGGCGAGGCGGTACAGGCCGCTCTGAACCAGCTCGGGCGTGTCCTCGAAGTCCAGCTGCAATGCGTCCTTCGATACGTCGAGGACTTCGATCTTCGCGTTCCTGCGGAAGTCCGTACGCGACACGAGCATCTTCAGACCGCGCCAGCGGCCTTCGAGGGCCTGGAATTCCGGCGTGTGCATCACGGCGTCGAGCTGACGACCGATCTGCCGATCGAGCTGACCGATGTAGAAATCAAGCAGCGATTTGTCGAGCCGGTCAACCGGCTTGCTTTCTTTCGCGATCAGATTCAGCAGCGCGTCCATGCCGCGGGCAACGCGTTCGTCGGCCGATGCCTCGGCCAATGTGTCATTGTCGCGAAACGCTTCCAGCGGGCGGGCCTCGGCGACGATGTTAAGGTTGATCTTGTTGCAAAGCGAGGCGTACACACTGTCGTTCTCGAGCACGAGTGTTTCCGCTGCACCCTGATGGGCTTCGTTCTGTTTCATGGTTATCTCAGTCCCGGTTCGTATGGCGACGTCATTGCGGAAGGCGTAACGGGTAGCTTTGGCCGGCCGCCCTCAGGCATGGCCTTCCTGCTGCGTCGCCGCCGTTGCAATCTGGGCAAGCTCGCCGCGCAACTTGTCTGACAGACGCCTGTCCTTCAGAATTTTTTCGAATTCGCGACGGAAAGTGCCGTTGTCGAGCAGGTTGCTTTTCAAATCACGCAGCAAATTGCGCATTGCAAGCATGGCCTGCATTTGCGGAATCTGGCGCGCCACCTGTTCCGGCTCGAAGTCCTTCATCGAGCGAAAGGAAAGAGTGACGGGCAGTTCTGAACCATCAGCGGCCAACGTGTTCTCCGCCGCGAGCTTCAGGTCTGGCGCGTAGTCGGCCAGAACAGCATCGAAGTTGTTCTTGTCAATGTTCACCTTCTTGCGCTCGGCGAGCGGCGCCTGTTCACGGCCCGCACTGAAGTCCCCCGCAACAAGCAGCTTGAGGGGCAATTCCACCTTCTTCTGCGCCCCACCCGTATGCAAATCCAGTGTGATTGAAACACGACTTTTCGGAATTTCACGTTGGAAGCTATCCATAGGATTCCTTATTTATCTTATTAAAATATCCGCAGAAATTTCCCAAACAATGTGGTGACATTCTTCGAGCAGGCGCATGTCTCAAACGCCGTACGCGGCTCAAACGAATACTGACGGCACCCCCAAAGCTCGGCATTCATTCATGCGCCGTTATTGCAACGTCGTATTAAACAGGTTTACCCGCGCGGCGTCAAAGCACACTCCCCGCTAGTGAACAAATATAGTTAGTAAAACTGATTTTCGGAAAGGTCTTATGGATTCATGGTCTCTTGATGGTTCACAGCATGACTCGCGACCCCAGATCGCATAGCACGCCCACCTTGCTCGCAGGTTGCCTATTTTTTGCAAATTTTTATTATGAGAAAGTGCGAAGCACCATTCGCAAACGCACCGCTCATGCCAACTGAGTCACACAATTCATTTTCAATTCGAAGATTTCTAACAATCCATAACGTTTTGCACGACGAATTACTTATTCGCGTTTACGATTTACGGATCCGTCATTAGAATGCGCCCACTTATAACCACTACAAGCCGTAGACCACACGTATGCGGATAGACAAACCGCTCTGGCATGAGGGCTTGATCCTCACGCAGCAGCACTTCCAGCAACAGGACCGATGGGCCGGATTCGCGATGCAGCAGTTCGCCACTGCGGTGCTCGCGGAGCCTTGGGGCACTCTGGGCGTCGAGGTCGACGAAGAGGCGCTCGCGACCGGCCGTCTCAAGCTCACGCGGCTGAAGCTTCGTTTTCCCGATGGCACGCCGATCGACACCGCGCTGGCCGACGCCCTCCCGGCGGGGCGCGATCTGACGCATGGCCTTCCGGCTGACCGGCAAAGCATCACAGTGCTCGCGGCGCTCGCTCTACCCGATGCGAACGGCAACAACTGCCGCTTCGATGAAGCCACGCTGGCGCGTCCGCGTCGCTCGTACCGTGAGTTCGTGAAGGTGGCTGACCTCAACGGGGTGACCGAGACAGAGATCGCCGCGGAACGTCATGCCGTGCGCCTGCTGTTCGACTTCGAGTCGCATGCGGACGACACCGCGTGCGCGATCGTGCGGCTTAGTCGCAGCGGCAGCGGCTCAGGCGGCGGTCAGTTCCGCATCGATCATGCATTCGTCCCTCCCTGCCTGACGCTTGGCAGTCACCCGCTTCACCTCGAACGGATCGCCCGGCTCGCTGACATCCTGCAGGCGAAAAGCCTCGCGCTCGGCGCTCGGCGCAGCGAGCGCATGGAGCAGATCGTGGAATACGGTGTGGCCGACGTACAGCTTTTCTGGCTACTGCACTGTATCCATTCTGCGTGGCCGCAACTGCGGCTCTTTCTCACCCACCCCGGCCGGCCGCCGGAGCATCTGTACGCGACACTCGCCCAGTTGGCAAGCGCACTCATGACGTTCTCGACCGGGGCGCAGCTGGCTGACATTCCCACGTACGACCATGTCTGCGCAGACGAAGTGTTTGCAAAACTCGAATCGATGATCCGCGACCTGCTCGACGCGATCATTCCATCACGCGTCGTATCTATCGGGCTCACGCGCAAGACGCCGACAACATGGACTGGGCAGTTCCTCGACGAGCGTATCGCGGGAGATGCCGCTGACTGGTATTTGTCGGTGAACGCGCCAATGGCCGCGTTCGAGCTCGTCGAGCAGTTTCCGCGGCTGTGCAAGATTGGCGCGCCCGACGACGTTGGGCACATCATCAATTCCGCGCTGCTGGGTATTCCGCTGAAGGCGGTGCAGCGAGTGCCCGCCGCAATTCCGGTACGCCTCGACAACCAATACTTCGCGCTCGATTCATCCAGCGCCGCGCATGCCAGGATGCTTGCCGCGCGTGCCTGTCAGATCTACCTGCCGGCGTCGATACCCGATGCCGCGCTTCAACTCTACGCGGTGCTGCGTACATGAACGCCCTGACTTCCAGCCACCAGGAACCCGCCGCGCTAGACGAACTCCCGGACAACGGTGACATGCCGCGCGACGACACGCACGAAAGCATGCGCGCCCTGCTGCGAGACACGGCATTGCTGGTGACCACGCTTGGCACTGGTGGCGCAGTGAAGGAGGCGGACGAACTGCGCAACCGATGCAGGCAACTGATCGCGCATTTCGCGGAAGCGCTGCAAGCCCGGCGGTATCCAGACGACGTGCGCCGGGAAGCCCTGATCGCCCAGTGCGGGTTGCTGGACGAATCGGTACTGCGGTCTCTGCCGGCAGATATGCGTGCCGGTTGGGAACTGCAACCGCTGCAGGTCGAGCAGTTCAACCTGCACGACGCCGGCGAAACCGTGTTCGACCGGCTCGATGCACGTATGCACGAGAGCGTACCGTGCGTCGATCTGCTCGAATGCTACTCGGCGGTCCTTGGCATGGGCTTCGTCGGCCGCTACGCCCGCGAGGGCGAGGCAAAACGCACCGCCCTTATCGCGGCGCTCAACACCAGGCTGGACAGGCTTCGACCATCATCGGAACGCCTGTTTGTCGCAGACCAGGCGGGACGGCGCCTGTCCAACTGGTTTTACCGGCTGTCTCCGTGGGCCGTTGCGGCTCTGGCAGGTATTGCTGCAGTGACCGTCTGGGCGATATGGACGGCGGCACTCGACATGCAACTTGCCCATTTAGTGTCGGTGAAAGGCACCCGCCCGTGAAATCCGATCTGCCTGTCCTCTCTGGGGCCTTGCCACTGGCGCCCGATCACGACTACAAGGGGCTGGGATATCCGGTGCGCGCGATGCTGCTGTTCGCAGCCGCGTTGGCGCTCGCGGTAGTCTGGCTCGTGTTGACGGTTAGCCGCGGTGTGACATGGACGCTCACGGTAGTGATCGCAGTGGTCGCGCTCTCACTCGTGTCCTGGTTCACGCACCGGCTGACCCGCGCGGGGAAACAGGGCGCACAAGTGCTGGCGGCGCTTGGCGCCGCGACGGCCGATATTCCGGTGAAACTGCGCACGCGGATGCCCCTCGTCCTCATGACCGGCGACGGTCTATCCGCGCTTTTCGACCGAGCAGGAGACGTCCGCCATGCGCATGTGGGCGACGGGGCAATCTGGCTGCGCGTCGATCGGACACAGGATCTGCCGCGGCTTGCACTCGCAGTGAGACAGTGGCGCGACGGTCGCGCACCGGACGGGGTGGTGCTGTCAGTTGTTCCGGCAAAGCACACAGGGGCGGACATCCTTATACAGCAACTGCATGTTGTGCGGCAGGCCGTGGCGGATGCGTCCCGCATGCTGGGCAGGCGATTGCCCGGCTATGTCGCGGTGTATCAGCGGCTCACAGCCGGTCCTCCAGACCAGGCCACGCCTCAGTGGTATGGCGTTTCAACGACTTCGCGCATCGTCGATGCCGCACGTTTTGAACCGGTGATTCGCGCCGCCGAAAACGAAGCGCAGCATGCGGTGTGCGATCGCACGGCAGCCGCGCGCGCGGCCGCCCTTGCGTCGATCATCGAATGGACACAGCGTGTCGTCATCGGTGCGCTGTCGGATCGGCATCACCCTGCCATCCCATGGTCACTCTTCGGTGCCGGCTGGATCGATTGCGGTCCCGCGAGTGGCCCAGCAAACCCGTGGGCACGCGATGTCGAGATCCAGACCCGGGTGATGCGCGCACCGGCCCCGGCCTCTGCGCTCCCATGGCCGCTGCCTCAACCGCTGGTTCAAGCGCTGCCCCGGCGATACTGGATGTCGCCACGCATGGCAGCCTTTGCCCATGCGCTTGCGCTCGTAGCATCTGCAGCCGCGGTTGCGTTCTGGGCGTCGGCAAAGAACAACGAGGCGCTGCTAACCCGCATCGGCACGGACCTGGGCCGCTATTCGATGATTCCTTCCGCGCACGATACGGCCAAGCGCGCGGCACTACAAACACTCGTGGCCGATCGGGATCAACTTGACCGTTATGCGCGCGCCGGCATTCCACTTCCCCTGTCATTCGGCATGTACCGGGGTGCGCAGCTCATGCCGGCTGTGAATGAGGCCATTGCATCCTATGCACCACCGCCGCCCCCGCCGGCAGTGGTGACGCTCGACAGCATGTCGCTGTTCGACAGCGGCCGCGCACAACTCAAGCCCGGCTACACACGTGCAATGGTCGGCGCTCTCGAAATGATCAAGGTGCATCCGGATAAACGGATTCTCGTGGCGGGCTATACCGATAACGTCGGCGATCCCGACAGCAACCTGAAATTATCGACGGCGCGCGCGCAAGCCGTGCGCGACTGGTTGATCGACGCGTCGGGGATTCCGGCCACGCAGTTTGCTATCCAGGGCTACGGCGGCACGCGACCGATCACAAGCAATGAGACACCAGACGGCCGCGCCAGGAACCGGCGCGTCGAAATCACACTGGTACCGGACGCGGTGAAGTGAGTTCCACGCTGCGGGTAGTTCGAGCGACTGGACGCCATTCGTGCTCGTGGTCAGTCAGAGAGATGAAGAACGATTCTAGCCCCCGAGGCACTTCGCGTCGGGTTTCTCAGGCCCGGCGTAGAGATCCGGGCAGTTGTTGCAGTACACAAAAAGGAGTGAAGTAATGGCAATTCCGGCCTATATGTGGCTCAAGGACGACGGTGGCGCGGACATCAAGGGGTCGGTGACAGTTCAAGGGCGTGAAGGCAGCGTCGAACTCGTCGCATTCGACCACGGCGTGCACATCCCGACCGACGGCAACACGGGCAAGCTCACCGGCACCCGCGTCCACAAGCCGATCAAGCTGACCAAGGAAACGGACGCGTCGACCCCGTATCTGTACAAGGCTGTGACGAGCGGTCAGACGCTCAAGTCTGTCGAAATCAAGTGGTACAGGATCGACGACGCGGGCAAGGAAAAGGAGTACTTCAACACGAAGCTCGACAACGTCAAGATCGTGGCCGTCAACCCGGTCATGTACGACATCAAGAAGCCGGACTACGAGAAACACAACCATCTCGAGAACGTCGAACTGCGCTACGAAACGATCACCTGGTCCTACAAGGACGGCAACATCATCCACAAGGACACCTGGAACGAGCGTTCCTGATATCCGCACTGCTTGGTGAAACTGGCTTGCTGCGGCCGGTTCCTTTGCCAGTCCAGGCTCGGGCTGGCCTTTTTCCACCCAGGAGCGGCTCTGAACGATGGCCCTCACCCGCTTCCATTCCGACCGCTCCCTCATGATCTTGCGCGACACCACTCACCTGCTCCGCCGACTCAACCCGCATTGCGCGAAGGCGCTGGAGGCGGCTGCGAGTCTTTGCCTCGCGCGGCTTTCGGACGAGATCACAGTCGAGCACTGGCTGCTGAAGCTGATCGAGGCAGGCGACGGCGACATTCCGGCAATCCTCCGACACTATGGGATCGATGTCGATGCGCTGTGGGACGCGCTGATCGCAGCCATCGAGCACGTACCCCGCGACCTCCGGGGCAAGCCGGCGCTGTCCGTTCAAATGGCGACCGTATTACAAGACGCCTGGCTTAGAGCCGCGGCGGGTAACGATGACGCATCGATTCGGTCGGGCAACCTGATGCAAGCCATCGTCGACGCTCCGCACGTGCTGCGTGCGCAAAATATCTGGCCGCTGCTGTCAATCAGTAGTGCCCAGATCGAACGGCTCCTGCTGCGTCTCGCCCATCGTTCGTGTGAGAGCGCACAGGACGATCTGGATGCGCAGATGACCGAACCGGCTCACGCCGCGCCGGGCGATGCGCATGCACCCGGGACAGCGGCCCCGGACGCTCGAACAGTCCAGCAAAATGGCGGCGCACATGCCCTCGCCCGCTTTGCGCTCGACCTGACCGACAAGGCGCGCAACGGCCAGATTGATCCCGTATTCGGCCGCGAGCGTGAGATCCAGCAGATGGTCGACGTGCTCGCACGTCGGCGCAAGAACAACCCGATCCTGGTCGGTGATCCGGGTGTAGGCAAAACCGCGCTCGTTGAGGGGCTTGCGCTGCGCATAGCCGAGGGCAGCGTGCCTGAAGCGATCCGCGACGCGCGCATCCTCACACTCGACCTGGGGCTGCTGCAGGCCGGCGCTGGTGTCAAAGGCGAGTTCGAGCAGCGGCTGAAGAACGTGATCGACGAGGTGCAAGCCTCGCTCGTGCCGATCCTGCTGTTCATCGACGAAGCCCACACGCTGATCGGCGCCGGTAACGCAGCAGGGAGCGCCGACGCCGCCAATCTGCTCAAGCCCGCGCTCGCGCGCGGCGCGTTGCGCACGATCGCCGCCACCACATGGTCGGAATATAAGGAATTCTTCGAGCGCGACGCCGCGCTCGAGCGACGTTTCCAGATCATCAAGGTTGAAGAGCCTGACGACGACGCTGCGTGCCTGATGCTACGGGGCCTCAGGCATCGCTACGCGGAGTATCACCATGTTCACATTCGCGATGAGGCGCTGGTCGCCGCGGTGAAACTTTCGCGCCGCTACATTCCCGCACGTCAACTGCCGGACAAGGCCGTCGACCTGATCGATACGGCAGCCGCGCGCGTCCGCATGGGCCTCGAATCCCCACCGGCGGAACTGCAGCGGGCACGCGCCTCGGTGGCGGCTCTGGAACTCGAGGACGCGACTTTGGCGGACGACGCGCGTGCAGGCATGGACCACGCGCAAGCGCACCGGGCGACACTGGGCGCAACGCTTGTAAAGGCGAAGGCAGAATTGGCCGATTTGCAGTCTCGCTATGCGAGCGAGTTGAAGCTCGTTCAGGCGCTGCACGAATGGCGTGAACGAGAACCGGCTCGACGCGACCACGCTTCACTGGCTCAGGCGAGGCATGCACTTGCTAACGCTCAAGGCAAGGCACCGTTGATCTTTGCCGACGTCGACGCACAGGCGATCGCGCGCGTCGTCGCAGAGTGGACGGGCGTGCCGGTCGGCCATCTCGTCGAGGACGAACTCCAGTGCCTGCTCGCACTCGAAGCGCAGCTTGCTACGCGCGTCGTGTCTCAGGTCGAGGCACTTGGCGCGCTTGCCGAGAGTCTGCGCACCGCAAAGGCGGGACTCAAGAACGAGCACGCTCCGCTCGGCGTATTTCTGCTAGCTGGCCCGTCAGGCGTAGGCAAAACAGAGACCGCCCTGGCCCTGGCCGATCTGCTGTTTGGCGGCGAAGCGGCGCTCACGACAATCAACATGTCGGAGTACCAGGAACCGCACACCGTGTCGCAGTTGAAGGGCTCGCCCCCGGGCTACGTCGGATATGGCCGTGGCGGCATTCTGACGGAGGCAGTGCGCCAGCGTCCCTATAGCGTCGTGCTGCTCGACGAAATCGAGAAGGCTCATCGCGACGTGCTTGACATCTTTTATCAGGTATTCGATCGCGGCGTCATGCGTGACGGCGAGGGGCGCGAGATCGACTTCCGCAACTGCGTGATCCTGATGACCTCCAACCTGGGCAGCGCGCAGATCGACGAAGCGACGGCAGACAATCCTGAGATTGCACAGGCCGCGCTGCTCGAGATCATCCGTCCGGCACTCGTCGCGCACTTTCAGCCGGCGCTGCTTGCTCGCTTCCAGACGCTGATCTACCGACCGCTCGGCGCGACCGCGCTCGAGTCTATCGTGCGCATGAAGCTTGGCAAAGTCGCCGATCGCCTCCGCCGTCAGCACGGCATTGAGCTGACTTGCGACGAGTCGCTGATTGAGACGATGGCCGAACTGTGTCTCGCTCGTGAATCCGGCGCGCGCAACGTCGACGCATTCCTGAACCAGCGCATCCTGCCGACCGTGTCGGCCGAGTTGCTCGCGCGCATGGCGAGCGGCGCCCCGCCAGCGACGATCGCGTTGTCGAGCTCGGCCGAGCGCGGCCTGACGATCGATTTCGTTGACCGCGACGAAGCGGCGCACGCTGAAGCGCACGCACCGCTCGTTGCATAGCGGAGCGACGCCATGGCGGCCGGCCCTTCTCTCTATGACATGCTGCTCGGCCAGATCGGGGGCGAGCCGCTCGACGCCCACGACGACCGGACGCTCGAATGCCTGAGCGTGCAGCAGAACGTGCGGCGCATTCTCAACACGCGCGCGGGTGCGCTCAAGCATCTGCCCGACTATGGCTTGCCCGATTTGACCAACATCTACAAGGCATTGCCCGCTTCCGCGCACCTGCTTAAGGAGCAAATGGAGGCGACGCTGCTCAAATACGAACCCCGCATTCGCCAAATCGATGTCGATATCCTCGAGAACAACGATCCCGGCGTGCTCGTAAGTTTCGAGATGATATGTCACCTCCGGAAAGCGGGACTCGTCAGGTTCGGGACATACTTCGAACCACCCGGCCGCATGCGGGTCGAGCACCGGCAACAGGCTCGACACGTCAGTTGATAAGTGGCTAGGTAGCGTATGGCCCGTTTAGATCAAATCTTCGCCTCCCAAAACAATGCCCAACCTTCCGACTGAAGATAAAAGCGACGCGTGACAACTAAGCCGACACCGACGATAAGGCTAACCACAGTACCGCGAATCCGACACGGCTTCCTCCAACGTCACGAGATATGACGCGCGAACCTCCGCCCCGTCCCGCTCAAAACCGCGCTACATCCACAATCGCATCCGCGAATGCCTTCGGCGCTTCCTGCGGCAGGTTATGTCCCACACCCCCGCCGATGTTGCGATGCGCATACTTCCCGGTGAACTTCTTCGCATAAGCCGCGGGTTCGGGATGCGGCGCACCGTTCGCGTCCCCTTCCATCGTGATGGTCGGCACTGAAATGGTCGGCGCTTTGGCGAGGCGCTGTTCCAGTTCGTCGTATTGCGACTCGCCCTCTGCAAGCCCGAGTCGCCAGCGATAGTTGTGAATCACCACGGCGACATGATCCGGATTGCTGAACGACTGAGCCGTGCGATCGAATGTCGCGTCGTCGAAATTCCATTTGGGCGACGCGAGACGCCAGATCAGCTTGTTGAACTCGTTGCGGTTCTTTTCATAGCCCGCATAGCCGCGCTCGGTCGCGAAATAAAACTGGTACCACCATGCGAACTCCGCCTTCGGCGGCAGCGGCGCCTTGTTGGCTGCCTGGCTTCCGATCAGATAACCGCTCACGGACACCATCGCCTGACAACGTTCGGGCCACAGGGCCGCAATGATGTTCACCGTGCGCCCGCCCCAATCGAATCCGCCGAAAATCGCCTTGTCGATCTTCAACGCATCCATCAATGCAATCACATCGACTGCAACCACAGCCTGTTGCCCGTTGCGCGGCGTATCCGGCGACAAAAAGCGCGTGGTCCCGTAGCCGCGCAAATACGGCACGATGACGCGGTAGCCCTGAGCGACGAGCAAGGGTGTCACTTCGGCGAAGCTGTAAATGTCGTAGGGCCAGCCGTGCAGCAGAATGACAACGGGTCCATCCTGCGGGCCTGCTTCCGCATAACCGACGTTGAGCGTGCCGGCATTGACTTGCCGCAGGTTCGCAAACGAGGCAACCCGCGAAGCCGACGTGCTGCCGACGGCCTGCGCATTGGCGAGGCCGCTCAAACCGAGCTCCATCAAGCTGAGGCCCGCGACGGTCGTGCCAAGCAGACGGCGGCGCCGTGTGTTGATCTGTTCAGACATGGCTCATTGTCCTTTGTGTTGAGAGTTGTGAAAGACGAAGGCGGCAGTCGAAGCCTTGAACCAATCGCGTGGCGCAAAGCCGGCCACGCTTGCGCTTGCCGGCAACGATGCGTTCGACTCGCGTGAACGTATTAAACGCGGCGGAGGTATCCGGCTTATGTCCGCGGCGCTCGCGGGTGCAACGTTATGTATCGGGCCTCATTCCGGATACGTTGTGATACAAAGCGTACCTCGGCTACCCTCGCGCGGCTGCTACTTGCCGGCACGGGCCTGTTATTGCAACGCGATCCGCCGCCTGCCGCCAGGCTTTTGTGCAATCTTGTTTTTGTCGCCCTAGCGATAGGCCTTTTTCAACACTGGCTGCCGGGGTTTCATAATCTGCAGGTTTTTCATGCTGAACGGCTCACGCCTGACGCCGCCCCGTTCACGATGTACCTGAACTTCGACAAGCCGCTAATCGGCTTCTGGCTGGTGCTGACGTACCCGTGGATTCAGCCGGAAAAAGATTGGCGCGCGCTCGCCGTATCAGCGGTCGCGGCCTGCGCCGCGACGTCGCTCATCTGCCTGTCGATCGCACTTGTCGCCGGATCCATCGCGTGGGCGCCCAAGTGGCCGCATCTCGGCTGGCTCTGGGCGCTCAATAACCTGCTGCTGGTCGCTTTTGCGGAGGAAGCGTTTTTCCGCGGCTATGTGCAGGGCGGCATCGCTCGCCTGGCTGTTGATCGCCCTCATGCTCAATGGGTCGCGCTTGTCGTGGGCGCGGCTCTGTTCGGCGCGTTACATTTTCAGGGCGGAGCACTACTCGTTGTGCTCGCAACCGTTGCCGGACTCGGCTCCGGTCTTGCCTACCGCGCCGGAGGTTTGCAGGCCGCGATGCTGACCCACTTCGGCCTCAACCTGATTCAGTTCGGTTTGTTCACTTATCCGTTCATCGCACGCGTGTAACGATAGCGCCGGCGCGAGGCACAGCTGGCCCACCTGCGAGTTAAGGCCGCCCTTCGCTCGGCACCTTCGCTGCCTTGCTGAGCTCCGCCATCAGAATTCGCGCGATGCCGTTGGCTGGCGGCGTGCCGTCCGGCGCCGCTGCCGTCGTCGCCCATGTGACGATGGTCGTCCTGGTCACCGGATCGTAGCCCATGAACGTATTGAAGCCGGGTATTTCGCCGGTGTGTCCATAGAACGTGCCGAACTTCGCCAGCCCGAGGCAGTAGCTCGCAGCGCCCGGATCCGACGGCTGGGTCGACTGGCAGTTGGCGAGCCGTTGCGCCTGGAGGTCGGCGCTCAGATAGCCTCCGCCGACCATGCGCTGCACATAGGCGGCGAGTTCGGTTATGGTCGAAATGCCCGAGCCGGCGGTCCATGCCCACGATGTGTTCACCGACGTGACGTCCGTGGGCTGCAGCGTTCCGTTTTTCGCGGCCGCCTGACGGGCGGGGGACAATGCGTCGCTTTCCGCCGTTTCCGCATTGGTGCCCCACTGATAGCCATGCGGCGCCGGTGTCCTCAACGATGTGTCGTCCTGAGGCGGAAGATAGCTCTCAGTCAAACTAAACGGCGCGAAAAGACGTGCCTTGATTGCGTCTGCGGCACTCATGCCCGTCAACTGCTCGATAATCAGGCCAAGCAGAACCGTATTGGTATTCGAGTAGCGGAAGTCCGCGCCGGGCGCGAAATACACAGGCTGGCTAAATGCGATATCGAGTAACTCTTTGGTAGTCCATACCTTGTTCGGTTGCGCGTCGAGCGTCTGATTGAACGCGAGGCTGGTTGAGTAGTTATAAAGGCCGCTGCGCATGCTCAGCAATTCCTCTATCGTGATGCTGTCGCCATTCGGCACGTTCGCAATGTACTTGCTCACGGTATCGCCCAGTGCCAGCTTGCCTTCCTGCACGAGTTGCAGAATCACTGTGCCGGTCCACGTTTTCGTCACACTGCCCACCCGAAAATGCGCGTTGGTCGGAATTGGCATGTTGGTACCCCGCACTGCCGTTCCGAACGATTCGAGCCAATTGCCGCTCGGCGACTGCACATAAACCACAGCACCCGGTGTGAGCGTCTCTGCGAGCAATGCGTCGATCTGGGGGCGCGCCGCGGTGGCAAAGGCGGGCTCAGTGGGTGTGAGCGTGTCGCCGCCGCAACCGGCCACGGCCGCGCCCAGTGCCAACGCAAGCACAACCGCATAAATCCGACGAAAGAGAATATATGACACGCACATCGCAAAACGGGAAGATGCCATTTGCGTTTCCCCTTCCTGATCATCGAGCCAGCGTCCTGTCGCCAGCTGAGAGGCGGTACGGCATTGCCCGGACCCGCCCTCGCCGTCGCTTCTGTTTCTAACCGCGCTGAACAACTATAGGACGTGGATTGCGGATCTGTGTGCGATTTATGCCAATAGGGAGCGGCTGACGGTTCGCTCTCCCCCATTTAAAGGCCTGCTCCCCTCAATGGGTCAATGCCCGATAGCTGATCAAGCCCGGCACCGACTACCCTTCGACGCGGCTCGCGAGCCTGTCTTCATTCGCCGCAGCCGCGGCCCGCAGCGGTGGCTTGCTTCCCCCAAGATAGGCTTCGCGCAGTATGTCGAGGCTCAACAAGCGCTCCGCTCGCCCCTCGGCGACGACACGGCCGCCCTCCAGCACATAGCCGTACTTCGCATAACGCAGAGCGTTGAATGCGTTTTGCTCCGCGAGCAGAATGCTCACGCCGTCATTCCTGTTCAAGGCCGCGATGGCTTCGAATATTTCGTCGACGACATGAGGCGCGAGTCCCATAGACGGCTCGTCGAGCAGCAGCAACGAAGGCCGCGCCATTAACGCGCGGCCGAGTGCGACCATCTGCTGCTCGCCGCCAGACGTGTGTCCGGCGAGCATGCGCCGACGCTCCTTCAGGCGCGGGAAAAGCGCATAAATGCGCTCGAGCCCGGCATCGATCGACCGGCGGGAGGCTCGCCGCGCGAATGCGCCGATACTCAGATTCTGCTCGACCGTCAGGTGTGCAAAGCATCGCCGGCCTTCGAGCACCTGCACCAGCCCCCGCCGTGTTAGTCGCCACGGATCGGCGTGTGTGATTGCCTCGCCCTCGTAGACGATTCGCCCCGACGTGAGTTCACCGCGTTCGGCACGAATCAGGCTTGAAATAGCCTTGAGCGTCGTAGTCTTGCCGGCGCCGTTGCCCCCCAGCAGCGCGACGATGCCGCCAGCCGGCACGCTGAGCGAAACGCCGCGCACCGCGGGCACGAGACCACCGTAGGCGACGTGAATCGCCTCGACCTGAAGTATCGGCGCGGCGCTCATGCGCCAGTTTCCTTGCTGCAATCGCGTGGCGTAATGCCCTTTTCTTTCGCGTACGCGTTCGCCGATTTCTCGATGATGGGCCGCAGCGCCGCGCGATCGGCCTGCACCCAGCCGCTGACCACCTTCCACCTGGTGCCGTCCCATTGCTGGAAGCGCACCGCGCCGCCGCCCTCATGATCCGCACAAGACAGCTTGAGCGGCTGCACGAGGCCATACGCGCCAAGCTGTTTGAGTCGCGCGTCATCGAGATTCAGATGCTCAAAGCCCCAGCGAACCTCTTCGCCCGTGAGCGGCTTGTTGCCAAAACGCGCTTGCGCAACACGCAAGGCTTCCACGTTAAGGATGCCGTTGACGACTCCCAGGTTGTAGTAGACCGTCCCAAAGCGCGCCGCGTCTTTCAGGTTTCCGTTGCCGGGCTTGATGACGTACTGGTCGATTGCCTGAAGCACCGGATAGTCCGCACCGGACGGATGCGTGGTGATAGACAGAAAGCCTTTGGCTGCATCGCCTGCGGGCCGCACGTCCTCTTCCGAATTGCTCCAGATATTGCCGATGATGTGATTTGCCGGGTAGCCGACTTTCTGTGCCGACTTCAACGCGACCGGGTTCATCACGCCCCAGCCGCGCAGAATCACCCAGTCGGGGTTGATCCGCCGGATCGTGAGCCATTGCGAACCCTGCTCGTTACCCGGGTGCGGGACTTCGATTTGCGTCAGCGAAAAGCCATACTGTTTCGCGAGAATGTCGAGCACGGGGATGGTCTCGCGTCCATACGGAGAGCCGTGGTACAGCACCACGATCTTTTTGCCTTTGAGCGCAGCCAGTCCGCCCGACTGCTGCCCGATGTAATTGACTATCGCCGACACCTCGCTGTAGGGGTTCAGTTGCAGCGGGAACACGTAGGGGAACACCGCGCCGTCGGTCGAATCGGTGCGCCCGTGGTTGATCGTGATGAGCGGCAGTTTGTCGGCAGTTGAACGGTCGAGCGTCGCATAGGCAATGCCGACAGACAACGGATTCGTCGCCGCGGCCGGTGCGCCGTTCAGGCCATGCTTGAGCCGCTCATAGCATTCGACGCCCTTTTCCACGACATATTCCGTTTCGCACTCGCTCCACGACAGCTTCACGCCGTTCACGCCGCCGTCGCGTGCATTGATGAGTTGGAGATAGTCGATGAAGCCGCCGAAAAAGCCGCTGCCTCCGGCCGCATACGGCCCGACGCGATAACTTTGCAGCGGAAAGTATTGTTCGCCCGCTGCTTGTGCGCCCGGCGCCGCGCTTACCGCGAGTGCGATACCGATCGTTGCGGCCGCAAGCAAGTTACGCAGCGATGCGCGTCTCGTTGAAATCTGCCCGGTCATGTGTTTTTAGCCCCTGCTTGTATGAGTCAATCGAAATGAAAGTTGTCCTTGCGCCTCACGGGCGCAAGCGGGTGCTTACGCGCAGTATTGAAGACCGCACGAGCTGCGCAAGTCCATCCGGCTCGCGCACGAGAAAAGCAATGATCAAAGTGCCCAGAACGATCTTCTGCAGGTTCTGCACCTGCCCCGCGTCAATCCCAACATGCACGAGCACGCCCGAAGCATTCGAGAGCAGGATCGGCAGCAGCACGATGAACGCTGCCCCAAGCAGATTGCCGGCAATGCTGCCCATACCGCCGATGATCACGATGAACAGCACCTGAAACGACAGGTTCAGATCGAAGCCGTGCGGCTCGACCGTGCCGAGATAGGCAAACGCCCAAAGCGCGCCTGCGATGCCGATGACGAACGAACTGAGCGCGAATGCAAGGAGACGTGAAGCAGCAACCGGAATGCCGATCACACTTGCGGCAGTGTCCATGTCGCGTACAGCCATCCAGCGTCGCCCGAGCTCGCTGCGCACCACGCGCCACGAGAATATGAACAGGACTGTCACTGTACCGAGCACGAGCAGATAGCGCGAAGACGGCGAGTCAATGTGCCAGTTGCCGATGGCGAGGCGCGGCGCCGAAAGCACACCGGACGTATCGTCGTTGGAGAACCAGCTCACTTTGATGAAGAGCCATTCGACAAAAAACTGCGCGGCCAGCGACGATACGATCAGATAAAAGCCCTTGATTCTCAGGGCAGGCAAGCCGAACAGCGCGCCGACCGCCGCCGTGACGAGTCCACCCGCCACCAGTGCGACAGGCAGCGGGAGCCACGGAACGCGTACGACAAAGTTGTACGTCGAATAGGCGCCCACCGCCATGAACGCGGCAGAACCTAGCGATAGCTGCCCGGCATAACCCGTGACGAGATTGAGCCCCAGCGCCGCGGCGGACATCACGAGAAACGGAATGAGTACTGCGCTTAGCCAGTATTCGCTCGCCGCGACAGGCACGGCAATGAAGAGAACGACGGCCACCACGACGCCCGCAAGCAGCAGGTACACACGCGGGCTGCGCGGATCGGACATGGCAGAAGTCATGGAAGCGGGACGAGTCGACATGATGCGTCTCACACGCGCTCGACGGCGGGTTCGCCGAACAGTCCGACGGGACGCACGAGCAGGAACAGCATAGCGAGCACATAGGGAAACCAGTTCTCGATGCCGCCGCCGACGAGCGTGCCCACATAAACTTCCGCGAGTTTCTCGCTGCCGCCCACAATCAGCCCGCCGACGATCGCGCCGACAATCGACGAAAAGCCGCCGATGATCAGTACCGGCAATGCCTTCAGCACGACGAGCGACAGCGAGAACTGAACGCCGAGCCGCGCGCCCCACAGAAGCCCCGCCACGAGGCTCGTCAATCCCGCAAGCGCCCACACCACTGCCCAGATGTACGGCAGCTTCACACCCACTGCCAGCGCCGCGAGCGGATCGTCGGCGACCGCGCGCAGCGAGAGGCCGAAACGCGTATAGCGCGCGAGCAGCGAGAGCGCCGCGACCAGCACGGCGGCCGTCGCCGCGGCGAACAGATCGAACTGGCTGACCATCACACCCGCGAGCGCGAACGGCTTGTCGTCGATGCCGAGATCGAGTCCATGTACCTGTGCGCCCCACACGAGTTGCGCCGCACCTTCGAGAATGAAACTGAGGCCGAGCGTTGCCATGAACAGCACGATAGGCGGCCTGTTCACGAGCGGCCTCAACACCAGACGCCCCACGGCGAACGCAATCGCAACCAGTGCAGCGAGCGTGATTGCAAAGGCGAGCCAGGGCGCAACCTGCCGTTCAACGAGGCTCACGAACGTCAACGCGCCGAACAGGACGAGTGAACCCTGTGCATAGTTGAAAACACCTGACGCCTTATAGATCAGCACGAAGCCGATCGCAACGAGCGAATACATCACGCCGGCGAGCAGTCCGCCCGCGAGCACTTCTAAAAAGAAATCCATCGGATCAACCTCTCATCAATGTCGGGTACCGAGATAGGCGGCCAGCACCGCCGGGTCGGCGCGTATCTCCGCCGGTGTGCCGTCGGCAATCTTCCTGCCGTAATCGAGCACGACGACGTGACTGGAAATGTCCATCACGACACCAATGTCGTGCTCGATCAGCACGACCGTGACACCGAGCCGTGCATTCGCATCGGCGATGAACGTGGCCATCTCCTGCTTTTCCGATGCGTTCATGCCGGCCATGGGTTCGTCGAGCAGCAGCAGTTGAGGTTCGGCGGCCAGCGCCCGCGCGAGCTCGACCCGCTTTTGCAGGCCGTACGAGAGCGCGCCGACGGGCGTGTCCCGAAAGCGCATCAGATCGAGCGCCTCGATCACACGGTCGGCGCGCGCGCGTTGCTGCACGTCGTCGTGTCGTGCGCGGCCTATACCGAAGGCCTGCTCGAACCAGGTGCTGCGCCGATGCAGGCTGCGCCCCGTCAACACGTTGTCGAGCACGCTCATGCGCCGAAACAGCCCGATGTTCTGGAAGGTCCGCGCGATGCCGGCATGCGCAGCGCGATATGCGTTCATGCGCCGATAACTTCGTTGTGCGAAGCGGATAGTGCCGCGCTCGGGTGCATACACACCGTTGATCACGTTCAGCAGCGAACTCTTGCCTGCGCCATTCGGGCCGATCAGCGAACAAATCGCCCCTGTCGCGACGTCGAAGCTCAGGTCGTGGATGGCGCGCACGCCGTCGAACGAGAGCGAGATGCCCACGAGCGACAACAATGCGGGGGCGGCCGGGCGCTCAGGCCGCGCGCCGGCATCCGCAGAATCATGCGCGATGCTCATGCTCACGCTGCCTTCGCGTTGCGTGCGGCCTCGAGCTCACGAACGAGCGGCAGCACCTTTTTGCCGAAGTATTCGACCTCCTCGATAAAGTGCAGAAAGCCTGCCAGGACCAGATCGACGCCGATCGACTTCAGTTCCACAATGCGCTGCGCGATCTGCTCCGGTGTGCCGATCAGATTCGTCCGGAATCCGTCGTTGTACTGCACCAGATCTTCGAACGTGGACTTTGCCCAGTTGCCCTCGCCCTCCGGCGACGCCTTGCCTGCCTGTTTGACCGCGTCGCCGAATGCCTCTACCGCCTCGACGTGCGCATGACTGATGATGTCGTCCAGCACGGCTTTCGCCTCCTCCTCCGTATCGCGCGCAATGACGAATGCGTTCACGCCGATACGCACTCTGTGTCCGTTGCGTGCCGCCTTCTGCTGAATGTCGTCGATCTGCGCTTTAAGGTTCTCCACGGTATTGCCGTTCGTGAAGTACCAGTCGGAGACGCTCGCCGCGTTGTCGCGCGCCGCGCGCGAGCTGCCGCCCTGAAATATTTCCGGATGCGGTTTTTGCACGGGTTTTGGGCTCAGCGTGTAGTCGTTAAAGCGATAGAAGTCGCCCTTGAAGGTGAAATTGTCCTGAGTCCAGATCCCTTTCAGCGCACGAATGAATTCGTTGGAACGGCGGTAGCGCTCATCGTGTTCGAGCCACGGTTCGCCGATAGCGGTGAACTCTCCCTTGAACCATCCGCTGACCACGTTGATCGCCACGCGGCCGTTCGAAATATGGTCGATAGTGGCAAGCTGCTTCGCGACCACAGCCGGATGCCATGGCCCTGGCAAGATGGCGGCGAGCACCTTGAGCTTCGTCGTGGCGTGCAAAAGCGCCTGACTGAACGACACGGACTCGTGCTGGTATTCCGCGCCATAGCCGGCCGTGAAGCGGATCTGGCTCAATGCATAGTCGAAGCCGGCCTCCTCGGCGACGCGCGCGAGCTTCTGGTTGTATTCGAGGCTCCAGTCGGTGCGCTGCGCGATCGTGCTGACAACCAGCCCGCCGCTCACGTTGGGTACCCAGTAGGCAAACTTGACGGCCTCGTCGCGGGAAACAGTATCGGTCATGAATCGATCCTCTTGGGGTAAGGCGAAGATGTGAATTACGCGGCGAGCGTGACGCTCTCGTCTGCAGACACGGCAAAGTGCAACGATGGCAAGGCTCGCGAGACCGCGAGCGCGATGCGCTCGTGCAGCGCATCGCTCGCGACGGCATACGCATCGAAATCGCGCTCGGAGGCATAGACGCCGACGGACAACGTGCGCGCCTGAAAGAAGCTGAAAAGCGGTCGCAACTGATGATCGATCACGAGCGCGTGACGCTCGCTGCCGCCCGTCGCAGCCAGCAACACGGGCACATCGATCAGCGCCTCGTGATGCACAAGATCGAATAGATGCTTGAAGAGGCCCGTATACGACGCGCGATAAACGGGGCTCGCGACGACCAGCAGGTCCGCGGATTCGATCGCATGAATATGAGCCTGAACATTGGGGGATAATTCGGCTCGATCGAGCGTGGCCGTGAGCCTCGGTGCGATATCGCTCAGTTCCACGATATGCGAGTCGATGGGCAAGACTGAAGCTAATGAGTGCACCAGTTGCTTCACGAGCGCCGAGGTACGCGACGGGCGCCGCAGGCTTCCCGACACCCCTACCACTTTCAATGTTTTGCTCATCCAGGTAGTCCTCATTGTGTAAGACGCGCAATCGCCAATACCGACTTCAATGCGAAGAGCATGCCAGGTCAGGTGCGCCGCGCAGAACGTCCCGCCTGAATGGGCGTCTCGCGCGCTCCGGCAAGGGGTAGCGCATCGGCTTGGCGCCCTTATCTGGAATGGCCCGAACCTTATGCGTTTCTGCGATGAACGCCCGCCAACACATTGGCTGCATCGCTGCTGCGTGACGAGCAGTTTTCAGCCAGAGCTCTTACAGAATGCTTGCCGGCGCGCAGCACCAACACGGTGGGCGTCGTTGCTGCAGCGTTAGCAGCAATCTGAATTTGGTTATTGAAACAAAGTCGCTCGCAAACACAGCGACATGTTCACAATGTGCTGCACAGGCAGCAATCGCGCGCTCGTCCGTGCAGTTGCTTCACGTCCGCTCGACCGTACTCAACCTGTACGCCAATGACTCTGATAGACACTCCGACCCATCAGCACAGCTCGAGCCGCGGCGCGACCGTGCCGCAAGCACGGATCGCACGCGACGCGGTTTTCGAGCAGGCACGGCGTCTTGCGGCAGACTTCGCGGCTACCGCAGTCGAGCGCGACGCGCGCGGCGGCACGCCCAAGGCCGAACGCGATGCGCTGCGCGCGAGCGGCCTTCTTTCACTTAGCATTCCTTTAGAATATGGCGGGATAGGCGCAAACTGGCGAGTCACGCTCGACGTTGTGCGGCTTTTTGGTGCGGCCGACAGCTCGCTTGCGCACGTGTTCGGGTTTCATCATCTGATGCTCGCGACAACGCGTCTCTTCGGACGTGCTTCGCAATGGGAGTCATGGTTCGAACAGACGGCGAGACGCCGTTGGTTCTGGGGCAACGCGCTCAATCCGCTCGACACGCGCACGATAAGCCGCCCGCAGGATGGCTGGCATGAATTCAGTGGACAGAAGAGCTTCTGTTCAGGCGCGCTCGACTCCGAAATGATGATTGCGTCGGCGCGTGAGGCGGGAAGCGAAACACTTCTCGTCGCAGCAGTGCCGAGCGCGCGCCAGGGCATTTCGATTGCCGACGACTGGAACAGCATCGGGCAGAGGCAAACCGACAGTGGCACAGTCACGTTCGAGAAGGTGCGAGTAGAGGACCACGAAATACTTGCAGACCCCGGGCCGCTATCCACTCCGTTCGCCTGTCTTCGCCCGTTGCTCGCACAACTGATTCTCACAAACGTTTATCTCGGCATTGCCGAATCCGCGTTCAACGATGCGCGTTACTACACGCTGCATGAAGCGAGGCCATGGCACGCATCGCAAGTGTCCGCGGCGACGGAAGACCCCTACATACTGGGCCAGTACGGCGAATTCTGGGTCGGTCTGGAATCGGTGCGTGTGCTCGCAGAGCGCGCTGCCGAGCGTTTCGACGCGGCGTGGCGCCGCGGCCCCGCACTCACTGAAGAGGAACGCGGCAGCGTCGCGCTCGCGGTGGCATGCGCCAAGGTAGCGGCAATCCGGACCGGCCTCGACATCTGTACGCGGATGTTCGAGGTAGCCGGCGCGCGCGCCACGCATGGCTCGTTACGGCTCGACCGGCACTGGCGCAACCTGCGCACCCACACCTTGCATGATCCGCTCGCATACAAGCTGCGAGAGTTAGGCGACTGGGCACTCACACAAACTTATCCTGCTCCAGGTTTTTACTCATGAACCCTGCCACCGACTACGTTTCGTCCCGCCGCGCGGAAGCCACGCACGTTGCCTCGCCAGCACTACTCGAAATGAGCGGCCGACGGCCGTTCGCTACTTCGGTAAAAGCCACCGCGCAGGTATTCGCCGATCCGCAATCGCTCGCGTTGCTCGAACGCATCCGCCTCATTGCTCCGAGCGACGCGAACGTCCTGATCATCGGCGAAACGGGTACGGGCAAGGAACTCGTCGCGCGCCACGTGCACAGACTGAGCCATCGCAGCGATGCGCCGTTTATCGCGGTAAATTGCGGTGCATTTTCGGAGTCGCTCGTCGAAAGCGAACTGTTTGGGCACGAGAAAGGCGCTTTTACCGGGGCTTTCTCCGCAAAGCCAGGCTGGTTCGAAGCTGCGAACGGCGGCACACTGTTTCTCGACGAGATCGGCGACCTGCCGCTTTCCATGCAGGTCAAGCTGCTGCGCGTGCTGCAGGAGCGCGAGGTCGTGCGTCTGGGTTCACGCTCAAGCATCCCCATCAACGTACGCGTGCTTGCTGCAACCAATGTTCATTTACACGATGCAGTCGCTGCGGGGCACTTCCGCGAGGACCTCTATTACCGCCTGAACGTCGTGCACCTCACGGTGTCGCCGCTGCGCGAACGCCCCGGCGATATCCTGCCGCTCGCACGGCATTTCATCGACGCCTACCGGCAGCGGCTCGGTTATGGCGCGGTCGAACTCGACACCAGCGCCGAGCGCAAACTGCAGACGTACAGCTGGCCCGGCAACATCCGCGAACTGGAGAACGTGATTCATCACGCGCTGCTGGTATGCCGCCACGACATGCTCGGCGAGGCCGATCTGCAGATCTCTTCGCTGGAAGCGCAGCGTGTGCGACGCATCAGCAACGAGACGCAGGCCGCCACGCCGCAACAGGCATTCGAAGAGGCGCTGCGCGCGCTGTTCGGCCACGCCGATGAGCAGCTGTTCGAGCGCATCGAAAACACCGTCATGCATGTGGCATTCGAGTTCTGCCATCGCAATCAGGTGCAGGCCGCGCGGCTTCTCGGCATCAGCCGCAATATTTTGCGTGCGCGGCTCATCCGGGCGAGAGCGATCGATGCGCTGAAGTGACCGCGCGGACGCCGCGCGCGGCGCACCTGCACTGTGTGCGCACCGGCACTCACTTGCGCGTGGGCTGCAGTCCGTTGCTGCCGGCACCGATTTGCCAGACATAGGGCGGCTCCGTACCGTTGATCTCCCAGTCGCCGACAATTCGCTCCTTGTAGATGAGCGGATTGTGCGAGGCCGCGGTCCTGACATTACGCCAGTGCCGGTCGAGCAGTTTGCTGTCGCTGGTGCCCGACGCGCCAAGTGCATCGAACAGATCGGTGCTTGCCTTCAGAATCAGTTGTGCAACCGCGATCTGCGCTTTGGCGGACTCGAGTTCCGCATGTACATTCGCCTCGCGCTCGGCCTGCGGATCGGCGGCGAAATGCGCTTCATAGGCGTGCTGCGCCGCTTCGGCCGCACGCCATCCCGTCGCTTCCGCCGCATAAACGGCTGCCGCGATGTGTCCCACGACCTGCTGGACCTGCGCATCGTCACGCACGGAGGCCGCGTTGCCATGACTGTAGACCCGCGTGCGTCGGCGGACTTCTTCGGAGACGTCGCGCAGCACGGCACGTCCGCTGCCGGCGATCACGGCGATCAGCACCAGTTGATAGAAAGCGGTTTGATATTTGAAGCGCGTCGAGAAGTCGATGAGGTTCTCTTCGTCGACCACGGCGTTTTCGAATACCGACGTGCCGCTACCGGTCGTGCGTTGGCCGAACCCGTCCCAATCATCGCTTTGAATCACCCCCGACTGGCGCGTGCTGACGGCCGCGATCACGTCCGCGCCGTCTTCGCGGCGCGCGTACACGTCGATCCAGTCGGCGAAGATGCTGCCCGTGCTGTAGTACTTGCGACCATTGACGACCCAACGGTCGCCCGAGCGCGTCACACGCGTAATCACGTCGCCGATCTTCACATCGCCGATTTCGGTCCACGCGTTGCCGACCAGGTCGCCCGCGACGAAACGTTCCAGCCACCGGTCGCGCGCCGCGCCGGGCGATGCATTGAGGCGATCCTCGACAAAGGCGAAATGGCCGCGCAATGCCTGCGGCAGCGCCGAGTCGGCTTCCGCCAGCTCGATCAACAGACGTACGAGTTGCGGAATCGAAGCGCCACCACCGCCATATTCGAGCGGCACGCGCACGGCGCCGAAACCAGCTTCCTTGAGCCAGCCAATCTGTTCATGCGGGAGTGTGCGGGTACGCTCGCGGTCGAGCGCACCTTCGGCAATACGCGCAAAGACGGGGCGGAAGCGGGCTGCGAGTTGTTCGTACCCGATCGACGACGCGGGCGAAAACGGCGAAGGTTGGCTGAGTTGGGTCATGGGCGGAGCAGTGAAGTGAGGACAACGAAAAGAGATCGACGATCATGTTGCCCATCTTCATAAGCACTGTTTGTGCCATTCCCAAACCCTCGTATAGGCCCACCCATGCAGCCCGCTTACGAGAGTCGCCTGCTGTCCGACAAGCAATGTGTTGATGGACTGCTGCTTCGACAGCACGCGGCACGCATTGCTGCGCGCGAAAAACAAAGCGGACGGTAAGACCGGGCTCTGCATCCGGCCCTACCGTCGCAGGCTCAGCGGCCGCCGCGGCTTGCGAGCGCTCTGACGACGCTTACCATCGCGTCGACTTCGTCGCAGGTGTTGTTAAACGCGAGCGATGGCCGCACGCTGGCTTCGAGGCCGAAGCGCCGCAGCCGCGAGCCGCACGCCGCTTTGCGCGGCTAGATGGCATCAATGAGAGGACGTGGAATGCGGTGGACTCGCTGCAGGTGCAGCCGTGGGCGTAGGAGCACTGCAATCGGAGAGCCGCGCCCCTGCCCTCCGAACGCAATGCGAGCTTGTGAGCCGGCTTGAGGCGCCTGGCGGCGCGCGTTTAGGGAAAACAACCCGATCAGATGATCCTGGCGACGGAGGTAGCGAAGTTCCTGATTTCATCGAACTGCGTGACGAGTTCGAGACATAGCACGAACCCGAGCATCGCCGATGCGCCCGGATAGCGTTCGATCCAGCTCAACACGGGGGCCGCATAGCGGCTTCTTACGGCGTGGCGAGTCATGACGTAGGTAATGACGACGCCGATCGCCGCGCCGCCCAGCAAGTCGGTCGGGTAATGAAAGCCTAGATAGGCGCGGGGCAGGCAAATGAAGAGCACCACGTAGAGCAATGCCAGCGTGCCGATGCGCCTCGACACGATAAAAATGCCTACCGCAACGGACATCCACAGCATCGCATGGTCGCTGGGAAACGAGCTCCACGTGGCCAACATGCTTTCGTTCGGCGGCACGAATGGAAAGTGAAGATGCAGTTCCGGCGAAAAAGCTGGACGCATGCGGAACGGCAAGAAATGCGCAAGAAGTCTTCCACTGAAAAGAGCCAGTAGTCCGCTCGCAACCGTCGCAATGACGACTTCGCGTCTCCATTGCCGACGCTCGTCCGACTGAAACCATATCCACCATAAAACGGGGATCAGCATGAGCCCCTTGAACGAATACATCCCTGCAATGGCGCGCACGGCGTGGTTGCACAGCAGACAAGAACTGAATCCGCTAAAGAAAGTCTCTATGCTGGTGTCGAAGCTGTTCATTTTTTTAGTGGGCAATAAGATAGAGATGAAACGGCAATCGCCTGCATGGCGGACTGTGTGACATCTACCCGTTGCCTCACCTGCCGCCTACGCCGAGAGTAGGCGATTTACTCCCGCCGAGCGTTCCGCAACGACTCGCGAAGGCGCGCTTGCGCACGTACGCCTAAAGGTTCTTCTCGCGCTGGCGCCGGACGGCGCAAGTCAATGTAATGCCGCTGTAAGAGGCCACGGCACGAGCCGATGTTTCTTTACCGACGGCTTACGCATCCCTTCCATTCGCTATCGATTACGCCGCTCTATCGTCAGAACCACGCCGTTCAACATCTACAGCGCGGCGAACACCACGGCCGCCACGCCGTCGACCTGTCCGAAGATTCGCGTGAAGCGATAGTGCTGGTCGCCGATCGGCAGCAGGTTCATGCCCGAAGAGGTGGACGCGAGCATCTCATTGGCGAGCGGAATCGAAATGGCGCCGATCTGCCTGAGCTCGGCGCGTGTAGATTCCGGGTCGCCGAGATAGACGGTACAGACGTCGGCGGTATGTCGCATCATGATGACGCTGCAGGCTCTATCAAGCGATCGCTCCAGATATCCGGCAAGGGCTTGGAGCGCTTCGGCTTGTTGCTGCGAATCCCCGGCAGCGGGCTTATCGTCATTCGTCATGTGGCCTCCCTTGGCGATAGGCGATGTTGCCGTCTCGCACGTCTGTCTTCTCGACATCATGGCACATCCACGTCCGAAAGACGTCGCGCGCGCCTGCGCTTCGCGGGGCGTTGCCGGTTACCCGGTGTTACCAATTTCGCATTGCCGTTTCACCTGTGCGGTGAACGCGCCCCTAGACTTCGAGCCATGTTCACTGACGCGGCACGCTAAGCGTGCGGGAGTAGCAAAATGAATAACAAACTTCTGGGCATTGCACTCGGTTTGGCCGCTCTGGCGGCATCCAGCGCCGCGTCGGCTCACGTCGACATTGGCGTGGGCATCGGTATTCCGCTCGGCGTCTACGCGCCGGCAGAGCCCGTCTATGCACCGCCGCCTCCGGTAGTCTACGCGCCTGCCGCGCCGGTTGTGTATGGTCCGCCGCCGGTCGCCGTTGCATATGGCGACGACTGGCGCGCCCGCGAGTGGCGCGAACGTCGTGAGTGGCGCGAACGCGAATGGCGTCGCCACGAATGGCGCGAGCATGAGTGGCGCGAGCGTGAATGGCGCGGTTATTGAAACGACGTCCAAACGCGCGGCATTCTCTAACTATGACTTGTGGGTGTCTTCGAATGAAAGCTGGCCTGACTAGAATCGCTTTGCTTGCAACAACGCTGCTCATCGCTACGACAGGCGCGGCAAACGCCGCGGGCTGCCTCAAGGGCGCGGTGGTGGGTGGAGTGGCTGGGCACTACGCCGGCCATCACGCCGTCGTCGGCGCCGTGGGTGGCTGTGTGGTCGGCAGACACCTCGCGAAGCAGCACGCGCAACAGCAGGCAGAGGAGCGAGCTGCGCAGCGCCAGGCTGTTCCGGCCCAATGACGGTGCGCTTCTTTTGCGCGCTGGGAGCACGGGTTGCATGATCGCTGCCGAGTTAGCGGGCAATGAGGCGGCGATTATCTGCAATGGCGTTCCTTACCTAGACGTTTAGGTTAACGAACTTTTCCCGCCGACGTCCTCGCAACCCACCCCGCAACGGATGTCTTCCGAGACTAATCCTCAAACGGGTTGCCGCCGCTTTTCACCTCGGTGCTGAGATTATATTCCGCGCGCACGGCCTTGAGCACGCCCTCGATGTCGCGCTCGAAGCCGATTGCATTGCCGAAGTGTGTCATGTTCCAGTTGCAGCCTGTCTTGTCCGCCTCCTGCAACTGCGGCCTCGGCACACGAATCTTCACGCCATCCTCGACGACTTCCTGCAGTCGGTGAATTCGCCGGCTGACTTCCTGCTGCAACTGCGAGGCATTGAGCGTCTTGCGTATCATCCTCGTCTCCTTTTAAGGTTCTTCGAGTCAGTCTAGCGCAAGTGCGGTGCGCAACAGTCGGGCGCTGAGAAACAAAAGGGCCTGGGCGCAAACACGACACCGCTGCCGACGAAGGCGCGTCGCGATAAGATGCGCGAGGTGCAAGCGTTGCGCCGACACGGACCTGTTCCTGGCCGGGGCGCAATGCGCGGAGAATTTCGATGGACGACCGATTCGACAGACGAGAACTGCTGCTTCACCTGGGCGACATGCTGGCCGCGTGGAGCTCTTTGGCTCGGGCAGGCGCGCCCGAAACGCCGGTGGTCCAGCTTTTAAGCCAGCAGGATCTGCCTGCAGACCTCGCATTTCTGCGAGCGCTTGATCCGAGAATGACGGTGAGCGATTTCGGCGCACGCGTCGCCAGTGCATTCTCGCGGTGGCCGCAGGACCTTCTGGATACCACGCTCGACCACGAGTCGCTTGCATCGACTGTTCAACAAGCACTCTTTGAAGGTAACCCGCGAGGCTGGGACTCGTACGTCGCTCATGTGCAGACCAAGGTGACGTGGTTCGGGACGAGGCTTCCGAAAATGAAAACGAGCGTCAGTGGCGAACCGGCAGGCGAAGCCAGGCAGCGAGCCGCGGCGGCCGCGGCTGCACCATCTGCCACGCCATCCGCCGCGCAAACGGGACCAGGCACGCGAAGGGGCTGGCCTTGGCCCGATCCCGAGACAACGCGCTGATGTTTGCAGCACATCGCGCTTTGCAGCGCTAAAGCCTTAGCGCGAGGACACGGACGGCAGAGGCGGCGCTCCAGCGCCTCCGCTATAACCTGAAGAAGCAAGACGAACACCGGTTAGGTGTTGCCCTCTGAGACACGAAGCGGTGCTCCTTGTTGGGACAGACCCAACATCGGATTGCTGCTTCGCTCCCGCCGCCTTCGTTCGATGCCCGTGCGGCGGGGCGTTGCAGCCGGCAGCGTGAATGCATCGCCGTCGGCACAGTAGTTGCAAGTTTAGCTGCATCGTCAGGAGACAGCCATGATGCGGCTCTTTGCACACTCACACGGCACGAAGCTAACCTATAGAAGCGGAATCGTTGCTATCGGTGCCCTCTTTCTCATCGCCGTGTGTGCGACCGGACTCGCGGCACTTGCGGGCCTACTGCCGGAGTCGGAGACGGTCGCCGTGACTGTCACTGCGATACCTTTGGTGGACCTGCAAACTGTGATCTCGCGGAGTATTTCGAGTCCGTGATTCGTTTGCGTCAACGCGCCAATCGCACCACCCCACACAAACCTGCCACTTACCCACATTCAGATGAAACCCGCCCTCTCCCATAAGTCAAACGCGCCTTGAGTCGGCGACGCACGAAACTATAGTTGTCCTATCCGTTGTCCATGGAGGATCCCGCGTACTGCAAAAAACATTTCTCGGAGACGCATCATGAAAGCGCTTATAGGGTTCGTTGCGATGCTCGCCGTCCTGCCAGTGGCAAATGCCGAGCAAGGCGATGCAGAAGACAAAGCTCTGACCGAGCTGATGACGAAGCAGACAGTGACGCATGAGACGCAACCAACGCAAGTACAGACCGATACGGCTTATAGCGACAACGGCAAGACCGCTACGCAATCAGGCGGTTCAGTACTGAAAGCGAAAGCAGCCGTCAGCAACGGTGAATGACGCGGAGCTTCAAACGGCTGACTGCCATTCAACCTTCATCTGGTCACCATTTGACATACAGCGGCTCTCTCCTTTCAGGTCGCTGTCACATTCGCGATTCAACGCCCAAACATAGTGCCTTGAGAAAGACACATCAGCTGTCGGCCGCCCCGGCCATCGCGGATCACGCGGTGGCCTGTCGGATCTCAATTCGTTTCAGCTCCCGCCGAAAAAGATATTGCATTGCGGCCCGGCAGTGCAGCGCTCGGCGCGCTTCATGCCGCTTTGCATCTGCGTGCCGGGCATGCCGCCGTATGACTGCGACGTCGTATCGGGCGCGGCGCTTTGAGTCGCGGCGTTTTCCTGCTGGACCGGCTGCGACGTTTCCGGCATTGCTTGCGAATGCGCGAGACCGCTCGTCACGAACAGGCCTGTCGCACAGGCGACGATCAATCGTGTTTTCACGTTGGCTCCTTCATTACGTTCAACCTGCATGGGTAGGACGCGTCACTCGCCCGCGCACGCATGGCGCGTCATCGGCCCTGACTGGACGAGCGAAAGACTCCGGTGGTGGGTGATTTGACAGATGAGGCGAGCAGTGCACCGCATGGACCGGCGCGAGTTGGCGTGCGAAGTGGCAGGTGTCAGCGGGTTTCGTGGACCCTCGACACACATAATCGCCCTGCTAGTGAGAGTTATAGGGCGGGCAACGCCGAAGCGGTAGCAGTTTCAACGTGCCCGTGCCGCAAAAGCTGCGCACAAAGGTGCACCGAAGCCGGCCCAATGCCGGCGCAGCGCTAGAAAGCGCTCTTGATCACGCCCCCGTCCGCGCGCAACGCGGCTCCGGTGGTGGCCGACGCAAGCGGACTGGCAATATAGGCCACGAGTGACGCCACTTCCTGCGGCGAACCGAATCGCTTGATGAGCGAGGTGGGACGGACCTTTTCGAAGAACTCCTTCTCGAACGCTTCAAACGATTTGCCGTCGGCCTTCGCGAGCGTCTCCACGAACTCGCCTACGCCGCGCGATTTCGTCGGGCCCGGCAGCACGCTATTGACGGTGATGCCTGTGCCGGCAACGGCTTCGGCGAGTCCGCGGGCGACCGCCAGCTGCGCGGTTTTCGTCATCCCGTAGTGGATCATTTCAGCCGGAATCTGCACCGCGCTTTCGCTCGAGATGAAAATGATGCGCCCCCAGTTGGCGCGCTTCATCGCGGGCAAAAAGAGCCGGGCGAGACGTACGCCGCTCAGGACATTCACGTCGAAAAAACGCTGCCAGTCCGCGTCGGGGATGTCTTCAAACGGCTTCGGCTCGAAGATGCCGAGATTGTTGACGAGAATCTCCACGTCCGGATAGCGTCGCGCGAGTTCTTCGGCCGAAGCGGCCGTGCTGAGGTCGCCCGCGAATCCCACCACATCGCCGCCCGTTTGCGCTTTGAGCTGCGCGACGACGTCATCCACGGATGACTGTGCGCGGCCGTTCACGATCACGCGCGCGCCCTCCTGCGCCAACGTGCTGGCGATTGCGAGACCGATGCCGGCTGTGCTGCCGCTCACCAGCGCGAGTTTGCCCGTCAGATTCAGGTCCATGAGTCGTGTCCTTTCATTGAGTGAAGTCAAAGTAGCGGCATCGGCGCATGCATGCCGGATGCCGCAACGGTTCACGTACGCGTAATGGATGCACCACCGTCGACGAGCGACGCGGTGCCGGTCACAAACGACGAATCGTCCGATGCGAGGTACAGCACCGAACGCGCCAGCTCTTCCGGCCTGGCGACGCGCTTGAGCGCATGCAACCCGGTCACGAAGGCCTGCGACTCGTGGCTGTCGTTCATGCCGCGATACATTTCCGTGTCGACCGCGCCCGGCAGCACCGCGTTCACGCGCACGCCTTGCGCGCCGTACTCGGCGGCGAGCGCCTGCGTCAAACCGATCAGTCCGGCCTTGCTCGCCGCGTACGCCGCCGTGCCCGGAAACGCGAACGAGTAGCCAACGAAGGTCGACGTGAAGATGATCGACCCGCCCCCCTGCTTTAGCATTTCGGGAATCTGGTGCTTCGCGCCAAGGAAGGCACTCGTGAGATTGGTGGCCAGCGCGGTGTTCCAGCCCGCTTCGGAAATGCCGGTGCTCGGCCCCATTTCGCCGAGCGTGCCGGCGTTGTTGTAGGCGATGTCCAGACGGCCGAAGCGGCTCACGGCGAGCGCAACGAGCGCCTTTGCAAAGTCTTCCGATTGCACGTCGCCGGCGAGATACGCCGCTTCGCCGTCTTCCGCGGCGATCTCCGCAGCGAGCGTTTCGAGCTCGGCCGTGCGGCGCGCCGCCATCACCACTTTGGCGCCTTCCTTCGCGAACAGCTTTGCAGTCGCGCGGCCAATTCCCGAACTGGCACCCGTCACGATGGCGACTTTTCCCGTCAAGCGTTGCATGTCCTCTCTCCTGATGCATGTCGGCCGCTGCCCGATGCGTCGGCCCGTGGAAGCACTATAGGCTTCACTCCCGATGGCAGAAAGGCCTAAAACATGGTCCTATCAGTCAGTTTTTGTGAATGATGGAGACGTGAATGGACCGCTTGCGCGCTTACGAGGTCTTCGTGACGGTGGTCAGCCGTGGTGGCTTCGCACGTGCGGCCGAGATGCTCGGCACCTCGCCCGCCAATGTGACCCGCTATGTGAACGAACTGGAAGCGCATCTCGGCACGCGACTTCTGAATCGCACGTCGCGCACACTGTCTCTAACCGAGGGCGGCGAGACGCTTTACGCGCGCTGCAAATCGATTCTCGACGATGTCGCCGAGACCGAAGGGCTTGTGTCGTCGGCCTCGGTCGAGCCGCGCGGACGCCTGCGCATCAATGCGCCCGTGAGCTTCGGCATCCTGCATCTGGCGCCGCTCTGGCCCGAGTTCATGCGCAAATATCCCGGCATCGAGCTCGATGTGGGGCTGATCGACCGCGTCGTCGATATCGTCGACGAAGGCTACGATCTCGCCATTCGCATTTCGCGCGCCGGCTCGACCAACCATGCAGCGCGCAAGCTCGCGACCTCGCAGAACATTCTGTGCGCGTCGCCGGCCTATCTGGCTCGCGCCGGTATGCCGGCAGCGCCCACGGATCTGACCGGACATCGCTGCATCGGCTACACCTATGCGGCTACGGGCGACGAGTGGCAACTGATCGACCGCGGCGGCAAGACGCACGCGGTCAAGGTGGACTGCCACATGCATACGAATAACGGCGACACGGCGCGCGCAGCGGCGCTCGCCGGGCACGGGCTGATCTGGCAGCCCACCTTTCTGATCGGCAACGACTTGCGTGCCGGCGCGCTCGTGCACGTGTTGCCCGACTATCGCTTGCCTGAGATCGACATACTCGCCCTGTATCCGAGCCGTCGACACGTGAGCGCCCGCGTGCGCGTGATGATCGACTTCCTGGTCGATGCGTTCGGCGGGATTCCACCGTGGGACCGCGACGAGACAGACGCCGTCCCGGCATAGACTGCATCGACAGAACCTGTCCAGCAACACAGCTGACGCCTGACTCATCAGTCAGCACCGGCGCTCGTCCCCTCTCGCCGCCCTTCCGCGCCAAAAAAACGATCGACTCGATCAAAACCAGGGTTAACTCCTGCTTGGTTCGATCAAATTCACGACATAGAATGACTACAACGATCAAACACACACGGCCTGTTGCACAAGCGGCCCCACGCCAAATGATCGATTCGCTCAAACCCGCAAACGACTGGAGACAAAACGAATGAGAAGGTCCCTCGCGCTGCTCGGCACGCTCGGTTTCGCCGTATCGGCTCATGCACAGAGCAGCGTCACGCTGTACGGTCTGATCGACACATCGCTCATGTACACGAACAACCAGAAAGGCGGCACGGCCTGGCAGATGTCGAGCGGCGTGGAATCCGGCAGCCGTTGGGGGCTGAAGGGCGTCGAGGATCTGGGCGGCGGCCTCAAAGCGATCTTTACATTGGAAAACGGCTTCAGCGGTACGACCGGCACGCTCGGCCAGAACGGCCGGATGTTCGGCCGTGCCGCCTGGGTCGGCATGAACACGCCCTACGGCACAGTGACGCTCGGCCGGCAGAACGAGCCGTCCGCGGATTTCGTCGGCCCGCTGATTGCCGCGAACCAGTGGGCAGGCGGCATCGGCGCACATCCGGGCGACACCGACAACCTCTATGTCAACGCGCGCATCAGCAACAGCGTCAAGTACATCTCGCAGGACTACGGCGGATTCCGCGCCGGCGCGCTGTTCAGCTTCGGCGGTACGGCAGGCAACTTCAACAACAACCGCATCTGGAGCATCGCCGCCGGCTATAGCCGCGGACCGCTCGCGCTCGGCGTGTCCTATATCGACACCTCGCGCCCGAACACCGCACTGTGGGACGGCACCGCCGGCGCCGCCGCCATTTCGCCGAACAACACGCCGATCTATTCGGGCTACACGTCGGCGCGCACGCAGCGCGTCGCGTCCGTGGGCGGCAATTACACGTTCGGCGCGGCGAAGTTCGGCCTTGTCTACTCGAATTCGCGCTTCGAGGATCTGGGCTCCGGCGCGGCGTCCGCGCCCATTGCCCGCTACAACGGCGCGACGGCCGTCTTCGACAACGCAGAAGCAAACTTCAGCTACCAGTTCACGCCGGCGCTGCTCGTGGGACTCGCGTACAACTACACGCGCAGCCATGGCGCCGGCGACGCACACTACAACCAGGTGAATGCCGGCGCCGACTATTTTCTGTCCAAGCGCACCGACGTCTATCTGACTACCGGCTATCAGCGCGCGAGCGGCACCGACTCGACCGGCAAAACCGCCGTGGCCGCGTTGTGGCCGGTCAGCGCGTCGAGCAATTCGCATCAGATCGTCGCGGCCCTCGGCTTGCGCCACAAGTTCTGAAGCAGCGGCAGAAGGACCGTATCAACCTGAGTCTCGCCGACGCAAAGAGCCGGCCGGCGAGCACCGTGGAGAGTTCTGGCATGACAGTCACATTCAAGGGCATTGTTCCCGCGCTGATCACCCCGATGACCGCCGACGAAGAAATCGACGAAGCCGGTCTGCGCACGCTCGTCGACCGTCTGATCGACGCGGGCGTGCACGGCCTCTTCGTGCTCGGCACCAACGGCGAATTCATCGCGCTGAACGAGGCCGAAAAATTGCGCGTTGCGCGCATTGCGGTCGATCAGGCGCGCGGGCGCGTCCCGGTCATCGCCGGCACGGGCGCCTACGCCACGCGCGAGGTGATCGCGCTCAATCACAAGATGCAGGATGTCGGGGTGGATGCGGTCTCGGTCATCACGCCCTACTTCAACGGCGCGACGCAGCAGGAGCTGTTCACGCATTACGAGCGCATTGCGACAGGCACGTCGCTGCCCGTCATGCTTTACACGATCCCGGCCAAGGCCGGGATCACGCTGAATGTCGACACCGTGCGGCGCCTCGCCGGGATTCCGAATATTCGCGGCATCAAGGACAGCGGCGGCGATTTCGACCGCCTGCTGCAGCTGATCAACTTGCGCCGCGACGACTTCGCCGTGTTCACCGGCACCGACTCGATGATCCTGTGGACGCTGATCGCGGGCGGCGACGGCGCCGTCGCGGCCACGACCAATGCGGTGCCGGACGTCGTCATGTCGATCTGGAACAACTTCCACGCGGGTGAGATCGATGCCGCGCGTCGCGCTCAGGAATCGCTGCGCCCGCTGCGCGACGCGTTCGCGCTCGGCACCCTGCCCGTCGTGCTGAAAACCGCCGCGACGATGCTCGGCATGCCGGCGGGCCCGGCTCGTGCGCCCGCCCAACCCCTCGACGACGCCGCGCGCGAGCGTCTTGCGAAAGCGCTCGCGCAGTATCCGCGAGCCGTCTAACCGCGAGCCGGACAGGCCAGCACCGCTCGACAGCACTGACAGCACAAGGATTCGCACTATGTCTTCCGTTTATCACTTTCAGACCGTCAACCATATCGTGCACGGGCCGAACAGCCTCGATCAGTTGCCCGAAAAACTCGCGCTGCTCGACCGGCCGGTTCGCCGCATCGCCTTCATCACCCAGCCGGCGATGGAAGCCAACGGCGTGGCCGCGCGCGTCGTCGAAACCCTGGCGAAGAAGGACATCGAGGTGCTGACGGTGCGCGACGTGCAGCCAGAGCCGACCATCGAAAACGTGGAGACGGTGTACCGCGATCAGATCGCGCCGTTTGCGCCCGACGCCGTGCTGGCCATCGGCGGCGGCAGCGTGCTCGACGCGGCCAAGCTCTTTGCCGTGCGCCTGACGAATCACGCGCCGCTGCGCGATTGGCTCGGCATCGATCTGATCGCGTCGCCCGGCGTGCCGCTGATCCTCGTGCCCACCACGTCCGGCACCGGTTCGGAAGTTACGCCCAATGCGATCGTCACATTGCCCGACGAAGAGCTGAAAGTCGGCATTGTGAGCCGCCATTTGCTGCCGCAGCTCGTCATTCTGGACGCGACGCTCACGCTGGATCTGCCCAAACCGATCACCGCAGCAACCGGCATGGACGCATTCATCCACGCGCTGGAATCGTATATCTCGACCAAGGCCAATCCGGTCAGCGACATGTACGCGATGGAGTCGATGCGGCTGATCGGCGCGAACCTGATCGAAGCGTACGAGAACGGCCATTCGCTGAAGGCGCGCGAAGCCATGCTGCTCGGCTCCATGTACGGCGGCCTCGCGCTGACGGCCGCCGGCACCGCCGCCGTGCACGCCCTCGCCTATCCGCTTGGCGGCATGTTCAACATCACGCATGGCGTGGCGAATTCGATGCTGCTGCCGCATGTGATGGAATTCAACCTCGACGCCATCGCCGGGCGTCTTGCCCATGTCGCGCACGCGCTCGGTCTCGCGCGACACGACGACAGCGACGATGCCGCCGCGAACGCGCTGCTCGCGCGTCTTCGCGAATGGACCGCCGCGCTCGCGATTCCGCAAGACCTGCGCAAATTCGGTGTCGCCGAAGCGCACCTGGATGCGCTCGCCGTGGCGGCGTCGAAAGTGAAGCGGCTGCTCGGCAACAACCCGAAGCCGCTGAATCTCGACGACATCAAGGCGATCTATCGCCGCCTGCTGCCATGAGCTCGCCTGACACGGGAAGCGCGCGGCTTCTCATCATCGGCGACGATCTGTCGGGCACGGCCGACTGCGCCGTGACCTGCGCGCGTCATGGCCTGACGAGCGTCGTGAGTTTCGGACCGGCGCCCGCCATGGATGCCGCGCAGATCGACGTGCTCGCCATCGACACGGACACGCGCCGCCAGCTGCCCGCCGAGGCCGCGCGCGCCAATCAGGAAGCATGGCATGCGCATTCGCCGGGCCGGCGCATCTACAAGAAGATCGACTCGACACTGCGCGGCAACGTGGCCGCCGAAGTGGCAGCGCTCTCGAGCGTCGCGGGCATGGCCGTGGTGGCGCCCGCTTTTCCGCGAGCCGGACGCACGACGCGCGGCGCGCGGCAATTCGTGTTCGGCACGCCAGTGGAGGAGTCCGAGGCATGGCGCAACGAAGGCATCGCGGGCACGGCCGATCTTCAGGCGATGCTCGGCGCGGCTGGTCTGCGGGTCGCGACCATCGATCTCGCCGCAGTGCGCGAAGGCGCGGCATCGCTGCAGGCGCGTCTTTCTGCCTGCCTCGTCGCGCAATGGCAAGCCGTGGTGTGCGACAGCGAAACGGATGCCGACCTCGCCTGCATCGCCGCAGCGTCCGCGACGCTCGACGGCGTGTTCTGGGTCGGCTCGGCAGGGCTCGCCGCGCCGCTGATCGAGGTGCTCGCGGCTCGCCAGTCAGAACAGGAAACGACAGACGGATCGACGCACCGACCCACGCCGCCGACGCGCGCGTTTGCGCGCTCCGGCGGCACGGCTCATCCGCGTGGCGTGATGACCGTGGTCGGCAGCATGTCGAGCGTTTCGCATCGGCAGGTGGCGCTGTTGCGCGGCCAGGCCGGCGATTCGCTCGATCTCTTCGACGTCGACGCCGCCGACCTGCTCGATCCTGTAAGCCCGGCCGCACTCATGCTGACCACGCGTGTCACGCACTCGCTGATGCGCGGCCGTCACGTGATCGTCGCCGTGAGCCAGTCGCAACGCGCGGCTGTCGATGACGGCGCGCACATCGCACAGCAGCTCGCCGAACGCCTCGCGCCGGCCGCCGCTCATGCGGCCGCGCTGATCGCGACCGGCGGCGAGACAGCGCGTGCCTTGCTGTCGGCCATGAAGGTGAACGCGTTGCGCGTGATCGAAGAAATCGAAACCGGTGTGCCCCTGCTTGCCGCCGCGCATGCGGGCCGCACATTACCCGTTGTCACCAAGGCGGGCGGCTTCGGTCAGCCCGACACCCTGTATCGCGCATGGCAACGGCTCGCCGCCATGCAGCAAGCGGTCGCGCAAGCACCGCGTCAATCCAGCGAAGAGGAAGCTATGACTTACCGTCCCGTAATCGGCATCACGATGGGCGATGCCGCCGGCGTGGGCCCGGAAATCATCATGAAGAGCCTCGCGCACGCGTCCGTGTACGACGGCTGCCGTCCGCTCGTGATCGGCGACTCGAAGCGCCTCGTCGACGCAGGCCAGCGCACCGGCGTCACGCTGAGCGTGCGGCCGATCGCGTCGCCCGCCGAGGCGCGCTTCCAGTACGGGGAAGTCGACTGCATCGACCTCGGACTGATTCCGGCGGATCTGCCCTACGGCAAGCTCTCGGCTGTCGCCGGCGACGCTGCGTACCAGTACATCGCGCGCACGGTCGAGCTCACGTCAGCCGGCGAGCTCGACGCCATCTGCACCGCGCCGCTGAACAAGGAAGCGCTGCACGCGGGCGGACATATCTTCCCGGGTCACACGGAAATGCTCGCGCATCTGACGGGCATTCCCGAAGTGTCGATGATGCTCGTCGCGCCGAAGCTGCGCGTGATTCACGTCACCACGCACATCGGCCTGCTTGACGCGATTCGCCGCATCGAACCGGGACTCGTGCAGCGCACGATCGAACGCGCGCACGAAACCCTGGTGCGCGCGGGCATCGACGAGCCGCGCATCGGCGTGTGCGGCATCAATCCGCACGCAGGAGAAAACGGCCTGTTCGGCTACGGCGAAGAGGAAGAGAAGATCGTACCCGCCGTCGCCGTGCTGCGCGAGCGCGGCTGGGACGTCGAAGGACCGCTGCCCGCCGACACGCTGTTCTTTCGCGCGGGACGCGGCGACTTCGACGTGGTCGTCGCCATGTATCACGATCAGGGCCACGGTCCCGTCAAGGTGATGGGCCTCGAAGCCGGCGTGAACGTCACGGTGGGCCTGCCGGTGATCCGCACCTCGGTCGATCACGGCACCGCCTTCGACATTGCAGGCAAGGGCATCGCGGACGAACGCAGCATGCTTGAAGCGTTGAAACAGGCAGAAGACCTGGCCACGCGCCGCGCCGTGCAGACAGCCTGACGGCCTGACGCCCGACGCCCTGTCCGGCCGCGCGCCGCACACAACAAATCGGAGACATTGATGAATCACTTTACCGTGTGGGACACCGCCATCATCATTGCGATGGTCGTCGTGTATATCGTGGTCACGGCATGGATCAGCATCCGGCTGCGCAGCAAGACCACCGAACAGTTCATGGTGGCGGGGCGCTCAACGCCCGCCGTCGTCATCGCGATCCTGTTGATGTCGGAGTACATCGGCGCGAAGTCGACCATCGGCACCTCGCAGGAAGCCTTCAATGTGGGGATTGCCGCTTCGTGGTCGGTCATCTCGGCCTCGATCGGCTTCGTGTTTTTCGGTCTTTTCATGGCGCGCCGGCTGTATCGCTCGGGCGAGTTCACCATCTCGGGCTTCATCGCGCAGAAGTACGGCAAGGGCGCGAAGCTCGTCGTCTCGGCGATCATGATTTATGCGCTCTTTATCGTCAACGTCGGCAACTACGTGAGCGGCGCCGCGGCGATTTCGACGGTCATGCGCGTGAATCTGCCGACGGCTGCGTTCATCACCGCGATCGTCAGCACGATCTACTTCGCGTGGGGCGGCTTGAAGAGTGTCGCGTATGTGACGATCCTGCATAGCGCCGTCAAACTGCTCGGCATCGGCATTCTGGTGTGGGTCGCGCTCTCCATGACAGGCGGCATTGCGCCGATGATGCAGCAGATGCCCGCGCAATACTTCACGTGGAAAGGCGCGCTCGGCGGCGGAACGATCGGCGCGTGGATCATCGGCACGGCGGGCGCGATCTTCTCGACGCAGTTCATCATTCAGGCGATTTCGGGCGCGAAGTCGGCCAACGAGGCGCGCAACGCCACGCTGATTGCCGGCGCGCTGTGCGTGCCGATCGCGATCGCGCTGGGCTTTCTCGGCGTGGCGGCGAAGTTTCTGTTTCCCAACATCAAGAGCCTCTACGCGCTGCCGATTTTCCTTCAGCACATGCATCCGCTCCTGTCCGGCGTGGTGACCGTGTCGCTCGTCGCGTCGATCTTCGTGAGCGTGAGCACGGTTGCGCTCGCCATCGCTTCGCTGATCGTTAAGGACTTCTATGTGCCGCGCTATCGTCCGTCGCCGGAGCGCGAGCTGCGCGCGACGCGCATGATCTCTTTCGTGGTTGGCTTTTTGCCGCTCATCTTCGTGCTGTTCGTGCCGCAGATTCTGGCGCTCTCCTTCTTCACCCGCGCGCTGCGTCTGACCGTGACGGTGGTGGCGCTGATGGGCATTTACCTGCCCTTCTTCAACAGCAACCGCGGCGCGATCTGGGCGCTCGTGCTGGCCACGCTCGCCACGACGGCCTGGTATCTGCTCGGCAATCCGCTCGGTATCGACAACATGTATATCGCGCTGCTCACGCCCGCCGTCGTGATGGTCATCGACAAGCTGCTGTTTCATCCGGCAAGCGGCAACGGCTCGCGGATCGAACGCCGCGTCGCGCATACGGACTCGTGAGCCGCATGCTGTCCCGTTACCACGATTGAACGTATCAGGATTTCATCATGACCAGCCATTCCCTCATGCCCGACGAAGCGACGACCATGCCGGGCCAACTGCACGAGGCTCGCGGCGACGCCGCGCGCATCGACGCCTATCTGCCCGCCGCCACGGTGCAGAATCATGCGGCGAACCTGCTTGCGCTTGCCAACGGCGACCTGCTTTGCGCATGGTTCGGCGGCACGCAGGAAGGCGTGCCCGACATCTCGATCTATCTGTCGCGGCTCGCGCAAGGCAGTTCGACGTGGAGCGAGCCCGTGCGCCTTTCCGACGACCCGACGCGCTCGGAGCAGAACCCGGTCCTCTTCGCCGCGCCGGACGGCAAGCTATGGCTGATTTACACGGCGCAGTTGTCGGGGCATCAGAACACGTCGATCGTGCGGCGCCGCGTATCCGGCGACAACGGCCATACGTGGGGGCCGATCGACACGCTGTTCGACTTGCCGGGCACGTTCGTGCGGCAACCCATTGTCGTCGCGCGCGACGGCGCGTGGCTGTGCCCCGTGTTCCTGTGCCGGGTCGCGCCCGGCGAGCGCTGGTCGGGCAACGACGACGTCAGCGCCGTCATGCGCTCCACCGACAACGGCGCGACATGGACAGCGCACGATGTGCCGGGCAGCGTCGGCTGCGTGCATATGAACATCCAGCCGCTTCGCGACGGCTCGCTCGTCGCGCTCTTTCGCAGCCGCTGGGCCGATCACATTCACATGAGCCGTTCCGCCGACGGCATCACATGGAGCGAGCCCGAACCGCTCGCGCTGCCGAACAACAATTCGTCGATCCAGTTCGTGACGCTGGCCAACGGTCACCTTGCGCTTGTCTTCAACAACAGCAGCGCCGCGCAGAGCACAGGCCGCCGCGCCTCGCTCTACGACGACATCGAAGATGCGGAAGACAGCGGTACGCTCGCCACGCAAGCCGCGTCGGCGCGCGGCACGGCATTCTGGGGCGCGCCGCGTGCGCCGATGACACTCGCCGTTTCCATGGACGGCGGCCGCACGTGGCCGGTCATGCGCAACCTGGAAACCGGCGACGGCTATTGCATGACGAATAACTCCACGGACAAGCTGAATCGCGAGTTTTCGTATCCGTCCATTGTGCAATCCGCGGACGGACGCCTGCATATCGCCTACACGTACTTCCGCCAGCGCATCAAATACGTGAGCGTCAGCGAAGACTGGGCATCGGCCGGGGAGCGTCAGGCGGCGTAAGCGTGCAGCGGGCACGCGTCGGCGCATAGCCGCGACAACGCAATCGGGAAATGGATAAACTACCTTCGCGCCGGACCGTCCGCGCCGCCGCCCGCCGTGCCTGCAGGCGGCGTCTTGAACCCGATACCGATCACCACATGAAAGTAGCCCGCCGCCGGGAGGCCATGCTCAAGGCCGTTCTGTCAGGAATGACGGAAGTCGCCGAACTCTGCGAACACTTCGGCATGTCCGAGGCCACTGTGCGCCGCGATCTGCGCGCGCTCGCCGACGAGCGGCTGATTCTGCGCACCTACGGCGGCGCGGCGTCCGTCAGCACTCACGCGCCCGAGGAACCGCTCGAGCAGCGCAGCCACAGCTTCCAGGCAGAGAAGGACGCGATCGGCCTCGCGGCCGCCGCGCATGTCGCGCCGGGCGACACCATCTTTCTGGACAGCGGCACGACCACTGCCGCGCTCGCGCGTGCGCTCGCGAATCGCGAGGACATTCAGGTGGTCACGAACAATCTGCTGGCCGTGCAGATACTCGCCGCGAGCAAGGTGCATCTGACGCTGATCGGCGGCGACGTGCGCGAGTCGAGCATGAGCACGCTCGGCGCGATTGCCCTGCTCGCGCTCACGCGCCTGACCGTCGACAAGGCGTTTCTCGGCGCGGACGGCGTGGTGGCAGGCCGCGGACTGTGCGAAGCGACGGCGGATCAGGCGTATCTGAAGGAATGCGTGATGCGGCAGGCGGCGGCCGTGTATGTGCTGGCGACCTCGGACAAGCTGGAGCGCGACAGTCAGCAGCACTGGGCGCCGATCGAAAAGCCGTGGACGCTCATTACCAACGCGAACTCAGCCGACGCGCCATGGCAGGTGTTTCAGAATCTCAACGGTGTCACGGTCGAATCGGTACCGCTACCTGGCGAGACCCGCAACTGAAGAGCCGCTTGACGGACGCGGCAGGCAAAACGGATATGGCAAAACGAATCGTGGTGACGGGCGCGAGCTCGGGCATTGGGCGCGCCGTGGCGGACCGGCTGCTGAAAGACGGTGATGAGGTGATCGGACTGAGCCGCAGCGCGCCGAATTTCACGGACGCGCGCTTTCGCCATGTCCCGGCGGATCTCGCGGATGTCGACGCAATTGCGCTGCTCGCCCGCGAGCTCGGACCGGTCGACGGTCTCGTTCACGCGGCCGGTTTCATGAAGACGGCGCGCGTGGGCGAACTCGACCTGGCGAGCGGCGAGGCCATGTGGCGGCTCCACGTCGCGGCGGCAGCGGCGCTCGCCGATGCGCTCGTGCCGTCCCTGCCCACCGGCGGGCGCATCGTCCTGATCGGCAGCCGCGTGTCGGCGGGCGCGGCAGGACGCAGCCAGTACGCGGCAGCGAAAGCCGCGATGGTGGCGATGGCGCGCTCGTGGGCCATTGAACTGGCGCCGCGCGGCATCACGGTGAACGTGGTCTCGCCGGCCGCCACCGAAACGCCGATGTTGCGCGATCCGCAGCGCAGTTCCAGCGCGCCCGTCATGCCGCCCATCGGCCGGTATGTGAAGACGGAGGAAGTCGCCTCGCTGGTCGCCTTCCTGCTCGGTGACGACGCCGGCGCGATCACCGGTCAGCAGATCATGGTGTGCGGCGGCAGTTCGCTCGGGTGAAGCATGCGGATGGGCGGCGTCGGCCCCGGTCGGCGGCGACGATCGGGCGCCATCCGCTCATCAGCCGGCATCGGCAAGTGCATGCGCGTTGGCTGACCGCTCGATCGCGTGACGATTGGGAGGCCGCCGCAAACCCAGATTCTGGCGCAGCGTCGTCCCTTCGTATTCGGTGCGGAACAGGCCGCGGCGTTGCAGTTCCGGCACCACGTGCGCGGCGAATTCGACGAGCCCGCCCGGCAGCCATGGCGACATGATGTTGAAGCCGTCGGCCGCGCCTTCCTCGAACCACTGCTGCAACTGATCGGCGATGCTCTGCGGCGTGCCGACGACCTGCTGATGCCCGCGCGCGCCCGCGATGCGCAGGTACAGATCGCGAATCGTCAGATTTTCGCGGCGGGCAAGGTCGAGCAGCAGACGCTGGCGGCTCTTGCCGCCGTTGGTCTCCGGCAAGTCCGGCACCGGGCCATCGACCGGATAGGACGAGAGATCGACTCCGCCTGCCATCTTCGACAACAGCGACACGCCGACAACCGGATGAATCAGCGCCTGCAACGCTTCGAACTTTTCGTCCGCCTCCTCCTGCGTGCGGCCGATCACCGGAAAGATGCCCGGCATGATCTTCAGATCGTCCGGGTGACGGCCATATCGCGCGAGCCGTCCCTTCACATCGCGATAGAACGATTGCGCCTCCTCGAGCGTCTGATGCGCGACGAAGATGACCTCGGCGGTTTGCGCGGCCAGTTCGCGCCCGGCTTCCGACGCGCCCGCCTGCACCACCACCGGCCAGCCTTGCGGCGCACGCGCGACGTTCAGCGGCCCTTTCACCTTGAAGTGCTTGCCGCGATGATTCAGCGTGTGAAGCTTCGCCGGATCGAAGTAGAGGCCGCTCTCCTTGTCGCGCACGAACGCGTCGTCTTCCCAACTGTCCCACAGGCCTGTGACGATGTCGTAGAACTCGCGCGCGCGCTCGTAGCGCAGCGCGTGGTCGAAATGGCGATCCAGGCTGAAATTGTGCGCTTCCGTTTCGCTGCTCGACGTGACGAGATTCCAGCCCGCGCGCCCGCCGCTCAGATGATCGAGCGACGCGAATTTGCGCGCGACGTTGTACGGCTCATTGAAGCTCGTCGATACCGTCGCGGTCAAACCGATGTGCCGGGTCACGGCGGACAGTGCGGATAACAGCGTGAGCGGTTCGAAGTGATCCGCGCGCGCGGTGCGCGACAGCGAGGCGAGGTCCGTGTCGCGCACGCCGACGCTGTCGGCGAAAAAGATCGTGTCGAACTTCGCGCGCTCGGCGATCTGCGCGAGTTCCGCGTAGTGCGCGAAGTCGAGGCCCGCGGCGGCATGCGCATGCGGATGACGCCAAGCGGCGATGTGGTGGCCCGTCTCCATGAGGAACGCGCCGAGCTTGATCTGACGTTGGCTCATTATATTTAGGGCTGCGTAGTGTGCGGCTGGCCGAAACCAGCAAGGAGCTGATCGCGCAAGGCGACGTAGCGCGGATCGGCGCGATCGCGCGGCCGCGGCAGATTCACCTCGGCAATGCGCTTGATGCGGCCGGGCCGCGGCGCCATGGTAACCACCCGGTCGCCGAGATAAAGCGCTTCGTCCACATCGTGCGTGACGAGCACCATCGTGATCCGCTCGTGTTCCCAGATGCGTTGCAGCTCGTTCTGCAGGCGCGCGCGCGTCAACGCATCCAGTGCGCCGAACGGCTCGTCGAGGAGCAACACACGCGGCCGGTTGACGAGCCCGCGCGCGATTGCGACACGCTGCGCCATGCCGCCCGACAGCTGATGCGGATACGCGTTCTCAAAGCCTTCGAGTCCGACTAGCGCGATGTGCTCCGCCACCGCCTGGCGCTTTTCGTAGAGCGACAACGGCGCGTTGCGCAGTGCTGCGAGCACGTTCTGCGCTGCCGTGAGCCACGGAAACAGCCGATGATCCTGAAACACGATGCCGCGTTGCAGCGACGTATCGCGCACGCGATCGCCGGCGACGCGAATCTCGCCGGTATAGTCGGTGTCGAGCCCCGCGATCAGCCGCAGCAGTGTCGACTTGCCGCAGCCGCTCGCACCCAGCACGCTGACGAACTCGCCCGCGCGTATGCGCAGCGAAATATCGTCGAGCACCGGCAGCGCCGCGTAATGCTTGCTGACGTGGTCGATCTCCACGTCTTCGGATACAACCGCTGTCATCAGACGTTCTCCTTAATCAAGGCGGCACCGCGGCGTTTGAGCACGGCGCGCTCGGCCGCACGCGCCAGCGCACTCAGCAACGAGCCCACCACGCCGACTACCACGATGCCGAACAGCACCAGATCCATACGGAAGTTCTCGCTGCCGTCGATCAGCGTGTTGCCAATGCCGCTTCCCGCGACGAGCAGATATTCCGCGCCGAGCGTCGCGAGCCACGAATAGATCAGCGCGAGATAAAGGCCCGTGAAAATCGACGGCAGAGCGGCCGGCAGGATGACGTGCCAAACCAGTTGCCGTTGCGTGTAGCGAAAGACGCGCGCGGCTTCGACGTAGGCGCGCGGCACGGCATGAATGCCGTCGCAGGTATGCGCGGCGACCGGCAGCAAGGCGGCGAGCGAGAGAAACACGACCTTCGCCGCATCGCCGAGACCGAACCACACGGAAATCAGCGGGATCCACGCGAATAGCGAAATCTGCTTGAACGTGTCGAAGCTCGGACCAATCACGCGGGCCGCGATGCGCGACAAACCGAGCGCGACGCCGAGTGCAAGTCCGAGCACCGTGCCTATTGCGAAGCCGCTCGCCTCGCGCGCAAGCGATGCGCCGAGCGCCTTGGCGAGCGCGCCGCTCGTCACCTGCTGCCACGTCGTTTGCCAGACCTGCGCGGGCGTGACGAGCAGGCCACCCTTGCCTGCATGCAATGCGCTGACAGCCCACCAGATCGCGAGAGCCGCCGCCGGCAGCACGAGGCCGCGCAAGTCGGGCAGACTCCGTTTTCGCGGGACAGCGCGATCGACCTCGCAATCGCAGTGCGGCGGCGCGTTGCGAGCTTTGAACCCGTCGCTGAAGCTGATCATGACCGACGAACCTCCGTTCTGTTAGCGGAATGCCGACGGCATGCCGCGGCGCAGCCGCCTTTCGAGCGCGTCGAGCGCACGGTTGATCGCGAACCCGATCGCGCCGACCACGACGACGGCCGCCATCACGAGATCGAGCTGGAATAGCTGACGCCCGTACACGATCAGATAGCCGAGCCCTTCCGACGACGCCACCAGTTCGACCACCACGAGTGCGAGCCACGCCTTGGTGAACGCGAGCCGCACGCCGGTTGCGAGCGTCGGCACCGCGGACGGCAGTACCACATGCACGATGCGTTGCCAGCGCGTGTAGCCGAACACGCGCGCCGCCTCGTCGAGCGTAACGGGGGCGCCGCGAAAGCCCTGCAGCGTGCTGAGCGTGACCGGCACGAGCGCGGCGTGCGCGATCAGGATGTACTTCAACGGCTCGCCGACACCCACGAGCAGCAGCAGAAACGGCAGCCAGCCGAGCACCGGAATCTGCACGAGCGCGTTGAAAGCGGGCAACACGTAAGCCTCGAAGCTGCGCGAAAGGCCGAGCGCCGAGCCGAGCAGGAATCCGCCCAGCGTGCCCGCAACGAAGCCGCAGAACACGCGTTGCAGGCTGACGAGCGTGTTGTGCAAGAGATCGCCGCTCTGCACGAGATCGACGAAGGTCGCGTACACGCGCACGGGCGGCGGCAAGATCTGCGGCGCGATCCAGCCGCGCTCGCAGCCGACCCACCATAGCGCGAACAGTACGGCGGGCAGCGCCCATGGCGCGAGCGCCCAGCCGAGCGCGCGCCAGCGCCGCGCTGGCGTCGACGTGTGGCCGAGGGCGGCATCGAGATCGAGGGTGATGGTGTTGCTCATCGGCGCTCTCCGGTTAGCCGAGCGGCTTGCCGGCCGCGTCGTACTGTGTCCATTCGCGTTCGAGTTTCAGCGTGCGCAGCGCGTTGTCCAGATAGCGCGTCTCGAACCAGCCGTCGACCTGCACCGGCTGACGGATCAGTTTGAGTTTCAGCGCGTCCTGCGCGACTGCCTTGTAGCGTGCGACGATGAACGGATCGATCAGCGGCGAATTTCGCGACTTCAGCGTGCCGGGCGGAAACTCCGCGTTCCACGACGATTCGCTGACGCCGCTGCGCGCCCACGCTTTGAAGAGCGCCTGCCGGTTTGCTTCATCCGAAGACCATTGCGCGCCCTTCACGAACGTGGTCACTACACGCTGCACGATGTCCGGATGCGCGCGCTCGAAATCGTCGGTGACGAGCAGGTGCGCCTGACGCGTGAACTGCGGGCCGTCGTCCTGCGATTCGTAGATGATCCGCGCGAGGCCCTGGTCGCGCAGCTTGTACAGGTGGTAGTCGTTGAAGCTCGCGTCGATCCCTTTCGATGCCAGCGCGGCGAGCGCGCTCGCCGTATCGAGGTTGATGACGCGCAACTCACGTTCGTCGAGACCGTTCTTCGCGAGCGCGTTGTCCGCGACCGTCTGCAGATTCGTGCCGCGAAAGAGCCCGACGCGTTTGCCTTTCAGGTCCTTGATCGTACGAACGTCCGAGTCGGGCGGCACGCCGATCTTCACACCGACACGCACGCCGGATTCCAGCAGGATGCGCGTTTTAAGGCCGTTTGCGCGGCCGAGAACGGACGGCAGATCACCCTGAAACGCGAAGTCGACGGAACGGTCGGCGATCGCCTCGTTGACCGCCGGCCCCGCGCCCTTGAAGAACAGCCACTCCACCTTGATGCCGTCGGCGGCGAATTCCTTTTCGAGCAGCTGTTGCTGCTGCACTGTGGCGGCCGCCGATCCGCCGAACGTCGGCGGATCGCCGCTGCCTTGCTGCGCGATGCCGATACGGATCGTCGCGGGTTTGTCGGCGCATGCGGCACCGGCGGCGAGGCCGCAGGCGCAGGCGATTACCACGCTGTTGATTAAACGCGAGAGAGTCATCGAAAGAGGATCGAAGTAGTTACGGAGCCGCGGCTGCGGCGCTCGCGGTTAAAAGGGGGTTTTGAGCGCCACGCTACGCCTGCCGTCGATACCGACCGGCACGTCGCCTTGCACTGTCGCGCGGCGCACGACGCGGCGTGAGTCGCCGTAATCGTTGATCGCGTAGTGTTGCGTCGCGCGGTTGTCCCAGATCGCGACGTCGCCTTCCGCCCATTGCCAGCGCACGGTGTTCTCGAGACGCGTGATGTGCTCATGCAGGACCTGCAGCAAAGCGGTGGATTCCTGAGTCGACAGCCCGATGAAACGCTGCACGAAATGGCCGAGCACGAGAGTGCGTTCACCGGTCACCGGGTGCACGCGCACGACCGGATGCTCGGTCTCGTACACCTTGGAGATGAAGAGCTCGCGATAGCGCTTCAACTGCGTATCGTCTGCATCCGCGTGCGCCGAGGCGTAGTCGTAAGCGTTGGTGTGAATCGCGCGGGCATGGTCGGCGAACGCGCGCAGCGGCTCGGGCAAGCGCTCGTATGCGGCGGCCGTGTTGGCCCAGACGGTGTCGCCGCCGACCGGCGGAATGGTGATCGCACGCAGGACGGAGACTTTCGGATAGGCGTCGACGAACGTGACGTCGGTGTGCCATGAGTTGGCGCGCGCCCCGTGCGCCGAGTCGAGGTCGAGCAGACGGGAGCCGCCGGCGTGAGACGGAACGGTCGGATGCGCGACCGTATCGCCGAAACGCCGCGCGAAGCCTTCCTGGCTCGCGTCGTCGAGATGCTGCTGGCCGCGAAAGAACAGCACCTTGTGGGTATGGAGCGCCGCCTCGATCGCCTCGAAGGTCGCCTGATCGAGTTCCGGCGAGAGCCTGACGCCCTCGATCTGCGCGCCGATGCGGCCCGCCACCCGGCGAATGTTCAACGACGCTTTAGCTACATTTTCGGCGCTGACGGACGCCTCACGACGCGCGGACTGGACTTCTGACATGGACTCTCTCCGAAGATGGCTGAGGTCCTATTCAAGCAGTGCGGCGCCAAAAGCTGAACTGACGATTTGTGCGTCGTTAAGTGAAGCGCCGGGAATAAGCTAAGAAGTAGATTTGCGCAGTGGTTTTTGGGGACGCAGCAGTCGGCGCAACGCCTCGTCAGGAGACCGATACTTCCTTCAGTCGGGCCGACCGGCCAAAACGGCGGTGGCAGTCTTGCCGGGCACGCCGAGCGCCTTCGCGAAAGCTTGGCGCATTCGTTCGTCGGCTCCGGAACCGGTGCGGTGCGCGACCTGCTTGAGCGGATCGCGGCGACTCGTCGATGAGTCGGCACGATAGGACCGCCCGCCTCTGGCAGCAATGCCGGAGGCACCTCGATTTCTGCCAACACGCCCTATGCAAAAAAACACTTGCACATAGGTGCATATGCTCCTATAGTCATCGACAGGAGCATATGCTCTTAATCTATGAGGGACTTAAGCCATGAACGAATCATCCATTCTTGTAAGCGGTGCGACGGGCCGCACCGGGGGCGCCGCCATCGACGAACTGTTGCAAATGGGCAAGCGCGTGCGCGCCTACGTGCGAGCGGACGACGACCGTGCGGCCGCGCTGCGCGCACGCGGGGTCGAAATTGCGGTCGGCGATTTCACGGACATCGACGCGATCCGTGCCGCGCTGGAAGGCGTCAGCTCCGCCTACTTCCTGTACCCGATCGCGCCGGGCATTCTGAGCGCGGCGGCCTATTTCGCGCAGGCCGCGAAGGAAGCTGGCGTCGGTGCGATCGTCAACATGTCGCAGATCTCAGCGCGGCGTGAATCGACGAGTCATGCGGCGCAGGATCATTGGGTATCCGAGCGGGTTTTCGATTGGTCAGGAGTGCCGACGACACATTTGCGCCCCACCTTTTTTGCGGACTGGCTCGTCTACCCGCACTTCGCAAAGGAAATCTGGGCCACGAAGAAGATCACGTTCCCGTTCGAGAACGGCCGCCACGCACCGATCAGCGCGGACGACCAAGGGAGAGTCATTGCTCACCTTCTGGCGAATCCCGCTGGCCACGGCGGCCAGACCTACACGCTGCACGGTCCGGTGGAACTGAACCACACGGAGATCGCCGCGCTGGTCAGCGAGGTGCTCGGCGTCAAGATCGACTATGCTCCCACTTCGATCGAGGCGTTCAAGCAGAAGATGGAACAGGTGTACATGTTCCCTCCGTTTCTGGTGCAGCACCTCGTGGAAGTCGCGCAGCACTATCGCGAGGGTGTTTTCCAGGGTACCAACGACGTCGTCGAGAGGATCACCGGTACACCCGCGCTGGCGGTCCCGGCTTTCATCGAGAAGTACCGCGGCGCTTTTGCGTGACGTGGGCGTGAACCCGGCAATGTGCCGATCTTAAGGAGAAGGAAATGCGGGCGAAAGACCAACCCATCGGTGTGGACCAATGCAACTGCTTCACGGTGAGGAAGGCCGCCCGTCAGATCTCGCGTCTTTATGACAGCTATCTCCAGCCTTCCGGCCTTCGCATCACGCAGTTCCTCATCCTCGCCACGTTGAACGAGCGGGAAAGCGCATCGGTCAATGTGCTGTCCGAGCGCCTCGACATCGAGCGCACGGCGATGGGGAAAATGATCGGGGTTCTCGAGCGCGACGGTCTGGTCGCGGTGCGGCCGTCGCCGGAGGACGGTCGCATTCGCATTGTGGAGCTCACGCCGGAAGGAACCAGGCTTTTCGAGCGAGCGGCGCCGCTGTGGCGCGAGGCGCAGCGCGAGTTCAGTGTTCGGAATGGAGCACGAAACGTGGAGGTACTGCGTCGCAGCCTGTCGGGGATGAAGGTTGGCGGCGATTTTGCACCCGTTGGCGGCGAGGAGTGACGGCCGGGAGTTTGCGGTGTGGTCCGTAACGGGAAGAAGCCGTGGGACACTGTTCTGGAACGCTTTTGCGTGAACCAAACAGAAAAGCCCTTGTGGAGTCAAGGGCTTGTGGTGTCCTGGCGGAGAGAGGGTCCGTTTGATTAGCAGTCGGCGAAATCCGCAGACATCCGTCAAACCCGCTCCCGCATTGGCCTTCCGCAAAATCGAGTTCATCCCCGTTCGTTTGAAGACGGTATAATCCGGCGTCTGTTTGATAGTCAATTAACGCGGGCGGGACGAGGCATTTGCGGATCGCGTAAAAGCCCACGAATAGCTCGCGCTCTATACGTGCCAAGTCGCGCTCAGAGACATTGTCGTCCAGCCGCCAGCGCAAAGCCAACGAGTTGAACAGCCTGGGTGATTGTCGGCGATCTGGGAACTGGTGTCGACTGGCCGCTGTTGGCCGAGGCCGTGTGAAAACGCGCCGCTTACGAAGCCTTCTCAAAAGTCGACCCTTCAGATCGCCGCGTATCGGCCTGGTGACGACTCGGGAAGGGAGAAGCGACACCCCAAAACCGAGTACTTTTGCGCTTTCACACGACGCCGGCCGAACTGCGCCCGATGCGATGGGTGGAGGGGCACGGACCTTTCACGTGTGCGATCGAGTCACGGGCGCACCGCATCAGTAGGGCGTTCAGTGCGTTCGCCTGTATTCCTTTCTCGCCATAACCGAAGCAGTTCCGCTTTATCGCTCACCGGACCTTCGAAGGTCGGAACTCCCTCGGGAATCAAAAACCATGGCTGCTTGCTGCGGGTAAATATATGCGCTATCGGGACAAATTCGCTTTGGTTCTGCAATGTCCCCGGCCTGAGTATGGACAAGTCGGGTTGATCGTGTGGTTCTGCCCAAAGCCGGGTGTCACAGCGCGGACATGCCTTGCTGCGCCGCTGCCCGTGACCAAAGTCAAATGTCAGCAGCGTTGGCTCGCCTTCCAGGACATGCATATCCGCTCGACGGACCCACATCACGGGTAGCGCGGCGCCGCCTGTCCTGCGCTGACATACAGTGCAATGGCGAACGTAAAAAGTGAGCGGCTCTTGCCTGAGCTCAAATTTGATTTGCCCGCAGAGGCAATTGCCGCTGTAGGGTACAGGCATACCAACCTCCAATGCGGGGAGACAAGCTAGGTGAGTTTGATCAGCTCGATAGGCATATGGACCACGTCGAATTGTCGACGATCCGGAGAGTTGTCGAACGGCCGATCTGAGCCGCTACACGCCTCACGCCCCTGTCCGGCACATGCTGCCCCGGGCGGCGAATCGCTGCCACCAGTCGGTCAATTTTTTGTGCCCATTCATCAATAACGTAGATTCGTCCGCTTGCATGAAGCACGCGAAGATAGGCGCGGCGTACAGATCGGCCAATGTCACGCTATCGCCGATTAGAAATCCGCGGTCGTCCGACAGCCGAGTCAGCTCGGACAAGCACACGGCGGCACGAGGGATCGCCGCGGCGATTTTCTGCTCGTTTGCTAACCGACCTTCGCGAGCCGAAACGACGCGCTCGACATAGATGTCCCAAACGAGCGTTCGGTATGCATAGGCGTCCATTATGCCGACGATCTGGTTTACCTTGGCGCGAGCTTTCGGCTCTATCGGCTGCAGTTTGCATCCCGGGAAAGCGTCGTCGATATACCGAACGATCGCTCCCGTTTCGTAAAGATGGAAATTGCCATGTTCAAAAGCCGGGATGCGACCGAACGGGTGACGATTGAGATGCTCCGGCGGAACGCCGGTTTCTGTGAAAACGTCGACCTCTACCAGGTCATACGTGATGTGCTTTTCTTCGAGTGCAAGTCGGGCGATTCGCACATACACGCTCCATGCGGCTCCGTAGAGCACCGGCGCTTCTTCGGTTGTTGTCAAGACGTCTCTCCTGTCTTGCAGGCTGGGTCACTGACTCTAGTTCTTTTCAATCCCAGACCACCATTTCTGCCTCATTGTCCTTCGTCAATCATCAATCCACCGGTTCAAGATGCCAATTATCGTTGTCGTATCGTCGCCGCCTGGAGTTGATCGGCGACAAATGCGGCCGCAGCCCTTTCTAACGCGAGCGTCTGCAATTGTGCGCGGATCGTGTCCTTCGCCTGGCCGAACGTCGGCACGCTGGTGGGGCGCTTTGCCTCCAACTTCACAATCAGGCGTGCGTCTGCCGCCACAATCGGTACAGGGGTAATTCCACCAACCGGCAACTGCATAATTGCCTGCGCAACCCCAAGAGGCAGTCCTTGCGTTCGACCTTCCGTAAGTGGCGCCTTAAAGCTTACCCACGGCAGTTCGCCTCCTGCTGACCTGGTGGGCGCTACGCTGTACTGGCGCGCCACAGCATCAAATGAAACGCCCTTTTTCAGCTGGGCGATGACTGTCGCGGCCGTCGCATCGTCAGCGACAGCGATCACTCGTGATTTGTACTCCTCCTTACCGAGCGATGCGACGATTTCGTCGTAGCGGGCGTGAATCTGGGCATCGGTCACCGGCTCGGGACGGACGTTGTCTTTCAAATAAATCTGGGTCTCCGCATTCACCTTGGCAGCAGCAATCGCCTCCTGCACCTCTGGTCTCGCGTCATAGTGCTGCTTCTCCGCGTTCTGTCTGAAGAGCTCTTGGGCAATCAACTGCTGCTTGGCGAGCTCGCGCAAGCGCAGCGTGTCCGGTTGATGCGATGCCAGCACCGCTGCGTCCAGTTGGTTCTGAACGATTGGCACACCGTTGACAGTGGCTACAACTCCCATCAGCAATTCGGTGGCGGCAGTCTGGGCAAGAACGTCAGCAGCGGCACCGCAAACAACGGCAGTCACAGCAATGCACGACAGGACAAGGGAAGTTTTCACGACTAGTAATTCCAGTTAACCGTTGCAAGCACAAGGGTAGCCCTCGGCCCTAATGCGGCGGGTTGAGTCAGGGCGCGGCCAACGAGCGCTTCCGCCGACAGCATCTGTCGGTGCCACAACCATTGCGCCCGCAGTCCCGCCCCCGTTCCAGCGAGCGTCGGAAAACCCGGCACCGCGACGAGACTGGCCTTGCCGGCATCGCAGAATACATAGGGCTCTATGCGTCCGTCGTGCCACGCCGGGAAGTTCAGCCACGCGATCTCATTGCGCGAGTACAGTCCTCTGTCGCCGGCAATCTCACCGGAACGAAAGCCGCGGACGGTATCCATCCCGCCGAGGTACAACTGCTCGGACCCATACAGCGCAACATTAGTGAATTGGCCACTCAGCGTTCCGCGATAGGCGAGCATAACCCGCCCGAGCTTTGGCAGGGGAACCGTGTAAGAGGCTGTAGCATCGAGCTTCGTGAACTGACTGTGTGCATCGTTGCGACCGATTCCATGCGCGTCGTGGTCTGCCTCGAGCCACGGCAAACCCTGCGCAATGCCCGCATCGAAGGTAATGTTACCTGCGGCATCATTTATAGCGAATTTCCGCAACCAGTTTGCACCGAGCCGCAGAACGGCGATGTGCTGCGGGCTAAGATCGATGTTGTTGATTTCTCGGTCCGTCCGCCGCCATGACAACGTCGCGTCGATGTTCGCGATGCCGGCCTGCGTGCGGTCGAGTGTGTAATTCCATCCGAGAATATGGCTGAGCGTCCGCCCGTACATCAGCGCGCTTGTGCCAATGACCTGTTGGTATTCGGAATCGGAAAACGTGTAGCTTAAGGTGTGGCGACCATACGGGATCGCGAACGAACCAACGAACGCGTTGCTATCCTCACTATTGAGGAAATTAAGGCTGAGAGACTCCTGCAACCCGATCACGTTGTCCGCTTCGACACCGGCGCGATAACGGGTGACGCCGGTCGCGGTGCTGCCGTAGTTGTCCATCCCTAAGGTGTAGTAGAGACGGTCTCCGGGACGATTGCTTATCGCAACGACGGAGTCACCTGGCGATTGACCCGGGAGAATCTGTATCTCGGCCTGATTGCGTCGCAACCGGTTGATCTGTGAGACCCCTTGGTCGATATCTGAAAGCCTGAGCGGATCGCCTGGCGCGGCCGGAAACGCCCATTGGGACCCTGCGTCGGTAAACAGTCCGCCACCGGCCGATTTCTCGTCCTTTTTGAGCCGCCTGTCAAGCGGTTGCCCGTTCAATGTGTATTCCGCGATTCGGCCCACCTGAACCCGGATCGTCAGCACGGCGGACTCGAGGTTCTGCGGACCGAGAAAGGCCCGCGTCGTGATATAGCCAGACGCCACGAACGCATCGGTGAGTCGCTTGAGCAATACGTTCAGACGATGGGAGCCGAGAGCATGGCCGACGAACGGCGTCACAATGGCGTCGACGCGTTTTTGCGAAAGTACGGTATTACCCTCGACCGTGATGCGCTTGATCAGGAACGCTGGACCGGGCTCGACGATTTCTTCTGTCGGCGTGTTTGGCGGAACGTCCAGCGATCCTTGCGACGCAGCCTCCGGCAGGGTGATCGAGGGTGGCGCCTGATTCAGCTGTCTTCGTGCTGCCTGCTCGCGCTGCTGGTCGATAATGAGTTGCGCTGGGTCCTGAATCGGGCGAGCCAGCGGTTGCGGCGGAAGCGGAACCGGTGAGACGGGAGGCGTTTGTGCGAGAACGGCTGCGCCTGGAATGAAGACGAAAGGCAACGCTCGAAGTATCAGCGACCGCTTTGCACGTGGCTTTCCTAATACGAGCCGCATCAATGCCACCACCACGTTGTCATGCCCAGGTGCTGGCCAAGCTGCACCGGAGTCGTCATGGGCGCACGAACCGTCGTGATGCCGCTACTCGCTGAAACGCCTTTCCGGCCGTTGATGTAGCCTCCATCGATAATCGCGCTGCCCACCAAGGACACTGATCCGTTGGCAGTAAAGCCACCGCCGACATCGCTCGCGATTATCTGAGCCCATGTGCTGCCAAAGAATGCCTTGAAGCCGCGGTCCTGAGTGATCGCCGAATAGCCGGTTACGCCTTGTGCATAGGTTGTGGGAGCGGACACGGCAATATCACCAGCGGCAAAGACGTTCCCGCCGATGTTACGTGCGACGGTCCCTGCGGAAATCGCGATATTCCCCCCGGACTGAATCGTGCCACCGTGAGGCACCACATTGCTCGACGCGCTTGCATGACAGAAAATCCAGCAACTTCGCGCATAGCTGGCCTGCCCGGAAAATACCGCTTCGTTCGTGAACGCCTGCTGGGCGGTAATTGAAATGTCGCCCTCGTTGGACTGGAGGAGGCCGCCCGAGTTGATAACGTTTCGCCCCGAAACCTTGACCGATCCCGCAGTCGATGCAATGTAGGCAAGCTGTCCCGGTTGCGCGACGGTACCATAATCGACGTCAAAGCCACTCGTACCGTGAGTGAAGAACACGAAACTGCCGCCGGTATGCGAGTAGGCGACAGGCTGTCCACTGTTTGTTCCGTCGGTATGATCGATGATGTTGGATATGTCGCCGTGTGCGATCACGCTGGTTTTTCCATTTGCCAGTACGCGACCGTTCTCATTGACAATGTTTCCTTGTGCGCTCAGCGATGTCTGGCCGTTCGCCGCAAAGACGATGCCGAGATTGGCCACGCTCGATCGATTCAGGATGCTACCGGTGGCGTTCAACGTCACATCGCCGCCGACGGTGCCTCCTTCCCCAGTCGCCCCGCCGGACTGGATCAGGCTGCCGGTGTTGGAAATGTCGCCGCTACTTGTTAGTTGAAGAGCGCCGTTTTGCGCGGTAAGCGTCGACGCACCCTTGGTGTCATCGACAAGCGTAATGCCGTTCGCACTGAGGGTCGCGCTATTGGCGGCAGATAGCTGTCCCCCTTGCAGCAGGAAGGCGCCGGGTGTTGTGATCTGGATATTGTTCTCTGCCTTGACCGATCCGCCGATCACGCTCACGTCACCGAGCGCGGACACCACGACATCGCCCGCACTTGCATAGATCGCACCGGCGTTGCGCACACCCGCGCCCTTGTCCGTGACAATCAGTTGCACGCGTCCTCCGGTCAATCCACCTAGTGAGGTGATATCGACCGCTACCGATGAGCTGGTCGAGCCGGGGGAGGTTGAACTGATGAGCCAGTCATGGTTGTTATCGCTGGGCGACAGGCTCGTGTCGAAGCTATTGGTGCTGTCACCGATAGTTGCTCTCACGCCTCCTGTGGAGGTGGTGAAATTGTTAGTTACGGGGCCGTTCAGCGACAACTGTTTGGCGATCAGGTCAAGGTTGACAAGAGTGCCGCTGAGGCCGCCGGGACCGACGGTAATCGCGCCGCGATTCGTGGTTAGGACGACATTTCTCTGCGTGATACCCGGCGCCGGCACAAGATCGTTGAAGCTCACCTGTCCTGTCGAGAGCACAACATGGCCGGCGTTCACGAAGCTGCCGCCGTCGATTGTTATGCCATTTGGGTTGGCCAAAATGACATTCGCGCGTGGCCCAAGCACGGTGATGTCGCCTTGGATCAGGGACGGGTTTGTGCTGGTAACCTGATTCACGATCGCACGAGCGTTGATGCCAACGTTATTCAGGTCGACACCGGCTTTGGATACGTTGAATGAAGTGTAGGTGTTGTTTGACACGCCACCTAGCGACGAGGCGATATTAACTGTTTGGCGCCCACCTAACGGGCCCGTGACTGCTGTCGCTGTATTGCCATCAGGTACGATACCTGCCGCGTGAGCGGTGGCGACCGCAACCGTCGATGCCAGGCCAATCACTAACTTGAAACTGCAAAGGCGGCTCGCCCTTTCTTTCCCTAAACTCTTGCACTTCAAGAAATGCCCCGCATTTTTAAATCTGTCGACACGCCGTTCACCGAGCCACATTCCATGATGTCCTTGACGCCCTCTTTCCAACACGGCTACGAAGTCGCCGCACTTATTATCTCGATCAGCTCCGCATCGGAAATGTTGTTGCTTGGGTGGTTGAAAATCGTGAGCATGACTACAACCAAACTACTGTAAATCGCATGCGATGAAGTCGCGGCACCATGAGCTGCGCGATCTATAGAAAGATTTCCGGCGGTGATCGTCCCAAGTTTGGTCCGGGCAGAATCGACACCCGACCATATCCCCGGAACGAACTCTTCCGGCAATCCCACGCGCACCTCATCGACATTCGACGCCAAGCTGTCGGCAAACAAGCGCTCCGACGATGACGACGTGGCGACCTCAACGACCAATTCGCCACCCCCACTCGTGTGGAATTGGCCTCCGATCAGTCCGTACATCGATCGAGCACCGAGAGGCACGAATAATTCAATGGCCGCATATTGCGTGGGGCCGTGCAAACATCTCGATGCGGCCACCGCTTTAACGGGCGCGCGGGAGCGTGGATAAACGGCATCGGGAAGAGCGTCAATCCACACGCGCGCTCGTCGAAACCGTCCCAAGTCAAGAGTTTTCATCATAGCGGCTTTAGCCCGGCAGCGGCTCTCCATGCATTGTTAAACAGAGTGGGATTAGCATCAATCACCTCTGGAGCGTACAGACCGAAAGGTGACACACCGTATTTCGCCACGGCGGCGGCATGCGCTGAATCATAGTCAAGACCTCGTGCCATCATCGTCGCCTCGGACGCTTCATGGAGATAAAAATTGGCGTCGGCTCCCGTTATCCTCTGCCCCGCAGCAAATGCATTTTCAAGACGTTGCAGCATCGCGGCGTTAGCAGCATCGTCACCGAATCGGCCGAGGTGATTTGTAACAAGGTCAAGCCCTTGCTGCGAGATACGAACGCTCTCAGTGCTAGTCCCGGACACCAACGCCGCCCCGTCCAAACTAGACACTGCCTTACCCACCGCCTGATTAACCGCAGTGCTGTCTCCTAATGTCAAAATGCCCACGCCAGCGTCGGCAATCGAACCGAGCGTCAACGCGAGCGCCATCCCATAGTTGCCGTTGCGGAACGCAGTTTGCGCCTGATCGGCCATCCGCACACCGGGCACCAGATTTCGAGCATCGTCTAGAAACGCCGAAACCGCGGCTTTCGTCTTTTCTACATGCTGTTCATCATTGTTCTGCGCCTCGTTTTCAGCCCAAGTTGCACCTGCATTTGCGTTTTGCCCCAGCAGGGCGGACAGCCCACCACCGGCGATCAATGCAATTGCGGTGGTCATTGCTGCCTGGCCGACATTCAGTTGCGTCGCCTGTGGATCAATGCCTGCGAGGACGAAGGGTGTGACGACTGAACTCGCCGCAGCGCCTAACGCCCCGCTCGCGCAGCCTGTTCCTTCCGCAGCGCTAGCCGCACATCCAAGAAGGGCGTGCTCAGCGATATTCTGGAACGTGAGCGCATCGGTACCTTGTCCGATCGCATAGGCCCCGGCAGCCGCAACGTCACTTACCGCGCTGTTGCGCAGGTTGGTCAGAAAGCTTCCACCACCGATAGCGGTCTGAACGCCGGCCTGAACCGTCGCTTCCGCCGCGATCGCCGCCCCTTGCGTAAGGACCGTGCTGGCCGTAACAGAACCCGCCTGCGGCACCAACGCCCCGCCGACACTCTGCACGCCGGCCAACGAGGCAAGACTGTTGGGCGAGGCGGTCCACGTCCATCCCAGGCTCCCATCGCTTACTGTGATTCCGTTCGTCAGCCCCGCAGTCAACATCGCGGTGGCGCCCGCCTGGAACATGGCGCTCATGCTAAATGTACCGTTCGCAGCCTGGCCAAGTGCGCTGCTAGTCATGCCCGCGACGCCAGCGGACAACGCAATGTTGCCTAGTCCGGCTGACACTGCCGGCATTGCAACGCCTTCCGCGGTCGTCGTAGCAGCCGTGCCTGCCGCAAACGTGCTGCCGACGGTCGCACCGGAACCAATCATGGCCGACGCCGCTCCAGCGGTAATGACCGATGCGACCACCATCACTGCCAGCATACCAATTGTCTGGAATGCACCCTCGCTTTCAGCAAGGGACGTCACACTCGTATGCAGATCGTTCTGAACAGTGCTCTGCGTAAAGCTGTTGCCCAACTGCGCCTTCAACGCCGCGAGCTGCTGCTGTGTCCCCGCGGCATCGACCGTCCCGTCCGCATTCAGCTTCTGCAGTGCGCCTCCGATCTGGTTCACCGCATCGACATTCAACTGGTAGTTTCCAGCCGACATGAAACCGCCCTGCTGGGCCACCGTCCCCGTCGTCGTGATCAGCGTGTAAAGATCGGGAATGAAAGTGCTCTGCGTTCCAATATCCGTCGAACGCTGCTGGTTGGTCAGCGAACCGGCGTTGACGGTCAACGTGTCCGTCGCTGTGATGGAGCCGGTATTCGTGATCGTCCCGCCGTTCGACGCCGTAAGCGTGACGTTCTGCCCGCTGATCGTGCCGTCATGCTGAACCACGGCATACTTTTGCGGCAGATAGACCTGCGGCATGAGCGCATCAACGGTCGAGCAGGTCGCCATTCCGGTCGCTGTACATCCCGGCTCGGGCACAGTCTCCTCGACATACCAGAGCATGGGTTTATCCAGCGCGGCAATCTGGTCCTGTGTTAGCGCAGTTCCGAGCGCGATGTTGTTCGCCGCAGCGTACTCGATCGCGTTGCCGTACAGCGCTTTCTTCTCCTGGTCCGTGACGGACGACTGCTTGGTATTGTCATAAGACAGCCCACTCACGAAACTCGCCTGCCCCGTCTGCGCCAACGCAGCCTGCTGCAACAGTTGATTTTCCGAGAACGGGTCGTAGTAGAACTGCGTGATTTTCGGCTGCAGGCTTGCCGGCAGATTCGCCAGCAACTGGCTCGGCCCGATGTTGCCGATCACCAGAGACGCTGGACTGTTGACCAGATAGCTGATGCTGGGAGCACCAGTAGCAGCAGACGCACCTGTCGTAACCGACACGCCTGGCGACGCTGGCGCGGAAGAAGAAGCGACGTTCACGGTAGGGGCGCCAATTGTCCCCGCTGCGCTACCTGGCGCGCTGACGACTGCAGAGGTGCTGCCCGCCGTGTTCAACGACCCGCTCGACACCGACGCAATGCCGCCGGCGATGCCAGGAGCGCCCGCCAGCCCTGCGCCGATCGCCACCATACTGGCGGTCTGGTTAGCTGCGCTTGAGGCAACGACCGGGACCCCAACAGGACCCAACGGGATAACCTGATTGGAGCCCGTCGGTTGGGGCGTGTAGACAGCCGGCGATGTCAGCCCGTTGACGAGGGTCGCCCCCGTCAGTGCAACTTCCCGCCCCAAGACGTTGCCCGAATTCTGCAATTGACCGCCAGCGGTCACCGACAAAGCTGGGGCCTGTATCGTGCCTGACAGGCTCCGGTACGGCGTCGGCGGCTGAACGCTGTCGCTCGTCTGGTACGCACTGCCAAAAAGCGTCGAGCAGTTCGCACCCGTGCCGCAACCGAAGTTATCCGGCGGTTTCGATCCGCCGACCACAACGCCATAGAAAGCATCGTGCCAGTAGGCGTTCAGCGTCTGGTCCTCGTTCGTGACAGTCGACGCGGCTGCGATCGAGACCTGATTGCCCGCCGTGATCAAACTGCCGGTATTGACCAGCGCGCCGAGGCTGAACGACAAATTGCGATTCGCAGTAATCGTCGACGCATCGCCCGACTGCTGATCAGTGAAAGCATCGCAGTAGTGGCCGTCGGCACCGCTACAGCCCGATTGCGCTGTCTTTCCGTAGTTCTGGTAAACCTGTACCGCTGCAGACAGGGTGTTGGTCAAAGTACCGGTGCTGAGCGCGATGTCGCGCCCCGCCTGAATGTTGCCCGAGGTGTTGGTGACGCTTGATCCCTGCGTCAGACTGGTTTGCGGATTGTTGGGATCGGCGTTGCTGCGCGTCGTTCCTGCGCCGCCTATCACGACATCACGGCCAGCCAGCAGGTTGCCGTATGTATTGCTTACCGTTGGTGCGGCGATGATAAGGTCGCGCCCGGCAAAGACAGTGTTGTCTGTCTGCGTATAGCTGTACGTCTGGGTATCGGTCCGGTCGCCGTAGATGGTCGCTGCGTCGTTATTCGGTCCATACGTCGCGTAGTTATGAAGCAGTTGCTGCGCGGTGACGGCATTCGTCTGCGCGTCCGTGAAATCCTGCCCCGGACGCTCATAAGTGACCATCGAATTGGGGTAATTAACAACGGTGCCAAAATAACCGCAGTTGCCGGCCGAGACGCCGGCAGCGCATCCCGTGTGAGAAGTGACGCTGTCGGTGTGGTAGCCCTGGTTCGTAAAACTGTTCGCGGTGATACGCAAATCCTGCATGGCATACAGACTGCCCGCATTCGTCAGCCCGCTCCCAGTGCCCGTGAGAGACAGATCGTTGCCTGCGACGATCTGTCCGGCGCTCTGGTTTGTATAGACGGTGACAGTCGACGTTTGTGCAGCGGGCGCGGCGCTACTCGTGATCACGTTCGCGGTCGGCATCATCGTATCGCCGCTCGGGTTGCCCGCGGCATCGATAAGCGGCAGCATGGGCACCAGCGTGCCTGCCGCATACGCATTCTTCAATTGCGTAAGAAAGGCGGTGTACGAAGCCGCATCGATAGTGTCGGTAATCGTCGTTGTGGCGGCGTCGCCGCCGTTGTCGAGTGATGCGACGTTCAGCGTCACGTTATTTCCGGCAGAAATCGTGCTGCCGTGATTGTTGAGTGCTCCGGTCGAAATCGACAGATCGTGTCCCGCGGCAATAACCCCACCCTGCCCGGCAGGTTGCGTCGACGTCGTCGTCCGGGTGACCATGGGCAGAGCGATGCCGTTGAATGTGCCGCCAGTGAGATCGGCAGCCGTTACGGAAGTCGCAGTTGAGGGCTGGAAGTCCCCGACTCGACCTGTAATGCTCGTCGTGAATGTCTGCGAGTCTGTAACGCTGCCGTCCGCGTACGCCAGCTCGGTCATACTCAAAGTAAGCGATCCCGTCGGCGACGAAAGAAACGCTGACTCGAGACCTGCCGCAGCGATAGTGGTGGCCGATGTCGTCGTGGTCGTCGTGCTAGCGCCAACCGTGCTGTTATTGACGTTCGCGGCGTTAATCGCAATGTCGTTCTGCGCGCTGATCTTGCCGCCAGCGTTCGTCAGATCGCCCGACAGGTTGGCGCTAAGGTTCCGCCCTGCCGCAGTAGTTGCACCGTTATTATCGTAACTGCTTCCACCGAGGCTGACGTCACGCACAGCGCTGACCGTCCCCTGGTTCGTCGTCGTACCGTTCAGGCTGACGTCTTCATTTGCATGGATTTTTCCGCTTGCCAGGTTGACGATGGTGCCCCACAGATTCACGTCGTTGCCTGCGCTAATCGTGCCGCTGTTTATCAGCGTTCCATTGGTCGACAGAGTGATGTCGCCCGCCTTGCTGATCGTGCCACTGTTGTTGAATCCTTGCGTTGCGCTAACCGATACGCTGTTTCCCGGCATGGCCCAAGTACCGGAATTATTCAATTGCAGGGTGTTGATGGTGAGCGCGTTGCCTAGATTGAACGTACCACTCGCGACCGCCGACGGATCGAACGCCTGATTCTGCAGATTCAATGTCAGATTGTGCTGCGCGAGAATCTGGCCGCCGGCATTGTTGAACGTACCGTTGCCGCCCGTCACGGTTACGGTTGCATCGCCGGGCGCACCGGGGCTTGCAGCACTCGTACTCCCGGAGAACATCACGCCGTTACTATTGCCAGCCAGGTTGCCTGTTGTGACGTTGAGCGAATTGGTGCCGATAATCGCGCCGCCGTTATTCGTGAGAGCGCCGGCCGCCGTGACCTCTGTCGTCAAACCTGCAATTGATCCCTGGTTGTTCAGATTCGTTGCATTGACGGTCGTCGCCGCCGTCGAGATCAGGCTTGCGCTCGCCGTGTTGGTTACGTTCGCGCCAGTCACGGTCAGTGCCCCCCCCGCGAGCACGCTACCCGTGTTCACCACTGCGTTTTGGCCCGACAAAGTGGCAAAGCCTTGAACGAGAGTCTGGGCGCCTGCGGTCGTCAACTGGTTCGAGGCGTTCGCGCTTAGGTTTCCACCGATCAACGCGTTTCCGGTTCTGACATTGGTACCGGACAAGGTCACGTCCTTGACTACGTTCAGTTGTCCAGCGGACAGGGCGAGACTGCTCTGCGCACTCGCCGCAAGATTGCCCGCAACGGTCGTCGTGCCGCCCGTGCTGACATTGGCACCAGTGAGGGTCGCATTGCCGCCCACCTGCGTCGTGCCCGTCACCGCGAGGTTCCCGGCCGCCGCCAAAGTGGCGTCGCTAGCGGAGTTGAGATTACCCTGCGCGGTGAGATTGCCGCTTTGGGCCGTAAGAGTTGTCTTTCCCAGCGTAGTGACACTGCCGGTCACGGTGAGACTGCCGGTCGCCTGTGCGTTCAGGTCTCCGCCACTGAGCACCGCACCGTTGATCGCTGCGTCGCCGCCGTTCGCCCGCAGCCTGGCGTTGCCGACCGCTGTCGCAGAGCCTACCGTCAGACTGGTACCCGCAGTCGCACTCAAATCGCCGCCGGTCTGCAGCGCTCCGGACAGATTGATCGCCTGACCTGCGCTCAAGGTCGCATCCGAGCCAAAGCCCGCCGTGCCTCCCCCAGAGAGATTGTGCCCGGCAATGAGAGTCCCTGTGCCGTTACCGGTGATCGCGCCAGAGACAACTGCGTCGGTAGCAGCGGTCACCATCGTGTTGCCACCGGTAGCCAGCGCACCGTTCACCGTTACCGCACCGTTCGTTGCGGTCAAAGTCGTGTTACCCACCACGCCCGCGCCGCCTACAGCCGCAGTGTCGCCAGCGGTTACCGAGAAGTTACCGCCCGTTTGTACGGCGGCGGCAAGGTTGGCGTTGCGCCCCGCAGTGACAATCGCATTCTGCTCAAACGTCACCGTTCCGCTCGACGAGACATCACGACCGCCACTCAGGGTGCCACCCTTGTTACCCGCGATGCTGCCTGAAACGGCTACGTCCGTTGCAGCGTTGACGGCAGTGTTTCCGCCGCTCAGGATCGCACCGTTGACCGTTGCAGCACCGCCGCTAGCAGTCAGGGTTGTGTCGCCAGCAGCAGTGGCAGACGCCACCGTCAGATTGTTGCCTGCGGTGACGTTCAGGTTGGCACCCGCCGTTACGGCGCCGGGGAGCTTGACGTCATGGCCCGCAGTCAGCGTCGCGTTCTGACCAAAGGTGACTTCTCCGTTCGTCGTGAGATTGCCACCCGCCCCCAGCAGACCGCTGCCATTGCCCGCCAGCGTACCGGAAACATTAAGATCGCCGCCTGCGTTCAGTGTCGTATTGCCGTTTGAAACAGCGTTGCCGCCGAGCGCCATTGCCTGGCCCGCGGTGGCGCTCAGGTTGCCGTTGGTCTGCACGTCCCCTGCAGTCGTTACGCTTCCTGTTTGCCCGACTAGCGTGAGATCGCCAGACGACACTACACGACCATTAACCGTCGCGCTGCGCTGCGCGAGAACCTGTACCGTAGTGCCACTGGCAAGCGCGCCGTTCACCGTCGCGTCTCGAGCGGCATTCAGTGCGATTGCGCCAGGCGCGGACACAGCGCCTCCGACGGTTATGTCGCCATTGCCTGTACTTCCGGTTGTCGTCATCGAGAGGTTGTTGCCCGTCTGAACCGATCCCACCGTCATGTCCGCGCCTGCCCGAAGATCGACACTTCCATTGGACTGCGCGGTGGCAACATTGAGGCCGCCGCCTGCGGTCATATTGAGGTCCTGCACCGACTGCACGGATGCACCCGCAGCGGCGATGTCCCCTCCTGCGCTGACTGTGTATTGATTGGCGAGATTGCCCCCCGCCATCGACACCTGGCCACCACCGGTAAGACTGGCTGTCTGTTGCGCGTACGTGGTGTTGACTGCGATGTCGCCGTTCGACGTGACGGTGAGATTGCCTGCCGTCGCCGTCAACGCGCCTTGCGTATTCACGCCCATCCCCGCCGCTGTGGAGACGATATAAATCTGCCCGCTCGTCACCGATCCGTACTTGCTTGCATCGATTGCTACCGCGTTGTTTCCAATCGCGGTCGCCGTATTGGCCGCGCCGTTGGATGCCGTGCCATAGTTTGTACCCGACGCGGCCGATGTCGTCGGGGTCACGAGCTGATTTCCCGCAATCAGATTGATCCGTTGGTCAGCACGTAACGGCGCATTGAGACTGATGGTCTGCGCGATCACATCGATGTTGCCAACGGTGCCCTCGATTCCTGCTCCAGGTCCGTTGACGCCCGCTGGCCCGCTAATCGCAACGTTCCCCGATCTGACGTCATAGGCCAGAGAACCCGCGTTGGCGAAGTCCGTCGAGGTTCCGCCGACGCCCGTCAAAAACTGCGGTGTCCCTGTTGTCAGCACGAGACCTGTCGCGTTGGTCAGGGAGAGTCCGTTAACCGAGACGCCGTTTGGGTTGCTGACAATGACCGACGCCGGACTGCCAAACACCTCGAGCGGACCGAGCAGCGTGGATGCCGGCCCCGTAGTCGTTACCTGATTGACAATGACGCTCGCGGCGCGGCCAGCGAGATTCGGGTTAGCGGCAAGAGTACCGCCGAGCAGAGGTGTCCCCGACGAGAGGCTGTTGTTCAACACCAGTCCATTGCTGTCCACATTGAACGACTGGTAACTGTTGACGCTAATGCCGTTGGAATTGGGTGCAGCGATGTTGACCGCCGGCACACCGGTCGTGGTCTCGGTGATCGTCGGCTGGAAAGGAATCGGGGCGCGCGGATCGACAATTGGCGCGGCATGCGCGTCCTCGTCAAGGACAAGTACACCAGGCAGCAGATACGTCACCGCCGCCATGATGCAAGCGGTCGCTTTCATCCATAGCGGTCGTGTCTTTTCCGCTATAAAGCCTGCTGCATTAAAAGAATTTGCCTGCCGCGCCGCCTCTCTCTGGGCGAGTCGCAACCTGCTCTCACGAGCACCCCGTTGCATGGTCTGTGTATCCGAATATTATTTTCGGATCGAATCTTACCCAAACTTGCAGGAAAACAATGTCACAAATTGATGCGTTGTCTTTTTAACCACACAAATTTCGACGCATTAATTCAAGTCGCATAAGCCGTAACGTTCGATTATCTCGGATGCGAGGCAAGGATTACCAGTGTTGAGCGATCTCGACGCCATTAGCGCTGGCCGCCGAGTGCGCTCATGCGACGGTTGCCCATGCACTTCCTACTCAAGAGGGCGTGCTAACTCTCCCCCCGCGTTTGCGAATACTTGGCTCAATTGGGTACACCGTAACGAGCCAGTGTCGTGAGTGCCGCAGCATGGCTCGATAGAGTCGAAGAATTTCATCCCACGATCGACCACGCACGACCGAGAACGCAATATCCTCGTCGGCGTGAAAGAAGCCTGATCGAACGAATCGCGTACCGCTAGGATATGTTCCCCTCGGATCGAACAACATTACACGATAGGCTGGGCCTTTTGCGTTGGCACCAAAGCGATTTTTTGTGCGAAATGCAAGGGGCTTAAATTGAGTGCTGACGTTCATCAAACTCACGGTAGTGGATGTGCTGCAGGAGAACGCGGACGGCTTATTGGTTGTACGAGCCGCGTAGCTTTGCCAGTGTAGTGTTTCCGTGCGGCACTGCCCCGTCGCCAGCTATCACTTCCACATCGAGGTTACCGACCAACGGTTTAACGCGCCTAGCGAGCCAAGTCGCGACGGTATCAGTCCCCGGAGCTTCGCGGTAAAACCGGTACGGTTTTATTCTGTCTTCTGTCCGGCGTCCATAGATGCGAATTCTCACGCCGTCCGTGGTCCAAACGACGGCTTCGAATTCGTCAATCGACATCTCGTCCAGGCACGGGAGATATTCAGTATTCACTGGTCACGCTCCTACCTTCGCTGACAACCACAATTATTCACTGTATGACCGCTTCGTTGAGTGCGCCACGCGCGGCGTCGAGCGCTAGCGCCTTGTCTTCATAAAAGGGGAGGTACGTAATGTAATCAGTCCCAACCGCTTCGATCAGGGTGGTCAATTCGGCTCGCAGAGCACCGAGGTCAACCTCCTTCGTGGACTCGTTAAGTATTTTTCTGGTCCCATCCGGAGTTTCAAGTTGCCGCGCGAGACCGGCATTCGTTTCGAGCCTGATCAGAAATCTTTCGACGCGATTGAGCAGTTGCAAAGGCAGGTACCAAGGGACGGTTAGCTCCTCCTTCGTCATGTGATAAATGAGGCTCGCCACGTCGAAGCTGCTAAGCGTGTAATCGCGATTCGCGTCTCGGATCAAACATTTGAGCAAACGAATCGCGCGTTTTGCACCGCCGCCACTTTCACCATCGCGATAGTTGATGAGCGACATGTGCATAAAGGGGCGGTTGCTCTGCCTGACGAATTCCTCTTTGTTGAAGATATAAACGTCGCGGAAGGCCTCATATCCGGTTGTCTGATAGTCGCTTGTGTCATGCCAGTGTGCAGGGACAACGTCTACTTTGCGCGCCAGAGAGCCGCCTTCAAGAGTAATGGATTTTGCTTTGTTGATGTCCACTGTCGCAGCGGGATATGCAACCGGCAAGATCAATTCACACTGCTGACGCAACGAGTACAGTTCGCCGATTGTCGTCGTACCTGGAATTGACGTATACGACTTCGATGGCGCTGTCGGCGTGTCATGGGTCAAGAACCATTCGGCCAATACCAGAATATCAACATCCGAAGATGCGCGAATGTGGATATCGAGCGCCAGTGAACCCTGCAACCTCGTCGTCACTGGCATTGCCAGTGGGAGCCTGTCTTTGATTTGCTTGGCTACGCGATCACCCTCTCCAAGCGAAACCGACGTGTACTTGGCGTCGACTGCTTCCATAGCGCCGAGCGCATATCGGGTGGCGTCGCCGTTGCCCTTGCTTTCATACGCTTCTTTAACGTCGGCCGAATCCATGGCAAACGCCGAGTCTGCTCTCGCTTCATACTTTCCAACAAAGGTTCCAGTTGATGCGGACGGTCGTCGCCTTTGCCGCATCTTAGCAAGACGATCCTGATAGCTCGTTCCCATGGCGGCGCCTTACGTCCTTTTTGTAATCGTTATAGAGCCGTGGGTGAACCGGCCCATATTGTTGAAGTAGAACCCCTCGCCTTGGGCGTTCCCCGGTGCGATTCTTATTTCGCAATATCCGCGATGGGTATTAAGGCCATCTTGGGCGTGCGCCCTTGCATTCGGGTCGTTCCCATAGCAATACATCAGCACGGTCTCGTCGCCTTGCTGCTGAATGGCCGCTGCTCTACTGAACGAACCGGAACGCTCGGTACGCAACGTGACGCATATCTTCGTCCATTGCTGTCGGATCGACAGAGTGCCGGTCCAATTGCGGAAGTTTCCGTTCTCCAAGGCTTCCACCGGACCAAGCGTTTGACCCGCGACGTCCCATTCACCAGACAGGTTCGGAAATGAAAAGATGCGGCTGATGGGCCACCACCGCCAAAGCCACTTGTTGAATACGAAATAGATGACGGAGAAGGCCGCGCCGGTATCGACAGCCTTTGGCACGAACGTCCATACGTCCGGCCAAACCGTTGATACGAGCTTCCCGAGCCAACCAATGGCGGCGCTATATATAGCGGCGAGCACAACAATGGCTGTGCCGATGAGCTGGAAGATTTTCCCGCGATCTTGATCGAGCAGAGTATATTCGTGATCCATTATCCAGGCGATTTCTGTTGAGCGGTAGAACATTCCGCTCGGCATGCGATGAGCAAATAGTACCTGTGCGCGCTTAGAAAAACATCAGGGGAAATCGTTGGAAGAGCGATTCTTCGCTCGGCAGTGGAGGAAATCGCGCTTGGGCTGACGGCGATGGGCGGCATCGAGGCAAAAGCCGTGAAAAGAACGGCTATCCGGCACGAATCGTCTGGTGCCGTTCCTGACAAACCACCCCAACTGCAGAAGTCAGCACACGGGTTGCTGACAGATGGGGCCGAACGTGGCGGGGGCCGACATTTGATAGTCGAATTGTGGGTCGAAAAACAAAAACCCCGTAAATCGTTGATTTTACGGGGTTTTCCGCCATCATCTGGCGGAGAGAGGGGGATTCGAACCCCCGATAGGCTATTAACCTATACACGCTTTCCAGGCGTGCGACTTAAACCGCTCATCCATCTCTCCGCGGGGAGCCGAATTATAGCAAACTTCGCGCCGTCCGCCAGACCCTCATGAGAAACGTGTCTATGGATGGCGAATGTAGTCCACCAGCGCCTTCGTATAAGCATCCGGCTTGTGATCCAGCAGACTCACGCCGATCGCCACCAGAAAGCCCGCCGGCACGCCGAACACGCCCGAGCTGATCGGCTCGATGCCGAACCAGCGTGGTCCCGCAAAGCCCGTCATCTGCGCGAAGAAGGGATACGTCGAGACAATGTAGTAGATGCACACCAGCAGCCCCGCGAGCATGCCCGCCACCGCGCCGAGGCGCGTCGTGCGCTTCCAGAACACGCCGAGCACGAGCACCGGAAAGAGGCTCGACGCCGCGAGCGAAAACGCCGCGCCCACCAGAAACAGAATATTGCCCGTATTCAGCGACGCCACATACGACGCGAACAGCGCCACGCCCAGCAGCAGAATCTTCGAAATCGTCACGCGCCGCTGACTCGACGCGCCGGGGTCGACCATGTGGTAATACACGTCGTGCGACAAAGCATTGGCGATAGTGAGCAGCAAACCATCAGCCGTGGACAGTGCCGCCGCCAGCGCGCCCGCCGCGATCAGCCCGGACATCACGTACGGCAGGCCCGCAATTTCCGGCGCGGCCAGCACCACCATGTCGGGCTGCATCTGAACCTCGCTCCATCGCACGATGCCGTCGCCGTTCGTATCCGCGAGACTGATCAGGCTCGGCTCGATCCTGCGCCATTGCGTAAGCCACTGCGGCAAATCGGCGAAGTGATGTCCCACCAGATTCGTCAGAATCTCGTACTTGATCAGCACCGCGAGCACCGGCACGGTCACGTAAAACAGCGCCACAAAGAACAGCGTCCAGCCGACGGAGCGCCGCGCCGACGCCACCGACGTCGTCGTGTTGTAGCGCGTCAGAATGTGCGGCAGGCTCGCCGTGCCGAGCGACAGGCACAGCAGCAGCGAAAGAAAATTGCGCTCATGCATGCGCCGGTCGTCATCGGCGGCGGCGGGAAACGGCTCGTGCATCGGCAGCGGCGGCGCCGCGCGCAGCAGCATTTCGTCGCGCTGCTGGGTCCACACCACCTGCGCGGCGGCGGCATCGCGTGGAAACTGGTCGAGCGTTTTCTCGCGCTCCTTGATCTCGCGCAGCGGACCATTGCGGCGCCGCAGGTCGGCCACCTGCTGCGTGAGCCGCAGTTTTTCTTCGACGAACGAATGCGGCAGCATGTCGAGCCGTTGCTGCATCAGCGCGGCCCGGCGGCGATAGTCGTCGCGCACGGTCTGCTCGAGCGGCTCGTCGCGCACCTGTTTCTCGAGACTCTCCATGCGCTCCATCAGGCGGCCGTAACTCAGCTGCGGCACCCAGCCGAGACCGTCCTTATGCGCGATCATCGAAACCGGAATCAGAATCGCGGCGATCAGAATGATGTACTGCGCGACCTGCGTCCACGTGACCGCGCGCATGCCGCCCAGAAACGAGCACACGAGTATGCCCGCGAGCCCGCAGAAAATGCCGACGGCGAAGTCGACGCCAATGAAGCGCGTCGCAATGAGGCCGACGCCCTGGATCTGCGCGACGAGATAGACGAACGAACACAGAATCGCCGATAACGCCGCGAGCGCACGCACCGCATTGCTCGAAAAACGCGTGCCGAGGAAATCCGGAATGGTGTAGCGCGCGAGCTTGCGCACGTACGGCGCGAGCAGAAACGCCACGAGGCAATAGCCGCCCGTCCAGCCCATCAGATAAGCGAGGCCGTCGTAGCCGGTGGCGTAAATGGAGCCGGCGAGGCCGATGAACGATGCCGCCGAGAGCCAGTCGGCCGCGGTCGCCATGCCGTTAAACGCCGACGGCACGCGCCGCCCGGCCACGTAATACTCGACGAGATCGGACGTGCGCGACAGCAAACCGATCACCGCGTATACGGCAATCGGCACGAACAGGAACACATAGCCGATCCACATGCCCGGCCCTGTGGTGCGCTCGATGCGCCACATCACGTAGATGAAGAGCAGGAAGCCGAGCGTGTAGAACGCGTACGAGCGGATGAGCCGGTTCGTGAGCTTCATCGGCTCAGGATCCGCGCGCGCCGGGATCCGCCGCGGCCTGGCGCTTCGTCGTTAGGCTTTCATGGGCGGCATTCGTGTCATTCGCGGCACTGACACCATTCGCGCCATTCGCGCCGCCATTCTCCACGTGAGTGGCAACAGCTTGCGCGAGCGCGTCGGCGTCGGCTTCGAAGGCGCGTTGCAACTGGCGGTCGGCGCGCTGCATCGACACAATGTAGACGACGATCAGCGCAAGATAGATCAGGATCGCGCCTTGGGCGCCGAAGTAGAACGGCAAGCTAAAGCCGGCAAAGCGCACGTCCGCGAGCGCGGGCGCGGCAAGCGGCAACAGGAACGACACCGCGAAGCCGACCGTCATCAACGCGGCAATCAGCGCAAGATTGAAACGCCAGTACTTCCGATGCGCGCGCGCCAACGCCTCCGAGACCGCGGGCGGTTCGGGCGCAGGATTGTGCGTGGCGTGAGGGATGGAGTGCGGCGCGGCCATGCGCCTATGTATCAAAAAGGCACCGCGCAGGCAATTAGGATTGTCCGCGCGATGCCGGATGGCGGCGCCGGGCGACAGGCGCGTCGCTCGACACGCCTCGCCCTTTCATAGGCGCCGCAACCGCGTATCAAGCCTTACAGCGACTCGCCGAGCTGGTCCAGAATGGCCGGATTCTCCAGCGTGGAGACGTCCTGGGTGATTGCCTCGCCCTTGGCGAGCGAGCGCAACAGACGGCGCATGATCTTGCCCGAGCGCGTTTTCGGCAGATTCTCGCCGAAGCGGATGTCCTTCGGCTTCGCGATCGGACCGATCTCCTTGCCGACCCAGTTGCGCAGTTCGTTGGCGAGCTTGACCGCCTCCTCGCCTTCCGGACGCGCGCGCTTCAACACGACGAACGCGCACACCGCTTCACCAGTCGTCGCATCCGGACGGCCCACCACCGCGGCTTCGGCGACGATCGGGTTCGACACCAGCGCCGACTCGATCTCCATCGTGCCGAGACGGTGACCGGACACGTTCAGCACGTCGTCGATGCGGCCCATGATCGTGAAGTAACCTGTCTCCTTGTCGCGCACGGCGCCGTCGCCGGCGAGATACAGCTTGCCGCCCAGCTCCTCGGGGAAATAGCTCTTCTTGTAGCGGTCCGGATCGCCCCAGACGTTGCGCAACATGGAAGGCCAGGGCCGCTTCACCACGAGAATGCCGCCCTGCCCGTTCGGCACGTCCTGGCCCGTTTCGTCGACGACCGCGGCCATGATGCCCGGCAGCGGCAGCGTGCACGAACCCGGCACGAGCGGCGTGGCGCCCGGCAGCGGCGTGATCATGTGACCGCCGGTTTCGGTTTGCCACCACGTATCGACAATCGGGCAACGTCCGCCGCCGACATTCTCGTGATACCAGACCCACGCTTCCGGATTGATCGGCTCGCCCACCGTGCCGATGATGCGCAGCGTAGACAGGTCATAGCTCTTCGGATGCACTTTCTGATCCGCCTCGGCGGCCTTGATCAGCGAGCGGATGGCCGTGGGCGCCGTATAGAACAGCGACACCTTGTGCTTCGCGATCATGTCCCAGAAGCGGCCGGCGTTCGGATAGGTGGGCACGCCTTCGAACACGACCTGGGTGCCGCCGAGCGTGAGCGGACCATACGTGATGTAGCTATGGCCGGTGATCCAGCCGATGTCGGCCGTACACCAGAATACGTCGGTGGGCTTCCAGTCGAACGTCCACTTCATGGTCTGCGCGGCCCACAGCAGATAGCCGCCGGTGCTGTGCTGAACGCCCTTCGGCTTGCCCGTCGAGCCCGACGTGTACAGGATAAAGAGCGGATGCTCCGCGCCGACCCATTCGGGCGCGCATTGATCGGACTCCGCTTGCGACAGCTCATGCATCCATAGGTCGCGGCCTTCGTTCCATGCGATCTTGCCGCCCGTGCGTTTGTAGACGATCACACTCTTCACCGCGTCGCAGCCGCCCATGGCGAGTGCTTCGTCGGCGATGTTCTTCAGCGGCAACGCCTTGCCGCCGCGCATCTGCTCGTCGGACGTCACGAGTGCGACCGCGCCCACGTCGACGAGCCGCTCGTTGAGCGACTTCGACGAGAAGCCGCCGAACACGACCGAATGCGTGGCGCCAATGCGCGCGCAGGCCTGCATCGCGACAATGCCTTCGATCGACATCGGCATGTAGATGACCACGCGATCACCCTTCTTCACGCCGCGTTTTTTCAGCGCGTTCGCAAAGCGCGATACGCGTTGCAGCAGATCCTGATAGGTGACGTTGGTGACGGTGCCGTCGTCCGCCTCGAAGATGATCGCGACGCGCCCGCCATTGCCCGCTTCCACATGACGGTCGATGCTGTTGTACGACGCGTTCAGCTGGCCGTCTTCGAACCACGTGTAGAACGGCGCGTTGGCTTCGTTCAGCACCTTCGTGAACGGCGTGTTCCAACTGAGTGTTTCGCGGGCAAGACGCCCCCAGAAGCCCTGGTAATCGCGTTCGGCCTCGGCGGCCAGCGCATGGTAAGCGTCCATGCCGGAGATCGTGGCGCCGGCCGCTGTTTCAGCGGAGGGCGGGAAAACACGGCGTTCCTGAAGAACCGATTCAATCGCAGACATCGACAACCCCTTGGTGAAGATGAAAACCTGTGCCGGCGCACACGGGGTGCGCCATGTCATGTTGAGCGCCGCAATCGGCTTGCGATTCACGGCGCGCTGTCTCCCGCCCTCGCGCGAGCGACCCGCGATGGATCGTCGCGCCGCGGCCCGTTGCCTCCATCTCATTCATGCGGCCATGCAGCATGAATGTGAATGACGCCACGTCCGCTCTCGTGTTCAACCATAAGCGGTGCAACTTACCGGCCACTTACGCGCGCCGCGCCGGCATGCCCGCAAAAACCCTAACGCGATTCGTACGACGCTTTCGACGGGGCTCGCCGGCTATTGCTGCACCCGCGTATGGAGGCGCCTGCATCATGCAGCCGTTCCATGCTGGATTGAGTACTGCGTTGAAGCGCCTAATACAATGCTAACTGAACTACCTGCTCTGATTCCAGTTTGAATCGCTACGCGGATGATGCAGCTTGCCCGCGAGCGTCGGGACAGTGATGCTGAGCTCACAGCCGTCCGCGCGTAGAGCCCGCCGCCGCGCGTGAGCCCCGCCCGCCGCGCCGCAGCAAATCCGCCTGACGCTGTACAATAGCGCGCCTGACACGAGCGTCGCCGGCGGCTCGCTGCACTGCCGTCCGCCCGCGCCGCCTCGTGCGCGCCTCGCTTTGCGTGCCGATCCGCGCGCGTCATCCGCACGCGGCCCCGGCACATTGGCCCCTGTTCCGTCACCTGCGTTAGATCCGACTCCTGCCTATGTCCGCTTCGCGACCCGACTCCGCGCGCCCGCGCCGCCCCATGCGCCCGCTGCCTGTCATCATCTTCATGAGCCGCTGGCTGCAGGTGCCGCTCTACCTCGGCCTCATCGTCGCCCAGGCTGTCTACGTCGTGCTGTTTCTGAAGGAAGTCTGGCATCTCGTCACGGCGTCCATGACGCTCAACGAAACCAACATCATGCTCGTCGTGCTGGGCCTGATCGACGTGGTCATGATCTCGAACCTGCTGATCATGGTGATTATCGGCGGGTATGAAACCTTCGTGTCGCGGCTCGGGGTCGAGGGTCATCCGGACGAACCGGAATGGCTCGACCACGTCAACGCCGGCGTGCTGAAAGTGAAGCTTTCCATGGCGCTCATCAGCATCTCGTCGATCCATTTGCTGAAAACGTTTATCAGCCCGGACCAGAACACCACGCACACCATCATGTGGCAGGTCGTCATCCACGTCGCGTTCCTTGTCTCCGCGCTCGTGATGGCTTTTGTCGACCGCCTGACCACGCACACGCATCCCAGCCATTTTCAGGAACCCTCGGACTTGCAGCCGCTGGGTTCCGCCGGTTCCTCTCCCCTGAAAGCGCACGACTGACCGCACAGCCTGCGAACAGAACAATGCGCCACTGTCCCCACCGAGCTTAGCCATGACCGTCATCAAACAGGAAGATCTGATCCAGAGCATTGCTGATTCGCTGCAATACATCAGCTACTACCATCCGCTCGATTACATTCAGGCCTTGGGCCGCGCGTACGAACTCGAACAGAGCCCGGCCGCGAAAGATGCGATTGCGCAGATCCTCACCAACAGCCGCATGTGCGCCGAAGGCAAGCGCCCGATTTGCCAGGACACGGGCATCGTCACGGTATTCGTGAAGGTCGGCATGGACGTGCGCTGGGCGAGCGAATCCGGTCCGGCGACCATGAGCGTCACGGACATGATCAACGAAGGCGTGCGCCGCGGTTACCTGAATCCGGACAACGTGCTGCGCGCATCGATCGTGAGCCCGCCGGAAGGCGCCCGCAAGAATACGAAGGACAACACGCCGGCCGTGATCCACTACGAGATCGTGCCGGGCGACAAGGTCGACGTGCAGGTCGCGGCCAAGGGCGGCGGCTCGGAGAACAAGTCGAAGTTCGCGATGCTGAATCCGTCGGACTCGATCGTCGACTGGATTCTGAAGACCGTGCCGACCATGGGCGCCGGCTGGTGCCCGCCGGGCATGCTCGGCATCGGCATCGGCGGCACGGCTGAGAAAGCGATGGTCATGGCGAAGGAATCGCTGATGGACCCGATCGACATTCAGGACGTGATCGCACGCGGCCCGAAAGACTGGATCGAAGAACTGCGCGTGGAACTGCACGAGAAGGTCAACGCGCTGGGTATCGGCGCGCAAGGTCTCGGCGGTCTTGCCACCGTGCTCGACGTGAAGATCATGGCTGCGCCCACGCACGCCGCCTCCAAGCCGATCGCGATCATCCCGAACTGCGCGGCCACGCGCCACGCCCACTTCACGCTGGACGGCTCGGGCGTCGCGAAGCTCGAAGCGCCCTCGCTCGACGCATGGCCGAAGGTGCAGTGGGAACCGAACACGGAAACCAGCCAGCGCGTCGACCTGAATACGCTGACGCCGGAAGAAGTCGCTTCGTGGAAGCCGGGCCAGACGCTGCTGCTGTCGGGCAAGATGCTGACGGGCCGTGACGCCGCGCATAAGCGCATCGCCGACATGCTGGCCAAGGGCGAGAAGCTGCCGGTCGACTTCACGAACCGCGTGATCTATTACGTCGGCCCGGTCGATCCGGTGCGCGACGAAGCGGTCGGCCCCGCAGGTCCCACCACCGCCACGCGCATGGACAAGTTCACCGAGACCATGCTCGCGCAAACCGGCCTCATTTCGATGATCGGCAAGGCCGAGCGCGGCCCGGTCGCCATCGAGGCCATCAAGAAGCACAAGGCCGCGTATCTGATGGCCGTGGGCGGCGCCGCGTATCTGGTGTCGAAGGCCATTCGCAGTGCGAAGGTGCTCGCATTCGAAGATCTCGGCATGGAAGCCATCTACGAATTCGACGTGAAGGACATGCCGGTCACGGTCGCGGTCGATTCGAACGGCACGTCCGTGCACCAGACCGGCCCGAAGGAATGGCAGGCGAAAATCGGCAAGATTCCGGTCGCCACGGCCTGATTCGCTGCTCGCGCGCATAGCGTGTCATGACAAGCCGGGGCCGCGGTCCCGGCTTTTTTCATGGAACGGCACGCATGGCGTGCAACGCCCGGAACGACGTCAAAAGATGTTCTGTCCGCTTGGCTTTTTCAGGTATGGCGTTTATTGTTGTTGAAAAATTGAAGTTCCCAAAAAGGAAAGATCATGCAAGGCGACAAGAAAGTTATCGAGTATCTCAACGCGCAGTTGAAGAACGAACTGACCGCGATCAATCAGTATTTCCTGCATGCGCGGATGTACAAGCACTGGGGTCTCGAGAAACTCGGCAAGCATGAATATGACGAGTCGATCGGCGAAATGAAGCACGCCGACTGGCTGATCGAACGGGTTTTCATGCTTGACGGTCTGCCGAATCTGCAAGACCTGCATAAGCTTCTGATCGGCGAGGAAACCAAAGAGATTCTCGAATGTGATCTGAAGCTGGAGCAGATTTCGCAAAGCACCTGCAAGGAAGCCATTGCCTATTGCGAGTCGGTGCGCGATTTCATCTCGCGTGAAATCTTCGTGAAGATTCTCGACGACACCGAAGAACATATCGACTGGCTCGAAACGCAACTCGACCTGATCGACAAGGTCGGCATTCAGAACTACCAGCAAAGCGCCATGGGCTCGGTGGAGTCCTGAACGGATAGCCGGCCAATGCCCGCGCCGGCGCATGATGCTCCTCTTGCGGGATAGCATGCGCCGCGCTGGCGACTTGGTGCCGACGGGTTGGCGACGGGGTGACGATATACTTGCGGGCTTCGCTCGTCACGATTTCCCCCAGATACACCCGACCTGCCACGATTTGCCTGAACGCGCGCCGCAGTGCCTCCCTCGCCTATGCCCGCAGAATCATCGACTCCGAATGCATCAATCGCTTCTCCCGGCGCCGCTTCGCGCGCGCCGGTCGGCATTTTCGACTCGGGTCTAGGCGGCTTGTCGGTGTTGCGAGCGGTTCGGGCGCAGTCGCAAGACGAGGCGCTGCTGTACGTCGCCGATTCGCTGTACGCGCCGTACGGGGAGCGCGACGACGATTTCATCGCCGACCGCACGCTCGCCATCGGCGAGTGGCTTGTCAAGCAGGGCGCCAAAGCGCTCGTCGTGGCCTGCAATACGGCGACGGCGCAATCCATCGCGCTCGTCCGCGAAAAGCTGCCCATTCCGCTCGTCGGCGTCGAGCCGGGTATCAAGCCGGCCGCCCTGCGGTCCAGAACCCGAGTGGCCGGCGTGCTGGCCACCCAGGTCACGCTGCGCAGCGCCCGCTTCCAGGCACTGCTCGAGCGCTACGCTGCCGATTGCCGCTTTATCTGCCAGCCCGGTCACGGGCTCGTGCAGGCGGTCGAGCGCTGTGACGTCGGTTCGGCGGAGCTGCGCGCGTTGCTCGCCAGCTATCTTCAGCCCATGCTCGAGGCCGGCGCCGATACCCTCGTGCTCGGCTGCACGCATTATCCGTTTCTCGACGCGGCGATCCGCGACATCGTCGGCGACCGGATGGCGCTCGTCGACACGAGCGTGGCCATTGCCCGTCAGCTCGAGCGCGTACTCGAGCAGCACGGCATGCGCGCGGCACCGCAAGCGGCGGGCGCCCCGCTGCCCCGCTTCTATTCCACCGACAACGGTACGCATCTGCGGCAACTTGTCGCGACGCTGCTCAACATCGACGCGCATGTCGAACGCGTGCTGATTCCTTCGCGCCGCACCGCGGCGCTGGCCTCGCAGCCCGTCTGAGCGCCTCTGCGACGCGTTTTCCGGACGAGTTTTCGCCCGGTTTCATGCCGTTTCACCACTTCGCCGGCGCTGCACATCGCCCGGCCGGGGGCGCCGCTCAGTTGCCGAAACCCTTCTAAGGGTCTGGTTTTGTTACAAAAATCCGTCCCTGGCGCTTGCCAAACGGCTCAAACAAAATGATAATAATTCGCATTAACGTTAGCTATGACGCCTCACCATGATTGTCTGTGTCTGCAAGTCTGTGTCTGACCGAAAGATCCGTGCCTCGATCGCGGAAGGCGTCGACTCGTTCGACGAGTTGCAGTTCGAACTCGGCGTAGCCACCTGCTGCGGCAAATGCGCGGACTCGGTGCGCGACGTGATGATGCAAAGCGGCGTATGCGCAAGCCGCTGCGGCTTCGAGCATCAGCAGCCCACGGCTATGCCGGTGACGTTTTACGAACGCAAAGCGGCTTAAGCGAGGCTCCGGCATGCGGCCCAAGGCCGCATGATCCGCCTGCAGCGCCGCTTCCCGCTCCCCGCCTTGCTGGCTGAGCCACCGCCAGTGAGTTAATCCACTGCCGTCAGCAAGCCAGTTCGCTCCCAGCCAGCTACCGCTCGTCCGTCAAAGGAATTCAGATGGAATTGCTGATTGGTTTCGTGACCACCTTGTGTATCTCGCTGCTGATCTTCCGAACATGACCATGTTTTGTCGCGCATGCTGCATCGACAGCGCGCTGCCACGCTAACATGCAGGCTTCGCATACCGTTTCAGCCGGCGCCGCGCCGGCTTCGTCCGCTCGAATGAATCCCCGCGTGCTGACTGCAACCGCCCTGGTTGCGGCGGTTCACGTCGCGTTGCTCACCGTGATCCTGACGCTGCGCCATGAGCCGGGGCAGCCGGCGCTCGAGTCGCGCGTGATGACCGCTCAATTGCTGCCGCCCGCGCCTCTTGCCGCGCCGGCCGCGGTGCAGTCGGTCGCGCCGCCGCCCACGCCCGCGCCCGCGCCGCCGGTTCGCAGCAAGCCGAAGGTGCAGCCGAAGCCGGCGCAAAAGCCCGCTCCTGCTCCGTTGCGCGAGGCGCCTGCGCCGTCGCCTGCACCCGTCGCGGCCGCGCAACCGGCTCCGCCGACACCGACCGCGCCGCCCGCTCCGGCGACGCCGCCCGCGGCGCCGGCCGCGCCCGCCATCGGCCGCCAGACGATGGACATCGCCGCGCCGAAAAACGTCTCGCACCTCGACTGCAACATCGCGAAGCCCGACTACCCGGCGCTGTCGCGCCGTCGCGGAGAAACCGGCACCGCGTACGTGAAGTTCGTGGTCGGTCTCACCGGCAAGCTCGAGAACATTGAATTGAAGAAGAGCAGCGGCTTCAGCCGTCTCGACGACGCCGCGCTCGCCGCCGCGCATGCGAGCGCGTGCAAGCCCTATCTCGAAGACGGCCAGCCTGTGCGGGCCGCCTACACTCAGCCTTACAACTTCAATCTGGAAGATTGAAGCGGATTTCAAAATAAAGGAATGGCAATGCAAAACTACGGATTGGCGCACGTGTGGGCGCAAGGGGATTTCGTCACGCGCGGCATCGCGCTCGCCTTGCTGGTGATGTCGGTGATGTCGTGGAGCGTGATCGTCATCAAGGGCTGGAACGTGATGCGCCTGAACCGCCTGACGAAAAATGCGGAACAGGCGTTCTGGCATTCGGACGACCTCGCCGACGGCGTCAAGAAACTCGGCGCCGGCTCATCCACGCCGCAGGACAACCCGTTCCTCGCGCTTGCGCTGTCGGGTCAGGAAGCGGCCGATCATCATCACCAGACGCAGCCGCACCTGCACGATCGCATGGATGTGTCCGACTGGGTCACGCGCTGCCTGAAGGACACCATGGACGAAAGCGTCGCGCGCATGCAAAGCGGTCTGGCGATTCTCGCTTCGATCGGCAGCACCGCGCCTTTCGTCGGTCTGTTCGGCACCGTGTGGGGCATTTATCACGCGCTGCTTGCCATCGGCGCGAGCGGCCAGTCGTCGATCGATCAGGTGGCGGGTCCTGTCGGCGAAGCGCTCATCATGACCGCATTCGGTCTCTTCGTTGCGATTCCGGCCGTGCTCGGCTATAACGCTCTCACGCGTGCTAACAAGGCGATCGTCGCCAAGCTGAGCCGCTTCGCGCATGGCCTGCACGCATTCTTCGTGACGGGCGCGCGCCTGTCCTCCACCAAGCGCGACGGGCTGCGTCTCGCCACGCGCGCCAACTGAAGCGCCCACTGAACGACGAGGCACAGAGATGGCAATGAGCCCCTTCGCCGGCGACGATGACGACGGCCTGATGAACGAAATCAACATGACGCCGCTCGTCGACGTCATGTTGGTTCTCCTGATCGTTTTCATGGTGACGATTCCCGTCATCCGCCACGCGGTGAAAATCGATCTGCCGCATGCAAGCAGTCAGAAGGAAGACACGAAGCCCGCGCAGGTGACCGTCGCGGTCGACGCCGACGGCAACGTGCTGTGGAACGACAAGAAAGTCGACGAAGCGCAGTTGAGCGCGAAAATTGCAGAGGCCGCGCAGGCGAATCCGCAACCCGAGCTGCACCTCGACGCGGACCGCAAAGTGCCTTACGAAAAAGTCGCGCAAGTCATGTCGGCGGCGCAGGCAGGCGGTCTGACGAAGATCGGGTTCGTCACGCAGCCAAAAGGCAAGTGAGTGTTTCGCGGCGGTCGCCAGTGCGGGCCGCGCCGCTTCATGAAATGACGAAAAGCCCTTGAAACAGGGGCTGAAAAGTAAAAGGCCTTCATCGTCAGATGAAGGCCTTTTTTTGTGCGCGCTCGGCGCCTTCGGGCGGCGGGATCATTTGCCATCGGTCGAAGACTGCTGGCTCGGATCACCGCATGCGACAGCCGTGCTCGACACGGACAGCGCGGTCAGCCCTATCAGGCTCGCTATGATAGCGGCCATGAGTTTTCGCATAAGAGACTCCTTAGCGAAGGGATTTCAATATAGCGCCGCGAGCTCGCGCATTCAAGCAAACGCTCATTGAAAGTACTCATGACAGGCCGCGCTTCAATGCTAAAAGCGATGCCGCAACGCGCGCGATCTGCTAGGAAGCGATTGCCACTGAGGTTCGCGAGACCGCCGATTCGGCGTGCAGCGGGCATTCGCGCATGATGTGCTTACCTTCATTGGGATCGAGCATCTCCACCAGATAGTCGACGAACGCGCGCACGGCCGGCACCATGCCCTGCCGCGACACGAAGACGGCGTACAACTGCGGCGCCGGAAAGGTCCAGCCGGGCATGACGGGCGACAACTGCCCCGCGCGCAAGGCGGCGCCGTACATCATCTCCGGCAAGGCGGCGATGCCGACGCCTGCGAGTACCGCTTCGCGAATCGTCGAGAGATCCGCGGTCACGAGACGCGGTTCGTGCTCGTGCGCGTGACGGCTGCCGTCGGGCGCAATCAGGTTGTAGACGTGGCGGCCGTCGCTCGTCGGGACATCGAGCGTTTCGAAGCGCGACAGGTCGTTTGGCTGCAACGGCGGCGCATTCTGCTGCAACAGACTCGGCGCGCCCACCAGCATCTGCTGCGTGCGCCACAGCGGGCGCACGACAATGTTGGCGTTTTCCGGCGGATCCGAGCGCACGCGCAAGGCGACGTCGATCGAATCTTCGAACAGATCGACCACCCGATTCGTCACCCGCATGACGACCCGCACTTCCGGATAGCGGTGCATGAATTCCGGCAGGATCGTCGACAGAATGGTCTGCGAGATCGTGACGGGCACGCTCACGCGCACGGTGCCGCGTGGTGACGAGCGCAGCTGCTGTACGACGTTGACGGCCGCCTGTGCCTCGTCGAGCATCGCCTGGCAGTGCTGGTAGAACAGCTGGCCGGCTTCCGTGAGCGCGAGCTTGCGCGTGGAGCGCTGCAGCAGCCGCACGCCGAGCGACGCCTCGAGTTCGGTCAGGCGCCGCGACAGACGCGACTTGGAAATACCCAGCACGCGCTCGGCGGCGGAGAAACCGCCATGTTCGACGACCTGCGAGAAATACATCAGGTCATTCAGGTTGTGTGAATCGATCTTCATTCATCGTTCCAGTAATAGAACAATCCATTGCGTGATGGCGGCTGGCACCCCGAAAAACGGTCCCTATAATAGCTCCATGTTTCAAAAATAACGCTATTCCCGAATTTTAGAGGTGATATTGATGACCGCGACACGCACGATCGAACGCACGTATCCCGCCGTTCGCACGATTGAAGGCGGCGGCTTCGTCGTCCACCGCCCGTTTCCCACGCGCATGCTGATGGACTTCGATCCGTTTCTGCTGCTCGACGAAATGGGACCGGTCGACTACGCGCCCGGCGAGGCCAAGGGCGCGCCGGACCATCCGCATCGCGGTTTCGAGACCGTGACCTATGTGCTCGAGGGGCAGTTCGGCCACAAGGACTCCGCCGGCCACTCCGGCACGCTGCACGCGGGCGATGTGCAATGGATGACGGCCGGCGCGGGCGTCGTGCACAGCGAAATGCCCGACCCGTCGTTCGTGCGGACGGGCGGACGCGTGCACGGCTTGCAGGTGTGGGTGAATCTGCCGCGCCGCGACAAGATGATCGCGCCGCGTTACCAGGAAGTGCCGTCGGCGAAGATTCCGCTGGCGACGTCGGCGGACGGCAAAGTGCGCGTGAAGGTGATCGCCGGCGAGGCGCTCGGCGTAAAAGCCGCGGTGGAAACGCGCACGCCGATTCTGTATCAGCATTTTTCGCTGCAGCCCGGCGCAACGATCCGCCAGCCGGTGCCCGCGGACTATCGTGTGTTCGCGTATGGGCTCTCGGGCAAGGGCTTTTATGGTGAAGGCGACGCGCGTCAGGAGATCGACGCGCGCAAGATGGTCGTGTTTCGGAATGACGGCGACGCGGTCACGCTCGCAGCCGGCGAGGAGCCGCTCGAGGTCTTGCTGCTTGGCGGCGTGCCCTTGAAGGAGCCCGTGGTGCGCTACGGCCCGTTCGTCATGAATACCGAGGACGAAATCCGCCAGGCGGTCGTCGATTATCAGGCCGGCCGCATGGGCGCGATCACGCATTGAATGGGCGTGTGGGGAAAGCACTCGCGCGTGCGACGGGCGGGCGGCGGATAGCCGCTCGCGAGTCGCGAATCGCCGCTCGCTGCCGTCACTCGCGCGCATGACAATAAGCGGCACGCGACTCCAGCCGTGCCGTGGCCATTACGCGCGCCGCGCCGCCGGACACAAACGCCGCCGACTTCGTTCACAATAGCGATTCCCGCCGCGCGCCCCTCTTTCAAGCTTCATTGCTGCAGAGCCGCTGCGCGGCAATTTCCGTCCCTGCTCAAGGAGCGCGCATGGCAGAAGCCACCGTCACCGCCCATATCGGTTCGACGAATTACCAGGTCCATTTCGACGACGGCAAGCACACCTGGCTCGCCGACGAACCTGAATCGCTCGGCGGCGGCGATCGCGGTCCCACGCCGGTCTCGTTGCTGCTGTCGAGCCTCGGCGCCTGCACGTCGGTTACGCTGAAAATGTACGCACAGCGCAAAGGCTGGCCGCTCGATGAAGTGGACGTCACGCTGAACATCGAAACCGGCGAAGAAGGCTCGACCATCGACCGCAAGATCACACTGCACGGCGAGCTGTCCGACGAGCAACGGGAACGGCTCTTGCAAATTGCGAATGCGTGCCCAGTTCACAAGATCCTTACGCGCTCGATCGCCATTCGCTCCGGCTTGACCGCCGTCTGACTTGCGCCCGACGGGCGAGGCGCGCGAAACTGAGCGGGTCGCCATCACGCTTGCAACGCTTTCATAGGATGCTGTCGCCTTGAATTTCGAACACCTTATCCAGATCAACGACCCGTTGAATCCCTTCGTCGACTCGATGACCCGCGAGCAGTTGTGGGAAGGGCTCGTGCTGCGCGCCGAGCAGCCGCAACTGTTCGTGATGGGGCTCGACAGTTGCACCATCCTTTCGCGCGAGGGCAATACGCTCGAGCGCGAACTGCATTACGGTCAGGCCACGGTCCGCGACCGCGTCACGCTGCACGAAAGCCAAAGCGTGCGCTACGACATCCTGCCGACGGCGGATTACGTCGGCGGCTCGCTGACCATGACTATCGAGCAGCCGGACGAATTGCAGCTGTTCCTGCGCTTCGAATACGCGACCACGCTGCCGGTTTCCAACGACCAGGACGCGGTGCAGACGCAGGAGATCGTGAAGTCCGCGTATCGCGAGAACGACATCGATACCGTGCGCCTGATCCGTCAGTATGTGCAGGCAAAGCAGGAGCCCGGTTCGCTGCACTGAGTGTTGCAGTCGATGTCCCGCGCCGCCTCCCCAAGTTCAAATAGGTGGCGCTAGCCCGGTGCTCGCGCGTGCAATGCGCCGCTGTCATCCGTTCGCTGCGCGGCGCCGTTGGTCCTCGCGTTCCTCGCGCTCCTTGGCTTGTGAGGCTATCGAAAGTTTGATCCGATGAATTTCCTCCCCTTGTAAATAGGAATGGTTATCATTTAGAATTCATCCATCGAATCAAGCAACAGCCAAGCCGCATGACAGATACCACTCGCACTTCCACGCTCAGCCTGCGCCGCCCGGCCGCGGCATTGACCAGCCGTCCGAAAACGGTGACGGCCACGGCCGCCCCCGCCGCAAAGCCTGCTGTGAGCCGTGCGACCGGGTCCGCGGAGTCGGCCGGGCGGGTGGTGCGCAGCGAGACTTTGCTGCAAGGCCATAGCCACGTCAGCATCGTGCACAACGGCGAGACGTATCAGCTACGCGCCACGCGTCTCGGCAAGCTGATCCTGACGAAGTAACGAACTGGAGTACCGGGTATTGTGGGGACCACCTCCCTTGAGAGGTGTTAGGCATTAGCCAGCCACGACGGCTTGCACGCGAGAACTAGACCCCTTCGTGCAGACACCAAGCCAGCCGTCGCAGCCAGCCAGGCCGCTTTTTTGGTTCCCGCCGATGCGCCACGCGAAACCCCGTGTGCCGTCATGCCAATGAAAAAGCCGTGGAGGATGTCATCTCCACGGCTTCTGTTTTTGCGGCGAAAGAATTCGCGATTCGCGCCTTTACTTCGGCGCCCAGCCCCAGAACATCAGCCACCACGCGCTGTCGACCACCGCGAGGGCCGCGGCGAACCAGAGCATCGCGAGGCCGCGTCGCACGAAGCGCTCGCTGTAGCGTCGCGTGACGAGCCAGAGAAGCCATGCGCTCCACAGATTCGCAATCGCCAGAATGCCAATGCGCACGTCCGACGCCCACCACAACGGCACATGCTCGGCCCGCAGCAGCGACAGCGTGGTCGCCGACAAGCCGAGGAACACGCCCGCGCCGGCAAGCGGAATCAGCGCTTGCGTCAGATGATGCAGGCGCACGCTGCTCAACCGCCCCAGCATGCGCGTCGCGCCCATCAGCAGCAGGAGCAGCACAGTGCCGTAGACGAGCGCCGTCGCGAGGATGTAGCCGATCACCATGGTGCCGTCGAGCCACGAGAACACGTCGTTCTGTTCCGGGTAATGCGTGAACAGGAACCACGGCGCATTGGTCTGTAGCGGCCAGGTGACGTCGTGGTCGACCAGCCACGTCGCGAAGAACATCTTCAGGTCGATGAACCAGCGCGATGCGGTCCAATGGAACGCGCCGATCGCAATGCCGAGCAGGCCGTACAGGATGAGCGCGGTGTCCCATGCGCTCGCGTGCTTGTCGCCGAGCTCCACGACTTCCGACGACGGCGCGCGCCACGTCAGCGCAATCGCGTCGCGGTGGCCGCTGCAACGGCCGCACATATGGCAGTCGGACGCGCCTTTCATGTTGCGCAAGGGCACGAGCGGCGCGCAATTGATCGGAATCACGCGATGGCCGTGCTCGCCGTTCTTGTACGAACGGCGCCACGCGTCTTCGTCGACTTTGTAGTGGAACGGCGCGAGGCGCGCCAGAAGCGAAAACACCCCGTTCACGGGGCACAGGTACTTGCACCAGACGCGCTTCTCGCGCCCGTAAAGCAGACCGATCACGATCGCCGCCACGGTCGAGCCGCCGAGCACGAGCAGCACCGCTTTCGGATACTGGTACACGCTCACCATCTGACCGTAGATAGTCGTGATGCCGAACGCGACGAACGGCCAGCCGCCCCAGCGCATCCAGTGCGGGATCGCCTTGCCGCGGCCGTGCTTGCTGGCGAATTCGGCGAGCGCGCCTTCGGGACACAGGACGCCGCACCACACGCGGCCGAGCATCACCATCGAGAGCAGCACGAACGGCCACCAGATGCCCCAGAACACGAACTGCGCGGCAAGCGTCAGGTTGTTCCACAAATGCGCGCTGTCGTCCGGCAGCGGCATCACCGCCGGCACGATGATCAGCAGCGCGTACACCGCGACCACGACCCACTGGATGCCGCGGATCACCGAACCGTGCCGCTGCATCCACTGCCCGGCCGCGGCGAGACGCCCCGGACGGGTCATCACTGTACTCATGCTGCGCGCCCTGCCGCCTGTTGCGCCGGCTTGCGGTTCGCGCGCCGCAGCAGCAGATAGACGACCGCCCAATACACCGCGTAGGCCAGCAGGTTCATCAGCGCGGGATGCGCGCGGTAGCCGGTGAGCGTCGCGACGAGCGAGCCGAACGTGCTCGAATCGTCGAGGATCGCCGACGTATTCCACAGCTGATCGACGAGCGTCGGCAGGAATTCCTTGTCGATCAGCTTGTCGACGCCGGTCTGGAACAGACCCGCGCCGAGGAACAGCAACATGATTTCGGTGATGCGGAAAAAGAGCCGCCACGAGAAGAACTTGCCGCCGAGCTGCAGCACGTAGAACGTGAGGAGCGCGAGCGCGAGGCCGATCACGACGGCCAGCATCTGGGCGCTGTCCACGTGCCCCGACTGGCCGAACCCGAGGCCGTACAGGAAGATCACCGTCTCGCTGCCTTCACGCGCGATGGCGAGTGCGACGAGCAGCGCCACGCCCCACCAGTTCGAGTCGCGCTGGCTTTGCTGCAGCGAGCGTTCCATGTCGCGTTTGAGCGAGCGGCCGTGCTGCTTCATCCACAGCACCATTTGCACGATCAGCACGCAGGCCACCAGCACCATCGCGGTCTGGAAGTAATCTTGCGCGTCGCCGGAGAGCACTTCCGTGAAGCCGACGAGCGCCGCGCCGAGCGCCACCGCCGCGATGAGGCCGGCGGCGACGCCGCCCCACAGATACGGCAAACCGCGGCGCGCATCGTCGTCGCCATTTTTCAGCCATGCGTACAGGATGCCGACGACCAGCAACGCCTCGACACTTTCCCGCCACACGATGAATAGAATCTGACCCATCAAGCACTCCCTTCTGCTCTGCTACTGCTGCCGCGCGGCGCCGGCGGGCCCAAGGCCCCGCGCCGCCTCGCATACCTGCTATTTCGCGACGATCACGCCTTGCGCCTGCTGGTGGAAATCGTCGAAGAACTTGTATTCGCCCGGCGAAAGCGGAGCGATCACCACGAACGAGTCCGCGCCTGGCGCAAGAACCTTTTCCTTGCGCAACTGCACGCTTTCAAACTCGGCCGCGCCCTTGCCGGTGTTGCGCACCTCGATCTTGATGCGCTGCCCGGCCGGCACTTCGATGCGCGTCGGCGTCAGCTTGCCGTCGTTCATTTCTAGCTTGAACGTCGGCAGATCGGCTGCATGCGCCGCGCCCGCCAGCACAATCGACGACGCGAGGACCACGATCTTTCGGTTGATTCTCATTGGCGTTTCCGGAAAACGCGGCGCGAAGGATAAAGTTCGCGCCGCCTGCTTCATTCACTCAGTTGCTCCTCTGCCGCAGGTCGCGGCGCAGTCGCGGAGATCAGTACCCGCCCTTCTTGCCGATGCCGGCGAACGTGAAGTCGTATTCGAGCGTGATCGGCTTGAACCACGGACCCACGCCGGTTTCCTTGTCGACGTGACGGCCGAAGGCCATGTGGCCGGTTTGCATCGGCGGTTCGACGATCAGCTTCAGGTGATACTTGCCCGGGCCTTGCAGCTTGACGTTGTCGCCATAGTGCGGACCGTCGTTCGCGACCATCGCCATCAAGTCGCCCTTTTGCGCGTCTTTCGAACCGGCTTTCGTGAGCTCGTAGCGCACTTGCAGATACGGCATCCAGTCGCCTTCCGCGAAACCGGTCGGATTGTTCTTGACTGCGTGGATGTCCGCTTCCAGATGGATGTCCGAGTCCGACGCCTTGCGCATCATGCCTTCCGGCTCCATCGTGATCGGCTGCAGATACACCGCGCCGATTTCCATGCCGCCCTGAATCTGCTGCTTGCCGATCGGGTATTCCGCGGCCGTTGCCGAGAGCGCCGCAACCGCAGCCGCCGCGGCGATGCCGCCACGCACGAATGAAGAAATCCGCATTGAAACTCCTTGTTTTTATCTGACTCGATTCGGTTCGATTGGAACAGTGTGCCAGGCGACAAGCCGAAGCAGATCGCATAGTTGAACGTTAATGCGAACCATTCTCAATATTGGGCGAGTTTATCATTGTTCGTCGGCCGGAACAAATACGAACGCATGCCAGGCCTTATGGCAACAGGGTCTTAAGGGTGTCTTAAGGAACGGGGTGCGGGTGAGGAATGGGGTGACGAGGCGGCTGTTGGGGTGGGTGTTGGTGCGGGTGTTGCTCCGGGTGTTGCGGCGGCTGTTGAGGCGCTCAGAAATAAAGGCCAGGAAGGCGCGGCGGATTGCCGCGCCTTCTGGCCGCCTATTCAACGCCCGACACATGATCGCCGACGTTCGCCCCGAACACGCGCTGGCGCAGCAACGCGAGCTGGTCGCGCGTCTGGGCGGCCTTCTCGAATTCGAGGTTCTTCGCATGCTCCATCATCTGCTTTTCGAGCCGCTTCAGCTCCTTGGCAAGCTGCTTTTCGGACATGTCCTCGAATTTCGCGCGCGTTTGTTGTTCCTTCAATTCTGCACGCGCGTCGTCGACGTTGTACACGCCGTCGATAATGTCGCGGATGCGCTTGACCACCCCGCGCGGCGTAATGCCGTGTTCAAGGTTGAAGGCAATCTGCTTCGCGCGCCGCCGCTCGGTTTCGTCGATGGCACGGCGCATCGAATCCGTCACCTTGTCCGCATACAGAATCGCCTTGCCGTTCACGTTACGCGCCGCCCGGCCGATGGTCTGGATCAGCGAGCGCTCGGCGCGCAGGAAGCCTTCCTTGTCCGCGTCGAGAATGGCGACAAGCGACACTTCGGGAATATCCAGCCCCTCACGCAGCAGATTGATCCCGACGAGCACGTCAAATGTGCCGAGCCGCAGGTCGCGGATGATCTCGACGCGCTCAACCGTATCGATGTCGCTATGCAGGTAGCGCACCTTGATGCCGTGGTCGGCCAGAAACTCCGTCAATTGCTCTGCCATGCGCTTCGTCAGCACCGTAACCAGCACGCGGTCGCCCGCCGCGACGCGCTCGTTGATCTCGGCGAGCACGTCGTCCACCTGGGTGCGCGCGGGGCGCACCTCGATTTCCGGATCGACGAGTCCCGTCGGACGAACGAGCTGCTCGGCCACCTGCCCCGAGGTCTTCTTTTCGTAGTCCGCCGGCGTTGCCGACACGAACACGACCTGACGCATCTTCCGCTCGAACTCGTTAAATTTCAGCGGCCGGTTGTCCAGCGCAGACGGCAAACGGAAGCCGTAGTCGACCAGATTTTCCTTGCGCGCGCGGTCGCCGTTGTACATGCCGTTCAACTGGCCGATCAGCACGTGCGACTCGTCGAGCAGCATGATCGCGTCGGACGGCAAATAGTCGACGAGCGTAGGCGGCGGCTCGCCGGGTGCCGCGCCGGAAAAGTGCCGCGAGTAGTTTTCAATGCCCTTGCAGAAACCGAGTTCCTGCAGCATCTCGAGATCGAAACGGGTGCGCTGCTCGAGCCGCTGCGCCTCGACCAGCTTGCCCTCGCTGTAGAAAAATTCCAGCCGCTCGCGCAACTCGGCCTTGATGGTCTCCACCGCCCGCACGACGGTGTCGCGCGGCGTCACGTAATGCGATGACGGATAGACCGTGAAACGCGGAATTTTCTGACGCACGCGTCCGGTGAGCGGATCGAAAAGTTGAAGGGTTTCGACTTCGTCGTCGAACAATTCGACCCGCACCGCCATTTCCGCATGCTCGGCGGGAAAAATGTCGATCGTGTCGCCGCGCACGCGGAACGAGCCGCGCTGGAAGTCCGCTTCGTTGCGGTTGTACTGCATCGCGATCAGCCGCGCGATGATGTCGCGCTGGCCGAGCTTGTCGCCGGTGCGCAGCGTCAGGATCATCTGGTGGTATTCGGACGGATTGCCGATACCGTAAATGGCCGACACGGTCGCGACGATCACCACGTCGCGCCGCTCCATCAGGCTTTTGGTGGCCGACAGACGCATCTGCTCGATGTGCTCGTTGATCGACGAGTCCTTCTCGATGAAAAGGTCGCGCTGCGGCACATACGCTTCCGGCTGATAGTAGTCGTAGTACGAAACGAAGTACTCGACCGCGTTGCGCGGAAAGAATTCGCGGAACTCCGAGTAGAGCTGCGCCGCGAGCGTCTTGTTCGGCGCAAACACGATAGCCGGGCGGCCGAGCCGCGCGATGGTGTTGGCCATCGTGAAGGTCTTGCCCGAACCGGTGACGCCGAGGAGCGTCTGGAACGAGAGACCGTCCTCGACGCCTTCGACGAGCGTTTCGATCGCCGTCGGCTGGTCGCCGGCGGGCGGATACGGCTGATAAAGCTGGAACGGCGAGCCTTCGAAGCGGACGAATTTGGATTCGTCGAGCGCATCTTCGGCTTCTGTCAGATGTTGTTCGGACATGGGGGCGGCAGCGGCCTTGGGCAAAAAACTATTCTAACGGGTTGGGCAAAGTCGGATCGGGGGACGGACTGAACGGATCCGCGTAGGATCGCAGCGGCGCACCCGCCGGTCCCACACGCCGGTCCTTAGCCATTTAGCGACGCGCTGCCTGTTTTTCAAGCAAATAAGTCCCCCAGATGGACGTTATCGTCCTAAAAACGGTCGCAGATTCGTTACAATGCGAAGTTGCGCTCGCTTGCAGCTGTCCGCGTTTTGCGTCATCCGGCGCTTGCGTTTTGCATAAACGCAGCCGGCACGGTCGCGCAAGCTCGTAGCCGCCCTCTTTTTACTACTGCTGGCCACCCACCATGTCTCTGTTCTCCGCCGTCGAACTTGCTCCCCGCGACCCGATTCTGGGCCTGAACGAAGCCTTCAACGCCGACACGCGCCCCACCAAGGTCAATCTCGGCGTTGGCGTGTATTTCAATGAAGAAGGCAAGATTCCGCTGCTGCGCGCCGTGCGCGACGCGGAAAAGGCGCGTGTCGAAGCGGCGCTGCCGCGCGGCTATCTGCCGATCGAAGGGATCGCCGCCTATGACGCGGCCGTGCAAAAGCTGCTGCTTGGCAACGATTCGCCGCTGATCGCCGCAGGCCGCGTCGTGACGGCGCAAGCACTGGGCGGTACGGGCGCGCTGAAGATCGGCGCCGACTTCCTGAAGCGCCTGGAGCCGAACGCCAAGGTCGCCATCAGCGACCCGAGCTGGGAAAACCACCGTGCGCTGTTCGAAGCCGCGGGCTTCGAGGTGGTCTCCTACCCGTACTACGACGCGTCGACGCACGGCGTGAATTTCGACGGCATGCTGAGCGCGCTCAACAGCTACGCGGCGGGCACGATCGTCGTGCTGCACGCCTGCTGCCATAACCCGACGGGCGTGGACCTCAGCGTCGACCAATGGAAGCAGATCGTCGAAGTCGTCAAGGCGCGCAATCTGGTGCCGTTCCTCGACATCGCCTACCAGGGTTTCGGCGACAACATTGACGCAGACGCCGCAGCCGTGCGCCTCTTCGCCGCTTCGGAACTGAACGTGTTCGTTTCGTCGTCGTTCTCGAAGTCGTTCTCGTTGTATGGCGAGCGTATCGGCGCGCTGTCCATCATCACCGGCAGCAAGGAAGAAGCGACCCGCGTCCTGTCGCAACTCAAGCGCGTGATCCGCACGAACTACTCCAACCCGCCGACGCATGGCGGCTCGGTGGTCGCCGCGGTGCTCGCTTCGCCGGAACTGCGCGCCACGTGGGAAACGGAACTGGCCGAAATGCGCGACCGCATCCGTGCAATGCGCAACGGTCTCGTTGAACGTCTGAAGGCAAGCGGCGTGGACCGCGACTTCAGCTTCGTCAATGCACAACGCGGCATGTTCTCGTACTCGGGCCTGACGGCGCCGCAAGTCGACCGTCTGCGTGAAGAATTCGGCATTTATGCCGTCAGCACCGGCCGCATCTGCGTGGCTGCGCTGAACACGCGCAACCTCGACGCGGTCGCGAGCGCGATTGCACATGTGTTGAAGTAAAGCATTTTGCAAAGCGCTCACGGCGCTTTGCTTAGGCTGGATGGAGAAACGGCGCCCCGTGGAGGGCGCCGTTTCTCTTTGCGGCTCGGAATTCGCTCAGGCGGCTGTCAGCGCGAGTCGCGGTGAATGTCGTGTGTGACGAAGCCAGCGTCGTTGTCCGGCATGGCAAGCCAATCGGGCTGGGCAAGCGAATGGCGAATGTCATCCAGGCCGCTTTGCCAATGCTCGCGCATGGTCGACAGGCCGAACTGGAAGTCCTTGTAGTGCCCTTCGTATTCCTTCTGCCGGTAGATAAGATGAATCACGTTGTAGCGCTTCGAGCACGACAGGTCTTCGGCGAGCCGGCACCATGGGTCGTCGCGCTCATCCGGCGATACGCGGTCCAATACCTCGCGCAATACGTGCCGGAAACGTTGCGAGCGTTGTAGCATGTCGGTCACGAGACGCGTGCGGCTTGAATACTGAATATCTTTCATCCGCCCCTGCACGTCGGTGATGTTGTCGGGCACCGGCCCGATCGCGCTCCACAGGTCGACCTGGAACGCGAGCGTATCGCGCCGCGGCGTAGTCTGCACCACCTCGTAAAGCGGCGTGTTCGACATCAAGCCGCCGTCCCAGTAATACTGACCGTCGATTTCGACCGCCGCAAAGCCCGGCGGCAATGCGCCGGAGGCCATGAAGTGCTCGGGCCTCAGCGCGGTATGCGTATTGTCGAAGTACGCGAAATTGCCCGTGCCGCAATTGACCGCGCCTACCGATACGCGCATCTCCCGCGAGTTGATGCGGTCGAAGTCGCATAACCTTTCCAATGTCGCTTTGAGCGGTGCCGTGTCGTAGTAACTGGCGGCTTGCGGCGGCCCCGACACAGTCGGCAAAGGTGGCGGAAAGCGCGGCACAAAGAAGCCCTTTTGCCCCTCGACAAGCGCGCCGATCGCCTGGGTTGCAGTGAAAGCCTTGCGCACGGCGTCGCTGGAGTTGAAGAACGCGTGCTCGATAAACGCCGGCAGCGGCGGACCAAACGCCGGCTGGCAGATGGTCTCCCAGAATTGCAGCAGCCGCTCTACCCGCTGTTCCGGCGGATTACCCGCGATGATCGCTGTATTCAGAGCGCCAATAGAAATGCCCGCCAGCCAGTTCGGCTCGATGCCGGCCTCGTGCAGCCCCTGAAAAACGCCAGCCTGGTAGGCGCCAAGCGCGCCGCCGCCCTGCAGCGTGAGCGCGATCGTTTCGTAGTCCGGCAATTGAACGCGCCTGCCAGCCGCCGTGGCGGGCGTCGCGCCAGCGCCCGCGCCCTCCTCATTGCCCGGCGCACCGAGGCGCGCCTGCTTGAGATTGCGTTGCGCCATGCGCGCCTCCTTATTGCATGTACCAGCCGTGACTGACAATGAAGGATTGGCCGGTCAGTGCCGCCGTCGGGAAGGTGGACAGGAACAGCACCGTTTGCGCGACGTCCTCCACGGTGGTGAAAATGCCGTCGACGGTGCCGCCCAGCATGACCCGCTTGACCACTTCTTCTTCGCTGATGTTCAGTTCCTTCGCCTGCTCGGGAATCTGCTTGTCGACAAGCGGCGTCCGTACGAAGCCGGGACAGACGACATGTGAACGCACATTGTGTTTCGCACCTTCCTTGGCGAGCACGCGCGCGAGCCCGAGCAGCGCATGCTTGGCCGTCACGTAGGCCGACTTGAGCGGCGACGCCTCATGCGAGTGAACCGAGCCCATGTAGATGACGATGCCGCCGCGGTCGTCCTTGTACATGTGCTTGAGCGCCGCCTTGGTCGTCAGGAAGGCGCCGTCCACGTGAATCGCCTGCATCTTCTTCCAGTCGGAAAACGAATAGTTTTCGATTGGATTGACGATCTGAATGCCGGCATTGGAAATGAGAATGTCGACCGAACCGAGCTCCGCCGCCACTTTGTCAATGCCCTGATTGACCGCGTCTTCGTTGGTGACGTCCATTGCGATGCCGATCGCCTTGCCGCCGCCCTTCGTGATTTCTTCAGCGACGGCGTTCGCCCCGTCCTGGTTCAGGTCGGCAATCGCGACAGCCGCGCCTGCAGCCGAAAGGGTCAACGCAATCTGCTTGCCGATGCCGCTTGCGGCGCCGGTAACCACCGCGACCTTGCCATTCAGATTTGTGTTCAGTGACGACATCCAGAACCTCCATGCAGTTGATGAGCAATGAGACCACGAGCCGCGCGCAGCGTGAAGTCGGCCGAATGGCATAGGCGCTCTTAGGCGCTGTCCTATACCGTTCGGCCGAATGTTGCACTGCGGCCAATGCTGCTATTGTGCATGAACCGTGTGGGTTGGATCGGTAAAAAGCACGCCGGGGCTTATCTATTTAAACTAGGCGTTCTGACAGGGTTCCGGTCGCTTCACTTTCAGGAGAATTGCATGAAATATCGGCGTCTAGGCCGCTCCGGCCTGCAGGTCAGTGAATTGTCCATCGGCTCGTGGGTGACGTACGGCAATCAGGTCGATCATCGCGCGGCGCGCGAATCGCTCGCGGCCGCGCGCGACGCGGGCGTCAACTTCTTCGACAACGCGGAAGTCTATGCCGGCGGCAAATCCGAAGAAATCATGGGTCAGGCGCTCAAGGAACTCGCGTGGCCGCGCGTGAGCTACGTCGTGTCCACCAAGTTTTTCTGGGGACTCGAGGAGGCGCCCAATCAATACCACACGCTGAACCGCAAATATCTGCTGAACGCAATCGACTCATCGCTCAAACGTCTGCAACTGGATTATGTCGATCTGGTGTTCTGTCATCGTCCGGACCCGAACACGCCCGTCGAGGAAACGGTATGGGCCATGAGCGACATGATTGCGCGCGGCAAGGCGCTGTACTGGGGCACGTCCGAATGGAGCGCTGACGAAATCCGCGCGGCTTACGAGATCGCAGAGCGCCACCATCTGCACAAGCCTGTCATGGAGCAACCGCAATACAACCTGTTTCATCGCAAGCGCGTGGAGCAGGAATACCGGCGCCTCTACGAGGATATCGGTCTCGGGCTGACTACGTGGAGTCCGCTCGCATCGGGCCTCCTGACCGGCAAATATCGCAACGGCGTGCCGGCGGGCAGCCGCGCGCAGTTGCAAGGCTATGACTGGCTGCGCAAGCACGTCACCGATGAAAGCAAAAACAACGTGGTCGGCAAGCTCGGCGAAGTGGCCGACGAACTCGGCTGCACGGTGGGCCAGCTTGCAATTGCATGGATTCTGAAGAACCCGCACGTCAGCACGGTGATTACGGGCGCGTCGCGCGTCGAGCAGATCGGCGAGAACATGAAGTCTGCCGAGGTTGCCGATCGGATCACGCCGGAGATCAAGGAGAAGATCGAAGGCATGATCGGCGACACGTACGACTGACCGGGCTGCAGTGCACTGCGGCGGGCTGCGTTTCGCGCGCGCCCGCGGCGGGACCGCGTCGGAATCGCGCTCGCGTGGCGCATGAACATGGCGCGAAGGCTTCCGCGTGGCGGATCACGGCGCGACGCAACGAGCCGGCGCGAAGGCCGCCGCGCGGCTAGTCATGGCACGCCGCAGCCGCCCGCGCGGTGTACGTCGCGTACAATACGCGACCGCGCTCCGCTGCGGCGCTCGTGCCGCCATGCAGCGGCATTGCATCCGCATCGCCGGTTCGGGCCCGGACGGCACGCCCTCTTTCAGCGTCTTCTCATATGCTCAGCTACCGCCACGCCTTTCATGCAGGCAATCACGCCGACGTCCTCAAACACGCGGTCGTATTGCAGCTATTGCGCTACCTCGGCCAGAAGGACAAAGCCTACTGGTATATCGACACGCATGCCGGTGCGGGCGTGTATTCGCTGAAGGAAGGCTACGCAGTGAAGACGGGCGAATTCCAGACAGGCATCGCAAAGCTGTGGGAGCGCAACGACCTGCCTCCCCTCTTCGCCGAGTATGTCGACGAAGTCGCCGCACTTAATCCCGACGGCCAGTTGCGCTTCTACCCCGGTTCGCCGTACATCGCCTGGCGGCAGTTGCGCGAGCAGGACCGGATGCGTCTTTTCGAGCTGCACAGCACGGAGATCGATGTGCTGCGCCACAATTTCCGCGATGCGGGCCGTCGCGCGATGCTGTACGCGGGCGACGGTTTCGACGGCATTCTCGCCTTGCTCCCCCCGGCGCCGCGCCGGGCGCTGGTGCTGCTCGATCCGTCGTACGAGGACAAGCGCGACTACGCGCGCACGCTTCGCTGCGTCGAAGAAAGTCTGAAGCGGTTTCCGACCGGCACCTACGCGGTCTGGTATCCGCAGGTGAAGCGGCCGGAGTCGCAGCGCTTTCCTGAACAGCTGAAAAGGCTGCAGGACCGTAACTGGCTGCATGTCAGCCTGACCGTCAGCAATCCGCCGGCAGACGGCTTCGGCCTGTTCGGCAGCGGCATGTTCATTCTCAATCCGCCATACACGCTGCCAAAAATGCTGAAGGAGCAGATGCCCTGGCTCGTGAAGACGCTCGGCGAGGACAAGGCCGCGCAGTTCAAGGTGGAGTACCGCGGCGACTGAGTCGCGCCGAGGGCACGCGCGGCCGGGCGCGCGCCCTTACCGCACACGTACCGCGCACTTACTTCAGCTCTGCAGCCGCCTTGCGCGCGAAGTCGTTGGTGTAGGTCGCGTTCAGGTCGATCTTCTTCGGATCGAGCCGGCTGTCGAACGACGCCAGCGCGCGCAGCGAAGTCGCCGGGCCGTCGGCGGGCATCAGGCCGTCGGGCGAATAGGCGTCGCGCACGTTGTGGAAGGCCTCCACGTATAGCGCGGAGTCGTTGAGCAGATACGCCGGCGGGACCATCTTCAGCAGATCGGCATCGCTTGCGGTCTGCAGCCAACGATCGGCGCGCACGATTGCATTGGCGAGCGCCTGCGTCGTCTTCGGATATTTCTGGATGAAACTTTCCGGCGCATAAAGCGTGGCGGCGGGCATCGTCCCGCCGAATACCTCCTGCGTTCCCTTCACGGTGCGCGTGTCGACGAGCACCTTGATTGCGCCGCTGCGCGTGAGCTTCGTCATCATCGGATCGACATTGGAAAGTGCGTCGATCTGTCCGTTGCTGACCGCCGCCAATACCGTTGCACCGCTGCCCACGCCGATCGCCGCAATGTCGCTGCGCTGCACGCCGGCCTTGCGCAAGGCGACCGTCAGCACCAGATCGGTCGACGAACCCGGCGCGCTCACGCCCACCTTCGCCCCCTTGAAGTCCGCGAGCGTCTTGATCTTGTCCGCCTTCGAAGTCAATACCGCGACGACGATCTGCGGCGCGCGGCCCATCAATACGAAGGCCCGGTAGCGTTGACCCTTGGCCTGCATGAAGAGTGTGTGCTCGAAGGCACCGGCGCCGACATCCGCGCTGCCGCCCACCACCGCTTCGAGCGCTTTGGAGCCGCCCGCGAAATCTTCGAGCGTGACCTGGAGGCCTTCGTCCTTGAAATAACCCAGTTGCTGCGCCGTCAGTACGGGCAAATAGTAAAGACCGGGCAGGCCGCCCACGGCCATCGTCAATGTCGGTTTTTCAGGAGTATCTTTCGCAAAGGCTTCGCCATGCAGCGTGGCCACGGCAAAAATCGCGGCACAGACGCCAGCGGCGCGCCGCATCCAGTGAGAGGGCATTTGTCGTCTCCTTTTTGTATTGTCGTTCGATGCGGTGGCCAGGCCGGCTATCGTGCAGTCCGGACGGTGGACGAGAGGGACCGCCTGAAGATTGTCCTCGCCCGCCGCGGGGCGCGCCATGCGCCCAAACCCGAATGACGGCGCCGCGGCGCGCGTCGGCATGCAACCGGGCGGCGACGAGGCCGCTTGCGCTATTGATGGCGCGGCGCCAGCACCGGCTGGCCTTGGGGCTGCGCCGGCGTTCCACCGACTGGCAGTTGGATATAAGGCGCGACGACGATCGGCAATGACGGGTTCGGCGCCAGTTCGACAGGTGTCGCAATGGGTTGCGCTTCGACGATGGGCTGCCGCGAAAGCGGCGCTGTCTGCAAGACCGTGCCGCTTTGGCCGTCGCTGATCCCGCTCTGCGTATCCAGAATCACGGGCTTGCGGGTATTGCTCGAAGCGGCGAACACGTTCGGCCCGGCACAGGCCGTGGCCACTGAAACGACGATGAGCGCTGCCGCGGATTTGAACCAGTGGATTAAAGACATGGGCGGACCGGTTTAAGTCGGCGAGGCCGGATTGCGCGGAAAACGTCTTACCTTACCGCGACGCGCGCGCGGAGGCTAGTCGATATTCGCCATGTCGAGTGTCGGGTAGGCCAGCGGACAATTCAGGACGCCAGATGTGACAAAGCCCCGCGGAAACGGGGCTTGAGACTGAACTACGCGGTACTGCAACTGGCTGTGCCGACCGCGAGGTCTGCGCAGCCGGTGAAACTCACAGCGAGTAGCCGTTGGTTTCCAGCGAGCGGATACGCTGTTCCAGCTGGACGATGTCCGACGACGAGGCCAGATAGGCTTCACGGCGGTCGCGTTCAGCGGTTTCAAACCAGGTGCTCAGCTTTTCAAGGATGTATGCAAACATGATGTTCTCCAAGGATCAGAAATGAATCCCCGGTGGATTGGGCATCAGGGATTTCCCGTAAAAGGGTTAACCCGTATTATAGGCTGATGGTGCAACCGCGCCAGTGAAATGCTCGCATGGTGGGCATTCCATTTCGGAATGACGCACCATGTCGGTGCAATCAAGTCTTTGTTTTCATGGCGTTGTTCCCATATTTCATCAAGAGGCACAAGTACCCGTCGCCGAATTATGCACAACAAAAGTGCATCGCGCGTGGTTGCACCTTCCGTTGTCTGTCAGCCATTCTCCGCCTCCTACGCATGCCTCCCGCAGTTCCCGCTCTCGGCTTCATAAACGCTGTCCGCGTGCGCGAGTCTCTCGATAATCGGACAATCCGGGCGGTCGTCGCCGTGGCAGTGGTGGGCGAGATGCGCCAGAGTGTCGCGCATCTCCGTGAGTTCCGCGATGCGCCGATCGAGCTCCGCCACATGATCGAGCGCGATCGCCTTGACTTCCGCGCTCGCGCGCGTGCGGTCGTGCCATAGCGCGAGGAGCCGCCGAATATCCTCCACCAGGAAACCCAGCCGGCGCGCCTGCCGAATAAACCGCAGCGAGTGCACTTCCTGCGGGCCGTAAACCCGATAGCCCGCGCTCGTGCGAGCTTTTGCCGCCAGCAGACCAACACTTTCGTAGTAGCGAATCATCTTCGCCGTGACGCCCGACGCGCGGGCCGCTTCGCCAATGTTCATCATGTTTCCCGATTGATTGGGCAGATCGTACACCTTCCCATGATGGGAAGGTCAGCCACTTAAATCCGGTCCGACAGGCATAATTCAACTGTCGCAACGTCATTTCCCAGGGCAATTCCGATGAAAACTGAATTCGAGGTTGAAGGCATGAGCTGCCAGCATTGCGTGGCCGCGGTCACGAACGCTATCCGCGAGCACGACGACGCGGCGCAGGTGCAGGTGGACCTCGCGGCGGGCCGAGTCGTCGTCGAATCGACGCAATCTGTCGAGGCCCTGAAGACCGCCATCGATGACGCCGGCTACACAGTCAAAGGCGTCTTGCCGGATGCTGCACGCGGCATAAGCAACGGCGCCCCGCGCTAGGCGGAGGCGGTCATGTTCAAGGTCGCCGTGATGGGAGCGTCGGGCCTGCTCGGCCGCGCTATTGTCGACGAACTGGCCGGGCAGCCTGACTGGCAGGTCGTCGGCACTGCGTTCAGCCGCCCGACGCCAAACACTGTGGTGCTGGATGTTCGCGAGGCGCGGGCAATCGAGCAGTTTGTCGACCGGGAAGCACCCGATGCGCTGGTGATCGCCGCCGCCGAGCGCCGCCCCGACGTGTGCGAGCGTCATCCGGAACTGGCCCGCGCGCTCAATGTCGACGCGGTGCACGCAATTGCTGCCGCCGCGCATCGGCGCGGCGCGTGGACGCTTTCGATTTCCACCGATTACGTTTTCGACGGCACGCGTCCGCCCTATCGGCCGGATTCGGAGCCCGCACCGCTCAACGCGTACGGGCGCAGCAAGCTGGAAGGCGAGCGCGCGCTGGCCGCGGCGACCGACTTCGGCTGCGTGCTGCGCTTGCCGCTGCTGTACGGGCCTATCGTCGATTGGGCGGAGTCCGCCGTGACGAGCCTCGTGCCGGCGATTGCCGCCTCCGCTGCGGCCGAGGGCAAAGCGGCTCCCATGGACGCGTGGGCGATCCGCTATCCGACCTTCACGCCCGACGTTGCATTCGTGATCCGGCAAATGCTCGAGCGTCACGCCAAGGGCAATGCGATCCGCGGCATCGTGCATTGGTCGGGCGACGAGCCGATGACCAAGTACGAAATCGCCGTGCGCCTTGGCGAAGCGCTGCAACTCGACGCGCGGCTCACCCCGCAACACACGCCGACCGATGCGACGCCCCGTCCGCATAATTGCCACCTTGCGTCGGACCGGCTCGAGCAATTCGGCATCGGCCGGCGCACGCCGTTCGACACTGCGATCCGCGAGGTGCTGGCCGCCTTTCCGTGGCGCGGGGGGGCGCCGGCATGACGGCGCACAGAGCGAGGTTGTGAAGAGCCGCAAGCGAAGGCCGAGCGGGGATCAATGGAAATCGCGGCTCGCGGTGGCCAGGTCGCCGAGCCACTCGCTGAGATCTTCCAGACGGTGTGCCACCAGATGCACCACCTCGCCCTTGTTTTTTCGTCTCGTCTTGCCGGCCTGATTCGCGGCCGCGCTCTCTTCGCCTGGATGGCCGCCGGTCGCGACGCCGTCGTCGCGCTGCAGGACGCCGTAGACCGCGAGCAGCGAGGAGCCGAGCAGCGCCTTGCGCTGCTTTTCCACCAGAGACGGCCAGACGATCACATTGATCGAGCCGGTTTCGTCTTCGATGGAAACAAAGATGGTGCCGTTCGCGGTGCCCGGCCGTTGCCGCACGGTGACGATGCCGCATGCCCGCGCGAGCGTGCCGTGCTGACACGCCGCGAGGTCCGCTGCCGTGCGAAAACGCCGCCTGGCAAGACGCGCGCGCAACAGCGCGAGCGGATGGCGATTGAACGTGAGCCCGAGACTCGCGTAATCGTCGATGATTTCACGAGCCTCGTCGGCCTGCGGCAGCAGGAGCGGCGCTTCGGCAATCGGCGCGTCGCGCAGCAGTTTGGGAACGATGTGCTGCGCGGTCACAGCCCACCACGCTTCCCGCCGATGACCCGCGATACTCGCCAGCGCATTCGCCGCCGCGAGCGCTTCGAGATCGCGCCGCGTCAGCGCCGCGCGGCGCGCCAGATCGTCGACATTGCTGAACGGTGCATGGCTGCGCGCGGCCACGATGCGCTCGGCAGCCGCCTGCGCGAGTCCCTTGATGAGGTGCATGCCGATGCGCACGGCGGGACCGCGCGCGCCATAGGTGCCGGGCGGTTGAAACACGCGCGCGCTCAACCGCCGGGCGGCGCGCCGGATCGTCCTGCTCACGCTCAGGCGACGCAGCGACAGATCGCGCAACTGCTGCGCGGACACGACGGCCTGCTGACGATGCAAGCAGGTCTCGCTTGCCAGAACGCGCTCCCCTTCGCGATCGCGCTTCTCGAAGGTCGATTCCCAGTCGCTCAGTGTCACGTCGGGCGGCAAGACTTTGACGCCGTGGCGCTTTGCATCCTGCACGAGTTGCGACGGCGAATAGAAACCCAGGGGTTGGCTGTTGAGCAACCCGGCAAGAAAGGCCGCCGGCTCATAGCGCTTTAACCACGCGCTCAAATAGACGAGCAGCGCAAAGCTCGCCGCGTGGCTCTCCGGGAAACCGTACTCGCCGAAACCTTCGATCTGCTGGCAGATCCGTTCGATAAATTCGGGCTCGTAGCCGCGCGCCGACATGCGGTCGCTCAAATCCTTCTGGTACTTCGCGAGGTTGCCGGTGCGCCGCCAGGCCGCCATTGCACGTCGCAACTGATCGGCCTGCTCGCCGGTGTACTTCGCCGCGACCATGGCCAGATGCATGACCTGCTCCTGAAAAATCGGCACGCCGAGGGTGCGCTCAAGCACGGGCCGCAACTCGTCTTTCGCATAGTCGATCGGCTCGAGGCCCTGCTTGCGACGCAAATACGGATGCACCATGCCGCCCTGAATCGGCCCCGGCCGCACGATCGCCACTTCGATCACGAGGTCGTAATACTTGTTCGGCTTGAGGCGCGGCAGCATGCTTTGCTGCGCCCGCGATTCGATCTGGAACACGCCGACCGTATCGGCATGGCCGCACATTTCGTAGACGGCGCGGTCTTCGCGCGGAATGTCCTGCACGCGGAACCGCGGAAAACCGCGTCTTAGCGCGACGAATTCCAGCGCGCGCCGAATGGCCGACAACATGCCGAGCGCCAGCACGTCCACTTTCAGCAGCTTGAGCGCGTCGATATCGTCTTTATCCCATTCGATCACGCTGCGGTCTTTCATGGTCGCGTTTTCGATCGGCACGAGTCGCGAGAGCTTGTCCCTCGCGATCACAAAGCCGCCGACATGCTGCGACAGGTGACGCGGAAAAAGACGCAGTTCCTTCGTGAGACGGATCAGATTCTTCGTGATGTGAGAGTTGGCGTCGAAGCCCGCTTCCTTCAGATATCCGGCCACCGCCTCCGGGCCGTCCCACCATTGCTGCGATTTGCTGATGCGCTCGATCAGCGACGCTTCGAGACCGAGCGCCTTGCCGACGTCCTTCAATGCACTGCGCACATGATAGGTAATGAGCGATGCGGTCAGCGCCGCGCGATGGCGCCCGTACTTCGCGTAGATGTACTGGATCACCTCCTCGCGGCGCTGATGCTCGAAGTCGACGTCGATATCGGGCGGTTCGTTGCGCGCGCGAGAGATGAAGCGCTCGATCAGCATGTTCATGTGCACAGGGTCGATTTCCGTCACGTGCAGGCAGTAGCAGACGATCGAATTGGCCGCCGAGCCGCGGCCCTGGCAAAGAATGTTTTTCGAGCGCGCGAAGCGCACGATATCGTGCACCGTCAGAAAGTACTTTTCGTATTTCAGGTCGGCGATAAGATGCAGTTCCTTTTCGATCTGATCGATGCGCTTCAGGTCCATGCCGTTCGGCCAGCGCTCCGACGCGCCCGCCATGACAAGCTTGCGCAGGTAACTCGACGGCGACTCGCCCGCGGGCACCAGCTCTTCAGGATACTCATACTTGAGTTCGTCGAGCGAGAAGCGGCACCGTGCGGCGATCTTGAGCGTTTCTTCGAGCGTATCGCGCGGGTAGAGCTTGCTCAACCGCACCCGCGTGCGCAGATGCCGTTCGGCATTCGCCTCGAGCGCGTGGCCGCATGCCGGCAGCGGCGTGTTCAGGCCAATGGCCGTCATGGTGTCCTGCAAAGGCTTGCGCGATCGCGTGTGCATCAGAACGCCGCCCGCCGCGACGAGCGGCAGACCGCTCGCTTGTGAAATCATCCGCAAGGCGTCGATCTGAAGATCGTCGCTGCCGGTTTGCCAGAGCTCGAGCGCGATCCACGCCCGGGTTCCGGCAAACGCGGCGAGCCAATGTGCGCAATGCAGCGTATGCGACAGCGTGGCCGTGCGCTGCGGCACGAGCATCAGCACACAATCAGGCAGGCTTCGCAGATGCTCCAGATGCGGCAGCGAATCGATGAAATCCGCCGGACAGAGCCGGTAGCTGCCCTTCTCCGCGCGCGAGCGGCCGAGCGTGATGAGTTCCGAAAGATTGCCGTAACCGTTGCGATTCGTTGCAAGCGCAACCAGCGTGCAGAAGGGCTCGCCATCTGCACTCGTGAGATTCAGTTCACTACCGATGATCAGTTGCGGCAGCGGTTTCAACATCCAGTTTTCGAGCGCCTCCTGCTGCAGCGCTGCGTCTAACGCTTCTTGCGGGAGCGGGCCGGCTTCGCTCCCCTCGGCTGCCTTCAGCTTTTCCTCGATTTCCTTGCGCAAACGATCCTGCTCTGCCTCCATTTCCTTGAGCGCCGTATGAGCGCGCACGACGCCCGCCAGCGAACATTCGTCGGTAATGGCAAGTGCGCTGTAGCCGTGCAGCATGGCCCGTTCAACGAGTTCATGCGGATGCGAGGCGCCGCGCAGAAACGAAAAATTAGTCAGGCAATGCAACTCCGCATACGCCGGCAGGTTCCTGGCGGGCGGCTGCGGCGGAGAAAGTCCTGATGCGGATGCCGTCATGATGTTCAACCGAACAGACCCTGCAAATACCACTCGCCGGTCATGCGCTCGCGATAAACCCAGAACATATGGCCGCGATCGTCGGCGGCGACGTAGTAATCGCGCTCGACGAGATCGCCGTCCCACCAGCCGGCCTCGATCCGCTCGGTACGCGTCAGCATTTTCAGCGGCCGGCGATAGATTGGTCGCTGGTCGCGCATCATCAGGCGCAGGGGTTTGTCGAGCATCCAGACAGGACGCGGCTGTGAAGGCAAGATGCTGTCGGGGAGATCTGGCGATGCTTCTTGGGGTCGTTGATGTGCGTGTTGCACGGTGGACGTAGTGGTGGTTTCTGCGTCGGCCAAGGTGAATGGGTTCGGCGTGGCTTGGGCTTGGGCTTGGGCTTGGGCTTGGGCTTGGGCTTGGGCTTGGGCTTGGGCCGGAGCCTCAGCGTCCGCTTCCGTGTCGGTCGCGCTGGCGGGCGACGCGCCCTCGCCCGCTGCGTTGCGCAATTCATCAGTTAGCCAGGTTTTATCCGCTTTGATTCTGGGCCGCGCCAACGCCCGCGAACGCTTCTTGCGCGAAAATGCCTGAGCCTGGTACGCCTCGGCACGCATTGCACGTTCCGGTCGATGATCGTCCTGCACCGACATCTGCAATACGTTTTCCGGCCCCAAGCGAGCGCTCAGGCGTTCGAGCAGCCGTGCGATCGACTCACCGTCCGACTCCGGCATGGGAAACAAGGTGTCCGACTGGCCTGCATACTCGGCGATCTGATCCGCGACAAGCTTCAATTCGATGACGGGTGCCGCGAGAACCGTCTGATTCAATTTCTCGCGCAGCAGCCAGATAAGATGCTCGGCATCTCGCGACGGTACGGCCCACGCGACCTTCAGGCTCGATGTCTTCGGCGAATGGCGGGATGCCAGCTCATGCTCGAGCAGCAACGTATAACCGCTCAGCGCCGCATGATGCGCGCTCAGCCAACCGGCCAGCTGCACGATCAGCCGGCGTGCGGCGAACAGCAGTGCATCCGCGTTATCGACGCGCGACGGCAATTCCAGCTGCGCATGAAACGACGCAGGCGCACGAAACGATTCGCGCGGATCGGGGCGCGTGCCATACGCCTGGGCCAGCAGATCCAGAATGCCGCTACCAAACCGCCGGACTACGCCCGCGCGGGGCAATTGCCGCAATTCGGCGAGGGTCGCGCATCCGAGATGCGCGAAAGCGTCGCGATAAGTGGGCGCAACCGGCAGCAGCGACACGGGCAAACGGTCGAGTACACGCGCGAGCGAATCTTTTTTCACCACATGCCAGCGACACCCTTGCCGTTTGGCACGTGCCTGCGCCAATAGCCAGGCACCCCACGCCGTCGGCGCGCAGGCGACGCGCGCGGTATAGCCGAATTCGGCAACCGTGGCCGACACACGAGCCAACAAGGTTCGCAAGCCACCGAACAACCTCAAGCCCGAGCCGACTTCCAGCAGCAAGGTGTGCGTGTCGGCCAGCGAGACCTTCGGCGTGTACGTCAGGAGCGCAAGTGCGATGGCTTCGAAGGCCTGAATCTCGCGGCTGGCGTCGGCAGTCAGCAGCTTGAGCTCCGGCGCCAATGCCAGTGCATAGGAACGCGAGTGGCCCGGTTGCACGCCGGCACGCAAGGCATCGACGTCCGGCAGCAGAATGTGTGCGTGGTCGGCGAGCGCATAGCAGTGCGCGTCGGCGATGTTTCCAGCATCGCACGACGGGTTTGTGTCGCGAGACGGCTCACACCGATTCGGCTTCGCGGACGAACCATCCGGAAGCGAGGTCAGCGGCTTTACCGCCTCCAGCGACAAGAGAGGCAATGCGACGGCGATCCACAACATGTTGAGTCTCTAATCCTTGACCGCTCTCTGCCCCGTTCGCCGGTAATAAAGTGTCCTGCAGAGGCAGAACGAGACGAAGCGGCTCGGCGAGTGGCGGCCCGCGGCGCTTGAAGATGTCGATCGACAAGCCAATGTCCTGCAACCACTGACGACGGTTGATCGTCTCGGCATTAGCCGGCAAAAGCGGCTCACAGATCATGCGCAATGGAGCTGGCGACGACTGCGCGGCGGCCGCCACAGGCCGCATCAGAAATGCTAGTGCAGTGGATTCCTGAGCCGCGACCTGCAAGCGCCTCACTTTATCGGCGCGCGCATTCGATAACCACACCACCACCGCGCCGATGCCATCCTGCTTCAATGCCTGAGTGGCGGCCCAAAGCGCCTTGTCTTCGTCCGAGCGCACCCAGAGGACCCGTTCCACGTCGACGCCCCAAGCCTTCAATGCCGCGGCGCATGGCTGATAAGGAGGCGCCACGAGCATTACATGCCGTCCGGCTTGCTTCGTCAGATGACAAAGCGCGCGAGCCAGCAAACGCAGCTCGCCCGCCCCCCAATGTTCGACCAGCAACTCCGTCAGACTACCCGCCGGCCAGCCTTTTCCGGGCAATACCTGATCCAGCGCGGTATAGCCGCTCGGCACCACACGCGTATCCACCTCGGCAAGTTCGTTGCCCTGCCACATTTGACGCCGCAATTGCGACGACAGCGGAGTTGTCACAAGCTGAATCGCTGCTGCCATAGACACACTCGTTCAATTGAGAACGTTCCGCCCTGCTCAACCACGAGCAACCGAGGACGACAAGTTTCACTGTATATTTATACAGTATTTTGAGGGTGATGTTAAGCAGGAGAGAACGGGAGAAGAGGCAGCAGCGGTGAATGGTTCGGATAAGAGAGAACCGACGTGGAGTTTTAGTGTCAGTAACCGACTTGATTCAAAGCCGATGGCACAGACGTGGCGCTCGCCGCGCACGAACACCACGTATCCCGTCGCGATGACGGTCAGGGCCGGCCCGCTGACCTGGCAGCTCGATCCGCTGATGGACGATCAGGAACTCGACTCGCGTCAGTCGACGGGGGCGGTGTACTGGGAAGGCGCAGCACGGGTGAGCCGCGCGGGCGCCGACGTCGGGCGCGCGTATCTGGAACTGACGGGGTATGCGGGGGCGCTGCGTACTGGCGGTGAGCGGTGAGCGGTGAACGCTGAGCGGGATGAGCGATGCGGCGATCGGACGCGCAGCACCCGACGCTTCGGGCGCCAGCCGTTTCGGTGCCGCTGTACCCGCGGTCCGTAAACGCAGAAACCCCACCTTTGCGGGGTGGGGTTTCTGACGGTGCTGGGGAGCCTGACGATTACCTACTTTCACACGGGTAATCCGCACTATCATCGGCGTGGAGTCGTTTCACGGTCCTGTTCGGGATGGGAAGGGGTGGGACCGACTCGCTATGGTCATCAGGCTTTGACGGGTTGCCGTACTGCCGGTGGGGCAATACAGCCAATCTGGAAGAAGTAGTTTCTGGTGATGCTCACCAGGCGATGCGGGGTTGTGCTGTATCGGGCACAACATGGATCTCAACCGTGTGTGGTCTGCATAAGACCCTGCGCGTGGCGCAGGGTGGGGCATCCATAAGTGCTGAAGCACTAACGGCTGCCGACACACACCTGTTATAGGATCAAGCCTTACGGGCAATTAGT